>Ga0213832_1000011_pt1 | contig 718669 bp, 631 predicted proteins | sample SWATP13_FD_161660 | JGI IMG/M metagenome (GOLD analysis project Ga0213832, IMG submission 161660) | Coastal seawater microbial communities from Marineland, Florida, United States - SWA TP1 #3 | ecosystem: Environmental > Aquatic > Marine > Coastal | place: USA: Florida | collected 2016-08-06 | reverse complement strand
TGCGCGTCCTTAGCTCAGCTGGATAGAGTACCTGGCTACGAACCAGGCGGTCGGAGGTTCGAATCCTCCAGGACGCGCCACTTATTAAAGGGTAATGCCCTGATGTTGACGAAAGTCGATATCGAAAACTTGCGCGTCCTTAGCTCAGCTGGATAGAGTACCTGGCTACGAACCAGGCGGTCGGAGGTTCGAATCCTCCAGGACGCGCCACTTATTAAAGGGTAATGCCCTGATGTTGACGAAAGTCGATATCGAAAACTGCGCGTCCTTAGCTCAGCTGGATAGAGTACCTGGCTACGAACCAGGCGGTCGGAGGTTCGAATCCTCCAGGACGCGCCACTCATTGAAACAGCCTCGCAATTGCGAGGCTTTTTTGTATCTAGACATCTGAAATATGGCGTAGGATCACTAGAGCCTATGTTCCTCTTTTTTAAAAGCGAATATGTGCGTATCTAAGCAATTTACTATCAAGCTTCTGTCGCATCGTGTGAAATCATCCTGATTATCCCTCCTATACACTGACTTCCATTTTTCATTTCAATTACTCTTATGTAGTTACTTTGTTTGTTATTTGTTTATTAATTGTTAATTTTATTCATCTTTTTGTTTTTGTTGGTTTTTACTGCGTGAGTACCGATTTGATTTTGAAATCTAAATCGCAGTTTTTATTTATGTCCTCCTTTACTCTGTTCATAAGGTGGTAGCGATTTGAAGTGATTATTTTGTCATGAACTGTGATCTGGGTAGTGAATAAATAATCATTTATCAGGATTACTACAAACCTTCCTTAAACAAAATTGACAAAATTTAACCAATCGAGATAATCCATGGGTCGGGATTTGACACTATTAAAGTCCTGCACGTTGTCAGGATGACAAAGAAAGGAAGCAACATGACTAATATAGGAAGCCTGCTAGTAGATGCGGCCACCCTGATGCTAACGGGGATGGCGGTCGTATTTATTTTCCTCACTATTCTTGTTTATCTCGTTCGGTTAATGTCGAAATTGGTACCAGAAGAAGTACCAGAGCCGATCGCAGCACCAAAAACAAACACTAATATTCAATCAACCTCTTCAGCTGTTAGTCCACAAGTAGTGGCGGCGATCTCGGCTGCGATTCATAAACATCGCGCCTCATTCGCGAAGTAGCCGAACTAGGATTAAAAAGGAGTTTAAGATCATGTCTAAACCACTAGCTATTACTGATGTGGTCCTTCGTGATGCCCATCAATCACTATTTGCTACGCGTATGCGTATTGAGGATATGCTGCCTATCGCAGCTGAGTTGGATAAGGTTGGTTACTGGTCTCTAGAGACTTGGGGTGGTGCAACATTTGATTCTTGTATTCGATTCTTAGGGGAAGACCCTTGGGAGCGTTTACGTGAACTAAAAAAAGCGATGCCTAATACACCAATGCAAATGCTACTGCGTGGTCAAAACCTTTTAGGATACCGCCATTATGCCGACGACGTAGTAGAGAAGTTTGTTGAACGCGCGCATGCTAACGGCATGGATGTATTCCGTATTTTTGATGCAATGAATGACGTGCGAAACTTCCAGAAAGCCGTTAAAGCAACGGTTGATGTTGGTGCGCATGCTCAAGGTACGTTGTCTTACACTACGAGCCCAGTGCATAACGCAGACACTTGGGTTGACTTGGCAAAACGCCTAGAGGATTTAGGTTGTCATTCGCTGTGTATTAAAGATATGTCTGGCTTACTTAAGCCTTATGAAGCGGAAGAGCTTATCACGCGTATCAAAGCGTCTTGTGATGTGCCATTGGCACTTCATTGTCATGCAACAACGGGGCTGTCTACAGCAACAGCAGTAAAAGCAGTAGAAGCCGGTATTGATATTCTCGATACTGCGATTTCTTCAATGAGTTGTACTTACGGTCATACACCGACTGAAACGGTAGTCGCTATGCTAGAAGGCACCGAGCGAGATACCAATTTGAAACTCGAGCAACTGGAACCTATCGCCGCATATTTCCGTGAGGTACGTAAGAAGTATGCGAAGTGGGAAGGCCAGTTAAAAGGAGTCGATTCACGCATCCTGATTGCTCAAGTGCCTGGTGGTATGCTGACCAATATGGAAGGCCAGTTGAAAGAGCAGGGCGCTGCGGATCGCATTGATGAAGTATTAGAAGAGATCCCTCGTGTACGTGAAGATCTTGGTTTCATTCCATTGGTGACTCCAACTTCACAGATCGTCGGTACGCAAGCGGTGATTAACGTTCTTACTGGCGAGCGCTATAAGAGTATTACCAAGGAAACCGCTGGTCTATTGAAAGGTGAGTACGGTCAAGCGCCAGCCGAGTTAAATGCAGAACTGCAAGCGAAAGTGCTTGATGGTAAAGAGCCAATTACCTGTCGTCCTGCCGATTTACTTGAGCCTGAAATGGAGACGCTTACGGTTGATCTGATGGAGAAAGCGAAATCAGAAGGCATTAAGCTAGCAAGTGAGCGTGTTGATGACGTACTCACTTATGCACTTTTCCCTCAAGTTGGGCTTAAGTTCCTTAAGAATCGTGAAAACCCAGAAGCATTTGAGCCTGCACCAACGCTAGAAGCTGCAAAGCCTGCTGTACCTGCGGCTCAACCAGCAACTGGCGGTGTAGAAACTTATAGTGTACGTGTTGACGGGCAGGTGTATGAGGTGGAAGTTGGTCCTAAAGGTGAACTGACATCTGTTGCTCCTTCTAATGCACCGGCAAAATCGGCTACACCTAGCACACCTTCTAATGCTTCAGCTGAAGCGGTGCCTGCTCCTCTTGCAGGTAACATCTTCAAAGTGAATGTTCAGCCTGGTGCTGAGGTAGCTGAAGGCGATGTATTGCTCATCCTTGAAGCGATGAAAATGGAAACTGAAGTACGAGCGGCGCGTGGTGGTGTGGTTCAAGAGCTGAACGTTAAAGAAGGCGATGCTGTCACAGTAGGTGCGCCTCTGTTGAGCCTGGCGTAAGGGAGTATCATGGACGGATTGTTAACCCTTTGGGCAGAAACAGGGATCGCTAACTTCGAGTTCGGCCAAATCTGTATGATGCTGGTTGGTTGTACTTTGCTGTTTTTGGCAATTAAAAAAGGATTTGAACCTTTACTGTTATTGCCGATTGGTTTCGGTGCTATTTTGGCGAATATTCCAAATGCTGGCTTTACTGAGCCTGGTGGCTTGCTCTACTACGTTTACTACATTGGGATTGAATCGGGTGTGTTCCCGCTATTGATCTTCATGGGTGTGGGCGCGATGACCGACTTTGGTGCTTTGATCGCAAACCCAAAAACGTTGTGGTTAGGTGCGGCTGCGCAGTTTGGTATTTTTGCAACACTGTTTGGCGCTATTTTGCTCAACTATGTACCTGGCATGGAGTTCTCCATGGCAGATGCTTCGTCTATCGCGATCATCGGTGGTGCTGATGGGCCGACAGCGATTTTCTTAGCGAGTAAGCTCTCTCCAGATCTGCTAGGTGCGATTGCAGTCGCGGCATACAGCTATATGGCATTGGTGCCGATCATCCAGCCACCAATCATGAAAGCACTGACAACCAAGGAAGAACGTCAAATTAAGATGGCTCAGCTTCGTCATGTTGGTAAATGGGAGAAAGTCATCTTCCCGCTTGCTGTATTACTGATGACGATTCTGTTCTTACCTTCAGCTACGCCATTGGTTGGTATGTTCTGTTTGGGTAACTTGATGCGTGAAGCTGGTGTGGTCGATCGTTTATCGAAAACTGCTCAAAATGAATTGATCAACATAGTGACTATCTTTTTAGGTCTTGGTGTTGGTTCTAAGCTGCAAGCTGAGCAGTTCTTGAACCTAGAAACCTTAGGTATCTTGGGGTTAGGCGCAGTTGCATTTAGTATCGGTACTGGTGCGGGCGTCCTGATGGCGAAACTGCTTAACAAGTTCTCGAAAGAAGACATCAACCCACTTATTGGTGCGGCTGGCGTTTCTGCGGTACCAATGGCCGCGCGAGTCGTAAACAAAGTTGGTTTACAAGCTAACCCGCAAAACTTCTTGTTAATGCATGCGATGGGACCAAACGTTGCTGGTGTGCTGGGTTCAGCCGTTGCGGCTGGTATATTGTTAGCACTTGTTGGTTAGACATTATTGAAAATGGAATGATCAACCAATTTACAAAATCACGATTAACTTAGGTTAACAAAATGGTTTATAGTCAAAGGGATGCTTTCGCATCCCTTTTTGTTTTCTTACAGGGAATGGTTTATGGAACACAAACAGATCGTTATCACTGAGTTTGGTGATGCCAATGTACTCGCGATTCAACATGCTTCTACACCATCACCACAGCTTGGTGAAGTCTTAGTAAAAGTCGCTTTTTCAGGCATAAATCCTATTGATGTCAAAATTCGAGCTGGGCTCGGTTGGGCGGCAGCGCAGAATAAGGATAATTTACCTTGGGTGCCAGGTTACGACATCTCAGGAAAAGTGATGTCTTGTGGAGAGGGGGCATCACGTTTTAATGAAGGTGATGAGGTGGCTGGATTTATTGGTTTCCCAGTTCGAGGCGGTGGTTACAGCCAATACATATGTGTTCCAGAAACTGAGTTAAGTCATGTTCCTAGCTCTGTCACTTTAGAGGCAGCTGCTGCATTACCGTTGGCGGGACAAACTGCGGCACAAGCTCTCAGTAAGGCTAATGTGAATGAAAACGATCGCGTACTTATCCTCGCTGGAGCCGGTGGTGTTGGACACCTCGCGGTACAAATTGCGATCGCGACGAAAGCGGAAGTCTTTACAACCTGCAGTGAACGAAATCTAGATTACCTTGCGACGCTCGGTGCTCATGCAGTGAACTATCAATTTGCACCAGTGTCAGAACGTGTTGAAGATGTTGATGTTTTGATTGATTTAGTAGGCGGAGATGCTGCGTTAGATGCGCTTAAATGCCTGAAAGACAATGCGAGAGTCATCACCGTTCCAACCATAACTGCTGAGCTGATTTGTGAAAAAGCCAAACTCCTAGGCTTTGAGGCTAGTGGCATGTTGGTTGAACCAGACCCTACGCAGTTAGATACCTTGTTGTACATGGTCGGCGTTGGCTTACTGAAGACTGAAATTCAACAGGTTTATCCTATGAGTGATGTCATTGGTGCTCACCAGCAGGTCGAATCAGGAAGAACCAGAGGCAAGGTGTTGCTTGATATGACATGCTAGAAGCATTTAACACGAGTTTTGAAAGTTTAGCGCTTTGGTTTTCAGATTCAGCATTATGGGTGCTTTTCATGACCGGTTTTCTCAGTGCCACGTTGTTGCCTGGTGGTTCTGAGGCGGGCTTAGTTGCCACTCTCTCATTAAATCAATACTCCGTTTCTTCAATTGTTATGGTCGCTACTATCGGTAATATGCTTGGTGGCTTAACAAATTATTGGCTTGGCTTGTGGATTCCCAACAAAGCACAAGAGGAAAAGCATGGTCATACCGCATTAAAGTGGCTCTCTAAGTATGGCTATTGGGGGTTGTTTTTTAGCTGGTTACCTGTAATAGGAGACCCGCTGTGTTTAGCCGCAGGGTGGCTAAGAATGAAGTTTCTGCCTTGCGTGATTTTAATATTTTTAGGAAAGGCTGCTAGGTATAGCTTACTTGCGGCCATCTATCTCGGATTATTTTAAGGAAAGTACATGAAGATGTTTTGGGTTGGCGCGTGTTCACTGTTGGTGATCACGGGCTGTGCATCAAATACGCCAGTTTCATCACTGCCGAAAGGGGTAACTTTCGTTGAGTCATCGAAAGCTGAAGAAGGCAAAGTTAAGATTCCATACCAAAAGTACAAACTCGATAATGGTTTAACGGTGATCTTAGCTCCTGAAGATTCTGACCCATTGGTCCATGTGGATGTGACTTACCATGTTGGTTCAGCTCGTGAAGAAGTGGGTAAGTCTGGTTTTGCGCATTTCTTTGAGCACATGATGTTCCAAGGCTCAGAGAACGTTGGTGACCAAGAGCACTTCAGAATCATCACAGAGGCTGGCGGCACGTTAAATGGTACAACAAACCGCGATCGTACTAACTACTTTGAAACTGTCCCTGCTAACCAGCTCGAGAAAATGCTGTGGTTAGAGTCTGACCGTATGGGCTTTTTGCTGGATGCGGTTTCTCAACGCAAATTTGAAATTCAGCGTTCGACTGTAAAAAATGAGCGAGCTCAGCGTTACGATAATCGTCCTTATGGCTTGATTTGGGAGCGCATGTCCGAAGCGCTATATCCTGAAGGTCATCCGTATTCGTGGCAAACCATTGGTTATGTTGAAGATCTTGATCGTGTTGATGTGAACGACCTCAAAGCGTTTTTCTTGCGTTGGTATGGCCCAAACAATGCGACTATCACGATCGGTGGTGACTTAGACGTTGAACAGACTCTAGAGTGGGTAAATAAGTACTTCGGTTCGATTCCTCGTGGTCCTGAGGTTGAAAATGCGCCGAAACAACCTGCAAAACTGCAAGAAGACAAATACATCACGCTAGAAGATCGTATTCAACAACCTATGGTGATGATCGCGTGGCCAACAACCTACAACGGCGAAGAAAGCCAAGCGTCTCTCGACACGTTATCAGAAGTATTGGGTGGCGGTACCAACAGCGTGCTCTATCAAGACCTAGTGAAGACTCAAAAAGCGGTCGATGCTGGTTCATTCCATGACTGTGCTGAACTGGCGTGTAACTTTTACGTTTACGCAATGGGTGATTCTGGAGACAAAGGCGACCTATCAAAACTGTACGACGAGCTTTTACAATCACTGAATCAGTTTGCGGAAAAAGGCGTGACAGAAGATCGCCTTGAGCAGTTGAAGGGTAAAGCGGAAGCGGATGCTATTTTTGCGCTAGAAAGCGTTAAAGGTAAAGTGACTCAGTTGGCTTCCAACGAGACATTTTTCGGCGATCCTGATCGTCTTGAGCAACAGCTTGAACAAATCCGTGCAGTTACGCCGACTTCGGTAGAAAAAGCGTATACGGACTTTATCCAAGGTAAGAACAAAGTGACCCTAAGCGTGGTCCCAAAAGGAAAAACAGACCTTGTCGTAAAACCTGCGACCTTTGTGACACCAAAGCGTACGTTGCCAGAATATGAGAAGATTTCCGATGACCAATTGGCGTATCGTCGTGCGACCGATAACTTCGATCGCTCAGTGCAACCGCCAGTAGGAGAACCAGTGAAAGCGACGATGCCAGAGCTGTACGAGTTACATTTCAAGAATGGCTCAGAGCTGCTTGGTGCAGTTAGCGATGAAACGCCGACGGTGATGATGCAATTTAGTCTACCTGCCGGGACACGTTTTGTTGAAAAGGGTAAAGAAGGTCTTGCCCAATTGACCGCTGCGATGTTGCAAGAAGGCACAACGAAACGCAGTGTCGAAGAGATTCAAGCTGAGCTTGATAAACTGGGTAGTGTTATCTCTGTTAATGCCACAGGTTATACAACAAACATCAGTGTTTCTGCTCTAGAAAAGAACTTAGAGCCGACGTTAAAAATTGTCGAAGAGATGTTGCTGTCTCCTGCATTTAATCAAGATGATTTCGAGCGTGTAAAAATGCAAGCGCTAGAAGGCCTGGTATATGAGCACCAAAATCCAAGTTGGATGGCGTCACAAGCGAGTCGCCAGGTGCTCTATGGGGATTCGGTTTTTGCTCGACCAAAAGACGGCACGCAAGCAGGTGTCAGTGCATTAACGTTGGATGATGTCCGTGAATTCTACTCGAAGCATTACACGCCACAAAGTGCGCAAATCGTCGTTGTTGGTGACATCAATAAACAGGAAATTGAGCAGCAACTGACGTTCTGGAAAAACTGGCAAGATGAAGCTGCGCCATTGTATGCACCGCAAAGCATTGCTGCATTAGGTGAGCAAAAGATCCATCTTGTTGATAAACCAGGAGCGCCGCAAAGTGTGGTCATGATGGTTCGTCAAGGTATGCCTTACGACGCAACGGGCGATTTTTACCTAAGCCAACTGGCAAACTTCAACTTAGCTGGGAACTTCAATAGCCGCATTAACCAAAATCTACGTGAAGACAAGGGTTACACATACGGTGCTTACGGCTATTTCTCTGGTAATCCAGAAACAGGCTCGGTGGTTTTCACCGCGCAAGTACGAGCGGATGCAACGGTTGCTTCGATCATTGAGATGGAAAATGAGCTAAATGAATACTCGCAGTCAGGTATTACTGATGAAGAGATGAAATTTATGCGTCAAGCGGTCGGTCAAAAAGATGCACTGAAATATGAAACGCCAACACAAAAAGCGGAGCTCATCAGTGATATTCTTAAGTACAACCTCGATCATGATTACTTGCAGCAAAGAAACGCTATCGTAGAAAAAGTTGATAAGCAGACGTTGAATGCGCTGGCTCAGAAATGGTTTGATCCAAATGACTATCAAATTATCGTCGTTGGTGATGCTAAATCGTTGCGTCCTCAATTAGAAAAGTTGGGGAAAGACGTAGAAGAGCTTGAAATCATTCGATAGAGTACACATTTAATAGCGGAGAAACGTTTCTCCGCTATTCATCTAGATAAGCAACTTTTCGTGGGTTATTTATCTAGATGCATTAACTATCAATAACTTAGCTTACACTTGTGTTATGTAACAAGTGTCCTGCTCCCAATATAAGCGAACCTCATTTTGACTGATTTTGCTGCGCGACTAAAAAAAGTTGCATCAAACCCCGAAGTATTTAAGCAGTTTGGACGCGGTGTTGAGCGAGAAACTTTGCGCTATCGTCAGGATGGACATCTAGCTACAACTCCTCATCCTGAAGGGTTAGGCTCTGCGTTCACAAATCAATGGATCACAACGGATTTTTCGGAATCATTGTTAGAGTTCATTACGCCTGTGTCACATGAAATTCCAGAACTGATGGCACAGCTGAAAGATATCCATCATTTCACTCAAACCAAAATGGGTGAAGAGAAAATGTGGCCACTATCAATGCCGTGCTACGTAGACTCAGAGGATGATATTCAGTTAGCCCAGTATGGCTCTTCGAATGCAGCGAAAATGAAAACGTTGTACCGAGAAGGCCTAAAGCGTCGTTATGGCAGCCTGATGCAAATTATTTCAGGTGTCCACTTTAACTTCTCGTTTCCTGAAACATTTTGGGATGCGCTCTATGGCGAGCAAGATGAACAAGCCCGCCAAGATGCTAAGTCTGATGCGTACTTTGCGTTGATCCGTAATTACTACCGCTTTGGCTGGATGATTCCCTACTTCTTTGGTGCATCACCAGCGTTATGTGGCTCTTTTATTCAAGGTCGTGAAACCGATCTGCCATTCGAGAAGATTGGCGGGACATTATATTTGCCGAAGTCGACGTCTTTGCGTTTGAGCGATCTTGGCTATACCAATAGTGCTCAAAGTGTGCTGAAAATTGGTTTTAACAGCATTGACCAATACCTCGATGGTTTGAGTGATGCGATTCGCCACCCATCAGAAGAGTTTGCGAAAATTGGGGTAAAAGTTGATGGTGAATACCGCCAGCTTAATTCCAATATCTTACAAATTGAGAATGAACTGTACGCTCCGATTCGTCCAAAACGTGTATCGAAAAGTGGTGAGAAGCCTTCAGATGCGTTACGACGCGGTGGTGTCGAATACATTGAAGTTCGTTCTCTAGATGTTAACCCATTCAGCGCAGTGGGTTTAAATGAAGAGCAAGTACGATTCTTGGATCTCTTCCTTACCTGGGCGGCCTTGTCAGACTCAGACCCTATGGATAACTGTGAATTAGAGTGTTGGCGCGATAACTGGAATAAAGTCATTGTTTCTGGCCGTGAAAAAGGTCTAATGCTGCAAATTGGTTGCCAAGGTGAGCGTCTATCTCTACAAGATTGGGCACACCGAGTTTTCGTCGAGTTACGTCAAATAGCACAGCAAATGGATATGACCGCTGGTGGCAGTGCATACCAAGATGTGTGTAATCAACTCGAGACATGGATTGATAACCCAGAACTAACGATCTCTGGTCAACTATTAGAGCTAACGAAAGAGCTGGGTGGGCTAGGTAAAGTTGGTTGTACTCTTGGTATGAAGTACCGTGATGAAAACCTAGCTCACGGTTATCAGTACTATTCACAAGATACGATGGAAACGGAAGTAGCGTCGTCCGTGGAAAAACAAAAGCAAGCAGAGCAGAGTGATACGCTTTCTTTTGATGATTTTTTGGAAGATTACTTTGCTTACCTGAAGCAGTAATGACTAACTAAGGATTGGTGCGGTTGAACATTAAGTCGTCAGTAGTAGCGGTACTTGGAAGCGTGTTACTTGCAGGTTGTGCTACGGCACCGCCAAAGCAGCAGAATAACTTATGCGAGATATTCCGAGAGAAATCCGGTTGGTACGATGATGCCAAAGATATGGAAGATGAATGGGGGACCCCTATTCATGTCGCTATGGCCATCATTAAACAAGAAAGCAGCTTTCGGCACGATGCAAAACCACCTAAAGATTATTTGCTAGGGTTTATTCCTTGGGGACGAGTCAGCAGTGCGTATGGTTACGCTCAAGCTCAAGACCCTGCTTGGGAAGACTTCCAAGATGCCACAGGTCAGGGTGGCTCTCGTACCAACTTCGATGATTCTATGATGTTTGTCGGTTGGTATACTCATGAAACACGGCGTCAGCTAGGGATTTCATTATGGGATCCCTATAACCAGTATCTGGCTTATCATGAAGGGCGAGGTGGGTATAAGCGAGGTACTTATAATCGAAAGCCTAGTTTAATCAAAGTCGCTCGACGTGTTGAACAAACAGCGAAAACTTATGGCTGGCAGCTGAAGCAATGTCGTCAGGAATTAGAAGACAACAGCAGCTGGTTCTTTTAGCCCACAGTCAGTTCATGTGCTGTAGGGATGAATGACATTTATCCATTACCGAAAGGTACTGGAGTTACAATCAGGAGAGATGTAATGCCTTTACTCGATAGTTTTACCGTGGACCACACTCGTATGAACGCACCCGCTGTACGAGTGGCGAAAACCATGCAGACCCCAAAAGGGGATACGATTACTGTTTTCGACTTACGCTTTACTGCGCCAAACAAAGACATTCTTTCTGAAAAAGGTATTCACACCCTAGAGCACCTTTATGCAGGCTTTATGCGTAATCACCTAAACGGTGATTCTGTTGAGATCATCGATATTTCGCCTATGGGTTGCCGCACAGGTTTTTACATGAGCCTGATTGGCACACCATCAGAGCAGCAAGTCGCAGATGCTTGGATTGCAGCAATGGAAGATGTGCTGAAGGTAGAAAGTCAGAATAAGATCCCTGAACTTAACGAATACCAATGCGGCACGGCAGCAATGCACTCTTTAAAAGAAGCACAACAGATCGCAAAGAACATTTTGGATGCTGGTGTTTCGGTGAACAAAAATGATGAACTTGCTTTGCCTGAGTCGATGTTAAAAGAGTTGCGCATCGACTAGGTGCTCATTAAGAAGCATATTGCCCCAATAAGTAAAAAGCCTGACATGAGTCAGGCTTTTCTTTTGGTTATTTGGATGTCGATTTTTTCTTCTTCGGATAAACACGAACGAGCTTGATTCGGTTCTCTTCAATCTCAACAAGTTCCATTGGGTGACCCGCTACTCTCACACTTAGATGGCTCTCAGGAATATCTTCCAAGTGTTCTAAAATGAGCCCGTTTAGCGTTCTCGGGCCATCCGTTGGTAAATCCCATTTCAGGCCTTTGTTGATATCTCGGATATTGGTGCTGCCTTCAATAAGAAAGCTTCCGTCACCTTGAGGACTGATTTCATCAGAGAGGCTTGGAGAAATGGACGTCGTGAACTCACCAATGATCTCTTCCAGAATATCTTCAAGAGTGATTAGACCGATGATATCACCGTACTCATCCACGATCAGACCGATACGTTGCTTGTTACGTTGGAATTTCAACATTTGCACGTTCAGTGGTGTGCCTTCTGGGATGTAATAGACCTCATCAGCAGCACGTAATAGCGTTTCTTTGTTGAATTCGTTCTTTTCCAACATCAGACGATAAGCCTCGCGCAAGCGCAGCATGCCAACCACTTCATCAATTTGGTCACGATAGAAAACTATGCGTCCATGTGGTGAGTGGGTTAGCTGACGAACAATGGATTTCCAGTCGTCATTAATATCGATACCAGTAATTTCATTGCGTGGGACCATAATGTCGTTCACGGTGACGTGCTCAAGATCCAAAATCGACACCAGCATGTCTTGGTGTCGGCGAGGAATCAAACCGCCAGCTTCATTTACCACCGTACGCAGCTCATCGGAGCTAAGATGATCTTCTGCTGAGTGATCCGCTCTTACGCCAAGTAAGCGGATAAAGCCATTCGTAATAAAGTTAACAAGCATCACTAAAGGCGACAGTAACTTCATCAGTATGGTCAATAATATACTGCTCGCGTAGGACACGCGTTCAGGGTAAAGCGCTGCAATTGTTTTAGGGGTAACCTCGGCAAAAACCAGTACAACCATAGTTAGTGCACCGGTTGCGATAGCGACACCTAAATCACCATACAAACGCATACCAATAATGGTTGCGATAGCAGACGCGAGAATATTAACGAGGTTGTTGCCGATAAGAATAAGACCAATCAAACGATCTGGACGGTCTAATAGTCTTTCGACTCGCTTAGCACCCTTATGCCCGTTTTTGGCTAAGTGTTTTAAGCGATAACGATTCAGAGACATCATCCCTGTTTCTGAACCGGAAAAGTAACCTGATATGACGATAAGACACGCGAGTAGCGCAAACAAGATACCCGTAGAGATGTCGTCCAAAACGTTGCTGTTCCTTGTAAGTATTGGGTTATATAACGGTTGAGTAAGTCCGTTAAGTCAAAGAGTTAAGGCGTACTGTATTTTATCTAGCCTAAAATATAAAGGATAGGAGCCCTAGAGCTCCTTAATTCAAGATGATTTCTTTTACAAAGCGACTGCCAAAATATGCCAGAGTTAACAGTGTTGCTCCTGCAACAGCGAACCATGTGACTTTTCTACCACGCCAGCCTTTTTGATAGTGACCCCAAAGCAGTATTGAGTACACCACCCAAGCGATGAAAGAAAGAATGCCCTTATGTGCCTTACCTTGGGCAAACATATCCTGCACAAAGACAAAGCCAGTAATGAGCGTGGCAGTTAACAATAAGTTACCGATCAAAATAATTTTGAAGAGTTGACGCTCCACCATTAATAGAGGCGGCAGGTTTGGGTTAATCGCCAAAGATTTTTTTGCTTTCAGTTTGTGATCCAGCCAAGCCAACTGAAGCGCATAGAGTGCCCCGATAGTTAAAGTCGCGTATGAGAAGAGCGCAAATGAAATATGAATGAGTAGCTTAGGGTCATTCTCTAGGTGCTTTATAAACGTGCTTGGCAAAAATGTGGCAGCAGATAAATTGATGGCAGCAAAGCTATAAACGACAGGCAATAAAAACCACAGTCGGTTTTTCAACATAGCAAGGCTCATGACCAGAGAAATAATAAAACTGATCAAAGAAGCCACGTTGAGAATACTCAGGTTTTGACCTGAACCATCAAAGATCAGATCACTCAAAATCCACGCATGAAAAACAAGCGCACAGGCAGCACTAGCAAACACTGTTTTTGCTTTGATTCCTGACTGTTGTGAGAGTCCGGGTATGATGGTCGCAATCGCCAAGACATAAAGTATGGCGGCCGCGATGGCTATTAAGCTATCCATGAATCCTAAATATTATTGTGCACGATGGAGAAATTATACCTTGCATTACACTTTGGGGCTACGTTATATCCGACATCAATCGTGAGAGATGAGATATTGAAATTAATAAGTTACCGCACCATATATAAATAGAGACAAGAATAGGACAGCGGTACGGGTATGACTCAGACCTTGGCTAATGTATACTCACACTAATTAATCGCCATTTTAGCGAAGAGACAAAGATGTTTGAGAATTTAACGGATCGATTATCCAAAACGCTGAAAAATATCAGTGGTAAAGGTCGTCTGACCGAAGACAACATTAAAGAAACCCTACGTGAAGTCCGAATGGCTCTACTTGAAGCTGACGTTGCGCTTCCGGTCGTTCGTGAATTTGTGAACCGCGTTAAAGAAAAAGCGGTGGGCGTAGAAGTTTCTAAATCTCTGACTCCAGGTCAGGAATTTATCAAGATCGTTCAAACAGAACTTGAAGCCGTAATGGGTGAGTCGAATGAGGCGCTAAACCTTGCTGCTCAACCACCTGCTGTGCTTCTTATGGCTGGTCTACAAGGTGCGGGTAAAACCACATCGGTAGGTAAGTTATCTAAGCTTCTAAAAGAACGTGACAAGAAGAAAGTCTTGGTTGTGTCTGCCGACGTTTACCGTCCTGCGGCAATCAAGCAGCTTGAAACACTGGCATCAGACATCGGTGTTGACTTCTTCCCATCATCACCAGACCAAAAGCCTATTGATATCGCCAATGCAGCGATTGACCATGCGAAGAAAAAGTTCTACGACGTACTTATTGTCGATACCGCAGGTCGTTTGGCAATTGATGAAGAGATGATGGGGGAGATCAAAGATCTTCACGCAGCTATCAACCCAGTAGAAACGCTATTTGTTGTTGACGCCATGACGGGTCAAGACGCAGCAAATACAGCAAAAGCCTTTGGCGATGCGCTACCTCTTACCGGTGTAGTTCTAACTAAGGTTGATGGTGATGCTCGTGGTGGTGCGGCACTTTCAGTACGCCATGTCACGGGCAAACCAATCAAATTCTTGGGTGTCGGTGAAAAAACTGACGCGCTAGAACCGTTCCACCCAGATCGTGTTGCTTCACGTATTCTTGGCATGGGTGACGTTCTGTCTTTGATTGAAGACCTACAACGCAACGTTGACCAAGAAAAGGCAGAAAAGTTAGCGAAGAAGTTCAAAGAGAAGAAAGGTTTCGACCTTGAAGATTTCCGTGAACAGCTAGGCCAGATGCAAAACATGGGCGGCATGATGGGGATGATGGATAAGCTTCCAGGAATGTCCCAGCTACCAGACAATGTGAAAGATAAAGTCGATGACAAGATGTTCAAACAGATGGAAGCGATCATCAGCTCCATGACAATGAAAGAACGTCAACGCCCAGAAATTATCAAGGGCTCGCGCAAGAAGCGTATCGCGGCTGGTTCTGGTGTGCAGGTTCAAGATGTAAACCGCTTACTAAAACAGTTCACCCAAATGCAGAAAATGATGAAAAAGATGCAAAAAGGTGGCATGAAAGGCATGATGCGCAACATGCAAGGCATGATGGGCGGCATGGGAGGTGGCGGTGGCTTCAACCCATTTGGTCGTTAATTAATCGATCACGCATAGATTCAGGGTGTTAGGTACGTCACAAACTTTAAATTCAATTTATGTTGGTGAAAAAGTAACTAAACTCCTTGCATTGCTCCGGGAGAAGAGTAAAATTCCGGAGCTTTATTTTGGCACGAGACCCCAAACTGTTTAATTTCTTGAATGGTTTTTGGGGTTAATTTTATTTTTGAGAAAGCAAAGAGGACGACATGGTAACCATTCGTTTGGCACGTCACGGCGCTAAAAAGCGTCCATTTTATCAAATCGTAGTAGCGGACAGCCGCAACGCTGCAACTGGCCGTTTCATCGAGAAAGTTGGTTTCTTCAACCCAACTGCTAAAGGTCAAGAAGAAGGTCTACGTCTAGACCTAGACCGCGTTAACCACTGGGTTGGTCAAGGCGCGTCAGTATCTGACCGTGTTGCTAAGCTAGTTAAAGACGCTCAAAAAGCGGCTTAATTTTTTACTTGAAAAGTAGAAACTAGTTTATGTCGATGAAAGGTAAAGAAACAATGAGCAACGAAAAGATTGTTGTAGGCAAGTTTGGTGCTACTTACGGCATTCGTGGTTGGCTTAAGGTTTTTTCCTACACAGACAATGCTGAAAGCATTTTCGATTACAGCCCTTGGTACATTAACCAAAAGGGCAAGTGGGTTGAGTACAAAGTAGAAAGCTGGAAGCGCCATAACAAAGGTATGGTGGCTAAGCTGGAAGGCATGGATGTTCGTGAAGACGCGCATCTAATGACGAACTTTGAAATTGCTATTGACCCTGCGGTACTTCCTGAATTGTCAGAAGATGAGTTCTACTGGCGCGAATTGTTTGGGATGCAAGTTGTAACTACTAAAGGTTACGATCTAGGTGTCGTTACTGACATGCTAGAAACTGGCTCAAACGATGTTCTGGTTGTTAAAGCAAATCTTAAAGATGCTTTCGGGCAGAAGGAACGATTAATCCCGTTCCTTGAAGAGCAAGTGATCATTAATGTTGATCGCGAAGCTCAACGGATCGAAGTTGACTGGGATCCTGGATTCTAATCTCCAAAATTACAGAGCGAGATAAACATGTGGGTTGGCGTTATTAGCCTTTTTCCAGAAATGTTCCGTTCTGTTACTGATTTTGGAGTAACAGGTCAAGCGGTTAAAAAAGGTCTTTTGTCGATTGAGACTTGGAATCCTAGAGATTTCACTCACGACAAACATCGCACAGTCGATGACCGACCTTACGGTGGTGGCCCTGGTATGTTAATGATGGTTCAGCCTTTGCGCGATGCCATTCATACCGCGAAAGCAGCCTCACCGGGCAAGACGAAAGTCATCTACCTTTCTCCTCAAGGTCGCAAGCTCGACCAGAAAGGAGTGGAAGAACTGGCAACGAATGAGAACTTGCTTCTGATTTGTGGTCGTTATGAAGGGGTAGATGAGCGCATCATTCAATCTGAAGTCGACGAAGAATGGTCGATTGGTGATTTTGTGATGACGGGTGGTGAGATACCAGCCATGACGTTAATCGACTCTGTCTCTCGGTTTGTTCCGGGTGTACTAGGGGATTTCGCGTCAGCAGAAGAAGACTCTTTTGCAAATGGCTTGTTAGATTGCCCTCACTATACGCGTCCAGAAGTATTGGATGACAAAGAGGTACCAGCTGTACTGATGTCAGGCAATCACAAGGACATTCGTCAATGGCGACTCAAGCAGTCGTTGGGCCGTACTTGGCTAAGAAGACCAGAGCTCCTGGAAAACCTAGCTCTGACTGACGAACAGGAACAATTACTTGCTGAGTTTGTTAATGAGCATAAAGCCATTAAAGAACATAACGCAAAGTAACCTAATTTATTTAGTATCAGTTTATTCTAGGAATTTAAAAAATGAGTAACATCATCAAAGCTCTTGAAGAAGAGCAAATGAAATCAGACCTACCTAAATTTGCACCAGGTGACACTGTTGTAGTTCAAGTTAAGGTAAAAGAAGGTGACCGTGAGCGTCTACAGGCTTTCGAAGGCGTTGTAATCGCAATCCGTAACCGTGGTCTACACTCTGCTTTCACTGTACGTAAGATCTCTAACGGTGAAGGTGTTGAGCGTACGTTCCAAACACACTCTCCAATCGTTGATAGCATCGAAGTTAAACGCCGTGGTGCAGTACGTCGTGCCAAGTTGTACTACCTACGTGAGCGTTCTGGTAAGTCTGCTCGTATCAAAGAGAAACTTGCTAAGAAGTAATGCTATAACTAGCGTTCTCATCTTAAACGGAGTCCTTTTAGGGCTCCGTTTTTTTATTTGTGTAATTAGCTTGCTCGTTTCTTTTCACCCGACCTGCACTGTCGATGCTCATGCACTGACGTACACTCCACGCCTCTGTCTTGTTGTGAATAGATTCCTGATGTCGCTATGGCTCCTCGGAATGACGGGAAATGATGATCAAATATTACTGGGTACTGTGGTTAAAATTCGTCATTCTGGATAGCGACGAAGGACCGTGATTCAGAATCTACTAGTTGAGAATGTAAGTGTTTAAGTTGTTAGCTTCATCCTTGCTGTTAGTTGATTCTTAATGTCGCTATGGCTCCTCGGAATGACAGGAAATGATGGTCAAAGATTACAGAGTACCGTGGTTAAAATCCGTCATTCTGGACAGCGACGAAGGAGCGTGATTCAGAATCTACTAGTTGAGAGTGTAAGTGTTTAAGTTGTTAGCTTCATCCTTGCTATGAGTAGATTCCTGATGCCGCTATGGCTCCTCGGAATGACAGGAAATGATGGTCAAAGATTATAGAGTACCGTGGTTAAAATTCGTCATTCTGGACAGCGACGAAGGAGCGTGATTCAGAATCTACTAGTCGAGCATGCAAGTGTTTAAGTTGTTAGCTTCATCCTTACTGTGAGTAGATTCCTGATGTCGCTATGGCTCCTCGGAATGACGGAAAATGATGGTTAAAGATTATATAGCACCGAGGTTAAAATTCGTCATTCTGGACAGCGACGAAGGAGCGTGATTCAGATTCCCCAAGAAGGAACCTAGGGTATTCCTTTACCCTAGGTCTCAATTTAATACTGGTCTTCAGACCAGCCATCACTGTCGGACATATCGGGTGCGCCTGGGATGGTGTTTTCTTCATCTGCCCATTCACCAAAATCAATCATTTGGCATTGTTTACTGCAGAAAGGGCGATGAGGACTTTGTTCTCCCCATTCTACGTCGGCGCCACATTGTGGGCATTGAACGATGGTAACTTTAGACATAGTTGAGCGTCCCATTACTAATTGGTGTTAAAGGGTAGTATACCTAAACGAATTAAAGATGGCTTATTCAACGCGCTATTGCTGCTACGAAATTTTATCAAATATAAGCGCAATAAAGCGTTGAATTTTAGATTATGGAGGCGAGGCGTAGTGTCGTCTTAGCTGCACACAGCAAGTTCAAATTCAATATCTTGTGTGCACGCTTGACCGTTTTCAAACGACATGAACTTGATCGCAAAGCGGTTTTTATGGCCTGAAATCATAGGATAAACGCCATATTCCATTGGGATGTGAAGTCTTAGAATGTTGGCTTCATCAGCGTCACTTTGGAAGAAACCTGCACGACCGATTTGAGCTTTGAAATGTCCGGTTTCTCTAGTGAGCTTTAACCATAACGAAAGCGCATCAGATAAGGGCTTTAAGCTTGCTTGCCACTGTTGTGCATCACGCTTTTTACGTTCAATAGGTAGATGAAGCCAGTAGTGTAATGCTGGCAGATCAAAACAGCATGAACCACCCGGTAGATTAAAGCGTTGACGGATAGAGCTTAGGAAGCGATCTTCTTTTAATGCTTGGCCAAAACGTTCAGCACCCATTAGTTGGCTATGAACGACATCTATCTCTTGTAGCAAGGTATTTAATGCGTCTTGATCGACACCATCAACATTGAGCCAATGGCGGTACGACAGCCGCTGCTTCTCAAGATCTTTAGCCAGTTCACTTTTCAGTTGGATTTGTTCGAAGATCTCAACCATATCGAATAACGCACGGAAAAACAGTTGATACTGATGATTTTCGCTAAACCCAGAGGCCAAGTGAGCCTGACGCAGCAGAGACTCCACTCTTAGATAAATACGAGTTTTCTCATTTAACGGATGTTCAAATTTGTGCGTGGTCATCGACATAAGCCTTTGTGAGTTTCGTTCCTATTTTCGCAGATTTTTCTTACACATGGCTAGGTACTTTTCGTGCAAATCTGTGATTTGAAGCAAAAGATCAGGGTCACTTGGATTATTCTTAACCACATCGTCTGCAAGCGCGAGCCTTTGCTCTCTTGATGCTTGAGAGGCAAGGATGGCGCGAACTTGATCTTCACTCACATTGTCTCGTTTCATCGTGCGAGATATCTGTGTATTCGGTTCTACATCGACGACAAGAACGCGATCACACAAACTATCTAGCTTGTTTTCTACGAGCAACGGCACCACAAGTAACGCATACTCTGAAGTGACTTGCTGCAAATCTTCGATCATCTTTTCACGAATTATCGGGTGCAACAGTGCGTTGAGCCATGCTTTTTCATCTGAATTCGAAAAGATTTTTTCTCTCAGCTTTGCGCGATCTAAAGTTTGGTCTTCACGAACGATATCGTGACCAAAGTGTTCAATAATCGCGTTTAGGCCGGGAGTACCTGGCTCGACAACTTCTCTTGCTACAATGTCGGCATCGACGATATCGATTTTAAATTGTTGTTTGAACAGATTCGCGACGGTTGTTTTTCCACTAGCGATACCGCCTGTTAAACCAATAACCAAAGCCATTTACACTCCTAGAACTGAAGTAAAGTACCAGTTTAAAATCTGGTCGCCCCAAATTAAGCTTATCCAACCAGCAATTGCTAAGTAAGGACCGAAAGGGAAAGCTTTTTCAATTCCCTGCTTTTGCAAGCGTAGTTGAATGATGCCAAATACGATGCCAACCACAGAAGAAAGTAGAATGATCATCGGCAGTGACTGCCAGCCCAGCCAAGCCCCTAGTGCTGCTAGTAGTTTAAAATCACCATACCCCATTCCTTCTTTACCGGTAAGTAACTTAAAGCCCCAGTAAACGGACCAGAGACATAGGTAACCAGCAATAGCACCAATGACAGAATCTTGTAGAGTAACAGGACTTATTTCGACTAATGCTAAGGCAATGCCAGCCCAAGTTAATGGTAATGTTAATTGGTCAGGTAACAACATAGTATCGAGATCGATAAATGTTGCGGCGATTAAGATAAAAGTAAAAAAGAGTAGGGCAACGGTAAAGTAACTAAAACCAAAGTGGTAAGCGACAAAGCCTGAGCAGAATGCAGTGAGCAGTTCAATCAGTGGATAGCGTGCACTAATGGTTGCCTGACAGTTGTGACATTTGCCTTTTAAAAGCAGCCAGCTAATCACAGGAATGTTGTCGCGAATACGTATCGGTGTTGCGCATTTCTGGCAGGAGGAGCGTGGGACGCTCAAGGTCAGCACTTCTTTAGGAGGTTCTATTTTGTATTCAGGAAATGACTCGGCACATTCGCGTCGCCATTCTAGTTCCATGATTTTAGGTAGTCGATAAATAACCACATTGAGGAAGCTACCCACGATCAGACCGAAGATGGTGGCAAACACAACGAATAGCCAAGGGTAGTACTGGAATACTTCCATATTTGTCTCTTGAGCGATGAGTGAAATCAGCAAGATGCTGTTTTAAAGGAGTTAACAGCTCATTCTAGCCCAATACACTCATTAAGTTAAAGATTGGCAAGTACATTGCTGTCACTAATCCGCCAACAACGATACCTAAAAATACGATAATTAGTGGCTCTAGAATTTTACTAAGGTTGTCGACGGTGTTGTCGACTTCAAACTCGTAGATCGTTGCAACTTTATTGAGCATATCGTCAAGTCGACCAGACTCTTCACCGATCATGACCATTTGTAACACTAATTCAGGGAACACATTACAGTTACGCATGGCAACATACATTGGCATACCTGCGGCGGTATCACGGTAAACTTCTTCTATGGCGAGTTGATAGTGTAAGTTTCCTGAGGTTTTTGATGTGGTTTTTAAACTGGTTAGAATTGGAATACCCGCTGTAAAGCTTGTGGCGAGTGTTCGACTAAATTTGGCGATAGCGGCTTTTGATAATACAGGGCCCAGGACAGGAAATTTAAGCACAGAGCGGTTGAGCATTAAGCGAAAAGAATCTGAACGCTTAGAGAGGATTCTCGCCGAAATGAATAAACTCATGGAGCCTAGTGCGATAAACGGACTCCAGTTTTGTGTCCAGGCGGAAAGATCTAATACTTGCCTGGTAAACCACGGTAAGTCAGCACCAAAACCAACAAACATTTTTTCAAACTCGGGAATGACTTTGGTGAGCATGATAAACGACACGCCTAACGCTACTAGCACTACCATGGCTGGGTAGATCAGTGCTTTGATCACTTTCGCACGGAGTTGTTCATTTTTTTCTCGGTAGGTGGCTAAGCGCTCGAACACTTCTGCTAAGTTACCGGATTGCTCACCTGTGGCGATAAGATCGGTATAGAGTGGGTCAAAGTGTTCACTTGCAGTGCGCATGGCTTTTGACATGGGCGTCCCTGCTTCAACGGCGCGTGTCACGCTCATCAAAATGGATTTCATCTCTGCTTTTTTGTGATTCTCTGATACCAATTTTAAAGCCTGAACCAAGGGCACACCGGTTATCAACATCGTCGAAATCTGACGGGTAAACACCGTGATGTCTCTGCCTTTCACGCGATGGCTGAGTTTAGTGAGAAATGAGATACTGCTTTTCTTTAACTTCTTGATCTTGATGTGCTGTGCGTCTAGACGCTCGCGTACTTCAATTTCTGTCATCGCGAGGGTTTGCCCAGATGTCTTTTTGCCTGAACTGTTGATGCCTTTCCAGCGGAAGTTTTTAAGTTGTGGTGTAGTGCTTTTCATGGATGTGACTGCTGATTAAAGGATTAAAAATAAAGTACGCGCTGTAGTTCACTAAAACTTGTGATCCCTTGTTTGAGTTTTTCTATGCCCGACATTTGTAACGTGCTCATACCATTTGCGATGGCGAGTTTTTCTAGTTCATGTACCGAGGCGCCTTTAATAAGCGCTTCGGAAAGAAATTCATCAAAGCGCATCACTTCATAAATCCCCGTCCGGCCGGAATAGCCATGGGTACACTCATTACATCCATCGGGATTGGCTTTAAAAATGTTGTCGCTTGCTTGAATTCCAAGATGTTGTAGCTGAACGGTAAGCTCTTGTGATTGTTTACAGTGCGAGCACAGTTTACGGGCCAAGCGCTGGGCAATAATCAAACTAAGAGATGAGGCCAAGTTAAAGCTTTCTACGCCCATGTTTGATAAACGAATAACCGTTTCAGCCGCAGAATTGGTATGCAAGGTTGAAAGTACTAAGTGACCGGTTTGCGATGCTTTTATGGCTATTTCCGCAGTGTCTAAGTCACGAATCTCACCGACCATTACCACATCGGGGTCTTGACGAAGAAAAGAGCGTAATGCCTCTGCGAAGCCAAAGCCGATCTTGGGCTGTACTTGTACTTGGTTAATGCCCGATAAGTTAATTTCTACCGGATCTTCTGCTGTGGAAATGTTGATTTCTGGCTTATTGAGTATACTCAGCCCAGTGTACAGAGATACGGTTTTTCCGCTCCCGGTTGGGCCTGTCATCAGAATCATGCCTTGTGGGCGACGCAGCGCATCCAAGTACAATTGTTTTTGTTGTTCGCTATAACCAAGCTTGTCGATATCCAATGACGCAGAGCTGCTGTCGAGCAGTCGTAGTACAATTTTCTCTCCAAATAGAGTAGGCAGCGTGGATACACGCATATCAATTGCGGTGTCTTGATTCAACTTGAGCTTAATACGCCCATCTTGTGGTAAACGTCGCTCTGCAATATCAAGCTTAGAGAGGATTTTGATACGAGCGGATAAGCGGCGACTCAAGTGGCTTGGTGGCTGCTGTGTTTCAATTAAGATGCCATCACAGCGCAGGCGCACGCGGTACATCTTTTCATAAGGCTCAAAGTGGATATCGGATGCGCCTTTGCGCACAGCGTCCAATAGAATTTGGTTGATGTAACGGCTAACAGGAGACTTATCTTGGCTCAAGTCTTCAATGTTGTCGATTTCATCTGCGCCCACGTCAACTAGGTTGGCTAACTCTTCTTGGTTGATCTCTTTTAACCCAGACTTTTCTTGCCCAAGTGCGCGGCCATATAAGCGCCGAATCGCAGCGGTCAGTTCGCGAAAATCAGCCAGAACAAGTTCTACTTGCAATCCTGTCGCAAAACGAAAGTCATCTTCTGCTTGTTGGTTCGTGGGGTCGGCAACCGCTAATAACAACGTTGAAGTCGTACGCTGGAGTGGGAGTGCGTTATGTCGAGTGATTAATTCACGTAGACCGAGCTGTTGACAAAGCGAAGCATACTCGTACTGAGATAGCTCGGGCTGATTTAAACCAAAGAGAGAACTTAAGTGCTCTACCAGTTCACTTGATGTAAAAAATCCAGAAATGAGTAAAGCTTCCGGCATCGAGATGCCAGAAGCTTTGACTTGCTCTGCTAACGATTCTTCTTGGGGAAAAGTCAGTAACCCGTTTTGGCGAAGAATTGTTGAGAGGTTGGTTAGCATTAGTTACCAGAACAATCTATGCTACGTCCAGCGGTTGTACAGCCAGTACCTGTTAGGTCCCATTGTACAACACCATTACCAATCTGAGGGGTCAATGTTAAAGTCAGGTTAGCACCTTGATCATCAACACCGGTAGTGGTCATGGTGATAATGCCATTTGTAACCGCTAACTCGTCCACATAAGCAATGGTCGCACCAGCGTTATTTGCTGCAATTGCTGCTGGGATGTCATTGGCGGCGTTGTTGCAACCGTTAAGCTGGCCACGCTCTTGAGCACACATGGCAATGGCTGTTTTAAAGCCACTGATCCCTGCTGCTGCACCCGCAACACGAGTTCGTTGTGTGTAGTCTGAGTAGGCAGGCACGGCAAATGCAGCCAAAATACCGATAATCGCCACCACAATCATCAATTCAATCAGAGTAAAACCCTGTTGTTTTTTATGTTTACTGTTTTTCATTTTTAACCCTTTCTTAAAAATTAATAATGCTCTTGCATTAGCGAAAGATTATGGAGAGTTAAGGTGGGTTGAAAATGGGGAAGAGATGGGCTCTCGAGTGAGATAAAACTCTTTGGTGAAAAGTTGCATATCGCATGCAGAGTTTTGCGAGTAGTACTATTTTTTTAGTGGATAAAAAGAAAGGGCCAATTGGCCCTTTTAAATGATGAGTTACTCACAACTCACTGAGTTAGTTGAAGTAATTGAGATTTGTTGCTTTTATTATTTGAAGCGCATCGAAAGATCCATCGCTTTTAAATGCTTAGTCAACGCGCCTACCGAAATGTAATCGACACCGGTTTCTGCGTATTCTGCGATGGTCTCTAGCGTAATGTTGCCGGAGTTTTCTAAAGCGGCACGACCTGCGTTAATCGCTACGGCTTCACGCATCATTTCTTTTGTGAAGTTATCAAGCATGATGATGTCGGCACCAGCCTCTATCGCTTGTTTCAACTCTTCTAAGCTTTCCGTTTCGACTTCTACCGGTTTGCCTGGGTTGAGCTCTTTCGCTTTTTGGATAGCTTGAGTGATGCCACCACAAGCAATAATGTGATTTTCTTTAATAAGGTAAGCGTCGAACACACCGATGCGATGGTTAAAGCCACCACCGCAGGTCACGGCGTATTTTAGTGCGCTACGCAGACCAGGAATGGTTTTGCGTGTGTCTAGTAGACGGCACTCAGTATGCGCGATTTTTTCAGCGTACTCTGCGGTAACTGTTGCGCAGCCAGACAGCGTTTGGATGAAATTCATTGCGTTACGCTCACCAGTCAACAGGTCACGAGCAGGGCCTGTCAGCGTGCAAAGGGTTTGGTTAGGTTCGACTTTATCTCCGTCCTTTACGTGCCATTCAATGCTGACCTTGCCACCGAGCTGTTTAAAAACTTCATCAGCCCATGCTTGACCACAGAACACACCATGCTCACGAGTAATAATCGTTGCGGCATTAACCGCATCGGCAGGGATCAAAGATGCAGTAATGTCGTTATCTGCGTCGACACTGCCACCTAGATCTTCTTTTAAGGTATCAGCGACAGAGCGAGTGATCTCTAAAGGGAGTTGTTGTTTAAGGTATTCTAGGCGTTCTTGAATGTTGTGTGTGTTCTTCATCGCAAATCTTGTCTTGAAAGGGAGATGGCAACGAATGATACTCTCCGGTGTCAATAATTTCAGCAGTTAATTTGCAAAGTAGAGAGGTTGATATGCGCCCAATTATCGAGAATGGCTGGCTGACACAAGCAAAGCATGTTCCGTCACCATTTTTTGATGCCCGCTCTGATATAAACGACATCTCTCTGCTGGTGGTACACAACATCAGTTTGCCTCCTGGGCAGTTTGGTGGACCATATATAGAGGACTTCTTCACTGGCAAGCTAGACCCAAATGAACATCCATTTTTTGAAGTTATTCACAAAATGGGCGTTTCTGCACATTGCTTGATTAAGAGAAACGGCGAGGTTGTTCAATTTGTTTCTTTTCTCGATAGAGCATGGCATGCCGGTCAATCCAGTTTCGCGGGCAGGGAGCGTTGTAATGACTATTCCATTGGTATCGAGCTTGAAGGGACAGAATTTACTGCCTACACAGAAGCGCAATATCAATCACTTGCAGAGATCACTGAGGTGATTATGCAGTCTTATCCTCAAATCACCCCGCCACGAATTACCGGTCATCAATATATTGCGCCCTTGAGAAAAAGCGATCCTGGTCTAAGCTTTGATTGGGTGAAATATAGACTGCTTATACAGCGTTGATTTGTAGCGAAAGTGTAAATTCAAAAAAGCGAAATAAATAAGGCATACGATCAGGTATGCCTTTTTTTGATACCAGAAATATTAATGATTGTTAAAAGTTAACTACATTTTTACGCTCGCACATGCCGTTTTGGTGAATAAATAGACTGATAATTTTGTCATTTTCTGTATTTCTTTTCCAAAACTGCTAGCACGTCGACTTCCCATTTGTATGCTTTATGTAATTGGTCATACCAATTCTATTGCTGTTTTAACAGTCGATTGTTATCAGAGTGTTGGAAGTAAGCTCGTTCTATGATTTAGGTCAATTTTCGGCTGGACAGTGGCGTTTTAATTATGTTAATTTCTGCACCAACTTAAAATTGGTATTACCAATTACCTGCAAGAGTAGAAGAACAATAAATTATGGCTTATCAAAGGATTCGTCAGCCAAAACTCTCTGATGTTATAGAACAAGAGTTAGAAAGGTTGATAGTGGAAGGAACATTGTCTCCGGGGCAACAACTGCCTCCAGAGCGTGAACTGGCAAAACAGTTCGATGTGTCTCGTCCTTCAGTCCGAGAAGCCATTCAACGCTTGGAAGCGAAGCGTTTGTTGACTCGTCGCCAAGGTGGCGGAACATTCGTAAGTGAGAATATCTGGAAGAGCTTTTCAGATCCCTTGTTGAATTTGTTGTCTAGTCATTCTGAAACCCAGCTTGATGTGCTTGAGTCTCGTCATGCGATGGAAGGAATTTCAGCCTACTTTGCAGCTTTACGTGGTACCGAAGAAGATTTTGCGCGTATTCAAGGTTGCCTTGAGCGCATTAGTCAAGAGCAAGCAAACAACGATATCGAAGCTGAATCTGCGGAAGTAATGCAATTTTTGATCGCTTTGACAGAGGCCGCGCACAACGTGGTTTTGTTGCACATTGTTCGAAGCTTAGCACCTTTGCTTGAGCAAAATATTCTACAAAATTTTAAATTACTACGTCGCCGCCCAGAAGCGGTCGAGAAAGTCAGTAAACACCGAGCCAATATCGTGGATGCGATTGTTTCTGGTCAGCCTGAAAAGGCGCGAGAAATGTCCCACTCGCACTTGGCTTACATCGAAGAAACATTGTTGGATTTGACTCGAGAAGAGTCTCGACGAGAGCGTTCTCTACGTCGAATTCAGCAGGGTAATGACTCGTAAGAGCGTTACTTAAATAAGTAGATCCAACCAACAGAAGGATAGATCGCCATGTCTGATATGAAGCATGACGTAGATGCACTGGAAACTCAAGAATGGCTACAAGCGCTTGAGTCAGTTGTACGTGAAGAAGGTCTAGAGCGTGCTCAATTCCTATTAGAGCAAGTTCTAGATAAAGCACGTCTAGACGGTGTTGATATGCCAACAGGTATCACAACTAACTACATCAACACGATTCCTGCAGACCAAGAACCAGCATACCCAGGTGACACAACACTTGAGCGTCGTATTCGCTCAATTATTCGTTGGAACGCTATCATGATCGTTCTACGTGCATCTAAGAAAGACCTAGAGCTAGGCGGCCACATGGCGTCTTTCCAGTCTTCTGCTGCGTTCTACGAGACATGTTTCAACCACTTCTTCCGTGCACCAAACGAGAAGGATGGTGGCGACCTAGTTTACTACCAAGGTCACATTTCACCAGGTATCTACTCACGTGCATTCGTTGAAGGTCGTCTAACTGAAGAGCAGCTAGACAACTTCCGTCAAGAAGTAGACGGCAAAGGTATTCCTTCATACCCGCACCCTAAACTGATGCCTGAATTCTGGCAGTTCCCGACAGTATCGATGGGCCTAGGTCCAATCGCTTCTATCTACCAAGCTCGTTTCCTTAAGTACCTAGAAGGCCGTGGTCTTAAAGATACTTCAGAACAGCGCGTTTACGCGTTCCTAGGTGACGGTGAGATGGATGAGCCAGAATCACGTGGTGCTATCTCTTTCGCTGCGCGTGAGAAACTAGACAACCTATGTTTCCTAATCAACTGTAACCTACAGCGTCTAGATGGCCCTGTAATGGGTAACGGTAAGATCATTCAAGAACTTGAAGGTCTGTTCAAAGGTGCTGGTTGGAACGTAGTGAAGGTAATCTGGGGTAACAACTGGGATTCACTACTAGCTAAAGATACGACTGGTAAGCTTCTACAGCTTATGAATGAAACGATCGACGGCGACTACCAAACATTCAAATCAAAAGATGGCGCGTACGTACGTGAGCACTTCTTTGGTAAGTACCCAGAGACAGCTGCACTTGTTGCTGACATGACTGATGACGAAATCTTCGCACTTAAGCGTGGTGGTCACGAGTCTTCTAAGCTATACGCGGCATACAAAAACGCGGCAGAAACTAAAGGTCGTCCAACAGTAATCCTAGCTAAGACTGTTAAAGGTTACGGCATGGGTGAAGCGGCTGAAGGTAAGAACATCGCGCACCAAGTTAAGAAGATGGACATGACTCACGTACTACACCTACGTGACCGTCTAGGTCTTCAAGACATCCTAACTGACGAAGCAGTGAAAGAACTTCCGTACCTGAAACTTGAAGAAGGTTCAAAAGAGTACGAATACCTACACGCTCGTCGTAAAGCGCTACACGGCTACACGCCACAGCGTCTACCAAAATTCACTCAAGAATTCATCGTTCCTGAGCTAGAAGAATTCAAGCCACTACTAGAAGAACAGAAGCGTGATATCTCTTCTACTATGGCATTCGTACGTGCGCTAAACGTTCTACTTAAGAACAAGAACATTGGTAAGAACATCGTTCCTATCATTGCTGACGAAGCACGTACATTCGGTATGGAAGGTCTGTTCCGTCAAATCGGTATCTACAACCCGCACGGCCAAACTTACACACCAGAAGACCGTGGCGTTGTTTCTTACTACAAAGAAGCGACTTCAGGTCAGGTTCTACAAGAAGGTATCAACGAGCTAGGTGCTATGTCTTCATGGGTTGCTGCTGCGACTTCATACTCGACAAACGACCTACCAATGATCCCGTTCTACATCTACTACTCAATGTTCGGCTTCCAACGTGTTGGCGACATGGCGTGGATGGCTGGTGACCAACAAGCACGTGGTTTCCTACTAGGTGCAACTGCGGGTCGTACAACGTTGAACGGTGAAGGTCTACAGCACGAAGACGGCCACTCGCACATTTTGGCGGGTACGGTTCCTAACTGTATTTCTTACGACCCAACATTCGCGTACGAAGTAGCAGTAATCATGCAAGACGGTATCCGTCGCATGTACGGTCCAGAACAAGAAAACGTGTTCTACTACCTAACGCTAATGAACGAAAACTACGCAATGCCAGCAATGCCAGAAGGCGCTGAAGAAGGCATCCGTAAAGGTATCTACAAGCTAGAAACTTACACGGGCGACAAAGCGAAAGTTCAGCTAATGAGCTCTGGTACTATCATGAATGAAGTACGTAAAGCAGCTCAAATCCTAAGCGAAGATTACGGTGTTGCTTCTGATGTTTACTCTGTAACGTCATTCAACGAACTAACTCGCGATGGCCAAGATGCAGAGCGTTTCAACATGCTTCACCCAGAAGCGGAAGCGAAAGTACCTTACATCCAAACAGTAATGGGTACTGAACCTGCTATCGCAGCAACTGACTACATGAAGAACTACGCAGAGCAGGTTCGTGCATACATTCCTGCTGAGTCTTTCAAAGTTCTTGGTACTGATGGCTTCGGTCGTTCAGACAGCCGTGAAAACCTACGTCGTCACTTCGAAGTGAACGCAGGTTACGTAGTAGTAGCAGCGCTAACTGAACTAGCGAAACGTGGCGAAGTTGAGAAATCTGTAGTTGCAGAAGCAATTAAGAAATTCGACATCGACACAGAGAAAACAAACCCGCTATACGCTTAATTAAGAAGGTAGATAAGAAATGGCAATCGAAATTAATGTACCAGACATCGGTGCGGATGAGGTTGAAGTTACTGAGATTCTTGTAAGCGTTGGCGACAAGGTTGAAGAAGAGCAGTCTCTGATCACAGTTGAAGGCGATAAAGCTTCTATGGAAGTTCCTGCTTCTCAAGCGGGTATCGTTAAAGAAATCAAAGTTGCAGAAGGCGACAAGGTTTCTACTGGTTCTCTAATCATGATTTTCGAAGCCGAGGGTGCAGCTGACGCTGCACCTGCTCCTGCGGCAGAAGCAGCTCCAGCAGCAGCTCCAGCTCCAGCAGCAGCGGCAGAACTAAAAGAAGTTCACGTACCAGACATCGGTGGTGATGAAGTAGAAGTTACCGAAATCATGGTTGCCGTTGGCGACAGCATCGAAGAAGAGCAATCTCTTCTAACTGTTGAAGGCGACAAAGCTTCTATGGAAGTTCCAGCGCCATTCGCAGGTACTCTAAAAGAGATCAAAGTTGCAGCAGGCGATAAAGTATCGACTGGCTCACTTATCATGGTATTCGAAACAGCAGGTTCAGGCGCTCCAGCAGCACCAGCGGCAGCTGAAGCTCCTGCGGCAGCAGCTCCAGCAGCGTCTGCGGCAAAAGAAGTGAACGTTCCAGATATCGGCGGCGACGAAGTTGAAGTTACTGAGATCATGGTTGCGGTTGGCGACACAGTGGAAGAAGAGCAATCTCTAATCACTGTTGAAGGTGACAAAGCTTCTATGGAAGTTCCTGCACCATTCGCTGGCACAGTTAAAGAAATCAAGATTGCAGCTGGCGACAAAGTGTCTACTGGCTCACTAATCATGGTATTCGAAGTGGCGGGCGCAGCACCTGCTCCTGCAGCAGCTCCAGCTCAAGCGGCAGCACCTGCAGCTCCAGCTCCTAAAGCAGAAGCTCCAGCGGCAGCAGCTCCAGCAGCGACTGGCGATTTCAAAGAAAACGATGAGTACGCTCACGCGTCTCCAGTTGTTCGTCGTCTAGCGCGTGAATTTGGCGTTAATCTTTCTAAGGTTAAAGGTTCTGGTCGTAAGAGCCGTATCCTAAAAGAAGACGTTCAAGCTTACGTGAAAGATGCACTTAAGCGTCTTGAGTCTGGCGCAGGTGCAGCAGCATCTGGCAAAGGCGACGGCGCGGCTCTTGGTCTACTACCATGGCCAAAAGTGGACTTCAGCAAGTTTGGTGAGACAGAAGTTCAACCGCTATCTCGCATTAAGAAGATCTCTGGCGCAAACCTACACCGTAACTGGGTAATGATCCCGCACGTTACACAGTGGGATAACGCAGACATCACGGCTCTTGAAGCATTCCGTAAAGAGCAAAACGCGATTGAAGCGAAGAAAGACACTGGCATGAAGATCACACCACTTGTGTTCATCATGAAAGCGGTAGCTAAAGCGCTTGAAGCGTTCCCAGCGTTCAACTCTTCTCTATCAGAAGACGGTGAGAGCCTAATTCTGAAGAAATACGTGAATGTTGGTATCGCGGTAGATACACCAAACGGTCTAGTTGTTCCTGTATTTAAAGACGTGAACAAGAAAGGCATCTACGAGCTATCTGAAGAGTTAATGGCGGTTTCTAAGAAAGCACGTGCTGGTAAGCTAACTGCGGCTGACATGCAAGGTGGCTGTTTCACTATCTCTAGCCTAGGCGGTATCGGCGGTACAGCGTTTACTCCAATCGTAAACGCACCAGAAGTTGGTATCCTAGGTGTGTCTAAGTCAGAAATGAAACCGGTATGGAACGGTAAAGAGTTCGAACCGCGTCTACAACTTCCACTGTCTCTATCATACGACCACCGTGTGATCGATGGTGCTGAAGGTGCGCGCTTCATCACTTACCTAAACTCATGTCTATCTGACATTCGTCGTCTAGTTCTGTAATAGAAATTAGATGAATGAGAGGCGGCAACTTAGCCGCCTCTGCTAATCATAATTACCGACAATTTGGTTATCAGCCTTGCTTCGTTCAGGGTTTTCACAATCGAATTGTTGTCTAGCTCACAGGCTAAATTGATTTACTTTTCACACCATTAACATCTCTGTAAACTGTTAGCGGTCTGAAAATAACTGTTTAAAACAAATCTCTCTTAAACATAAAAAATCGATACCCACTCAGCCTGTTAGGGATAATGACTACAAGAGGTCAAAATGAGCAAAGAAATTAAAGCCCAAGTTGTTGTACTTGGTTCTGGTCCTGCTGGTTACTCCGCTGCATTCCGTTGTGCGGACTTAGGTCTTGAAACTGTACTAGTTGAACGTTACAGCACGCTTGGCGGTGTATGTCTGAACGTGGGTTGTATCCCATCTAAAGCACTGCTTCACGTTTCTAAAGTAATTGAAGAAGCGAAAGCGATGGCTGACCACGGCGTTGTGTTCGGTGAGCCTCAAACAGACATCAGCAAAATCCGCATCTGGAAAGAAAAAGTTGTTAACCAACTAACTGGCGGCCTAAGCGGTATGGCTAAGATGCGTAACGTAACAGTAGTTAACGGTTACGGTAAGTTCACTGGCCCTAACTCTATCCTTGTAGAAGGCGAAGGTGAGCCAACAGTTGTTAACTTTGACAACGCAATCGTTGCGGCTGGTTCTCGTCCAATCAAACTGCCATTTATCCCGCATGAAGACCCACGTATTTGGGACTCTACTGACGCTCTTGAACTAAAAGAAGTGCCAGAAAAACTGCTTATCATGGGCGGTGGTATCATCGGTCTAGAAATGGGTACGGTTTACCACTCTCTAGGTTCTAAAGTTGAAGTTGTTGAAATGTTTGACCAGGTAATTCCTGCAGCAGACAAAGATATCGTGAAAGTATTTACTAAGCGTATCAAAGACAAGTTCAAGCTAATGCTAGAAACGAAAGTAACAGCAGTTGAAGCAAAAGAAGACGGTATCTACGTTTCAATGGAAGGCAAGAAAGCGCCAGCTGAAGCTGAGCGTTACGATGCGGTTCTAGTTGCTATCGGTCGTGTACCAAATGGTAAGCTAATCGACGGTGAAAAAGCGGGTCTAGAAATTGACGAGCGCGGCTTCATCAACGTTGATAAGCAAATGCGTACTAACGTTCCTCACATCTTCGCGATCGGTGATATCGTTGGTCAACCAATGCTTGCTCACAAAGGTGTGCATGAAGGTCACGTAGCTGCTGAAGTTATCTCTGGTAAGAAGCACTACTTCGACCCTAAAGTTATCCCTTCAATTGCGTACACTGAGCCAGAAGTAGCTTGGGTTGGTAAGACTGAAAAAGAAGCGAAAGAAGAAGGCATCAAGTACGAAGTAGCAACATTCCCATGGGCAGCATCAGGTCGTGCAATCGCATCTGACTGTGCAGACGGTATGACTAAGCTAATCTTCGACAAAGAAACTCACCGCGTAATCGGTGGTGCTATCGTTGGTACTAACGGTGGTGAACTACTTGGTGAAATCGGCCTTGCAATTGAGATGGGCTGTGATGCAGAAGATATCGCTCTGACTATCCACGCTCACCCAACTCTACACGAGTCTGTAGGTCTAGCTGCTGAAGTATTTGAAGGTTCAATCACTGACCTGCCAAACAAAAAAGCAGTTAAGAAGAAGTAAGCTTTTTCTGACTGAATGATAGAAGCCGCTGCATTGCAGCGGTTTTTTTATGCTTGTCATATAGGAATATAAATGTGTGCTTAGCAGACAATAAAAAGCCCACCAAACGGTGGGCTGACATATATCACGAGTTAAGCTTTAGTGTTCACGGTTGTAAATGCAAAGCATATCTAAGTATGAATTCACTAGATGTTTCAGTTCCGCTTCACCTTTAGCGCGGTTCGCTTGGACAAACAGTGAGTAACAAATACCGTGGAACAGGTTTGCCAAGTGTTCTGAATCGTGCTGGTCACACACCTCACCGCGTTCAATTGCTTTAATGAACATGTTTTGTACTAGCAGCTGGTTAGTGCGGTTAGTTGAAACAAACAATGGCCATACTTCGTCACGTGTTGAAGCACTCCACTCGAACCATACTTTTAGCCAGTGGCAGTCTTGGCTGACAAGCTCGATCATCGCATTAGTAATATTGGCGATGTTTTCACGTGCGTGTAAGTCTAGGTCTATGTTATCAGATAGGAAGTTTGAGAATTGACGTACGACGTGATTGAGAACTTCATCCACCAAGTCTTCGCGTGTAGGGAAGTAGTTAAAAACAGTCGCCACAGAAACTTGAGCAATTTCTGCGATATCTGCGTGACCACCACGACCGATGCCGCGGCGCGCAAATACTTCCAATGCGATTTCCATTAACTGTTGCTTACGCTTAATTGGAGAAAGCCTAGTTCTAGGTCTCTTTGCAATTGAGTCCATATCCATTTTCCTTGCCATTTGAGTTGATATTGGGGGTAACCCCCTAATTGATTATTTTAATAGTTGCTTAAAGCAGTGATGAGTGTAATGGTGCATATGCACAAGGTCAACATCTGTAGAACAATTTATATACAGTAATGTCATTATTATTGATAAATTTAGCTATGAACTTTATAAAACTAAGACCTTCTTCCAAGATTTTTTGGCAACAGGATGCGACTTTCAACCCAATGAACGTGGTGATACACTACACGCCGTAAGATTAGGTGATCGTTTGCGTGCGACTTACCTCAACCCACAAATTTAGATTGAGCACAGTATGAAACATACAATAGAAGTCATGATTTCTGAGCAAGAAGTTCAGGAGCGAGTTCGTGAATTAGGCAAACAAATTACAGAGCGTTATCAAGGTAGTGAAGATCTTGTGTTGGTAGGCTTATTGCGTGGCTCATTTGTATTTATGGCAGACTTGGCACGTGCTATCGAACTGACTCACCAAGTTGATTTTATGACTGCGTCAAGCTACGGCAATACGATGGAAAGCTCACGTGACGTTCGTATCTTGAAAGATTTGGATGATGACATCAAAGGTAAAGACATTCTGCTTGTTGAAGACATCATTGACACTGGTAACACACTAAATAAAATCCGTGAGATTCTTTCGCTACGTGAGCCGAAGTCTATCGCGATTTGTACGCTCCTAGATAAGCCATCTCGTCGTGAAGTGAATGTTCCCGTGGATTGGATTGGTTTCGAAATCCCAGATGAATTTGTCGTTGGGGTGGGTATTGATTACGCGCAGAAATACCGCCACTTACCATACATCGGTAAAGTTGTACCTCAAGAATAATCATCGAGTTCAGCATTAAAAATATAAAAAAACGCCCATCTAAGATGGGCGTTTTTTGTTCAACTTTTAGATATGACTTAGCGACAAAGCAGCTTGTTGTCTGTATTTAGAATCGTCGAAAGAGCTTTCTGGTAAGACGCTTCTACGGTTTCCTTAGAGTTAGAACGAATGCCTAAGTACTCTAAGCGACCATCTTCAATTCCGTATACCACACCATGAATTTCAACATCTTGCCCACGCTCCCAAGCGTTTTGCAGGATGGTTGAGTTACCCAAGTTGTACACTTGCTCTGCAACATTAAGCTCGCCTAGTTTATCCGCTCGATCTTGTTGCGGCATTTGATCTAGGTAAGTGCGGTGTTTGAAATAGATATCTCTGATATGTAACAGCCAATTATTAATAAGACCTAGCTTAGGGTTATCAATGGCTGCATTTACGCCACCACATCCATAGTGTCCACAGACAATGATGTGTTTAACCTTAAGAACGTCTACGGCGTACTGGACGACGGATAGACAGTTGAGATCAGTATGGATAACTTGGTTTGCAACATTCCGATGAACAAAGAGTTCACCTGAGTATAGTCCGGTTAGTCGCTCGGCAGGGACGCGGCTATCAGAGCAGCCAATCCAAAGAAAATCAGGCTTTTGACCCTCTGCGAGTTTTGCGAAGTATTCAGGTCGATCAGATTTGATCTCTTGAGACCATTTCGAATTGTTTTCAAATAACTGTTTTATTTCCGGCATTTTGCAAACTACTTCCCTTAAAAGACAAAATCGCTGCCGCTGTTTGTGTGCACATGCAAGCGATCAGTGTTGTAACTATACACAATGTTACAATTTCGATCTCGTTAAATATTCGTCAGATAGGACTCATCTGACTAGTTTTCATTAAGAAAAAAGTAAAATCTGGTGAAACTATTTGTGGTGTGAATTTAGCCTTAATCTATTTATGGTTTAAATTTTCGCCTAGCTCGTTAAAGTAGTGATATTTTACTTTTTAAAATTGAATGCAGGGAAAATCAGCAGTGTTCGGTAGTCGTTTTGAAGATATCAATTTCAAAGGGGATGTATTTGGCGGGGTAACCACGGCGATTATCTCTCTCCCTCTGGCGTTAGCGTTTGGTGTTGCATCCGGAGCCGGGGCTGAGGCCGGCCTTTGGGGGGCAATAATGGTCGGTTTGTTTGCCTCGTTATTTGGTGGTTCTAATACGTTAATATCAGAACCGACAGGGCCAATGACGGTAATCATGACCGCAGTATTAACCAGTATGATGGCGAAATACCCAGAAACGGGCATGGCTATGACTTTCACGGTTGTCATGATGGCTGGCGCGTTCCAAATCCTATTGGGGACGTTAAAACTGGGTAAATACGTTACCTTGATGCCTTACAGCGTTATTTCCGGGTTTATGTCTGGCATTGGTGTGATTCTTATCATTCTGCAGTTATCGCCTTTGATGGGGCATGCCGCGCCTTCAGGGGGAGTACTCGGAACGTTATCTGCTTTGCCGGAGACCATTTCTAACCTTAAGTTCAGTGAGTTGTTTTTGGGACTACTGACTTTGGGGATTCTTTTTTTCTTCCCTAAGCAATATCGTAAATACGTTCCTGCACAGCTCGTGGCATTGGTCGCGGTGACTTTATTGTCTGTGATTCTCTTTGATACAGAAGATATTCGTCGTATCGGTGAAATTCCTGCTGGGTTACCTTCTCTCGTCGCCCCTTATATTGACACAGATATGTTTGTCGAGATGGTCATTGATGCATTAGTGCTCGGCACGTTAGGTTGTATTGATACTTTGTTAACGGCGGTTATCGGTGACTCATTAACTCGTAAAGAACACGACTCAGATAAAGAGCTGCGAGGTCAAGGGTTAGCTAACATGATCTCAGGCTTGTTTGGTGCGCTGCCGGGGGCGGGGGCTACCATGGGGACGGTAACGAATATCCAAGTTGGGGCTCGTTCGCCATTATCTGGTGTGATTCGCGCACTAATGTTGGCGTTGGTTGTACTGGTTGCTGGCGGGTTAACAGAGCCAATCCCGATGGCTGTGTTAGCAGGCATTGCTGTGTATGTTGGCTTTAACATCCTAGACTGGAGCTTTATTCAGAGGGCACATAAGGTAAGCTTTTCCGGAATGGCGGTGATGTATGGCGTTATGCTGCTTACAGTATTCGTTGATCTTATCGTTGCGGTGGGTTTAGGCGTCTTTATCTCGAACATTATCATCATCGAGCGTTTGAGCCGAGAGCAGGCGCGACAAGTAAAAGCGATCAGCGACGCGGATGAAGATGATGTGCCGCTGACTGACAGCGAGCGTGGTTTGTTGGATCGTGCTAATGGTAAAGTGCTGTTCTTTTATCTTTCCGGTCCGATGATCTTTAGTGTTTCTAAAGCCATTTCACGTCAGCACTCTAGTATTTCGGACTATGACGTGATGATTCTCGATCTTACGGATGTACCAATGATTGATGTGACCGTCGGTTTGGCGTTAGAGAATGCGATTAAGGATGCTCTCGATGCCAATTGTGCCGTGTATTTATTATGCCCGAATGAGCGAACACGAGAACAGCTAGAGAAATTCCATGTGATTGACCTTGTGCCTGATGAAAATATGTACCAATTCCGTTACGAAGCATTGAATGCGGCGGTGGCACATGTTGAGGCAGACCAGTATCAGCGCATAACGGCGTAATCATTCTGACAGTTAAAAACGCAACAGTTTCCTGTTGCGTTTTTTTATGCTCTATTTTGTCTTACTTAGAGATAACCTTTACGAGGTGAGGGTTATATTTCCAATGTTATCGAAAGGTTTATTTGTAATCATCGTTATTCAACGATAAACTGATGGACCTCCAGTACGATACCCAAGGCGATTTTGTAGTAAACCGCTGATAAATATGAGTCGGTATTAGTAATCACAAACAAACGGCAATCAAGACCTTATGTACGCATTAGAAATTGAACAATTGCGCAAGACGTATGCAGGTGGCTTTGAGGCGTTAAAAGGTATAAGTCTCCAAGTGAAAAAGGGTGACTTCTACGCGCTTCTGGGTCCCAATGGTGCAGGAAAATCGACCACGATTGGCATCATTTCCTCCTTAGTGAATAAAACTTCAGGAACGACGAAAGTTTTCGGTTATGACATTGATACCGACCTCGAATTGGCCAAGCAGAATTTAGGCTTGGTGCCACAAGAGTTCAACTTCAACCAGTTTGAAACCGTTGAGCAAATTGTGATGCAGCAAGCAGGCTATTACGGTGTGTCTAAAGTATTAGCCAAAGAAAGAGCAGAAAAATACCTGAAAAAATTGGATTTATGGGAAAAACGCCAAGAGCGTGCTCGTAACCTATCCGGTGGGATGAAGCGTCGTTTAATGATCGCAAGAGCTTTGATGCACGAGCCGCAATTACTCATTTTAGATGAACCAACGGCTGGAGTGGATATTGAACTACGCCGCTCAATGTGGGGGTTTCTGAAAGAGATCAACCAAGAGCAAGGAATTACGATTATTTTAACGACACACTACCTAGAAGAAGCAGAGATGCTGTGTCGAAATATCGGCATCATTAATCGTGGTGAGCTAATTGAAAATACCACCATGAAGACGTTACTAGGTAAGCTACGCGTCGAAACATTTATCTTGGATGTTGAGTCAGAAGTCGAGGTGCCTGAGCTTGAAGGTGTTAATCGACAAAGTATTGTTGATGGCTCTTTAGAGATAGAACTAGATAAAAGCCAAGGATTGAATTCGGTATTCAGTCAGTTAACAGAGCATGGCATTAAAGTTCTCTCAATGCGTAACAAAGCCAACCGACTTGAAGAGTTGTTTGTCAGCATTGTAAGAGAGGGGAGTAATTAAATGTACGGTTTATATTGGACGGCATTTCGCAGCTTGCTGAGCAAAGAAGTCACTCGTTTTACACGTATTTGGGTGCAAACCTTAGTGCCGCCAGCCATTACGATGACGTTGTACTTCATCATTTTCGGCAATCTTATTGGCTCTCGAATTGGTGAGATGAGCGGCTTTAGTTACATGGAGTACATTGTTCCAGGTTTGATCATGATGTCGGTGATCACCAACTCATACTCGAACGTGGCGTCGTCATTCTTTAGTGCAAAGCTACAGAAGAACATTGAAGAACTGCTGGTGGCACCGGTACCAAACTATGTGATTATTGCTGGCTACGTGATGGGCGGCGTGACTCGAGGTTTGTTGGTCGGTGCAATTGTTACTTGTGTGTCACTTTTGTTCGTTGATTTGCAAGTGAAGCACTGGGGCATTATTGTCGCGACTGTCTTCATGACGTCGGTTGTATTTGCTCTCGGTGGCTTGATCAATGCGGTTTACGCAAAAACGTTTGACGATATTTCGATCATCCCTACGTTTGTATTGACTCCTTTAACTTACTTGGGAGGAGTCTTTTATTCGATCAGTCTGCTGCCTGAATTTTGGCAAGGCGTTTCTAAGATCAACCCAATCGTCTACATGGTGAATGCGTTTCGCTACGGCTTTTTAGGTGTCTCGGATGTGGGCATTGTCACTTCATTTAGTGTACTTGCAGTATTTGTTGTTGCACTGTATGCCATTGCGCATTACCTAGTAACCAAAGGGATTGGCCTAAGAAGCTAAGCCATTCTCATAAAGCAAAGAGCAGCGATTCATGCTGCTCTTTCGCGTGCATAACAATACATACCCATACAATTTTTCGGTTTTTATCATGGTAGGTTTCAATCATTTGTAATAAATGAGTGATCCTATGAATATTGTCCCGCCGCCGCCTTTCTCCTATCAATTACTTAAGCCCAAATATTGGTCTGTATGGCTGGCATTTGGATCTTTAGCGATTCTTGTTAATGTACTGCCATACGTAGTATTACGAATCTTAGGTAGAAGCATCGGCTGTATTGCGATGCATGTAATGAAGCGCCGACACAAGATCGCTCTGCGTAATCTCCAGCTGTGTTTCCCTGATTTTACGGATTGGCAATGTAAGGACGTAGTACGAAAAAACTTTCAATATACTGGAATGGCGATCATCGAAACCGGTATCGCCTGGTTTTGGCCAGATTGGCGGATACGTCGGATAACCTCTATTGTTGGAAAAGATCGTTTACTCGCTGAGGAAAAGAATGGACGTGGTGTGTTGGTGGTGTGCAGTCACCATTTAAACTTGGAGATAACCGCTCGTATTTTTAGCCAGTTTGCCCAAGGTTATGGCGTTTATCGCCCAAATTCGAATCCAGCTTATGAGTTTATTCAACATCGAGGTCGAACTCGTTTTGGACATCAAATGATTGATCGAAAAGACGTGAAATCAATGCTCAAAGTTCTGAAGAATGGTCATCGACTTTGGTATTTGCCCGACCATGATTATGGCGTTAGCCATTCTGTTTTTGCGCCGTTTTTTGCTGTTGAACAAGCGGCGAGTACCGTCGGGTCTAGTGTTCTCATTGATGCAACAAAGTGCGCGGTTATATCTGGCGTTACAGTGAGTAAAAATCACCAATACACGCTGTACATTGGAAAAGACATTAGCGAGCGTTTCGAGAGACGTAATGCGGTTAAAGCGGCAAGCATCTTGAACCAAGAGCTTGAGAAAATGATAAAACGTGATATTCCAGCGTGGATGTGGCTGCACAAGCGGTTTAAAACTCGCCCTGAAGGGTTAGATTGCGTCTATACGTAGAGTATAAAAAAGGTCGACTAAGAGTCGACCTTTTTACTTTTATGACTCAGAGCTTACTCTGCGCTCTCTGAGTTTGTATTGTTAGATTCAGCTTCTTCCTTCGTTTCGACAACCATATCTACCGTTTGGTTATCGATAAGACGAGCTTTGCCTAGGAACGCAGACATCAGAATGACAGCTTGTGTCGTTTCTGGTGTGATCACTTGTAATGTACGAGCATCACGAATGAAGATCTCATCAGGGTGCAGACCTGCAGCTCGAAGTTGGTCGCTTGCATCTTCGATGATCGATGCGTAGTCATCGCGGCCACCGCGAATGGCACTACTGATCCAACGCATTGTACGAGCAAGTACAGGAGCACGTTGACGCTCGTCCAGCGTAAGCAAGCCATTGCGTGAACTCATTGCTAAACCGTCCATTTCACGTACGGTTGGTACACCGATGATTTCAATGTCCATTGCTAGGTCATCAACCATCTTGCGGATAACAGCAAGTTGTTGGAAGTCCTTCTCGCCGAAGCACGCGACATCCGGTTGTACGATGTTAAACAGCTTATTCACAATCGTCGTCACGCCACGGAAATGACCTGGTCGAGACGCGCCTTCGAGAATTGTTGATAGGCCAGGGACATCGACGAAGGTTTGCTTATCCAGACCTTCTGGGTAGATAACTTCTGGTGTTGGCGTAAATACCACATCGACCCCTTCAGAGGTTAACTTGCTTAAGTCTTCCTCTAGCGTGCGTGGGTAATTATTTAAATCGTCAGCACGATCAAACTGCATCGGATTAACAAAGATGCTTACGACAACGATATCAGCGTATTCGCGTGCTTTACGCACTAAAGTTAAGTGGCCTTCGTGAAGGTTGCCCATGGTAGGGACAAACGCCACTTTACGACCTTCACGTTTAAAGGTTTTAAGGTGTTCACGAACTGCTGAGATTTCCGCAAAAGTTTGCATGCATTTATCCTCTAGGCAATGGTATGAGCGTCGTCTGGGAATACACCGTTGGCTACATCTTCAATGTATTTAGTAACGGCTTTGCGCATATCACCTGTTTCAGCAAGAAAGTTTTTGGAGAATTTCGGCATGTAGTTGGCAGAAATACCAAACATATCATGCATTACGAGAATTTGACCATCTGTTACGTTACCTGCACCAATACCGATAACAGGAACGTCAAGCACTTGCGTAATACGTTCAGCAAGCTCAGCTGGTACGCATTCTAGTAAGACGATTTGAGCGCCTGCTTCTTGCAGCGCTAATGCGTCTTTTACCATGCGGTCTGCTTTTTCTTGATCGCGACCTTGGATTTTGTAACCACCAAAAATATTAACAGCTTGAGGAGTTAAACCAAGATGAGCACAAACTGGAACTGATCGTTCAGTGAGCATTTTCACCGTGTCGACAAGCCAGTCACCACCTTCAATTTTTACCATATTGGCACCAGCACGCATCAGTTTAGCCGCATTTTCGCAAGCTTGCTCTGGCGTGGTGTAGCTCATGAATGGCATGTCTGCCATCAACAAACAATTTGGGCTACCAGCACGTACGCAACGAGTATGGTAAGCGATATCATCGACCGTTACTGGCAGAGTATCGTTGTGACCTTGCAAAACCATACCTAGAGAATCACCAACAAGAAGTACTGGCATTTCTTGGCTTTCAAACAGTTGGGCAAAGCTCGCATCATAAGCGGTTGAAGTAGCAAATTTACGACCTTCTTGCTTCCACTTGATTAGGTCGTTGATGGTCATTTTTTTCATGGTTTTATCCTTACTAGGAGTTGGCTATGACTGCCAGATACTGAGGCCGTTTCTATCTACTTGTTCCAGTAGTTCAGAGACCTCGGTCCCATCAGGGAGTTGTAAACTTGGTGCAATTTCCGCAAGAGGGTAGAGTACGAATTCACGCTCTTTCATTCCATAATGAGGAACGATCAGCCTCTCGGAATTAATCACCTCATTGCCATAAAGCACAATGTCGAGGTCCAAGGTTCTTGGTCCCCAGCGTTCGTCTTTACGGACACGCCCTTGTTCTTGCTCTATAGCTTGTGTGCAATTGAGCAATTCAATAGGCGTCAAACTGGTGTTAATAGACACAACCGCATTGATGTAATCTGGTTGGTTTTGTGGCCCCATTGGCGTGCTGCTGTATAGCGAAGAAGCTTGAACAAACTCTGATTTAGGCAGCGTTTTTAATGCTTCAATCGCTTGCTTTGCTTGGCAGACAGGATCAGCCAAGTTACTGCCTACCGCAATGTACGCTGTAATCATGATTTGGGCTTACTCTTTTTCTTGCGATAAGTTTTACGGCGGCGCTGGCCTGTTTTCGGTGATTGACCGTCTAAGTCGGCAGCCATTGCTTGACGCATTTCTCGGCCTGCATTTTGAAAAGTTTCCCACCACTTGGCAAGCTTCTGAGTGTCACCACCTTCAATTTCACCGCGCATTTCAAGAAAATCAAAGCCAGCTCTAAATTTATTGAGTTCCATAAGACGGAATGCACGTTTACCGTTACGTCGTGGAAGACGAAGCTGTAACTGCCAAATCTCGCGAATGGTTGCGGTGTGGCGTCTTGGAATGGCAATTGTGCGAACTTGCTCGTCAAGAATGATGTTGCTCGCTTCCATAATGGCGTCGTAATGGCCTAAGTTGCGCTCTTCCATCAGTTCATCGGCTTTCGCACACAGTGGGTACCACAGCATTGCAGCAAACATAAATGCTGGATTGATGCGTTTCCCATCTTCGATGCGCATGTCGGTAGAATCTAGGACAAGATCCAACATCTGCTCAGTGTGAGAGGAGTAATCTTCTGTAAAGTGCGCTGCAATCGTCGGGAATAGTTGCTGGAATAGGTTGTACTCACGCAGTAGGTGGTAGGTTTCTAAGCCATGACCGGATTGCAATAATTTGAGTGACTCTTCAAAAAGACGCGCTGACGGAATGTCACCGAGCAACGGTGCCATGTGTTCGATTGGCGCTGCGGTGTCTTCTTCAATATCAAAGTCTAGTTTTACCGCGAAACGAACCGCACGCAGCATGCGCACAGGGTCTTCACGGTAGCGTGTTTCTGGATCACCAATCAGTCGAATTAGGCGATCTTCTAAATCTTCAATACCACGTGCGTAGTCGTGAATCGAGTAATCTGCGATGTTGTAGTACATCGAGTTAATCGTGAAATCACGGCGCTCAGCATCTTCATCGATGGTGCCGTAGACGTTGTCACGCAGCAGCATACCCTCTTTTGATTGCTGAGAAATGCTCTTATTCTTTTGCTCTTGGTGGTGACCACGGAATGTCGCAACCTCAATGATGTCTCGGCCAAACATAATATGAGCCAAGCGGAAGCGGCGACCAATCAAACGGCAGTTACGAAATAGCTGTTTGATCTGTTCCGGCGTTGCGTTGGTCGCAATGTCAAAATCTTTTGGTTTTTGTCCAAGCAGTAAGTCTCGAACCCCGCCACCCACAAGAAAAGCATCGAAACCAGCACCATTTAGGCGGTACAGTACCTTCAGCGCATTATCACTGATCTGCTTACGCGAAATGTTGTGCTCTTCACGAGTTATTACATTGAGAGCGAGCTCTGGAATTGTGGCAGGTTCGCTTGGTGTATAGTCGTTTGTATTCATGTGCATCTGGCAATAACTGGGTTTAATCCAATCTTGCTTTGGTTAGTTTTATACGCCTCTAGGGCCTAATTTGCGGCTAATGATAGCCTACACAATGCCATTTGAGAATCACGGTGTGATCTCGATCTCTGCTGGAAGCTGTTCCAACCGCCAGTTTTCGCAGCCCCAACGAAGAATATCTTCTATGTTGGCCGCCCTTACGGTTTCAGGTATCTCGAAACCTAAAAATGTCATGGCGCGCAATAGAGTAGGTTTTGGTGTATCTATATCAATAGCCGTCGCGTGATTTTGTTTCGACAATTTATTGCCGTTGTTGTCCATCGCCAATGGTAAATGCAAGTAGCTAACTTCAGGCTGACCAAGTATTTGGTACAGGCTAATTTGACGTCCTGTCGGCTCGATTAAGTCTGCACCTCGCACGACTTCTGTGACGCCTTGGTCGATGTCGTCCAATACTACCGCAAGATTATAAGCAAATAATCCATCTCGACGTTTAATAATGAAATCTTCATTAACGAGTTGCTCTGGAATAGTAATGGTTCCCCGCTTTTGGTCGAGGAAATGAGCGACAGGCTTGGTCATTTTTAGGCGAATCGCGCCGTCTTTCAAGTTTTTATCGCGGCAAGTGCCAGGATAAAAACCGCCATGCTCTTTAATTTGCTTACGAGTACATTGGCAATAATAGGCTTCTCCATTTTCGAGCCATTTGTTTATTTGAGCTTGGTAAAGGTCGTGACGTTCGCTCTGGTATACCACTTCTCCATCCCAATGCAGCTGATAGGCCTTGAGTGCCTCTAGGATAAGTTGCGCTGCACCTGGCATTTCTCTTGGTGGGTCTAAGTCCTCAATACGTACTAACCAAGCTCCGTTTTGTGCTTTCGCTTGAAAATAACTGCCAAGAGCGGCAATCAGTGAACCAAAATGCAGTGGACCAGAAGGAGATGGGGCGAATCGACCTACATAGCGTGTCATGCGTGTATCTCGAATTTAGTAAACAAATAGGGTGCGAAGGTAGCCAAAACAAAAAGGGAGCCTGAGCTCCCTTCAACAATCATAATGCTGGGTGATTAACCTTGCATTTGCTTCTCTTTGATTTCTGCAAGTGTTTTACAGTCAATACAAAGGTCAGCGGTTGGACGTGCTTCAAGACGGCGAACGCCAATCTCTACGCCACAAGACTCACAGAAGCCAAAATCGTCTTCTTTGATTTTATCCAAAGTCTTTTCAATCTTCTTGATCAAACGGCGTTCGCGGTCACGGTTACGCAGTTCTAGGCTGAACTCTTCCTCTTGAGAGGCGCGGTCAACTGGATCTGGGAAGTTTGCTGCTTCGTCCTGCATGTGGTGAACAGTACGATCCACTTCAGCTCTTAGCTGGTCGCGCCAAGCTGTTAAGATTTTCGTAAAGTGTTCAACCTGCTCTGGTGACATGTACTCTTCACCAGGTTTTTCCTGATATGGCTCCACGCCGGCAATGGCTAGGATGCCTATCGTTTTCTTCTTTGATTCTGGCATACAGCATCTCCTACTTACACCTAGTCAACTGCTACGCAGTCAATTTAAGGCGGGTATCTATAGCAAAAAGAGGCGGTGCAAGCAAATACTGAATCGCAAAGTTATCGTCAATGTGAAGACGACATCATTTTTTCTCTTAATTGATAAAATCAATAGCGGAAATCAGCTTCATTCCAGTATCGCTCAGTTCAGCTTTGTAGCAGAGAACTTCCACTCCAGCGTCTTGTGCTTGTTTGAGTAATAGTGAATATTTCGCGTCTATATGGTGCGCCGCGGATACTTTTTCAATACCTGAATGTAAAACGGTGAATAAAAGTATGGCTCTACTTCCATTTTGTGCCATTTCTGTGAGCTCTCTCAGGTGTTTTTGTCCCCGAGTCGTGACCGCATCTGGGAAGTATCCTTGTCCAGTAGAGTCGGTCTCATCAAGAAGAGTGACGCTTTTCACTTCTATATAGCACTTTGGCTTGTCGTCTGCGCTGAGCAAGATATCAATTCGGCTATTTTCATTGCCGTATTTCACCTCAGTTTGAAGTGTGTCATAACCACAAAGCTCTGAAATGACATTATTTTCAATAGCCTCTACGGCTAATTGATTGGCGCGCGCGGTATTGATACAAATACGGTGGCCTTGTTCGGTTTCACTCAACTCCCAACTATTGGGGTATTTTCGTTTCGGGTTGTCGGAAGTAGAAAACCAAACTTTGTTTCCGGGCGTTGCACAACCCGTCATTGCACCTGTATTTGCGCAGTGGATTGTACGGATTTCACCAGTATCGAGCTCGATATCGGCAAGAAAGCGTTTATAGCGTTTGAGTAGAGTGGCGGACTCTAAAGCGGGTGTGAAATGCATTTGCTTATTTAGACAAAAAATTTTTTATGTACAATGTTGCCACCATTACACCATAAGGTATTTCCTTTGTCACAATTGCCGATTGAAGCCGTGATGCCTGAGTTGCTGACGGCGGTCAAAAATCAACATCAAGTGATCTTAAAAGCGGCGCCTGGTGCCGGTAAGTCGACTTACTTCCCTTTGCAGTTACTCTTAAATCATTCGGTTGATGGAAAAATCATCATGCTTGAGCCAAGACGACTCGCGGCGCGTAACATTGCCCGTTATCTTGCTGAGCAATTGGGAGAGCAAGCAGGTCAACGCGTGGGTTATCGAGTCCGTGGTGAGGCAAAGGTAAGCTCAGCAACGCAGCTGGAGATCGTAACCGAAGGGATTATGACTCGGATGATCCAAACAGACCCGGAGTTGGATGGGGTTGATCTACTGATCTTTGATGAGTTTCATGAACGCAGCATTCATGCCGATACCGCTTTGGCATTCAGTTTAGAAGTTCAAGAGGTATTGCGAGACGATCTCAAGCTGGTGGTAATGTCAGCAACGCTTGATCAACAAGCATTACAATCGCTGTTGCCAGAAGCCAGTTACATTGAATCTGAAGGGCGGAGCTTTGATGTGGCAATGAGTTACCAGCCGTTAGGTGTGAACGAGCATTTACCTACGAGTATGGCAAAAACAATAGAAAGTCTTATGAACAAAGAGTCCGGATCTTTGTTGGCTTTCCTGCCGGGGGTTGGTGCCATAAAACAAGTTGAAGAGCGGTTGTCTCATTTAGCGGATGATATCGACGTATGCCCACTTTATGGTCAACTGAGCTTTGCAGATCAACAAAAAGCGATTACGCCAGCAGAACAAGGTAAGCGTAAAGTCGTTCTAGCGACCAACATTGCAGAAACTTCACTAACGATTGAAGGCATTCGCCTCGTCGTTGATTCTGGGTTAGAGCGTATTGCCCGCTTTGATTTGAAAAACGGTTTAACACGCTTAGAGCAAACACGCATTGCACAGTCTTCAGCGATTCAGCGTGCAGGACGAGCGGGACGAATAGAAGAGGGCATTTGTGTTCGTCTTTATTCTGAAAGCCAGTTCAAGCAGCAACCGCTGGTTCCCCAACCCGAAATTTTGCATTCCGATTTAGCTAGTTTAGTTATGGAGCTTGCCTTTTGGGGAACGGGTGACATCCACGATCTAAAGTGGCTTGATGTTCCCGCTAATGCGTCATTGGAACAAGCGAAGCAGCTATTGGTGTCATTGGGACTACTGACGGAAAAAGGGCAATTAACGTCCGAAGGAAAACAGGCGCATGAACTAGGCGTTGAGCCTCGTGCGGCTGCGATGCTAATTAAAGCGCAATCTTACAGTGATAAGATGTTAAATGCTGCTTTGGCGGCGGTCGCACTGATTGAAGAGCCAGAGAGAAATGTTACCAATATCGCTTATAGCTTGCATCGTTGGCTTGTTGGTACTCATCCAAAAAAGTCGATGTTGTTCAAGCGTGCTCAATCTCTGGCGTACAAATTGGATACGGTATTTGACCTGAAAGGCGTGGATGAAGATGCATTACCGCTGGTGTTAAGTTTGGCATTTCCAGATCGCATTGCGCAGCAGCGCACAAATCAATTTGGGCGATTTACTTTGGCTAATGGTCATGGTGCAGAATGTCGTCAGGAAGACATGCTAGGTGGCTGTGAGTATTTGGTTGCCGTTGACTTAATGCGTTCTCATTCTAATTCAAGTCAAATTCATTCGGCATGTGAATTGGATGTCAATATATTGCGAACGACCTTTGATACGCTATTTTCGTCTGAAGAAGTAATGGACTGGGATGAAAAAAGAGGCCGTCTAATAGCTGAGCGACAAACAAAACTCGGTCTGCTGGTCGTTGAACGCGAGTCGTTGCCAAGCCCGGGCAAAGAAAAAATGACACAAGCTTTACTCACGTATGTCCGCCGCCAGGGCTTACAGAGTCTAAACTGGACACCGGCAGCGGAGAGCTTGTTGGCTCGGATTCGTTGTGCGGTGGAATGGTTACCTGAGCAGTCATGGCCAATGTCTGATGAAGCCAGTTTGCTGGATTCATTAGAGGAGTGGTTAGAACCATACATGACGTCTGTCAGTTCGGTTAAAGACCTGAGCAAGATAAACTTGGTCGAAGCGCTTAATGCTCGATTAGGTTGGCCACTCAATCAACAACTGGATGAATGGTTACCTGAGCATTACCAACTGCCCACAGGTTCAAAGAAGCGTATCCGTTACCAATATGGCCATGAGCCGATATTATCGGTGCGTATGCAAGAAGTATTTGGGGAGAGTGGTTCCCCAACGGTGGCTCTTGGCCGCAAGCGTTTGGTGCTTGAACTGCTTTCACCGGCACAACGTCCATTGCAAGTAACGTCGGACTTGGCGGCTTTCTGGAACGGAAGCTACAAAGACGTTCAAAAAGAGATGAAAGGGCGCTACCCAAAACACGTTTGGCCAGATGATCCTGCCAATCATGTAGCAACAACGAAAACAAAAAGACAATTGAATAATGACTGACAGCAAGAAGCCTAGCGCGAAAAAAGCGCCAGCGAAGAAAAGTACAACCAATAAAGGAACCGCAAAACAGACTCGACGTACGCCGAGTAAAAAACCGACTAACGAGAAACGTTCGTGGTTGAAAGTTCTGTGGTCGTTTAGCTGGAAAGCTGGCGTTGCACTTGCCGCTGTTTTGCTGTTTGTTGGGATTTACTTAGATAGTGTGGTGAAAGAACGCTTTGAAGGCCAGCTGTTTGAGCTGCCAACGGTGGTTTATGCCCGTATCTTGAATCTAAGCCCTGGTGAGAATATCACCATCCAAGAACTGCGCAACGAGCTAGATGTGTTGAATTACCGTAAAGTGAGTCAACCTCGTTACCCAGGCGAATATTCCTCTTCTTCCACTCGGATTGAATTGATTCGTCGTCCATTCGAGTTTGCCGATGGTCCCGAGCCGGATCGTCACATTATGCTGCATTTCTCTGATTCCGGCTTGCAACGTATTCAGTCTTTAGAATCTCGAGGAGACCTTGGTTACTTGCGCCTAGAACCGAAGATGTTGGGCATGCTGGAGAAAGACCGTGATGAACAGCGCCTTTTCTTACGTCGTGATCAGTTCCCTGAAATTTTGGTGGATGCACTGCTTGCGACCGAAGACCGGGATTTTTATCAACATGACGGGGTGTCACCGCTCGCGATTGCACGTGCATTGGTTGCGAACATTAAGGCGGGTCGTACTGTTCAAGGTGGTAGTACGCTGACTCAGCAATTGGCAAAAAACCTGTTTTTGACTCGTGATAAAACACTGTGGCGTAAAGTTCGAGAAGCGTATATCGCGCTAATTTTGGATTACCGTTATAGCAAAGATCGTATCTTAGAAGCCTACCTAAACGAAGTGTACCTAGGTCAAAGTGGAGGTGAAGCGATCCACGGGTTTGGCTTGGCGTCGCGTTACTATTTTGGGCAGCCAATTCAGGAGTTGCGAATCGATCAACTGGCGATGTTAGTTGGGATGGTAAAAGGACCGTCTTACTACAACCCAATTCGTTACCCTGAGAGAACGAAAGAGCGTCGTGATCTCGTTCTGCGCCTGTTAATGCAGCAAAACATGTTGACTTCAGAGCAGTATGAACAAGCTGTAAGTCGTCCACTCGATACGCAAAGCAAGCCACGTATCGCGAGCCGTCAGCCAGCTTATTTCCAACAATTGAGTATTGAATTAAAAGAAAAAGTTGGGGAGCGATTTAAAGCAGAGACCGGACTGCGCGTATTTACGTCTCTGGACCCAGTATCGCAAAGCAAAATGGAACAAGCTATCGCGAAAAAGATCCCAGAACTAGCTAAACGGGGTGGTAAAGAGTTAGAAGCCGCTGCTGTGGCCGTTGATCGCCATAGTGGTGAAATCCGTGCGATGGTAGGTGGTAAACGTGTCGGTTATGAAGGCTTTAACCGCGCGCTCAATGCCAGTCGTCCGATTGGTTCTTTAGTGAAACCAGCGATTTACTTAACGGCTCTAGAACAACCGGATAAATACAACCTAGGCACGACGCTACACGACACGCCGTTAAGTCTGAAGAGCAGTAAAGGTAACGTGTGGACGCCGCGCAACTACGATAGAAAATATCGTGGTGATGTACCACTTTACATTGCTTTAGCGAAATCACTCAACGTTCCAACCGTGCGCTTAGGTATGGCACTTGGCATTCCTGAAGTCTCCAATACTTTAGAGCGTTTGGGCGTGAACAAAGACGAAATTCGCCCAGTGCCTTCGATGTTTTTGGGTTCGTTTTCTTTGACGCCATTCGAAGTTGCACAGATGTATCAGACTCTGACGAATTCAGGTAAGCGTGCAAAACTGACCGCTCTGCGCTCAGTCATGGATATGGAAGGTAATGTGCTGTATCAATCCTTGCCTCGTTCATCAAGAGCCGTGGATGAACAAGCAGCATGGCTAACGACCTACGCGATGAAACAAGGGGTTGCTCAAGGCACTGGCCGCTTCTTACAAAGCCAGTTTGGTTGGGCTGCATTGGCAGGAAAAACGGGTACTAGTAATGACAACCGCGATAGTTGGTTTGTCGGTGTTGATGGTCGTGAGGTAACGACAATTTGGCTAGGCCGCGACGATAATAAACCCGTGAATCTAACGGGGTCGAGTGGTGCATTACGAGTGTACGCAGAGTACTTGAAGCAGCGTATTCCTGAGCGCTTAGAACTCCCATGGCCAAGAGAAATCATCACATTAGGGTTCAAGCCTACATCTGATGGAGCTTTAGAAATGAACTGCCGTAGTGATTACAAACTGCCGGTTTGGGATAAAACCGGTCAGATAAAGCAACAGTGTGAGAAGAAATCAAACTGGTTAAATAGCATATTTGATTGGTAGCATCGCCAAATCAACAACATTAGCTTGTTTATCTGATTAATTCTTAGTACATATTAGGGCGTGTTAGTACAGTACTGCTAGCACGCCCTACTTGATCAGATATTCAATAAAGGAAGAAGTGAATGTTCAAAAAGCTGTTATCAAGCCCATCGGTTCGCAACTTTGCGCTTTGGGTTAGTACCTTTTTGATGATCACTCCTTCTGTTTCCCTCGCAAACTCTCTAACAAAAACGGATGACTTGGAACCTCGACCAAAGGTGGCGGTTGTGCTCGCTGGTGGCGGAGCGAAAGGGGCGGCACACATTGGAGTTTTAAAAGCATTGGAAGAAATGCAGATCCCTGTCGATATTGTGACCGGTACCAGTATGGGCGCCTATGTGGGTGGGCTCTATGCCACGGGGATGAGTGCTGATGAAATCGAGAGTTTTATCTACACCGTCGATTGGGGCAGCGGTTATCGAGATCGTGTTGACCGTAGCCAACGTCGAGTTCGTGACAAAGAGTATGAAGACCGCTATCAAATTAATACCGACCTCGGCTTAAGGTTCGGTGAGGTACGAGCACCAACGGGTGTGGTGCAAGGCCAGAACATGTTGCGAGTATTGCGTGAGACTACAGGGAACTTAGGGCGATTCGATTCTTTTGATGATCTTGCCATTCCTTATCGTTCTGTTGCGACAGATATTCTTGCCTTAGAAGAAGTCGTACTGGGCAATGGTTACCTTGTGGACGCCATGATGGCTAGCATGTCTGTACCAGGAGCGCTTCCTCCCTATAAGCTCAATGGCCATATGCTTGTTGATGGCGGCGTCGTCAATAACATGCCTGTCGATGTGGCTCGCGCCATGGGGGCTGATGTCGTTATTGCCGTCGATATTAGCACCGACTACAAAACCGAAGATGAATTTACGGGGCTGTTTACTGTCGCGGACCAACTCTCTAACTATCTCGTTCGTCGTAGTACACAACAGCAAGTGGACGAGCTTGAACCTCAAGATATCTATATTCGTCCCAATGTGGGCACCATGGAAACTGTCGAGTTCGACAAAATGCCTTGGGCTTTTCAAGCTGGGTACGATATTACCAAGCAGTTAAAAGACAAGCTGAAAGGGTTGCGCTTGTCCAATGCGGACTATCAAAAATACATCGATCGCAAACAAGAAGTTCGTAAAACTTTAATTTATGGCGATCAGCGTGTGGTTGATGACATAGTGATTGTTAATAACACGCACTACAGCGATGTGCTGTTGACGAATCGTATTGAACTAGAAACCGGACGTCGTATTTCAACGGCCGAAATTGAGAAAGCCGTTGAAAACCTCTACGCGTTAGATCGGTTCGAGCTCATCACTTATCACTTTGAAGAGGTGGATGGTGAGACATTGTTGGTTTTTGATGTTAACGAGAAGTCGTGGGGGCCTAATTATCTCAACTTCCGATTTTTTCTTGAAGATGACTTCGATACAGATAGCCAGTACGGCATAGGGATATCAACCAACTTTACCAACTTGAACTCTCATGGCGCGGAGTTGGCGTTCAACGTAGAAATGGGCACGGATAAGCTGATTGAAGCTGAGTTGTATTCTCCTGTTTTATCTAGCCAAGAACTTTTTGTATCGGGGCGTATTTCCTATGGCAGTGAGAGCCGAAACTTACCTTTAACAGAGCCTCAAGCACCAGATTTAGAGTCAGTAAATGATTTTTTTCCGGTCACTTACGATGATTTTACAACAGAGTTAGCGATAGGTATCCAACCCACATTGTGGCAAGAACTTCGATTTGGCGCTCGCTACTCAACCGGAGATATTGAGCTTTCTACTTTGGCTTCTGCTGGTAAATTGGATTTTGAACGTCGTGGCCTGTTTGCCAATTATCGCCTAGATACACTCGATGATTTCGCATTTCCGACTCGTGGGCTTTTAGTCGATCTCGAATATTTAGTGTCTCATGATCAAAGTCCTCAAGGCGTTAGCCTTTTAGAAACTGACAAAATTATTGAAGATACCGTTTATGAAATCTCTGCACGATTTAAAGGTGCAGTGAGTCATCAGCGTCATACTTTAGTCGGACATGCTGAATATAGTTTTGTAGAGAGTAAAAACTCATCTTTACCGCTTGATCCCAGAGAGTTGGGCGGCTTCTTAAGCCTATCGGGAATCCCAAGAAATAGCCTGATCGGACAGAACTTATTTTTCAGCAGTTTGGTGTACCGATATAAGTGGTTTGATAATGATTTCGGATTGTTTGAAGCTCCAGTCTACCTGGGCGCATCGGTCGAATATGGCGGTGTTTGGTCTGATAATGATCTGAAACTAAACGAAGCGCCGCTTTACAATGCTGGCTCCATCTTCTTTGGTGTTGACTCACCAATAGGACCAATAATGTTGGCATACGGTCGTACCGAGCAAGATTTGGATGCTGTGTATTTGATCGTAGGAACATCGTTTAATTAATCGGGTATGAGAAAGCAAAAACTTGGCATATTTGGTCAAAATTAGCAGAACTTTAGTCGTAAGTTGCTATGTTGGTCAAAATGATAAGATTTTAATTTAAGGTTAAATTTGCTATTATTTTGCCCACAGTTTGGCCTCTACGGCGCTGTTTCTCAATCATAATTGAATGAAAACAAGGGCAATGGAGAGCCAAGTTTCCAAGGATGTTCACTCCTTTACTTTAACAATAGTAATAATAGAGGAGGAACCGCAATGAGAGGAAAAAGTCGTGCTTGAAGCCTACCGTAAACACGTCGAAGAGCGTGCTGCTGAAGGAGTTGTTCCTAAACCGCTAGACGCAGAACAAGTTGCTGGACTTGTAGAACTTCTGAAAAATCCCCCGCAAGGTGAAGAAGAAGTCATTCTTGACCTACTTGAAAACCGTATCCCTCCAGGTGTTGATGAAGCTGCTTATGTAAAAGCGGGTTTCCTAACAGCAGTAGCAAAAGGTGAAGTTAAATCACCATTAGTGAGTCGTGAAAAAGCGGCTGAACTGCTAGGCACTATGCAAGGTGGTTACAACATCGAACCGCTAGTTGAGCTATTGGATGATGAAGCACTGGCAGAGATCGCAGTAAAAGCGCTGTCTCATACGCTGCTGATGTTTGATGCTTTCTATGACGTCGAAGAGAAAGCAAAAGCAGGCAATGCGCATGCACAGAAAGTACTTCAATCATGGGCTGATGCTGAGTGGTTCCTTTCTAAGCCTAAGCTTGAAGAAAAAGTCACTCTAACCGTATTTAAAGTAACAGGTGAAACGAACACGGATGACCTTTCACCTGCACCTGACGCTTGGTCTCGCCCTGATATCCCAGTACACGCACTGGCGATGCTTAAAAACGAGCGTGAAGGAATAAACCCTGATCAACCGGGTACTATTGGCCCGATCAAGCAAATTGAAGAGTTAAAAGACAAAGGTCATCAATTGGTTTACGTTGGTGATGTTGTTGGTACTGGCTCTTCACGTAAATCGGCAACAAACTCAGTGCTTTGGTTTATGGGTGATGATATCCCTTACGTTCCAAACAAACGAGCTGGTGGGTATGTGCTTGGTGGCAAAATTGCCCCTATCTTCTTTAACACAATGGAAGATGCTGGCGCACTACCAATCGAAGTTGACGTAACTAAGCTCAACATGGGCGATGTTATCGATGTTTACCCATATGAAGGTAAAGTTTGCAACCACGAAACTGGTGAGGTTCTAGCTGAGTTCTCGCTAAAAACAGAAGTACTGATTGATGAAGTTCGTGCTGGTGGTCGTATCCCATTGATCATCGGTCGTGGTTTGACAGACAAAGCGCGTCAATCGCTAGGTCTTGAGCCTTCGGATGTATTCCGTAAACCTGGTGAAATCGCAGATTCTGGCAAGGGTTACACGCTTGCACAGAAAATGGTTGGTAAAGCATGTGGCGTAGAAGGCATCCGTCCTGGAACCTACTGTGAGCCGAAGATGACGACAGTAGGCTCGCAAGATACTACTGGCCCTATGACTCGTGATGAACTTAAAGACTTGGCGTGTCTCGGCTTCTCTGCTGATCTTGTCATGCAGTCTTTCTGTCACACATCGGCTTATCCAAAACCAGTAGACGTTAACACTCACCATACACTTCCGGACTTTATTATGAACCGCGGTGGTGTATCTCTTCGTCCTGGTGACGGTATTATCCACTCATGGCTGAACCGTATGCTACTACCGGATACTGTCGGTACGGGTGGTGACTCACATACTCGTTTCCCTCTGGGTATTTCATTCCCAGCTGGCTCGGGCTTGGTTGCCTTTGCAGCTGCGACAGGCGTTATGCCGCTAGACATGCCAGAGTCAATCTTGGTTCGTTTTAAAGGTGAGATGCAACCGGGTATTACACTGCGTGATCTTGTTCATGCCATCCCTTACTACGCGATTCAGCAAGGTCTACTAACGGTAGAAAAAGCGGGCAAGATCAACGAATTTTCTGGCCGTATCCTTGAGATTGAAGGCTTAGAAACGCTAACGGTTGAGCAAGCATTTGAGCTTTCTGATGCATCTGCAGAGCGTTCGGCGGCAGGTTGTACTGTGAAATTGTCTCAAGAGTCGATCGAAGAGTACTTAAACTCTAACATCGTGATGCTGAAGTGGATGATCTCTGAAGGCTACGGTGATCGCCGTACTATCGAGCGCCGTATTACTGCAATGCAAGAGTGGCTAGCAAACCCTGAGCTGATGCAAGCAGATAAAGACGCTGAATACGCACATGTGATTGAAATCGATATGGCTGAAATCAATGAGCCAGTACTATGTGCACCGAATGACCCAGATGACGCTCGTTTGTTGTCTGAAGTACAAGGCACAGCGATTGATGAAGTGTTCATCGGTTCTTGTATGACGAACATCGGTCACTTCCGCGCAGCAGGTAAATTGCTTGATAAGTTCAATGGCCAGTTAGCGACGCGCCTTTGGGTAGCGCCACCAACAAAGATGGATAAAGACCAACTGATTGAAGAAGGCTACTACGGTATCTTCGGACGTGCAGGGGTTCGTATTGAAACGCCAGGGTGTTCACTTTGTATGGGTAACCAAGCGCGTGTTGCAGATAAATCAACAGTAATGTCGACTTCAACGCGTAACTTCCCGAACCGTCTGGGTACTGGTGCGAATGTTTACCTATCGTCAGCTGAGCTAGCTGCAGTAGGTGCAATCCTAGGTAAGATTCCAACCAAAGAAGAATACCTAGAATACGCGAAGCAAATCGACGCTACGGCAACGGATACGTACCGCTACTTGAACTTCCATAAAATGGATCAATACACCAAGAAAGCGGACGAAGTGATCTTCCAAGAACCGGCATAATCAGAAATGCACAATTCAAAAGCACCTCACATGAGGTGCTTTTTTTATGGGAGCAATTCGCTATACTCGCACCAAATTGATACGAAATAGGCAATCTCGGTGGAATTTGAATTCATTCGTAACACGTTGATGGGCGAGTACTACGTAAAATGTAGCATGGGACATGAGATTGTAGGGCGCTGGTTGCAAGAAGAAATTGGTAAAGATCCGATGAAGATTGCACAGGTTGAAAAGCTAATTGAGCGGTCATTTTCAGCGCCTTCTCAGGAGCATAACCTTACAGGCACGGAAATTAGCTTGATGATTCAGGGCGACGAAGTTCTTGTACAAGAAAACGCATTAGCCCATGAATATGATGTCGAGATGGAAAGTGAGTTCGACTTCTACAATGCAGAAAGTACAGCAAGTTGTGGGATAGAGGATTTCATGGCACTTATCGAACAGTGGAAAGACTTTTTGAACATTTAATGCACAGTTTTGGGTAACTTCTCTGCCGTTGCTTTAAATTTGTGAAAAGGGCGCACCGATATGGTGCGCCCTTTTTGTTTATAGATATGTAAATTGAGGTTAGTTTTTATTATTCAATAACTTAAAAACTTGGCACGTAGATTGGATTATAAGAAGTGTTTCAGGATGAAAGCTTCGGAGATAACTCAATGAAAATAATCAATGCCATTATTAAGCCGTTTAAATTAGACGATGTACGAGAAGCATTGGCTGATGTCGGTATCGAAGGGATGACAGTATCAGAAGTTAAAGGGTTCGGTCGTCAAAAAGGTCATACGGAATTGTACCGCGGTGCAGAGTATCAAGTTGATTTCCTACCAAAGGTGAAAATTGAAATCGCGACTCACGCAGACAATGTAGATCGTGTTGTTGAAGCAATTACAAAAGCTGCGCAAACCGGAAAAATCGGCGACGGTAAAATTTTTGTTTACGATCTGAACCAAGCGGTGCGTATCCGAACTGGCGAAATGGACGCAGAAGCACTTTAAGAATTCAAAGGATTGGAGATACTTATTATGGAATTAACAACAACAGTAACCGAGTTACGTTACGCACTTGACACCTTTTTCTTCCTCATTTCCGGTGCGTTGGTAATGTGGATGGCAGCAGGCTTTGCGATGCTAGAGGCTGGCCTTGTGCGCTCTAAAAACACAACAGAAATTCTTACGAAGAACATCTGTTTGTACGCCATCGCATGTACGATGTTTCTGATCGTCGGTTATAACATCATGTATGTCGATAATGGAGAAGGAGGCTGGTTACCTTCATTTGGTACGCTAATTGGTACTCAAGGTGAAGGGGCCGACCACTCTTTAGAATCTGACTTCTTCTTCCAAGTTGTCTTCGTTGCAACTGCCATGTCCGTCGTTTCTGGTGCGGTAGCTGAGCGCATGAAGCTTTGGTCTTTCTTGATTTTCTCTGCGATTTTAACTGCGTTTATCTATCCAATGGAAGGTTACTGGACATGGGGTGGAGGCTTCCTAGCAGAAGCTGGATTTAGTGACTTTGCGGGTTCTGGTATCGTACATATGGCAGGTGCTTCTGCTGCTCTTGCTGGTGTGTTACTGCTTGGCGCGCGTAAGGGTAAGTACGGTAAAAATGGTGAAATTTATCCGATTCCAGGTTCTAACATGCCTTTGGCAACGTTGGGTACTTTTATCCTTTGGTTTGGCTGGTTTGGATTTAACGGTGGTTCTCAGTTGATGGTTTCAGATTTTGAGAATGCTACAGCGGTAGGTCAGATCTTTCTAAACACTAACGCAGCTGCGGCTGCCGGTGCAATTGCGGCGCTATTCGTTTGTAAAACTACTTGGGGTAAAGCCGATTTAACGATGATTCTCAATGGCGCGCTAGCTGGCTTGGTTGCCATCACTGCAGACCCTCTATCGCCATCACCACTGTACGCGGTTGCGATTGGTGCAGTGTCGGGTGCACTAGTTGTATTCAGTATCATTGCTCTAGATAAACTTAAAATTGACGATCCAGTAGGTGCTATCTCAGTTCACGGTGTGTGTGGTTTCTTCGGCCTAATGGTAGTGCCACTGAGCAACGGTGATGCAACGTTTGGTGCACAGCTTTTAGGTGCCGTAGTTATCTTTGCTTGGGTATTTGGTGCCAGCCTAGTTGTGTGGGCAATCTTGAAAGCAACCGTTGGGATTCGCGTTACAGAAGATGAAGAAATGGAAGGTATGGACATGCATGATTGTGGTGTTGGTGCTTACCCAGAGTTTGTTACGGTGAAATAATCATTAGCTTGTAATAAATGGTTACACACTTAACACAATAAAACCTGCTCCGATGAGCAGGTTTTTTAATATTCGTCATTGTCTTCTTATTGAACATACATATAATAACGCAACTGATAAACGTTATCATTAGCATGGTAAAGGATTAAACAATGAAAAAACTGCTAACTCTTTCAGCACTAACTTGCGCTACTCTAGCTCCAACAGCAATGGCTGCTGAAGAAGTGAACGTCTACTCTTACCGTCAACCTTTCCTAGTTGAACCTATGTTCAATGAGTTCACTAAAGAAACTGGCATCAAAGTAAACGTAAAATTTGCTAAAAAAGGCTTAGCAGAAAAGCTAGCTCAAGAAGGTGAGTACAGCCCTGCTGACGTTATTCTTACGACAGACATCAGCCGTCTAGCTGAACTGACAAACAAAGGTTTAGTTCAGAAAGTCGATAGCAAAATCATTGAAGAAAACGTACCTGCTCAATACCAAGATAAAGAGAATGAGTGGTTTGCTCTAACTCTACGTTCTCGTAGCGTTTATTCATCACGTGATCGCGTAGGTAAACTAGGCGCAGATTTCAACTACGCAGACTTAGCTAAGCCAGAGTTCAAAGGTAAAATTTGTACTCGTAGCGGTAAGCACCCGTACAACGTTTCTCTAGTTTCAGCAATGATTGCTCACAATGGCGAAGCAGAAACCAAAGAGTGGTTGGAAGGCGTGAAAGCAAACCTTGCTCGCAAACCACAAGGCAACGACCGTGCACAAGTTAAAGCGATCAAAGAAGGCCTATGTGATGTTTCTCTGGGTAACAGCTACTACCTAGGTAAAATGGTTAACGACAAAGAGCAAAAGGCTTGGGCTGATGCAGTTTACATCAACTTCCCTAACCAAGAGACTACAGGCACTCACGTGAATATCTCTGGTATGGCGATGGCGAAGTACTCTCCAAACAAAGACAATGCTGTGAAGCTAATGGAATTCCTAACGGGTGACAAAGCGCAGCAAATGTACGCAGAAGTTAACTATGAGTACCCAGTTAAAGAAGGCGTGAAGCGTTCTGAGCTTGTGGAATCTTGGGGTGACTTTAAAGCAGACAAGCTTTCTCTAGACGATATTGCAGCCAACCACGAAGCGGCAATTAAGCTATTAGACGAAGTGAAATTTGACCTTTAATTCCTTGTGGGGGTATAACAGTACCCCCATTTGATTAAAGGATATGAGATGTATTTGCAACAGCATTTGTATTTCATACAGCCTTGCAGTAATTAGGCGATGAAAGATAAACACTCTTTATGGAAAACCAGTAGTGGGGTAATAACTCTGCTACTGGTTTTGCCGATCTTAGCGATCTTCTACACCGCAATTGGTGAAACGGATGATTTGTTTGCTCATTTAATGGCAACGGTCATGCCGACTTATATTTTTAACACGGTTGCGCTAACTGTTGGCGTAATGGTGCTGTCCTTAACTCTTGGTATTCCAAGCGCTTGGATAATGGCCATGTGTAAACTGCCGACCGAAAAATGGTTGCAGTGGGCATTGGTGCTACCTCTTGCAATGCCAGGTTATATCATTGGTTATATTTTTACTGATTGGTTTGATTTTGCAGGCCCGATTCAGATCTTTTTGCGTGATGTAACCGGATGGGGACCTGGCGAGTATTGGTTCCCTGACATTCGTACGCTGCCTGGTGCGACCTTTGTGTTGGCTTTGGTGTTGTATCCTTACGTGTATTTATTGTGCCGGGCTGCGTTTATGGAGCAAAATGTCTCTTTATTGCAAAGCGCGCGTTTGCTCAAGTGCTCTCCATGGGAAAGCTTTTGGCGCATCTCGATGCCGTTAGTAAGACCCTCTATCGCAGTGGGTTTATCATTGGTCGCAATGGAGACCATCGGTGACTTTGGTACGGTAAGTTACTTCGCGGTGAATACGTTAACCACAGCGGTCTACGATACTTGGTTGGGGTACTCTAATCTTAATGCGGCAGCCAAGATTTCTGCCATGATGCTCGTCATTGTAGTACTGCTTCTTAGTGCCGAACGATACAGCCGCCGTAAACAAAAGCTTTTTCAAAGCCAATTTAACAGTCACGAAGATTTTCGTTACGAGTTGACGGGCTGGAAAAAGTGGACCGCACTAGTTTGGTGCTGGGGCTTGGTTTCGGTCGCGTTTATTTTGCCGCTACTACAGCTGATTGATTATGCGATCACTTATTTTGCGCAGAGTTGGACCTCAGAGTTTCGTGAATACGCATGGAATAGCTTAGTTGTGTCTGTTATTGCTGCGATTATTGGTGTTGCTGTCGCACTGATCGTTAACTTTACCCATCGAGTCAATGGTAAACGAGAAAGCTTGGCATTTATGCGTCTTTCTTCTATGGGCTATGCAGTACCAGGAACGGTACTAGCCATCGGTGTGATGGTCGCTGTGCTGTTTATGGATCATCGTGTCAACGACGTTGCTAAAGCCATGGAGTGGGGAAGGCCGGGACTTATCTTTTCTGGTTCCATGTTCGCACTAGTATTTGCCATGGTTGTGCGCTTTTCCGCGGTAGCGATTGGTAGTATCGAAAGTAATTTAAATAAAATTTCTCCGTCGTTAGATATGGCATCGCGCACTATGGGTTGTAAGCCCAATGCCATGCTGTGGCGCGTGCACTTTCCGCTGGTTAAGCGCGGTGCACTGATTGCGGCTTTATTAGTGTTTATCGAGTCAATGAAAGAGCTCAATGCGGCTTTGTTACTTCGTCCGTTTAACTTTGAAACACTAGCCACATACGTTTATAACTTCGCCTCGGATGAGCATTTAGAATTGGCCGCTTTACCAGCGGTCCTGTTGGTTCTTGTTGGGTTGATCCCGCTTGTTGTTGTTAACCGTTCACTGGAGCAAAATCACTGATGAGCTGTGCATTATCAATTAAAAACCTAACGTGCCAATATGATGATCAAACCGTACTTGAATCATTGTCTCTTGAGGTAGAACAAGGGCAGATTGTCTGTTTGCTAGGAGCTAGTGGCTGTGGGAAAACAACACTATTAAAGGCCGTTGCGGGATTATTGCCGTTAACGTCAGGCGAAATGAGTCTAAATTGCGTCACAATTGATGATGGGGAAAACTGGTTGCCGCCAGAACAGCGTAACATAGGGATGATTTTCCAAGATTACGCACTTTTTCCTCACTTGACGGTGGCGCAAAACATTGCCTTTGGCTTAAAGCAGAGCTCGACAAAAGAGAAAAATGCTAAAGTTCAAGAAATGTTAGAACTCGTACACCTTCAAGGTTATGGCGATCGTTATCCTCACCAATTGTCTGGCGGACAGCAGCAGCGTGTTGCGATTGCTCGCTCATTGGCTTACAGCCCAGACTTATTGTTACTGGATGAACCGTTTTCTAATATTGATACGCAAGTTCGCCATGAGTTGATAAGTGAGATCCGTAAGATTTTTAAGGCCCAAGGTGTGACTGCCATTTTTGTTACGCATAGCCGTGAAGAGGCTTTTGCTTTCGCCGATAAAATGGCAGTGATGAACAATGGAGTCATCGAGCAATATGGCACAGCATCTGAGCTTTACTACCAGCCTTCAAGTAAATTTGTCGCTGATTTCTTAGGTGGTGGCAGCTACCTTGCTGCTAAACGGGTTTCGAATTCAGAATATGAAACCCACTTGGGCGTGGTTGAAGCCACGGCTCAACAAGATATTCCAGTACAGGCGGAGTGCTCTTTACTGCTAAGACCGCAGCATGTGCAAATTCAATCCGATGAAGATAGTTCGGTAACCGTATTGGAACAGCATTTTATGGGTGATCACTGCCGTTATGTGATTAACGCGAATGGTGACCGTTTGTTAGCTACAGCTTCGCAAGCATTAAATATAGGTGAGTCCGTCGCGGTGAAAATTGAAACGCAAGGCGTCCTGGCATTTGCTTAACGCTCCTGAGTATCTTTGCTATCTCGTTTACGACTTTCCAACATACAATAAAAAAGCCCGGCAGTGGAGCCGGGCAAGTGCTCTTCTCCTGTTGATGAGCGCCTTTTCAGACAGCGTTGACTCTCATCATAGTGCTCGAAGCGGGCACAAGGTTCAGTTATAAAGACAAGAAGTCTTTAAACTGTTGAAGAACACGTTCCGCAGTGTCCTTATCTTGCATCTCTGCAAAAATTCGTAGCAGTGGCTCAGTGCCAGAGAAGCGAGCGATGATCCAACCGCCGTTTTTGAAGTAGACTTTCGCGCCATCTTCATAGCTGACTTTTTCGATTTCAAACTCAAACTCAGGCAACTGTTTTTCAACATAAATTTTGTTGAACAGAACGTCCTTTTGCGCTGGTTTGAACTTACAATCGCCTTCTGCCATGTAGGCATAGCCGTACTTGCCGTAGATTTCATCCAGCAACTCAGACAGCTTCTTGCCGGTTACTGAAATCATTTCTACCAATAGGCTTGATGCGAATACGCCGTCTTTACCTTTGATGTGGCCGCGAATGGTTAGGCCGCCAGAACTTTCGCCGCCAATCAGCGAATCGTCAGCTTCCATTTGAGAACTGATGTGCTTAAATCCTACAGGAACCTCAAAGCATTTTTCACCATGATCTTCTGCGACTTTATCTAACAGATGAGTGGTTGCGATGTTACGTACTACTGACCCTGTCCAGCCTTTGTATTCAAGTAGGTAGTAGTAAAGCAGCAGTAGTACTTCATTTGGATGAATGAAGTTACCTTTCTCGTCGATAATACCAAGGCGGTCTGCGTCGCCATCGGTACCAATACCAATGTCGTAGCCTTCTTGTTCTACAAGGTGCATCAAGCGGTAAAGCGTTGCTGCACTTGGTGATGGCATTAAGCCACCGAAATCTGGGTTTTTGCCGTCGTTGATTACGTCGACTTCACAACGACCGTTGATCAATACGGTCTGTAGCGCGTTTTTCGCAACACCAAACATTGGGTCGATCAAAACACGTAAATTCGCCTTCTTGATCGCTTCGATGTCGATAAAGTCGATGATTGAGTCAACGAATTCGTTCATCGGATTGATGATTTCAATCAGCTTATCTTCAACCGCTTGTTCAAAGTCGACGCTTTTTACATCTTGCGCAGTGAGCGCGTCTATTTGTGATTCGATTTTTTGGGTGATGATTTCATCTGCGTCACGACCGCCTTCAATGAAGACTTTAATGCCGTTGTAATCGGCAGGGTTGTGTGATGCGGTAATACATGCCGAGTATGCGCAGCCCATTTCTTTCGCTTTAAACATTACGATAGGTGTTGGGACAAATTTGTCGATAAAGCTAACCACAATGCCGTTTGCTGCTAGAACTTCAGCGAACCAACGACCTGCTTTATCGGAAAGAAAACGACGGTCATAGCCAATCACAAAGCCGCGATCAGCAACCGATTCGTTATTCGTGATGTTTGCAACTGCTTGAGCGACCAAACGTACATTATCTTTGGTGAACTCCTCACCGATAAATGCACGCCAACCGCCTGTACCAAATTTGATCATGATTCGATCCTCGATAAGAGCGGCATCCCACCGCCTCTTAAATCTTTGCTAGCGAACCGATGCACTTGTAAAACATAAATGCACCGGATAAATCAAAAGGGGAGAAGGACTCCCCCAAAAGATGATTAACCTAGAGTAACGATAACTTCGTTTACTGAACCTTCCGCTTGAACTGGGACAGAGGCACCATTCACTGCTTCACCGTTCACAGTAATCGACTTAACGCCTTTGCTTACTGAGTCTGGGTTAACGACTTTGATGTTGTACGTTGCACCTAGCCATTGACGAGTCACTTCGAAACCAGGCCAGTTCGTTGGGATACATGGATCGATAGTTAGGCCATCGAAGCCTGTACGCACACCAAGGATAAAGTTGGTAACAGCGAAGTAAGCCCAGCCTGACGTACCTGTTAACCATGGGTGGTTTGCACGACCGTGGTCTTGGTGGTCACGACCCATGATGAACTGTACGTATGAGTAAGGTTCTGCAATACGTTTTTCGATGATGTCGTTCTGGTTGTATGGGTTAAGTGCATCGTAGAACTTCATTGCACGATCACCACGACCCAGTTTCGCTTCAGCTACCCAAGCCCATGGATTTGGATGCGAGAAGATCGCACCGTTCTCTTTTACGCCTTGGTAAACACGAGTTACGAAGCCGATATCATCATTCGGTGTTGCAAAAGATGGTGAGTTTAGGTGGAGGCCGTATTCAGAGAATAGGTTCTCATCGACAGCGTCCATCGCTTTTTCGCCGCGCTCTTGAGATACCGCTCCGGAAAGTACCGCAAGCGTGTTTGACTCGAGGTGTACTCGGCCTTCCGCTTGTTGCGCAGTACCGATCTTGTCGCCATTCTTCGTCAGACCACGGATGTACCAACCGCCTTCGTCATCCCAAAGGTGGGTTTCACAAGCTTCACGCACGTTTGCTGCCATTTCCGTGTATTTCTCTACGTCGGCTTCTTTGCCTAGGTATTTCGCTAGGTCGATGAACTCCTGCAGTGCCCAGAAATGTAGGAACGACACCATTGAAGATTCGCCACCACCTAGGTTCAGACAGTCGTTCCAGTCTGCACGCAGACCTTTACAGATACCGGTTTGACCGACGTACTCCGCCGAGAAGTCTAGCGCGGCTTTCATGTGGTCATAAACCGTTGCATCGCCACCGTCGGCGTAAGGGATCACTTCGTCGAAGAAGCTGTGCTCACCGGTTTCCATCACGTACTTACAGATGGTTGGAACTAGCCATAGATGGTCATCGGAACAAGTGTCTTCGATGCCGTGAATCTTGTCTTCATCAGACGGTGTTGGAACCACGGTTGGGGATTTCGATGGTTTAACATCCGCTTTTTCTGGATCAAACCAATCTGGATCGAATAGGTGTAGACCGTAGCCCGCTTTTACTTGGCCGCGCAGTAGGTCAACGATACGTTTGCGCGTCATTGCTGGGTTAGCGTGAGGAACTGAGATTGCATCTTGCGCTGTATCGCGGTAACCAAGACCAGTACGGCCTCCCACTTCGATGAATGAAGCAAAGCGAGACCACACCACACAAGTTTCTGCTTGGTACAGTGTCCAAGCGTTGATCATGGTATCTAGACCTTCGTTTGGTGATTTCACTTGGAACTTGCCACAGCGTTCATCCCAGTGTGCTTTGATACCCGCAAATGCATTGTCGACTTCTGCAAAGTCTTGGTACTTAGCACGTAGACGGTCACCATTGCCTTTACCGATACCTAGAATGTAAGCAAAGCGAACTTCTTCACCCGGCTGGATAGTGAATTGCTTGTGCAGAGAGCCACAGTGGTTGTAACACGTTTGTGCTGTGTTGAAACACTTACCTTGTTCTACCGCTAGCGGGTTTGCTTCGTCACGGTATAGGCCAAGGAAGCTGTCACGTTGACCGTCGTATGAATCTGGATCAAATGTTGAAGCTAGGTAGTAGAAACCTTCGAAATCATTCGTGTTGTAGTACAGGTCGTACTCAATCACGCCTTCATTGTAAGCCGTACCTGCTGAATACAGAGACATCTGATGGTTTTGGTTATCAGATTGAATGTGGCTGAATGAGAACTCAACAAATGAGAATGCGCTGATCGTGCGTGGTTTGTCAGAGGTGTTTTTAATCACTACATCCCAGATTTCAGCGTCTTCGCCTTTTGGCACGAACAGAGTTTTTGTTGCGGTAATACCGCTGTATTCACATTTGAACTTAGAGTAAGACAAGCCGTGACGAACTTCGTAGTTTGCTTCGTCTAGGCTCTTCGCAACTGGTTGCCAAGAGATTGACCAGTAATCACCTGTCTCATCATCACGCAAGTAAACGTAGTGTCCTGGGCGATCGAATGTCGCATTTGGACGGAATTTAGTAACACGGTTGTATTCTGGAGAGTTGTAGAACGAGTAGCCACCCGCGTTGTGCGAGATAACCGTACAGAACTTCTCAGTACCTAGGTAGTTGGTCCATGGTGCTGGTACGTCAGGGCGAGTGATGACGTATTCGCGATTCTCGTTATCGAAATAGCCGTATTTCATTTGTGTCTTTCCTTTTTACGAAGCTGCATCAGCAGCCAAAATTTAAAAACTGTTTAAGCGTGATGTTTCGACATCAGTTTTGTATTACTTCCACGGTTTACGGTAATTCACTCCCTGCAAATCAAGCAGAGGTAGATGGCCTTTCAAGCGTGATAAATAGTCGGTCCAATCTCGGTGTTGTTTGTCTGTCCAACATGCTTCTGCCATTGCAGTTAAACGAGGGAAGATCATGTAGTCCATGCGAGGTTGGTTATTGATAATTTCGCACCATAATGCTGTTTGAATGCCCCAAATGCGCTTACGTATTGGGTCGTCAGCAGGCACTTCAGCGAGCGGCTCGTAGTTGTAAGCTTTTTCTAGTGGCAGTGGGTTTGCCCAGTCCACGCCCGGTTCTTCAGGTGCGTAGTCTTGGGTCATATCTAGGTAAGTGGTTTGTGCTGGTTGCAGCACCACATCAAAGCCTTGGCGAGCACAGTTCAATGCCGCTTCTTCGCTTAGCCATGAGTAGATCACCGTATCTTTACTGACTTTGTCGCCGTGTTGAGCTTCTTCCCAGCCCAGCATGCGTTTGCCCAATTTACGAAGTTTGTCTTCGGCATAACGCAAGAAGTGTCCTTGCAAATCTTTGTAGTCGCTGTAACACAGTTGTTCCATTAGTGCTTGGCATGCTGGGCTTTTTGACCATACGCCGTTAGGTACTTCGTCGGCACCAATATGAACGTAAGGCGCAGGAAAAAGCGCAGAGACCTCTTCTAGCACTTTGTCGATAAATTCATAACTCCCCGGCAGAGCAGGGTTAATGACGTTGTCGTTGTAATGCTGAATACTGCGGTATTCGGTGGTATCTTCCGCTTCTACCAATAGGTGTGGTAACGACTTGATGGCGGCTCGGCAATGACCAGGTACATCAATTTCAGGAATGATGGTGATGCCGCGTTGCGATGCAAATTCGATAACGTCTTTGATGTCTTCTTGTGTGTAGAAGCCGCCGTAACGTTCATCAAAGTGCGTGTACTGTGGTTCATTGATCTCATCCAATCCGCGCCAAGCACCAATATCGGTCAGTTGAGGCAGTGATTTGATTTCAATTCGCCAACCCTCATCGTCGGTAAGATGCCAATGGAACGTATTGAACTTGTAATGAGCCAGTTGGTTGATCAAGCGTTTGACTTGCTCAACGGAGTGAAAATGACGAGCACAATCCAGCATCATACCGCGGTAACGAAAACGTGGCCTGTCTTTGATTGAACAGCAAACTACTTCCATTGAGTTAGGTTGATCGCCAACTTTGATTAGTTGTAATAACGTTGCACAAGCATGGGTAAAACCAGACGAAGATCCTGCTTCAATTTTGATTGACTCTTCGGCTACTTTCAGTTTGTAAGCGCCTTCATCCAAGGTTGGGTTGCCTTTGAAGATGATCTGACTGCCATTGTCTGATGCGAACTCAAATTGGTGAATGCGCTTAAGCTCTTCAAGTAGCCATTCTTTAGCTGAATTGGCCAGGCTTGAATAAACCGCGACGCCAGCATGATGATCAAAGCTAAAATAGTGATCGCTGACCTCAATATGGTTTGGTTTTGGCAGCAAGGGCTGTGCATGGGTTAAACTTGCCGGAATCTCACTGCGTTCACGGTATGGTGAAGCTAATACGATAGGCGTGACATCCACTTGTGCGCGCTGTGGGTTTCCATCAACGACAAAGTTGATCATCGCTTCGTTAAAGCCATCCGAGTAATAACGGAATGGGTTCGAACCAATACTGAATTCACAGTAATAGTGATGGTTGGCAGCCAGTACCACCCCTTCTGGTTTAAGTGTGCAAAAACTACCAATTTGAGTCAGTTGACCATTTGAAACGCTGTTTGGAAGAATGTAACGATCGAAAGCGAAAGTTAAGCTCCAGCTGTTTAGGTCTTGGTCGCTCAAGTTATGAAAGGTGAGGCCAAAGCGGCAGTTTTGTTTCTGCTCAGAAAGGACTACGAGATCAACACGATATTCCATATCTACTCCTACGCCGCACTGAGCGAGTAAAGGTTATGTTCTGGTTTGCCAGCAAACATAATTGCGCCTTCAATCGCGTCAAACTGTGGCTCAACAATCCATTGCTGAACTGGTGGTGAAAGCCAACGTACAATGCGTTCAGCTATGCTGCCCATTAAACAAATACGTGTTGCGCCGCGCTTGTTTAATGCCACGAGAAACATTTCTATATCCGCTGCGGTTTGCTTCAGCATTTCAATGGCCAGTGCATCGCCTTGTTCCGCATGTTGGAAAATAGCCGGAGAAAACTGCCCATAATCACGAGGAAGCGCCTGTTTTGACCACGCCACCACGTTGTCGACCTCATTTTCGAAATGCGTCATAACGTGTTGTGCTAGGGGCGTTTTTTCTCTGATGCCATCTTCAGCTAACAAAACTTGCTGAACTAGGCGTAGCCCCATCACTGCGCCGCCACCTTGATCCGAAATAGGGAACTCACGACCACCGACAACATGTTGCTCCAATCCGTTAAGGTAGATGCCACAAGAACCGGTTCCCGCAATCATGATTGCGCCATCTTCGCCATTGTGCGCACCAACGCACGCACCGTAAGCATCGGTATTCAGAGTCATACTGGCAAATGGATGAGGAAGAGACATGAAGGCTTGCCAAGATGCTTTGTGCTCTGCGCCAGCAAGGGCTAAGCCGACGTGCATCGACGCGAAATCTTGTTGTGTCAGACCGCCTTGCTCGGTAGCCGAAGTGATGGATTCAAGAATCGAAGCCATTGCTATTTCAGCACCTAGCATGATGTTGGCACTGCCGCTTTTGGCCTCGCCAAGAAAATTACCTTGTGAATCTTTAATCCTGGCTCGACATGACGTGCCGCCACCATCGATACCGACAAAATACATTCCCATGATTATTCTTCCTTCATATTTTTAGAGGTCGCCAACTGAGAAACATGCTGAGCTTGACTCATTATCGCGAGTAAGTACCAAGCGCCATGCGGGATCCATTGTTCGCCCCAGCGCCAGTTTTGTAACACGTCTTCTTTTTGTGCTGGTGGGTTAAATGCAATGTCTTCCTCGTCTTCAAAGCCGCCAGTGATTCCGTTACACACGCCACCTTTTGCGTTGAAGAAACCATATTGAGGGAGGTAATCAGGGTTGTTACGACCATGGCCATCTAGCATGCACATGTCGTATGGGTTTAAGCCTACAACCCAGTTCAATGCATCTTGAGCAAACACAGAAAGTTGTTGCTGTACTTCTTGCGACGCTATATGCGGTTGAGCAAGGTACGCCATGGTCGCGAGTGAGCCCAGTCGAGCATTCTCGCCTTGCCACCAATAGCCAGATTCATTGTTGTGTGCGACAAAAAATGCCTCGCGTTTTGACTCATTTACGCCTTTAACATATTGGCGAGGGTAACCGAATGGGTTGATCACTTTATTCGATATTGTGATCTCAAACTCACACGCTAGGTTGACGATACGTTTTACCGATTCCGCTCGTGCTGAGTCGTCTTCAATTAATAGATATTCGCATAGGGCAATAACTGGTAGGCCAGCTTCGGCTGCGTGAAAATATGGACGGCTGCCGTCTTGGTTTGCTGACCAAAAGTGTTGAATCTGTTCGTCGCTCATTTGGCGTGCAACTAAACGTTGCGCCCAGAAACGGCTCTCTTCCAAGTAGCGAGTTTCTTTGGTTGCTTTAAACAGTTCTACACAAGCCAGTAGCGCACAGTATTCGTCGATAATGTTTTCTTCCCCATCATTGAGGTACTGCGTATTGTGCTCTTTTAAGTGCCAGTAACCATTTTCGGCAGCGTTGCGGTATTTTTGTTGATCGTATTCACCGTGAACACTTAAACGCGACGCTGCCGCTAGCGCTGCAATGGCGACACCGCCACCTTGTCGAAAGCCTGCTTGATAGTCGTCAAATTTGTGACCAAGTTGAGTTTCGTACGCGCAAATCTCGCGTTGCGCAGTATCTTTGCTCCACTTGTCAAAGACCGTCATGTAGAAAAAGCCTTTTTCGTTTTGCATACGCACAAGAAAGTCTGCACCGAACAGGGCTTCTTCAATCAGACGTGTACGTGTGAAAGCTGCAATGTCTTCGCTTCCTTCAAGCAATGAAACCCCTTTTAGGATGTTCCAAACCACCATTGGGGTTTGTTGAGGATTCAAATAATTCGCGTATGAAAGGTGACTTAAATACTTGCTAACGTCTCCTGATGCGTCGTACCAGCCGCCGTGTACATCAACCTTTTTATTGGAGTTTAGTACTGGAAGTTGTCGATCTTGTTGATCGAAGATCCCGCCGCAACGTTGCGATTTGAAGTAGTGGATCACATCTGACAAAGTTTGATCCAACAGAATGTGTTCGCCAACGATGAAAGAGGAAGAGCGCTTATCTTCTACTTGCAAGAAATAGTCACCTGACGTTGTGAAAGAGGAAAAGTCGATGAGGTAGAAATAGCCCTGATGCCAGTTCGCCACTTTACCTTGTTCTTCAACCGCAAAAGTTGCCACGGTTTGCTCGCTAGTGGCACAAATCAATTGAGCAGTGTAAGAAGACAAGTGTGGTTGTTCGGTCTGGATAATGGCTTTCTTTGGGCCCAGACGTTCATAACCAATGTGGTTAGTCAGTAGCAGCATTCAATGTCTCCGGGAAACGATAAAAACAGGAATGGGCCAGGCTGAACCTGACCCTCGTTATGATTAATCTTCAAATAAGTAACAGCGGACAAAGTGGTTGTCGGACAGTTGAGTGACGCCCGGTAGTCGTTCGCGACATTTGTCGGTAGCGTGTACACAACGTCCAGCAAATGGACAGCCGACAGATTCTGGTGTCCAAAGTGGGATTTCCCCTTTGTTGCCTTTCAGTTTCTCGTGAATAGACTTCGATGGATCTGGAACCGCAGATACCAACAGTTGCGTATATGGGTGTTGAGGATCGTGAATGATTTCTTCAGTATCGCCCCATTCAACCATGTGACCTACGTACATGACCGCGAGATCTTCAGCAATGTAACGCGCTGTTGCGATGTCGTGAGTGATGTAAAGCAGAGACATTTGTTTCTCGAACTTCATCTCTTCCATCAAGTTCAGAACACCGGCACGGATTGATACATCGAGCATCGATGTTGGCTCATCCGCCAATACCACTTCTGCACCAACTGCGATGTTACGAGCTAGGTTTACACGTTGACGCTGACCGCCAGATAGCTGGTGCGGGAACTTTTGCGCCGTTTCTTTTGGTGGAATAAGACCAACTTGTTCAAGTAGGTCGTACACACGCTCTTCCAGTTCTTTCTTGTTGCCCGGTGCTACTTTCTTATGAATCAGCAACGGGCGCGCAATATGGTGGAAGATATTGTGCGTTGGGTTTAGCGAGCCAAACGGGTCTTGCCACACCATTTGTACACCTTCACGGTAGGTCATTAAATCGTGACGAGAGGTGATGTCTTGGATATCACGACCTTTGTATTCAATGATGCCATCGGTTGGTGCGTACATTTTTGCAATCATTTTTGCAGTAGTAGACTTACCTGAACCAGATTCACCTACCACTGACAAGCCGCGGCTCTTGTACATTTTGAAAGAGACGTCGTTGATTGCGCGCATCTTAGATTGTTTGATTGAGTTACTGTTTAAAGGGAAGTCCTTAACGACATTTTTACCCTCAATCAGCAGTTCGCCGAATTGTTTGCTCATAATTCTCTCCAGTGTAATTTTTGTTCTTAGCTAGCGTTTTTTTGTTGTTAAACCTTAGCTTGAGCAATGGTGTCGCCGTACAAATGGCAATTTGAGAGGCGACCTGGTTCAATTTGACGTAATTGGGTTGGTACACGTGTACATGCTTCATGTACGCGATCGCAACGAGCTTGGAAGCGGCAGCCCCGTGGTACTTCTAGCAAGTTCAACGGGTTACCTGGAATACCAGTCAATTTGGTCTTTGGTCCAGTTAGTGGAGGGAAAGAGCTACCCAAACCTTTGGTGTAAGGGTGGTAAGGACTTTCCAGAATTTGCTTAGAAGGCGCGACTTCAATCAACTCACCTGAGTACATGATGCCGATACGATCCGAGAACTCGACCATCAATGACAAGTCATGTGTGATGAACAGAATTGAGAAACCAAACTCTTCTTTAAGCGCGTAAATTTTTTGTAGAATTTCACGTTGAACCACTACATCCAATGCGGTAGTCGGTTCGTCCATGATGATCATTTTTGGGTTCAGAGCCAAAGCGATTGCGATTACTAGACGTTGACGCATACCACCAGAGAACTGGTGCGGGTAATCACTCAATCGGCTAGGGTGGATATCAACGATTTCCAGCAGACCTTCAGCGCGTGTTTTTGCTTGAGCGCGAGTCATATTGGTATGACGCATGATGACGTCACAGAACTGCTCTTCCATGGTTAGAACAGGGTTCAAAGCGTTCATCGCACTCTGGAATACCATCGACATTTCACTCCAGCGGAACGCTTGCATGCGATCATCGCTGTACTGAAGGATATCTTCACCGTTGAAGATAACCTCACCACCTGTGATAAACGCTGGTGGCTTATGAAGGCGCATTAGTGAGAAGGCAACAGTGGATTTGCCACAGCCAGATTCACCAGCCAGACCGAATACTTCACCTGGTGCAATGTCGAAGCTCACGTTGTTACAGGCGCGGACATCGCCCGCGTCTGTGATGTAGTCTACGCATAGGTTACGGATGGAAATTAGTGGTGCAGTCATGATTATTTATCTCCGCTCCATAGTGCATTTTGTGGTGCCAGTTCAGGCTCACGCTCTTTCTTGTCTTTTGCTGCTAGTTTTTTCCAGCGTTTCATGCCTTTGTGAGAACGAAGTTGAGGGTTCGCAATTTCGTCAACGGCAAAGTTCAACAGAGCAAGACCAGTAACCAGTAGTGTTAGGGCAATACAAGGTGCTAGTACTTCCCACCATGCGCCAATCAGCATGGCTGATGAGGTTTGCACGTTGTAAAGCATGATGCCCCAACTGATCGTGTTGGCATCACCCAAACCTAGGAACGAAATGACCGCTTCAGTGTTGATCGCCAGCATTACTGAGCCAATGAAGCTCGCACCGACAATTGGGATAAGGTTTGGTAAAATCTCAACGAAGATGATGCGGAATGAAGACTCTCCCAATACTTCGGCAGCTTTAACGAACTCTTTCTCGCGTAGTGCCATAGTTTGAGAGCGGACAACACGTGCACCCCATGCCCAAGAAGTACCAGCGATAATCAAGGCAATGGTGAGTGGGCCTGCTTCACCGATAAAGGCCGCCAACACGAATAGCAATGGATACTGCGGGATTACTAACATGATGTTCATCGCGGCACTCAATACGTCATCCACTTTGCCGCCGAAGTAACCTGCCGATATACCAATGACTGTTGCTAAGAAGCACACGATGATGCCAGCGCCAAAGCCTACACCCAGTGATACTCGTGCACCGTAAGCCACTTGCGACCAGATATCGCGACCCATTCGGCTAGTACCTAATACGTGGTCGGCCTTTTTAGACATAATCAGCGTACGACGATCGTCTGCTAGGTTTTTAGCGACCCAACCATCAGGATTGTTTTGTGCCTGTTTTACAACAAAGCTTGGGTATTCGTGCGGGTTACCGGTTCGCTTGTCTGGCGCATGCTTTGTAAGTAAAGGAGCGGCAATCGCAACGAACACGAACAGCGTAACAATGCCAAGACCAATGCGAGCGAATGCGTTACCTAAAATAAGTTTGAATAGTTCTTTCATGATTATTTGCCTCCCGTACGTAGGCGAGGGTCTAGAATCATGTACAGCATGTCAGCCATTAAGTTGAAGCACAGCATGAACATCGTCATGATAATTAACTGACCTTGAAGTACTTGGTAGTCACGAGCGTGAATTGCGTTCAATAGAACAGTACCTAGGCCTGGGTAGTTGAAAATCATCTCGATGATTAATTGACCACCGATGGCCATACCTAGAGACATAGACAGTGCGGTAACACTTGGAAGTAGTGCGTTACGTGCGGCGTAATTAAAGACGACGCGGTTTTCACTCAGCCCTTTACCTTTAGCCATCGTGATATAGTCTTCGGCGAGAAGGTTGATCATGTTGTTACGCATGTTAACTAGGAAGCCACCAATTTGAACGATGGTTGCACAGAATAGAGGTAGTACAGCGTGGTAACCCACGTTCTTGATGAACTCCCAGCTTGTCCAATCAGGAATAGTACCTGGCGTGTAAGCATAGCCAGATGGGAACCATTTCAGGCCAATCGCAAAGGTAAACAGCGCTAACATTGCGATAACCATTTGTGGAATAGCTTGAATGATCAATGTGCCAGGCGTTACGAATGCATCGTACTTACTACCGCGCTTCCAGGCGGCAAAAATACCAAGGACAGAAGCGATGGAGAAAGAAAGTACAACCGCAGTACCAGCTAGAAATAGTGACCAGCCAAATGCACTACCTAGTAAAGAATTAACTGAAAGTGGGTAGAACTGGATTGAGGTGCCCAATTCCCAACTTAGAATGTTTTTAATGTACGAGAAGTACTGAATGTAAATTGGCCCATCAACGAAACCGAGCAGTTCTTTCATTGCTGCGATTCGTTCTGGAGTCACCTGTACTGAAGCATTAGCAAACATCATGGTAACTGGGTCACCAGGCATTGCTCGCGGAATAATAAAGTTTAACGTCGCTGCAACTAAGAGCGCGACAAGATAGAACGACAAACGTCTTAAAAAATAACCCATAACTCACACCTTACTCACCCAGATTTTTTCCCTGTTTCTGGTTTCAGGTCGCTCCTAGCGAAATTTAGAGCGAAAAATCCCCTGACGACGAGCGCCACATATTGGTTTCGTTAACAAGGGATTTTTATAGGCGGCACACGGGATGTATGCCGCTTGAAATGAACTTCTACTTATTTAACTGGTTTTAGGTCCAGTACGTGAAGTAGACGCTCTGGGATACCTGCCCAAATGTTTGGACGGCCCTTAGGGTTTTCTTCGTTCCACCAACCAGTGAAGCGAGTTGTGTTGTATTGGTACATGTACGCGCCAGATAGCACAGGAATAGTTACTTGGTCCTGAGCAATGATCTTCTGAATGCCATGAGCGATCTCTAGTTGTTCTTGCTTATCTGCTGTCTTGTAGAAGCTGTTAAGAAGACCGTCTAGCTTATCGTTCTTGTAGAAGTGCATTGCAAAGCGAGGCATGCCGTCACCAGCTTGTAGCTTCGAGTTGTAGCCACTATCCCAGTACAAGTGTGGATCTGCACCGTGGAAGTAGTTGGTGTAAGCAACGTCGTAAGTACCTTCTAGCATAGCTTGGTTGTATACCGAGAAGTCCGGTGTACGAGCACGAGCTTTAATGCCCACTTCTGCTAGTTGCTCAACGGCTAGCTGTACCGTGTTGTTGAAGTCAGTCCAACCGTTTGGTGATTGAATTAGAAGCTCGAAAGACTTGCCAGATGGTGTATCCACAAAGCCATCTTTGTTTACATCTTTGAAGCCAGCTTTAGCTAGAAGCTTTTTCGCACCTTCCGCGTTGTATGTGTTGTAGCCTTTGTACTTGTTGTGCGTCTCTTCATCAGACCAAGCTTCGAATGCGTAGCCAAGACCAGATGCGAAGTCGTTCACTGTACCGCCGCCGTAGAAAGCGATATCAATGATAGTTTGACGGTCTAGCGCCATAGAGAACGCACGACGGAAGTCAACGTTAGTTAGTGCTTCGTTTTTCGCAGCGTCTGGGTTTTTGAAGTTCACTACAAATGCTTGAGTACCCGCTGGTGGGTACCAGTAGTGGTGATTCGGACTTGCTGCAGCGTACGTACGGTCGATGTCTGGTACGAATGAAGACGTCCAGTCCATTTCGCCGTTAACGATTTTGCCCAAGAATTGGTCGTTGTTCGCGATTTGTGGCACACGCAGACAATCTACATCTAGGTTGTCAGCATCCCAATAATTCGGGTTCTCACACTGGATATATAGCTGCGGTGTGAAAGTGTCGATTTCAGTAAATGGACCACTGCCTACTGGATTTTCGTTTGTGAATGTTGCTGGATCTTTTACTTTGCTCCATACGTGCTTAGGTACGACGGGTACTTTCGCAATTTCGTAAGGAACGTTTGAGTTTGCTTCGCTTAGACGGAATTTAACTTGGTAGTCGTTAACTTTTTCTACGCCAGTCACCCAAGAGTTGATACCAGATTGGTCTAGCTCTGGCTTCTCTTTAACTAGGTTGAAAGAGTAAACAACATCATCAGCGGTAAACGCTTTGCCATCAGACCATTTTACGCCCTTACGGATATCGAAGGTTACGCTCATCAGGTCATCAGCCATGGTAAAGTTTTCTGCTAGACGAAATACAGGCGTGTTACCGTGCATTTCGTTAAAAACAACGAGCGGCTCGTAAATAAAGTCGGTTGTTGTGTGCAGGTTAGTTGCACCCAAGAAAGGGTTAAAGTTACGAACGAAAGTTGTAAACTCTTTAGGGTGGATAGTCAGTTCACTGCGTTCAGCCGCAGTAGCTACCGATGCAAAACCTGTAGTAGCCGTTGCAATAATTGCTGTTGCTAGTGCTGTTTTTTTAATATTGGCAAGCATAGCTGTTCCTTACTATTTGCTTTCATTTCACTAAATGGAATTGAATGTCATCAATTGATAAACACTCTCTAAGACCTACCTCTTGTACATGCCTTACTCATTACAACATTGAGTTTCGCCAAGAGTGGCCTGTAGGCCTTAGGCAGGAGTAAGAAAACACCTTATCCATAAAATAATCAAACTTGATTCCCGTTAAAAACGTTAAAATCTCTGAGCTCTCCGTTATAAACGTTATTTTGGCTAATTTTAACCAGTAGAGGGACAAAAAATAAACGTTGATATGCGTCGCAGTTTATATCCTTGTTAATAATGAGTGTTGGTGATTACTAACCTGGTGATCCATTTAAAATATACGTTTCTTGCTTGGTTTCTAGGTTCGGAGATCTCGCTCACATACAGAAATGGTGTTAATTAATCAGCTAAAAATTAATCTGCCGTTCTGTTGTGATTAAGTTCGCAATCTCTATCAATAGTTCGTCAAAATCCGCTTGTTATCTGAAAAATGGCCTTTTTTATCGACAGTTTTCTTCCGTTTGTCGTCCTTTTTTTATTGTATGAATGAAGTTTTTTGGTTGCTCGAACTTACCTAATTAAGGCCAGTTAAATGGATAAGATCGTACGTTTTGAAGACCAACAATAGATAGCGATGTCTAACCGAATGTTCGTTATTGGAAATATGTTAATGGGGTAGGAAGAGGCGGTCTCTTTTATCTCTAGGAAGGGAATACTTGAATAACAAAAAAGCCCAGCATGCACGCTGGGCTAGTTTTTTTGATAAATATTAGCTGGTCAATAGTCGCTGTAGTTTATCTCGTTGTGCTTCTATGTATGCTCTCTCGGGGCTCTGTTCTTTGCAGTGTTCGAGAATGAACTCTATCGAGCTTAGCACCGTTCTCCAACGTGGTGTTTTGGGTAATGTTTCTATACGCATGTATTTATCTAAAGTGCGTGTTTGCAAAGTACTACGGTCTAGATAAACGCGCCACAAGCCACTTTGCTCTGCAAATGCGAACTTACTTTCACCCGTTACAGATTCCCAATACTCTAAAGCATGTGTCATTGCGTCTACTAGAACTTCTCGCATAAGTTCTTGCTTGTCTTTTTTATTACCGAGCGCTTTGTCTGCAAGGCGCGTAAATTCTCCGCCAAGCTCTTTTAGCTTTTGCAATTGGTCTTTGTCACCATCAAATGCATAACTTGAAAGCACTTCTACGGCGGTTTCTAGATTATGTATGCGAGCGGCACTGGCTCCACCGCCGACATTAAAGATGTACATGATATCTAACCCTGAACCTTCAGGGAGCTTAAGAATGTCTGCTTCGATGTTCTGACGAATATCTTCAATATAGATATCAATCTTACCACAGTAATGAGGTTGTTTGACGGTTAGATATTTAGGGGCAATCAGCTCATCAGCAGATGAGCGCTTTAGCTGTTCTAAGCTGCGCTTGAATAGCTTACAAGCAGCTTCGTTAGCAAAGCGAATACGCTTGTCTTCACGTAGACAGATGATTGCTTCAGGAGCCGATTCTAGCTGTTCCAACAAACGACCTTGAGTCTCAAGTAAGCTTGCTTCAACGACTGCTCGCTGTCTCAGTTCAGACTCTAGCACTTTGTTTTCCATATGGCGCATTTCTGCTTTACTTGCCGTTAAATGCGCTTGGATACGTGCCGCCAACTCTTGTTTATTAAATGGTTTCGATAAATAGTCGTTGGCTCCTGCTTCAAAACCTCTTACACGATCTTCTGTTTGACTGAGTGCGGTGAGCATAATGATTGGCAACTCGGCATGATCATAGGTTTCACGTAGTTCACTACAAACTTGGTAGCCGCTCATGCCTGGCATCATGATATCCAATAACAGAAGTTCCGGCTTCTCTTGCTCGACGAGCGCTAACGTTTCTGGCCCATCGGAGACGGTACGCACACGATAGCCCTCTAAACGTAAAAAGCTTTCAAGCACGCGTAAGTTTACTGGTTCATCGTCAGCAACATACAGTAACGGGCCGTCTGGGTTCTCTGGAAGTGATAAGTCTTCGCTGTTCTCTACATTAACTTCAGGAATTTGGAAGTGCCCGTGCGCAGCTAGAGTCTGGGTTGCTTGGATTTCTTCTTCACTGGCGAGCGGTAAAGTGAAACTGAAGGTAGTTCCGACCATTGGTTGGCTACTGACGTATAACGAGCCTCCCATTAATTCGATCAATTGCCGGCTAATGGAGAGCCCAAGCCCTGCACCTTGACGATAACGGCTCGCGTCTTGCCCTGCTTGGATAAGTGGTTCAAAAATATGCTCAAGTTGTTCTGCGGGAATTCCTTGTCCAGTATCCACGACTTGTACGCGTACATGATCATCTACCACATTAGCGGAGATAACAATTTTACCTTCTGAGGTGTATTTAATCGCATTGCCAATCAGGTTATATAGCACTTGTTCAAGGCGTTGCGGGTCAGCTGATACTGCTTTTAAATCCGCTGGGACTTGGTTGATGATGCGGATGGTTTTACTTCCGAGTAAATGGCTAGAAAGCTCTAAAACCAATCGTGTTGCACTGCCCAAACTCACTGCTGATTTCTGGATATCCATGCTTCCATAACGCATTTTATGATAATCCAACAAGTCATCGACTAGATTAGCGAGACGCTGACCACTTTTAATGATGATATCAAGCTGATATTTCTGGCTAGCGGGGATCGCACCATTGGCGCCGGACGCTAAGGTTTCAGCAATCCCGACCATGCCGTGTAACGGTGTACGAAGTTCATGAGAAGTCGTGGCTAAGAATTCATCTTTTAATTTATCGGCCAATTGCAGTTCTTCATTCTGTTTTTGAATGATCTGTATGTTGCTTTCTAGTTCTTCATTTTGCTTCTTAATGGTTTGAATCTTCTCTCGAATAGAGCGTTGCATTCGTTCAAAGCTTAACGCAAGCCGACCAATTTCATCTTTACGAACCGTATTAAAAGACGTGTCATCAAGATCCCCTGCAGAGACCTTTTCGGCAACCCAAGTCAATTTCAGCAACGGAGAAGTGATAAAGTTTGATAAATAGTGAGAAGCGATCACCACAAGGATAATGGCGATCAACATAGCGATAACGAATAGTTTTTCGAGTTGATGGATACGAGCGAAAGCTTCGTTTTCTGGTAACTGTACGACGAGCGCCCAAATCACACCACGAGTTTCAATCGGTGCATAAGCCGCGATGATCTCTTCACCTAAACCGTTTGTGTAAGTGCCGACACCAAATGCACCAGAGAGTGCTTTATCGATCACTTCTAAGCTGTTCTTAATGTCGTCTTGTTTCGTGTTAATTGTGCGAGGTTGGTGATCATTTCCAACCAGCAAGGTGTTAATGGATGACTCTCGATTAGCGTCTGCGGCTAACTTAGTGATGCCATTATTTGGCAAGCGGAACATGGCATAGCTGTGTAGATAACCTTGTTGAACAATTGGTGCACCTAGCCAAGCGACTGATTTACCCCCTTCCAGCTCGAAGTCAGACACAATCACAGGAGTGTAGTCTTCGTTTACTTTTCGACGTTCAGTCACATCATCGGCGAGACGCTTGAAAGTTTTGCCAAGTGCCGAGTCTTTGTAGGGGCCTGATAACAAGTTCGTTCCGTAGTTATCGTCTTTGTTGATCGAGTAGGTGACGTTACCATTGATGTCGACCAGCAAAATGTCATTAAAATCAGAGCGCTTGAGGAGCTCCAAGTAGGCCCAATGATAGCGTTTATGTAAAAGTCGGTAACGTTCACTTCCTACATAGTTGGATGACTCGGGTAACGTTGAGGTTTTGATTTGGTCTCCGCTGCCCGCGATGTAGCGCTGTTGGGCGTTTTTACGAGACTCTTCAATATCATTGCCTAAACGACTAAAAGCATTGACGAGACCGTAGAATCGGCCACCACTGGCGTAAGCCAACTCTGAGCGCACAAAGCCCATGACTTCGGTTTCTCGTGCCTCAAAGTAGTCGATGATTTGCTGCTGTTTTGTATCTCGAACAGACAGTAAGTGCGAGGTGCTTTGTTCTTGCAGATCTTTACTGTGGGACTGCAAGAAAAAGATCGCAGTAATGGTAAGAGGTGTGATACTGAGCACCAGAAATGCGGTCATCAGTGTACTCTGAAGGCGCTTAAATTTCTGTTTTTTGTAGAATTTAAACATGGATAAGATTACAACTCATAATGGGCAGTTCTAAAACATACTTCGCTGCCGAGGTTCTCGTTAAAAACGGATAAGATGTTCAACTAGATAGAATTAACAAAATTAACGAGTTTTTTTTCTTTGACAAGAAAGTTAGTTGTAAAGCGTGCAGGGTGACGCAGTTTTTCTTATGAGTGTTGAATTTATGAGAAAAAATCGCGCAGGTTTGTGCCTGCGCGGGGGGAAGTTATGATTTTTTCGCGTAGTAGATAGAAAATTTATTGGTCTTATTTAGCGTCTCGCAATTATTAAACGCCCGCTCGATAATTGGTGGGTATTTTAAGAAGCTATTCGCGACAATCACCATTTCGCCGTCTTTGGTTAGATATTGTGGTGCCTGGCCCAACAAGGTTTCCGCTGCGTTGTAATTTGTGTCTAAACCACTGTGGAATGGCGGGTTGCTGATAATAAAGCGGTAGTCTTTTGCGGTATCCGAGTATATATCTGATGCAAATACGCGTCCGGATAAACCATTCGCTTCTAATGTGGCTTGGCTAGAAGTGATCGCATAAGCATTAATGTCACACATCTCAATCGCGATCTCTGGATTCGCTTTCGCCATAAACGCACCGAGCACACCTGCACCACAACCAAAGTCGAGCACTTTGCCCGACAGCTTAGGTAAGGTTTCAAGCAGCAATCGGCTACCTAAGTCGAACTCGCCATGGCTGAATACGCCAGGTAGGCTCTTAACCGCTAGCGACTGCTCACCGAGTGTAACAGTGTAAGACTTAAACCAATCTGCTTGGTTGAAAGGTTTTGGTTCATTGAGGCAATTACCCCAGTAAAATGAGCAGCGACGAGCAGAGTCGTACTTGTTCACAGGGCCGTATTCTTGGAACATCTTCTCGATGCTCTTGATGCCGGAGCGGTTTTCACCAACGATGACGATTTCGGTGTTAATGCCCAGTTTCGCCATCAACATCGCCAGCAAGTATTCTGCTTCAGCTTTTGCTTTTGGCCAGTATAAAAGGACCATGTCTGCTTTTGTTTCAACATCAAACACAGAGCCAAAATGACTTTTCACTTTGTCAGAGGTTTGAATTTGGCGGTAGTAGCTATAGTTGGAAGTAAACACTTCAACAGACTCACAATGAGCCACTAACTCAAGAGGAAATAGGTCTTCAACTTCACCAGCGACTAAAACGTGTTTTCCGTTGAAGTATTCAAGTTGGCGCTGAGCTATTTGGCTAGGAGCGATATAAGCAGACATAAATTTGGTTCATCAGAAATAATTTGGGGCAGATTTTCGCACAATCTGCCCCAAGCTTGAAGTGATTAAGCGGTGACTAGCTGTTGTCTTGTTGGTTAAGGAAGTCTTTGAATTCTTCCTCGTAGATATTAAACAGTACCATGGTCACGGCAAAAATAAGTGGGCCGTAGATAAGACCAATCAAACCAAACAGATGCAGACCACCCAGTAATGAGAAGAAAATCATAAGGGTATTCATGCCGGCGCTGCCTTGCATTAGCAACGGACGTAATAGGTTATCTATAGAGCCAACGATAACTACACTCCACACCGTCAAGAAGATAGCCCAAGTCATATCGCCTGTTAAGAACAAGTACGCTGCTGCAGGAATCCAGATTAGCGCGGTTCCTACCACTGGAATGAATGATGCAAAGCCCATCATCGTTCCCCAAAATAGCCCAGGGAAGCCAGCTAGCCACATACCGATGCCGCCAGCCAAACCTTGAGCAATCGCTGTCATGAATGAGCCCATCACGGCTGATTTAGAAACTTGCTCTATCTCTGTCAATATGCGGTCTTCTTGGCTACGTGAGAGTGGCAGGATATGACGAATCGCAGAGATAATTTTGTCGTGGTCACGAAGCAGAAAAAACAGCACAAACAGCATCAGGAAGAAGTTCATTAGGAAGTTGGTTGCGTCTCCTAAAATCTTTGCGCTGATAGCAACTAAGTTAGAGCCAAACGATGTAGCAAATTGACCAATTTTCTCAGCAATGGCTTTGGGCTCGATTTTATCAAAAGGTAAGTACTCATTAACAATCGCTAAGCCTTTGATAACGAAAGGATGTTGGAATATATCTTGGATGCCACCATTGGTAACCCAATTATATGTATTTTGTGAGAAAACAGAGCCTTGCTGAACAATGGCTGCAAACACAAATAAAAGCGGGATAACAATAATAAACGTCAAGACGACACATGACAGCAGTGCTGCCATATTTGGGTGCTTGGGAATTTTCTGCTCAAACCATTCGTGTATCGGAAACATGAGCAAAGAAATGATAAAAGCCATCACAATGGAATTGATATATGGCTCAACCAATAAGTAGCAAGCAAAAGCAGCGGCGAGTAAAGCAACCATTAGTACTCGGTGACTCGACGTTATTTTTACATTATTTGGCATGGTATTAGTCCAACTTACAGGTGACGTTTACGGTTTATGCCTTCAATGATGGCGTGTAACCTTTATTACTTTGCACTCTTAACTCTTTCAAGCTTATGACAATGCCGAATTAGAGCAGGGCGATGTACCTTGCTATAATGACTACAAATCAGTCGGTTATCAATCAAGAGATGAGCTATGGGTTGTTGCAACGGTGATAAAAAGTGTCAAACCGAGAAAAAAGCTAAGCGAATACCGTGGTTTGGCATTGTCGTTGGGGTATTAGCGATATTGGTTATTTTGAATTGGCAATAAAAAAGGACCGTTACGGTCCTTTTCTAAATGCGTTATCGCCGTTTTTAGCGATTATTTCGCTTCTTCTGCAAGAACAGCAAAACAGCGGTCAGCAGCTTCTAGTGTGGCATCAATCTCTTTTGAACCATGAGCGAGTGAAGTAAAGCTCGCTTCAAACGCAGATGGCGCAAGGTAGACACCGTGTTTTAGCATTAAGTGGAAGAAACGCTTGAAGCGTTCTATATCGCACTTCGTTACGTCTTCGTAGCAAGTTACTTTTTCTTGGTCAGTGAAGAAGAAGCCGAACATACCGCCCACTTGGTTAACAACTAGCGGAATACCGTGTTTTTCTGCTAGAGACTTAAAACCTTCAGCAAGTTGTTTCGTTTTAGAAGCTAGGCGCTTTTCGTTGCCTTCTTCTTTTAGAAGGTTCAAACATGCGTAGCCTGCTGCCATTGCGACAGGGTTACCGGAAAGGGTACCAGCTTGGTAAACTGGGCCTGTAGGTGCAACGTATTGCATCACTTCTTTACGGCCACCGAAAGCACCTACTGGCATACCGCCACCAATCACTTTACCCAGTGTCGTTAGGTCGGGTTTGATGTTGTAGTGTGCTTGCGCGCCGCCTAGAGCAACACGGAAGCCTGTCATTACTTCATCAAAAATTAGTAGCGCGCCTTCTTGATCACAGATTTCACGTAGCCCTTCGTGGAAGCCTTCCACTGGTGGAATACAGTTCATGTTGCCTGCTACTGGCTCAACGATGATACAAGCAATTTCGCCTTTGTTAGCAGCAAATAGCTCGCGTACAGAATCTAGGTCGTTGAATGTTGCTGTTAGCGTGTGCTTAGCAAAATCTGCAGGAACGCCAGGAGAGCTTGGCTGACCTAGAGTTAGTGCACCAGAACCTGCTTTTACTAGCAAGCTGTCAGCGTGGCCGTGGTAACAACCTTCAAATTTCATGATCTTGTCGCGACCGGTGAAGCCACGTGCAAGGCGAATCGCGCTCATCGTAGCTTCAGTACCAGAACTTACCATGCGGATTTGCTCCATTGATGGAACAAGCTCAGAAACTAATTCTGCCATCGCGATTTCAAGTTCTGTTGGCGCACCGAAGCTAAGACCGCGTTGCGCTGCATCAATTACTGCTTCGCGGATAACCGCGTGGTTGTGACCAAGAATCATTGGACCCCAAGAGCCAACGTAATCAATATACGCTTTACCATCGGCATCAAAAATCAGTGGACCGTCTGCTCGTTCGATAAATAGCGGAGAGCCGCCAACGCCGTTGAATGCACGAACTGGTGAATTGACACCGCCAGGGATGGTTTGCTGAGCTTTTTGATACAGCTCTGATGATTTGGTCATGGGGTTATCCTCTTTTGATTGCTCGGACCAAGTGGAGCGCATTGTACCTAGCTATAATCAAGTTAGAAACGTTTTGCTTAATTTATGTGTTGTTTCGCAGTGTAATCTTATATATCCGCATCTGTTATAAAGAATCGGCGGCGAATACTTGAACGAGTTTGTCAGGTATTGGATAATCGTCTCAATTAGCACAAATTTGACGTCTTGCTTCAGGCTTGACGCATTACACGAGTGAGAGAGGTCTTCGTGAGCGAAGTAAACGTACCATTATCTTTTTCTGACGCAGCAGCATCTCGCGTTAAAGCATTGATTGCTGAAGAAGAAAACCCAGCATTGAAACTGCGCGTATACATTACTGGCGGCGGCTGCAGCGGCTTCCAATACGGCTTTACTTTTGATGAAAATGTAAACGAAGGCGATACGACAATCGTAAACAGTGGTGTAACACTGGTTGTAGACCCTATGAGTCTGCAATATCTCGTTGGCGGTATTGTTGACTACACAGAAGGGTTGGAAGGAGCGCGCTTCTTCGTAAATAATCCAAATGCAACGACAACATGTGGTTGTGGTGCATCGTTCAGTGTGTAATTAACACCTAACAGGCAGCTAATGGCTGCCTGTGCTTTATGTAGAAGGATGTCACGTAAAGCGCACGCTCGCAGATATGCAGAGAAATAATAAAAAGGACTTTATATGTCTGGACTTTCTTTTGGGCGCCGAATTGTCGAGCGCCCTTGGCTAGTATCTCTTATCCTCGTCTTACTTCTTGTTGCATGGCTAACCATCGGCCAACTCAAAGCACAAGATGATCATCCTAACTCTTCAACATCCACGAACACAACACCACTTGCAAAGGTGATGTTTGATACTTTTCTTGCCGAACCTACCAGTAAAACCATTGAATTGTATGGACGAACAGCGCCCAATCGTCAAGCGCGTCTTGGCGCCGAAGTTGCCGGTAAAATAGTCAGTCTTAACATAAAGAAAGGCCAAGCGGTCAAACAGGGACAAGTGATCGCAAACATCGATAAGCGCGACCTTGGCATTCAACTTAAACGGGCCCAGGCGATGCTGTTGGTTAAAGAGAAAGAGTTTAATGCAGCTAAATCGCTAAAAAGTCGCGGACTGCAAGGTGAGGTTGCATTTGCGACAGCGCAAGCAGCGTTGGTAGATGCACGTGCGAATTTGAGTAACGTGCAAACGGCTTTAAGAAATACTGAGGTTAAAGCGCCATTTGATGGCATCGTAGATCATCACTTTGTTGAGTTAGGTGATTTTGTCGGGATTGGCGATCCTATTGCGACGGTCATTGATTTGGATACTTTAGTGATTGAAGCCGATGTCAGTGAACGGCATATACAATATCTTAAGGAAGGCCTAGAAGCCGACGTAAGAACCATTAACCAACAGCATCATCAAGGTCGTGTGCGCTACATTGGACGTGTTTCTTCTGCTTCTACTAATACGTTTCCAATTGAAATCGAAATTGATAATCAAGACGCAAGAATTCCTGCTGGTATGAGCGCAGAAGTACAGCTGCCTTTGAGTGAAGTGTTGGCAGTAAAGATTACGGCTGCCATGTTAGCACTAGATGAAGAAGGTAACTTAGGTGTCAAGACACTGCGTAATGAGCATGTTGAGTTTGTTCCAATTCAACTCGTTAAGGCCGAGGATGATGGTGTGTGGCTCTCTGGGTTAGGAGAGCGTGTAGACATTATCGTGCTGGGACAAGGTTTTGTGCGAGATGGTGATCAAGTACTGGCCAATAAAGTTGATGACGTAGTTATTGAAGCGGCTAATGAGCAGTAAGGAGCACCTATGTACACTCTGATTGATGCTGCGTTATCTCGCGCTCGCACTATGCTGACATTGTTGGTGATGATATTAATTGCAGGTGTCATTACTTACGTCACAATCCCCAAGGAATCGAGCCCTGATATTACCATTCCTATTATCTACGTTTCTGTTGGGCATCAAGGCATTTCTCCTGTCGATGCCGAGCGTTTATTAGTTCGGCCAATAGAGCAAGAGTTGCGCTCTATTGAAGGCGTAAAAGAGATGACCTCTGTGGCATCAGAAGGTCATGCTTCGGTGACGCTGGAATTTAGTGTCGGAGTGGATCTTGATAAAGCGATGGCAGATGTGCGTGATGCGGTTGATCTTGCGAAGCCAAAGTTACCAGAGGACAGTGATGAGCCAACGGTAAACGAAGTCACGTTTGCATCTGAAGAGCCTGTTTTGACCGTTGTGCTCTATGGCACCGTACCAGAGCGAACCATTGTTCAGATTGCCAGAACGTTACGTGATCGTTTGGAAAGTTTCCGTCAGATTCTTGAGGTTGAAATCGCAGGAGATCGCGAAGACATCGTGGAGATAGTTGTCGATCCGCTATTGATGGAAAGCTACGGTCTCGATCAAGCGGATATCTATAATTTAATTGCCTTGAATAACCGAGTTGTGGCTGCGGGGTTTGTCGATACTGGGTATGGACGCTTTTCGGTAAAAGTCCCATCGGTTTTTGATTCACTGAAAGATGTGCTTGAACTACCTATCAAGGTGAATGGAAAAGAGGTGATCACTTTTGGCGATGTGGCGACAGTACGGCGTGCATTTCGCGATCCTGAAAGTTTTGCTCGTTTAGATGGCGAATCTGCCATCGTTTTGGACGTAAAAAAACGGGCAGGGGAAAACATCATTGAAACGGTTGAGCTGGTAAAAGAAGTACTGGCTCAGGGACAGAAGCGCGCCGAGTGGCCCGACAATTTGCAAGTTAAATACACTTGGGATCAATCCGACGATGTCAAATTGATGCTCAGTGATCTACAAAACAATATCTTATCCGCAATTATCCTCGTAGTTATCGTCATTATTGCCATATTGGGGGTTAGGACCGCGCTTCTCGTGGGGATTTCTATTCCAGGATCGTTCTTGACTGGGTTGTTGGTGTTATCGGTATTTGGGCTGACGGTCAATATCGTCGTACTGTTTGCTTTAATTATGGCAGTAGGCATGTTGGTGGATGGTGCCATTGTGGTGACAGAGTTTGCAGATCGGCGCATGCAAGAAGGAACGCCACGTAAAGAAGCCTATCGAGATGCCGCAAAGCGAATGGCCTGGCCTATTACCGCATCCACAGCAACCACATTGGCTGCGTTTGCTCCGTTACTTTTCTGGCCAGACATCACTGGTGAGTTCATGAAGTACTTACCACTTACTTTAATTGCTACTTTGGCCGCTTCTCTGATGATGGCTTTATTGTTCGTTCCTGTCATCGGTGGGATCATTGGCAAGCCTCAAGTAGTCAATCAGAAAGCTCAGCGAGAAATGGTTGAGCTGCATAACGGCAACTTTGAAAAAGCGACAGGCATTACCAAGCTTTATTACCAGACTCTGTCGGTAGCGATTCGTCATCCATGGAAGGTCTTACTCAGCGCGATACTGCTAGCGGCAGGTGTCGGCTTCACTTACAACAAAGCTGGCTTGGGTGCAGAGTTTTTCCCTGAGGTGGACCCTGCCTTTTTTACCGTTAAAGTTCGTTCTTATGGTGACCTGTCTATTCACGAAAAAGATGTTGTTATGCGCGAAATCGAGAAGGTGATGCTCGGTCATGACGAGTTTGAAAGTGTCTACACGCGCACAGGATCGAGCGATAATGGGGACGAGATTGGCCAGATTCAAATAACGCCTGTGGATTGGCAGTATCGACGCAAAGTGAAAACCATTATTGAGGAACTAAAAGAGACGACAGACCGCTTTTATGGTGTTGAACTTGAGTATAAATTCCCGGACGCAGGACCGCCTGTCGAGCATGATCTCGTGATTGAAGTGTCATCACGAAATTTGAGTGTTAGTGCGTTAGATGAAGCAGCCAAAAAAGTACGACATTGGGCTGATGGTAATCCTGCACTGACCAACTTGAGTGATACCACTAATAAGGAAGGGATTGATTGGCAAATTGATATCCAGCGAGATGACGCCTCTCGCTTTGCAGCGGATGCTACTTTAGTCGGGAATACCGTCCAGTTTGTTACGAACGGCTTGAAAATAGGCGATTATTTGCCCGATGATGCGGATGAAGAAGTCGATATTTTGGTGCGCTATCCGCAAGATAAGCGCGACATAGGTCGATTTGATCAACTGAGAGTGAAAACGGCAGCTGGTCTGGTACCGATTACGAATTTTGCTCAAATCAAACCAGATCATAAGCAAGACACTATTCGTCGGGTCGACAGTCATCGAGTTATCAATATTAAAGCGGATATGGTGGAAGGTTACAATTTGGCGCTTGAGTTACCTAAGATTGCCGCTGGAATGGAACAGCTCGACTTACCGGAAGGCATTGAATATAAGATTCGGGGTCAAAATGAAGAGCAGGAAAACTCATCAGCATTCTTGCAAAATGCTTTTATTGTCGCGCTTGGTGTGATGGCTTTGATTTTAATTACGCAGTTTAATAGCTTTTATCAAGCTTTCTTAATCCTTAGTGCAGTGCTGTTTTCTACCGTTGGTGTCTTCGCCGGGTTACTTATTTTCCAAAAGCCATTTGGCATCATTATGTCGGGAATTGGAGTGATTGCGTTGGCTGGTATCGTGGTAAACAACAATATTGTTTTAATCGATACTTATAATCAGATGCGTAAACGTGGCTTAGAAAAATCTGAGGCTATTTTGCGTACGGGTGTGCAGCGTTTAAGACCCGTTTTACTTACGACGGTGACCACCATATTAGGCTTATTGCCAATGGTGTTAGAAATGAACATCGACTTAGTTAATCAGAAAGTGGAGTTTGGCGCACCAAGCACTCAATGGTGGTCTCAGCTTGCGACCGCTGTCGCGGGTGGTTTGGCGTTTGCGACTTTGCTAACGTTAGTTCTGACACCGTGTTTGCTTATGCTCGGGAGAGAGCATCACTCCGAACAGTAAGCTTTATCGTGATGATATCGACAAAACAAAAAGGGCAGCTTCGCTGCCCTTTTCAATACCTGGCTTACTTCATTGCTAGCAGTTTGCTGTAGCGTTCAAGCTTGTCCATGCTAATTTTCGCGTTTGCCATGAAAGTTTGTCTCGCTTTGCCTGTCAGGGATTTAGATTGTGGCAAATTCACCGTGCGCGGGTTTTTATGGACACCATTCACAAGGAACTCATAGTGCAGGTGAGGGCCAGTTACACGGCCAGTTCCGCCAAGCGTACCAATGGTTTGGCCTTGCTTAACGCGTTGACCAGCTCGTACAGTACGTTTGGTTAAGTGCAGGTACTTGGTAATGTAAGTATTGCTATGTTTAATGAAAACGTAGTTACCATTAAATTTGTTGTAAGACGATTTTTGAACAACGCCATCACCAGCCGCCCAAATCGGGGTGCCCACTGGTGCCGCATAGTCCGTGCCTCTATGAGGACGAACGCGTCCCGTCACTGGATGTAAGCGGCGTGGGTTGAAATTAGACGAAACTCGACGGAAGTCCAACGGCGCGCGTAAGAATGCTTTTTTCATTGCACGCCCATTTTCGTCGTAATACTTGCCACTTTTCTGATCCAATATTGCGGTAAAGGTATCGCCTTGGTTTTTAAAGATCGCAGCAATGATTTTTCCACGGCCGATTACTTCACCTTCTACCACTTCCTCTTGGTAAAGTACTCGGAAGCTGTCGTTTTTACGAATATCTAAAGCAAAGTCGATGTCCCAACCAAATATGCCAGCCAGTTCCATGATTTGGTTACCATTTAATCCAGAAGATATTCCTGCATTCCAAAAGTTTGATTTGATGGTGGCTTCAGCGTAGTTGTACTGGAAGTCGACTTCTTTTTTATCAACTTCAGAAACGTACTTGCCGTCTTTTAATGTGATACGAAAAGTCTCGAACGCGCTTAGTGTTCTTCTTAGCTGCACCAAGTCGTTATTTTCGTCAAAACCAAATTGCAATCGGTCACCAGGTCGAAGCCGAGTTAACTGTTTTTCCACTTCTTTGTCTGATGACACCAGTTCATGTAATAGACGAGCAGAAAGCCCTACGCGACTAAATAAGATGGCAGCACTCTCGCCATTTTTTACTTTGTATGTTTCCCAGCGCAGCACGGCAGGAACCGCAGGCGATGAACTATTTAGTGCACTGAGTTCGAGGGAAACTGGCACAGGATAATGTTGACCAACTTTTAATCGGCTCTGCTGCGGGTCTAGGTCTTGCGGATCAGGTAAAAAGAAGAGCGCGAAGATAATCAGCGCACTAAAAAAACCGATCAATACTTTGTGCAAGAGTGGAAGTCGGACAAAAATCGAATGCATGAGGTACTTGATTGCTAAATTAAACGGAAAAAGTGACAACTACCTAGTCTAACGTGTTTCAAAATGCATCGCTATTCAAGTAATATGTTCAGCTATTATATTTTTGCCAAATCTGTGGGAGTGAACAAGAATGGCGAGCATTGAAGCTGCACTAGCCGAGATTAAGCGCGGTGTTGAAGAGCTGATTCCAGAAGAAGAGCTAATCGCAAAACTAAAAGAAGACCGTCCTCTACGTATTAAATTGGGCGCTGATCCAACAGCACCTGACATTCACCTAGGCCATACGGTTATTTTCAATAAGCTTCGCTTGTTCCAAGAACTAGGTCATGAAGTGACGTTCCTAATCGGTGACTTCACTGCAATGGTTGGTGACCCAACAGGTAAAAACACAACTCGTCCGCCGCTAAGTCGCGAAGACGTATTGCGTAACGCTGAAACGTACAAAGAGCAAGTGTTCAAAATTCTCGATCCTGCAAAGACTAAAATTCAGTTTAACTCTGAGTGGCTGTCTGAACTGGGCGCAGAAGGTATGATTCGCCTTGCGGCAAACCAAACCGTTGCTCGTATGCTAGAGCGTGACGACTTTAAAAAGCGTTACGCGGGTGGTCAGCCAATTGCTATTCATGAGTTCATGTACCCACTTCTACAAGGCTGGGACTCAGTAGCAATGGAAACGGATGTTGAATTAGGTGGTACAGACCAGAAGTTCAACCTTCTAATGGGTCGTGAACTGCAAAAGTCTCACGGTCAAAAACCTCAGGTTGTACTGATGATGCCGCTTCTAGTGGGCCTTGATGGCGAGAAGAAGATGTCTAAGTCAGCAAACAACTACATCGGTATCAGCGAAGCGCCAAGCGAAATGTTTGGTAAAATCATGTCTATTTCTGATGACCTAATGTGGAGCTACTACGAGCTGCTCTCTTTCCGTCCTCTGGAAGAGATTGCTCAATTCAAAGCTGATGTAGAAGCGGGCAAAAACCCTCGTGACATCAAAGTATTGCTAGCAAAAGAAATTATTGCTCGTTTCCACAGTGAAGCCGATGCCGATGCAGCAGAGCAAGAATTCGTAAACCGTTTTGCGAAGAACCAAATTCCTGATGAAATGCCAGAGTTTGACTTTGACGCAGGTCGCCCAGTGAGTAATCTGTTGAAAGAAGCAGGCTTATGTCCATCATCGTCAGATGCGATGCGCATGGTCAAGCAGGGCGCTGTGAAGATTGATGGTGAAAAAATTGCGGACAGCAAATTTGCTCCAGAAGCGGGTACTTACGTGTTCCAAGTAGGCAAACGTAAATTTGCTCGTATTACTATTCAGTAATTCATAATGACTGCAAATGAAAGCGTCCGAAGGGCGCTTTTTTTGTATGAAAATTTAGCAAAAACGGCAAAGTAAAACTTCCATACCTGATGAACTTTGCTACTATACTTGCGCTGCCAATAATGGCAGCGCTATCGGAGATTTACATGAACAATACCGACCATCCTCCCAGTCGTTGGGTGAGTAAGATTAAGGGAGCGAAATAACCCGCTTCGGTATTGGCGATCTCCGCCTTACCTAAGTGGTGAGGCATCTTTTCTAATTTTCTTCTCGTTATTTCCTTCATACATTCTGAATAGACAGTGCATTCGCATTGGTTTTCTCTGTGCATCTTAATTGTTGTCTGACTTTTAGCGTGCAAGAGTGGCTTTTCATGCTTTGTCGATGGTCGTTACCAATGCCAATCGGGAGATTCGCCATGACGGTAATGAACAACACTTTTATTGAAACAACACCAAACTTTTCTGAAGTAGAAATTGGTGCAGCTCGCAATGCATTCTTGCAGTACGAGCAAGAGCAACAAGTCCATTTGCTTACGGTTATGCCGATTGATGAGGCTGTAGGTATTTTACAGCATTGCTCTGTCGGCTATGTGAATAGTCTTATTGCTCAACTTGAGCAAGCAGGTCATGACAAACGCGCACGTCATTATGCTCACCAACTGGGTCTGCATATGTCTGAAGTTGATACACCCGATGGTTATTTATCAACTAGTGTTTTAGGGCATGTAAAACAGCGTATTGGATGGATCATTGCGCTGGCTCTTTTAGGGATAGTGTCAGGCTTGATCATCGCTCAGTATGAGGACACCCTTAGTCAGCTTGTTTTACTTGCAGTGTACATGCCAGTGATTGCAGCTGCTGGTGGTAACACAGGAACACAAGCAGCAACTTTGGTGATTCGTGCTCTTGCTACTGGAGAGTTAAAAAAACGCCAATGGTTAGAAGTTTTGTGGAAAGAGAGCCGAGTCGCTCTATTTATTGCGCTAGCGATCGCTATCGTGATGATTGGACGCATTATGTTATTTAGTGCAGGACAATCAACAGGAGGCTTTGAACTAACCGATATCGCACTGGCAATAGCAGTTGCGCTGTTCATTCAAGTCACCATTTCTACAACATTGGGCGGGCTGTTGCCAATTATTGCACGAGCTTGCAAGTTGGACCCAGCCGTATTGGTGAGTCCAGTTCTTGCGTCTATCGTCGATATTTCAGGAATGTGGATTTACTTTAACGTGGTGAACTATTTCTTAGGTATTGCCTGACTAAAGTTCACAATGTCATTGTAAAAAAGCTGCTCAAAATGTGTAATCGGGGCGATGACAGGTGTGTTGTCGTCCCGTTTTTCTGGGAAGTAGTCTGAAACAAACTGAACAAAAATGGTGTTAGGTTGACCATTTTTGTCCAAGCCATATCCAGCCATATTGTAAGTCCCGTAGATAGAGCCACTTTTCGCGATCAGCTGTCCTTTAATTGGAAGTTTTCGCATACTTTGTCGGTACTTTAATGTGCCGGATTCACCTGATTTCGGCATGATGGCAATCAATTTGAGTTCGTTTTCATGCTTCCAAATATAGCGCAGCATTTCAGCCATCTTGGTCGCGGAGATCCGGTTATTTCGCGAAAGTCCTGAGCCGTCTTCTAGGCGCGCATTACGAATATCAATACCAGTGTTGGCGAAAATGATCTGCTTGATCGCTTCTGTACCGTTAGTAAAACTGCCTGGCTGAACGAAAAATTTAGCACCAAGTGTTTTGGTTAATGTGTCGGCAATCAAGTTGTCAGAGTTTTTGAGCATATCTTCGAGAATGTCTGGTAAGGCTTTTGATTGATGCATTGCGATGAGTTTTCGCTGCTTTTCTGGCGCCGTACCGACCCTAATCTGTCCTGATACCCCAATGTTGAGCTCCTTGAGCAAAGCCGCCAACCTTTGACTGGTGTAACGCTCAGGGTCTTGAACCGCAAATTTCAGTGGCAATGGTTTGTCTCTTTCAACCAAGCACCCTGTTAGCTTGTAGTTGTTATCGGGATTTGCAACTAAACCTAAGTCACAATGACGACTTTTCTTAATGGTTTTAGAAACTGTTTCTACGGTACTTGTGACACGAATAGGTTGATGCTCTGGTACGTAGACCCGCGTTCCACCATCTTTTTGTGTATAGATAGAGGCTTGTACACAGTTGTTATTGAGTGTGATGGTCGATGCCGGAGCGCTGTAGCAAACTCCCAAGATATCCCATGGCCAGCCCACCGCACGGTTATAACCAGTGAATGCGCTGTTATCGAGCCATAGGTCACCGTTAATCCGTTTTAAGCCATTTTTCTTAGCTAGAGTGAGGAGTGATTTTAAGTCGTTGGTTTGGAGTGTTGGGTCGCCGACAAAGTAAATCACTGCATCTGAGTTCGACGTTTCCAGCTTGGTTCGAAACCGGAAATTATCACCCAGTTCTAGCTTTGCGGCTAATGCGGTGACGATTTTTAATGTACTCGCTGGTGGGAACAGTTGTTCGGTAGGATGAACACCGTCAAGCTCAGCATTTTCACTGAGTTTTTCCGCAACTAAACTGATGCGGGCGCCTTCAGGCAGCACTTCTTGATGAGGGTACGCTTGTGAAAAAGCAGAAAGTAATGAAGAGAATATGAGCAAGGGCCAACGTAAACGCATAATGATACTTTCTAAGGTGAGTTATGTGATTGAGTATACGCAAGTCCTTTCAATATGCTAGGTAACTAAAGAAATGCTTCAAATGTCTTCATGAATGAGACACGAGAGAAAGGCGCGCTGCTTAAAATTAAGTATAAAAAATGCCCGCTTAAAGCGGGCATTCGATATTCTAGTCAAAGACCGGAATTAGAAGTCGTAACGTAGACCTAGAGCTAGCTCGTCTTCAGCATCGATCTTAGTTGCAACTGTTTTGCTCGTGTCAGTTGAACCAAACTTGTCACCTGCATCAATCAGGTTGAAGTTGTAAGAAATGTAACCACGGAAGTTAGGCTTGAAGTAGTAAGAAGCATCAACAGCGAAGTTGTTTGCAGAAGTTTCGTTGTTAGTTTCTGCATTGTTGTATGATGTTGTAAATACTGTTTGGCCTAGAGTGTAAGCACCCGCTAGCTCGTAACCAGTGTAATCAACTGTGTTACTGTTGTTTGAATCTTCCATTTTCTCGCCGTCAGTGAATACACCAGCGAAGTAAAGATCAGACATTGTGTAAGATGCAGCTAGCATGTACTCGTTAGCTTTGTCTTGATCTGCGTAACCAGCACCTAGCTCAAGACCAGTGTCAGCTAGAGCGTAGATTGCAGATAGAGAGTAACCGTCTTGTTTGTTGTCGTAGTACTCACCAGTGTTTTTGTTTTCCATACGATCAGCGAAGCGGTAGCTTGCTTTTACGCTTAGGTTTTCAAACTGGCCTTTGTAAGCCATCATGTTGTCTGTACGGTCTGATACAGCTAGTTTGTCTGCTGCAGAGTTACCGTGGTAAGCCATGATATCTGTGAAGTCAGTGATAACGCCTAGTGCACCTTCAGTTTTACCGTATGCGAACTCACCGTAAGCACCGCCAAGACCAGCGTAAGCAAGACGAGTTTCTAGATCGCTCTTGTCGTCGCCGTCTACAGTACCGTTTTGAGCAGTCTCAAATTCACCTTCCCAGAAACCAACACCGTATAGGTTGTCATTGATTTCTTGTTTACCAAGGAAGTTTAGACGGATGCGAGATTTGTCTTGAGCGTCGCCATCTTTCATAGATAGACGTGCTTCAGCACGGCCGCCCATTTCTAGAGAAGTACCGTCTTGGTTGTAAAGTTCAGCTGCGTTTACGCCAGTTGCCATAGCTGCTGCAGATACAGAAAGAGCAATTAGAGTCTTTTTCATCTTATTTGTCCTAGTTAGCTGTCCATAATCATTGTTGTATGGGGGAGAGGTGATCTCTCACAAGTTGTTGGTCCAAAATTGGCTAATTGAGCGATATAGTTCGCACTTGTAAGCCATTGATCTAACAACTCGCTGGACATGTTTTACTGCTAAAGTTTCCGTATGAGTTAGTAAAATGATATAAATCCCACTGATGAACACTGTTCAATTGTGCGTTGTTTTTATTTAAATTACTGTTTTTGATTGAAATTATTGGCAATGACATTGGCCTGACATTGATTAGTTTTTATCTTTTTTGAGGTTTTTGGTGTAATGAACAGTGTTGTTTTTCAATAAATTGAGAAGGTGATTCGCCCTAGAACCGCTCTAAAAGTGAGTTATATCATTATGCCGAAAAGGCATAGTCTTGCTGTCTTTCGAATTAAGATGATTTCGTCCGGGAGTTTGTTTACACTAAACGAAATACATCTTTAAGCGCACTACCCAGTCCTATGACAGGGTGGGCTTTTTTTGTCCAAAGACCCATTTGGGCTTGAGGTTATAAAATGGAAAAAGTTCCAATGACACTACGTGGCGAGCAAAAGCTACGTGCAGAACTCGATCGTCTACTTAAACTACGTCCTCAGATCTCAGAGGCAATTGCTGAAGCTCGTGAGCTAGGTGATTTAAAAGAGAATGCTGAATATCACGCCGCTCGTGAAGAGCAGGGCATTTGTGAAGCACAAATCCGTGACATTGAATACAAACTGTCAGTTGCTCAAGTTATTGATGTAACGAAGATGGAGAACACGGGTAAAGTTATTTTTGGTTCAACCGTAACCTTGATTGATATCGACACCGAAGAAGAAAAAACGTACCAAATCGTTGGTGATGACGAAGCCGATATCAAAGCAGGTCGCATTTCAGTGAGCTCACCTATTGCTCGTGGCCTGATTGGTAAGATGGAAGGCGATGAAGTTGCTATTCAAACTCCGGGTGGCGCGAAAGACTTCGAAATTGACCGAGTAGAATATATCTAAGTCGTTTGGAGTAGCATTACTACTCTGATAAAACGCAAAAAGGTCGCCTCAGGCGACCTTTTTTCTTCAGCAACGTAAGTAGAGTTACTTACGAGGGATTTCGATTTTACGCTCTTCAGACTGGCGGTATAGCACAAGCACTTTACCAATAGTCTGAACTTTTTCAGCGCCCGTCTCACGTACGATAGCGTCGATGATTAGCTGTTTTGTTTCACGATCTTCCGAAGCAATTTTTACTTTGATAAGTTCGTGATGGTTAAGAGCGATTTCAATTTCTGCTAGCACGGCTTCTGTAAGTCCATTTGCGCCCATTAGCACAACAGGTTTTAAACTGTGAGCTAGGCCTTTAAGGTGCTGCTTTTGTTTGGTGCTTAGGTTCATTACGCGGCCAATTTTCTTTAAAATAAGGGTTGAAAAAAGCTATTTTAACGCCATCTATTGCTGAAGACTATAATTTATTGAGTAATAGGTAGCGCCTATTAAAACAATAGCTCCAATTTGTGCCTTGTTGGGATTAAAATGAGTAAACAAAAACATTCGGCTAGTTCTGGTCGTTGGTTGAAAGAACACTTTGATGATAAATACGCGAATGAAGCCCGAAAAAAAGGCTACCGCTCACGTGCTTATTTCAAGATCGATGAGATTCAAACGAAAGATAAATTGTTAAAGCCTGGAATGACAGTCGTCGACTTGGGGGCTGCGCCGGGCGGATGGTCTCAATATGCTGCTAAGATAGTAGGGGACAGTGGTCAGATCATTGCGTGTGACTTGCTTCCTATGGACCCGATTGCTGGCGTTAGCTTTTTACAAGGCGACTTTCGTGATGATGCAGTATTGGAAGCTTTGCTAGAAAGGATCCAACCTTCCATGGTAGACGTAGTAATGTCTGATATGGCGCCTAACATCGCGGGAAACAATTCTGTTGATCAACCTCGCGCTATGTATTTAGTTGAATTAGCTTTAGATATGTGTCGACAAGTTCTAGCGCCTAATGGTAGCTTTGTCGTAAAGGTTTTCCAAGGGGAAGGCTTCGATCAGTATGTGAAAGAAGTCCGAGACATGTTTAAAGCCGTAAAAATTAGAAAACCAGACTCATCGCGAGCTCGCTCTCGAGAGGTCTTCGTCGTAGCCACTGGTTACAAAGGTTAACCATTTTGCTCTCTTGAGAGCGTGTTAACACTATAGCTACAGTTAATGAACTGTAGTACCCTACCTTTAATTACAATTAGTTATCGAGAGGCTTACACCTTGAGTGACATGGCAAAAAATTTAATTCTGTGGCTTGTTATCGCCGTCGTATTGATGTCGGTATTCCAGAGCTTTGGCCCTGGAGAAAGCAATGGCAGAACCGTGGATTACACCACGTTTGTACAGGAAGTTGGCCAAGGCCAGATTCAAGAAGCAACTTTTAAAGACGGTGAAATTAGCTTTGTTCGTCGTGGCGGCGGTGCCAAAATGGTCACTTACATGCCAGTGTATGACCAAAAGCTTCTAGATGACCTAATTAACCAAAACGTGAAAGTACAAGGCACGCCTCCAGAAGAGCAAAGCTTGCTTGGTACTATCTTCATCTCTTGGTTCCCAATGATCTTACTAATTGGTGTATGGATTTTCTTCATGCGTCAAATGCAAGGCGGCGGTGGTAAAGGCGCCATGTCTTTTGGTAAGAGCAAAGCTCGAATGATGAGCGAAGAACAAATCAAGACAACTTTTGCTGACGTTGCTGGTTGTGACGAAGCAAAAGAAGACGTGAAAGAACTGGTGGACTACCTACGCGATCCAAGCCGCTTCCAAAAACTGGGCGGTAAGATTCCAACGGGTGTTCTAATGGTTGGTCCTCCTGGTACGGGTAAAACGCTTCTAGCGAAAGCCATTGCCGGTGAGGCGAAAGTACCATTCTTTACTATCTCTGGTTCTGATTTCGTAGAAATGTTCGTTGGTGTTGGTGCATCTCGTGTGCGTGACATGTTTGAACAAGCAAAGAAAGCTGCACCTTGTATCATCTTTATCGATGAGATCGATGCGGTAGGCCGTCAACGTGGCGCAGGTGTTGGTGGTGGTCATGATGAACGTGAACAAACACTAAACCAAATGCTCGTTGAGATGGATGGTTTCGAAGGTAACGAAGGTATTATCGTTATCGCTGCGACTAACCGTCCGGACGTGCTAGACCCTGCGCTACTGCGTCCTGGTCGTTTTGACCGCCAAGTGGTAGTTGGTCTTCCAGATGTACGTGGCCGTGAACAGATCCTAAAAGTTCACATGCGTAAGGTCCCTCTAGCGGGTGATGTAGAGCCTTCTCTCATCGCGCGTGGTACTCCAGGCTTCTCTGGTGCTGACCTAGCAAACTTAGTTAACGAAGCAGCCCTGTTTGCTGCGCGTGGTAACAAGCGCAACGTTTCTATGGTTGAGTTTGAACTGGCGAAAGACAAAATCATGATGGGTGCCGAGCGCCGTTCAATGGTGATGTCTGAGGAAGTGAAAGAGTCAACCGCATACCACGAAGCGGGTCACGCGATAGTTGGTCGCTTGGTTCCTGAACACGATCCAGTGTACAAAGTGTCTATCATTCCACGTGGTCGTGCGTTGGGTGTAACAATGTACCTTCCAGAGCAGGACCGCGTGAGTATGTCTCGCCAACACCTAGAATCAATGATTTCTAGCTTGTATGGTGGTCGTTTAGCAGAAGAACTTATCTACGGTGCTGACAAAGTATCAACCGGTGCTTCTAATGATATCGAGCGCGCAACAGATATTGCTCGTAAGATGGTTACTCAATGGGGTTTCTCTGAAAAGCTTGGCCCTCTGCTGTATGCAGAAGATGAAGGCGAAGTGTTCTTAGGACGTAGTGTAACTCAGACTAAACATGTGTCTGACGATACAGCGAAGTTGATTGATGACGAAGTTCGTCAGATCATTGACCGCAACTACGATCGTGCGAAGAAGATTCTTCAAGAGAACATGGATATCATGCATGCGATGAAAGATGCGCTGATGAAGTATGAAACCATTGATGCTCGCCAGATTGATGACTTAATGGAGCGCAAAGCTGAAATTCGTGAGCCTGCGGGCTGGAGTGATAACTCAGCAAGCAAACCAGAAGACAGCGACAAGCCTCAAGCAAAGCAAGAAGTTAAAGAAGAAGCAACGGAGACTGCGAAAGATGCAGAACAGCCTAGCTCTTCTGAAACAACTTCTAACGAAGCGCCTGAAAAGAAAGACTCTGAATAAAGAGTATCGATAATATTAAACCCCGAGTTATCTCGGGGTTTTTGTGTTTATGATGATGATTACAGCAAATAACAAATCTTTGGACCTTTCGCGTCCACATGTCATGGCCATTCTAAATGTGACACCGGATTCCTTTTCGGATGGCGGTAAATACAACTCAATTGAACTTGCTCTTGCTCAAGTTGATAAAATGATAAAGGCTGGTGTAAGTATTGTTGATGTTGGTGGTGAATCGACAAGACCTGGTGCACCGGATGTGTCTTTGGAAGAAGAGCTTAGGCGTGTTGTCCCAGTAATCAAAGCCATTCGTGAAAAGTATGATGTGTGGATTTCCGTTGACACCAGTAAAGCAGAAGTGATGCGTCAAGCAATTGAGGCTGGGGCTGATTTGATCAATGACATCCGCTCGCTGCAAGAGCCAGGTGCTCTGGAAGTCGCAGCAGAAGCAAACCTTCCAATTTGTCTGATGCATATGAAAGGTCAGCCTGGGACCATGCAAGTTGACCCTCATTATGATGATTTAATGGGGGACGTGTCGGCTTTTCTAGAAGAGCGTATCGCGGCGTGTGAAGCCGCAGGGATTGATAAATCTCAACTGATTCTCGATCCTGGGTTTGGCTTTGGCAAAACAATCGAACACAATTATCATATGCTTGCTCATCTTGAAAAGTTTCATGAATTCGGCCTGCCTATTTTGGCTGGCATGTCTCGTAAATCCATGATCTTCAAACTGTTAGACAAGCCAGCGGCAGAGTGTACGAACGCAAGTGTCGTTTGTGCTACGATTGCCGCGATGAAAGGCGCGCAGATCATTCGCGTGCATGACTTTGAAGAGACAATCGAAGCAATGAAAGTTGTTGAGATGACGAAAAACAATATTTAAAAATAATAAAGGAAAGTTTATGTCGAATGAAAGACGTTACTTTGGTACTGACGGTGTGCGCGGTAAAGTAGGACAATACCCAATCACTCCAGACTTCGTACTTAAGCTTGGCTGGGCTGCTGGTCGTGTACTAGCGAAACAAGGCACAAAGAAAGTTATCATAGGTAAAGATACACGTATTTCAGGTTATATGCTTGAATCTGCACTAGAGGCTGGCCTTGCAGCTGCGGGACTTAAAGCAACATTTACTGGTCCCATGCCAACTCCAGCTGTGGCATATTTAACTCAGACTTTCCGTGCCGAGGCTGGTATTGTGATTTCTGCATCACATAACCCATATTACGACAACGGCATTAAATTCTTTTCTTCTGAGGGTACTAAGCTACCTGACGATATCGAATTGGCGATCGAAGCTGAGTTAGATAAAGAAATTGAATGTGTGGAGTCTGCTGAGCTTGGTAAAGCAACCCGCCTAAATGATGCAGCTGGTCGTTACATCGAATTCTGTAAGAGTACTTTCCCATCTGAGTTGAGCCTTGCGAACTTTAAGATCGTAGTAGACTGTGCGCACGGTGCAACGTACCACATCGCTCCAAATGTTTTCAAAGAACTTGGGGCAGAAGTTATCGCTATGGGCGTAGAGCCTAACGGCATCAACATTAATGAAAAAGTGGGCGCAACAGACGTACGAGCTCTTCAACAGCGTGTTGTTGAAGAGCAAGCGCATCTTGGTCTCGCATTTGATGGTGATGGTGACCGCATCATTATGGTCGACCACCTAGGTAACAAAGTTGATGGTGACCAAATTGCTTATATCATCGCTCGTGATGCACTTCGTCGTGGTGAGCTAAAGGGTGGTGTTGTTGGTACACTAATGACTAACTTGGGTATGGAAAATGGTTTAAAGCAGCTAGGCATTCCGTTTGTACGTGCTGCTGTTGGTGACCGTTATGTCATGGAGCAACTGCTAGAAAAAGGTTGGAAAATTGGTGCTGAAAACTCAGGCCATGTGATCTTATTAGATAAAGTCACAACCGGCGATGCGATTGTTGCTGCACTTCAAGTACTTGCTTCTGTAATTGGCAGCGATATGTCTTTGTATGAACTATCGCAAGGAATGACACTATATCCTCAGGTTTTAGAAAATGTCCGTTTCTCAGGAGAAAGTAACCCTCTTGAAGCTACAGCTGTATTAAATGCTGTCGCTGAAGTAGAGGCGACACTTGGTGATAAAGGGCGTGTATTGCTGCGTAAGTCTGGCACTGAGCCTTTGATCCGCGTTATGGTGGAAGGAGAAGATGGTGAACTAGTTCAACACTCAGCATTGAAAATCGCTGAGGCTGTTAAAGCAAGTTGTTAATCATTGCGTTAAAGCATGTCTTGAATGAAAAGGGCGTCTTTTGCCCTTTTTTTGAGCGCTTAACGCATTGGCATTGATTTTTTACTAATTTTCCCTTGTCAGCGTTACTGGCTTTCGCTAGTATTGCTCCGCCTCCCGTTAGGAGGTCGCTAGCCTTGTTCATTATGATTTATTCTTTTGAACGGCGCTGGCTCAACAATTTGGAACATAGGTGGAAAAAATGTTTTCAGTTCTACTTGTGATTTACCTGTTGGCAGCGCTTGGTGTGATTGGCCTTGTGTTGATTCAACAAGGTAAAGGCGCAGATATGGGAGCCTCGTTCGGTGCTGGTGCTTCAAACACAGTGTTTGGTGCTGGCGGCTCAGGTAATTTCTTAACCCGAACAACTGCTATTTTAGCAACCGTATTCTTTATCGTTAGCTTGTTACTTGGTCGTATGTCTACGCACCAGACTGAATCACAATGGGTAGACCCAACGTTAGGTCAACCAGTTGTTGAACAAGTTAAGGATGCAGCGAGTGAAGTTCCTGCCCCTGCGGGTGATGAAATTCCTCAATAAGCTGTAAGGTTTTGATGCCGAGATGGTGAAATTGGTAGACACGCTAGCATGAGGTGCTAGTGCCTTAGGTGTGAGGGTTCGAGTCCCTCTCTCGGCACCATGTATTTACAAACTTGTAAATCACTTGTTTGCGAGTATAATGCTCAGCAAGTCGGACGCGGGGTGGAGCAGCTTGGTAGCTCGTCGGGCTCATAACCCGAAGGTCGTCGGTTCAAATCCGGCCCCCGCAACCAATCTCTTTCTTTAAAAGGAAATCGTAGATTGGCAAGTTTGCGTAGTGCTAACCACACTACGAGTTAAGAAAAGCAATTGTTGGCTATTCTTAACGTATCAGGGTCCAGCAGCATAAAACCCCGACTATCGGGGTTTTTTGTTATCTGAGCTTTTTGAAATAGCTCAGATACTGCTTGGTTTTTTGATTGGGCTCTGAGCCCTTTTTTTGTTTCTGGAGTGGTTAAATGACTGGTTTAGAAAGACAACTTACTGAAATGCTTGACGCGCCAGTAGCGGCATCAGGTTATGAGTTAGTTGGATTAGAATTCATTCGTGCAGGCGCGCACTCAACGTTACGTATCTACATTGACCATGAAAATGGTATTAACGTAGACGACTGTGCAGAAGTTAGCCACCAAGTTAGTGCAGTTTTAGACGTTGAAGATCCAATTTCTGTTGCTTACAGCCTAGAAGTGTCTTCTCCAGGTTTAGAAAGACCACTTTTTAAAGCAGCACATTACGAGCAATTTATTGGTCACGAGGTCAGCATCGTATTGAAAATGGCTGTAGCAAACCGTCGTAAGTGGAAAGGTATTATCCACGGTGTTGATGGCGAAACAGTGACAATTACTGTAGACGGTCAGCAAGAAGAGTTTGCTCTAAGTAACATTTCCAAAGCTAACCTGATCCCTAAATTTTAGTTCCCTAAAAAAGTTTAAGCTTAGAGGCTAAATACAATGAGTAAAGAAATTTTAGCGGTAGCAGAAGCGGTATCGAACGAAAAAGCGGTACCTCGTGAGCGTATCTTTGAGGCTCTTGAGATTGCTCTAGCAACTTCTACAAAGAAAAAATACGAAATCGAAATCGACGTACGTGTTGCCATTGACCGTAAAACCGGTGAATTTGTAACTTACCGCCGTTGGTTAGTTGTTGATGACGTTGAGAACCCTACAAAAGAGATCTCACTAGAAGCAGCGCAATACGAAGATGACTCAATCGAGCTTGGCGACTACGTAGAAGACGAAATCGAATCAGTAACGTTTGACCGTATTACGACTCAAACTGCTAAGCAAGTTATCGTTCAAAAAGTTCGTGAAGCTGAGCGCGCACAAATCGTTGAACAGTTCATCGACAATGAGGGTGATCTAATCACTGGTGTCGTGAAAAAAGTAAACCGTGACACAATCGTGCTTGATCTTGGTAATAACGCTGAAGCGGTAATCCTGCGTGATGACCAACTTCCTCGTGAAAACTTCCGTCCAGGCGACCGCGTACGTGGCCTTCTTTACAAAGTCGCGCCTGAAGCACGTGGTTTCCAATTGTTCATCACTCGTTCTAAGCCAGAAATGTTGGCAGAACTGTTCCGTGTTGAAGTGCCTGAAATCGCAGAAGATATTATCGAGCTGAAAGGCGCAGCACGTGATCCTGGTTCTCGTGCTAAGATCGCTGTCAAAACAAATGACAAACGTATCGACCCTGTAGGTGCGTGTGTTGGTATGCGTGGTGCACGTGTACAGGCTGTTTCTGGCGAACTTGGTGGTGAGCGTATCGATATCGTTCTTTGGGATGATAACCCAGCTCAATTCGTTATCAACGCAATGGCGCCAGCTGATGTTGCTTCTATCATCGTTGATGAGGATGCACACTCAATGGACATCGCAGTTGAAGCTGACAACCTAGCGCAAGCTATTGGTCGTAACGGTCAAAACGTGCGTCTAGCATCTCAACTAACCGGTTGGGAACTGAATGTTATGACAGTTGCTGATCTTCAGAAGAAACACGCTGAAGAATCACAAGCATCTATTGAAAACTTCATGAAGTACCTAGATATTGAAGAAGACTTCGCTCAACTTCTTGTTGAAGAAGGTTTCTCAACGCTAGAAGAAATCGCATACGTGCCAGTTAACGAGCTACTAGAAATCGATGGTTTGAATGAAGAACTAATCGAAGAGCTTCGTGGACGTGCAAAAGATGCACTAACGACGATCGCACTAGCACAAGAAGAGTCTTTTGAAGGTCTAGAACCAGCTGAGGACCTACTTGCACTTGAAGGTCTTGAGCGTGAGATGGCATTTAAATTGGCAGCGAAAGGTGTAGCGACACTGGAAGATCTTGCTGACCAAGGTATTGACGATTTAGAAGGTATCGAAGGCCTGACCGAAGAACGTGCAGGTGAGCTAATTATGGCCGCACGTAACATCTGTTGGTTCGGCGAAGAAGCATAATTTTCGGCAAGGAGGAAGCGGCATGACACAATTAACAGTTAAAGCACTGAGTGATGAGATTGGTACGCCAGTCGACCGCTTGATTGAACAACTTGCTGACGCTGGCATTAAAAAGGCGAGCTCTGACAATGTTACTGATGAAGAGAAGCAGAAGCTTCTCTCTCATTTAAAGAAAGAACACGGTGATAAATCAGGTGATTCAGAGCCGACTCGCCTTACGCTTCAGCGTAAAACTCGTAGTACACTTAGTGTGAACGCGGGTGGTGGTAAGAGTAAGAATGTTCAGGTTGAGGTGCGCAAAAAACGTACATACGTGAAGCGCAGCACAATTGAAGATGAAGCGAAACGTGAAGCTGAAGAAGCAGCACAACGTGAAGCAGAAGAAGCAGCAAAACGTGCAGCAGAAGAAGCTGCAAAACGTGAAGCTGAAGAAGCTGCGAAACGTGAAGCTGAAGAAGCTGCAAAACGTGAAGCGGAAGAAAAAGCGAAACGTGAAGCTGAAGAAAAAGCGAAGCGAGACGTAGATACGAATGCACAACGTAATGCTGAAGAAAAAGCAAAGCGTGATGCTGAAGAGAAAATTAAGCAAGAAGCAGCGCGAAAAGAGGCCGACGAGCTTAAACGTCGTCAGGAAGAAGAAGCTAAGCGTAAGGCTGAAGAGGAAAGTCAGCGCAAGCTTGAAGAAGCTCGCGAATTGGCTGAAAAGAATAAAGAGCGTTGGTCTGCTGCAGAAGAGAAAAAGGGTGATATGGAAGATACAGATTACCATGTAACGACTTCACAATACGCACGTGAAGCCGAAGATGAAGCAGATCGCAAAGTAGAAGGCGGTCGTCGTAAGAAGAAAAAAGCAGCTTCGGGTAAAGACGACCAAGCTCGCGGTGGCCGTAACAACCAACGTGGCGGTAGAGGTCGTAAGGGCAAACTTGCTAAGCCGACTTCAATGCAGCACGGGTTTGATAAGTCAGCAACGGTTGCTAAGCAAGACGTTGTAATTGGCGAAACGATCGTTCTATCAGAACTTGCTAACAAGATGTCGGTTAAAGCGACAGAAGTTATCAAAGTAATGATGAAGATGGGCGCTATGGCGACTATCAACCAAGTGATCGACCAAGAAACAGCACAACTTGTTGCTGAAGAAATGGGCCATAAAGTAGTTCTTCGTAAAGAGAACGAACTGGAAGAAGCGGTACTATCTGACCGTGACACTAACGCGGAAGCAGTTCCACGTGCTCCAGTTGTTACTATCATGGGTCACGTTGACCACGGTAAAACGTCAACACTTGACTACATCCGTCGCACACACGTTGCTTCTGGCGAAGCGGGTGGTATTACTCAGCACATTGGTGCGTACCACGTTGAAACAGACAACGGCATGATCACGTTCCTTGATACTCCTGGACACGCAGCGTTTACTGCAATGCGTGCTCGTGGTGCTCAAGCGACAGATATCGTTGTTCTTGTAGTTGCAGCAGACGATGGCGTAATGCCACAAACAGTAGAAGCGATTCAGCACGCGAAAGCGGCAGGCGTTCCTCTAATTGTTGCTGTGAACAAGATCGATAAAGAAGACGCGAACCCAGATAACGTTAAGAACGAGCTTGCTCAATACGACGTTATTCCTGAAGAGTGGGGCGGTGAGAACATGTTCGTTCACATCTCTGCTAAACAGGGTACAAACATCGATGGTCTTCTAGAAGCAATCCTTCTTCAGTCTGAAGTTCTTGAACTTACAGCTGTAGCTGAAGGCATGGCATCTGGTGTTGTTGTTGAATCTCGCCTAGATAAAGGTCGTGGTCCAGTTGCAACAGTACTTGTTCAATCAGGTACACTAAACAAAGGCGACATCGTTCTTTGTGGTCAAGAATACGGCCGTGTTCGTGCAATGCGTGATGAGCTAGGTAAAGAAATTACTTCGGCTGGCCCATCTATCCCTGTAGAGATCCTAGGTCTTTCAGGTGTACCATCTTCAGGTGATGAAGCAACAGTAGTTCGTGACGAGCGTAAAGCGCGTGAAGTAGCTAACTACCGTGCTGGTAAGTTCCGTGAAGTGAAACTTGCTCGTCAGCAGAAATCTAAACTAGAGAACATGTTCTCTAACATGACTGCTGGTGAAGTTGCTGAACTTAACGTTGTACTTAAAGCAGACGTTCAAGGTTCTGTAGAAGCAATCGCAGACTCACTAGTTAAGCTATCTACTGACGAAGTTAAAGTGAACATCGTTGGTTCTGGTGTTGGTGGTATTACGGAAACTGACGTAGTACTAGCGGAAGCTTCAAACGCAATCATCCTTGGCTTTAACGTTCGTGCAGATGCTTCTGCTCGTCGTGCTGTTGAAGCCGCAGCTGTTGACTTACGTTACTACTCAATCATTTACCAATTGATTGACGAAGTGAAACAAGCAATGGGCGGTATGCTTGCTCCAGAATTCAAGCAAGAGATCATTGGTCTTGCTGAAGTTCGTGACGTGTTTAAGTCACCGAAACTGGGCGCTATCGCTGGTTGTATGGTTACAGAAGGTGTGATCAAGCGTAACAACCCAATCCGTGTACTACGTGATAACGTTGTTATTTACGAAGGTGAACTAGAGTCACTACGTCGTTTCAAAGATGACGTTCAAGAAGTTAAGAATGGCTACGAATGTGGTATCGGCGTTAAGAACTACAATGATGTTCGCGTTGGTGACCAAATCGAAGTCTTCGAAATCGTTGAAATTAAACGTACTCTAGACTAATTGACTAAAATTACTAATATTGTCTTTGAAAGATAAGTAGTAATTGGTTGTTGAATACACCATGGGGGGCTGGCTTTGACCAACCCCCCATTCTTTCTATATAAGAGTAAAGATATGTCAAAAGAATTTAGCCGCACGCAGCGCGTTGCACAGCAGCTGCAAAAAGAACTAGCGATGATCCTTCAACGTGAAGTTCGTGACTCTCGCCTTGGCATGGTGACGATCTCAGACGTAGAAGTCTCTCGTGACCTAGCTTACGCAAAAGTATTTGTGACCTTCCTATGTGTGGGTGAGCAAACACCTGAATCATGTCTAGCAGCGCTACGTGAGCACGAAGTGCACATTCGCATGATGTTAGGTAAGCGTATTCGTCTACGTTTAACGCCAGAAATCCGCTTCCACTATGACAATACGCTTGTTGAAGGTATGCGTATGTCTAACCTAGTGTCTGAAGTCGTTAGTTCAGACAAACAAAAGCAAAAAGATTCTGGTCGTGAGGACGAAGAATAATGGCTCGTCGTCGTAAAGGTCGTCCAATTAATGGCGTTATACTGTTGGACAAACCAACAGGTATCTCTTCCAATGATGCACTGCAAAAAGTAAAGCGAATCTACTTTGCCGAGAAAGCAGGCCACACTGGAGCCTTGGACCCATTAGCGACAGGCATGTTGCCAATTTGCTTGGGTGAAGCGACAAAATTTTCTCAGTTTCTTCTTGATTCTGATAAACGCTACCGCGTGATCGCAAAGCTGGGTGAACGTACCAATACGTCTGACTCGGATGGTGAAGTTGTAGAGACGCGTCCAGTCGATGTTACGTTAGACAAGCTAGAAGCGTGCATCGATCAGTTCCGTGGTGAATCTGATCAAGTGCCTTCCATGTTCTCTGCGTTGAAGTATCAAGGTAAACCCTTGTATGAATACGCTCGTAAAGGCATCGAAGTTCCGCGCGAATCTCGTAAGATCACGGTATATGAGATTGTTCTTCACCGTTTTGAAGGCGATGAAGTAGAGATGGAAGTGCACTGCTCTAAAGGTACCTATATTCGTACTATCGTTGATGATCTGGGCGAAATGTTAGGTTGTGGTGCGCACGTAACTATGCTTCGTCGTACTGGTGTTGCTAAATACCCTTACGAGAATATGGTAACACTTGAGCAACTAAATGAGTTGCTAGAGCAAGCTCACCGCGAGGAACGAGCGCCTCGAGAACTACTGGACCCGCTACTTTTGCCAATGGATACAGCGGTAGAAGACTTACCAGAAGTCAACTTGGTGCCTGAACTGGCGAATATGGTCCAACATGGGCAGCCCGTTCAAGTATTTGGTGCTCCGACTGAGGGCTCACTTCGCCTTACTATGGGTGAAGAACGCTTGTTTATTGGCGTTGGCGAAATGAACGAAGATGGCAAAATCGCTCCTAAGCGATTGGTCGTGTTCCGAGATGACGTTGCATCCAAGTAAATGATTGAAAATACCGACCTGAGTGTCGGTATTTTTATATTGCACGAGATAGGAAATTTCCCTATAATCCGCGCTTCGCGTAGCGGCTGAATCAGAGATTGGCTGCTACAACTTTAAACCTACTCTTATTAGGAGAGAATTATGTCTCTGAATGCAGAAACTAAAGCAGCAATCGTTGCAGAATACGCACAAGGCGAAGGCGACACTGGTTCACCAGAAGTTCAAGTAGCTCTACTTACAGCTTCTATCAACCACCTACAAGGTCACTTCAAAGCGCACAAAGGCGATCACCACAGCCGTCGTGGTCTTCTACGCATGGTTTCTCGTCGTCGTAAGCTTCTAGATTACCTAAAAGGTAAAAACCTAGCTCGCTACCAAGACCTAATCAAACGTCTAGGCCTACGTCGCTAATCAGCGACTGCATAGCAGTTTGTCTAAAAAGGGGCTTTATGCCCCTTTTTTGTTGCCTAAATTTAGCCAAATTAGACTTATGCCGTTATAATACTGGCGGCTAAACCTTGTAAGAGGTTTTCTCAAAAGCTCATAGCATTACAGTCAACCACGTCGACCAAAAGGTCGCGACTATTCAAAAGGAATTTCCGAGTTTCTTTTTACTAGTCGCGATTCGTAATGCCTTGAGTGTCAATTAACACATCTAAGATTTCTTTAAGCACTAAAGGAAGATTAGAAACAAGGAATAACAATGTTCGAAAAACCAGTTGTTAAAACGTTCCAGTACGGTAACCACACAGTTACTTTAGAAACTGGCGTTATTGCACGTCAAGCTACAGCAGCAGTTATGGTCACAATGGATGATACGTCTGTATTCGTATCTGTTGTAGGTAAAAAAGAAGCCGTTGCAGGTCAAGACTTCTTCCCACTAACGGTTAACTACCAAGAGCGTACTTACGCTGCGGGTAAAATCCCAGGCGGCTTCTTCAAACGTGAAGGTCGTCCTTCTGAAGGCGAAACGCTAACAGCTCGTCTAATCGACCGTCCAATCCGTCCGCTCTTCCCAGACGCGTTTAAAAACGAAGTTCAGGTTATCGCGACAGTAATGTCTGTAAACCCAGATGTTCAGCCAGATATCGTTACAATGATCGGTACTTCTGCTGCTCTTGCTATCTCTGGCATTCCATTCAATGGCCCTATCGGTGCGGCGCGTGTTGGTCATATCGATGGTCAGCTTGTACTTAACCCTAGCCAAACTGAACTAGAAACTTCTAAGCTTGACCTTGTTGTTGCAGGTACAGAGTCAGCAGTACTGATGGTTGAGTCAGAAGCGGACAACCTAACTGAAGAAGAAATGCTAGCGGCGGTTGTTTATGGTCATGACCAACAACAAGTTGCTATTCAAGCTATCAACGAATTCAAAGCAGAAGTTGCAACTCCTGCTTGGGATTGGGTTGCTCCTGAAGAGAACACAGCGCTTAAAAATAAGATTGCTGATCTAGCAGAAGCTAAACTTGTTGAAGCTTACCAAATTACTGAGAAAATGGCTCGTTACGACCGCATCCATGAGATCGCTGCGGAAGTAAATGAAGTTCTTCTTGCTGAAGATCCTGAAGCAGACACAAAAGAAATCCACACTATCTTCCATGATCTAGAGAAGACAGTAGTACGTAGCCGTATTATTGCAGGTAACCCTCGTATCGATGGCCGTGAAAAAGACATGGTTCGTGCACTAGATGTACGTACTGGTGTTCTTCCTCGTACTCACGGTAGCGCGCTATTCACTCGTGGTGAAACTCAGGCGATCGTTACGGCAACGCTAGGTACTCAGCGTGATGCTCAAATCATCGATGAGCTAACTGGTGAGCGTAAAGATCACTTCCTACTGCACTACAACTTCCCTCCATACTGTGTAGGTGAAACTGGTTTTGTAGGTTCTCCTAAGCGTCGTGAAATCGGCCACGGTAAACTGGCGAAGCGTGGTATTGCTGCAGTAATGCCTTCTGTTGATGAGTTCCCATACACAGTACGTGTTGTATCGGAAATCACTGAATCTAACGGTTCATCTTCAATGGCTTCAGTATGTGGTACTTCTCTTGCGCTTATGGACGCAGGTGTACCAATCAAAGCATCTGTTGCTGGTATCGCAATGGGTCTTGTTAAAGAAGGTGACGATTTCGTTGTACTTTCTGACATCCTTGGCGATGAAGACCATCTAGGTGACATGGACTTTAAAGTAGCAGGTACTAACACTGGTATCACTGCACTTCAAATGGACATCAAGATCGAAGGCATCACTAAAGAAATCATGCAAATTGCGCTTAACCAAGCTCAAGGCGCACGTAAGCACATCCTATCTGTAATGGATGAAGCAATCTCTGGTGCTCGTGAAGACATCTCTGAATTTGCTCCGCGTATTCACACGATGAAGATCAGCGCTGAGAAGATCAAAGACGTTATCGGTAAAGGTGGTGCAGTTATCCGTGCTCTAACTGAAGAGACTGGTACAACTATCGAAATCGAAGACGACGGTACTATCAAGATTGCGGCAACTGAAGGCACTGCTGCGAAAGAAGCTATCCGCCGTATCGAAGAGATCACTGCTGAAGTTGAAGTGGGCCGTATCTACACAGGTAAAGTTGCACGTCTAGCAGACTTCGGTGCATTCGTAACGGTTCTTCCAGGCAAAGATGGTCTTGTACACATTTCTCAAATCGCAGAAAAACGCGTAGAGAAAGTGTCTGACTACCTAGCTGAAGGTCAAGAAGTTCAAGTTAAAGTTCTTGAAATCGACCGCCAAGGCCGTGTACGTCTAAGCATGAAAGAAGCGGTAGAAAAGCCAGCTGAAGAAGCTGCTGCTGAAGCACCAGCTGCTAAAGACGAGTAAGACAAAATGAGACTTTCAGCCTTTTATTAGATTAAGGGCCTGAAAGCATGTTATAAAAGGGGAGCATTTTCGCTCCCCTTTTTTGGTTTGTTTCGATGTATTAACCTCAAACGAGGTTATCGCCTATATTGCATTAAGAGAAACAAATCTTGAGCGGTCCAAACAGGAGTATCAATTAGTGAAATGGTTTCAAACCGCAATTTTATGTGTTGCTATCGCGCTGACCGGTTGTGCAAATACTTCTCAACAATCAGCACAAAAGTGGTTATATCCACCGATGGCGGTGCCACTTCAGCCTAGTGTTCAACAAGAAGTACAAATCGCGCGTCTCTCGCAGTTGCTACAACGTCCCGACCTTAGTGATGAAGTGCGCGCTAAAATGCATTATGAGCGCGGTAGCTACTACGACAGCGTTGGTTTGCGTGATCTTGCCCGTTTGGACTTTAACCAGTCTTTGCAGTTGAATCCTGCTCAGCCGGACATCTTCAATCTTTTGGGAGTATACTTTACCCAAGTAGGAGAGTTTGATGCGGCATATGAAGCGTTTGACTCGACCATAGAGTTGGCTCCTGATAATACCTATGCTGAGCGCAACCGTGCGATTGCACTGTATTATGGTGGCCGAATCGATCTCGCTTTAGAAGATATGACCAAGCATTATCAAGAAATGCCAACGGATCCTTTTCGTTCATTATGGCTGTACATCATCGAAGCTGAGCAAAATCCAGAGCAAGCAAAAGCCAATCTTCAACAGCGTTATTTACGAGATCGTAGTGAAGAGTGGGGATGGGTTCTTGTTGCCATCATGCTACGAGACGTCTCGGACGAAGACGCGCTTAAAGCAATTATGGATGGAACGAGAGAGAACTATCGCCTAGCTGAACGATTGACGGAAACGTATTTCTACCTTGGAAAGCGTAATCAGCTTGAAGGCGATATCGCAAGTGCCATCTCACTTTATAAGCTCGCGATTTCGTTCAACGTTTACGATTATGTTGAGCATCGCTATTCTTTCTTGGAGTTGGCGCAAATTTACGATCAATTACAGCAAGATAGATTGGCCAAGTTAAAGGCTGCCAAGAAGCTGGAAATTGAATGATTTAGAGCCGCTCGATGAGAGCGGCTTTTTTTATGATTGAACTTGATGAGTGACTCATTTAAAATAGTTAGTCTTGCTAACTAAGTGGTGGTGGCTTTTATGGCATTAGAAGAAAGCTTGATTGATTTAGAGCGTTTTTGCGCCAAAGCTTGGCGTGTCTATGCCAAAGAAGATCCATTATCACATCTAAGCTTTAATGAGTTCGATTATTTGCGTGTGATTCAGGTTTACCCTGAGGGTGTGCGAATAACCGATCTTGCAGAAGAGCTGCAAGTGACTAAGCCTTCCGCATCGACAATGGTTGTGCGTTTGGAAAAAAAGGGTTTGGTGAAACGCATCGCATGTAATGAGGATGCTCGCGCTAAGCGTGTGTTGCTTACAGAAGAAGTCGCAGAAAAAATGTCTTTGGAGCAGGTAGTGTACAAAGATATCTCTGAACAAATGATGCAACAATTAAATCAGCAAGAAGCTGAGCAGTTACAAGCTTTACTGAATAAAGCATTGAGTAATAAGTCATTTTAAACTAAAGCAAAGGCCTCAGCTGTATGGTTTAGTTTTTGTTGTTTCATCTTTCTTTTATTTAATTTAACCATTTAGTTAGCCTTGCTAATTAAATGGTTAGCTTTGCTAACTACTGGTGACAGTCATGCAAAACTCAATTTATAGACAGTTTTGGAAATATACGATTCCAACCGTCGCAGCAATGCTCGTGAACGGTTTGTATCAAATAGTTGATGGCATTTTTATTGGCCGTTATGTTGGCGCTGACGGATTAGCTGGGATCAATGTTGCGTGGCCTATTATCGGTTCGATCCTCGGTATAGGAATGATGATTGGGGTGGGGACTGGTGCACTGACTTCGATCAAGCAAGGAGAGAACGATCATGAAGGCGCTAAGCGAATCCTAACGACCGGATTGACGTTGTTAGCGGCATTGATGCCGATCGTTGCTACAATATTGTTTTTGTTTTCGGATGAATTTATTCGCTGGCAAGGTGCGGAAGGGCGAGTGTTTGAACTTGCGCTGCAATATTTGCATATTCTGATTGTCGCGTGCGTATTCACGTTGGGTTCTATCGCAGTTCCGTTTTTATTACGCAATGACGACAGCCCGAACTTAGCAACGATTTTGATGGTCATCGGTGCCGTTATTAACATTGTATTAGACTACGTATTTATTGCTTGGTTGGAGTGGGAGTTAACCGGAGCCGCTATTGCCACTGCACTTGCACAATTAGTGGTCACTGTGCTCGGTATTGGTTACTTCTTTACTTCAAAAGCAACATTACGCCTTCGTATCCGCGACTTCAAAGTTCAGGTTGATGCTGCACCAAAGATTATCATGATAGGTACATCAAGTTTCTTTATGTACGCCTACGGCTCTGTGATGGTGGCACTGCACAACGCGTTATTTGCTCAATACGGAAGTGCAATGTTGATCGGAGCGTACGCCATTTTGGGGTACATCGTGACGGTTTACTATCTGATAGCAGAAGGAATTGCGAATGGTATGCAGCCTTTAGTGAGCTTCAACCACGGTGCACGTAATCAGGAGAACATCAGAAAGTTATTAAAGGTCGCGATGGGGACATCTGTGCTTGGTGGGGTGGCGTTCGTTGTTTTGATGAACCTTTTCCCGTACGAACTGGTTGCGGTGTTTAATAATGCTGACCAACAGTTGATTGATAGCACCGTGATCGGGATTCGTTTACACATGTTTGCGTTGTTCTTAGATGGTTTTTTAGTTGTTGCGGCCGCGTACTATCAATCAGTAAACAAAGGCAGCAAAGCTATGTTTGTAACACTAGGCAACATGCTGGTCCAGTTGCCATTCTTATTCATTATGCCGAAACTTTTCGGCGTGACAGGTATTTGGTTAGCTTTCCCATTGTCTAACATTGCATTGAGTTTGGTCGTGATCAGTATGTTGTGGCGAGATGTGAAAAAGCTGCTTAATGAGAGTTCTGTCGAACCAAGGGTGCAAGCCTGCTAACAAAAGCTAACAGATAAAAGCGAGGGTAGACCTCGCTTTTTTCTTTAAGGATTAAATGTTTTTTACTTCTAAGCCCGCTAGTTGATGCCAATAGCCATTGCATTGGCGGCTTTCGAGCTTTTCAGGATTATCGCCGTATTCGTTTGAGCGAAAACGCTCTAACTCTGAAAAAGTATCGATACCAAGAGGGCTTAATCGGATCACATCAACCAGTCCTTTCATACTTGGTAAGTCATTGATGAGGTTGTAGCAATACCCTGATTGTGTCTGAATGCCGTTAAGGTTAAAGACTTCTTGTCCTTCTTGGCTGCTGACCTGGATACCCGTAGGGTATTTGATACAGCAGGTTTCGCAATCGTCTTTCGCTCGGTTTTCAGCTCGGGCTGTGAAACAGCGAGCGGAATACGCTAAAGGCAAATAACCGTGGCTAAATACCTCAACTTCAAACTTGTTACGAATACCAAGCTCGTCACACTGAACCAAAGTATCGTTTAACCATTCGCGAGAGAGCTCGACAGGCATGCACCAACGCATCATACCTTGCTTCAAAAATAAGTTGAGCGTGTGTGCGTTATAAGTATTGATTGCAGGGCCAACGACGAAAGGCACTTTATGCTCTGATGCCAATTGAACAGCAGATACGTCATTTGCTTCAATCGCGAAGTCACCGTTGTCGATGTACTTCCTCATTATGTTTACTTCACTCGGAGCTTCCAGTAGTGCCATTGTTGATAGCACCACTTGCTTGCCAGATGCGGACAGCTCTTTTGCGATTTCAAGCCAATGCGAAGGCTTCATTTCTCGACGTTTTGAACATACGGTTTCCCCAAGATAGATGATGTCCGCGGAGCTTGATTTCGCTTGTTCATAAAACGCTTCGATGTCTTGTTTTGGCCAGAAGTACAACAGCGGGCCAAGCGCGTATTTCATTGAATTATCCATCTTAACCTCTACTGCCATTTGCGGTGATAAGCACCAAGTGTGGTCTGCGTACCTTCAGACACGTTTGCCAATGCGGCATCCCAAGCCGCTTCGACTTGGTAAGCTTCTGGGTTTGCTTGGTAACGGTCAATCGCGGCTCGCCATGTTCGAGTGACTTGTTCTACGTAAGCAGGGCTACGTTGGCGACCTTCAATTTTTACAGACGCCACATTTGCAGCAAATAGTTCTGGTAGCATAGAGAGGGTGTTCAAACTGGTTGGTTCTTCCAGTGCGTGGTAGCGTTTTTTCTCGCCTTCGATTTCAGCTTCGAAACGACCTTTACACAAGGTAGGGTAGCCCGCATTTTCACCGGCGCTGTAGCGATCGATCAAAATGTCGTTAAGGCGGGATTCCAGACCATTTTCTGTTTCTTGCCAGCGAACGTACTTAGCTGGAGAGCATGCTCCCACAGTGTTTGGAGACTCGCCTGTCATATATGACGATAGGTAGCAGCGACCTTCAGACATGATGCAAAGGCTACCAAAAGCAAAGACTTCTAACTCGACATCGCTAGTGATGTTGCGTGAAAGCTGTTTGACCTGATGAATCGATAAAACGCGAGGTAATACTACCCGTTTTACGTTGAAGTTTTGTTTGTAAAAATCAATGGCTGCGACGTTGGTCGCTGATGCTTGCACTGAAAGGTGTAGTTCCAGATCGGGATATTTGCGAGCCGCGTACTCCAGCACTGCAATGTCTGCAACAATCAGCGCGTCTACACCCAGTGCCGCTGCATTGTCTACTGCGTTCGTCCAGCGCTCGAAGCCATTGGGATGAGCGAAGGTATTCAACGCGACATGAATTTTTTTATTGCGGTCATGAACGTATTGCACCGCTTTTTCTAATTTCTTGCCGTTAAAGTTGAGGCCAGCAAAGTGACGGGCGTTGGTATCATCTTTGAAACCAATGTAGACGGCATCGGCACCGCAATCAATCGCAGTTTTTAACGCAGGCAGGTTACCCGCGGGACACAAGAGTTCCATATGCTCACAATCATTGAGAATAAAAAGGTGTCCGCATTTTATGAAGAATTATGAATAGCGAAATTGACCTAAGTTAGGTTTAGCTCAATAAAGTCGATATTTACCCCTTGCGAGTAAGGGGATCGGGTCGGGGTTAGTTCTTGTGACGACGATTCTGTACAAACAGCTCTTCAATTTCATGTTTTGGCTGCGGGCGATAAAAATGGAATCCTTGAATCGCATTACATTGAAGGTTAGAGAGCAAAGTAGCTTGCTGGTGGGTTTCCACCCCCTCGGCAACGACAGTTAAGTCGAGCGACTTACCCAGATTAATGATGTTTTCAATCACAGTGACTTGTTTCGGTAGTGTGTCGATATCATTAATAAAAGCGCGGTCGATTTTTAGCTCGTCAATAGGGAAACGCGCTAAGTAGGAAAGAGAAGAGTAGCCGGTACCAAAGTCATCGATAGAGAGAGCGAAGCCAAGCTTTTTAATCGCATTCAACATTTGCAGTGTATGTTCGCTATCACTCATCACGGCACTTTCGGTTAGCTCGAAGGTAATGCAGCTTGGATCAAGCTCGGTAGTGCGAAGCAGCTTTTCCATAAAGTCGATCAGCTGTGGGTTGCCAAATTGCTCGGGAGAGAGGTTGATGGCGACACGGCCTGGCAGTATGCCTTGTTGCTTCCAACGTTTTACCGTATTGAAAACATCACGCATCACGACACGTCCAAGGTGTTCGATTAACCCAGCGCGCTCGGCGACAGGAATGAATGAGCCAGGACTAATGTACCCTTCGACTGGATGCTTCCAACGAACGAGCGCTTCTGCGCCGTTGATACTGAAGTCTCGCGCGTTAACCTTAGGTTGATACCACACTTCCAAACCGTTCTGCTGCAATGCTTTTTGCAGTTCGATTTCGAGCCACAAACGCATACGCGCTTCTTTGTTCATTTGATCGTTAAATTTGATCAGACGATTTCTACCACGATCTTTGGCTTCATACATCGCAGTATCGGCATTTTGGAGTAGGATTCGCGCATCTTGTCCGTCTTCAGGGTATCGAACGCTACCAATTGAACAGGCAAGGCGTTTACTGAAGTGGTGCAAGTCGAAAGGTTGGTTGATCAACGAGATAATGCGATCGGACAAAATTTCAGCCATGCGGGTATTTTCTGGCTCCGGCAGAATGACGCCAAACTCATCGCCACCCAAATGACCAATAATCGCTTGGTTTGGTAGTAACCGTTTAAGACGGGCCGATACCTCTTGAATCACTTTATCGCCAATATGGTGACCAAGTGAGTCATTAATGTTTTTGAAGTTATCGATATCCAAATAGAACACCAGAAGCGGTGTTTGCTTTTTGATCAGCTGTTCCAAACGTTTGGTGAAGCCAAAGCGGTTGTAGAGTTTGGTGAGCGAGTCAATGTGTATGTCTTCATTCGATGCAGAAGACAGGTTTTTGGGCGCATCATCAGCATCTTGGATTAGGATAATTTGAGATTCGCTACCTAATATCGCCGTGGAATCCGCGTGTAGCTGAACTTTCCGTTCAAAGCCGCATCTTGCGCTGGTTAAGCAGACAAAAGGTTTGTCAGAAATTAATGTACTCAATCGATGACTAAATACCTTTTTACTGTTTTCATCGATGAATAAACGACTTAGCTCTTCGCCCAACAATTCATGAGGAGAGTTAAGTCCGAGAAGGCGCGCTGATGCGGGGTTCGCAGAGATGACAATATCATCTTCGATAAGCAGTAAGCCGTCTGGTAGCAGTTGTGTTAACTTCGCAAACTTACTTTCGGACTCTTCTAAGGAGCGAACGAGTATCTGCTTTTCTGAAGTATCGACAGCGTGAAAAACAACAAAGCGAATGTCGTTACCTTCAAAAACTGGCGAAAGACTAAAGTGAAGACTGGTTTCAAGGTCGGTTTCATCGAGCGTGATTTCGGCTTCGACATGTGCCCCTTTGAACGCGCGCTGATAGTATGGTGCAAGCTTCTTATAAAACTGTTCACCCAGCACTTGGCAATCGTTTAAGCCGACGATTTCCTCATGACTTAAACCTGCGATATCGCAGTAACGGTCACTTACCATTCGATAATTGTGTTTTTTATCAAGAATGGCAAAGAAGAAAGGGCTATTTGAGGTTAGCGTGGCAAACCAATGTTTTAATTGCTGGGAAGGCATTAGGGTATTACCGATCTCCAATGAGCCAGATTATTCGTCCGTGTATAAAAAGCGACACCCTGATAAGCCTGCGGCGATCTACCACCAAGCCAAAGTGTTACTTGCCATTAAAGGGCTCGCGGTTTTAGCTGTGCAGTCGACAATCACATGGATACGCTCAGATAACTATAACTTTGAAAATACGGTTGTAAAAGTGTTTATCCACCTGTTCGCATCAATAATACACGTAAGTTCAAAAAAAGAAGCGTTAGTGAGCAATAAACCACCAATCTAAAATAGGCACTTTATTGATACATAACAGTAATCTCATCGCCACGATTGCTTAATATAAGCAACCTAATGACAAAGTAACGGATAATGAACGTGTTAAACAAGATTCGCAGTCAACTAGTAAAGAACGCAGCTAATATTTTGCGTTCTCCAGTCCAGTTATTACCACAGCCAATTCAGCAAAAAGCGTTGCTGGAAGGGCTAAAAATGGTGTTTAAAGAAGCCTTGGAAGATGGTGACTTTGAGTTCCTTGAAGACAAGTGGTTAAAAGTTGCGATTAAAGACTTGAACTTAGCATGGTACATCAGCTATCAAGACGAAAAATTGGTGGTAGCTGAAAAACCAGTTCAGGAAGATGTGAGTTTTAGTGGTAATCTAAACGACCTAGTACTGATTGCTGGTCGTAAAGAAGACCCTGACACACTGTTCTTCCAACGTCGCCTTTCAATTGAAGGTGATACTGAGCTTGGCTTAGAAGTGAAAAACTTAATGGACAGTGTCGACTTAGAGCAGTTACCGAAAGCAATGCAAGTCGCTTTGAATCAATTGGCTGATTTTGTTCAGAAAGGAGTTCAAGCGCCTGCACAACCAACCGGAGTAGCGAATGCTTATTCGAACTGAAGCCCCAGCGGACATTCTTACCATTGACCGCTTATTGAAACACGCCTTCCCGACGGAAGCTGAAGCTGAGCTTGTGATGCGTTTGCGCGAAAACAGCAAATTCACGCTTTCCTTAGTCGCGTGTACAGATGAGGGAGAGGTGATAGGCCATGCTTTATTTAGCCCTGTGACCTTAAATGGTGAAGATTTGTCATGGCAAGGGCTAGCGCCATTAGCTGTTCATGAAGATTACCGTCGCCAAGGCATCGCTGCAGAGTTGATCAAAGAAGGTTTTGATTCACTGCGTGATTTTGGCTACCCAGTGTGTGTGGTGTTGGGCGATCCTGATTATTACGCGCGCCAGGGTTTTCAATCATGCGACGAGATGGGCTTTGAATGTGCTTGGGATGTCCCTAAAGGTGCATTTCGAGTCGCAGAGTTGGTCGAAGGTCAATGTGCTGGACGCTCCGGACGCATAGACTATGCGCCAGAGTTCTCTGAACTGTAAATGAAAGAAGCCCACGACTAAGTGGGCTTCTTTCTTATTCACTGAAAACTGAGATAGGGAGGTTAGGATGACTGGTTACTTTTCTTTTTGCCCCAGACCTCTATTTTCGCTTTTTTACTTACCCCTAGCAGGCTGAGTTTTGTGCTTCCCCAGCTACTGTAAGTCATTTCAATCTGTTTTAGCTTGGCTTCTTTTGTACCTGGAAGGCTCCAGGCACGAGTCGACAATCCGCTTGTTAGTACGCCCATAGAGGAAAGTTTTTTCTCACTACCATCTGTCATGACGACTTTTAAACCATTAATGTCTACCGTTCCTTGCACACATTTTAGTTTTATTTTACTGAAGCTTCGGTTTCGGAATAGGCTATTTGGTGTCACGGTATCTGTTTCTGTATGAAAGTTAACGGTTTTCGTTGCAATCAGCTCCCACTCATCGCTGTTATTAGCAAAAACACTCATGCTGGTGGCGGCTACCAGTGTGCAAAGTAGTAGCGTATTTAAGAATTTCATAATGTACCTCATATGTCATACCCAATGTGTGGCTGTTGGCAAAACGCTATGTTCAGGAATATCCAAATCATCTCATTGTGTTCAGGTGTTCCTTGAAGTCCTTTAGGTATAATCGCGATAATTTGATAGGATTGCCCTCGTTCAAATAGGTGACGGAAAATGTCAATTAACGAGAAACAGTATTTACGTGAAATGGGGATCAGCACATGGGAGCTGGTGCACCCTGAAAGACTGGAAGGCTATCAATCGCCATTATTGGATTTGCAAAGTTCATGTAAACTCCTATTGGTATCGCCAATATGTCCAGAAAACGAGACGGCATTGATGTTTGAGCGCGTATTAAAAAGCATTAAGCTCACGCTTGATGATGCGCTACACCTAGAGCCTGAGCGCTTATCCATGCTGGGTGAACATCAGCTAGAGTGGGTGTGGTTTGCAGGCTGTGAGGCTGATCAAAGCATCAAGGCAAAGCACCTGACCTCGCCACTATTACAAGATATTGATGGTAATAACGAACAGCGCCGCGCATTGTGGCAACAAATCTGTTCGTACTCTTAACGGAGCTAATGCGTGACAATTGAAATTACGCCGATGCGTGCAGAGCACCTCGACCAAGTTTGGCAAATCGAGCAGCAAGCACATTCTCACCCTTGGGCCGAATCTTTGGTTCGTGACTTATCCAGTCGCGGTGCTTGCCATCATGTGATGCTGGAAGGCTCTCAAGTGGTTGGTTACTTCTATGGACAGAATATTGTTGGAGAAGTGACACTATTAAATATTGCAGTAGCGCCTTCTCAACAGGGCAGAGGGCTAGGGCAAAAATTGCTGGACGCGTTTATTGAACACTGTGAACAAGCCAAAGCAGAGAGTGCTTGGTTAGAAGTGCGTGAAAGTAATCACCCAGCTATCCATATTTATGAGCAAGCAGGTTTTAATGAAGTGGACCGTCGTTACAACTATTACCCAGCTAAATCGGGAAATGGTAAGGAAGACGCCATTATCATGAGTTACTTATTTTTGAGTTAGTTTTAGGCCGTTACTAATTACCTCATCAACACTTATGCTTTAAATGCGTATCCGGATTCGAGGCTTTTGAATATGTAATAATAATTTTTTGAATTTTTACATCTCTTTGTGTGGAGCTGGCTTTCCCTTGTTAGTTGCAGGTAAAGGCTGGTGAGCCGAGTAAATTCAGTTCATGTCTTTCCAGTTTGCTAGCACAGCGATAATAAGCGAGAATACCGCACAATATCGAATAGTAGATATGCTTGCCTATTTTGTGAGCATGAAAGTAATTTAGAAGATTAACTAATGTCAAATCCCCTTTTTTTAGGCGAAGTGTCTAAGCGCAGAACGTTCGCTATTATTTCTCACCCGGATGCGGGTAAAACCACCATTACTGAAAAAGTCCTTTTATTCGGAAACGCGATCCAAAAAGCAGGTACGGTTAAAGGTCGTGGTAACGCACAGCACGCAAAATCAGACTGGATGGAAATGGAAAAAGAACGTGGTATCTCGGTAACCACTTCTGTAATGCAGTTCCCTTACAATGACTGTCTGGTAAACCTACTTGATACGCCTGGACACGAAGACTTCTCGGAAGATACATACCGTACGTTAACGGCAGTAGACTCGTGTTTGATGGTTATCGATGCGGCGAAAGGTGTCGAGGATCGTACACGTAAGCTGATGGAAGTAACGCGTCTGCGTGACACGCCAATCGTAACCTTCATGAACAAACTTGACCGTGACGTTCGTGATCCAATGGAAGTATTGGACGAGGTAGAAAACGAGTTGGGCATGATGTGTGCGCCAATTACATGGCCAATCGGCTGTGGTAAAGAATTTAAAGGTGTGTACCACATTCACCGTGATGAAACGATTTTATACGAATCAGGTCACGGTCATGAGATTCAAGAAGTTCGAATCATCAAAGGTCTCGATAACCCAGAGCTTGATGAAAAAGTTGGTGCAGGCCTTGCGGAAAGTGTTCGAGAAGAGCTTGAGCTTGTTATGGGTGCTTGCCCTGAGTTTGATTTGGAAATGTTCCTAACAGGTGATCTGACGCCAGTTTACTTCGGTACTGCATTAGGTAACTTTGGTGTGGATCATATGCTAGACGGTCTAACTGAATGGGCTCCAGCGCCGAAAACTCGTCAAGCGGTTGAACGTGAAGTTGAAGCGACTGAAGAGAAGTTCTCTGGTTTCGTATTTAAGATCCAAGCGAACATGGACCCAAAACACCGCGACCGTATCGCATTCATGCGTATTGTATCTGGCACTTACACGCAAGGTATGAAGATGAACCACGTTCGTCTTGGCAAGCAAGTGAGTATCTCTGATGCAGTAACCTTTATGGCTGGTGACCGTGCACGTGCAGAACACGCTTACGCCGGTGACATCATTGGTCTACATAACCACGGCACTATTCAGATTGGTGATACCTTTACTCAAGGTGAATCACTGAAGTTCTCTGGTATTCCGAACTTCGCTCCGGAACTATTCCGTCGTATTCGCCTGAAAGATCCACTAAAGCAGAAGCAGCTTCTCAAAGGTTTGGTTCAGCTATCAGAAGAAGGTGCGGTACAGGTATTCCGTCCTCTACAGAACAACGATCTGATCGTTGGTGCCGTTGGTGTACTTCAGTTTGATGTTGTTGTGGCTCGTTTGAAGTCTGAGTATAACGTTGAAGCGATTTATGAAGGCATTAACGTTGCAACTGCGCGTTGGGTTGAGTGTGGTGATGCGAAGAAACTGGATGAGTTCCAACGCAAGAATCAAGCGAACTTAGCATTGGATGGTGGTGATAACCTAACGTATATCGCTCCAACAATGGTTAACTTAAACTTAGCGAAAGAGCGTTTCCCTGACGTTGATTTCCGTGCGACGCGCGAGCACTAATTTGCGCGGTTAGGGTAAGCCTTAACGCAAACTAGATTTTAAAACGCCCTTGGCTATAAACTTAGCCAAGGGCGTTTTTATATAAGGATAAGATATGAATTGGTTTAAACGTGGGCTAAAGCGTTACGACAACTGGTGTAAAGATATGGGGTTAACTCCCGATCAGAAACGCAGTTGTGTCCCATATCGAAAAGACCCTGCCCATCAAACTGAAGAGAAGAGTGAAGCCCAACCATCCTCTGATTTTCTGCCCGCAGATACAGATAAAAAGCGTCAAGATGAAGCTCTTTGATACGCACTGCCACTTTGATTTTGATGTGTTTCAAGATGACTTTGCGCATCAACTTGAGCTTGCTCAAACGCAAGGCGTCGCAAGAATTTTGATTCCTTCCGTCGGTCCGCAAAACTGGGCTCGTATTCAAACTTTGGCAGAGCAACATGCCAATTTGTATTATGCGCTCGGCTTTCATCCGTATTTTCTTGAAGATAACGTTGAGCAGCACCTTACAGAGCTAGAAGGCTATCTAAATCAAAAAGGGCCACAGTGCGTGGCAATAGGAGAGTGTGGTTTAGATTTTGCCATTGATGTTGATCCACAGTTGCAAGAAAAGATACTTGAAGTTCAATTTGAGCTGGCTAGACGCTTCGAACTCCCAGTTATTTTACATAGCCGAAAAGCGCACAATCGCCTCATTCAAATGGTGAAAGCGGCGAATCTTCCTAGAGGTGGTGTGCTACACGCTTTTTCTGGGAGTTATCAGCAAGCCATGGAGTGGGTCAAATTAGGTTTTTTTATCGGTGTAGGAGGAACGATTACCTACCCAAGAGCCAAGAAAACACGCGACGCAATTCAAAAATTACCACTCGAAAACCTAGTAATCGAAACAGACGCACCAGATATGCCTATACTTGGATATCAAGGGGAGTCAAATCACCCAGCCAAACTCATTCACGTCTTTAATGAGCTCGTAGAGTTGCATAACGGCCGAAAGCAATCGATTGCCTCTCAACTGTGGAAAAATAGCAATTTTGCTTTCTCGATATGTGAATAAAATCTAAAGATGTGGTTTGAAATCGAAAACGTTTTCCTGCTTATTGTGAATTAACTCACAAAGCTGGTTGAATCAATCATGAATCTTATAGGAAAGTGTGAGGCTGGCATTACTTTAATTGATTCTGCATGAGTATAATTGCCCCCGCTTTATAGCTCCATTTTGTAACACGCCAATAAATAACTTATAAGGAAGTCATAAACTATGAGCCTGTTTATGAGCCTAATCGGTATGGTAGTGCTTCTTGCGATTGCAGTGGCATTTTCTAACAACCGAAAAGCTATCAACTTTAGAACTGTGGGTGGCGCATTCGCTATCCAATTCGCATTAGGTGCATTTGTTCTGTATGTACCTTGGGGCCGTGATCTACTAAACGGTTTCTCTTCAGGTGTTTCTAACGTTATCAACTACGGTAACGATGGTTCATCATTCCTGTTCGGTGGTCTTGTTTCTGACAAGATGTTCGAAGTATTCGGCGGCGGCGGTTTCATCTTCGCATTCCGTGTTCTTCCTACACTGATCTTCTTCTCTGCACTGATTTCAGTTCTTTACTACATTGGCGTTATGCAATGGGTTATCAAGATTCTTGGTGGCGCACTACAAAAAGCGCTAGGCACTTCGCGTGCGGAATCAATGTCAGCTGCAGCTAACATCTTCGTAGGTCAAACTGAGGCACCTCTAGTTGTTCGTCCATTCGTTCCAAAAATGACTCAATCAGAGCTATTCGCGGTAATGTGTGGTGGTCTAGCTTCTGTTGCTGGTGGTGTACTAGCTGGTTACGCATCTATGGGTGTTCCACTAGAGTACCTAGTTGCGGCATCATTCATGGCAGCACCAGGTGGTCTACTGTTCGCTAAAATCCTTCACCCTGAGACTGACCAGCCTCACGAAAGTATCGAAGAAGCGATGGACGGCGGTGACGACAAACCAGTTAACGTAATCGACGCAGCTGCGGGCGGTGCGGCTTCTGGTCTACAACTTGCGCTTAACGTAGGTGCAATGCTAATCGCATTCGTTGGTCTAATCGCGCTAATCAACGGTATGCTAGGTGGCATCGGTGGTTGGTTCGGCATGCCAGAACTAACACTAGAGCTAATTCTAGGTTACGCGTTCTCTCCACTAGCATTCCTAATCGGTGTTCCATGGGCAGAAGCTGTAACAGCTGGTTCATTCATTGGTCAGAAAATCGTAGTGAACGAATTCGTTGCTTACTTGAACTTCACACCATACCTAGGTGAAAACGCTCAAGTAATCGCGGCAACTGGTGAAGTAATGTCTGAGAAGACAACAGCTATCATCTCATTCGCACTATGTGGTTTCGCGAACCTTTCTTCTATTGCGATTCTACTTGGTGGTCTAGGTAGCCTTGCACCAAACCGTCGTAGTGACATCGCTCGCATGGGTGTTAAAGCAGTTCTTGCAGGTACGTTGTCTAACCTTATGGCAGCGACAATTGCAGGCTTCTGCTTAAGCCTTGCAGCACTATAATTAGAATCGGTTCTTAATATATAGACGCCGTTTTACATCATGCCCTGTAGCAAGAGATTGCTGCGGGGCATTTTTCGTTTTTCGGGCTCCAAAATTTCATCGGGTGTTTGCCTTAGTCGAGGTATTACGCAGTCAATGGAATAGGGGCTAGGAAATTTTGAGATACAAACCGTTTGCGCTCCATTTGGTGCTACAGTTTTGCGGTGAAACTCTATAATGTATTAATCACAGGATAGTGGTTAAGCTTGATTCTTAATCACGTAATGAATATTACATAATCGATGGGCAAATGAATTGCCCTGCAATATCAGATCTAATAGGCGTTTTGCTTTGTGATGTGATATTAAAGACACCGCAATCATAGATTGTTGTGCCATAGGCCAAACTGGTACTGTGCGGTGACAAGGATAGCAATTGGCATATGATAAATTTTCGCTGTATATGCCGAGTCTTCAGGGAACCAAGTCCGTTCATTAATAGACTGTTTAGCCATTTACTCACATTGTCTCGACTTGTTGATTATAGTTAAAGACGTGATGTAAGGCTGAGTAGTGAATTTTTTGAATATTGATCGGAGATAGAAATGAGCGATTTAAAAGCAGCAGCGCTACGTGCACTTAAACTTATGGACCTAACTACGTTGAATGATGATGACACTGATGCAAAAGTGATCTCACTATGTCATGACGCGAAAACAGCAGTAGGCAACACAGCTGCAATTTGTATTTACCCTCGCTTTATTCCTATTGCTAAGAAGACACTTCGTGAGCAAGGTACGCCAGAGGTTCGTATTGCAACAGTAACGAACTTCCCACATGGTAACGACGACATTGAAATCGCAGTTGCTGAAACAAAAGCGGCGGTTGCTTACGGTGCAGACGAAGTTGACGTAGTTTTTCCTTACCGCGCGCTAATGGCGGGTGATGAGAAAGTAGGCTTCGAACTAGTTAAGCAATGTAAAGAAGCTTGTGGTGACATTCTTCTTAAAGTGATCATCGAAACAGGTGAACTAAAAGAAGAAGCACTAATCAAGAAAGCATCTCAAATCTGTATTGAAGCAGGTGCTGACTTCATTAAAACTTCAACTGGTAAAGTGCCAGTAAACGCAACACCAGAATACGCTCGCATGATGCTTGAAGTTATTCGCGACATGGGTGTTGCAGAAACTGTTGGTTTCAAACCAGCAGGTGGTGTGCGCACTGCTGAAGACGCAGCAGCATACCTAGCAATGGCTGACGAAATCCTAGGTGACAACTGGGTTGATGCTCGTCACTACCGTTTTGGTGCGTCTAGCCTGCTAACCAACCTACTAAATACATTAGAAGTATCGGACGACGTCGCTGATCCAACAGCGTACTAATTCCAATAATGCGTCTGAACGGTAGCACCTAAACGGGTGCTACCAAACCTCTTCTATCCTACTACAACCATGGCTCAAAAGAGCTTGGGAGGCACTAATGTATTTACCACAAGAAATCATTCGTAAAAAACGTGACGGCGAAGTCCTAACCGCCGACGAAATCAACTTCTTTATTCAAGGCGTAGCGAACAACACGGTATCTGAAGGTCAGATTGCGGCGTTTGCTATGACGATTTTCTTTAATGAAATGACCATGGATGAGCGCATCGCCTTAACGTGTGCAATGCGTGATTCGGGCATGGTTATCGACTGGAGCCACATGAACTTCGGTGGTCCAATTGTCGACAAACACTCAACCGGTGGTGTGGGTGACGTAACTTCTTTAATGCTTGGCCCAATGGTGGCAGCGTGTGGCGGTTTCGTACCTATGATCTCTGGCCGCGGTCTTGGTCATACAGGCGGTACGCTGGATAAACTTGAATCTATCCCTGGTTACAACATTACGCCGAGCAACGATGTTTTTGGTCAAGTAACCAAAGACGCTGGTGTGGCGATCATCGGTCAAACTGGTGACCTTGCTCCTGCGGATAAGCGTGTTTACGCGACTCGTGATATTACCGCAACGGTAGACAATATCTCCCTGATTACGGCGTCGATCCTTTCTAAGAAACTGGCGGCGGGTCTGGAATCGCTAGTGATGGACGTAAAAGTGGGTTCAGGTGCATTTATGCCAACTTACGAAGCGTCTGAAGAGCTAGCAAAATCAATCGTTGCGGTAGCAAACGGTGCTGGCACTAAGACTACGGCAATTCTTACGGACATGAACCAAGTATTGGCGTCTTCAGCGGGTAACGCAGTGGAAGTTCGTGAAGCGGTTCGTTTCTTAACGGGTGAATACCGTAACCCTCGTCTACTTGAAGTGACCATGGCTTCATGTGCTGAAATGTTAGTACTTGGCAAGCTTGCTGAGAACACAGAAGACGCACGCGCAAAACTGATGGAAGTGCTGGATAACGGCAAAGCGGCTGAGTGCTTCGGCAAGATGGTTGCCGGCTTAGGCGGCCCAGCAGACTTCGTAGAAAACTACGACAACTACTTAGAAAAAGCAGAAATCATCAAGCCAGTTTACGCAACAGAAACGGGCATTGTCTCTGCAATGGATACACGTGCTATCGGCATGGCTGTGGTTGCTATGGGTGGTGGTCGTCGAGTTGCTACTGATGAAATCGACTACGCAGTTGGTTTCGACGAGTTCATCCGCCTAGGTGAGGTCGCAGACAGTGATAAACCTCTTGCGGTCATCCACGCTCGCACTGAAGAGCAATGGGAAGAAGCGGCAAAAGCACTGCGCAGTGCAATCAAAGTAGGTGGTGAATACACACCAACTCCAGAGGTTTACCGCCAAATTCGTGCAGAAGATATCTAATAGAACAAGTAATTACACAAGGCCTACTCAACCATAATAAAAAGCCGAGTGGGCCTAAGGAACGAGCAATGAAAAGAGCATTTATTTTAGTACTAGACTCATTCGGTATCGGTGCAACTGCCGATGCTAAAGAATTTGGTGATGTAGGTTCAGACACACTAGGTCACATCGCTGACCAATGTGAAAAAGGCTTAGCAGATAACGACAATCGCCAAGGTGCACTTCGCCTTCCAAATCTATCGAAACTTGGTTTGGCAATGGCGCATAAAGAATCGACAGGTCGCTTCGCACCTGGACTAGACGCAGACGCTGAAATCATTGGTGCATACGGTCATGCAGCAGAGCTTTCTTCAGGTAAAGACACGCCGTCTGGTCACTGGGAAATCGCAGGTGTTCCTGTTCTGTTTGACTGGGGTTACTTCACTGACAAAGCAAACAGCTTCCCGAAAGAATTGACTGACCGCATTCTTGAGCGTGCAGGTCTTGACGGTTTCCTAGGTAACTGTCACGCGTCTGGTACTCAAGTTCTTGACGATCTTGGTGAAGAGCACATGAAGACTGGCAAACCAATCTTCTACACGTCTGCTGACTCTGTATTCCAAATCGCATGTCACGAAGAGACTTTCGGTCTAGACCGTCTACTAGAGCTTTGCCAAATCGCACGTGAAGAGCTAGAAGATTACAACATTGGTCGTGTTATCGCGCGCCCATTCGTTGGTGCTGGTAAAGGTCAATTTGAGCGTACAGGTAACCGTCGTGATCTTTCTGTAGAGCCACCATCAGCAACGGTTCTTCAGAAGCTCGTTGATGAGAAGCAAGGCAACGTGGTTTCTATTGGTAAGATTGCTGATATCTACGCAAACTGCGGCATCACTAAGAAAGTGAAAGCGACAGGTATCCCTGCATTGTTCGAAGCAACGCTAGAGCAAATCAAAGAAGCGGGCGACAACACGATCGTATTCACTAACTTTGTAGACTTCGACTCAGCTTACGGTCACCGTCGTGACGTAGCGGGTTACGCAGCGGCACTTGAGTACTTCGATGGTCGTATCAACGAAGTGCTAGAGATTATGGAAGAAGACGATGTGCTTATCCTAACGGCAGACCACGGCTGTGACCCAACATGGCCAGGCACTGACCATACTCGTGAGCACATCCCAGTATTGGTTTATGGTCAAAAAGTACCAGCTGGTTCTCTTGGCCGCCGCGAAACATTCGCAGATATCGGTCAAACATTGGCAAGTTACTTCGGTACTTCTCCAATGGATTACGGTAAGAACTTCCTATAATTAGTTAGGTTTTTGAAAACTAGGAGCTTGATTGCTCCTAGTTTTATGTTTGCAGTATGTAAATGCTGCTTGTCGGAAATGAGAATACTCTGGCTTATATCGCCTTAAGCGCGGAGCGCTAGAGAAAGGTTAAGGAAAAGAAAATGGCAACTCCACATATCAATGCTGAAATGGGTGCATTTGCAGACGTCGTACTGATGCCTGGTGATCCACTACGTGCAAAATACATCGCAGAGACTTTCCTTGAAGATGTCGTTCAAGTGTGTGACGTTCGTAATATGTTTGGTTACACAGGCACATACAAAGGCCGTAAGATCTCGGTAATGGGCCACGGTATGGGTATCCCATCATGCTCGATTTACGCGACTGAACTAATCAAAGACTTCGGCGTGAAGAAAATCATCCGTGTTGGCAGCTGTGGCGCAGTGAATGAAGACATCAAAGTGCGTGATGTTGTGATCGGCATGGGTGCATGTACTGACTCTAAAGTGAACCGTATCCGCTTTAAAGGTCATGACTTCGCGGCAATCGCAGACTACAACATGGTTCGTGCGGCAGAAGACGCTGCAAAAGCTCGCGGTATTGACGTTAAAGTTGGTAACCTATTCTCAGCAGAGCTTTTCTACACGCCAGATCCAGAAATGTTCGATGTAATGGACAAGTACGGCATTGTTGGTGTTGAAATGGAAGCGGCTGGTATTTACGGTGTTGCGGCAGAATACGGTGCAAAAGCTCTGACAATCTGTACGGTTTCTGATCATATCAAGACTGGCGAACAGACTACATCTGACGAGCGTCAAACGACATTCAACGACATGATGCTAATCGCACTAGATTCAGTATTGCTTGGTGACGAAGAGTAAGCGACGAAGAGTCATTCTATTTTTCGCTCTCAAGAGCTAAAAAAACAGCCCACACATTGCGGGCTGTTTTTATATGAGTTGTTAGCGCTACCTAGTTACTTGGTTAGCAGCAGGTTTGGCGCTTTTTTACGACGTATCGGTTGTCGACGTAAAATCAAGATGAACAACATACCACAGACAAAGCTCATTAAGACCATCATGTACATATAACGATCGCTCTTGCGATAGTGGTGGTCAGAAATAGCCGTCACCCGGCCCGTCTCAAAAGTCACGCGAACAAAACCGATAAGCGCACCATCTGCAAAAACTGGTTCAACCAACTGCTGGCGACCAATGGAAGCTGTTGCCAAAGGCGTATCCAGGCCAAGAACTTCGCGTACCGATAATGCCTCTTCACTAGACGCTAAACGTACACCCTGTGCATCGTAGATTGTTGCATCAAACACTAAACGGTCTTGTGCTAGTTGGTTTGTTAGCTGAAGTAATCGTTCTTGATCTTTAGTTAAAATCATCTCACTGGCAGAAAGAGACGCCTGTGAAATCAAAACTTTGGTGAGTGTTTCAAGCTGTTGTGCTTGAATTTTCTCATTACCCTTACTGATCACAACACTGTTTTTTATTGTGATAAACAACATCACACACAGTAGGATTAGTGCCAGAATTCTTAGGGCATTCCTTACTGAGAACAAAGATTCACTCATGCTCTTTACTCATCCATTTAAAATAAAACAAAGACTTGCCTTTTTAGTTTGTTGAGGTAACGTTTTAGCAAAGTCATAAGGGATTATATACATGGACGCGTCAAAAAGCTTGCCTATCAGAAAACATACGACACTTTTAAAACGATTACCCGAGACTCGATTTGCCTCCCAATTAGATAAAGCAAAAGCAAACTGGATCGTATTTGCTGAGTACCTTTCGCCAAGTCACTTCGAAGACATTGATTTCTTCACCGGCTTTTACAACCCAATACTAGAAACGTGGAAAGTTGGCCAATATGAAGTAGCCCTGATGGCCGGAGAGTTGACTCCTCAACATGAAACGATCTTACAAAGTCTCAACCTAGATTACGCCTCGCTTAATGAAGTGCCCGATCTATCAACCCAAGGGTTGATTGTATTTGATATGGATTCAACGGCGATCCAGATAGAGTGTATTGATGAAATCGCGAAACTGGCAGGAGTAGGGGATGAGGTCGCTGAAGTCACTGAACGTGCCATGCAAGGTGAGCTGGATTTTGAGCAAAGTTTACGTCAGCGAGTTGGTAAGCTCAAAGGTGCCGATGAATCAATTCTTGAACAAGTTCGTGCCCAGTTACCATTCATGCCGGACTTTGAAGCGCTAATTGCGACGTTGAAAGCCTTGGGCTGGAAAACAGCGATTGCCTCCGGTGGTTTTACTTACTTCTCTGATTACATCAAAGATAAAGTCGACTTAGACTTTGCTCGCTCCAATCAATTAGAAATTATTGACGGCAAACTCACGGGTAAAGTACTTGGCGATGTGGTAACGGCGCAGATGAAGTCTGACATTCTAGTGGAACTGGCGGATGAATATGAAATTGAGCAGCACAACACGGTTGCTGTCGGTGATGGCGCTAATGATCTTGTGATGATGTCGGTGGCAGGATTAGGGATTGCGTATCACGCAAAACCAAAAGTGGAAGCTCAAGCGCAATCAGCGATTCGCTTTGCAGGGTTGGGCGGTGTGCTCTGTATTTTATCTGGCGCATTGGTGAAGCAGCAAAAGGTCAGCTGGAAAGCTAAACCTTAACCATCCATTCAAAAACACCGCCAGAAAGGCGGTGTTTTTTTTCAATTTGGTATGACTTTGAATTTACTCGGTTAACTCCAATCTAATTACAACCTCTTCAGTAATGTCTTCAAATTCACTGTAACCAACGAGCGCTGTTAACTCTTTTTCTAACTTGCTCGCTTGATGTACGCCAAATTGGGTTAAGTCACTTAAATCTTGTTGCAGTAATGATGTCATCGGATCGAAAATTGGCGCAGTAGAAAGGCGAATCACGTAAAAGTCACCCATCATTCGGGCTTTCTTTATAAATTGAATCCGCTCTTTTACGCTGTTGAACTCTTGATGAAGCTTTGACTCAATGCCTGTAATTTTATTGCCTACTTTTGCGGCGCTTATGTAGATATCCTGATGTCTGGCTTGAGCACCTTCTACACGTTTTATTGGCTCTGCGATTAATGTGCTTGTCCGGCCTTTAAAGATAGGTTCAAGTGACAACAGTTGGTCATGCCCAAGACGGGCAAAAAGCTCAATGTGTTTAGGTAGCGGCAAGTTCACCCCGATAATGGGGGTTTTGATTGAAGATGACGTACTCTTACTGATAAAAATGGGCGTGCTCAGCGTACGCGAGAGCAACATGCAGTGTAGCCTTTCAAGTAGAGCATTACTTGGTAGCGTCTCTTTTTGCGGGATTAGCTTGTCTTGATTGTGCTCGATAATGCTGTTGAAAAAAGCGATTACCTTCATGGTTTGGCTGCTTTCATCAATAACTAGCTGCACGCTACAACCGTCTGGGCTTACACGAATTACTCGGTATGGCACCGACATTAACGGCAATTTTTTATCGTAGAGTTGTAATTCTCGAAAGTTGATTCTTACCTCTTGCCCAGAACGTAACATTGTGGGCTCACTTAGCCTAATTCCGAGTCCTCGTTTGGAAAGGTCAACAGTACTGCCGCCTGTTTTAGTCTGTCCTGAGTACAACTCTAAAGGTGTTTTAAAACGATAACGAGGCTCTTTTCGACGAGACTTTGCATCAAAATAAATGCCCTTTGGATTGCCGATAACTCTTCTCGGATGGCGAAACGCGTTTAATGTATTAGCGGGTAAGCGCGGCTTTTCAGTTAGCAGGTAATCCTGCCCTGACTTTTCGTCAGCAATTTCTTGCAAAATACCAATATGAGTCAGTGATTGAGACGTTTCTGCCAACTCTGGAGAGAATGCTGCTAGGTCTTCCTGTTCTTGCTCTGATAGTTCAAAGATTGAAATTCTAAAGGCGCGCCAACTCTCTCGTTTGCCACCTAAATGCCAAAATAGCTGGCGCTGTTCGCGAGTTGCTTCTGGGCGAAACATCGAATAGAAATAGGTTCGATTCTCGTGCTCGTGAGTAAATGAATAAAGGACATTGGTTGTTCCTTTAACACCAGGCTTAATGAGTGACGCGATGCGTTGCTCGTTGAATAAGGAACCAAACATTTGCTGGTTTCTCTCATCGTGCCAGTATTGCCAAAGCTTTTGATTGTTTGGCGTTAACATTGCTAATTTTAGGTCACTACCATCAAAGAATAGAGGCAAGCTGCTAGTGTGCTTTAGTGCGATGTGCTCATAACCGCGAGTTCGAGCTCGAATAATCTTGTCTTGATTGTCGTGACGAGCCCTTTTAGCAGCACTGTTGAGCGCTTCATCTATCACTCTGGTGACGACATTGGTATCAGTTAAGCGTATGGTTCTGAGGTATCGAACTGAGTCATTTTCGTAACAGTCATCAACCGCGAGTATGCGGTATGCAAGCGGTTTCTCTATACCTGCAACGTTAGATTTGCTGGCAAATTCAGTAAACGTGACCTGAATAATTTCCCCAAGGTTATATTTAAATGCGCTCGGGACTTTGAACTTTGCGCCAGAGCTAGATAAATCAATGCTTAATCCATGAAGAAGCTGTCCTTTAGAACGGCAAATTTCAACTTGAGATTGGACTTTCAAGCGTTTTTCTTGGCGCTTTAAATCGTAGCCTAGGTGAACGGGTTCTGCTAAGAACGGGCTTTTAGGATCCGTTAACGATTGCGTTTTTTGCTGAGTAAGGCGCTTGCTCATTACGCGAAAGTTATTTCGCGTGTTGACCAATGCTTCCCACATTCCTTCCGTGTAGCAGCCAAACTTTTTGATGTTTTTATGGTAAGCGTTGAAAGCAACATCATCCAACCAATGTGGAATACCATCCAAAATATACTCGCGACATTCGCCTTGAACGCGACCTCGCAAATCAATGCTTTTTTTGCATGGAGCCATTAAGCGGTTAAGTTCCATTTTAACCAAAATTTTGGCCGAAGGCGGCTCTTCCTCGGTCAGTTGGCCAAGGACAAAGTCAAAGTCATTCGTACCGTAAACGGGAATGAGTCGTTCTGCGAGCGAGAGAATTTCAGATTGCTGCATTATTTCTGTTAGAGTATGTCGTTACTTTAAATTGTATCGGCTAAGCGAAGTAATACTTAAGTATATCAATAGTTCATTTCAGTTCAGGTCTGACTTGGCTGTGCTTAGTCACATTTGTAGAAAAAATTGAGGCATCATGGCGAAAGCAAAACGAGCGTATGTTTGTAATGATTGTGGCGCGGACTTTCCCCGTTGGCAGGGGCAGTGTAACGCATGTGGTGCATGGAATACGATAACAGAAGTACGTATCGCTGCATCGCCAACCGTTGCTCGCAATGAACGCTTAAGCGGCTACGCTGGTTCCGCAACAGAAGCTACGGTTCAAACGCTATCCGAAATTGATCTGCAAGAAGTACCTCGCTTCACCAGTGGGTTTAAAGAGCTTGACCGCGTGTTGGGTGGTGGTGTTGTGCCAGGTGCCGCAATTTTGATTGGCGGTAACCCTGGCGCAGGTAAATCAACCCTTCTGTTGCAAACCATGTGTAGTTTATCTGCGCAAATGCCAACGCTTTACGTAACCGGTGAAGAGTCATTACAGCAGGTGGCAATGCGTGCTTCCCGATTGGGCTTGCCGAAAGATCATTTAAAAATGCTATCGGAAACGAACGTCGACAAAATTTGCCAAATCGCCGAAAAAGAGCAGCCTCGTATAATGGTAATAGACTCGATTCAGGTGATGCACGTTTCTGATGTTCAATCGTCGCCTGGCAGTGTTGCTCAGGTACGTGAATCTGCGACGGCTCTGACACGATACGCAAAACAGAATAATGTTGCGGTATTTATTGTTGGTCACGTAACAAAAGATGGTACCCTTGCGGGCCCCAAAGTTCTTGAACACATTATCGACTGTTCGGTACTACTCGATGGTGGAACGGATAGCCGATTCCGCACTTTGCGTAGTCATAAAAACCGTTTTGGCGCTGTGAATGAGCTTGGTGTATTTGCAATGACAGGCCAAGGATTGAAGGAAGTGAGTAACCCATCAGCGATCTTCCTTTCTCGTGGTGAAGAAGAAACATCAGGCTCTTCCGTCATGGTGGTTTGGGAAGGTACGCGCCCTCTGCTAGTAGAGATTCAAGCGCTGGTGGATTACTCGCAGTTAGCCAACCCTCGTCGTGTTGCGGTCGGCTTGGAGCAGAACCGCCTATCACTTTTGCTCGCTGTGTTGCATAAGCATGGTGGCTTACAAATGGCAGACCAAGATGTCTTTGTTAATGTGGTTGGCGGTGTTAAGGTGACGGAGACGAGCGCTGATCTTGCTTTAGTTATGGCGCTTTTATCGAGTTTTCGTGACCGTCCACTCCCTAAAGATGTGGTGATTTTTGGTGAGGTAGGGCTTGCGGGCGAAATCCGTCCAGTGCCAAGTGGGCAAGAGCGTTTGAATGAAGCGTTCAAACATGGTTTCAAGAAAGCCATTGTGCCAGCAGCCAACATGCCGAAAGGTGGCATCCCTGGCATGCAAATTCACGGCGTTAAGAAATTGTCGGAAGCTATAGAGGCTTTTGACGAGCTGTAATGCTCATAAGAATGGTATTTGTGCAATCACAAACCGTTCTATCCGTCCTCAATAAAATGCGAATAAAGTACATAAATTGCTGTGTTTGACTATGCTTTGGGGACGGAAATTTCACGTTAAAATTTTTTTTCTTCCATCCGCACGCAAGGGTATCAGTATTGACAGAATGTGATATACTCTGCGCGCACTTTATACCTTATTAACAGAGTAAGACAATGACTGATTTATCAAAATACAGAAACATTGGTATTTTTGCTCACGTAGACGCGGGTAAAACTACCTCTACAGAGCGTATCCTAAAGCTAACTGGTAAGATCCATAAGATCGGTGACACTCACGACGGTTCAACTACTACTGACTTCATGGAGCAGGAAGCTGAGCGTGGTATCACAATCCAGTCTGCAGCAACAACTTGTTTCTGGAACGATCACCGTCTAAACATCATCGATACTCCTGGACACGTTGACTTCACTATCGAAGTTTACCGTTCTCTAAAAGTACTTGACGGTGGTATCGGTGTATTCTGTGGTTCTGGTGGTGTTGAGCCTCAGTCAGAAACTAACTGGCGTTACGCTGACGAATCACACGTATCACGTCTGATCTTCGTTAACAAACTAGACCGTATGGGCGCAGATTTCTACAAAGTTGTAGATCAAGTACAGAACGTACTAGGTGCTACACCTCTAGTTATGACTCTACCTATCGGTATCGAAGAAGATTTCGTAGGTGTTGTAGACGTACTAAGCCAACAAGCTTACGTATGGGATGAGTCTGGCCAACCAGAGAACTACGAAGTTCAAGATATTCCAGCAGACATGGTAGAGAAAGCTGCTGAATACCGTGAAATGCTAATCGAAACTGCTCTAGAGCAAGACGAAGATCTAATGATGGCTTACCTAGAAGAAGGCGAAGAGCCATCTCTAGAAGACATCAAACGTTGTATCCGTAAAGGTACTCGTGATCTAGCATTCTTCCCAACTTACTGTGGTTCAGCGTACAAGAACAAAGGTATCCAACTTATTCTTGACGCGGTAATTGATTACCTACCATCTCCAACAGAAGTTGATCCACAGCCTCTAACTGATTCAGAGACTGGTGAGCCAACTGGTGAAGTTGCGACTGTATCTGCAGACGAGCCACTACGTGCTCTTGCATTTAAGATTATGGATGACCGCTTCGGTGCTCTAACCTTTATCCGCATCTACTCTGGTAAGATGAAGAAAGGTGACACAATCCTTAACTCTGCAACTGGTAAAACAGAGCGTATCGGCCGTATGGTTGAGATGCACGCGGACGAGCGTAACGAGATCGATTCAGCACAAGCTGGTGACATCATCGCTGTAGTTGGTATGAAGAACGTTCAAACTGGTCACACTCTATGTGATCCTAAGCACGAATGTACTCTTGAGCCAATGATCTTCCCAGATCCAGTAATCTCTATCGCAGTTAAGCCTAAAGATAAAGGCGGTTCTGAGAAGATGGGTATCGCGATCGGTAAAATGGTTGCAGAAGATCCATCATTCCAAGTTGAGACTGATGAAGATTCAGGCGAAACTATCCTGAAAGGTATGGGTGAACTTCACCTAGACATCAAGGTAGATATCCTTAAGCGTACTTACGGCGTTGAGCTAGAAGTTGGTGCTCCACAGGTTGCTTACCGTGAAACTATCACTCAAGCAATCGAAGATAGCTACACGCACAAGAAACAGTCTGGTGGTTCTGGTCAGTTCGGTAAGATCGACTACCGCATCAAACCAGGTGAGCCAAACTCTGGCTTCACGTTCAAATCTACAGTTGTTGGTGGTAACGTACCTAAAGAATTCTGGCCTGCAGTTGAGAAAGGCTTTGCGTCAATGATGGAGCACGGTGTTCTAGCTGGCTTCCCTACTCTAGACGTTGAAGTTGAACTATTCGACGGTGGTTTCCACGCAGTTGACTCTTCAGCTATCGCTTACGAAATCGCAGCGAAAGGTGCATTCCGTCAGTCTATGCCTAAAGCTGGCGCGCAACTTCTTGAGCCAATCATGAAAGTTGACGTGTTCACTCCAGAAGATCACGTTGGTGACGTAATCGGTGACCTTAACCGTCGTCGTGGTATGATCAAAGACCAACAAGCAGCGTCTACTGGCGTACGTATCAAGGGTGATGTACCTCTATCAGAAATGTTTGGTTACATCGGTACTCTACGTACTATGACTTCTGGTCGTGGTCAGTTCTCTATGGAGTTCTCACACTACGCACCATGTCCAACAAACGTTGCAGAGCAAGTAATTGCTGACGTTAAAGAGCGTAACGCTAAGAAGTAATTCTTAAGTTAACTCTATAACTTGAAAGCCCCGCTTAGTGCGGGGCTTTTTGTATCTAGCAGTCTTATACGCAGAGCGTGTTTGTTTTGATGATTGTTATGATGCCGTTCTAGTACTGTTGCCTTTTAGGTCAATGGTCTTAAAGTCTGGTACCACTGACTTTTCAAATATTTCTATTTCTTCCTTCAACCATTGCGCAAACAATTGAGCTTTAGGTCTTTTTAAGTAGCCTTTTGGCGCACACAAGTAATACGCAAAGTTGGGCTTGATAGCGATATCTCCAATTCGGACCAATTTGCCAGAACGAAAATATTGATGAGCTAAACTGTGTTTTACCAATGCGACGCCTTGAAGTGATAGTGCAGCCTCAAGCACGAGATGTGATCCACTGTATTTTAAGGTAGGCTTTGCTGCGCTGTGACCCAAGGCTGCTAACCACATATTCCAATCAAGATCAGGCCAAACATCTTCAATCAGCTCAGCTTTGCTTAAATCCTCGATGTTATAGATCCCGTGCTCTTTCTGATACACCGGATGACAAGCAGGATAAAAAGCTTCGTCCATCAGCCATTGTGATTCTAAATTGGGATATTTTCCTAAACCGTAACGAACACATAAATCTATCTGGCTATCTTGAAAAGACACCAAATCATTGGTTGGTTCTAATAGCAAGGCGATATCAGGGTGACGCTGGCGAAAAGCCGTAATTTTCGGGACCAACCAATGATGAGCGAAAGAGGGGAGTGTTGATATCGAAAGGTGGTTCGGGTTTGGATCTTGATTGACTAATCTAACCCCTTGCTGCAAATGAGCAAACCCTCTTTCTGCCTGAGTAAACAGTAGCTCTCCCTCAGGTGTGAGCACGATTTTTCTGTGCTGACGAACAAATAGGTCCGTGCCTAAGAACTCTTCTAAATGACGAATTTGCTGACTAATGGCCGCTGGCGTAACAAACAGTTCTTTTGCTGCCGTTTTAAAGCTTCCTTCCTTTGCTGCAACGAAAAAGTAATACAAGCCCTGTAAGGGAGGCATTCGATCTTTCACATTAGTTTTCCTTAACTCTATGGCAGATTCTATCGTTTGAGGATATCAGCGTAGTCGCTGATTATTAAGTGGTCAACATTGTATAGGGATCTTTGAAATGGAAAACATGACACACACTTGTGAGCGTACTATACCTACTGCCCATCAGAGCGGGTTACAGTTAATTTATTCTAAACTGGCGGCTTGGAGAAGGAACTATAAGACACGTCGTCACTTGAGAGAGTTACCAAAGCACCTTTGGGACGATATTGGATTAGGTGAAAGGGAGATTAGTTGTGAAGTGAGTAAGCCATTCTGGAGAGAGTAGTCTATGAGTTTGATTCAAGCTCAAAGTTAAGTTGCACTCCCCAATGGTGTTGAGGAGTGCAAGCAAAATTACAAGTCTTCTTCCCACACGACCAATTCATCTTTTGGCCAATTGTGGCCTATCTCATGATACTTTTGTTCGAGCACATGACGTTTAATTTTAAGCGTTGGCGTCAGTACGCCATTTTCTATACTCCAAGGTTCTTTAATCATTAACACACCTTTGATTTGCTCATGAGAGGCGAGTTCTTGATTCATCCTGGCAATAACTTTACGTGTGGTACGTGCGTATCGCTCTCGATCAAAGTTAGGGAAGTCATGTGGCACAACCAAAAGAATCGGAGCGGGTAGCCCTAAACCGATGAGACACATCATCTCTACGCGACTGTACTCGAAAAGCTTTTTCTCGATAGGAACCGGAGAGACAAATTTACCTTTGGCGGTTTTGAAGTTATCTTTTTTACGGCCTTGAATCGTTAGATAACCATCTGAGTCGATAGCGCCGATATCGCCTGTGTGTAGCCAGCCCTCTGAATCAAAAGACTCTTGGGTGGCAATGTCATTTTTGTAGTAGCCAGAAAATAGCCCTTTGCCACGCACCATGATTTCATCATCAGCTGCGATTTTTAACTCAATGCCTGGCCCTGCATTACCGACACTACCGATTTTGTCAGCTCTAAATGGGTAGTTGAGCGTGCTGTAGGCAAATGATTCCGTCATCCCCCAAGCCTCTGTGATATCAAGGCCCACTGAGTGGTACCATTCCAACAGCGCTGGCGATACAGGTGCGGAGCCACAGCCTAATACTCGAGCCTGATCTAAACCTAGACCATCTGCTAGCTTTTTCTTGATCAAAGAATTGACGAATGGGATTTTCAACAGAATATTGAGCTTCTTCTGTGGAAGTTTGTCTTGAATACGTTGCTGGAATAGCGTCCATAATCGTGGGACGGAGATAAACAGAGTTGGTCGGTGCATCTTCACATCTTCGATAAAAGTGTCCAGTGATTCTGGAAATGCTGTTGGCACGCCACCCATAATCGATGAACCGAAGATATAAACACGCTCTGTAATATGAGCGAGCGGTAAATAAGAGAACAATCGGTCGTTTTCTTGGATACCAATATGATTGATAAGTTGCTGAACAGACCAACTGAATGCGCCGTAAGTTAGCATCGCGCCTTTCGGTAACCCTGATGTGCCTGAGGTATACACCAACGACATTAGCTTGTCATCGTAATGCTGCGGACGCTCTTCACTTGGCACTGCATCAGCAATGAGCGCTTGGTATTCGTGCTTACACTTAGGTGCCGTGTCATAAGGTAGAGCGATGCTAATGAGTTCAGGCATAGCATCAATGACTTGCTGAGTTGCTTTGGGATCATCGAGTTTTCCGCCAATGATCGCTTTACTTTCACTATGAGTCACACAGTATTCGATGGTGTCTGCACCGGCGGTAGGAAAGATTGGCACACTGACATAGTCACCAAGCATCATAGCAAGATCGCAAATAAACCATTCTGCACAGTTTTTAGATACTAACGCGACTTTGTCGCCAGGCTTTACACCAAGCGAGCGTAGTGCGCTGACAAGTTTTAAGGCTTGATCTGCAACATCAGAGAATGTGTACTCAACAAACTGTCGGTTAATAATTTGTTTTAGGTAGACCTCATTTGGACGCTCTTGAGCCCATTTGAGGATCATTTCATTTGGTGGTGGGAGAGCGCAACCAGCAGCGCTATTTAGATTCGGCTGATTCATTTTAAGTGACTCCATGTCTTCTCATTGTATTTATAATTGTTAACGCATTGTTAACTTTAGCATGTTAAATCGCGACACGGGAATGCATTTTGATGAAATATGTGGGGAAGATAGCGTTAGTTGTTCTGACAGTTGCTACAAATAAAGCCTAAAACTGCTGTCGATAATTTGCTGGAGACAGACCTGTTTTTTTCTTAAAAATTCGAGAAAAGTAAGAAACGTCTCGATACCCGCACTGATAAGCAATGTAAGCAATTTTCATCGATTCATTTTCAATTAGCATTTTCTTAGCTAATGAAATGCGTTTCGCCGTGACATAATCACGAAAGCACATACCCACTTTACGGTGGAAAACTTTGGAAAAGTAGTTCGGCGAGTAATGACAAAGAGCGGCTGCTTCCTCTTCTCTTAGGTCCTTATGAACGTTATTGGCGATGTAATGGACTACGTCTGAAAAGTTTGACTTGCCGCTTCGAGAGAAAAGTTTATCTACCGAGATTTGTTCTTCGTCTACTTTACTATGCAAAAAGTATTTCAATTTTATTTGTGAAAGCCAGATAGGAAGAGTGAGCTCGTTCAACTTATAATATTCCGCACAAATATGCTTGGGCGGCAAGTGAGGAGCCGTATCTTTTGGAGATACGACGATTAGTTTTTTGTCGAGGTTTTTACAGAGCGTTATAACACCTTTCAAGTGCTCTTGATGATCACAGGTTATGTAGTAAAAGAAATAGCTATGTTCTTTATCACTGAGGACTGAGATATCTTTACTGCAGTCCATAATGTCAAAGCACCCATCAAACTCACAACGAAATTGTTCCGGCAGCGAGCAAAGGGTCTCTCCTATCCAGTAAGCTTTGGTCTGTTTATCCATATGAATCCTGCTCAGTACGTACTACACCAATGTTAGTATGCATTGAGGTCAGTCGAGCCTCATTCCTTGAGCTTCAGACCTCACCCTTTCGTTTATTAAGCTTAGGCTTATATAGTCATACTGCAAGTGTGAAATGTGTCACATAGCTTACAGTGATGTGTCTTATTTATGATACATTTCGCCTCTGAAGCGCAGACAGGCAAGAAAGTACTAACCTTTGGCAAAAAAGTCCTAACCCCCCTAATTCTTGATGACTAATGTTTAAGCATGATTCGGGTGTATATGATACCTGCGTCATGGACAAGCGAGATTTGGTTAAATAAAGGGGATAATCTTATGGATAACTTTCGCAATCTAATCAAGGACTTCATGGAAGACGAAGAGGGGCTAACACTTTTGGAGTACATCCTAGGTGCGGCACTAATTGTTACTGCATTCTTGACTTCAGGCTTCTGGACAACCTTGTCTAACAAGTTCACTTCAGTAGCTGGTCGTATTAGCTCTTCGTAATGGTTAGCGAGTTAATTATTTGGTCATTACTTATTGCGATTGGAGTTTCAGACGCACAGAAACACAGAATACCGAATAAAGCGGTGCTTATGCTTTTGGTTGCAGTAACTGCAAACGTAATTTACAACCCAGCCACAACTGGTTTGGATCATTTATATGGTGGGTTGGTTGCGTTTGCGGTGTGTTTCGCGCTGTATCTTTTCAAAGTAATGGCTGGAGGAGACGTTAAGTTACTCGCCGTCATAGGGGCATGGTTGGGATTGAGTAACCTTGGGGAAGCGTCTACCGGGATAATACTCGCTGGAGGCATTGTCGGCATTTTTTATCTAATGCTACATGTGTCATCGACTAGTGTTGCTCTATCACATCAGATTAAAGGGTATTGCTTAGAAAAAGTAACACCAGGTTTTAGGTCCAGTAAGCCGTTAGTCATTCCATTCGCGCCGATAATCGTAATTGGATTAGCTTATTTTTCCTATACCCACTAAATAAAAATAATAAATGGCATGCAGCATCAGTTGGCTAAGCAACTTCAAGGAGGGGAAGTGTGATGGGCTCTGTGTATTGGGAAAAACTCGTGCCACAAATAAATCCACCAAAAGTACCTTCATCGGTAGAAGGTCTTGGCATACCGGCTTCAGTCGTTGAAAACTTAGTGTTGAAACACCTGTCAGCTTATCCGAAATGTGATTTGATCGAGTTAACACAGCGGTTATGTGTGGTTTCAAATATTGTTGAACTTGCTTTGGCGCAGTTGAGGAAACGAAGCTGGGTTGAGGTATATCAGCCTACATCTGAGAAGCTAAACCATTCGTACTCGAACATTCGTTATAGTCTAACGGAATTAGGACTTGCGGAAGCAGACATTGCATATAGAAAAGATCCATATATCGGTCCTGTTCCAGTTTCTTTGGAAGAGTATTGGACCGTTGTTGAAGGACAAGATCTACGCAAAAACCCTGTTACCCGTATCGATGTAGAGCGTGCATTATCTGATGTTTTTGGCTCGGATCACTTAGTTCCTGTTCTCGGACCTGCTATCAACTCTGGACGAGCTTTGTTGCTTTACGGCCACGCGGGTACTGGTAAAAGTTACGTTGCATCAAGAGTGCTCAATGCAATGAACACTTCGGTGTTTATTCCTTACGCCGTATATGCCGATGGCAACATCATCAAAGTGTTCTCAGAGCATCATCACCGTCGTTTAGACAACTCCCATTCTCAGGTTTTCGTTAAGTTGGAAACCCATTACGACAAACGCTGGGTTCTTTGTGAAAGACCAAACATTCAAGTGGGCGGTGAGCTGACATTGGAGATGCTTGAGGTAAACCACAGCGAGCATAATCGTGTATGGATTGCGCCACTTCAAATGATGGCTAACAACGGAATCTTAGTGATTGATGATCTCGGTCGTCAGTCAATGCCTGTTGATGCCTTGCTAAATAGATGGATCGTTCCAATGGAATACTTATTTGACCATCTGGCGCTGCCAAATGGTCAACAAGTAACGGTGCCATTTATGCTTACTTTGGCATTCTCATCCAATTTTGCACCAAGCAAAATTGCTGACCCTGCTTTTTTACGCCGTCTGGGGTACAAAATTGAGTTTAAGCCACTTGGTGATGATGACTATAAAGCGCTTTGGTTATCGCTGTCCAAAGACTTGCAACTCGCGTTGTCGCCTGAATTTTTTGACACATTAAATCAATTGCACCGTGAAAATAAAATGCCTAATTATCCATGCTTACCTAAAGATCTTTTGGGCATTAGCAGAGACGTTCTCGTTTTTGAAGGAAAACGAAAAGTCGTCTCATCAGACATTTTAACTCGTGCCTGGGGACTGTATTTCACAGTGGATGAATAGGGAGATCTAAATTATGAGTCGGACTCAAGTCATCATGCTATTGCTACTCTCCATTGTTTTCGGCCTTGCTGCCGTGTTGATAGCTAAACAATGGATGGATGGCAGAAACCAACCAACAGTCGAGTTAGAAGAGGTCGAAAGGCATCCCGTTTTAGTTGCCGCCATGGAGCTAGAACCAGGAACTATTCTCTCTGAGAAACATTTGTCTACTAAGCTCATGGAAGTGGACTGGATAGATGATGAAACATTGAAAGTAAAAGAACAGGCATTGGGAAGAATCGTTGCCAATACTATTTACGCGGGTGAACTTGTTAACCCTCATCGCCTTGCCCTACCTGGTGAAGGCGCAACACTTGCTGCATTAATTCCAGAAAACAAGCGAGCAATCACTATTCGCGTAAATGACGTTATCGGTGTGGCAGGTTTTTTGTTACCAGGCAACAAGGTCGATGTCCTGAATACAGTGAGTTATGGACAAGGTAAAAACGCCACAACAAAAACAGTGCTTAAAAATATCAATGTTCTTGCGGTGGACCAAACAGCCAAAACGAATGATAACAAACCCGTGATTGTACGCGCTGTGACTTTAGAAGTAACACCGAAAGAGGCAGAAAAGCTCTTATCGGCGAACAGCAAAGGCGATATACAGCTTGCTCTGCGCAACCCTCATGAAGTGGATAAACCTGTTGTAGCAAGAAAATACACGCCACGACCTAGTGTGACCATTATTAAGGGATCTCAGGCATCCAGTGTCCGAGTCAGCAATTAGGTGAATTATGAAAACAATAATATTACTTGTTAGCCAGTTACTTTTCGTCAGCTTGTCTGTTAACGCAGCTACGGCGCAGTCAGGAAAAGTCGTAACCGTTGCACATCACCAATCAACTCAATTGATGATATCAGGCCAAGCAAAGAAAGTGACGTTAGGGGATCCAGAAGTCTTGGATATTTTAGTGCTCAGATCGAACGAGCTGTTTCTTATTGGTAAGAAGTTAGGTACCACGAATGTGTCGGTGTGGGATCGCAGAGGCCGGTTAATTGAGCAGTTTAACGTGGAAGTCACGCATGATCTAAATACGCTTAAGTCGAAGCTTTATCAGTTCTTGCCGGATGAAAATATCGAAGTGCACAGTGCGCAAGAAAAAGTGGTACTTAGAGGCTTGGTCAGCAGTCAGCAAAACATGGACACTGCGGTCAAAATTGCTGAAACCTTTGCTTTGGGTGAAGCGGCAGATGAAGAAGATGATAGCTCTAAAGATGATGAAAGTATGGTCATCAATCTACTTTCTATTGGTGGTGCTCAGCAGGTGACGCTAGAAGTTACCGTTGCCGAAGTACAGCGCACACTTGTAAGACGCTTCGACTCAAACTTCCACTTTTTCCAAAGAAGTGGGGATTTTACTTGGGGTGGTACGACTGCTGGTGGCGGTATTGATGGCATTGGACCGATTTTGAACGTCCCAACAGTCGAAGATTTCGGTTTTCTCGGATCGTTTATCGACAGTAATACCTTGTTTACCTTTGCGCTTGATGTGGCGAAGCAAAATGGCGTAGCGAAAGTGCTGGCAGAGCCTAGCCTTACCGCATTAAGTGGTACGCAAGCCGAGTTTGTCGCTGGTGGTGAATTCCCAATTCCAGTACCAAATGAAGATGGCATTACCATCGACTACAAAGAGTACGGTGTTCAACTCGACTTTGTTCCGTTTATTTTGAGCGATAAGAGAATCAATCTCAAACTGAACGTCAATGTGAGTGAAATTTCCAATTCTGGTGTGTTGACGTTTAATCCAAACGAAGTGAATGCCACTTTCTTTATTCCACCAATCACAAAACGAAGTGCTGGTACAACGATTGAGCTAGCAGATGGTCAAACCATTGGTATTGCGGGGCTATTGAGTGAAAACGCGCGTAACGTTGCGAATGGTATACCTGGTGCGAGTGATCTACCTGTGTTAGGCCGCTTGTTTAAGAGTGAAGAATTTACCTCTGGGGAAACAGAACTAGTCATTCTGGTTACTCCTCGATTAGCAACCCCAATTGATCGACGTCGAATCACTCTACCAACAGATGGTTTTGTTGCTCCAAACGATGTGGAGTTCTATTTGCTTGGTAAAGGTGCTGAGTTGGATTTCGATAGGTACCAGCTAAACGACATTAGTGAAGAAGATACTAACAACAATTTTATTCAATACGGTTCGTCAGAAGGTGGCTCTGAGGGCAAGTTTGGGCACAGTCTATAAGTGGGAGAACAAGATGAAAAGCATAATGATAATGACCATTTGTTTCACATCATTCGGCTTGTTTGGCTGTGCGAATGACCCCGAGCTTGGTATCTCGGTTAGCCAGCTGCGCGCTGAACAAACTCTGAATCCAGAAGCCTGGTATGAGAATTTGGGCTACTTACCGGAAGGTAGTGGTGAGCGCACACAAGTTAGCTTAGAGGTATATAACAACAATGGGGTAGCCAAAGATGATTAAGTGATACGTTCACTTAGGAGGGGCTATGCGAAGGAATATGCATATAGCGCCAAGGAGAGCTCAGAAAGGGATTACCTTGGTATTAATTAGTTTAGTTTTATTATTTTTACTTGGTGTTGCAGCCTTTGGTATTGATTTGAATCACCAAGTACTCAATAAAACAAGACTACAAAACGCGGTCGACTCCGCTGCATTAGCGGCTGCGGTTGTCGTCGATGAAAGGACCGACGCGGCAGATTTGGCTGAGCGGCTTAGTTTAGCGACGCAAGCGGCGAATGATGCTCTGACTCATTCTGCTGCGTCTGATGGTAACCAAGAATTAGTTTACACGGGGGAAAACATAGATGTAACTTTCTCAAATTCGAACGCTAAAGGCTCATTTGTTGAAGCTGGAGAGTTCTCTTTGGGCAGTGACAGCGACATCTATGTTCGTGTTGCCGTTAGTAATGTTCTTTTGACACAGTATTTAAGTGGCATGTTTGGGCTCGACAAAGGGGTGTCAGCAAGTGCTGTTGCAGGACCAAGTGCGCCAAGCATTACTACATGTAACGTGTCGCCTATTGCTATGTGTGGCGATGTAGGCTCAGCTGATCTGGCGTGGGGATACATTCCTTCTTCAAACCCAAACTACAATGGCGCACAAGATCGAGATGCTGACACTATTCATGTATTGAAACCATCAGGGCACACGGATGGTGGCATTGGTTCGGGTAACTACCACCTTTTAGACTTTGGTTCCGGTAAAAATACAGTAAGAGAAATGCTGGCAGGGGATACTGAGGAGTGCATAACAGTCGGTGATTTAGTCACAACAGAGACTGGTAAAGGTACGGGACCAGTAGCTCAAGGTCTAAATACGAGATTTGATGGGGGTAAGCCAGATGAAGGCATTACTTCAGATAAGTACATCGAAGAGTCCAACGTAACATACGACAATTACCAACAACAATATCAGGATGCGGAAGATCCGGCCGTTGATAACGATGCGTTTTATTATGCCGATTATGTCGAAGGGTTAGCCGCTTGTACGGGGGGGCCTGGCGCGTGCAAGTCGCAATATTACCGAGCGGATGGGAAAACCGATCGAAGGGTATTACGAGTGCCGATCGTTCGTTGTGATGAAGCTCCAAAAAAAGGCGGCAAGATGGATTTAGAAGTACTGGGCCTAGGATGCTTTTTTGTTACTCAGGAAGTGCAAAACAAGGGGAATGAATCGGAAATATTCGGTCAGTTTCTAGAGGATTGTACGGTAAAAAATGCGTCGTCTGGGGTAGATCCGGATGAAGATGGAGTTGGGCCATACAAAATCGTTCTATACAAAGACCCGTCAAGTGGAGGGTCTTAATATGATGTACTCCAATAGAAAGCATCAGATGAAAAAGATGGCTAACCAGAAAGGACTGGCAATTATAGAGTTTATTCTTGCATTGCCAGTGCTACTGATGCTGACCGTATTAGTTATCGACGTGAGCCGAGCTTTTATTCAATACACAGAGGTCAACAAAGCGTTGCAAAATGGCGCACGGTATGCCGTGGTTGATACTTATGGCACGTTAGATTTTGAAGGTATAGCTGAAGAATCTGATATTAAAAATGTGGTGATCTATGGCACGCCGAGTGGCGTTGGTACGCCGGTAATCGACTATATTGAAGCTGCTGACATTATTGTGACTCAACCAACGGACACCAATAAGGTTGTCACCATATCGGCTACTTATAATTATGAGCCTATTTTCTCAACCTTACCTTTTACCGGAACCTCTTTGGCTTTCAGTATTGGCTCTTCTGCGTCAATGAGGACTAGCCCATGAAACAATGGATAAGGAAACAGAAAGGACTGACCCAAGTTGAGTTTTCGTTAATTGCACTTGCGGTAATGTTAGTACTGTTCATGATTATTGAGTTTGCAATCTACTTTTATTCAGTGCAAATGGTCAACGAAATTACCAGGCGAGCGGCACGACTTGCCACGGTTTGTTTTATTTCTGAACGTGATGAAATACCTAATCATCAAGCTTTGGAGAGTCTATATCCTTCAGGTTTTACCGCTAATAATTTACAAATCGAATATTTAGACGATACAGGTGCAACTGTTGATGTGTCGGATTTTTTGAGTACTCCACCTGCAGCATCTACAGTGTTAGATGCTCAGTTTTCAAAAATAAAATATGTTCAAGCAAGAGCAGTTGATTATGAATTTAAGTTTTTTGTGTTAGCTGCGCTTATTAGTGCAGTAGGAAAAACGCCTGCTTTTGAAACTGTATTGCCGGCAGAAAGCTTAGGTGTATTAAAGCCTGAAGCTGATAACCCTGCTGTTTATTCGGATTGTTCCGCGGAGTAGCTTTATGTTGAAACCAGTCAAAATGGATAATGAAACACATAAAAGTTTAAAAACTAACTTGATTATTTGGATAGTTTATTCTACATCAAATTTTAAAATTCACATTGCTGATGAACTATCAAGGTGTGTAAATCTAAATATTGATTGGATAGAGCTAGATACCTTTAACTTGGACTTTGTGAAAAATAAGCAAGTTCCTGATCTCATTTATATTGAAACCGGTGAAAGCTGGGCTCAGAAAGTGGCTCATGTTTATTCTAGTGACAGCAGTTTACAGCATAATCATACCGCTTTGATTGTATTTGGCGACGAGAACGATACTGCATCCCTTAAAATGGCATTAAGGCTTGGGGCAACAGATTATTTGTCTCGTTCGGTTGATTTTGGCGAGCTATATCCTTTATTAAAATCTACCGCGGATGAAAAGATTGCTAATAAGAAAATGGGCGATCTAACATTGTTTATTAATACAAAAGGTGGCTCTGGAGCAACCACTTTGGCTATTAATACAGCAATAGAATTATCAAGCTATGCTAAGAGTAAAGTGTTGCTCGTTGACTTGGATATGCAGTTTAGTGATGCCGCTGATTATTTAAACTGTAAGCCTAAATACAATATTAATGATGTGATTGATTCTGTTAATGATTTAGATGAATTATCACTAGAAGGACTAGTCTACCAGCATCCTTCAGGTTTGAATTATTTGTGTTTTAACCAAAATGATCCTAAAGGTAATTACAAGCATGCGGTTCAAGTTAGTAAATTATTACCTATTTTGAGGCAGTTTTACTCACATATTATTGTGGATTTATCTCATGGCGTTGAGCACGTTTATCAACAAATTGTTTCTCCGGCAACACATGTTTTTTTGATTCTGCAACAGAATGTTACCTCGGTGAAGCATGCTGTTAGTTATATACGTTCTTTAGAATTAGACTATGGTTTAAGTAGTCATCAGGTTGAACTAATTGTTAATCGTTTTGAAAAGAAATCGACAATATCGTTGAAAGACATTGAAAATGCGGTTAGTGGACATGCAATACACTTAGTACCTAATAACTTTGCTATTGCTATCGAGAGCGCTAATTTGGGCAACCCAATTGTTCAATCTAAGAAAAATAGTGCGCTGAAAGCGTCTTTGGCTGAAATATCGCACTTATTAGAAAGTCCGACCAAAGAGAATCAAAGTTGGATAAAAAAACTATTTTCTTAGTAAGGGGGAGTTATGTTTTTCAAACGGAAAGGCGTCGGGAGTTCTTTCAATTCCGTAGATGAAACAAAAGAATCCAAGGTTGTGAATGTCGAGTTGGCAAAATCTGATGAAGACACGTCAGATGAGCAAAAGTCTTTGTCGCCGGTAGAAGCCAAGATGAAAGCGATCGAGGAGCAGAAAAAGCAATTAGAACAAGATCTCTCGATAAAACACTACTACCACAAGAAACTACTGGATACCTTGGATCTCGGGCTTCTATCGCATTTGCAAGAAGATCGCGCGAAAGAGGAGTTGCGCGAAGCGGTTGTTCAGCTCATTGCGGAAGATCAAACACACCCATTGAGTTCAGAAGCGCGAAACCGCGTAATACATCAAATTGAAGATGAAGTGTTCGGCCTGGGGCCTCTTGAGCCACTTCTTGAAGATCAAACAATCTCAGATATCTTAGTAAATGGCCCGAAAAATATTTTCGTCGAACGTTTTGGTAAGTTGGAGAAAACACCGCACACCTTTTTAGACGAACGCCATTTGCGCAACATTATCGACCGTATTGTAAGCCAAGTGGGTCGAAGGATCGATGAGGCTTCACCCATGGTGGATGCTCGACTCAAAGATGGCTCACGTTTTAATGCGATTATACCTCCTCTTGCTATTGATGGGCCTTCAGTTTCTATTCGACGTTTTGCGGTTGAACGTTTGAACATGGATAACTTATTAGAACTTGGATCGTTGTCTCCTGAAATGGCGAAGTTTCTTAATGCGGCGGTTGTGGGGGAAATGAATATCCTGATTTCTGGTGGTACAGGTTCTGGTAAAACAACCACGCTAAATATTTTGTCGAGCTTTATTCCTAGCGACCAACGCATTGTAACCATTGAGGACTCGGCAGAGTTACAACTCCAACAGCCACATATTATCCGTTTGGAAACACGTCCTTCCAATATCGAGGGTAAGGGTGAAATTTCTCAGCGTGATTTAGTAAAAAACTCACTACGTATGCGTCCCGATCGGATAGTTGTTGGTGAGGTTCGTGGCTCAGAAGCGGTGGATATGCTATCCGCAATGAACACGGGTCATGATGGGTCTTTGGCTACTATCCACGCGAATACACCAAGAGATGCGCTGAGCCGGATTGAGAATATGTTCTCGATGGCAGGGTGGAATGTGTCGACAAAAAACTTGAGAGCGCAGATCGCGTCTGCCATCAATATTGTTGTGCAAATGGATCGTCAGGAAGACGGTAAACGTCGCATGGTTAGCGTACAAGAAATTAATGGCATGGAAGGTGACGTTATTACCATGTCGGAGATCTTCACCTTCCAAAGAAGAGGGGTCGATCAAGAAGGCAATGTGTTAGGTGATTACATGGCTACAGGGATTGTACCAAGCTGCCATGACCAATTAGTAAAACGAGGCTTAGACGTACCATTTGAAATATTCAATGAAAAAGCCCGTTAGGAGATTGCTATGGATAGTCAATTCCCCCTTTTTCTTGTACTGCTGTTTTTGTCCGTATTCTTTATTAGCCAAGCGTTAATTCTGCCTTCTGCGGGTAAAAAGGTTAAGCATAAGCAATTAATCAAGCGGATACACGAAAGCCATAAACATATTGATCAAGAGAGTATTTCTTTATTAAGGGAAAACTCGCTCAAGAATCTATCGCCATTAGAGCGATGGCTTGTGAGGTTTAGCCTGTTCGATAACTTTAAGAAGAAGTTGGAACTGGCTGGGATACACATGGGGTTCAGTCGGTTTATTTTCCTCACATTCCTCGGAGGGACTGCGGTTGGTCTATTTCTGTTCTTGTTCGGGCAAGTTTGGTACCTCTGTGCTGGTGTTGCTTTTGCTTGCTGGGTGTCTGTTTACTTCTACATACAGAAAAGGATTGCTGATCGTTTAATGAAATTTGAAGAGCAACTGCCAGAGGCTCTCGATATCATCAAGCGAGTTTTGCAGGCAGGGCAGCCAATTACGCAGGGGTTTGGAGAAGTAGGCAGAGAGGTTAGTGCTCCGCTTGGTCCTGAGTTCATGAATACCTTTAACTTACTCAACTATGGTTATGACCTCCGTTTGGCGATTATGCAAATGTCGGAGAGAACTCCTACCGTATCTATGCTTGCTTTTTCCAGTGCTGTGTTACTGCAAAAGGAAACGGGTGGTAACTTAGTCGAAAACATTGAGAAGCTCTCCCATATCCTACGTGCTCGTTTCAAACTTGCTCGAAAAATAAAAACCATTTCGGCGGAATCTCGAATGTCGGCATGGGTATTAGTATTAGCGCCTTTTGGTTTATACGTCATCATTTCCCTTGTTCGACCTGAGTATATTGAGTTACTCCACACGCATCCAATGGGGATCAAAATGGTCATTGGTGGGATGGTAGCGTTGTTTATCGGTACGCTTTGGATTCGTAAAATCGTCAATATTGAGGTGTAGCCATGGAAAGTATTCAAGGATGGTTAAACGATTTTGCTGTCGGCCAAGAAACACTGCTTATGGGGTTGATCCTCATCACTACAGTGTTGGTTGTGATGACGTTAGGCTCGATAATTATCGGGGTTAACTCGCCAATTAAACGAAAGTTAGCCGAATTGTCTGGTGATAAGAAAGAAGTCTCTCATCACAACAAAAAAATGTCAGACACCTTGGAGTCGTTAGCGCCTTTAACTTCCCCAACCAGTGAAAAAGAGCGCCAAACGACACGCAATAAGCTGATGCATGCTGGGTTTCATGAAAGCAATGCATTATCGATGTTTTATGCCATTAAATCGGTCACGACGATCTTAGGTGTGATGGTGGCGGCACTGGTGTATTTCTCGGTTCCGGAATCTAAATACCTGTACACGTATATGGCGTTATCCGTATTTATTGGGCTTTTATTTCCTGATTTTATTTTGCGTCGAATGGTGAACAAGCGTCAGCAAGCGATTCGTGCAGGTGTGCCCGACATGCTTGATTTGCTGGTGGTTTGTACCGAATCAGGGCTTGGCTTTAATGCAGCGTTGCGTCGGGTTGCTGATGAACTGGTTATCTCTCACCCAGAGCTTGCCGATGAAATCGATACGGTGTGCAACAAAATTAAAGCGGGCAAACCAATGCCAGAAGCGCTGAGGGAGCTAGTATTAAGAACAGGGTTAGAAGAATTAATGGGGCTGGTAAGTATGCTTAGCCATGCCTCTCGAATAGGGGGGAGTTTAGTCAACTCCTTGCGTGAATATACCGAAGACTACAGGGATAAGCGTCAACAAGCAGCAGAAGAAATTGCTGCAAAAATCCCAGTCAAAATGATGTTTCCAATGGTGCTATTTATTTGGCCTTGCTTTTTTATAGTGGCTATCGGACCTGCGTTAATTTCATTGGCTGAGGCATTTTCTAATTAAAAAGCAAAATAGGGATCGTTATGTGGATTAAGAAATACGTCATCATCTCGTTGTTGGTGCTTACCGCATGTTCAACAACTGAACAGTCATCAGATTTCGATTCAACGCTGTACTCAGGTAAGCCCGTTGAGTCTCTCACTAATGATGAACCTCCCAAAACAGAGGAAGAGGCAATCTCACGAGGGGATATTGCATTAAGCAACAAAAATGTCGACTTAGCCTTGTATGAATATATTCGCTCGCTCTCTTTCCCGAATGCGGTCCATAAAGATAAAACCTTGTACACCGTGGGGCGCATCCATTTAGCTAGGGAGAATTCAGAACTCGCCGATAAATCATTTCGAGCATCTTTGGCTGAGAACCCCGATCATATTGGCTCCCTGACTGAGCTTGGTACTTTATACACGAAGCGTGGAGAAAAGGACGTCGGGAAAAGCTACTACATACGCGCTTTGAATGCTGACCAAATTCGCATGGATGGCGATCCTACCATCACTAAAGACAACATTACTGCAGAGAGCGTTGCAACATATCGCTATGATGATAAATCACCAGTCTCTGCTTACTCCGGTCTAGGTGTGCTTTACGACATTCGTGGCGACCACGATATTGCGCAGGCGTTAATTCGAAAAGCGTTGGATATTGACTCAAGAAACGTAAACGCTTTGGTCAGCCTTGGCTACTCCTACTACATGGAAAAAGCTTACTCAAAAGCGGCGCACTTTACTCAAGCCGCACTAAGTATCAAGCCAGGAGATGAGAGAGGAATCAATAATTTAGGTCTCATTGCTTTAGCTAAAGATCAGCCACGACAAGCTCTGAGTATTTTTAGTCGACACATGACAGAACCCGAAGCGCTCAACAATGTTGGCTATTTCTTGATCCTTCAAGGCAAACCAGGAGAGGCGATTCCTTATTTACAACAGGCTATTGATAAGAACCCTGCCTACTATGAACTGGCAAATAAAAACCTAGAACGAGCATTGGCAATGGTGAGAGAGCGAGGGGATACCTCTACCGCGCTTCTCCAATAAATTTGAAGACCCTTTTAAAAGAAAGCCACTCTGCAAGATAGAGTGGCTTTTTCATTTATGGGGAGTAGTCCGTTGCAAAGGTGTTTGTTCAATTAGCCGTCATTCGCTTCTTTCAGGGTAAGAAGCATAGCGCCGTAAAGCCCAGCCAACTATCTTCCATAACATCACCGTCAAGAGTGTTGCGAGGTAGCCATCAATCGCATAATGCCAGGCTAAATGTACCGAACCGATTTGAATGATGACTGCGAAAGCGTAAGCAAAGTAGCCGATGGTTTTGTTGAGTCTATAAATTGATAGCGCCATCAAAACAGCAATGGAAACGTGCAAACTCGGCATTGCCGAAATGCCAGAGCCAATACCATTGGCATTCGCGATGTACTCATCCCAAAGATATTGCTGTGTAGGCAATGCCCACAATTGCCCAGCGTCTACATTGGTAAGATATTGGCTTTGGACTTCGAGCGTTTTCATCAGAGGAACAAACTGTTCATCTCCAGTGATAAGCTCCACATAACATGGGCCTGCTGAAGAAAGCAACGTGGCGAAGAAGACACCAAGAATCATCCAAGACAATGCGAACGTGAGTAAAAACTGTTGCCTTACCAACGGGTATTTTTTGTAGATAAGGAAAAAGATGAGTATGCCCCACATACAAAAAAACCATGCGTTGTAGGCTACATTTAGCCCTAATGAGGCCCAAGCATTGGAGAATAATGCATGGGTCAACTCCCACGGAGCAAACCCGAAGTGTAGCAACGAATCAATATTCGCAAAGGTCAGATCCCACTTGAATGGATTGATGATTGGAATCAGCGATTTCAAAAACGTGTGGTTAGAGAAAATCAGGTTGAGTGCCATCATCGAAACAAACACTGATACAGGTCGGTACAGCGGAAAAATAAGATGCTTCAGTTTTCGTATGAAGCGCTTTGCTGGCTGTTTTTCTTTGCGCAGTATGAGATAGAAATAATAGTAGATACACCAGCTTAAACCTGTGACATACAAAGCTTGTATGAGTGTTTCAAGGTAAGTGGTAAAAGAGTAATCGATAGGGAAATCGAGATACAAAGAACAAAGATAAATGACAGCAGTCGAGATAAAGCAATAGGTGTAGAAAATCCTATCGTTCAATAACTCATTCTTTACTGATGTGAGTAAAGCCGATGCTTTTTGCTGCCAGCTAAGGTTGAGCTCGTAATTGTTGTCTTGTTCCATTGATGATCCGTCATCTCTATCCTTCCAATATCATTAAGCTTAGTTGAGAAAACGGGCACTCGTATTTGAGTGCCCGTGGTTTATCTGGATTCAATCGTTGGCGTATCAGCAGGCTAAATCATGCCCGTGACAAGGCCTGCCGCCACAAAAAACACGATCATCCACAGAACCGATAGGTTGAGCTTTTTGTGTAGATAAAAACCTGCAACCACTAACGCCATGTCGATGGGAGCAACAACTGCGCTGCTAAATACTGGCTGGTAAAGTGCCGCGAGTAGTAACCCTACTACCGAGGCATTTACACCGTTGATGGCGCCGGAAACCAGCGGTTTGCCTGCCAGTGCTTGCCAGTTTTTAAGAACGCCAAGCAGTAAAAGAAACCCTGGGAGGAATACGCCAAGCGTTGCGATCAGAGCGCCTAAAATTGGCGTATCCGAAAGCTCATAACCGATAAAAGTCGCAAAGGTGAACATTGGCCCTGGTACAGCTTGTGCAGCGGCGTAGCCTGTTAAAAATGCATCTTGGCTGAGCTGGTCGCCAACAATGTTTTGCAGAAGCGGCAGAACCACATGACCGCCACCAAACACTAAGCTACCAGCTTGGAAAAAATCACTAAACAGCCCAAGCAAAGGTAACGTATGAGCCACTAACGGTAAGCCGAGTAAAAGCACCGCAAATAGAGCCAATGGCGCGATAGACGGTTTAAACGGCTCTGCTGATGGCGCGGAGTCTTTCTTTAGATATCGCATTCCGACAAAACCTGCTGCGATCAACACGAACATTTGCGTCATGATGCTTGGTGCCACCAGCAACGCAATCGTAGTCGCGATGCACAAACCCGCGGTCAGTTTGCTTTGGCAGAAGTTTTTGTACATGCCCCAAGTCGCATCCGCCACGACGACGACTGCGAGCAGTTTTAGGCCGTGAACGATGTTTTGGAACACTGCGGTGTCGGTGATTTGGCTGCTCACCATTGCCAGCGCCAACATGATGACCACTGAAGGAAGCGTGAATCCGACAAATGCTGCGCATGCGCCACCTAAACCGCCACGTTTATAGCCTAAAGCAAAGCCAACTTGGCTTGAGCCCGGTCCCGGCAAAAACTGACTGAGCGCGACAATTTGCGCGTACTCGCTGTCATCAAGCCATTTCAGTTTCTCAACAAATGTTTGGCGAAAATAACCAATATGAGCCGCAGGACCGCCGAAGCTGAACCAACCCAGCCAGAAAAAAGTTTTGAATATGGTGAACATGTCGAGCCTGTTTATCTAAAAAGCATTGTTGCTAATTTATCGAATGCTCTAAAATGACTCAAATTGATGATTTTAATTTCATCTATGAATGAAATGGGATGAGGATGTTGGAGTGAAAGAGGACATTCAGTGGCGCAACATTGACTTGAACTTATTGGTGACGTTTTCCTACTTGTATCGCTATCGAAGCGTTAGCGTCGCGGCAGAGAAAAGTTACGTTAGCCAGTCGGCGATGAGTCATAGTTTGTCTCGTTTAAGGTTGTTGTTTGACGACCCGCTTTTTGAGCGAAAAGGGCACAAGATGGAGCCCACCGAGCACGCTCACCACATCGCGCCAACTGTGCATCACTTGTTGGATTCTATCGCCAAAGACTTGCTCACTAAGTCTGCCTTCCAACCTGAAAATTACGCGGGTGTATGTCGCATCGGGTTAACGGATTATGCCGAGTTTATCTTTGCTCCTCGGCTTTATGACGAAATACGCCAGCGCGCCCCAGAGGCGCAGATCAGTTTTATTAACGTCAATCGTAGCAACTACGTGGCACTAACTGAGCATGAAAAGCTCGATGTCATTATTGGCAGCATGCCGGTGTTGGATGACAACTTTGAGAGCTTGTACTTGTACACCGAAAAACACGTGTGCATGTGTGATAAACAGGTGTTGAAAGGGGAAACACAGCTGTCTCTGGAAGCGTTCGCGAACATCGAGCAAGCTCTGGTAAGTCCCGATGGGAGCTTAAAGACACAAGTAGACCAAAAGCTCGCAGAACATGGCTTGAGCCGCAAAGTCACCGTGGCGTCGCGCAACTTTCTCACTATTCGGCATCTATTGAAAAAGCGCGATCTCATTGCCATCGTGCCAGAAAAAATGGCGTTGGCGGAGGGCTTTTCGGACGATCTCGTTACCGTTAAGCCGCCGATCGCCGTTGCGGATTTTGATATTGCTATGCTGTGGCATTCCAGCCGAAACAATGAAGACAAAGGCATTTGGCTACGCGAGTTGGTTTCTTCGACCATCACCTCTAAATGATAAACATTTGGGGCACTCATGGTGCTTAGAGTGATTTGTTGTTGAACTTCTTACTACCCGCTGAGTTATCGGCGTTATACCGAAACAGTACTGATTGAGCAAAATGAATGTCTTTGGTTGGGGGGGGGGATGTTCCAGATTTAATTCATAAAAGAGATTAATGGAAAAGGTATCATTGAGTTGTACCACGTAGTTTAAGCTCTGTTTGCACGTATACATGAAGAGGTTGTAAGCGTCCATCTCGGTATTTTTCCACCAGTAAGTTCACTCCCTGAGTTCCCATCAACTCAGAGTGAATACGAATTGTAGACAACGGCGGAAAGGTAAAGCGAGCAGTAGGAATATCATTCATACTAATCAACGTAATATCCTCTGGTATCTTTAAGCCAAATTCATGGATTGCACGTACTATGCCAATCGCGATGGAGTCTGAATCAATGAATACTGCTTTCGGGAAGTCACCTTTGGCTAGCATCTCTTTCGCTAAGTTATAACCGGACAAACTAGAGCAGGAACAATAGTGTATATCTTGTTCTGCGACCACGCCTTTTAGATAGCCATAGTCCAAAAACACATTTTCACGAATGTCAGCTGCGTCGGGCTTGTTTTGACCGCCAATATAACCGATGCGGCGGTGGCCTCGTTGTACAAAGAAATCAACTACTTGCCTACTGATTCGAATAAGGTCGACATCAACGCAATCATAAGGGCAGGTTGGATCTGAAAAGTTTATGTAGCAGATGCTATCGGCTAGACGTTTAGGTAATTTATCTACTATCTTTTGGTCGACATTTCCGACTAAAAGGACACCTGTTATCTTTTTCGTTTCAACATCAATTTCACTGTTATAGCAATTGGTTAGCGTAATACCTAGTTTGTCGCATTGCGTTTCAATCCCATGACGAATTGATAAGTAGTAAGGGTCATTCACCTCTGTTTCTTGTTTGTAGTTATATAAGGCTAAAAAGTGATGTTTTTGCTTAACTTCTTTGATGCCTTTCTTCGAGCTACTGGTGCGGTACTCCAGTTTTTCTGCAATTTCCAAAATGCGGTATTTGGTTTCTTCTTTAACGCTCAACGTTGGGTCCTTGTTCAAAACCCGCGATACGGTTGCAAGTGAGACGCCCGCTTCAATGGCGATATCTTTTAGCTTTGCCATGTAAATTTCCCGTCGGCACTGCTCACTGCCCAAGTGTGAGCTCAATAATCTGACTATTTTAAACAGCTACTTAGAGATGCACAAACCTTTAGTAAGACAGTCCTAAACACTTTAAATCATCATATCAAGCCAACTTGTTTTCATGAAATAGACTCTATTGAGTAATAAATAAAGCCGTAAACGTAAGGATTATATTGCTGTAAAAATACTGAAAAATGCGACTGGTTTGGAAACTTGCTACTTGTGGTAACTCTAGTACTTAATAGGACTCGAGCCGTTTAGAGTTTAATCAAGCAAACGTTTTATTGTTCATGTTTATGTTTTGTGTCTCATTTTATAAACAAATCAATAGGAAAGTATTCAACTCTATTTATAATCTCCGCGCTTTTAAAAGCTGTCTAACAGTATGAAAAATTAGGAAATTATAATGAAAAAAGTATTGCCATTATTGGCTTTAGGTGCAGTGGTTGCTTCAGCATCAGTTCAAGCAAAAGGTGACTGGTATGTTGGTGCTGATTTGGTAAATTCAGATCTTAAAGTTAAAAGCTTGTCAAAAGATTTTTCTGCGACAGGTCTTAGCCTGGCTGTAGGTAAAGAGCTTCAATATTCAGAAAACTTCAAACTAGCTTTTGAAGGTGAGTACATATACTTTGGCGACTTTGAAGAAACATTTTCTTACATGGGGTGGCCGGTTAAATTTAGTGTTGATGCTTCTGCGTTCAATTTCAATGCGAAGCCTAAATACCAATTTGCAGGTACAGGCTTCTATGTTGGTGCGATTGCTGGCCTTGGTGTAATGAGTGTTTCTTATGAAGTGAAATCATCTAGCACTGTTACCGATGATGGTCGTGATGTAGGCTTTAACTACGGTGTTGAGGCTGGTTATGAGTTTTCTTCAGGTTTGGTTGTATCTGGTGGCTACCGTGCTTCTTCGGTAAGTATTGATGCCGAAAACGGTGGCAGCGAAGATTTTGATTTTGACAGCCTGTACGTTGGCGTTGATTACAAGTTTTAAGATCGCGTAAGCAAAAATATAGATACTAAAAAGGAGCCGCTAGGCTCCTTTTTTGATCAGATTATCAATCAACTCATAATGGTGCTCTTGTACGCCTGCAAGGTTGCCATATTTGGGTTGGTGGCGGTCATTTTCTTTCGCGTGTTGCCAGCCAATGGTGTGACGCACAAAATGCTCTGCAAACGCGTGGGAAACTTCCAAGCAACCTGCCAGCACGGTATCAACATAACTTTGCATGATTGGGCTCTTTGCGCATGGTGGTAGTGGCTCGTCTTTTACGTAAACCCAAATGTCATGTTCTTGGTTAAAACTCGCATCTGTTTCGATTTGATCTGGCTGAAGTTGAATACGATGATAACCTCGCTCACGGCGGTCGAATTCTGCGAGCGCTTCTTCATTTACTTCGAGTAAAACGCCATTAACCTGCCCATCGCCTTGGTTCACAACCAGAGGAGACAGAGTATAGCTGTCATCAATCTTTCCCCAGTAGCGCACCAGTCCATGAGCAATGACGGGAATGGCTTCTCCCGTTTGTCCGGTTAACTTACGCGACGCAGAATTAATCAAACTGCCATAGCCAAATATGTACATTGCCGTTGCATCCCTTAACTGATAGTTGTGCCTCTCATGTTTATACCTAACCCGCATCTGAAGCACAACTTTACCTCTTAAGTATAATCTCAACTATAAACATGTATTTTTTATACATGTTTGTGGTAGCATCAATATGTAGTTGAGTTAACCAGCATCGAGAGACGCTTGAGGGCAAGATAATGCTGAATATCACCGATAAAAAAGTAGAAGAAAAAATCCCCGCATGGCTGCGATTAGGCTTTCGGCCGTTTTTTCTGTTTGGGGCGATTTACGCCATTGTTGCGATTGCGTTGTGGGTGTGGATGTTCCAAGACGGACAGCCAAACGCATTAGCTGTGCCTGCATTGTGGTGGCATGTACATGAAATGTTGTTCGGTTTTTCGATGGCCATTGTAGTTGGCTTTGTACTGACCGCGGTACAAAACTGGACTGGCATTAATGGTACCAAGCATTACATGCTTCTGGCTTTATTTGGCTTGTGGTTAGTGCCCCGCATCTTGCTTTGGACACCTGCACCGTTATGGTTAACCAGCAGTATCGAAGCGGTATTTTTACTGTTTGTCGCCTATGAGGTGGGCATTCGTGTGTATAGAGCCAAAGGTTGGCGTAATTTGTTTTTCGTTCCACTGTTTCTTTTAGCCATCTTTGCGAACTTTGCAAGCTACGCAACGATAAAAGGTATGCCGCCCTTTAGCTCTTCAGCGGTGTGGCAAGCAATGCTGTGGTGGTTTACCTTGCTGTTGTCAGTGATGGGCGGACGTGTGATTCCATTTTTTACTGCGCGTCGATTTAATTTCGAAAAAGCGCAACCATTGGCTTGGTTAGAGTGGTTTGCGAACTTGCCGTTGGTAATGCTATTTGTGCTGAGCTTTTTCCCTGTGACGTTTGCAGAACTAGGTAGTCCTTTGATGCTGTTTGCAGGTGTTGCTCAGTTGGTGCGTTTTGTTCGCTGGAAACCTTGGTTAACCCTGAGCGAGCCTTTAGTGTGGTCGCTGCATGCTGCGTATTTGTGTTTACCACTAAGCTTAATTTTGCGAGGCGTCTGGGGAGATGCATTTGCCAGCCATAACCTCATTCACCTGTTTGCGATAGGTGCGTTAGGCGGTTTGATTTTAGCGATGATTACACGGGTGACGATGGGACATACTGGTCGCATGATCTACAAAGGGCCAAACATGAGCCTTGCGTTTGCAGCGATTACCGCGGCAGCTTTGGTTCGCAGTTTCGCCGTGATCTTTGATCCAGCGAACATGATACTGTGGATTGATATCAGCGGTGGATTATGGATTGTTGCGTTTGGGCTATTTGTGTGGCGCTTTGGTGTGATGCTTGTGACCCCTCGTGTGGATGGTCACCCCGGATAAGATTCTAATGTGAGTAGAGAAAAGAGGAGCCGCGTGCTCCTCTTTTGGTTTTTGTTCTTTATAGGTTTAGTGTTTATTCGTCTTCGTCGTCCGCTTTATTCGTGAGCCCCAAGCGTTTAAATAGCCACCACTCTAGACCAAAAATGACAATTAAGGCGATGCAGAACCAGGTGAATGCCATGGTGGAATCCACGCCTGGCATTCCACCAACATTGATACCGAGTAAACCTGTTAAGAAGCTGGTTGGTAGAAAAATCGTTGCTACCAAAGTAAACAGGTAACTGTTTTTATTGGTTTTCTCATCACGATGATGTTTGATCTCTTCTTGGAAAAGCGCCACTTCTCCAAGATAAAACTCAAGTGTTTCATTTATGCGCGTAATATTATTGTGTGCGAAGCGATATTGATGAGGTCTCAAAGCAATCAATTCTGATTCTGACTCCACAAGATCACGGATAGCGTACTGCTGAGGACGAATAAAACGCTTGATAGAAATCAGTGCTTTTTGAGTAGCCATATGTTTGTACGTCGACTCATCATTCACATCGAACTGGTTTAGTGTTTCTTCAATCGTATCAAGGTAAATGTCTATTTTACTGTTTAATCCTTCAATGATCTGATGAAGTAAACTGGCAAGACTTTTTGGGCCTTTGTGTTCCGCTAATGCTTGGCGAATCTCCATGATCGCGCGTGATGGAATTTTACGAGTTGAAATGAGTGCGCCTTGAAAGTAGAGAATTCGAATACTAAGCATATCTTCTGGTGATGCATTGCCGTTCATATTGACGCCTCGTAAAATCAACATGAAGTTCTCGTCATCCAAAGGATGGAAAGATGGTCGGCTTTCGTCGGCTAATAGATGATCAACCGTAGCTCGAGGTACTTGGTTCTGCTCCAGCCAACCACGAATATCAGGATGCAGCCGTTCGCAATGGTACCAATGCTTAGCTTGAATTTGCTCTGCCGTGGTGGATTGTTGAGTTGCTTCTGGGGTTGAGAAGTCCCAATGTTCAATCATAAAACCCATTTTCTTTTCCTTGTTTGAGCCGATACCAAAATAACCTCAAGATACTTCTTTCGCGAGAATTGCATTGCCATACAGAGGCAATACTCTGAGTACGGTACTCTGAAGTCATTGATGCATTATTTTTCAAATGAGTATGATTGTATTTAACGCCAAATGTCTATGAATAGTTGTTCTTATTTGCAATCGAGTGGAGCGCACCAAGGTGTTGTGCTTAAACAACAAAACAAAAAGCCTGCAACTAAGCAGGCTTTATTGTGGGGGAGGGAGGGGAGCTGTTAGCCAACTTGAGAAAGATTAACCACTTTCTGTTGTAGCTTTTTCTTTAAATAGTCCGTTAAGGCCTGTTTTTCTTCCTCGTTCATGTAAAGACCAAGCTTAGTACGGCGCCATAAAATGTCTTCATCGGTCATTGCCATTTCATGGTTCATTAAGTAATCGATCTCACGTTGGTAAACACCACCTGCTTGTGCCGAGAACGTTTGTCCTAAGTCAGCTTCACTTGTTGTACCTTCCATTAAGTTCCACGTTTGGGTACCAAACTGTGTGACATAACGAAGAATCAATGCTTCTGGCGCCCAGGTGTATTTAGCGTGAATTTGTTTAGCTAATTGTTCACGACTACAGCTGAAGTTACCACCAGGAAGGGTTTGGTTGGCAGTCCAGTCTTTACCCATTTCAGGTAGGAACGGAGCTAGCTTTTTCATTGCTGCTTCACCTAACTTACGGTAGGTCGTTAACTTACCACCAAAAACAGAAAGCAGAGGTGCATGGTCGTATTCCGCATCGAGCTCTAGCGTGTAGTCTCGTGTGATTGCTTGCGGAGAGTCAGATTCATCGTCACATAAAGGACGAACACCACTGTATGTCCAAACTACATCTTCGCGAGTCAACTGGTGGACAAAGTGTTGGTTTACGATATCAATGAGGTAATCGACTTCGTCATCTGAGATCGACACTTCGCGAGGGTCACCTTTGTATTCCACATCTGTTGTACCAATGATTGAGAACTTATCTAAGTAAGGAATCATAAATACGATGCGATTGTCTTTGTTTTGAAGGATGTAGGCTTGCGGTTCGTTGTGGATACGAGGAACAACGATGTGCGAGCCTTTGATTAAGCGAATGTTACGAGGAGAGGCTTGCTCTAATCCATCATCAAAGAACTGTTTTACCCAAGGCCCCGCTGCATTGACTAACGCTTTCGCTTTACGTTCGAAACGTTGGTCTGTCATCACATCGTGAATAGTAACGTGCCAGATACCACCTTCACGGTGTGCTTTTTCCACGCGGCAGTAGTTACGCACTTCAGCATGGTTTTCGCGAGCCGCAAGAACGTTCAGTAATACTAAACGCGCATCATCAACCCAACAGTCAGAGTATTCGAAACCCGTTTTCATTTCTGGTTTTAGCAAGCCAGATTTCGCAAGGTTGACGGTTTTACTGCCTTGCAGCGTCGTACGTTTACCCAAGTTATCGTAAAGGAAAAGGCCACAACGAATCATCCAAGCTGGGCGTAGGAATGGGCGATGCGGTAAACGGAAACGCATTGGTAGTGCGACGTGTGGTGCTTTACGAAGAATAACCTCACGCTCTGCGAGCGCTTCCGAAACTAAACGAAACTCGTAGTGTTCAAGGTAGCGTAAACCGCCGTGTATCAGTTTAGAACTTGCTGAAGAAGTCGCAGATGCGAAGTCATTTGCTTCATATAAGCCAACACTCAAACCTCGGCCTGCTGCGTCTGCCGCAATACCAGCTCCGTTAATGCCGCCACCGATTACGATCAAGTCTAAGGTAGTGGATGAGCTAGTAGTGGAAGCATTATTTTGTATACTCATAAATTTGACCTCTTGGTGAGCGAACGAGCATTTTAGAACATAATGTAATCCTAGCTCAGGTTTCGTTTGTGATCATCTATTATTTTCGTTTGTGAGCGTTTTGTGTGATTTAGACACAAAAAAACCTCTGTCTAATTAAGACAGAGGTCATTTGAGGGGGAATTATACGATTGACGTTACTCGTTTTCGGAGTTTGATTCGTTAGCTTCAACCACTTCAAGTGGGATAGAAGCTTCCTTCAAAATTGACAAGATTTCTTCTGGTGGCTGCTTATTGGTAAAGATCATGTTGAGCTGTGCAATATTGCCTAGTTTCACCATAGCATTGCGCCCGAACTTGGTGTGGTCTACGGCAAGAAATACACTACGGCTATTGTCAATGATCGCTTGTTTTACCCGGACTTCGTGGTAATCAAAGTCTAATAGCGAGCCATCGAAGTCGATACCGCTAATGCCGAGAATACCAAAGTCGAGACGGAACTGTTTAACGAAATCGAGGGTAGCCTCGCCAACAATACCGCCGTCTCTGCTGCGGACTTCTCCACCCGCCAAAATGACTTTGATTTCAGGGTTAGGGAAAAGAATGGTCGCAACATTGATGTTGTTGGTGACAACACGCAACTGTTTATGGTTTTTATTGAGCGCTCGCGCAACTGCTTCTGGTGTGGTGCCGATATCAATGAATAGTGTGGCACCATCTGGAATGTGTTTGACTACCTCGTCTGCAATGACATCTTTTTCATTGAAGTTGAGCGCTTTACGCGTGTTGTAAGATGTGTTTTCAGAACTGAGAGGAATAGTGGCTCCACCGTGATAACGACGAATTTTGTTGTCATCGGCGAGTTCATTGAGATCGCGTCGGATGGTTTGTGGGCTGACATTGAATCTTTCTACCAACTCATCCGTGCTGACATAGCCTTGTTTTTTCACCAGCTCAACAATCTGCTGGTGTCGAGGTATTTGCTTCACTTACCACTCCCTTGTGCATTGGTAACGGCCAATGCTTCAAATTCGAAGCTCTATTGTGCTCGAATTTGCTCGTTGTGAGAAGTAAGCGAGTTCAGGAATCGGGGATAAAGCGCAAAAAGAGCGCACAAATGGCGCTCTTTTTTTCTTATGGAGATGAGATTAATCTTCTTCGTCGTGAAGTTCAGACCAGGTTTGTGCACATTTCACTGCACGTTTCCAGCCCTTGTAACGACGATTGCGTTTTTCTTCATCATCGTGTGGCTCAAAGGTGCGATCAAGTACCGCTTTATTCTGCAACTCATCAATGCTATCCCAGTAACCAACTGCAAGGCCGGCAAGGTAGGCTGCACCAAGAGCGGTAACCTCAGTTACTTGAGGGCGGTGTACTTCTGTGTTCAATACATCGGATTGGAATTGCATTAGGAAGTTGTTCGCTACTGCACCACCATCGACTCGAAGGTTCGCAAGCTTAATGCTTGAGTCAGCTTGCATCGCATCCAGTACGTCACGAGTTTGATAAGCGATGCCTTCCAATGTTGCACGGATGATATGGTTTGAATTCACACCGCGAGTAAGGCCGACAATCGTGCCACGTGCGTAGGCATCCCAGTATGGAGCGCCTAAACCAGTAAATGCAGGCACGACATAAACGCCGTTTGATGTATCCACTTTTGTCGCGAAGTATTCAGAGTCTTCTGCACCGTTTAGGATTTTCAATTCATCGCGTAGCCATTGGATAGAAGCTCCACCCATGAATACGGCACCTTCAAGTGCATAAGCTGGTTCGCCTGCAGGACCACAAGCCAAAGTTGTTAGAAGACCATGTGTCGAAGTGACTTTTTCTTGGCCCGTATTCATTAGCAAGAAACAACCCGTACCGTAAGTGTTTTTCGCTTGACCCGCTTCAACACACATTTGGCCGTAAAGCGCCGCTTGTTGGTCACCTGCGATTCCAGAAATAGGAATACGAGTACCGCCTTTACCACCGATGTTGGTTTTACCGTAAATTTCCGATGAGCGCTTCACTTCTGGCATCATAGATGCTGGAATGCCAAGCTCATCTAACATTTTTTGATCCCAACATAGATCGTTGATGTTAAACAGCATGGTACGCGATGCATTAGTGTAGTCGGTTACGTGAACGCGACCTTGAGTCATCTTCCAAACTAACCAAGTATCGACAGTACCAAACAACAGCTTGCCTGCTTCTGCGTCTTCTCGTGCGCCTTCAACATTGTCCAGAATCCATTTAACTTTGGTACCTGAGAAGTAAGGGTCAAGCACCAAACCAGTGTTGTCACGTACATAGTTTTCGAGACCGCGTGCTTTTAAATCTTCACAGATATCAGCAGTACGGCGACATTGCCATACGATCGCATTGTAAACGGGTTTACCTGTTTCTTTGTTCCAGACGATGGTCGTTTCACGCTGGTTAGTAATACCGATAGCCGCTAATTGGTCGCTACGGATGCCAGACTTAGCTAGAGCTTCTACTAAAGTAGAGCTTTGTGTTGCCCAGATCTCCATTGGATCATGTTCAACCCAACCAGCTTCTGGATAAATCTGAGTAAATTCGCGTTGCGCGACGCTTACGATGTTCGCATCGTGATCAAGAATCACTGCGCGAGAGCTTGTTGTACCTTGGTCCAGGGCAACAATGTATTTTTGCTCAGTCATGGTAAGAATCCTTTTGTTTCGTTATTTATATTTTAGTAAATGTTCGAGTTACGTCAGTTTTAAGCTCTAGCTTCTTCTGTTTCTTCTTCCGTCTCACATTGGTTTGGAATCGTACAACCGTGGCCTTGTTGTGGAAGGTAAGCGGCAATCGCTTTTGGATACAACCAACCACCAAAACACGCACCTGCAATCGGAGCAAGTAAAGGCACGATAAAGTAAGGAATGTCTTTAGCACCTGTCAGAGCGCAATCCCAACCTGCGAAGTAAGCGAACAGCTTCGGTCCAAAGTCACGAGCAGGGTTCATCGCAAAGCCTGTTAGTGGGCCAAGTGAACCACCGATGACGGCAATCAAAATACCGATCAATAGAGGGTTCATTGCGCCACGTGCTGCGCCGTTATTTTCATCGCCCAGAGCCAGAATCGCAAACATCAGCACAGCAGTGATAACGAATTCCACAGCAAAAGCACCAAAGAAAGAGAGGGAGGCATGCGGATAGGTTGAGAAGATACCAGCAGTTGCTAGTGCATCTTGGCTGCTGCGAACGAAGTTATGAGCGATTTCGTAGTCGGTGAAAAGGTTGCTGTATAAGCTGTATACCAATGCAGCAGAACAGAATGCCCCAAGCATTTGAGCGATAATGTATGGCACCACTTTCGCCTTATCAAAACCATGGAACATAGCAAGTGCGATGGTAACGGCAGGGTTGATGTGTGCACCAGAGACGCCAGCCGTACAGTAAATAGCGATGGCGACACCGAAGCCCCATACAATACTGATTTCCCATTGTCCAAATGATGCGCCTGTTAGAACTAAGGCTGCAACACAGCCTACGCCGAAGAAAATAAGTAGTCCTGTACCGATAAACTCGGCCAAACATTCTCCGAGCAGAGAGGGGTGTTTGTTCGTTGTCATGTTAAAAGTCCTTTGATCATTTTTGCCTGTCTAGCACGATACTATTGTGCATATATAAACGTTTGCGAAAACAAACGAGCGCTAAAAATGAGCGTTTGAGCATAAATTTGTTAATCAAAGTCTTCGTTTTTGTTAAATGGCGCATCTTTTAACCGGAAAAGAACACAACGAAAATAATTTATTTGTCACGAGGCCAGTGTTGAGAGCGCTCAAATTACCGATGTGAAAAAGAATGCACAACTGGTAAGAGGAGTTTTGTGAAGCTGCTACGTGCTTGGAGATTTATTACACAGAACTTGTGTAGCAGTTAACCCTAAAGGAGTAGGAGGATGTCAAATGTATCAAGGGCTAGCAGTGATATAAAAATACGCAGTCATGTTTGGACTTTTAGAAAAAATCGTCATCCCATTGATACCAATAGGATGAGTTGAGAAGAGAATAAACGCTGTTAATGTCTTGTGTTTGTGAATCATTGCTTCGGCTTGTATTCAAATAAAAAATTGTTTTTTTTATTTCGTTTGATGCTAAACGTGATCGTTTTTCAGCTTTTTAGTTATTAGTTGGTTCGGAGCGAGTAGGGCAGGCGTAAATCGCCCTTTTTACGGTTAGTTTATGTTCTAATTCGAGCCTTTGTTTCAAAGGTTTCGAATTGGAATGCTAAAGTGAGGGGTTTGAACATCAGTTTAATATTAACGAATCTTGAGTAAAGTTGAACGATGATCTAATTAATGCTCATATAATTTACTGTATTTACTTATATTTAATTCATGTGCAACATTTGTCACAGAAATAAAATCCTGACTCCATACAATTCATGAACTTTCGAACGAAGATTTATTTTGTTTCGTTCGCTCCTTTTGTGTTTTTACCATCGCATACAAAATAATGAGGTTCCTATGTTTGGAATATTCAAACCTAAGGCGCACATTGATCGTCTGTCCCCTGGCAGCATCGATAGCACCTACTCTCGCCTCCGTTGGCAACTCTTTATCGGTATCTTTGTTGGCTACGCCGGTTACTATCTAGTTCGTAAAAACTTCAGTTTGGCGATGCCTTATCTTATCGAGCAAGGCTTTAGCCGCGGAGACTTAGGTGTCGCCTTGGCAGCTGTTTCCATTGCATATGGTCTCTCTAAGTTTCTAATGGGCAGCGTTTCAGACCGCTCCAACCCTCGCTATTTCCTTAGTGGCGGCCTATTGATGTCTGCATTAGTGATGTTTTGCTTTGGCTTTATGCCATGGGCGACTGGTAGCGTCACTGCGATGTTCATTTTGCTTTTCTTGAACGGTTGGTTCCAAGGGATGGGGTGGCCTGCTTGTGGCCGAACCATGGTGCACTGGTGGTCACGTAAAGAGCGTGGTGAGATCGTTTCGGTTTGGAACGTGGCGCACAACGTGGGTGGCGGCTTGATTGGTCCACTATTTATTCTTGGCCTGTGGGCATTTAACGATGATTGGCGCACTGCATTTTATGTTCCTGCATTTTTCGCCACGTTGGTTGCTGTGTTTGTTTGGATGACGGTTCGCGATACCCCTCAGTCTTGTGGTCTGCCTCCTATTGAAGAATACAAAGACGATTACCCAGATGACTATGACAAGTCCCATGAACAAGAAATGACAGCGAAGGAAATCTTCTTCAAATACGTCTTCAATAACAAACTTCTTTGGTCGATTGCAATTGCAAACGCATTTGTTTACCTAATTCGTTACGGCGTACTGGACTGGGCACCTGTTTACCTAAAAGAAGCGAAGGATTTCTCGGTAGATAAATCGTCATGGGCTTATTTCTTATACGAATGGGCTGGCATTCCAGGAACACTATTGTGTGGTTGGATCTCTGACAAATTGTTCAAAGGTCGTCGTGCACCTGCTGGTATCTTATTTATGGTGTTAGTGACAGTTGCAGTGATGGTTTATTGGTTTAACCCTGCGGGCAACCCAACAGTAGATATGATGGCGCTTATTGCAATTGGCTTCCTAATCTATGGTCCGGTTATGCTGATCGGTTTGTACGCACTTGAACTCGCTCCGAAGAAAGCGGCAGGTACTGCCGCTGGTCTTACTGGTTTGTTTGGATACCTAGGTGGGGCAGTTGCCGCAAACGCGATTTTGGGCTACACCGTAGACCACTTTGGCTGGGATGGTGGCTTTATCATCTTAGTGGGTTCTTGTATTACTTCTATCGTGTGTTTGATGTACGCCTTCTTAGGTGAACGTGCGCACCACGAGCAAAAAGAGCGCGAGAAGGAAGCGCTAGCGTAATATTTATTTAAAGAGGCAGTGGAATACTGCCTCTTCGCTTTATCAAGGAAATAACAATGAAAACAAAGTCAGTATGTCTTACTTTTTTAGCACTTAGCCTCTCTGCTGGTGCGATTGCGAAGCCGCTTGTCATTGCGCATCGTGGTGCATCGGGCTACTTGCCTGAGCACACGCTAGAAGCCAAAGCACTTGCTTACGCAATGAAACCTGACTACATAGAGCAAGATGTGGTAATGACGAAAGATGACCAGTTGGTCGTGTTGCATGACCATTATCTCGATCGCGTAACGGATGTTGCGGAGCGTTTTCCTGATCGTGCACGTAAAGATGGTCGTTATTACGCGATTGATTTTACTCTGGCGGAAATCAAATCCTTGCGAGTAACTGAAGGCTTTAATATCGATGAGAAAGGCAACAAAGTAGCGGGCTATCCAACCCGATTCCCTATGTGGAAATCTGATTTCACCGTGCCGACATTTGCTGAAGAGATTGAGCTGATCCAAGGCTTAAACAAAACGCTGGGTTATGACATAGGTATTTACCCAGAAATTAAAGCGCCTTGGTTCCATCGTCATGAAGGTAAGGACATTTCTAAAGCAGTACTTAAAGTCTTGAAGCAGTACGGTTATGGCTCTCAAGACGACAAAGTCTACCTTCAGTGTTTTGATGCGAATGAACTTCAACGCATCAACAGTGAACTCATGCCTACAATGGACATGGACTTAAAGCTCGTTCAGCTTATGGCTTACACGGACTGGAACGAAACTATGGTGTACAAAGGCGACAAGGCAACACCATACAGTTATGACTGGATGTTCGAAGCCGACGGAATGAAGAAAGTAGCGAGTTACGCGGAAGGAATTGGACCTTGGAAGCCGATGCTGGTAGATGATAAGTCAACCAAAGACAATATCATCATCAAGCCGTTGATGAAGGCTGCAAAAGACGCTGGCTTGCAAGTGCATCCATACACGTTCCGCGCCGATCCAGGACGCATTCCAGCGTACACTGACAGCTTTGAAGGCATGATGGATGTGTACTACAACCAAGTAAAAGTGGATGGTTTGTTTACAGATTTCCCAGATAAAGCGGTCAGCTTTTTAAATCAGTAATCAGCACTCACGCATTTTGCTTTAAGCTAAAAAGTCCCCCAACAGTTTCCTGCTGGGGGATTTTTCTTAACTATTTATTAGTTGTTTTTATGCAGTTCGCTGTTCAGTTCAACCGCGCTCTTGTTTGCAAGACACTCGATTTGACCTGTTACAGAGTTACGACGGAACAGTAGGTCAGAAACACCAGCAAGATCGCGTGCTTTCACCACTTCGACTTCTTGACCGTCAGAATCTAGCATGCGTACTTTAGAACCAGCAGTTACGTACAGACCTGATTCGATAGTACAACGGTCACCCATTGGGAAGCCAAGACCTGCGTTCGCGCCTAGTAGAGAGTTTTCACCGATAGAAACCACAACTTTACCGCCGCCAGATAGCGTACCCATGATAGATGCGCCGCCGCCGATGTCAGAGCCGTTACCAACCACTACGCCAGCAGAGATACGACCTTCAACCATGCTCACGCCTGTTGTACCCGCGTTGAAGTTGATGAAGCCTTCGTGCATTACCGTTGTGCCTTCGCCAACGTGTGCGCCAAGACGTACGCGAGAAGTGTCAGCGATACGAACGCCAGTTGGTACCACGTAGTCCACCATTTTAGGGAACTTGTCTACGCAATCTACGCTTAGTGCACGACCCGCTAGGCGAGCTTCGATTTGACGCTCTGCTAGTTCAGGTAGGTCGATTGGACCTTCGTTAGTCCATGCGATGTTGTGTAGTAGACCGAAGATGCCGTCTAGTACCGTGCCGTGCGGTTGAACTAGGCGGTTAGAGATAAGTTGAAGTTTTAGGAAACCTTCAGCAACGCTTTGTGGCTGCTCGTCAGTGGCAAGGATTACCAGTACAAGTGGTTGTGCTGATTCTGCTGCTTTTGCTGCGAAAGAAGCGTTTGCCGCATCGCCGTTTGCTTCAAATGCTGCTGCCAGTTCTGCGCTTTGTGCTGCAGAGATCTCGATAGCTTGGTTGCCTTGCTCATAACCTGCTACTGCTGCTAGTGCGTTAACAAGCGCTTCGCTTGGGTTAAGAACTGGGTTTGGGAAAAACGCTTCGATGATTTTGCCGTCGCGGTTTTTAGTTGCCGTACCAAAGGCTAGAGAGAAGAAAGCCATAGTTGATCTCCATGTGTTGAGTCTTGTGTCTCGTCTGTTCACTGACAAGAAATAATTACGTTGTCAGCCATCATAAAGAGAGTATTGGGGAGTTTAAAGAGGGGAAATGGAGAAAGTCTGTAGATGGATACCTTTTGTCTTTTTAGAGATATGTTTGTCTGATGAGAAATGTGTCGCAAAAGCCTTCTCAGACCGGTTTGGGGTAAAGACACAGTGAAGTTGGAGAAGGGGGCATAGCAAAAATAAGGGGAGGACCGAAGTCACTCCCCCTACACTGGGTTTGTTGGATTTACTGGCTTTGGATAGTAAAGCGATAAATCGACTTAGAGGCTTAGCTCACCGACCTCTACTGCAAGTGCAACCGTTGCCCCTACCATTGGATTATTGCCCATACCGATAAAGCCCATCATCGCTACGTGTGCTGGTACTGAAGAGCTACCCGCGAATTGTGCATCGGCGTGCATGCGACCCATAGTGTCTGTCATGCCGTAAGAGGCAGGGCCTGCCGCCACGTTATCTGGGTGTAGAGTACGACCAGTACCACCGCCTGATGCCACAGAGAAGTAAGGCATGCCTTCACGGTTACGTTCCGCTTTGTAGATACCTGCTACAGGGTGTTGGAAGCGAGTCGGGTTGGTTGAGTTACCTGTGATGCTCACATCCACTTGTTCTTTATGCATGATAGCCACGCCTTCACGCACATCGTCTGCACCGTAGCAAAGGATCTCACCACGTGGACCTTGGGAGAAACGGCGACGTTCTACTTCCACTAACTCACCAGTTTGGTAGTTGTATTGAGTGCGTACGTAAGTGAAACCATTGATGCGTGAGATTAGGTAAGCGGCGTCTTTACCCAAACCATTTAGGATAACTTTCAACGGATTTTTACGTGATTTGTTCACGTTCAATGCGATTTTAATTGCGCCTTCTGCCGCTGCGAATGACTCATGGCCCGCAAGGAAAGCGAAACAGCCACTTTCTTCATTCAATAGACGAGCCGCCAATGCACCGTGACCGATACCCACTTGGCGTTGCTCTGCGACGCTGCCTGGTTTTGTGCACGCCTGAAGACCTTCACCGATGATGTTTGCAGCTTCTTCTGCTGTTTTTGCACCGCGGAAAATCGCCAAAGTAGTGCCCAGTGTATAGGCATCGGCAGCGCTTTCAAACGCGATAGGTTGAGTGTCCATCACTAGCGCTTTAGGGTCGATACCACGATCCATACAGTATTGGTAAGCCTCTTCCAGAGAAGAAAGTTGCATTTCGTCTAAAGTGCGACGTACAGATTCAGTAATTGGAGTGTTCATAATCTCTTTCCTCTTGGTGGCAATTATTGTTGGCGTGGGTTGATGGTAGATACGGCTTCGTCAAAACGACCGTAAGTCCCCGTTGCTTGGTCTGCAGCTTCTGCTGCAGGTACGCCTTCGTTGATGGCTTTCATCATCTTGCCTAGGTTGAGATATTGGTAACCAATCACTTCTTTGTTTTCGTCTAGCGCGAGTTTTGTTACATAGCCTTCAGCCAACTCCATGTAACGTACGCCTTTCGATTTAGTTGAGTAGCTAGTACCCACTTGGCTACGTTGAGTTTGACCAAGGTCTTCCAGTGCCGCACCAATTTCCAAGCCGCCTTCAGAGAAAGCAGATTGAGTACGACCGTAAACAAATTGAAGGAAGATTTCGCGCATCGCGACGTTAATAGCATCACATACCAAGTCGGTATTCAGTGCTTCAAGAATGGTTTTGCCTGTTAGGATTTCTGCGGCCATCGCTGCTGATTGAGTCATGCCTGAACAGCCGATCGTTTCGATCAAAGCTTCTTCGATGATGCCGTTTTTGACGTTAAGAGTCAGTTTTGCTGCGCCTTGTTGAGGAGCACAAGCGCCAACGCCGTGGCTAAGACCAGAAATCGCGATAACGTCTTTTGGATTGATCATTGCGCCTTCAACAGGGATCGGTGCAGATGCATGAAGATCGCCGCGTTGAATCGGGCACATTGATTGGATTTCGTGTGAGTATTGCATAGTGTTTTCCCAGTGTACGATATCCAGCCTATTTGTCAGACTCAACGGCGTTGACTGCTCTTATTCGCTCCATCAAATAGAAAACTATGTTCAGGAGGTTCATGCGTTTGTCGCCTTGTTGAGTTAACAACTATTTTGGATATCTTTTTAATTTTTGAGAAAACAGGAGCGGGGTTGGAGAAGAGTTGAATTGCTCACTACAGAACTCTTGCTTTCACAACACAGGCGAAAGCATTTCCAACAGGGCTGACCTGTTTTCGTTTCTGTAGGAGTCATTAGCTTTAAAGCGGTTCGAATCTTTCGATTCCGGTGGTACCCCATCACCGAACCCATTTAGACTAGATCTAAGTCACACTAATCTGCAACATGAAATTTAGAGCAATTTGGGATATTAAATCGGTTCTTTATATTCTCAGAGATATATGGAGATAAACGGAAGGAATAAAAAAACGCCGCATAATGCGACGTTTTTTCTAAACAAATGAGAGGTTTATGCAGCGTCTTCTTGCTCGCTATCTTCTTCAACAGCTTCAAGCTTCTTTGCTTTTTTTGGTGCAGGTTTACGTTTTGCACCCAGAGCGTAAAGCACTTCTTCTTTGTTTTGCGCAAGGTACATTGCAAGATCTTCTTGCTTACCTTCGTCTTCTAGAAGTTCACTTTTACCCAGCAGTGAGAATAACTCGTCTGCCATATCCAGCATTTTGTCGTATGCGTCAGCTTCCGCTTTAGAGGTAAAAGTCATTTTCTCTTCTCCATTGCGTTCTACCACGTACTTGACGATTACAGCCATGGTTGGTCCCCTAATTTGGTGTATTGATACTGGCTTTTTATACAGTTTTTGACCAATCAAGTCTAGCGACAAGCCTCAGAATGAGAGACACGTACAACTAACTGACTAGCATTTAAACTATCTTGGTTTCACTTTGCGGATTTATTCCCCAAAGGAAGGTTTGTTGGTCGCTCCCAATCTTGGCAAAATTCGATAAACGTTCTGAGCAATGGGCTTTGATATTTCTCTTTATGAACCAGTAACCAGAAGCGACGTTTCATATCTAAAGGCATGTCGAGCAGTTTTACGCGGCCGTCACGAATAGCAGGTTCTGCAGACAAACGTGACAAGCAACCTAAGCCTAACCCTGCCGATACTGAGTTGATCAGCGCTTCGGTGGTATTGAGCTGAAAAGCTTCATGCCAATGTTCCAAGCGCGGCGCGACAACGCGCATAAAAAATTCGCGTGAACCAGATCCCGCCTCTCGCAATATCCATTCACTGTTTTCTAGCTCGGTTAAGTTTACTGGCCCTTCGTGCGCGGCTGGGGAATCGGGCGCGCAAATCACGCACATTTCATCTTCGCTAAACTGGGTGGACTGCAATTCAGGGTGAAGTGTTTTGCCTTCAATGAGGGCTATGTCTAACTCGTAATCGGTCAGCATGTCGCAGATTTGTGCGGAGTTAGAAATGAACAGGCTTTGAGATCGATGGTTCGTTTGCTGACGAAATTCGCTAAGCAAATAGGGCGCGACTTGGTTGCCAATGGTGTCGCTGGCACCAATGCGAAGTTGGCCCGATAGCGCTTGGTCACCATCGAAAATGCTCTCGATGTCTTTGGCTCGGTTGAGTAACTCATCCGCCAGTGGTAGCAGTTTTTGACCTTCTTGGTTCAAAATCAGTCGGTTATTAACACGATCAAACAAGTGATGGCCGATCTGTTTTTCTAATTCTGAGAGTGCCATGCTCACTGCGGCTTTCGATAAAAAGAGACTATCAGAAGCTGCTGTGAGCGTTTTGTGCTGCGTGATCGTCGTAAACACTTTCAGTTGTTTAAGAGAAATGTGACTTGCCATACCCCACCGTTAAGTAATTCTGAACGTTTGTTTTAAATAATTAGATATATCGGAACGAAGTGCAAGCGTATTATACGTCCCATCAAGAGTGAGTCTGGTTGAGGTCATCATGATTCAAAGAACAAAAGCAAAAGTAATGGGAGCGCCAACTCCAATGGCGGGTTTGGCTCTTGGTATTGCAAGCTTGGGCTGGAGTTGGGAGAACTTCGCCGAATTACATGGCTACGGACAGTGGATTAGTGCGGGTATCGCGAGCGTATTATTGGCTATATTGGCAACCAAGTTTTTGCTACATAATCATCTATTGAGGCAAGATCTTGCTCATCCGGTTGTGGGCAGCGTGGTTCCGACATTTGCGATGGGCACTATGGTGGTATCGAACTCTCTCGGCCATTTTTACCCATTAGCTGGCGATGCGCTTTGGCTGATTGCGGTGGTTTTGCACATCGTGTTCTTGGTGAGCTTTGTTTACCATCGCGCCAAAGATTTTGAACTACACCACATGGTGCCAAGCTGGTTCGTACCACCAGTGGGTATTATCGTTGCAGACGTGTCTTTCTCAGGTAACCCAGTGCTTGCACCTATTGCACACGGTGCGTTGATCTTCGGTATGGTGGCTTACGCGGTGATGTTGCCAATGATGATCTACCGTTTCATGTTCACCCATGAAATTCCGGATGCAGCGAAACCAACAATGGCAATCATGGCAGCGCCAGCAAGTCTATCATTGGCAGGGTACTTAACGGTCACTGCGACACCATCACCAGTGATCATCGCTATGCTATTTGGTATCGCGGTATTGATGACAGCCATCATCTACTTAGCCTTCTTTAAATTGCTAAGACTGCCATTCAGCCCTGGCTATGCAGCGTTTACCTTCCCGATGGTGATCGGTGCGACGGCGCTGTTTAAAATGGCGAATTGGATGGAGTTGCAAGGATTGGCTGCGCACTATGTTCAACAAGTACGAGGCTTAGCTGGTCTTGAGTTGATTGTGGCAACATTTGTTGTCTCTTATGTGGCTTTACAATACATCAACAACTTATTGATTCAGCCACGCTTGATGCACGCTCATCACGCTTAAATAGCAGAGAGGAAAAAGCCTCTTGGTCTTACAACCAAGAGGCTTTTTTATTTCAATCGGCGTCGATGTTGGACGCTAGCCTTTTTTGTAAAATCGCGACATCTCATCCAGAGAATGACGAATGATATCGACAGGAACTTTCTGTTCTTTCTCGACTTTTAACTGGCGATTCAGTTGCTGAGAGTGCCCGCCAGGGTTGACCACAAGCATCAGTTCTTTGCCGACCAATGCATAGTTGTAGTAGCTGCCTGCAATATACCAATCGCGAGAGGCAGAGCTATCAAACAAGTTATGACCAACGCTGTATGAACTCGTTGTGCCTTGAACGTCAAACAGCGTATTCATCATGGTTGGCACGACGTCAAAATGGGTCGTGCGGTAATCAACTTGCTCTGGCTGACGATTTGGCATGTACACGTAAAGAGGCACATGTACTTGAACGTCACTGTAGTTACCCGTGTGGCCCCAATAGTTCATCTTATGGTCATTAAACTCTTCACCATGATCTGATGAAATCACCACAATGGTATTGTCTAAGTCGACATTTTTCAGCACATCACCAATCAAGCTGTCGATGTAGTACAACGAGTTCTTGTATCGATTGTGGTAAAGCGAAGCGTCAAAATCGTTGTTGAGCAAAATGTGGTCAACGCGTTCCCAGTATGGTTTGAATTTCGCAAATTCAGGTTCGGGAAATACTGTGCCGTGGGCGGCATCGTAGAACAGAAAACCAAAGTACGGCTTGTCGCTATCCTGCTTTTGGAACTCGATGAACTTGTCTGTTATCTGCTGATCGCGCTCGACAGCTGTTTCCCCAGTTTGTTTCAGGGTCAAGTCCGACACTTTTTTGAATACCGTGCGAGAAAGTGGCGGGCTGGTGAGCGGTGCCGAGCCAAAAATGCCCATGCGGTAGCCTTCTGCTTGCAGCGTATCCATAAACACAGGAGAGCGTTGACTTGCGTAAAAGCTTTCCCAGTAGGTCGCTGGCAAGCTGTAAAACAGGCTGAAAATACCCGCTTGAGTTGAGTTGCCACCGCTCATATGTTGTGTGAAATTCACCGTTTTTTCGGCGAACTTGCTGACATTTGGCATGACTTCCGGCGTCGCATCACTGTAGCGCCACGCGTCAACCAAGATAAACAAAACATTGGGCTGTTTCTCTTTGCTTTGCACTTGAATCGGCGCAAGCGGGTAGTTGAGTGAGCTACGTTCAATGTTGGTTAACTCTACGCGGTTCTTCGATGCAATGTTCTCATCCACTAGGTCGTGTTTGTAAATAAATTTACGAGCCGTCAGCGGGTAGTAAAGTGGCCAGTTATTCGAAAACTGACTGACTTCATCGTCGTAAAGTGCGTTTTTGTACGCATGAATCATCTGCGTGCTAAGCAATACAGCAAACCAGACGCTGATCAAAACGAACTTAGCTCGGCTTTGTGCCAGTTGATTACTTACCCAAACGGTACAAGCGAGCCCGATCACCAGAACGGCAATTTCACTGATGAAGATTAGCCAACTCATCCACGAAATATCGAAGACATCACCACCACCTTCGAAAAACATACGGATTAATAGAGCGTTGATGTGAAGTTTGTATTGCTGAAAAACGAGGATATCGACTTTAAACATGATCAATAGACAGATCGCGATAGCGATCACGATACCTTTGAATGCTCGAGTCGGTAGAAAAGAGAGCAATAAACTCAACAACATAAATGGAAGAGCGATCAAGCCCAGCCAGCCATATTGAGTCGAAACCAAATAGTAACCTTGCAACAAGGTTAGCGGTTCATTCTGATTGTTAGACAACACAAAAGGATAACAAGCGATCGACAGGTACACTGCAAAGCAAGCAAAAAAAGCAATCAGCCAAGCGCTGTTGGAAGACAGTTTGCGAAACATACTTTTTGTTTGTTTATAAATTATGGGTAGAGGGAGTATAAAACAGTGTTTTTTATTATGGAATAGTTGCGACGAATGTCACATTTTGTATGGAAGTGTCAGACTTGATTGACATGTGAAAATTCAGAAGATTCATACTCTATTTGAGTGATATATAACCTTTTGTTTTTTCCGAACGCGAGATCACTGCGGGTTTAAATGGGGCTGTGCTAAGCTAGCTAACAGTTTCAATCGGCGCTCGGTATTCCCAATTTGTTTACTGTTTATCACTCCAACCAAGTTGACGTTCTTAAATCACTCCTTGTCGAACTGATTCGAATCAGTCCGCTGGAAAACCCGTTCGAAAAAGAACAAATTCTGGTTCAAAGTCCGGGCATGTCCCAGTGGCTAAAAATGGAATTGGCCAAAGAGTTTGGTGTTGCCGCGAACATTGATTTTCCGCTTCCTGCTACCTTCATTTGGGAAATGTTTACGCAGGTGTTGCCAGACGTGCCAAAACGCAGTGCGTTTAACAAAGAAGCGATGACTTGGAAGTTGATGCATCTGCTACCGGGGCTTCTCAACCAAGAGGTGTTTTCGCCGTTAGCGCAGTACCTCAAAGATGACAGTGATCACTCTAAGCTGTATCAACTGGCTGAGAAAATTGCCGATATTTTCGATGGTTACTTGGTGTATCGTCCGGAGTGGATCGCAAGTTGGGAAGCAGGGCAGAGTGTGCCAGAGCTGGAAGATGAGCATCCGTGGCAGCCGATCTTATGGCAAGCGTTGTATGATCACACTGTGTCGTTAGGGCAGTCTCCATATCACCGTGCCAACCTTTATGAGCACTTTATCGACACGTTAGAGAGTTTTAACGGCAATTTTGACCATTTACCCAAGCGTTTGTTTGTTTTTGGCATTTCTTCGTTGCCGCCTCGCTATATGGATGCGCTAAAAGCAATTGGTGAACACATCGACGTGCATCTGATGTTCACCAACCCGTGTCGCTATTACTGGGGTGAAGTTCGAGATCGCAAGTATCTGGCTCGTTTGGCGGCGAAACATCGTCAGCACGTTGTGTGGCAGGACGATCACTCGGAAGTGCAAGGTGAAACTGAGCAACTGAAAGGCTCATTGGAAGATAATGTGATCGATGAGCTGCACACCGATGTGGTCGGAAACAGTCTGTTGGCATCCATGGGTAAACTCGGGCGCGACAATATGTATCTGTTGTCTCAGCTGGAATCTCATGAAATTGAAGCCTTTGTTGATGTTGAGCGCGACAGTCTGCTCCATCAATTGCAAGCGGATATTCTCAATCTTGAAGAACATCAAGATGACCAACAGATTGAAAACAGTCATCACAAACAAGTGGTTAGCTTGGGTGATAAATCACTGAGCCTACACGCTTGTCACAGCCCGATGCGCGAAGTGGAAGTGCTGCATGATCAACTATTGGCGATGTTCGATGCTGACCCAACCTTAAAACCGCGCGATATTATCGTGATGGTCGCGGACATCAACGCTTACAGCCCTGCGATTCAGGCGGTCTTTGGTAACGCGCCGGGTGAGCGTTTTATTCCATATTCGATTTCTGACCGAACCGCCGATCAAGAGAGCCCAATTCTGGCCGCATTTATGCAGTTGGTGAACTTACCCAATACGCGCTGTTTGGCATCAGAACTACTCGAACTTCTGGAAACTCCAGCGATATTAAAGCGTTTTGAACTCAGCGAAGATGATTTTTTACAAGCCAAACAATGGGTTGAGGAATCGGGGATTCGCTGGGGATTGGATGCCAATACCGGACGCGAATTTGAACTGCCGGAAACCCGTCAAAACACATGGCAATTTGGTATTCAACGAATGTTGCTTGGCTACGCGATGCCAGAATCCGCAGGTTTGTTTGAAACCGAGCAAGGCAGTTTGTCTCCGTACAACGAAGTACAAGGCATGGGCGCAGAGCTGGCGGGCAAGTTGGCACACTTTATCCAACAAATTAGCACTTATCGAAGCAAACTTTCTCATGTTCAGACTATTGATGGTTGGCGAGAGACTTTAGTTTTACTGCTGGATGACTTCTTCTCAGTTGAGTTAGAAGGCGAAATGGCGCTCAAATCCATTCGCGATACGCTCAGCCAACTCAAAGAGCAATTAGCTGATGCCGCATTTGATGATGCGTTATCGCCGTCGATCATCAGCCAATACCTTCAAAACAAATTATCTGGCACACGAGTCAGCCAGCGCTTCCTTGCTGGTCAAGTGAACTTTTGTACCCTGATGCCGATGCGCTCTATTCCGTTTAGAACCGTTTGTCTACTGGGGATGAATGACGGCGTGTACCCACGCTCCATGCCGCCAGAAGGCTTTGACTTGATGACAGGAAGAACCAAACCGGGCGACCGTTCGCGCCGAGATGATGACCGTTACCTATTCCTCGAAGCAATGCTATCGGCACAGCAAACGCTCTACATCAGTTATGTTGGCCGTTCAATCCAAGACAATACCGAGCGAGTGCCTTCGGTTCTGGTTTCTGAGCTGATGGAATACTGCCACCAAAACTATTGTTTAAGTGGTGATGAAGCGTTGCCCGTTGATGAGTCTGGCGACAACTTATTAAATGCGTTGGTGAATACCCACGCCATGGTGCCGTTTAGCCCAAGTGCGTTCCAAGGCATGCACGCCAGCTACGCGAAAGAGTGGATTCCAGCGGCATTAACTCAAAGTAGTCAATCGCAAGGCTATGTTCGTCGTGATTTTAATCGGGCATTAGACGACTATCTGTTAGGAGCGACGTTCCCACTTGAGCTCGACTTAGTCGAGTTGCAACGTTTCTGGCGCTTACCTGTGCAGTATTTTTTCAATCGTCGTTTAAAAGTAATCTTTGAACCGCCACTACCGGTGATGGAGGACGACGAACCCTTTGTTTTAGGTGGTTTGGAGAGCTATCAAATGCGTGATGAGCTGTTAGAAACCTTGCTTGAAACGACATTGATGCAGCCAGAGAAAAAAACAGAGGTACTTAAACACTTTATGAGTCAACAGCGCGCGCAAGGCAAACTGCCGGTGGGGGCGTTTGGTGATATCGAATTTGAAACTAACCGAGTTCAGGCGGAAGAGCTGGTGGATAAACTGGCGTTTTTATCTGGTGCGCCTCAAGACGATTTGGAAATCGACCTGACGTTTGATTCCTTGTTTGAGCGAAATGAAGGCGAAGAGAAAAACGTTCGCCTAACAGGTTGGCTGACTCAATGCTACCAATCCGGTTTGATTCGCTATAGAAGCGGTAAGATTCGCTCGCAGGATTACCTTGCTGCGTGGATCGATCACCTTGCCATGTCGGCGTCGGGTCATGCTAAGAAAACTCACATCATTGGTTACGATCGTAAAGAAGGCGCGCTGCATTTGATCTACCCAGAAATTGCCGATGTGCAGTATGCCAAACAGCTACTGACTGAATTAGTTCGCTTATTTTTCGAAGGCATGACTAAGCCTTTGCCTTATTTCCCGAAAACGGCGTTGGCTTGTGTTGAAGCGGGCTTTAGCCGCGGTCAGTGGGTCGATGACGAAGAGAAATCTTTGAAGAAAATGGCTGACGCATTCAATGATGGCTTCATGAGCCCGGGCGAAGGCAGTAATGCGTACATCTCTCGAATTTGGCCTGCTTGGAATGATGAGTTGGCCTCAGAAGTTCGTTTGCTGACAGCATTAGTACTGCAAGGTGCGCGCTTAGCGGTTCAAGACGCTGATGATGTAAAAGCGTAATAAAGACAGCTGGATAAAGAGAAGGAAGAGTAGGGTGGCCGCCAGAAAATCATTATTTTTTGTAGGGCGTTCGCTGTACGGCCACAAGGTCAGAGGGACCATGATACTTTTGTTTAATTCATTTGAGTTGTGCCGCCAAAAAGGTTTGGCTTATCTCGTGGGGCGCATACTAACGGTACGTCTTATGGATAACCGTGAGAAAGATCTCACAAAGCTCTAAATTATCCAACTTGTTAAACATATTAATAGAATTTTTAACTATAGATCACATTTATTAGGTGATACGTCCTAGTAAATAATCCGGAGAGATTCAGCGTTATGGATCAAATGTCAGGTGCAGAGTGTCCTCTACATACGTTAGACCGCACAGAGCAACCTCAACCAACGCCACTAGAACCGATGACGTTTCCTCTGCACGGTGCGAGGTTAATCGAGGCATCAGCAGGTACAGGTAAAACCTTCACTATTGCAGGTTTATATCTGCGTCTTTTGCTTGGTCATGGCAGCGCGGAAACTCGACATCGCGTACCGCTTACGGTCGACCAAATTCTGGTTGTAACCTTTACCGAAGCGGCAACTGCGGAATTACGCGATCGTATCAGGGCAAGAATCCATGATGCGCGAATCGCGTTTGCGCGTGGACAGAGTTCCGACCCGGTGATCCAACCTTTGCTTAATGAGTTTGACGATCACAAGCAAGCCGCAGAAATTTTATTGCAGGCAGAGCGTCAGATGGACGAGGCGGCGGTCTACACCATTCACGGTTTTTGCCAACGTATGCTAACGCAAAATGCGTTTGAATCTGGCAGCCGATTTAATAACGAGTTTGTGACCGATGAAAGTCACCTAAAAGCGCAAGTTGTAGCCGATTACTGGCGCCGCAATTTCTACCCGTTGCCATTTACCTTGGCTGGGGAAATTCGCCAGCTATGGAGCTCTCCATCTGCGTTGTTGTCTGACATCAGCAATTACTTAACCGGCGCGCCGTTAAGCCTTTCTGTTCCAGCAATGAAAGGCAGTTTGGCTGATCTTCATACTGAAAATTTGAAAAAAATTGATGAATTAAAAGCACAGTGGCGAGAAAGCCAAGATGACTTCTTGACGCTGATTTCAGATTCAGATATTAGCAAACGCAGCTACACCAAAAAGTCTCTGCCGACGTCGTTGGAGGCGGTAAACGCTTGGGCAGCAACGGAAACCACAGGTTACGATTATCCAGACAAGCTGGAGAAATTCGCGCAAAACGTCTTGTTGGAAAAAACACCGAAAGGCAGTGCGCCGCAGCACGCGGTATTTGAAGCCATTGAAACATTTCTTGCTAACCCAATCAGCTTAAAAGCGCCACTGCTTGCTCATGCGATTGAGCATTGTCGTGTGATGCTGGCCAACGCGAAAAATCAAAAACAGTGGCTCTCTTTCGATGATTTGCTGACACAACTTTTTGCTTCTATCGATACGGACGAAAGCGAGCTTTTAGCGGCGCGTATTCGTACTTTGTATCCTGTCGCAATGATTGACGAGTTCCAAGATACCGACCCGATTCAATACAGTATTTTCAGCCGTATTTATCTGAACAACCCGGAATGTGGTTTGTTTATGATCGGAGACCCCAAGCAGGCGATTTATGGCTTTCGTGGCGCAGACATTTTCACTTATATCAAAGCGCGTAACCAAGTAAGTGCCCACTACACGTTAGGAACCAACTGGCGTTCTAGCGCAGATATGGTGCAGGCGGTAAACCAAGTATTTGCTTTACCAGACAGTCCATTTATCTATGATTCGGATATTCCGTTCTTACCCGTTAAGTACAGTCCCAATGCCGAAAAACGCATTTGGACTATGGGTGGCCAAAAGCAACCCGCGCTGACCTATTGGTTGCAAGAAGCGGACGATAAACCGCTACCAAAAGGCGAGTATTTGACTCGAATGGCAGAGGCGACTGCAAGCCAAATCCAAACTATTTTGACGCAGGCTCAACAGGGGAAAGCGTGTCTGGTGAATGGCGAAAAACAGAAAGCGGTTCAAGCGGGCGATATTGCGGTGTTGGTTCGAACAGGTAGTGAAGGTCGAATGATCAAACAAGCGCTGGCAGACCAAGGCATTGCCAGCGTGTACCTGTCTAACCGAGACAGTGTGTTTACCAGTTCGGTGGCGCAGGATTTACAGCGTTTGCTGCAAGCGGTGCTGACTCCAGAAAATGACCGTGCGCTGCGTGCAAGTCTTGCTTCTGAGCTGTTTGCCCTCGACGCAGCAAGTTTGGATGCACTTAATAACGATGAAATTGTGTGGGAAAACGCCGTAAACGAATTCAAAGAATATCGCAAACTTTGGGTTCAACGTGGTGTGCTGCCGATGTTGCGCGCGGTGATCAGCAAACGCCATATTGCCGAGCGATTACTAGAAGAAGGCGCGAGTTCACAGGGTGAGAATGGTGAGCGAGTACTTACCGATTTAATGCACATCGGTGAACTGCTTCAACAAGCCAGTAATGAACTGGATAGCGACCACGGTCTGCTGCGTTGGCTCGCTCAGTCTATCAGTGATGCGGAAAATGGTTTGGGTGGCAGTGATGACCAAATCCAACGTTTAGAATCGGAACGTAACTTAGTGCAGATCGTAACTATTCACAAATCAAAAGGCTTGGAGTATGACCTCGTATTTCTGCCGTTTGTGTTCAGCTATCGAGAAGCCAGCGAAGCCAAATATTACGATGCAGCCAATGACCGCACGGTACTGGATATCACTGGCAACGATGCGTCCATGAAGCAAGCGGATAAAGAGCGTTTGGCGGAAGACTTACGCTTGATATACGTGGCACTAACGCGTGCTGTGTATGCGTGTTTTATTGGAGCCTCGCCTTTGCGCAATGGTCGTTCGACCAAAGAGCCAACTGGCGTACACCGCAGTGCGATTGGCTATTTGATTCAGAATGGTCAAGAAGGTGGCATTAACGATTTGCACCAAGGTTTAACAAAGCAACAAGACGAGCTTGATTGTGTCGTTGTGGCCGATCCGCCGCAGCAACTCGAAGAGAAGTACGTAGCACCACAAGAAGAAATACACGATCTTAGCGCGAATGAGCTGCAAAACCCTATCGATAGAAACTGGCGCATCACCAGTTATTCTAGCTTGGTCAAGCAAGGCTCTCATCACGCCGAGCATGATGCCACGATTGAGGTTACGGGTTTTGATATCGACTCATCTGAAGAACAAGACGAAGCGGATTTGGTGGAGCCAGAGCGTTCTATTTTTACCTTCCCTCGTGGTGCGCGTCCGGGTACGTTCCTGCACAGCCTGTTTGAGGAAATTGAATTTACTCAGCTAGCCACGACGGAAGAGAATACACAAATCATCCTTGGCTTGATGGAAAGCGAACAGCTCGATGAAGAGTGGTTGCCCATTTTACAGCAATTGATTGATACCGTACTCGCAACGCCATTGGATGGTAAGTCTTTACTGCTGAATCAAAAAGCACCGTCGCAGCGTTTGGTGGAGATGGAATTCTTGTTGCCGATTGAAGTTTTGTCTGCACCGGCGTTAAACCGAGTTATTCAACGTCACGATCCGTTGTCGGCGAAAGCGGGGGATTTAGGTTTCCAAACCGTGCAAGGCATGCTCAAAGGTTTTATCGACTTGGTGTTTGAACATCAAGGTAAATACTACGTGCTTGACTGGAAATCGAATCATCTTGGCGACGATGTGACGCACTACCATGGTGAGGCTCTGAAATCGGCGATGGCAGATCACCGCTACGATTTGCAGTACCAGATTTATGCGTTAGCCCTGCATCGTTTCCTACGTAGCCGATTGGCCAATTATGATTATGAACAGCACTTCGGTGGCGTGTATTACTTGTTCTTGCGCGGCATGGATGGGCAGAGTGACCACGGCATTTTTGCCGCGAAACCAACCTTAGACTTCTTACAAGAGATGGATCGTTTGATTGATGGTCAAGCACTTGAAACGCGCTCAACTCAAGCCGGGCAGATGGAGCTACTTTAATGACGACAAATCACAATCTTCATTCTGACCAAGATAGTCTATTGGTAGTGCTGGAACGCTTGGCGCACAAAGGTGCTATTCGTCAGCTCGACTACCAATTCGCCTGCTTTATTGATTCTCAAACGCATGATGAACAGTCGGACAGTCAAGCATTGGCGTTTATCGCGGGTGTTGTCAGTAGTGAGCTTGGTAAAGGACATATCTGTCTGTCTCTGTTCGATGCACAAGGGCAATCTACGGATTTAGCCAGTAAGCTAGGGCTGTTTGGTGAGTCGGCATTGGCGCTCAACACACAGTTGCAAGGCATAGACTGGATTCAAGTATTAAAAAATTCCACAGTGGTCGGCGCGCAAGGAGAAGCCTTACCGCTGATGTTCGATGGCGAGCGTCTGTATCTGCACCGCTATTGGCATTATGAAGTGACACTGGCGGAAAAGCTCAATCAGTTGGGCGCCGCAGTTAACTTGCAACCACAAGAGTTTGCGCGATTATCCGAGTTACTCAACCATTTGTTTGCACGTCAATACCATTTTCTGTTTAACGCGTTAGGCAAAGTAGTAGAAGCGGGAAGCAGCAACCAAGTGTTGCGTCAGCAATTGGTGTGTGACCACCTTGATGTGGTCGCAAGCGAATCGTTGGATTGGCACGCCATTGATTCCGTGCTTAGCAATGCGCGCAAGGTTCAAGATTTGCAAATACTGGATGAACTCGTACCACTCTCGGCTTGCGTGAACTGGCAAAAAGTCGCGGCGGCAGTTGCGTTAACCCGTCGATTTGCTGTGATTTCTGGTGGCCCTGGTACGGGTAAAACGACGACAGTAACCAAATTGCTTGCTGCTTTGATTGAACAGGCGACGCAAGAGAAAAATCTAACCATCAAGCTGGTGGCCCCGACGGGGAAAGCGGCGGCGCGATTAACCGAGTCCATTGGTAAAGCAGTGCAAGAGCTGCCAGTTTCTCCGGAGCTAAAAGCCAAAATTCCAACTGAATCGAGCACCTTACATAGGTTGCTGGGCGCGATTCCTAATAGCGCAGAATTTCGTCACAACAAGCAAAATCCACTGCATTTGGATATTTTAGTTATCGACGAAGCGTCGATGGTCGATTTACCAATGATGTACAAAGTGGTCGATGCCTTACCGAAACATGCGCGGCTGATTTTGCTAGGTGATAAAGACCAACTTGCCTCAGTTGAAGCAGGGGCAGTGTTGGGGGATATCTGTTCATTCCATGCATTGGGTTATGGCAAAGAGCAGGCGTCAGCCATCGCAAAACTGACGGGCTTCGATACTTTAGCCCATACGGGGAACAGTGCCTCCAGCATTGCCGATAGCTTATGTATGCTGCAAAAGAGCTACCGATTTGACGCTCGCTCAGGCATTGGTCAGTTGGCAAAAGCGGTTAACTCAGGTTCTGCTGCGAGCGTAGATAACGTCTGGGCGCGTGACTTTTCCGATATCGAACATTTCGCACTAAGTAGTCAGCATTATAACCAAATGATGCAGACGTTGGTGCAGGAATACGGTCGTTACCTCAAACGCATTGGACAACAGGAAACTGATCCTAAAACCGGAGAGCCAGAGTCGCTAACGCACAAAGCCAAAGCGGTGTTAGATACCTTCAACCAATGCCGACTGCTGTGCGCGATCCGTGAAGGTGACTTCGGTGTGGCTGGGCTAAACCAACGTATCGAGAAAGCGCTCGCAGCGCGCAAGTTCATTCAAGTTCAGGATGAAATTTGGTATCACGGCAGACCCGTCATGGTTACGCGTAATGATCACGGTTTAGGTTTATATAACGGTGATATTGGTATTTGCATGCGAGATGACAGTGAAGAAGAACCGCGTTTGAAAGTCTTTTTCGAGTTACCTGACGGCAGTGTGAAATGGGTCTTGCCAAGCCGAGTACCTGAACATGAAACGGCTTACGCTATGACCATCCATAAATCGCAAGGCAGTGAATTTGATTACACCCTGATGATTTTGCCACCAGACTTTAGCCCGATATTAACCCGTGAGTTGATTTACACAGGCATTACCCGCGCGAAAAAGCGTTTAGCTCTTTACGCCGAACTTAATGTTCTGAAGCGAGGCATTAAGGTGAAAACCACTCGTGCGAGTGGGTTAGTACAGCGGCTTACTAACTAAAACAAGAAGACCGAGCTTATGGCTCGGTCTTCTTTTATGCATGTTTTGCAAACGCATTGGTAAACGACACGCTGCGTATTTTGTATTGCTGTTGATAAGCAAGAATAAAATCTCGGATAGCGTCATTTACGGGGAAAACACAGTGGACGTCTAGGCCTTCTAAAAACTGATTGTCAGCCATATCCCAGAAGCTTTGAAGCGAATTACAAATGATTGTTCTCATAACAGTGCTCGTCTCGGCTTATTTAAAGTCAGATTAACAACTGTCCTTGGTGTGCAATACGGAGCTAACTAGTTTTTCAATTGCCCAGTATTTTAGGGTGAAGGCTACATTACATCACCTAGATCCATTCGTATTGGTTAAAAACCAATCACTAGCGAGCAGAGTATAGCCAACCAAATGTATATTTAAAAGATAAAATTGGAACAAAAATCAAGCAATGGTTTGCGTATTTCTAAGTTGGGTTTACATGATGACCCGCTAGTCCGGAGTAGGGTTTATGTGTGGCCTTACTCCTCAACAAACTCGTTCCTAAACAAGCTCGATGTGCAGGGTTGAGCGTGAATGAACTGAATCCTGCCCTTTGACGTTAGTTGGTATAGTGGAACGTCAAGTTTCGCTCCCTGATTTAAGGTTAAGCTATAAATCTAACGCTAAGATTTTGGACTTACGCTGGAAGTTATATAACCCTTGTTTGGCTCCAGGCAAATAGTCGACACTGACTTCGTAAAAACCTTGCTCTCTGAACCAATGCAAACTGTGTGTCGTGAGGACAAAAATTTGATCAATGGTCTCGGATTTAGAACGATGTTTCATGTAGTTGAGCAGTAACAAACCTCGGTTTCCATCACGATAGTCAGGGTGAATCGCTACGCAAGCCATCTCAGCTTTGCGCTCTTCTGGGTATGGATAAAGGGCAGCACAGCCAATAATCAAGCCGTCTTTTTCGATGATGGTAAATTTTCCAATCTCTTGCTCTAGCTGCTCTCGAGAGCGCCTAACGAGTACACCTTGTTCTTCTAAAGGGCGAATGAGGTCTAAGATACCGCCAATATCGTCAATATTAGCTTGCCTCACTTGTTCAGCACTCGCCATAACAACTTGGGTACCGATACCGTCGAAAGAGAACAACTCCTGAATTAAGGCGCCATCTACTTTATAACTGATCAAGTGGCTACGAGGTACTCCGGCACGGCAAGCGGCAATAGAGCCTTTAAGAAAGCGCAGTGTCCCAGTGTTGTAATCTAGGTCAGGAGACGTATTTTCAGAGAGTGTTTTGATGACATGCTCCGCTTCAATTGGCAGTAACTCGGCGACAGCATTGCCGTTGTCATCAATGACACCTTGTTCGGAGCAAAAACCAATCAGCTTATCCGCACCCAGCTTTATCGCCAGTTGTGTCGCGACTTCTTCAGAAAGTAAGTTAAAACACTCGCCAGTCACAGAGCTCGCAATGGGGCCAAGTAGCACAATAGAGCCTTGGTCGAGCGTGCGATTAATCGCGTCGGTGTCAATGCGGCGAATACGTCCACTATGGCAATAGTCCACACCATCATCAACGCCGAGTGGTTGGGCAATGATGTAGTTTCCGCTAACGACATTGAGCTGGGTGCCTGCCATCGGAGTGTTGTTGAGGCTCATTGATAGGCGCGCAGTAATCGCAAGTTGAAGTTGTCCGGCAGCTTGCATAACAACAGATAAAGCCGATTCATCCGTAATGCGGATATTTTTGTGGTAAGGCGTAGTGAGGTCTTGTTTTTCTAGCAGCTGATTAATTTGAGGACGTGCACCATACACCACCACGACTTTGATTCCGAGGCTGTGCATGAGTGCGATATCATTAATAATATTGCCAAAATTTTTGTGTGCGACGGCTTCTCCGCCCAGCATGATCACCATGGTTTTTCCGCGGTGAGCATTGACATAAGGTGTTGATTGACGGAATCCTTTTACGAGAGCAGTACTACGAATTTTCACTACAGCCATTCCTTTGTTTAATTATGTTAAAATAATGCCTTTTTATTCACTTGGTGGCAAGGTGAAATTTTGGAATAAAGCACAAACATATTGAGGTAGGTTCTTGGTCCCGTTAAGAGGGAAGGTTACAATGGTGGCGTCTTTCCTCAATACGTGAACCTCATGTCTTCTGCTGTTAATAAGAATGCTGCGATCACTGCTTCAAATCTGTCAAAAACGTCATCTAAATCAATGCTTCGTAAGTGGCTAGAGCGTTCTCTCATGCTTATAGCGATAGTTGGAACCGTTGTCGTGTGCATGCTGTATAGTGATTTGATTACTCGAACCATTAATCCGCCCATTCCCAAATCGACTATTTATGGTCGCTGGGTTGAGCAAGATGTTGCGCCTTATGCTCGTGAAGAATTTGTGTTGAGTGAGCGCGGTGTTACCGTAAATGGTTCTACAGTGGCGACCAGTTTTGAATTCGATGGGGATTCGTTTTCGTATCGAGTGGGTTCAAATGAGCGGCACTTCAATTTTGTGGGTAAGCAGCATGCAGAAATGAAGCTGGATGCTAATGCACATTATCTACCTGTATTCCGTTTAGAGGGGCGTGCAAGGATTGCGGTAAGATAGTCGTTTTTATCTTTGTCTGTTAAGCAGAGATCTCTTGCGTCTGTGAGTCACATGGATGATCACAATTTCATCTCTCAATCAGTAAATCTTACTTTCAAACATAATCCGGACAATTCCGTAATTCTTCCGCTGCTATCATGTTGCATTAACTGAATGAATTCACAACGAGTAAACGGATTGGCTTAGCGTTGAAACATTTTGTCGTTGCTTTTCAATTGCACCGTATGCATTTGTTTGCCATCCTTTTGCTATTCTCTTTTACGGAAAAGACACGTGTTAAAAAAACTCCTTCCTATTATCTCTTTGAGCCTACTCTTTGGCTGTGCTCAACAAAATGATCGTGCTCAGCAATATCTTGATGGTGAGTTTCCTCAGATCCTCAATAAAGTGGACGTAGTTGAGTCTAACAAACCACGCGATTTTACTGAATTTAACAAGCAAGCTGAGCAAGTGGTGATAAAGTCACCATCCATGGCGAAGATATACCAACCGCTATATCAACGATTAAGTGAGTGGGCGCAACAGAGCGGAGATACCAGTGCGTTGAGTGCGTTTGGCATTCAAGCCGCGCAATTGGGTGGTGGTGATAAAAAAGGTAATGTGCTGTTTACCGGATACTTTTCTCCCGTGATGGAGCTGCGTCATACACCAAACGACATTTTTAAGTACCCAGTTTATGGCAAGCCAAACTGCTCATCAGATTGTCCGACTCGTGCGGAGATCTACAACGGGGCATTAGATGGCCAAGGTTTAGTGCTAGGTTATGCGCCTAACCGTATTGACCCGTTTATGATGGAAGTGCAGGGCAGTGGCTATGTGCATTTTGAAGATGATGATACGTTGGAGTACTTCGCGTACGCAGGGAAAAATAATAAAGCTTACGTTAGTATTGGCCGCATTTTGATTGAACGTGGTGAAGTGCCGCGTGAAAAAATGTCTCTCAAAGCGATTAAAGAGTGGGTAATGGACAACGACGACGCAACAGTACGCGAGTTGTTGGAGCAAAACCCTTCTTACGTCTTCTTTGCGCCAAAAGCGGAAGCGCCAGTAACGGGATCGGCTGGTATTCCTTTGTTACCAATGGCCGCGGTCGCGGGTGACCGTTCTATCTTACCAATGGGCACACCAATCTTGGCGGAAGTACCATTGCTGAATGCGGATGGTACGTGGAGCGGTGCTCATCAACTGCGAATGCTGATCGTTTTAGACACTGGTGGTGCGGTAAAACAGAACCATTTGGATCTGTATCATGGCATTGGTGCGAGAGCAGGAACGGAAGCAGGGCACTACAAGCATTTTGGTCGAGTTTGGAAACTTGGGCTGGAAAACTCACCAACTCAAGCGCCTTGGGCTTTGCCGCCAGAAAAGCTACAATAGCGACCCAAGAAAGAGGAACCGCCTCTTATCTAGACATTTCATCAAAGAGTGCGTATAAATCGCACTCTTTGTTTTTCTATCGATCATCTGGACTTCAATATGCGTGAACTCGATACCCCAGCATCTGACAGCTACAATCAACGCTTTGGCGGCACTCGTCGTCTTTATGGCAACAGTGAAGTGGACATTCTTCGCGCTGCACACGTTTGTGTTATTGGTATTGGTGGCGTGGGTTCATGGGCGGTCGAAGCGCTGGCCCGTACTGGGATCGGTGAGTTGACTCTGATTGATATGGATGATGTTTGTGTCACGAATATTAACCGCCAAATTCATGCGATGACGGGCACCGTTGGCCAAAGCAAAATTGAAGTTATGGCCGAGCGTGTCAAATTGATCAACCCAGAGTGTAAAGTCAATCTGATTGATGATTTCATCACGCCAGACAATCAACATGAGTACTTAAGCAAAGAGTTTGATTACGTGCTAGATGCGATTGACAGCGTAAAAGCGAAGGCGTCTTTGTTGGCGTATTGCCGCAGCAACAAGATCAAAGTGATCACTACGGGGGGCGCTGGTGGTCAGGTTGACCCAACGCAGATCATGGTCGCTGATTTAACGAAAACGATCCAAGATCCTCTAGCGAAGAAAATCAAAGACACCTTGCGTCGTCATCATAACTTCCCTAAGAATCCGGCTCGTAAGTTTGGTATTGATTGCGTGTTTTCAACCGAGCAGCTGAAGTACCCTCAAGCAGACGGTTCAGTGTGTGGTGTGAAGTCGACAGCGGAAGGCCCAAAACGTATGGATTGTGCTAGCGGTTTTGGTGCGGCGACTGTTGTAACTGCAACGTTTGGCTTTGTCGCGGTATCGCGAATCGTTGAGAAGTTGATTTCAAAATATAAGAAGTAAACTAGAAGAAGAGCGCATCATGACAGATTTTCCCGTTTCTCCATTTGGTACAGATATCACCAGCGAAGACATTGTAGCGACTATGCAGCAATTTCAAGGCTGGGAAGATCGCTACCGTCAGGTTATTCAGTGGGGTAAAAAGCTGCCACAAATGCCAGAAGAGCTGAAATCAGAACAAGTTACCGTTTCGGGTTGTGAAAGCTTGGTGTGGTTAGTGAGCCAAGAGCAAGATGGCGTTTGGCATTTTTGTGCGGACTCCGATGCGCGTATCGTCCGTGGATTGATTGCCTTGGTGATGGCGGCTTATGACGGAAAAACGGCCGATCAAATTCAAGCATTTGATATTGATGCTTATTTTGATCAACTGGGGCTTGTCTCCCATTTAAGCCCGTCACGTGGTAATGGCTTGAAAGCTATTGTAGAGCAGATTAAGCAAACCGCCGTGTAACGAGTCATTTTCCCAATTCTTAAAAACGCCGAATAACCTAGCTGTTTGGCGCTTTTTTGTATCTGAGTTGAGACATTTTTTGCATATGGATAAAAAATATGCAAATGGTCGACTATTTTAGCGTTAATTAACCATTCTATTGATCCTGGTTCATTATATTGCCCACTTGGTTTTTATAAACTCAATTGTATTTAAAATTTGTCTATATTAGATAATAGACATATGCCCCATTCGCTCCTATTCCCCAATGTGGAAACACACTTGGAAGCGATTGGGTTACTTAGATACAAATGCTAGGAACCTCCCTATATGCAATTCACCTTGGAACATGCGCAAGACGTGTTATCCGGAATGCCAGACCCCACTTTTATTCTGAGTGAAGATGGTATCTATATTGATGTTTTTGGAGGAACAGATAAAAAAGCCTATCACGATGGAAGCAATTTGATAGGTAAGACACTTCACAGCGTACTTGAAAAAGATAAAGCCGACTGGTTTATCGAGCAGATCAGTCGATCACTGAAACAAGACAGTATTGTGACGATCGAGTACAAGATGTGCGCCGACAGCATTCAGGGAATAGATGCCAACAGTGGACCAAGAGGCGACCTATACTACGAAGGCAAGATCTGCCCACTCGCTATAAAATACCGGGGTCGTCGCGTTGTCCTTATTCTTACACGCAACATCTCCAATCGCCACCGAGTTGAAACCCTTCTTCGCCATCAAAGCCAAATTGATGCTCTTACCAACATCTACAATCGACGTGTTTTTTTCGAAAAGCTCACAGAAGAAGTTATTAAATCCCAAGCTCCAGATTATCACTCCGCGTTGTTATTGTTTGATTTGGACTTTTTTAAAGTCATCAATGATAAACGTGGTCATGATGCGGGGGATTATGTCTTAGAGACCTTAGCTGATTTGGTTTCTCACTTACTCGTCAAAGACGAAATTTTTGCAAGAGTCGGAGGGGAGGAGTTTGCGATTATTTTGCCAGAAACTTCTCTGTCGGCGGCGAAAGAGGTAGGAGAGGAAGTACGTTCCCACATTCAAAATTGTCAGTTCGAATTTGAAAAGATTGAAATTCCGGTCACGGTGAGTGTAGGCGTGGTGGAAATAGGCAGAAATGAAACCACCAAACGTTTGTATGCGCATGCAGATAAAGCGCTTTATGCTGCGAAAAGAAATGGCAGAAATTGCGTGGCGACTCTGGATAGGCAGATGGAGTAACCTTGTTGGTTACTCCAAATCAAACCGTTGGCGTTATAGCATGTCGACGGCTTTTTCTACGGCGGCGATGAGTCTATCCACATCTTCAGCCGTGTTATAAATACCAAAAGAAACGCGAACCGTGCCTTTCACATTTAGCGCATCCATCAATGGGTGAGCGCAGTGGTGTCCTGCTCGTACCGCAATGCCTTGTTGATCGAGCAGCGTCGCAATATCTTGGTGATGAACGCCGTCCATGACGAACGTCAGTACAGAGGCATTCGGTTGATAGCCTAGAATATGAATGTCATCCAAAGCGCTTAGTGCTTGGTAGGCCTTATCCTGAAGCGCATGGAGATGAGTCTCTACTTCGTGATGGTCAAAACCTTGGTACCACTCAATGGCTTTCGCTAGAGCAATCGCGCCCGCAACGTTTGGTGTGCCCGCTTCAAACTTTCCAGGAAGTGCAGAAAACGTCGTTTTTTCGAAAGAAACGCGTTCAACCATTTTACCGCCGCCGTGCCATGGTGGCATGGCTTCCAAAAGTTCAAGTTTGCCGTATAAAACCCCAATGCCTGCTGGTGCATAAAGTTTGTGACCTGAGAAAACGTAGAAATCGATATCTGATGTCGATAAATCAAGTTGCTCATGTACGATGCCTTGCGCGCCATCAACTACAACAACCGCGCCAACGTTGTGCGCCAGTTCAGTGATTTTTTCGATAGGTTGGCGTGTGCCTGTTACGTTGGTTATTTGTGCGCAAGCAACAATTTTACAGCGGTCAGACAGAAGCGCCTCAAATGCACTGATGTCGAACTGACAATCTGATGTCATCGGAACTTTAATGACTTTAGCACCCGTTTGCTCTGCCACGATTTGCCAGGGCACGATGTTGGCGTGGTGCTCCATCTCGCTAATTAATATCTCATCACCTGGTTGTAACGTGCTACGGGCGTAGGTTTGAGAAATTAAGTTCAGTGCTTCGGTTGCGCCCCGTGTCCAAATGATTTCCTTAGAGCTGTTTGCACCAATAAAGCTTGCCACTCGTTTTCGTGCCGCTTCAAATTGGCTGGTGGCATTAGCCGTTAAACTATGGCTGCCACGGTGAACATTGGCATTTTGCGCACTGTAGTAATGACTGATGACATCAATCACACATTGCGGTTTTTGCGTTGTCGCTGCGCTATCTAAATACACTAAGGGCGTATCGTTGACGGATTGGTTTAGAGCAGGAAATTGCTCGCGTACAGCATTTACGTCAAACATTATTCTTCACCAAGCTTGTGGTAGTGCAGAGTAGGCAGAGGGATCATTGGTTCAGCAACTGACCATGCGTGTTTTTTACCTGAGAGTTGAATGATTACTTCCATCGCGAACTCTAAAGCTGTACCCGGACCTTGACTAGTGATCAGGTTGTGGTTGATATCAAAGGTCACGCGTTTGCTGCGCCACTTCTCTTCCGGGATATGTGACTGAAAGCTCGGGTGACAGGTCATCAGTGATTGTGGGAAAAGATCATGGTGTTGCAATACCAACGCCGGTGCTGCGCAGATAGCTGCGACCAATTTTCCCTCATAGATGTGCTGCTTAAGGATTTCTATCATCACCGTACTATCACGAAAAATTTCTGCACCACCAACACCACCAGAAAGCGCTATGGCGTCAAACTCATCATCAGCGATATCGACCAGTTTACAATCGGCTGTTAGTGTGACTCCGCGAGAAGCTTTCATCGTCAATGAGCCATCAAAAGCAGCACTCGCTACCGTAACGTCATAACCCGCGCGAACCATCATGTCGATAACGGTGACGGCTTCCATTTCTTCGGTGCCTGGAGCGATTGGCACTAAGATTTTCTTACTCATTGTTCTGTCCAGCTTTGTTCTATTTGTTTGATGCGTTGGTAAAGTTTTAAATTCTCAGGCGTATTGATGCGATGTTTCTCGGCAGCCTTTAACAAGTATCCGGTTATAAAATCAATTTCCGTTCGACGCTGATGGAATACGTCTTGTCTCATTGAAGAATAGTTCTCAGCTGTGGCGTTCACCACTTGCATTACCGTATCGAAAAGAGAGCGAAACTCGATAGCAATACCTTCTTTACTCATTACTTCAACCAGTTCTTGAGTGATGCTTTCAAGTTGTACCTTAAACTCGGGCTGCGCAAGCTCACCATTCTTACACTGGTGAATCGCAGTCAGTGGGTTAATCGCGCAGTTAATTGCTAACTTAGTCCATAACGCAGATTGGATGTGTGGATTCCAAATGGCCTCTGGAAGGGCATGATGCATAACATCTTGCAGAAAAGCGCACTGCATTCCTTTGTCATTATAACCACCCACTTGCGTTGTTCCGTGACCGGTATGCAGTACGTGTTGGTTATCTGGTTTGTATGCGCCGTGCGTCGTTGTGGCGAGCACGATAGGATTGTTTGGCAGAGCCTTCTCCACGCCAGAGGCGGTACCCATACCATTGTGCATCAGCATGATAATCGTGTCTGCGTTGATATGAGGCAGTAAAGGCTGAATGGCGTCTTCCATTTGCCAAGCTTTTACCGTGATCAAAATGAGATCTGCTTTATTTACGGAGGAAATATCTTGATTACTGAATACGATTGCGGGTGTGTCATCCAACTGAAGTGATTGTTGGCTTTCAGAACTTCTTCCCCACAATGAAACATTGTGCCCGGCAAGCTTAAATTTTGTTGCCCAGAGTGAGCCCACCGCACCTGGACCGAGGATAAGGATATTCACCAAACGCTCTCATTAAAAAGGTTTGCTGCAAGGATAATGAGGGAAAAAAGGAAAGCAAATAAAAATGGCGCCGAAAGGCGCCATTTTTGAGCAAACTTAGTGGTTCAATTAGAACTTGTAAGTTACAGCAAGGTAGTGGCCAAAGCCAGTTGACTTGAACCCATCAGTATCTTTGATACCGTACACGTCTTTGTAACCTTTTAGACCGTAACCCACTGCGAAGCGGTCTGAGTGCCAGTAGATACCGTTGAACATTGCACCACCGTTTGACGCGGTTGAACCAAACTTGTTACCAGCATCATCATCCATACCGAATTGGTAATCGATGTAGCCTTGGTAAGAAATGAATGAACCGTTCTCGAAGAAGTAGAATGGTTTGAACCAGTTAGTCGAGATTTGGAAACCGTTCCAATCCTTTTTGTTGCCGTCGTAAGTGCCGTATAGGTTAACACCAACTTTACCAAACCAAGGAACCATTACGTCAGAACCTAGACCGATTTTTTGAGAGTTAACACCAGAGTTACCACCCCACTCGATTAGAGTTGCAACGTATAGCTCTTGAACTGGACCGAAAGATAGGTCTTTACCAGTTACGGCATCTAGAGACATACGTGGAGCGAATTTCATAAAGATCTTCTCTGCGCCAGCTTTGTCGCTACCTGGATCAGAAGTTAGGTTGAATACATCAACGTAGCCGTAAAGGTCGAAGATACCAGAGCGGCCGCCGAATTCCATTTCTAGGTAGTCGTGTGAAGACTCACCTGGAAGTTCGTCAAATGCACCCATTAGGTTAAATTGCATCCACTTGTAATCGTTTTTGTGAATATCGCCGTCAGAGTAATCTGCCGCCATAACTGGAGCTGAAGTAGCCGCTAGAAGGCTAAGAGCTAAAAGTGATTTACGCATAAGGGGACTCTCTATGTTTGTAATGATTCAGAACACGCAATCTGTGCTGCGCTTTCCAATTGGCGGGAATAATAGCGATAAAAATCCCAAATGAAAGTGATAAAGGGTGCAAAATGAAACGTTTTTGGTGAGTTGCATCACGAAATTATCTTTATTTACGGAACTTTTTGTTTGTTGCATTTTATTGCAATAAATGTGTGATTTGGATCGTTTGCGTGAGCGATTTTATGACTTTTTAAGCCAGTCGATTAACCAACATAAATCGTTAGTGATCGGAGTGATAAGGGATTCGTATGTATCCGTGAATCAAAGAGGACGTTTGAATGAAAGAAGTCATGTTATTCCCACTCACTTCAGTTGTACTCCCTGAAGGTAAAATGAATCTGCGCATTTTTGAGCCACGATATAAGCGAATGGTAAAGGAATGCAGCCTACAAAATGTGGGTTTTGGAGTTTGCCTAGTAGGAAGTGAAGGTGACCCTAAAGACGTGGGTAACGTTTCATCTATCGGAACTTTGGTCAGGATCGTTGATTTTGAAACACTCAGTGATGGTCTTCTTGGTATTACAGTCGCTGGTGAGAAACGCTTTGTTGTCAAACGAGTTCGTGCAGATGCGGACGGCTTACGCCATGCAGAGGTCGAATGGTTAGACAATTGGCAACATCCAGACAACTCACCAGATTTCTTCTATTTAAGCCAGCAGTTATCCCATGTTTATGAAGAGTTTCCTCAACTTGGAAACCTCTACCAGCATCGTTTTTACGATGACTCAGCTTGGGTGACCCAGCGCTGGCTTGAATTACTTCCTTTAGACTGCAATCTGTTCGAACAGCTCGTTGGCGCAGAGAACTGCATTCCTGCGTTGCAATTTCTGACAGAAGCCATAGAAGCCCCGACTAACAAAGAGGCAAGGATATGAAAGGATTTGGCAGAGCTGCGCTATCTATGGTGGCGGCATTAGGACTGGCGGCGTGTGGCTCCGACAGTGACACTATCGAGTATTCCAATTTACAGGCAGTGCACGCGTCTTCTGATGCGCCGCTTGCAAATGTGTGGATCAACGATAAACCATCATTAACGAATGTTGATTATGGTGTGGGATCTGGCTACGTTAAATTGCGAGAGGGGATGAATTCGATTCAGGTCGATGTTCAGCTCCCAGGTAACGAAACCGCGACCGTAATACCTAAAACAGAACTAGATCTTGATTCCGACCTCAATTATAACGTGTTCGTTGTTGGCGATGCCGATGGTTCGCCAAACCCAGTTGAGCCTTTAGTTGTGACTCGCAGCGCCGATTCAATGGCTGATGCCAATAGTCTAGATGTTCAAGTTGTTCATGCAGCTTCAGGCGTTCCTGCTGTTGATCTTTATGTCACTGAGCCAGGTGTTGCTCTTGCTAGCGCGACTCCAATAACTAACCTTGCTTACAAAGCTTCTACCGACGTATTGAACATCCCAGATGGTGAGTATCAAGTTCGACTTGCCGTAGGAGACAGCGTTGCTTTTGACTCCGGCACAGTACCTCTTGCGGCTAATTCCAACTTGACGATTGCCGCTATCGGCACAGGAGATTCGAATAGCACGTCACCTGTCAAACTCTTGGTGTTGGACGGTTCGGGCTCTTCTATAATTGAAGATATGGGCAGCCAAGCTGAAGTAAGAGTCGGACACCTTGTCGATGGAGCGCCTGTCGTCGATGTTAACGTTAACGGGGCGGCCTTCGCTCCTCTTGCCGACTTAGCGTTCAAAGAGATTCGTGGTTATTTGGATCTTGCTGCTGGCGCTTACGATATTGACGTTTACGTGGATGGCACAACAACCAATCCGATCATAGATGTTGACGGGTTAATGGTTGCAGGTGGAATGGATTACAGTGTTTATGCAGTCGGTGTTGTTAGCCCAGCGATTGATATCGAAGCTCTGGTTGTTGAAGATATGAGACGCGCTGTGGCGACTAGCGCGACATTGAATGTGACACACGCGGCGGCTAATCCTATAGCGGAAATGGTGGATATTTACCTCACTACGAGTGCAGGAATAGATGGAAGTGATCCAACTATTGCTAATTTTGCGTATAAAAATAGCGTACAAGGATTATATGTCGCTGAAGGTACATATTATGTAACGGTAACAGTGGCTGGTAACCCAAGTATTGTTGCGGTTGACTCAGCACCAGTCAATGTAATGAACGGTGTTGTGTACCAAGTCGTTGCCATTGATGATGGGAACAACGGTGGTTTCAACTTGTTGGTCGATGACGTGACCGATTAGGACGAATGGGAGGAGGAGACTCCTCCCTAAAATTAAGGCCGATTATGATGAGTGATAGCCCAAAAAAACTGGGGCGCAGTGATTGGAACGATTACATGGACAAAGTGAAAGCTCGAGATAAAGACGCGTTCGCTTTTGTATTCCGTTTTTACGCACCCAAGCTGAAGCAATTCGCTTACAAACATGTTGGTAATGAGCAAGTTGCTATGGAGATGGTGCAAGAGACCATGGCGACAGTTTGGCAGAAAGCGCACCTCTATGATGGTGAAAAGAGCGCGTTATCGACTTGGATATATACCATAATCCGAAACCTTTGTTTTGATCTGCTGAGAAAACAGAAAGGTAAGGAATTACACATTCATTCTGATGACATTTGGCCGTCAGAGTATTATCCACCAGATCTTGTTGATCACTATTCACCAGAGCAAGATATGTTGAAAGAACAGGTGGTTAAGTTTTTAGATATATTACCGAAAAACCAAAGAGATGTTTTACAAGCGGTATATCTTGAAGAGCTACCTCATCAACAGGTCGCGGAATTATTTGATATACCCCTCGGTACCGTAAAATCCAGGCTGAGGCTTGCAGTAGAAAAGCTAAGGCATTCAATGCATACGGAGCAACTATGAACAAACACCCAGATAACAGCTTGTTAGAAGCATACGCTTCGGGAAGCATTGATGCAGTTTCTGGTCTTGTGGTCGCAACCCATTTAGAAACATGCACCAAGTGCCGAGCTTATGTGAACCAAGTCGAAGCAAGTCAAGCGAACATCGTAAGTGACATACCTTCTGAGTATGTTTCTGAATTTGACGACATGTTCAATGACATCATCAACGCGGAGCCAGCGACTGATAACATCGTGATCCGCGACTCTGCTGCTGTTAATGTGGCAGGAAAAAGCTTCGCTCTTCCTAAAACCTTAGCGCGTTTCTCTGACCTCGTAGGGTCATGGAGAAGTTACGGAGGCAAGGTTTTCAGTGCTCAGATTGATCTAGGGGAAGACGCTCGTGTCAGCTTAATGTACATCGGGGAAGATGTGCAAATCCCTCAACATACGCACAAAGGCCTGGAGTCTACATTGATCCTACATGGCGGATTTAGTGACGAGGATGGCCAATATGAAGAGGGCGATTTGATGATTAGAGACGCATCAGTGAAGCACAGCCCTTACACTAAGGCCGGAGAAGACTGCTTGTGTTTAACTGTATTGACTGAGCCGATGATCTTTACTCAAGGCGTGGCACGTATATTTAATATGTTTGGTAAAGGGTTATACCCATAGACCTCTTATCTTATATCTCGCAAAACAAAAACCACCGAATTCGGTGGTTTTTTATATGTTTCGTTAATGCTTGTGACGTGCTTTTTCCAATAGAGCATCAAAGTAATGTCGTAGCGAGTACAACATAATCAAGCTTGGCACGACCATGACAGCGGTAAGCACGAAGAATGTGCTCCAATCATTGAGATAATCCACTAGCTCGCCACTGAAAGAAGCAAGAGTCGTCCGTCCGAAGTTTCCTAGAGAGGCAAGCAACGCATACTGAGTTGCCGAAAATGCTTGCCCGGTTAGAATCGTCAAAAATGAAACAAAAGCGACAGTTGAGAAAGCAGTCGTAAAGTTATCGACAATAATCGTGGCTAAGTACAAGTGCTCGTTTGGGCCTACCGAAGCAATCCAAGCAAACATCAAGTTACTGGCAGACATCGCAATACCGCCGATCATTAATCCACGTACAATACCAAACCTAACGTTGAACATGCTTCCGACAAAAGTAAAGAAGATGGTGGCTCCCCAACCGATCAGTTTGGAGTAATAGCCAATTTGTTCATTGCTAAAACCAATATCTTTATAGAACGCGATCGACATCCTGCCCAAAAACGCTTCGCCAATTTTAAATAGGAAAACGAACAGCAACAGAGTAATCGCGACACGGACGCCATTGCGATTAAAGAAATCAAGGAAAGGTTCTACAACAGTCACGGTAAACCAAGCTACGACTTTTGAACCAACCACTTCTTTGTGGCGTTGTTCAGCGGCAGACTGAAGTTGTTCGCGTTGAGTCTTCGGTTCACCGACTAAAATCGTAAAGACCATTAGAATGCCGACTATCACCGCCATCCCGTAGTACACACCATTCCAACCGACACTGTCAGCATTAACAAACGCTAAATAACCCGGTAGTGAATAACCTGTCCACCAGCCAATGACCGCCATTGCAGAAGCTTGAGGCAGTTTAGACTCTTCTGACTTTGGGAAAGTATCAATACGAAAAGCATCAATTGCGATGTCTTGTGTCGCTGAAGCCGTTGCAATGCACAAGGCGAGTAGTGACGCAAACACCAAGTTTTCCGCTGGATTAACGCCGGCAATAAATAGGGTAGCGACGAGTACGATACTTTGGCAAAAGAAAATCCAGCTACGTCTTTGCCCCAGCAGTCTAAAGAGGACTGGCAGCTTCACGCGGTCAACCAGAGGTGCCCACAGAAAGTTGATCGCATAGACCGCAAAAACGCTACCAAAATAGCCAATTGCGGAGAGGGTCAAGCCGGCATCTTTTAGCCAACCTGACATGTTTGAACCGATAAGAACCCACGGAAAGCCGCTAGAGCAGCCCAGCATGAAAACCCACATGAGTCGTTTATCGAGGTAACTTTTTACCGTTTCCAACCAAGTGATGGAAGGTAATGAAGACATAAATCAATCCAATAAAATGAAGCCGTTGAAAGAGAAAGCCCTTCGATTATTCAAAGGGCTTATCGTTTTGGCTATTTAAGTAGTGTAGCTTTGGTGATGACGATTTGCGTCTCTGGTACATCACGCATTCGGCCTACCGTCGTGGTCGGCTGCTGAGCCATTTTCTGGATAACGTCGAACCCCTCAGTAACCTCACCAAATACAGCATAACCTGGTGGTCGAGCGCCATAGTTGAGAAAGTCATTGTCGACTAAGTTGACGAAAAACTGACGAGTTGCAGAGTTTGGTGCATTGGTTCGTGCCATGGCGATGGTAGCACGGTCATTGTTTAGACCATTATTTCCTTCGTTTTTGATTGGCGCGTATGTTTTCACCATCTGCATATCTTGGTTAAAGCCGCCACCTTGTGCCATGAAGCCTGGGATAATACGATGAAAAATAGTACCTTCGTAGCTCCCATCTTCTACATATTTCAGAAAATTAGCGACAGTGATAGGTGCTTTCTCTTCGTTTAACTCAACCGTAAATGAACCAAGGGTCGTTTCAAACGCTACTTTTGGCCCAGCCCAAACGCTGCAGCTGAGTAATGCTAAAGACAGAATCGCTTTGCGTAACATTAGAAACGCTCCTGCATGTATTGACGAAGCTCAGGGTCATTGGCAATCTCTTTAAGCGTTAATGTCACCACATCATTCAATGTTTCTTCAATATCGGCATCAGAAGCACTCAATGTGCCAGATCGCTTTGCTGTACCTGTATAAGTTTTGACTAGCTTGCCCTCAGGTGTCTCTGCTGTGATTTCCAGCACAACTTTAGCATCCATCTCATTTTCCATCACCGAATGCTTCACGTTGACCAACGCTTCTTGAACGCTCAATTCAATCGCGTTGTTGCTGTTTAGATCCGCATGGAAACCTTGAGATGAGAATTGCTTCTCTAATGCTTCTTCTAACGCAATACGTAAATTCTGTTTAGCATGAAGAGGAAGAATGTTCGAACGGCCGTTATCCACCAACGCCACGTACTGCGCTGCACGTACATCTTTGCTGGTCAAACTGTAAGTCTTGCCTTGAACAATTGGATTGGTGCTCAATGTGCTTTCTGGCATCAGGTTCAGCTGAGGTTGTTGAGGGGCTGAACACGCAGCAAGCAACGCAACCGAAGCCGCAAGTACCAATTTTCTCATTTTATTATTCCTTTTAACTATTTTGCTAAAGCTTATATTGCGCTTAATTTAGCAGGATTTTTTGTAGCCTGTAAAATCACAAACTTATTGTTGGAAGCGATAAGTTTCACATTTTTATCGCCAAACAGACGTTTGAGTTTTGCGTCGTACCCGAGGTGACGATTTCCGATAACCAGTAAACGGCCATTTTCACTTAATACTTGTTTAGCATCGCAGAACATTTGCCAAGCAATATGATCGGTGATTGCCTGTTGTTGATGAAACGGTGGATTACACATAACCATAGAGCTGCTGCTGTGTTTAAAACCGTCCAAGCAATTGTTCGCTATACACTGTATGTCTCTATTTTCACCAAGGTTGTCGCGTAGGTTCTGTTTTGCTGATTCAAGCGCCATAAAACTTTCATCAACACATGTTAGCCGAGCATTTGGATTCAACTGACCAAATTTAACAGACAGAACACCATTGCCGCAGCCGAGGTCGATGACATTGTCTATCGAAGGGTCTTGAGGCAGGTGCTGCAGCATAAAGCGTGCACCTAAATCTAAACTTTCTCCTGAATAGACATTTGGCATGTTCTTGAGTTCGATATCTTCGCCATCAACGCGCCAAGTCGTGAAAGGCATTACTTCAATCGGAGGCTCAACTGTTGCTTGAGAAAACACCAATCTGTGCTTTTTCCAGGCCAAAGATGTTTTTGTTTCGCCTAAGTATTTTTCAAACAGTTTTAGCGTCGAAGTATGAATGTCTTTCGCTTTATTGACTGCAATGACGGGGCAGGAAGCCGGTAGCGCCTTTCTTAATTGGCTTAGTATCCACACTAGATGGCGGTTACTTTTGGGCAGTTGCAGCAAGACGAGATCAATATTGGCAGGAACGAGGTCCATCGTGGTGGCAAACGCTACTTTATTGCACTGGTTTTGCTCGAGATTTTGCTGTGCACCTTTATGTGAGATGAATGAATCACTCATTAGCGTTACATGGTGCTTTTCCGAAAACCAGCAGGAGAGGGCACCAAAGCTGTCATTAATCACGAGGATGTTTTGATTGTCTGGCAAAGCAAGCTCTTCAACATGATTAATAAGATACTCATCACCGGCATCCCACGCTTGTAGCGTTTCGTTACTACGTTTTGGGAAACGATGAAGTGTTAAGATTCGCTCGTGAAGGTTCAGTTCGGTTTTCATAGCTAAATGTAAGTTGATTTAGAAATTAAGTGTTATTGTCGCAAATGATGACGTGTCGAGATACAAAAAGCTGTCAAATTTTACGAGTTCAGTGATGGCTGCTCTCTAGGCATGTTCATGGAGTCGAGCGCCTTGAGACAATATGTCTACAAAGTGCGTCAATAATGAGAGTGACGTTTGAGTGATGCATGTCTGCTTTACTTAGGTATATACTTATGGAATTCGCATCAATGAGGAACGAATATGATCCAAGAAATCATAGAGAAGAAACTACACAGTGAGCTGCAACCCAGCTATCTCAAAGTCATTAATGAGAGCTACATGCATAATGTGCCACCAGGCTCAGAGAGTCACTTCAAAGTGATTGTTGTGAGTGATTCGTTCGCGGGACAGCGTTTGATTGGGCGCCATCGTCAAGTTCATCAAATTTTGGCAGATGAACTGGATAACCAGATTCATGCATTAGCTATTCATACATACACTGATGAAGAGTGGAAGCGTGAACAAGATGGCGCCCCTGATAGCCCGATGTGTATGGGTGGCGGTCACTAAAAACGCAAGATATAAAGGTGCAGAGAAAGGTGGCTTAAGGCCATCTTTTTTCGTTTTACATTCTTTAGGGACGTTAACGTGGCACAAATTCTGGTTAAAAAATGTGTTAACAGTGTTTCAACAAATGAATGGAAATTGCAGAATATTTCAGGCGATGAATATCACTTTTCCATAAGATATGTATGGAATATGGCATTTGTGCGATGGGTCAAAGTTATGACTATTCTTTGACCTTTTAGACCTGATTCTACCGAAATAACCCCTCTATTCTAATGATTGATCATGGCATCAAGTTCCTAAAAAATGCTAGACTACGGCACCTGATAAATCTCGCGTATTCCTTGTGACGAGATTTTTAATAGGATGTTGCGATTTTGATGTTTAAAACAACATCAAAACCGGACACTGATGTCGTGTCTAAAAGTTACGCAATCAAAAGAATCTTTTTCCCGATAAAAGTAGTGCAAGTGCGTATGATTACAATAAAGAAGGGCTTGGATCTTCCTATCGCAGGAACTCCATCCCAGGTGATTAATGATGGTAAGACCATCAAAAAAGTCGCCTTGCTTGGCGAAGAGTACGTTGGCATGCGACCTACCATGCATGTCCGCGTTGGTGATGAAGTGAAAAAAGCGCAAGTTCTTTTTGAAGATAAAAAGAACCCAGGCGTGAAATTTACTGCACCAGCAGCCGGTAAAGTGATCGAAGTTAACCGTGGCGCTAAACGTGTCCTTCAATCTGTAGTGATTGAAGTGGCAGGTGAAGAGCAGGTGACATTTGATAAGTTCGAAGCCGCTCAACTTTCAGGTCTAGATCGTGAAGTGATCAAGACTCAGTTGGTTGACTCTGGCTTATGGACCGCTTTACGTACTCGTCCGTTTAGCAAGGTTCCTGCAATCGAGTCTTCTACTAAGGCTATTTTCGTAACTGCAATGGATACTAATCCACTAGCAGCTAAGCCTGAGTTGATCATTAATGAGCAACAAGAAGCATTCATTGCTGGTCTAGACATTCTTTCAGCCCTGACAGAAGGCAAGGTTTACGTATGTAAATCTGGCACTAGCTTGCCACGCTCTTCACAGTCTAACGTAGAAGAACACGTCTTCGATGGCCCTCACCCAGCAGGTCTTGCTGGCACCCACATGCATTTCCTATACCCAGTAAATGCAGAGAATGTGGCATGGAGCATCAACTACCAAGACGTTATCGCGTTCGGTAAGCTGTTCCTAACTGGTGAGCTATGCACAGATCGTGTTGTGTCTCTAGCTGGCCCAGTTGTGAATAACCCTCGTCTAGTTCGTACCGTAATGGGTGCAAGCTTAGATGACCTAACAGATAACGAGCTGATGCCTGGCGAAGTTCGTGTGATCTCTGGTTCAGTACTAACAGGTACACATGCAACTGGTCCACACGCATACCTTGGCCGTTACCATCAACAGGTTTCTGTATTACGTGAAGGCCGTGAAAAAGAACTATTTGGCTGGGCAATGCCTGGTAAGAATAAGTTCTCGGTAACTCGCTCTTTCCTTGGTCACGTATTCAAAGGTCAGTTGTTCAATATGACAACGACGACCAATGGTAGTGATCGTTCAATGGTTCCAATTGGCAACTACGAACGCGTAATGCCTCTAGATATGGAGCCTACTTTGCTGCTTCGTGATCTGTGTGCCGGCGACACAGACAGTGCTCAAGCACTGGGTGCGCTTGAACTGGATGAAGAAGATCTAGCATTGTGTACCTTTGTATGTCCAGGTAAGTACGAGTACGGTACGTTACTTCGTGAATGCCTAGATACTATCGAGAAGGAAGGGTAATTTTCATGGCTCTTAAAAAGTTTCTTGAAGACATCGAGCATCATTTTGAGCCTGGTGGCAAACACGAAAAATGGTTTGCCCTGTACGAAGCTGTAGCAACAGTTTTTTACACGCCAGGTATCGTAACAAATAAAAGCTCGCACGTTCGTGATAGCGTTGACCTAAAACGTATCATGATCATGGTTTGGTTTGCGGTATTCCCAGCAATGTTCTGGGGTATGTACAACGCAGGTGGCCAAGCTATTGCAGCACTTAACCACATGTACGCTGGTGACCAACTAGCGACAGTTATCGCAGGTAACTGGCACTACTGGCTAACAGAAATGCTTGGCGGCACTATCGGTGCGGAAGCGGGTGTTGGCAGTAAGATGCTACTAGGTGCGACTTACTTCCTGCCAATCTACGCAACAGTATTTATTGTTGGTGGCTTCTGGGAAGTGTTGTTCTGTATGGTGCGTAAACACGAAGTTAACGAAGGTTTCTTTGTAACTTCTATCTTATTCGCACTTATCGTTCCACCAACGCTACCTCTATGGCAAGCGGCACTAGGTATCACATTTGGTGTTGTTGTAGCAAAAGAGATCTTCGGTGGTACAGGTCGTAACTTCCTTAACCCTGCACTTGCAGGTCGTGCATTTCTATTCTTCGCTTACCCAGCGCAAATTTCGGGTGACGTAGTATGGACTGCAGCTGACGGCTTCTCTGGTGCAACTGCTCTTAGCCAATGGGCTCAAGGTGGTAACGGTGCTCTAGTTAACACAGTAACTGGCGCTCCTATCACTTGGATGGACGCGTTCATCGGTAACATCCCTGGCTCTATTGGTGAAGTATCGACTCTAGCTCTAATGATCGGTGCGGCGATGATCGTTTACATGCGAATCGCTTCATGGCGCATCATTGCGGGTGTAATGATCGGTATGATCGCAGTATCGACTCTGTTTAACGTGATCGGTTCTGACACTAATCCAATGTTTAATATGCCATGGCATTGGCACCTAGTTCTAGGTGGTTTTGCATTCGGTATGTTCTTCATGGCAACGGACCCAGTATCAGCGTCATTTACTAGCAAAGGTAAATGGTGGTACGGCATCCTGATTGGTGCAATGTGTGTGATGATCCGTGTAGTTAACCCAGCGTATCCAGAAGGTATGATGCTGGCGATTCTATTCGCGAACCTATTCGCACCTCTGTTCGACCATGTAGTGATTGAGAAGAACATCAAGCGGAGACTAGCACGCTATGGCAAGTAATAACGACAGCATTAAAAAGACGCTGGGTGTTGTTATCGGGTTGAGCCTTGTTTGTTCAATCATCGTATCAACAGCAGCAGTAGGTCTGCGTGATAAGCAAAAAGCTAACGCTGTCCTAGATAAGCAATCAAAGATCGTTGAAGTTGCAGGCATTGACGCAAACGGTAAGAAAGTACCAGAGCTATTTGCTGAGTACATCGAACCTCGTCTAGTAGACCTTGAAACAGGTAACTTTACTGAGGGTAATGCATCTACGTACGATCAACGTGAAGCATCAAAAGATGCAGAACGTTCAATCGCATTGACACCAGAAGAAGACGTAGCTGATATCCGTCGTCGCGCGAATACAGCAGTGGTGTACCTTGTAAAAGATCAAGATGAAGTCCAAAAAGTTATCCTGCCTATGCACGGTAAAGGACTATGGTCGATGATGTATGCCTTTGTAGCCGTTGAAACTGATGGTAACACTGTGTCTGCTATTACTTACTACGAGCAAGGTGAAACTCCTGGACTTGGTGGTGAAGTAGAGAACCCTTCATGGCGCGATCAATTCATTGGCAAGAAATTGTACAATGAAGATCACCAGCCAGCGATTAAGGTCGTGAAAGGCGGCGCACCGCAAGGTTCTGAGCACGGTGTTGATGGCTTATCAGGAGCAACGCTCACTAGTAATGGTGTTCAACACACATTTGACTTCTGGTTAGGTGATATGGGCTTTGGTCCTTTCCTAGCAAAAGTTCGTGACGGAGAACTTAACTAATGTCTAGTGCACAAAACGTTAAAAAGAGCATTCTAGCGCCAGTATTGGATAACAACCCAATCGCGCTACAAGTTCTTGGTGTATGTTCTGCTCTTGCAGTAACAACTAAACTAGAAACAGCTTTTGTAATGACACTAGCGGTAACATTTGTAACTGCGTTGTCTAACTTCTCTGTTTCATTGATCCGTAACCACATTCCTAACAGTGTGCGTATCATCGTTCAGATGGCAATCATCGCATCGTTAGTAATCGTGGTAGACCAAGTGCTAAAAGCTTACCTATACGATATCTCTAAACAGTTATCTGTATTCGTTGGTCTGATTATCACTAACTGTATCGTAATGGGTCGTGCTGAAGCATTCGCAATGAAGTCTGCGCCAGTACCATCTCTTATTGACGGTATTGGTAACGGTCTAGGTTACGGCTTCGTTCTTATCACTGTAGGTTTCTTCCGTGAGCTATTTGGCTCAGGCAAACTATTTGGTCTAGAAGTTCTACCTCTAGTGAGCAACGGTGGTTGGTACCAGCCTAACGGCCTAATGCTACTAGCACCATCAGCATTCTTCCTAATCGGCTTCCTTATCTGGGTAATCCGTATTCTGAAACCAGAACAAGTAGAAGCGAAGGAGTAAGGACGTCATGGAACATTACATTAGTCTGTTAGTTAAATCGATTTTCATCGAAAACATGGCTCTGTCTTTCTTCCTAGGTATGTGTACTTTCCTTGCCGTATCTAAGAAGGTTAAGACCTCTTTCGGCCTAGGTGTTGCAGTTGTGGTAGTACTGACTATCGCTGTTCCTGTGAACAACCTGGTATACAACCTAGTTCTGAGAGAGAACGCGTTAGTTGAGGGCGTGGACCTTAGCTTCCTAAACTTCATCACCTTTATCGGTGTAATTGCAGCACTTGTACAGATTCTAGAGATGGTCCTAGACCGTTTCTTCCCACCTTTGTACAACGCGCTAGGCATCTTCCTACCGCTGATCACTGTAAACTGTGCAATCTTCGGTGGTGTATCTTTCATGGTACAACGTGACTACAACTTTGCTGAATCGATCGTTTACGGTTTCGGCTCTGGTGTGGGCTGGATGCTAGCAATCGTTGCTCTTGCAGGTATCCGTGAGAAGATGAAGTACTCTGACGTACCTCCAGGTCTACGTGGTCTTGGTATCACATTTATCACTGTAGGTCTTATGGCGTTAGGCTTTATGTCTTTCTCTGGTGTTCAACTGTAAGTCGGGTAAACCGCAACAATTAAGGAATAGTCAATGGACATTATTCTTGGTGTAGTGATGTTTACTCTGATCGTACTTGCACTAGTACTAGTGATTCTTTTCGCTAAGTCTAAGCTTGTACCAACAGGTGACATTACAATTTCTGTGAACGATGACCCTTCTCTGGCGATCGTTACACAACCAGGTGGTAAGCTACTGAGTGCTCTAGCAGGTGCTGGCGTATTCGTATCTTCTGCTTGTGGTGGCGGTGGCTCATGTGGTCAGTGTCGCGTAAAAGTTAAATCAGGTGGTGGCGACATCCTACCAACCGAGCTTGACCATATTACTAAAGGTGAAGCGCGTGAAGGTGAGCGTCTAGCGTGTCAGGTTGCAATGAAAACTGACATGGATATCGAGCTTCCTGAAGAAATCTTCGGCGTTAAGAAGTGGGAATGTACTGTTATCTCTAACGATAACAAAGCGACATTCATCAAAGAGCTTAAGCTGCAAATTCCAGATGGCGAATCAGTACCTTTCCGTGCTGGTGGTTACATCCAGATTGAAGCTCCTGCTCACCACGTGAAATACGCAGACTACGATATTCCTGAGGAATACCGTGAAGACTGGGAGAAGTTCAACCTATTCCGTTACGAGTCTAAAGTTAATGAAGAGACCATTCGTGCATACTCTATGGCTAACTACCCAGAAGAGCACGGTATCATCATGCTTAACGTTCGTATCGCAACTCCGCCGCCGAACAACCCAGACGTACCACCAGGCATCATGTCTTCATACATCTGGTCTCTAAAAGAAGGCGACAAGTGTACTATTTCTGGTCCATTTGGTGAGTTCTTTGCGAAAGATACAGATGCAGAGATGGTATTCGTTGGTGGTGGTGCTGGTATGGCTCCAATGCGCTCACACATCTTCGACCAACTTAAGCGTCTGCACTCTAAGCGTAAGATGTCTTTCTGGTACGGCGCACGTTCTAAGCGTGAAATGTTCTACGTAGAAGACTTCGATATGCTACAAGCTGAGAATGACAACTTCGTATGGCACTGTGCACTGTCTGATCCACTTCCAGAAGATAACTGGGATGGTTACACTGGCTTTATTCACAACGTTCTTTACGAGAACTACCTACGTGATCACGAAGCGCCAGAAGACTGCGAATACTACATGTGTGGTCCACCTATGATGAACGCAGCTGTAATCGGCATGCTAAAAGATCTAGGTGTAGAGGATGAAAACATCCTACTAGATGACTTCGGTGGTTAATTCCTCCAAGTGATTGAATCTATGGCTAGCTCTCCAAGAGAGCTAGCCATTATTTTTTATAGACATAAAACTGATACTCAACAGTTGATATAGGTAATCGGATTGAAAGGATTGGTCCTATTTCCCATATCAATTCAACAACATTGGGAGTTAACAAGTGAAAAAGTGGCTTGTTGCATTCGCTTCTCTATTGATTTTGGCTGGCTGTGAGCAGCCTGCCGATCAAATTCATTTAAGTGGCCCTACCATGGGGACTTCTTACAACATCAAGTATATCGAGCAAGATGGTATTCCAACGCCAAAAGCGATGCAGACAGAAATTGATCGCTTATTGGAAGAGGTTAATGACCAAATGTCGACCTATCGTGACGACTCAGAGTTAAGTCGTTTTAACCAGCATCAAACGAGCGAGCCATTTACAGTTTCGACACAAACAGCAACGGTAGTGAAAGAAGCAATTCGTCTTAACGGTCTTACTTTAGGCGCGTTGGATGTGACGGTCGGCCCTCTAGTTAATCTGTGGGGGTTTGGTCCAGAAGCTCGTCCAGATGTAGTTCCAACCGATGAAGAACTCGCTGCTCGCAAAGCAAATACCGGTATTCACCACCTATCTGTTGATGGTAATACACTATCCAAAGATCTTCCTAACTTGTACGTCGACCTATCGACGATTGCGAAAGGTTGGGGGGTTGACGTGGTTGCTGACTACCTTCAATCTGAAGGGGTACAGAACTTTATGGTCGAAGTTGGCGGTGAAATGCGTCTCAAAGGTGTCAATCGTGAAGGTGTGCCTTGGCGTATCGCAATTGAAAAACCGACCGTTGATGAACGTTCAATTCAAGAAATTATTGAACCAGGCGACATGGCAATTGCAACAAGTGGTGACTATCGTAATTACTTTGAGAGTAATGGTGTGAGATACTCTCATATTATTAATCCACGAACAGGCAAACCAATTCATCATAAAGTGGTGTCTGTAACGGTATTAGATAAATCGTCGATGACTGCTGATGGTCTTGCAACTGGTCTTATGGTGCTAGGTGAAGACAAAGGCATGGCAATTGCGAACGAAAATAATATTCCTGTTTTCATGATTGTGAAAACGGAAGATGGTTTTAAAGAGTTGGCTTCGGAAGCATACAAGCCATTCATGAAGAAATAACAACAGAAGTGAGCATGTTTTTATGAATACATTTCTAATTACCTTTGCTGTGTTTGTCGCGGTAATCACTGCAATGGCTGTCGGATACATTTTCCAAAAGAAAGTCGTGAAAGGTAGCTGCGGTGGCCTAGGGGCAGTTGGCATCGAAAAAGTGTGTAATTGTCCAGAACCCTGCGATGCGCGTAAAAAACGTGAAGCGCGCGAGGCTGCGCGTGCTGAGAAATTGGCGGCGTGGGAAAAAGATAGAATTGCTTAGTATTGGTTAATCGTACTAAGAAAGTGATAAAGCTCAGCGTTCTGCTGAGCTTTATTTTTAGGCAGCTAACCAAAACTCAGATATCCGAGAAAGAGCCTAATACCGTGTTTTGTTGTTTCTTTCTCTCATGTTATAGAGCAAGACTACATCGATAATCATTAGGACGAAGCAATGATTTGGTTACGTCCGTTCTCTTTGGCCATGTAAAGTCGCTCATCCGCCGCTTTTATTTGTTGTTCTAGCTCCCCCACGATGTTGCTTACACCAATACTCGCGGTCACAAGAATGTTTTTGTCCAAATAAGTTATTGGCGTTTTTTCTATGCGCTGTCGCATTTGTTCTAAGCGTGTTAGAAAGCCGTCATAGTCGCCACTGGCTTGAATACAAAACTCCTCGCCACCAAGCCTAGCGACAATATCATTTGGAAAATAGATTTTTAGAATATTCGCTATCATGACTAGCACTGCATCGCCGCCCTCATGTCCGTGTGTATCATTTACTTGCTTAAAGAAATCGATATCAAGCATCGCGATGTTTCTTTGAGCGTTTTCTACATGGGGCTGCTCAAACAGAAAGCGGCGGTTCCATAAGCCCGTTAGCGCATCTTGATTTGCCATTTTAAACAGTTCAGATGTTGCGTCTTTGATATCTAACAGTTGGTGAATACGGCAAAAAAATTCTTCTTGATTAAATGGCTTGTATAAAAAGTCATTGGCCCCTGCTTTTAGAAACCTAGCCGTCATGGTCTTAGAGTTACTACCTGACAAGCCGAGAATGGCTAATTGATTTTTATCCCACTTCCGACGTAATTCACGCACCATAGTAATGCCATCTTTAACGGGCATGTCATGGTCGGTTAAAACGAGAGTGATATCTGGATTTTGCTCGACAAGCTCTAGGGCTTTTTGCCCATTGTCAGCTTCCAACGTTTGAATATATTGATGTTCCAAAAGTTGGGCGATGTGTCTTCTTACGGTGTGAGAATCATCAACGACTAAGCATTTGTGTTGTTGATTGTTGGTTAGTCGCTTGAGGAGTGGTAATAGATAGGAAACGGACGCCATGTTGTCTTTCAAAATATAGTCGAGGACACCTTTTGCAAGCATCTTTTCGCGAGTGTCTTCTTGAAATCGAGCCGTTAAAACAATGACACGATGACCATGTTCCAAAACGAGATCAATAATCTCGCCATCTTGAGCATCCGGTAAACAATAGTCTAAAACCGCACAGAAGAGGTCCTGTGCTGAAGATAACAAGTTCTTTGCCTCCGCGTAGCTTTCCGCTGCGATGACCTCATAACCAGCTTGGCTTATTGTTTGGCAAAGAAAGTTTTTAAATGCACGACTATCTTCAACAACCAGAATCTTATTACTCAAGCGCAGTCCCCAAAATTAATTGTTTAAAATCAATGATAACTAAAATTAAACTTATCGCCATCAAAAAACACATGTCAACCAAAAGTAGAACAACTACTCAAATGTTTGACACGCATCCGTTAACATCACATCATTATTCCTGTCTTAGTTATATAATTATGTTTAGCTAACGTAGGGAGAAAGTAGTATGGAAATGCATCAACATGGTATGGCTGAGCTATTTCAACAACTGGGCCTCGGTAGCTCTCCTCAAGAAATGAAAGATTTTATTAATCAACATCGACACAAAAGAGATTCTGCGCCTTTACATGAAGCTAGCTTTTGGACGATGTCACAGGCGAACTTTCTAAAACAAGCCATCGAAGAAGATGCAGATTGGGCCGAATTGGTCGATCAATTGGACGTAATGCTTCGAGATTGACGTTCGTTTAAACACGCCCATTTCTCTTCAGGTAGATTTGATTTATACTGTTTTTTTGAACAGTGCTTTGATGGCTATGTCAGATCGAATTAGAAAAATTATTCATGTCGATATGGATTGTTTTTATGCTGCCGTAGAGATGAGAGATAACCCCAGTTACCGTGGCATTGCACTCGCTGTTGGCGGACATGAAAAGCAGCGTGGAGTGATTAGCACCTGTAATTATGATGCGCGTAAATATGGTGTTCGCAGTGCAATGTCAACGGCGCGCGCGCTGCAACTCTGTCCTCATTTGTTGGTTGTGCCCGGTAGAATGCATGTATATAAGCAAGTCTCTCAGCAGATTCGTGCTATTTTTGAGCGTTATACGCCTATCATTGAACCTCTCTCATTGGATGAAGCATACCTCGATGTCACGGACTCGACAGCTTGCCGTGGCTCCGCTACGTTGATCGCAGAGTCAATTCGCCGCGATATCTGGAGTGAACTTGGGTTGACGGCATCGGCGGGCATTGCTCCGATAAAGTTTCTTGCCAAGGTCGCGTCAGACATGAACAAGCCCAACGGTCAGTTTGTGATTCCGCCAGAGAAAGTCCAAGAGGTTATCGATAGTCTTCCGCTAGAGAACATTCCTGGTGTGGGGAAGGTGAGTCTTGAGAAGCTCCACCAAGCCGGTTTTTATCGATGTGAGGACATTAAAAACAGTGACTATCGAGAGTTGTTGAGGCAGTTTGGTCGTCAGGGTGCCTCCTTATGGCAGCGAAGCCATGGAATTGATAATCGAGAAGTCGTTGTTGAGCGCGAGAGAAAGTCCGTCGGTGTGGAAAGGACATTCAGCCAGAACATCGCAACCTATGATGAATGTTGGCAAGTGATTGAGGAGAAACTTTATCCTGAACTCGAGAAACGTTTAGAGCGTGCAAGCCCAGATAAGTCGATTATTAAACAAGGTATTAAAGTCAAATTTGCCGACTTTCAACTGACAACAATTGAGCACATCCATCCGCAATTAGAGCTTGAGGACTTCAAGATCTTGCTAAGAGATATTCTTAAACGCCAAAATGGACGGGAAATTCGCCTTTTAGGCTTGAACGTGATGCTCAAGCCCGAATACCAAGCGCGTCAATTGAGCTTTTTTTAGGCCCTTACCGTTTCTACCTGCGTTAATACCTGCTCAAAACTTACATTTGCCATTGCACCATAACCTGCTAGCTTTGAGGCTTTTAGCTGGCTAATCAAAGGAGTGCTGATTCCGCACAAGAAGCGAGCAACGGCATCATTACTGATGGCCGATGGGGAAAGCTGAATAAACTCCCGCGCCCATATCGATACTTGAGATTGTTCAATATCTTCAGGTTCTGGTGCTGTGAATGTGGCGACGTGACCACGACACACGGAGCAGTGACCACATTGCTTTGGTGCATCGTGATCCGCAAAGTAGTTCGCCAATTGTGAGCTCAAACAGTGCTCGGACTGGAACAAGTGCAGCATGGTGTGGATTCTTTCGATATCTTTGCTTTCTTTGGATTGGAACAGTTCATACAGTTGTTGGATTAAAACATCCGAGCTCTGTTTGGTTGGCATAACTGAGTACACGTCCGTCAGTTGTTTGCTCTCTAGTTCTATCCAGCCGTTCTGGTGAAAATAGTCGAGCGCTGCGACAACTCGGCTGCGTTCCGATTGATAGTTCATCCATAGCGCTTCTAGATCAACTTGGCACCACACTTTGGCTTTTTGTGAGCAGGAAAAAATAGCCTCCACAAATTGACGTCGCTCGCCTTGAAATTGATTCACAATAAATTGCTGATCGTGCAAAAACTTAAACCGATATTCCGCAAAGTAACTGTACTTTGCTTCAATGACGTTATGTAGCTCCAAATAAACCAACAAGGTTTTGAGTGGCAATTGGCGGATATTACTTTCACGCGACAAACGCAGTGGCACTACCTCCCATTGTGGAGCATGTTCTTTCGCTTGCTCGACTACATAGTTAATTGACGTAAATTCTGGTGTGTCACCATAGACAAAATTCTCCAACACCGTTAGGCCGGACGTATTGCCTAGCAGAATGCACTCCGAGCGTTGCCCGTCCCTGCCTGCACGTCCAATCTCTTGTGCGTAGTTCTCGATTGATTTGGGTAAGTCGAAGTGAATGACGCGTCGAATATCAGATTTATCGACCCCCATACCAAATGCAATCGTTGCAACAATACAGTCAATTTGGCCATCCATGAACTGCTGTTGGATTTGTTCACGAACGTCGCTTTTCATGCCAGCGTGGTATGCGTGAGCGTTAATGCCAATATGGATTAATGACTTTGCTACTCGTTCTGCTGTTTGCTGCTGCGTCACGTATACGATGGTCGGAAGCTTAGGTGAAGAGGCGATGATCTCACTGAGCTGTTCTTGTTTCTTTGTTTCCTCACACGGGATCACCGAGATATCCAGATTAGAGCGGTAGAAGCCTGTAACGGTAATATGTTCACTGGAAATATCGAACTTTTTTTGCATGTCTTCAATAACTGCAGGCGTTGCCGTTGCGGTGAGAAGTAAAGACTGTGGGATGTTCAGTTCACGTTGATATTGCGGTAGTTTGAGATAATCTGGACGAAAGTTATGCCCCCATTCGGAAATACAGTGCGCTTCATCAATGACCATCAAAGAAATCGGTACTTGGCGAATGAATTCACGAAAACGCTCATTTTTTAGTCGCTCAACAGAAATCATCAAGATTTTGATTTGTCCATTCTTCACGCCAGCCATGACCTGTTGTGCTTCTTCTCTACTTTGACTGCTATCGATAGAAGCGGCCGCGATTCCTTTACTTTGTAAAAAGCTCAGTTGATCCTTCATTAACGCCAACAACGGAGAGATCACCAACGTAAGGTTGGGTAATATGGTTGCAGGTAGTTGATAACAGAGTGACTTCCCCGAGCCTGTAGGAAAGATTGCCGCAGCAGAGTAACCATTCATAACGGCTTCAATAACGGGTTGCTGACCTTGGCGTAATGAGTCAAAACCAAATACAGATTGAAGTGTTTGATGCAGCGAGTCACTTTGCATAATAGGGAAACCTTTCTTTGATGGTAAACTTGGCTACATTAACACACCCCGAATACTAAACGCGCGTCCTAAAAGTATGAACAAAGCTGACTTAGTCCAAATTATCATCCAACATCTGGAAGAAAAACTTCAAGTTGCCCATTCATCGGCTCAGCGAGCTATCGATGCCGCCACAGATGAAGAAACTGTTCCCGAGCACAAGTACGATACATTGGCACTTGAAGCCGCGTATCTTGCTCATGGACAAGCCATGCGAATTCAAGATAGTGAAGAGGAGTTGCGTCAATATCGTTCTTTAGTGACTCGTAACTTTAAGAATGCGCCTGTTGGTGTTGGTGCTTACGTTGTTCTCGCAGATGAGAATTTGATCGAAAAGCACTTCTTTGTAGGCCCTTGCTCTGGTGGTTTGACTGTTCAATATCAGACTCTGGAAGTCTTTGTCTTAACAGCCAAATCTCCTCTGGGTCGAGCGTTGTTCGGGAAAGAAGAGGGTGATGAGGTTGACGTGAAAATAGGAGATAAAACAACTTGTTACGAAGTCGTGACGATTTGCTGACATCTCATGTATCACTCAGTGTTATGTTTAACACGAGTAATGTTAAATAAAAGAGAATGACATGAAAAAGCTTTTTACACTCTCATTGCTGATGGTCAGTGCTACTGGTTATGCAGCGCAGTGTCGTGTGGACATCAATAATGAAGTCCGTATGGATGGGCAAAGCTTGGAAATTCGCCAAACGACAGGTGATAAAGCTGTCGTGGATGAGGATAACAACCTCTTCATCAAAGGTGAGCTAATTGAACTCAATGCCGACCAAAAAGCGGCAATTGAAGACTATCGCGAAAAAATGAACGCGTATATTCCACAAGCAAAGCAATTGGCGAGTGATGGTTTAGCGCTTGCGAATGATATTATTGATGATGTTGCGGAAAGCCTCGATGCACCTGGTGCGTTTGATAATGTAAAAGTCGCAGTAAAGGACTTTTTCGCTGATGTTGAATCACGTTACTACAAAGATGGTGATTTCATCCTGCCTGCGGAGAGTTTTGAGTCTATGACACAAGGGTGGACTGAAGACTTTGCAAAAGCACAAGAGATCTTCAATAAAGAGTTTTTAGCCAGTTCGTTGGATGCTTTATCGAAAAAAATGAAGGAAGAGGGAGGGATAAACCTCACTGCATTATCAGAGAGTATGGCTGAACTCAGCGCGAAAGTAGAAGAGCGTTTAGCCGAGCATTCGAAAGAGGTAGAACAACAAGCAGAAGACTTGTGCGATTCGCTGGATGACATGGCAGGGCAAGAAAACGATCTGTTGAAGAAAATCCCTGAGCTAAAAGATTACCGAGTATTTACGATTTAATTACTCATTAAAAAGCAAAAACTCGATGAGATAAAGAAAGAGAGCACTATTGTGCTCTCTTTGCGTTTTACTCGCTTATTCTTTGATAGCTTATTGCGCATTCATCTCGGTGAGTTTATCGCCGACAGGTTTTGAGAAGTTAAAGCCATCATGCTGATCCCAGTTGATAGACCATGTCATTACTCCTGCATAATTCGGGTAATGGTACGCTGGTTTAACGGTGCCACATGAAGTGCCTTTGGTTAAACAATCTAGTGCGTTGATAATATTCTGTGTTGGAGCCTGCCCTGAATTTGCCGAGCTAGGACCTGAAGGTAAACCGATTGCGACTTGATCATCGCGCAATGGTGCAAATTGAGTGCCGTCGGCCAACTCAAAACCTTCGATAAGCATTTTAGATTGCGCTACCATCATATCCACAGAGCCTTCTGGTGCACTGCCTGGCAGGTATGGGTTTGGCAAACCGCCGTTGTTATATAACTGGACGTGAAGCAAGTCGAGCGTGCTGCGTGTCTCGTTTATCACAGGAATGTAAGCTCCCCAAATACCGCTGTAAGCCACATAGCCGCCTTGAACATAAGGGTGCTCAGGCGCCATGGTTAGGTACATATCTCCACCCATGTTTTGCTCTATTTGAAGCAAAGCACGACCAAGGCGAGCTTGAATTTGCGAGCCATGAACTAAGTTAGAACCACTCTCTAAATCCACATCTAGACCATCAAAGCCCCACTCAGCGATAAGACCTGTTAGGCTAGAGACAAAGTTGGCTTCATCTTGGTCGGTATTCAGCGTAATCGTGCCTTCTGCGCCGCCAAGAGAGAGAACAAACTTCTTACCTTTAGCTTGAAGCGCTGCCATGTCCTGCTTGAATTGTGTTGGATCGAGTGCTGGACAATCGCTGTAAATATCGCCTGAATATAGATTAAAGTGCACAGTGCCATCACTGTTGCGATCATTTTCAGCAAAGGCAATATCAATCACATCCCAAGCATCTGCCATATCTGCTAGACGAATTGGACAGCCCGCACCATTTACAAAATTGTGCCAGTAACCGATGAGTTTATGGCGTTTCTCTACTTGCTCAACCACCGTTATTGCTGCGGCGTCAGACAGTGCATTGCTTCCTGACAAATCCACAGCTTGGGCGCTAACTGTAAAGTTACCAAGTGCAGTTGGTGTCCAGTTGGCTGTGTAAGGTGCTGTGGTATCGGTTGCAACAATAGAGCCGTTGATCATGAAATCAACGTGTTTAATGCCTGAAGTTAAAGACGTTGCATCGGCGCTTAATGCGAGACTTTTGCCTAATCCGACGGTTTGACCGCTGCTTGGTGAAGTCAGAGAGACGACCAAATCTTTATCGCTGACTTCCACACCAACCAGGGACTCTGACGTGTTGTTATCATTATCGGTTGCGACGGCTTTAAGCTGGTTAGCGCCAATAAGTGTGGCGTTCCAAGTAACGGAATATGGCGCTTGAGTGGTGACCCCTAAGCTGGTGTTGTTCGCAAAAAACTCAACTTGCGTGACTGTGCCATCAGCATCGCTTGCGTTTGCCGTGATTTCGTTATTGCTGCCAGCGAGCACGACTTGTCCATCCGTTGGTGCCGTAATGGTAACTTGCGGTGGTGTCGAACAAGCACCTAGGCCACTCCAAGCATCTTGCCAGTATAGCCCTTCACCAGGCTCGTAAGCCCATGTCGCATCCGAGGAGCACCAACCAGCAACATCACAACGATATTTTTGGTTGAAGTGAGAAATCAGGTCGCCAGCTTGATAACTTGTGCCTGCCACATAAGGTACTGCATCTGCACATCCGCCCGTTCCGGTTTCTGAATTACTAATAACCAGCGCTACTTCTTGGCTCATCGTTGCGAGGTTTGTATCATCAGTCGCTTGTGCTTTGAACGAGTATGTACCTGGACTAGCGGTCCATTGATATTCGTAAGGTGCGCTAGTATCAATGGCGACAGATTGATTGTTTACGAAGAACTCAACTTGTGTGACCACTCCATCAATATCGTCAGCTTGAGCGGCTACGGTTAGGTTATCGCCTACATTAAGCACTTCTGTGCCTACTGGGCTTGTCAATGAAATGCTTGGTGGCGGTAATTCGACTTGTGGTTGAACTTGGATAGAAATCGTCGTGGTGCTAACAGCTCCCTCATTATCTGTCGCAATTGCGGTCAATTGCGAGATCCCTTCAATAGCTGTCCAAGAAGCTTCGAATGGTGCTTGAGTTACCACAGCAACGGTTTGGTTGCCTGCAACAAACTCAATTTGTGTGATTTGGCCATCTTCGTCAGTTGCGTTGGCTAACAAAGTGATCGCACTGCCTTCGGGAATTTGTGCGTTGTTTATTGGAGAGGAGAACGACACCGTTGGTGATAAATTGTTGCTTCCACCATCACATTGCCCTAACGCTTTCCATGCTTCCCAAGATCCTGAGTTGGTCACGGGATCATTGCCTTGCGTCCAATATGCAGCCTCATAAGCGGCTCCTTGCGTTTTTACTAAAGCGCCCGATGTATAAGTCGCAGTGCTGTCCCAGTCGGGTAGACTTTGACAGTTATAGGCTTGAGCTTGGTAGCTGGCGCTGAGTGCTACAATCATCGCTCCGTGAAGTAGGGTGACCTTCATTTTCCTCTCCTTGAATCATGGGTATAAATGAGAACAGAGTAATAACTAGCTGATAAATAGACATTAAGGGGGAAAAAGCGAAGCACAATATTCTGCTTTTCGACACAGTATCACGAGGAACAGTTCGTCCCTTACACCAGAGCTCATTATTTTTCGGCTCACTTCACGGCAGAAGGATTGGTAAAATTCAGCCACGTGAAACGAGTAACAGTCACGAGGCTTTTGAGCGATGAATATGAGATGTACGTTAAAATTTACAAGCTGAATGACTATAAATTATTTCAACTGTCGAGGATTTAACCGAGGTACTCTTGTTGAATAGTGAATATTGCTATAGTGTACTAGTTAGCTAGTTCAATGATATTTTTGTGTGAGTAGTATGACACAGCAAACCTCTTCTCAGCCTCGCGAGCATTTTGGCTCTCGTCTCGGGTTCATCTTAGCTGCCGCAGGTGCCGCGGTTGGCCTTGGCAATATTTGGGGCTTCCCAACTCAAGCAGCCAGTAATGGTGGCGGTGCTTTCCTGTTAGTTTATTTGGTGATGATTCTTATCGTCGCATTTCCGATGCTGGTGGTTGAAATGGCGATTGGTCGCCATGGTCAAGCCAACCCTGTAGACAGTATGCGTGCAATCACAGATAACCCTACCGGTAAAAAGCTCGGCGGCATTGTGGGTTGGATTGGTTTAAGCGTACCAAGCGCTGTCTTAGCGTTTTATTCAATTGTTGGTGGTTGGTTGATCTGCTTTTTACTGGGTGCAATCACAGATCTAATGGGGTTAGAAGCTGCAACTCAATGGCTAAAGGGCTTTAGTGTTGAACGTAACTTGTTCGGAACCATTACTTTTTATGTACTGACGATTCTCATCGTACAAGGTGGCGTAAAACAAGGTATTGAAAAGTGGTCCACACGTTTGATGCCAGCATTGTTTGTTCTGTTTGCTCTGCTATTTGCTTACATCATGACGCAAAACGGTGCGATGGAAGGTCTGAAACATTACCTAGTGCCGGATTTTGAAAAGGTATGGGACCGCAAGTTGATTCTTGCTGCAATGGGACAGGGCTTCTTCTCGCTTACGATCGGTGGCTGCTCAATGCTGATTTACGGGTCTTACTTGAGTAAGAAAGAAAACCTACCAAAGATGGCGATGAACGTGACCATGGTAGATACTGCCGTTGCTTTCATTGCAGGGTTAGTGGTGATGCCAGCGATGTTTGTAGCAATGCAAAAGGGCGTTCAAATCTATGCAGAAGATGGCTCTCTCTTAAGCTCAGATACGTTAGTGTTTACGGTATTGCCACTAATGTTTGATAGTTTAGGTTTGCTTGGTCAACTATTCTCTATTGTGTTCTTCTTATTGCTGACGATTGCGGCGCTAACGTCTTCCATTTCAATGTTAGAGTGTCCAGTGGCTTTAGTGAGTGAGCGCTTCAATACTAAGCGCAGCGCAACGAGCTGGGTTTTAGGTGGTCTCATTGCTTTGTTCAGTGTGGTGATTGTTTATAATTTTGGTGCTCTATTTGGTATGGTCGCGACGGTTGCTACTCAGTATCTACAACCAACCGCTGCGCTCTTATTCTGCTTATTTGGTGGTTGGGTATGGAATCGCAACTCAAAAATCAAAGAGCTTGAGCAAGGTTGCCCGGAGTTTACGCAAGGTTGGTTTGGTAAGTTATGGCCAGTGTATGTGAAGTTTGTATGTCCAATTCTTGTGGCGACGGTCATCTGGGCTTCATTTGGCTAACCGAGACGCCTATCGAATAAAAGAAAAGGGCTTGATGGTAACTCATCAAGCCCTTTTTCATGTTGGTTATTCTCGTTTCGGTTATCCGCCAAGAATGGTGTGGGTTAACGGAATTGTCCTGCTTCTGGAAGAAAGTCAAAACCAGCAGAAGCCAGTTTTGTCTCCAGTGCTGTGCGTTCGATATCGAAGAAAGCCACCAGTTTATCTAAGTCACCACCGAAGTCGTCGCGTAGCTTCATATTCACAATGCTCATCAGCATGACAGGATCCATGGATTCAAAGTTCGCTAGATTCATTACTTATCCTCAAAATCTGAAATCAGTAGGTTTGCCGCAGCAAATGCCGCTTTTTCACGCACTTCTTTAGGCAGGGACTCATCCGCTGCAACATCGTTCAGTGCTTTAACTGCACATGAAATTGCTTGGGGAATATAAGCTTGATCGCCACTACCAATCTGAGCATAAAGCTCACGAACCAGTTCACAACAGCCGTATACTTGCATGTTTTCTTTCCACTAAATGATAACTTATCTCAATATACACACAGCGGATTTGAAACTCAAAGTACAGAGTTGTTTTGGCTCAAGTTGAAGGTTTGCTTGAGCGAGATTTAATCACTGCATTTGTGCTTCTAACTGCTGAGTGACTTCTGGTGAAAGTTGAAGTTGTTTTGCTAGTTCTTGCAGATACGCTTTTTCCATAAAGTTTTGTTCATCAGCGACGATCAAAGACGCTAGGTAAATTTCTGACGCTTGTTGAGGAGAGGTCGCCTGATTAGCAATTTCAGCAGGATCAAGCGGTTTGTTTAACTCTTGCTGAACGAGGTGACGAACGTGCTCATCTGCGCCCATATCCGCGAGAGCTTGTTCAATGCGCGCCATTTCCTCTTCATCAACGTGACCATCAGCTTTTGCAGCTCCAATCATTGCTTTTAAAATTAAGACACTGTGTTTACTGTCATCGGGGTCAAAGGTTTCTTGAACACCTTGACCGGATTGCTTGGCTTGCCAGTCGTTATACACTTTGTAGGCCAAGGCTCCAAGCGCAGCTGCGCCACCGACTTTTAATGCGCTTGACCCTACTTTTTTAGTCATTTTTTTACTTTTCTTTGAGCCCATCAGCATACCGATGAGGCCTCCGCCTACAGCACCTGCTCCTAGCGTTTTTAGGCTACTTGAATTTGATGAGGATTTGATGTTGTTGGTTTGTTTGCCCAATGCATCTGCACCTTGCTTAAGTAAGTCTGATTTGAGTGCTTGGTTTAGAAGACTTTTTAAATCCATAACTGACCTCCTTTAGATGATGAAATCAGTTTAATAGCAAGAAGCTGAACCAAAGATTAACAAAGTGAATAGTTCGAAAAAGGAGGAGGGAGGATGTTGAGCTGTAATAAAAAAGGGCTGACCGAAGCCAACCCTTTTTAACTATTTGAAACTACTTCAAATGCGAACTCGTCGAGTGCTTACTTTAGTTGAGCTTTTACGTGCTCAACAATGTCAGTCATTGCGACTGCTGTTTTCTCACCAGTAGCACGGTTCTTGTATTCGAAGTTGCCTTCTTTCATTGAGCGGTCACCGATAATAATGGTATGCGGTACACCAATAAGCTCCATGTCAGAGAACATTACGCCTGGGCGTTCTTTACGGTCGTCAAATAGCACTTCGATGCCCATTGCCGTTAGCTCAGCGTACAATTTCTCAGCGGCTTCTTTCACTTCTTCTGACTTGTGCATGTTCATTGGAACGATCGCTACCTGGAATGGTGCGATTGCATCTGGCCAGATGATGCCGTATTTGTCGTGGTTTTGTTCAATAGCAGCCGCTACTACGCGAGTGATACCGATACCGTAACAACCCATTTCTAGGATGACGTTCTTACCATCAGGACCCAGTACACCACAGTTCATCGCTGCGGAGTAAGCGTTACCTAGTTGGAAGATATGGCCAACTTCGATACCACGCTTAAGCTGGATAATGCCCTTGCCACATGGGCTTGGGTCACCTTCCACAACGTTACGTAGGTCTTCAACTTGACCAAGCTCTACATCACGACCCCAGTTAATACCGAAGTAGTGTTTGCCATCGATGTTCGCGCCCGCACCGAAGTCGCTCATTACCGCAACGCTGCGGTCAACAATGAACGGCAGTTTAAGGCCAACAGGGCCTAGTGAGCCAGGGCCTGCACCGATAAGCTCACGAATTTCTTCTTCAGATGCCATTTCCAATGGAGCTGCAACCTGAGGAAGGTTTTCTGCTTTCACTTCGTTCAGTTCATGATCACCACGAATAATAAGCGCGATGATTGGCGTATCAACTTCGTCAGATGCTTTCACAAACAGTGTTTTCACTGTTTTTTCAATTGGTAGTTCGAACTGCTCAACCAATTCAGCGATTGTTTTCGCGTTTGGCGTATCAACCAACGTCATTTCTTGTGTTGGTGCCGCAGCCTCAGAGGCTGGAGCTAGTGCTTCTGCTTTTTCAATGTTTGCCGCGTAATCTGACTCGCTAGAAAATGCGATGATATCTTCGCCGCTTTCAGCCAGTACGTGGAACTCTTGAGAGCCGCTACCACCGATAGCACCGCTATCTGCAAGTACAGGACGGTAATCCAGACCCATGCGATCGAATGCTTTACAGTAAGCATCATGCATTGCGTCGTATGACTTTTGTAGTCCGTCTTTGTCAATGTCAAAGCTGTACGCATCCATCATTGAGAATTCACGTGAACGCATTACGCCAAAACGTGGGCGTCGTTCGTCACGGAATTTAGTTTGGATTTGGTACAGGTTTAGCGGAAGCTGTTTGTAAGAGCTCACTTCATTGCGAACAAGGCTAGTGATCACTTCTTCAGCGGTTGGGCTAAGTACAAACGGACGAACATGACGGTCAGTAAAGCGAAGTAGCTCAGGACCCATCTTTTCGCTGCGGCCTGTCTCTTCCCATAGTTCAAACGGCTGAACAACGGGCATCAAAGTTTCGACTGCGCCTGCATTGTCGATTTCTTGACGAACGATGTTTTCGACTTTACGCAGTACACGTAGACCAGTAGGTAGCCAGGTGTATAAACCTGAAGCCAGCTTACGGATCATACCTGCACGTAGCATGAGCTGGTGGCTCACTACTTCTGCGTCGTTTGGAGTCTCCTTCAGAGTAGAAAGAAGATAATTACTGGTACGCATTAAATTTATCCGTTTATTTAAGTTAGATACTCAAGCTTGAATAAGCAGGAGTATGGGAGTTCCCTAAAGGGAAATTTGTTAGCCGTCTATAATATCAGCCAATTGCGTTTGTCAAAAGCTTTCAATAGCGGTAACCGTTATTAAGTTGCATGTTGCTGTGAACTTTACGTTCAAGTCGAACAAATTTACCGCATATTCTTTGTCGTCCGGCTTGTTTTTCTTATATGCAGGGCGAGGATCTTGTGCCAGAACTTGTTCAATGACTGATCTTACATAGTCAGTATCGGATCGATTTTCTATCGTTGCTAATGCTTGAGCAGAAAAGGTGACTTGTGACTTTTCTGGCTCTTGGTCTGCGTATCCGCCTTGTGCTTCCGAAATAGAATCCGAATAGGGGATATAAGGCTTAATATCCACAATCGGTGTCCCATCCACGAGATCTACACTGCCTAAATCAAGATAGATTTGATCGCCTTGCTTAGTGACTCCTTTCACTTCAACGGCTGACATTCCGATTCCGTTTGGACGGAAAGTCGAGCGCGAGGCAAAGACACCAATTCGTTCATTGCCGCCTAATCGTGGCGGACGTACAGTTGGTTTCCAACCAGCTTCCAGATTCTGATCAAATAGAAACAACAACCAAACGTGAGAGAACTGTTCTAGCCCACGCACTGCTTCAGGGCTATTTGCTGCACCTAACAGTTTTACGCGTGCTTTAGCCTCTGGTACTAAGCGTGGTTGGCGCGGAACTGCAAACTTTTCTTTGTACGGTGTCTCAATGACGCCGATGGGTTCGATGGAATACATGGTGGACATCTTTAAGAATTCATTGAGATGAAAAGTATCACAAATTTCTCTTGCTTTTCTTGTTGATAATGATTATTAATTAAAATGTTATAACATAACAATTTAATTGAAAGGAAAAGTATTATGAAACCAGGAATCCACCCTGAATATCGTCCTGTGGTGTTCCACGACACGAGTGTAGATAAGTACTTTGTCGTTGGTTCTACGTTGAAAACGGAGAGAACCATCGAATGGAAAGATGGCAAAACTTACCCTTACTTTACGTTAGATGTGTCGTCAGCTTCTCACCCGTACTACACCGGTAAACAGCGCGTTGTACAAACCGAAGGTCGCATTGCGAACTTCAACCGTCGTTTTGGTCAATTTAAGAGCGAAAAGGAATAAATCATGAAGGTAGTAAAATCATTAAAAAGTGCAAAAAGTCGTCATCCGGATTGTCAGATTGTAAAACGGAGAGGGCGTCTTTATGTCATTTGTAAAACGAACCCGAGATTCAAAGCTGTGCAAAAGTAATCAGCCTGCATATATCTAACTTATGGTTTTGTTTAATTGATAATGTTGAGTTAATTATCTTACATGGATGAAATATCTACATTTTTATTCAATGTTGGTTATAAATGCCTCTGTTCGTCACAATTTGTAACATTTAGGGCTTTTATTTGACCTTCTACTCAAGTACCCTTCGCACGCTTTTTGACATTTTTGTCACATTTGCATAGGAATAAAAACAAGGAGGGAACAGATGAGTTCATCTGATTCAATTAAACAAAACTCGCCTAAGAAGCCGCTGTTTACGCGCTTTTTGGATACTGTCGAATATTTGGGGAACTTATTACCCCACCCGATCACACTATTTGCCATTTTCTGTTTAGCCATTCTGGTGATGTCGGGTATTGCAGGATACTTCGAAGTTTCCGTAGTTGATCCTCGTCCTGAGGGTGCAAAAGGTCGTGCCGCGGATGGCATGATTCATGTCGTTAGCTTGCTTAACGCTGATGGCCTTGAACTAATCGTTACCAATCTAGTGAAAAACTTTGTCGGCTTTGCACCTTTGGGTACGGTATTGGTTGCGATGTTGGGTGTTGCTATTGCTGAATACTCAGGCTTGCTATCTGCAGCAATGCGTGGCTTAGTCATGGGTGCATCTCAACGCATGGTAACAGTGACGGTCGTTTTCGCGGGTATCATTTCAAATACGGCATCAGAGCTTGGCTATGTGGTACTTATTCCACTGGCTGCAATGCTGTTCCATTCTTTAGGTCGTCATCCACTTGCCGGTCTTGCTGCGGCGTTCGCTGGTGTATCTGGTGGTTACTCAGCAAACCTACTTATTGGTACGGTTGACCCGCTGTTGTCAGGCATTACTGAAACGGCGGCGCAAATGATTGACCCAACTTACACTGTTGGTCCAGAAGTTAACTGGTACTTCATGTTTGTGTCGACATTCTTCATTGCAATCACAGGTGCGTTTGTTACTGAAAAAATTGTTGAGCCAAAGCTTGGCAAATACAGTGAAGAAGAAGCCTCAGAAGATTTGTCGAACGACAAAATGGGTGGCTTAACAGACATTGAGAAGAAAGGCCTAAAACTAGCAGGTGTTGCTGTACTGGTTGTTTCAGCGCTGCTTGCTTGGACGGTTGTTCCAGAAGACGGCATTCTACGTTCTGATGCAGGTACAATTGCAGGTTCACCTTTCCTGAAAAGTATCGTGGCATTCATCTTTGTGTTCTTTGCTATTCCAGGCTTTGTGTTTGGTAAAGTTGTTGGCACGATGAAGACGGATCGCGATGTAATTGATGCAATGGCGAAATCTATGTCTTCTATGGGCATGTACATTGTATTAGTTTTCTTTGCGGCTCAGTTCGTTGCTTTCTTTAAATGGACTAACTTCGGTCAGGTATTCGCGGTTGCTGGCGCTAGCTTCCTGCAAGAAATTGGCTTAACTGGTCCAATGTTGTTCTTTGCCTTCATCCTGATGTGTGGCTTTATCAACCTAATGATTGGTTCGGCATCGGCACAGTGGGCAGTAACGGCTCCGATTTTTGTTCCTATGTTGATGCTTGTTGGTTATGCACCGGAAACGATTCAGGCTGCTTACCGAATTGGTGACTCGACGACAAACATCATTACTCCAATGATGAGCTACTTTGGTTTGATTCTTGCCGTAGCGACTCGTTACATGAAGAACTTAGGTATCGGTACGCTGATCGCGACCATGCTACCTTACTCAATCTGCTTCATTGTAGGTTGGAGTGTGCTGTTCTACCTATGGGTATTCGTATTTGGTTTACCAGTAGGCCCTGGCGCAGCAACATACTACACACCGTAGAAAACGGTTACCTCACACAGCTCCATTATAAAAAGCCTGCGAACGTCGCAGGCTTTTTTATCGATTGAGACTGTGTACGCAGGCTTACCTGATTATAGATGTCGGATTATAGCTGAAAACGTATCAACAAAGGGCGATAAAAGTGCTGAGTGAGCCAGCACAAGCTTTTCCAAATTATGCGTTTGTACCAGGGTAAGTGCGCAATATACACATAGCTAAATTCAATTTCTGGCTGGGCTTTTCTGTTGCGTTTAAAAGCCGGAGCACCTGAGCTCATATTAAAGCGACGCTGGAATATCATTGCGTGGCGGATGGTATAGGCCGATATTCGACGATACAATGCGAGGCGTTGTGGCTTATTGGTATCGTAGCCAAAAATTGGGCAAGTCATATCATTATCAATTTCTACAATGCCTAACGTAGCCAGCATCTCTTCTTGATAAAACAGTCCCACTAACTTTACTAATTTGTTCTGGCTCGCCTGTTTTAAATATTGGGTTGAAAACTGGATGTTATTGATGCTGTATTTATCAAGGTAAAGCATGTCATATAACTCTTTGGCACGCTGAAACTCTTCATCAGTGGTAAGTGGTCTAAACTGCCAATCTTTATCATTAAGCAGTTTGAAGTCTTTCGTTAAATCTCGGTTGAAGCTGAACGCTTGCCAATCATCAAGTAAATACACTTGTCGTGTTACCAAGCTTTGCCATTGCTGCTGCTCTAATCGCTGAATAAAGCGTGATTGTTGACGTTGGTTAATGGAGCGAAGTACCAAGGGAAAGGTGGGATATTTATCGAGTGCGACGCGACGCAGTTCATCGAGATTTAAGGCTGCCCATTGTTCGCTATACATATTGGTGGACAAGCACTGATTGTTGAGCGTTTGGACTTGATCCAATCCAGCCAATGATAAGATTGGTTTAGTCATATTAATAAGTAACTTACATACCCATCGAACAGCCATATTTTTGACTTTGTGAAGCTCTTCTGCGGCGTAGCCACTAAGCAGTGTCATAGGGGAGACTGAATAACAGTTGTTTGGTATTTTTGGTGTTACGGAGTAAGGAATGGCAACATCATCGATATAGTAGCAACCAAAGCTTGCTGTGCATTCATCAATAGGATTTGACTGCATAAGAGTGATAAAGGTTTGATGCCATTCTTGAGAGGAAAGTGTCATGGGTTCAATGCCTCTCCATTCCACTCAATATCAACGGTAGAAGCGTCGCTCCACTTCGTCTTGTTCTGCCTAGCTAACCGGAGTAATTCAAACATACTCCGGATTTGGCTCCCGACCGGTAAGTTATGCTGTTGCATCACATTCACTCCAGACCACCAATCTTGCCAAGTTCGAGCCTTAAATAGGGATAATCCACCTTCCGCGATGAGTGTTATTGGACCTAAATGATGCAATCGCTGCTCGGAAGGACTGGTAAACTCCATATTAGGAAGCAGTTGGTTGCATCGAGACGAGAGTAGGTGCAAACCACTGGTGGCTCTTGGGTTACATTCAATCACGTAGAGTTGATCTTGTGATTTGATGAAGTCAAACGACACTTGCCCATGATAAGTATGACGTTTACCAAAAGCTGCGATAAATCTATCTAGTCGTTCGCACGAGATCGGCTGAAAAGCACTGGCGGCCGAGCCGTTTACACAGTATTTCGGCACATAAGCTTGGTGTGCTTTAAGGTCACCATGTTCAAAAATGGCATAGTTACACACCGGAGTCCCATGGATTTTTTGTTGCTGAACCCAAGGGAAAAGGGGCGATATCGTGGCGGCAGAAATAGACTGAGTCGTCACATCTCTTATGACTTGCCCGCCAAACCGAGAGTAAACGGGCTTTAGAACGGTTCTCTTATTAATTTCAATCTCACTTTTATCAGCGACCAAACGAGTTTTTGGAAGTGTGATTTCTGGCAAACCTTGAAGCTGTTCAAAGACGGTCAACTTGTTGTGCAGGGCATTGAGTAGTCCCACATTGGGCAGAAAAAAATCTACTTCTGGGCATTGTTTGGCAACATGAGCCAAGTAATACACTTCTTCACAAGTGGGTATCACCATATCAATACGCATCTGAGTAATGATTTTTAGGATCTGCTGTTGATAGTTGGGAAACGCAAATCGAGGCGAAGCGGTGGGGATATAAGACTTGATGCCTCGCAAAAACGATCCTAGAGGTTTTTTTAGCGAATCGGTGAGAATTACGTCATGTCCATGATGCATACACATGGTTGCCCACTCTAGTGCAACTGGTGCTCGGGCTCCGGTGATTAAGACCCGCATATGTTCACCACACGTCGTTGTTTATTCATTGGCGTCCAAATAGGCGCAGGGCGGTAACTAAATCTGACAGGATCAAGCCGCAATTGGTCAAACAACTTTATCAAGGCTTGGTGTATAACCCGATGGTGGTGAACATCCGCTTCAATTTGAATGGCTTGTGACCCTGTTTGGGTGATTCGGTAATCCACGCGGCCTTGGGCGGATAGTGTTATAGCGCGGTAGATGAGATCTGGTAGCACCGTCACTGGGACGTGGTTTGCGTTTAGCGTGAGGCGATCACCACATCGTCCGGCAATTGCGCCAAGAGGTTCAAATACGCCATTATCCTGTTTATTCTCAATAATATCGTCGAGCTGATAACGAATAATTGGCTGAGTTTTACGACGAAAATCGGTAATGATTGGGCTGTAATGAGTACGTTCGGTATTCAGCCAATGTTTTTCGATGTAAACAACATCTTGATTCCAGCGCATTTGTCCATGCTGATCCGTACATGCAAGAAAACCTTCAGTACATTGATAGACTTCATGGAGTTCGCTGTCGAACCGTTGAGAAATAAAGTGACGGTCACTCTCGGTTAGGACTTCTGCACCAGAAATGATCCGCTGTGGTTGAATTGCGGGTTGACCAAATTGACCGCTGAACTGGGCGCAGAGCTGAAGAGCTTGCGCACTACCAACCAAAAGCGTGGGTTGGAACTCATCCAGCTCTTTTATCCATTCTTGGTAAGGTTTGGTTAAATCGGCATAAAAAAATGTTACAGGCCCTTTCGCGACGGATTTATACAGTGGGCTGTTGGCGCGCAAGGCTAGCGCAATTCGGTGTTTTTGCCATAGGTTGGGCAACAGGCGAGCCAATATATTGCCAGCCCATAGTTGTGTTTCCTGTTTGTCAGCAAGAAACAACCCGTGCATGCCTGATGTGCCCGAAGAAAGCCCAACAGTAACATCGCCAACTTTCGAAGCGGCGAAGTTGCGTGACTGTTCTGCGTCGAGTGCTTGTTGCATTAGCTGTTCAGCATCTAAGCCTTTCGTATTCAACTCCGAGAGGTTCTCCATCATGGTTTGCTTATTCATGATAGGGAAATCACTGAGTGGTGCACCTTGAAGTGAGCGGTAATACGGTGAATGACGGCATACCCAATCCAAGTGTTGCGTTAAGTGTTGTTGCTGCCATGTTTCGACTTGTTCCCTTGAGCCGAAGGGGCGGTAGCGGGTTCGCCAGAATTCTGAGATAAGCGTTCTCACTTCATCCATCCTTCTTTGATTAGCTGCTGGATAGTTTCCTGACAATGTGAAGGCACGAAGCGAACAAAGTGGTGGGTTTGTTGGTAGCAACTTCTCAACTCGGAGAGGGTGTTTTTATAGGCTTTTGTATCATCGCAAAGCATGTTCGCCAGCCAATGTTGATCGATATTTTCACTCAAGCTCTCGATTAACCAGCATGCATCGGCGAGTAAGAACAGCCAACTTTGGTCTCTTTTAACTAGCAAGCCCACTTGACCCGCAGCATGGCCTGGCAAGCTAACCATATAAATGAATCCGTCGTCGAACATGTCTTTACAGAGCAAATTAACACCTTGGCACTGAGGAATAATTTGGTTGATTGGTACGGAAAAGTCACTATGAATGAATAAGTTAGATTCAAGTTGTGGAGGAAGTAGAGCTTTTAGGTATCCTTTTCTTACGCCTCCAATTCGACCACTCTTAGTAATTGCATCCACCCCTTTTTGTTGGCAATGCAATTGAGAGTGGGAAAACTCAGACACGGCAGCAATGTGATCAGCATGGAAGTGGGAGAGTACTAAGTGTTCAATATCATGAGGTTTGAGACTTTCTTTTGCTAACTGCGCAACAATTCCGTGTTCTTTGTTATAGCGACAAGGTGTTGTCCAAGCATAAAAACGTTCAGGGAAGGGACGAGTCGCGCTAAAAAAATGCTCGTGATATCCCGTGTCAAACAGGATGTTGCCTTGTGTTGGGTGCTGAATTAACGCAACGGCTGCCGGAAATGCTCTAGGCTTGATACCAGAACCTGGTTTGACAACAAAGCCTGGGTGTACGCAGTGTCCAGCCTCAAAGATTTTTATTTTTAGACCAGTTTGCATACTGCTGTATTCCTTCTTGAATTGAAAAAAGCGGTTGATAATTCAGTGTTTGTTTAGCCTTGCTGATATCCAGAGTTTGATGATAGTTAAACAATCCTGCGCTGTATGAGGTGAGCCTTGGTTCTGGCTGATGTGGTAGGTGCCTTCGTATTTGCTCACTGAGCTTTAATAATGGTGATACAACGCCATATGGTAATGATTGTAACGTTACTTTTAGGTTTAACCCCTCACATAAAGCTTGCAGAACAGTCTCAATTGGCATTGGTTCGTTGTTGGAAATGTTGAACACATCACCATGCTGAAGTCGGTCTGCCTGAGTGCAAGCGAGCATCGCTGCATGGGCAACGTTATCGACATAAGTCAGATCAACCACAGGATTTCTACCCGATGGCAGAAGCAGAGTATTGTTTTTTATCGCCTTAAGCACTCTTGGGACAATCGCGCGATCATTGGGTCCAAAAATGCCACGCGGTCTTAAAATGATCGCTTTGCTTTGGCCTTTTACGGCTTCAATTTCCGATAGGTATTTTGTGTGTGCATAATCATTACACCAGTATGAAGCTATGGCGTCGGTTTCTCGAATATTCCAACGGTCTTGATGGTCAAAGTAGACGCTGGTGGAGGAAATATGGATAAAACGCGAGATTTGATGGGTATTAGCCGCATTGACGAGGTTTTTGGTGGCATCTACATTGGCTTGATAAAACGCCTGCCACTTTCCCCATGGGCTTGAGAGAGCGGCACAATGGATGATTGCATCCATACCTTGGCATACCGCATGAACTGCTGAGTGGTCTCTTAAATCGACTATATGTGGGATAACATCGAATTGCTCGGCGAGTTGTTTAGCGATGACTGTATTTCGTGCTATAAAATGCAGTTCATGCTGCTGGTGAAACATTCTCAGAATTGCGCTACCCAACATCCCGCTGCCACCAGTGACCAATATCTTCATAGTTTTAGCACTCCCATCCCTAGCGACAACCCTGCGGCGGTGCCAGCTAATAACACATGTTTTCCTGCGGTTTCTGGCTGATTACGCAGCCAGTGTAAGTTAATTGGGAGTGAGGCGGCGACTTGGTTTCCCAAAGTCGAAAAGTGATTAACGGTTTTCTCTGTTGGTAGCCCGGTGAGTGAAGGCAGTTTTTTTAATCCATGCGCGCTGGCTTGATGAGGAAGAAAATAATCAATATCGCCGAGTGTTACCGGAGAGGCGTCAAACCCTTTTTTTAGAAACGCTGGTAAGGCTTTACGCACATGTTTAAAGAGTGCTTTGCCCTCCATCTCAAACTGGCAACTTTTTAAATAGGCTTGATGCTCGGAGGTATGCGGATTGATATGACTACCTCCGCCCTTAATTTGACAAAATGAATACCCGGTATGATGCGTTTCAAAGTGACTGGTGAGCAATCCATCATCGTCGTGTTCTTCGAGCAAAAATGCGGCGGCACCGTCCGCGAATAAGGTTGCAACTTCTGGTTTGAGCGTAAAATTTCGATTCAGTGTGATGCCAGTGGCGAGTTCGCTGGTGACAATAAGAATCCGACGGTACCGTTTTGCTAAGAATAGACTCTGAGCAAGATCAAGCGCAGAGAGAAAGGATAAGCAGGTGCTGTTCAAATCAAAGCTTTCTAGCCATGTTGGAGCGTCTAACGCGGCGAGAACCGCTGAGGCGTCGTAGGGTAGAGACTGGTGGTGTGTGCCGCTAGCGTAGATAAGGAGATCAACGGAGCTTAAGGTATGTGTGTTTCCTAAACACTGCTCTATTGCCTGCACCGCCATGTAAATAGCGGTCTCTTTTGTATTGGCTACATGACGATATTCAACGTCGAATTTATTTCGGCAGGTCCCTGGCGCTAATTTTAGGAAGTGATCCATCTCTCGATCAGACCATTGATTCGTTGGCAGGTAGCTTCCACTGGAAACGATGTTAAAGCCCATTATTCTCTATACACTTATTAAAAACGTCGTTCAAAATAAACCACGTTGCATATTGAAGCTATGGTGAGCGAGATGAAAAATAAACAGAACAAAACAAATGGGAGTAAGAGCACGCTTTGGGTGCAATGCTGAGAATGAATTTTCAGGAATGAGCCAGGCTTTTATTTGCTGGCTCAATATGAATAGAGTGAGGGTTACTTCTTAAATTTCGCCAAAATACGATCCAAATGGTTTGCAAATTCGCGTCGATCGGTTTGAGAAAGCGCGGCGGGCCCACCTGTCTGAATTCCGCTTGAACGCATGGTTTCCATAAAGTCGCGGATATTTAGGCGAGCTTTGATGGTGTCTTTTGTATAGAGCTCGCCACGAGAACTGAGGGCTTGAGCGCCTTTAGAGATAACCTCATCTGCAAGCGGAATATCTGACGTGATCACCAAATCGTTGGCTTCTACACGCTTGACGATTTCGTTGTCTGCGATGTCAAATCCCGCAGGGACTTGCAGCGAGTGGATGTTGTCTCTTTTCGGCACAGGGACAACGTGGTTAGCGACAAACGTACATTCAATCCCCGTACGCTCGGCGGCACGCACAATGGTTTCGCGAATAACTTTTGGACACGCGTCTGCATCTACCCATAACTTCATGATGATTTCTCACTGAGTTTCGCTTCTAACTCTTCAATACGAATGGCTAGCATTTTTACGGTGTGTTCTAGGGCTTCAAGGCGATCATTATCGGTGTGGTGCTGTGCTGCGATTTCAACCTTGGGTACGCGTTGAGCACTCTTCCAACTTTTTATTGCGGTGATTAACGCTGGCATTGGAACTGGCGTTTTCAAGCGTGCTTTCACTAACGCTACGGTTGGTTCTTTTCCTTGTTGTTGCAGTTGTTCCATTACCGCTTCTAATTCTTTAGTAACGTCTTGAGTTAACATTTTTAATCCTTAACAACGATATATCTATCATCATACGTTGAGTGCGCTAATTTGGCGAATGGCATTTTGGAGAGTGTAGTGTGAGAGATCTCTTACATAGGTTGTGAGAGAAAACGATTTCGTAAGCGGAAAAAGAGAAGATAAAGAGCTTAAGTTTATGATAAATAATGATTTAACAACTTGTTAACCAATGTGAGAGCCAAATATTTATCTTGGATAGATTGTCTATTTTTGGAAAAGGCGTAAATTGAGAGTTGTCAGCAGGAAGCAGACATGGAACAGGAAAGCACCAAGGATTTGGTTATCGTCAGGAAGACGATTTGGTTGGTCAGGATGATTAATCAAGCATGGAGCGTAGGACATTGTAAGGATACGATCATCAATAGGATGTTGATGACTAAGGATAGACAATGGACCCTCTAGGATTGAGGTTATGGACAGCATCAGGAAGATGCAAGGGACACCGCTCAAGGAACAAGTGACGTGTGCTAACGAGGAATGTTAGCAGTCAGGATGATAAGGACACCGCTAGGACGGCGACGTAAGGAATAAGCTGACGGAATCAGCCACTATTATGGATGATGCATGGAGCACTTTTAGTAGCCGGACTGCTGCGAGTAAGACCATGACCCCGATACTTATGTGTCGGGGTCTTTCTTATATAAAAATGATATCCAGTATTCTCATTGAATTAAGCATCTCGATGTTACTTGGGGATATCAATATCACAAAATATATAAATTCCTAATAACACTTAATAAAAAACAACTCAGATCAATATCCTTTCCAACCAGTTGGTTTAACTTTCGGCTTCTCTACAAGGTGTTATGCCCGCAATCATTGAGCATGTTCAGCTCATCGAGTTTGTGATCTGCGGATAGATTAAGTTTGTTGTAATCAAGGAACAGATGTGGCCATAGTAACCAGAAGAATGCTTCTTCTACCCTACAATGAGTCGTTGCAACTAGAATTCGTCATGCTGAATTGCTGTGCGAAAAACCGTGCTGAATTGAATGGTCCGTATACAGTTGCGTCTGCCAAACAGATGTTTGAGAAAATACTGGATGATGAGAACATTTATAGTATGGCAGTGCTAGAGAGCACCAGTCGTGACTATATGGGGCACGTGTTCATTGCTAATCTCGATTCCGAACCTGAATTAGGGTTTATTTTTGATAAATCATATTGGGGTAAAGGGTTGGCAACAGAAGCACTAAAAGCATTTTTCCCCAAAGCGTGCCGTGAGTTGGGCTTGAATAAGGTGAAAGCTAACGTGAATAGCAATCATCAAGCTTCTATGGCAGTACTGAAAAAGCTGGGATTTGTTAAAACAAAAGAAAGTAAGGATATATATGGTCCTTACTTTGAAATGGAATTTACAAGCGATGCGGTGGTAGGTGAAAGTTCTGCGGCCTGAAACCGACCATGGTTAACTCTCCTTGGTAGCAATCGTCACCAAGAGATGAAAACTCAAATTGATACACCGTATGCCAACGCCAGACTCCGTCTGGCGTTTTTAGTTTATGGGCACCAAAGGCGATGCTGATTAATTGGAGATCCAATTGCTCACATTTACGCGTGATGGCCGCTTTTGCGAGTTCGGCTTGGCGACGCTGTTGCCAAAACAGGTAACAGAAAAAGCATAGCCCTAAAATTGCTAAAAGATCACCAATCATCCCTGAACCTTTATTATCCCTTTGTTGCTTGTTGTAAGCTTACTAGCGCCTTTGCTAGTTCTTCAGATGGATTTGAATGTAACAGGGGCAATAGCACCATTCTTAACTCAGGTAGCATCACTAAATCGGCAAATAACTGATTAAATAGGGCTTGATTACCGGTTTGAGCTAAACGCAGCAAAAACCGTTCTGCTACCTCTTCATTGGCGAGTAAGTGCCAAGCGCGACCCGCCACACCAATCAATACCTCCTGATGGCTTAAACGAGGGCTATGCAATATCGCATCTAATACTGGAGAGGCGACTTCTGTTGGTGCACCAGCAAGGGCTCGGATAAGTGCTGAAAGTAGGAAGAGATCAGGTTCGCTACTTGCGATTTCTTGCTGTGCCTTTTCCGCGATACGTTCTGCTAAACGCTCTTGAAGCTCTACATGCTCAAGCGCACCTAATAGTGCATAAAGTGGCTCATTTGGTAGGTGGTTCAACGCTTTGCGTATCATTACCCCGTTTTGCTCTTTTTCCAGGCGAGCGGCTATGTCTGTGATACCTTGCAGACCTACAGTTTGCCAATTATCCCAGCCTAAACCTCCAGAGAAGTAATGCTGGGTATGCTCGTAATATTGGCTGGTAGGAAGATTGAGGTTTGCGCGGACCTGGCTATGAAACACGGCCATTTTATCTTCGGAAGGTTTGAAAGTGTATGGGTTGTTAGACAGCTTTTGTTGTTGCTCTTCAGTGATATCATCATTGAGGCGAGTTCCCATAGCCTCTACAACGTATTTAATGAAATTGCCGATATCCGCTTGCTTTAACAAACCACGCTCGTCCAATTCAAACTTTAGAAACCAAATCCAAGGTTGCTTTTGTTCATTCCAATAAGCGATGGCAAGGTGTGCTTTACGCTGCATTGGAAATGGGTAAGGTGCTTGACCTTTTTCTACATCGGTAAACTCTTTTTTAGCGATGGTTTTGATACGGCGACCAAGATCGAAGATTTGATAATCACAGTGGCTGTTGTTCAACAGTTGAGTGAGGGTTTGAATGTTTTCCATTAAATACGACGTCCTAACGTTCTTTTCACAAGAAATGGTATCATTCTCGGCTAATTCAAGGTTCGAGATAGAATTAATGGTAACAAATACTCAATTGGTCGACTTACTTCACCAACTTGAAACGCAGCTTAGAGAGCATAAATTGTGGCAATACACTATGCCTTCAGAGCAAGCCTTACAGAGTGCGGAGCCATTTGCGATTGATACGTTGCATCCTCATGAATGGTTGCAGTGGATTTTTATAGCCAGAATGCACGCACTAGTGAAAAATAACCAACCACTGCCAAGAGGGTTTTCTCTCGAGCCCTATTTTTCAGAAGCGTGGAAGCAGGAACCGCAGTTCGCAGAGCTGCTCGTTACAATCCGAACCATTGACGAACTGTGTAAGTAAACGAATGCTAGAACAAGAACTAACGCGATCTTCAGAACCACTTGAGCTGGAGATCGTTTATCAGGATGAATATTTTGTAGCGGTCAACAAGCCTGCAGGCATGTTAGTGCATCGCAGTTGGTTAGATAAACACGAAACTCAGTTTGTCATGCAAACTTTGCGCGACCAAATTGGTCAGCATGTGTTCCCATTGCATCGTCTGGATCGTCCAACATCTGGTGTGCTCGTGTTTGCGTTGTCGAGTGAAGTCGCATCACAAGTCATGCCGATGTTTGCTGAACATAAAATGGAAAAGACATACCACGCAATAGTACGTGGTTGGATTGAGGAAGAGGGCGTCTTGGATTACGCGCTCAAAGTCGAGTTAGACAAGATTGCGGATAAGTTCGCTTCACAAGAAAAAGAAGCGCAAGAAGCGGTGACGGAATATAAGCCGTTGGCTAAAGTGGAGGTTCCCTATTCGACGGGTAAATTTCCTACAACGCGTTATTGCTTAGTTGAGATGAAACCTAAAACGGGGCGTAAGCACCAACTTCGTCGTCATATGGCACATCTACGCCATCCGATCGTGGGTGATACAACGCACGGGGATGGAAAGCACAACAAGCTGTATCGCACAGAGTTTGATTCTCATCGTTTGCTACTGCATGCTTCAGAGTTACGGTTCGTCCATCCATTTACCGATCAAGAGATTGTCATGACGGCTAATCTTGATGAAACTTGGCAGCAATTGTTCACTCGATTTGAGTGGGATGAATCGATGATTAACCGATAATCGGTGCAGTTAGATCTAGATAATGATTGGGTACAAATAAAAAGGGTTAGCATCAATGCTAACCCTTTTTTAAAATTTAAGACTTAACGTTTACTTTAGTTTTTCAAGATCCGCTTCGATCTCTGCGATCTTACTCGAAACGACTTTTTCTAAATGACGAAGGTCTGAAAGAATTTTCTCTTTTACATCAACCTCAGGTTGTTTCGTTGGCTTAGTGATTTTATTCAGTTCATCAATGACTAATGTGAGGTTACGGTTGATTTCCGTTACTTCTTTATATTTGTGACTGCCACTATCAACAAGAACATTTTTGATTTGGCGTGGGTATTTGAATTTAACGCTTTTAGCGAATAGTTCGCCTTTTTGCTTGTGGAAATAGATCTTGAGTACGTCTTTGTGTGCTTCTTGGCGTAGGGAATAACGTTCAATCTGCTTAGGGTCGTGAATACCCAAACCAGTGAGGTGGGGATACATAGGCTACCTCTATTACATCGAATTGATATTGATATAACTGTAGCAGCCTATGTATGAGCTAGATAGCTGATATTTAGCCAAAATGCTTAACTTGTGGGCAAGATCGCTCTCGCCCTGAACCGAAAAGATTGGAAGGTTTGATCTAAGCTGCGACCTCATCAGATAACTTTTCGATCAATCTCTCTCTTAGCTCATCTTGCTGTTCTTCACTTAACCTTCCCCCTGCATCACTGGTTAAAATAAACAAGTCTTCTGCTCGCTCACCAATGGTGGTGATTTTAGCACCGTGAAGGTTGATGTTTAAATCAGCAAACGTACGGCCTACTTTGGCCAACAGCCCCGGTGTGTCTAGCGCGACAAACTCCATTAAAGTGTGTTTTTTACCTTTGGTTGGTAAGAAGTCGACTTTGGTTTTCACGTTAAAGTGCTGAAGTTTGTTCGGAGTACGGCGCGTTTTAATCTTGGTTGGTCGGCCCGCCTCCAGTACATGGGTGAGGTGTTTAATCACCGCGGCGTGACGAGACTCATCGATCGCTTCGCCATGTTGATCGAGTACCATAAAGGTATCAATCACGTGCCCATCTTTGCTGGTCATGATTTGCGCGTCGTGTACATTAAAATTACGCCTATCTAACTCCGCCACGACCGTCGCAAATAAAGCAGGCTGGTCTTTCGTATATACAAACACCTCAGTGCCGCCACGAGTGGCTTTTTTACTGATCAATACTAAAGGCTTAGTCGGATCTTCCATGCGAAGTAAGTGTTCGCAGTGCCACGCGATTTGCGTATGAGTATGACGAAGGAAGTAGTCAGCTTTGAAGCGTTGCCACAATACTTCAATTTCGCGTGCGGCAAACCCCTCTTTGCGCAGCATAGCGGAGGCCATTTGTTGATTGTGGCGAATTCTCTCACGCACATCGACAGGGTTCTCTAGGCCTCTACGTAAAGCACGTTGTGTGGAGTAATACAGCTCCGCAAGTAAAGTTCGTTTCCAAGCATTCCAAAGTTCTGGGTTGGTTGCACAAATATCTGCAACTGTCAGGCATACAAGATAATCGAGAGATTCTTCGTCTCTGACTTTTTTGGCAAACTCGGTAATGACATCGGGATCATAAATGTCTCGGCGCTGTGCGGTGACAGACATTAATAGATGATGTCTTACCAACCAAGCGACAAGTTTCGCTTCGGGCTTCGATAAGCCATGCTCAATACAGAAGTCGTACGCCTCTCCTTCACCGATAATTGAGTGATCGCCGCCACGACCTTTCCCGATATCATGGAAAATAGCGGCAATAATCAGCAGCTCTTTCTTTTGCATCCGTGGGTAGACGTCACAGCAAATAGGGTGCTTCGCATGATTTTCTGGGTCACTAAAAGTGTTGATGTGTTTAAGTAAGCGAATACTGTGTTCATCAACTGTGTAGGCATGGAATAAGTCAAACTGCATTTGACCAACAATCTGACTCCATTGCGGTAAATAGGCCGCCATAACCCCTAATCGGTGCATGAGACTGAATGCTTTTTGCAGAGCATTAGGGTGACGACATAACGCCATGAACTTTTCACGTGCAGCAGGAATAGTGTGCAAAAACTTGTTGAGCCGACGGCGAGCGGTGCGCAGTTGACGCAGCGTTGGTGGGCTCACCCCTTCAATAGTTGAGTCGTTAGCAATATGTAAGAACATATCCAGAATAGTTTCTGGGCGAGCTTGGAACAATGCGGGTTTCCGCGCTTCAATTAAAGAACCGCGACGTTGAAAGTCTGTATCGAGAATCTCGGCACTTTCTGTCGCCCCACCATTAATGATCGCTTGGTCAAAGAGTTTGAGTAGCATTTTATTGAGCTCTGCCACACGACGAAGCGTGCGGTAGAACTCTTTCATCATCATTTCTACGCCTCGGTTGCCTTCTCCGACGTAGCCTAGATTTTCCGCAACTTGTGCTTGATGAGCAAAGGTCAAGCGGTTGTCATAGCGGCGAAGCTCCATGTGCAGAGCGAAACGTACTCGCCAAAGGAAGTCCTGACACTCAACCAATTCTCGGTATTCTGCGTCAGTTAAAAATCCGTATCGGCTCATTTCCAACAATGAAGTCGCACCAAAGTGACGTCGAGCGACCCAGCTTAATGTATGAATATCGCGTAGCCCGCCAGGAGTTGATTTAATGTCCGGTTCTAAGTTGTAGGTCGTGTCGTGGTAACGTGCATGGCGTTCGCGCTGCTCTTGAATTTTAGCGCGGTAAAACGTCTCACTTGGCCAGAAGGAGTCTGATAACACGACTTTCTTCAGTGCCTGAAAGGTGTCCTCGCTTCCACACAGCAGTCGCGCTTCTTGCAGGTTTGTCGCGACCGTTAGATCGGCTTTACCAATTTCAGCACATTCAGTAACGGTGCGAACAGCGTGTCCGACCTCGAGTTTTAAATCCCACAACAGCGTAATGAATTCGCTGATTTTTGCTTCTAACGCGGTTGGCAGTTTATTGTTCGACAGAATCAAAATATCGATATCGGAGAGTGGATGCAGCTCACCGCGTCCGTAGCCACCAACGGCAACCAGGGAAATGTTGTAAATATCCTTGAAACCAAAATGTTGCCACAAACGATTGAGAAGCAGATCCATATATTCAGCTCTGGCTAAAACCAAGCTTGTTACCGGATGATGATTGAGAAACTCTTGGTTTTGATTAGAGCTAAACTTCTCTAATTCTCGTTTGAGTTCACCGATATTGATTTGTTCATCGGAAAAGGTAAGAGGGGACTGAAGTGTCATATTTGCCATCCGTGCAAGCTAATCTAATAACAATCTAACAAATTTGCGGCAGATAAAAAATATCCCCGCCGAAGCAGGGATATAGTAAACAACGAGTGGTCGTCAGCTTTACGCGTTTTTCATTAGGCGAGGAATCGTATCGTCGCTACGAAGCGTTAGTACTTCACAACCTTCTTTTGTTACTACAATGGTATGTTCCCATTGCGCAGAGTTCTTGCCGTCGCCCGTGTAAACAGTCCAGTCATCTTGTGCATCAACAGAGCAACCAAATTTACCAGCGTTAATCATCGGCTCAATAGTAAAGCACATGCCTTCTTTTAATACGCGGCGGTCTTTGTTCTTGTAATGAACCACTTGTGGTTCTTCATGGAACTCATCGCCGATACCGTGACCACAGAAGTCTTTCACAATAGAAAACTTGTTGCGAGGATTGTTCTTGTTGTTCTCTTTGATGTACTTCTCGATAGCTGTACCGATGTCACCAACCGTTGAACCTGGCTTAACGGTGCGCATACCAACATACAGTGCTTCTTGAGCTACCATGCACAGACGTTTGTTTGCAGGCGAAACATCACCGACTAGGAACATCTTAGAAGTGTCACCATGGTAACCCTGAGGACGCACGCTCAGATCGGCATTCTCATCATTTGGAACGATTACGGTAATATCAACGTTTAAGATGTCACCATCTTTTAGTACCGCCGGCTTCATTTGGCCGTTGCTACCGATTTCGTCTTTTTCCGCTGGAATACCGTGGCATACGATATGGTTGATTGAAGTACAGATCGACTTAGGGAAACCATGGTAATCAAGCGGAGCAGAGTATGCGCCTTTTTCTAGAGCGTACTCATGACAGATTTTGTTTAACTCTTCTGTCGTCACACCAACTTTGATGTGTGGTTCGATCATTTCTAGAATCTCTGCGGCTAGCTTGCCCGCAATGCGCATGCGTTCTATTTCTTCAGCAGTTTTAATCTTGATTGACATTGGCTTTCTCTACTTATTCCTAAGCACGTAAACGTGCGAATGGCTGCATTCTATCAGACATCGGGGCGTTAACCCAAGTTAGATAGGAATATGCATCATTCTTAATTCGATCATATGTTTAAAGTTTTGCTTATAAATAGGAGAAAGTGGCTCGGTGAAGAAATAATTTTTACTAGCCACAGTGAGCTAAAATATGGTATAAAGCGCGCCGGAATAGAGGACTGTTCTCTTCGTTTAGCAAAGTTAAGCGGCGAAGCAAGCTTCATCCGAATAACCTTTTATCTTTAAATCACACACATTCCGTCACATATTCCGGGGTGCTGAGCAGAAGCTTGGTCGGAGTTATGGGGAATGTGGAGGCCTAACCCCATAGAGGATTTTAAAATGGCAACTGTATCAATGCGCGATATGCTAAAAGCTGGTGTTCACTTCGGTCACCAGACTCGTTACTGGAACCCAAAAATGAAGCCATTCATCTTTGGCGCTCGTAACAAAGTTCATATCATCAACCTAGAAAAAACTGTACCAATGTTCAACGACGCTCTAGCTGAACTAGCTAAAGTTGGCGAGAAGAAAGGTAAGGTTCTATTCGTAGGTACTAAGCGCGCTGCATCTGAAGCTGTTAAAGAAGCTGCAATCGCAAGCAACCAGTTTTACGTAAACAACCGCTGGTTAGGCGGTATGCTTACAAACTACAAAACAGTTCGTCAGTCTATCAAGCGTCTAAAAGAACTAGAGACTCAATCTCAAGACGGTACTTTTGACAAACTAACTAAGAAAGAAGCTCTAATGCGTACTCGCGAAATGGAGAAGCTAGAGAAATCTCTTGGTGGTATCAAAGACATGGGCGGCCTACCAGACGCTCTATTCGTAATCGACGCTGATCACGAACACATTGCAATTAAAGAAGCTAACAACCTAGGTATTCCAGTATACGCTGTGGTAGATACTAACTCTAACCCAGACGGCGTTGACTACGTAATCCCAGGTAACGACGACGCGATCCGCGCTGTACAGCTATACCTGAACGCTGCTGCTTCAGCAGTATCTGAAGGTCGTAACAAAGACGTAGCTGCAGTTGCTGAAAAAGACGGTTTCGTAGAAGCTGAATAATAGCGGCTCTGTGTCACACTTGGTCTATGTGAAACCTTTGTGTAGCATAAACTAAGTTATAGTTAGCAATGGGGGCCGACAATGTTAGGCCCCTGTTTTTTACCTTATTTCGAATCAAACGAGGAAGACAGAATGGCAACTGTAACTGCTGCTCTAGTTAAAGAACTTCGCGAGCGTACTGGCGCTGGCATGATGGAATGTAAGAAAGCGCTTGTAGAAGCAAACGCTGACATCGAACTAGCAATTGAAAACATGCGTAAATCTGGCGCAGCGAAAGCAGCTAAGAAAGCTGGTAACGTTGCAGCTGAAGGCGCAATCATCATCAAAGAAGAAAACGGCGTTGCTGTTCTTCTTGAAGTTAACTGCCAAACTGACTTCGTTGCTAAAGACGGTAACTTCACTGCATTCGCAGAAGAAGTTGCAGCTGCAGCTCTAGCTTCAAAAGCTTCTGTTGAAGAACTACAAGCACAATTCGAAGACGCACGTGTAGCTCTAGTAGCTAAAATCGGTGAAAACATCACTATCCGTCGCGTAGAATACGTTCAAGGCACTGCAATCGCTTCTTACCGTCACGGTGAGAAAATCGGTGTTGTTGTTGCTGGTGAAGGCGACGCAGAAACTCTTAAGCACGTTGCAATGCACGTTGCTGCTTCTAAGCCAGAGTTCGTTAACCCAGAAGACGTACCAGCTGACGTAGTAGAAAAAGAGAAAGCGGTTCAAGTTGAAATCGCAATGAACGAAGGCAAGCCTGCTGAAATCGCTGAGAAGATGGTTGTTGGCCGCATGAAGAAATTCACTGGCGAGATCTCTCTAACAGGTCAAGCTTTCATCATGGAGCCTAAGAAAACTGTAGGCGAAATGCTGAAAGAAAAAGGCGCTTCAGTTTCTACGTTCGTTCGCCTAGAAGTAGGTGAAGGTATCGAGAAGAAAGAAGAAATGAGCTTCGCTGAAGAAGTTGCAGCAGCTCAAAAAGGTTAATCCTTAGAGACTGTATAAAGATTAGACCGTAGCCAAGGCTGCGGTCTTTTTATGAGCAGTGAACGATTAGCCGTGATGAATAGCCATAACTGAAGTTGTGTCTATTCATGACTGTTAATCAACAACTCTCTTTGGAAGGTAAACTCCATGACTACGAACCCTAAACCAGCGTATCAACGTATTCTATTAAAACTGAGTGGTGAAGCTCTTCAAGGTGAAGACGGTTTTGGTATTGATCCTGCGGTCCTTGATCGTATGGCACAAGAAGTTAAAGAACTGGTTGAACTGGGTGTTCAGGTTGGTGTAGTTATCGGTGGCGGTAACTTGTTCCGTGGTGCAGGCCTAGCTGAAGCTGGTATGAACCGCGTAGTTGGTGACCACATGGGTATGCTTGCTACAGTAATGAATGGCCTAGCGATGCGTGATGCTCTTCACCGTGCATACGTAAATGCGCGCGTTATGTCTGCGATCCCTCTAAAAGGCGTATGTGACGACTATAATTGGGCTGATGCGATCCGTGAGCTTCGCCAAGGCCGAGTTGTCATCTTCTCTGCTGGTACTGGTAACCCGTTCTTTACAACGGATTCTGCTGCTTGTTTACGTGGTATCGAAATTGAAGCGGATGTCGTACTAAAAGCGACGAAAGTTGATGGTGTATTTACTGCTGACCCTGTAGCAAACCCAGACGCAGAGCTGTATGATAAGCTATCTTATGCAGAAGTTCTGGATAAAGAGCTGAAAGTTATGGACTTGGCGGCGTTTACGCTAGCTCGTGACCACAAAATGCCAATCCGCGTATTTAATATGAACAAGCCAGGCGCACTACGTCGCGTGGTTATGGGCGAAGCAGAAGGCACGCTCATCAACGAATAAGCTTGGCTTAAGGTGCCACTCCAAAGCGTTAGGGTGGTGCTTGCTTTGCTCAACCGTTTTAGGCTTTCTTCAGGAAAGATGACATTTTTAAGGTGAAACTGTGATTAACGAAATCAAAAAAGACGCGCAAGAGCGCATGGATAAAAGCGTTGAAGCGCTTAAGAACAACCTTTCTAAAATTCGTACAGGTCGTGCACACCCAAGCCTACTATCTGGTATTTCTGTAGAATACTACGGTGCAGCAACACCTCTAAACCAAGTAGCAAACGTTATTGCTGAAGATGCACGTACACTCGCAATCACGGTTTTTGATAAAGAGCTGACGCCGAAAGTAGAAAAAGCGATCATGACGTCTGACCTTGGTCTAAACCCTATGTCAGCTGGCACTATCATCCGCGTTCCACTTCCACCGCTAACGGAAGAACGTCGTAAAGACCTAGTTAAGATCGTTCGTGGTGAAGCTGAAGGTGGTCGTGTTGCTGTTCGTAACATCCGTCGTGACGCAAACAACGATCTTAAAGCGCTTCTAAAAGATAAAGAAATCTCTGAAGATGAAGACCGTAAAGCACAAGACGAAATTCAAAAGCTAACTGACGTTGCAGTTAAGAAGATCGATGAAGTTCTTGCTGCAAAAGAAAAAGAGTTGATGGAAGTTTAATACTCCCACACACATCACTGTTGGAAAACGCTGTGCTCACAGCTCAGCGTTTTTTTATGTTAGTCTATCCAACTGATGGAACTCAATTAACTCCCTATGCAAAATTCTCAAGCCTTCTCTGATTCCCTTCCTAAGCATATTGCCATCATTATGGACGGTAATGGCCGTTGGGCTAAGTCCAAAGGAAAACCTCGCGTATTTGGTCATAAAAAAGGCGTTAGTGCCGTTCGTAAGACCGTGGCTGCTGCTTCAAAACTAGGCATTAGAGCCATGACGCTGTTTGCTTTTAGTAGTGAAAACTGGCGTCGTCCGGAGGAAGAAGTGGGTCTTTTGATGGAACTGTTTATCACGGTCCTGTCTAGTGAAGTAAAAAAACTACACAAAAATAACTTACGCTTGCGCGTGATCGGTGATACCAGTCGATTTAGTGAGCGTCTACAAAAGAAAATTGTAGAAGCAGAAAACCTAACGGCAGATAACACGGGTATGGTGATCAACATTGCAGCCAACTATGGCGGTAAATGGGACATCACAGAAGCTGCTAAAACGTTAGCGCTAAAAGCACGTAACGGTGAAATTCGTGTAGAGGATATCAATGAGCAGCTAATCACTGAGCATTTGACCATGGCAGACCTACCGGAAGTGGATCTTTTAATTCGCACCAGTGGAGAGTGCCGCATCAGCAACTTTATGTTGTGGCAAATGGCTTATGCAGAAATGTACTTTACACCAGAGTACTGGCCAGAATTCGATGAAGACAGTTTGGTAGAAGCTGTGACTTGGTTTATCAACCGAGAACGTCGTTTTGGCTGTACAGGTGAACAAATAAAGGCATTGATGGCAGCTCAATAAGGACTAGTTAGTTTGAAACAGAGAATAATAACAGCACTAATTTTAGCTCCCCTGGTTATTTTAGGCATTTTTAAATTACCGCTAATGGGCTTTATTGCCGCTTTAACTGCAATAACGCTATTAGGTTTTTGGGAGTGGACTCAGTTTACAGGAAGCAACTCTCGCATTGCTGCCCTTGTGCCGGCAATCATTATTACCGGACTTAGTTTTCTATACATCTCGCCTGATGCATATAGCCTCAATCACTTAACGACACCTCATTATGTCGTCTTGGGTATTGGTTTTGTTTGGTGGATTATTGCTAGCTTAATGGCGATTACTTACCCCAAAACGACGAAATCTTGGCAAAGTAATTTTGTTTTACGTCATGTATTTGGTTTTCTGACATTAATCCCATTCCTTTGGAGTGTGATTATTCTCAGAGCGTATGACATCACTGTAGATCCATACCACGGCGCAAAGCTTGTGTTGTACGTTTGTTTCTTGGTATGGGCTGCAGATAGCGGCGCCTACTTTGCAGGCAAAAGCTTAGGCAAACGTAAGATGGCTCCTCATGTAAGCCCCAATAAAACTATTGAAGGGCTAATTGGTGGCATTATCACGGCATTAATCGTAGCGTGGGCATTTGCTGATTGGTTCGACATCCAGTTCACTAGCCCTGTCCATATGGTGCTGATTACGCTGGTTACTGTCGTTATTTCAGTGCTTGGTGATCTGGTTGAAAGTATGTTCAAACGTGTCTCAGGCATTAAAGACAGCAGTAACATTATCCCAGGGCACGGTGGTGTGCTAGATCGTATCGACAGCCTAACCGCAGCATTCCCAGTTTTTGCTCTTCTTTACTACGTATTCTAATTTATCAGGAGCGGCGTCGTCGCTCCTGAGCTTTCTAACGGTCTTACAACATGCAAAAGTTAACGATTCTTGGTGCTACTGGATCAATTGGTGCAAGCACGCTTAAAGTGGTCGAACAAAACCCAGATCTGTTTTCTGTCGTTGCCTTAGCGGCAAGCACTAACGTTGAAAAGATGATCGGTCTATGTCGTCAGTGGCAACCTAAATATGCGGTCATGGCAGATAAAGCTGCGGCGTCTCAACTTCAAGCTGAGCTACACTCGGTTTCGCCAGGTACCGAAGTGCTAGGTGGTACTGATGCGCTATGTCATATAGCTTCGCTGGACGAGGTCGACAGTGTAATGGCTGCTATTGTAGGAGCCGCTGGCTTATTGCCTACCATGGCTGCCGTGAAAGCAGGTAAGCGAGTCTTGTTGGCAAATAAAGAAGCACTTGTAATGTCAGGCCAGCTATTTATTGATGCTGTAGAAGAATTTGGCGCAGAGCTACTTCCCGTCGACAGTGAACACAACGCCATTTTCCAATGTTTACCACAGCAAGTACAAACCAATCTAGGTCGTTGCAATTTACAAGAACATGGCATTTCTCATATTTTGTTGACTGGATCTGGTGGTCCTTTCCGTTACACTGACATCGCAGAACTGGAGCAGGTGACACCCGCGCAGGCGATTGCTCATCCAAACTGGTCGATGGGGCCAAAAATTTCTGTTGATTCTGCCACGATGATGAATAAAGGCCTTGAGTATATCGAAGCTAAGTGGCTATTTAATGCTGCTCGCGAACAACTGAAGGTGGTTATTCATCCTCAATCGGTAATTCATTCTATGGTTCAGTATCGTGATGGTTCGGTCTTGGCACAAATGGGAGAAGCGGATATGGCGACGCCAATTGCGCTCACCATGTCATACCCGTCAAGAGTGGAAGCTGGGGTTAAGCCGCTAGACTTCACGAAAGTTGGTGAGCTGACGTTTTTGCAGCCTGATTTTGCTCGTTACCCATGTTTAAAGCTCGCAATTGATGCCTGTTATGAAGGTCAACACGCAACAACAGCATTGAATGCAGCTAATGAAGTCGCTGTTGATGCATTTTTAAATAACAGACTAGGTTTTACCGATATTGCTCGCATCAATGAGTCTGTGTTGAATAAAATCAACGCAAGCTGCAAAGCTGAGAATGCGAATAGCTTGGAAAGCTTGCTCGAGCTAGATAGAATGGCACGAACTATTGCCCTAGAAACCATACGCGAGCGTAGCTGATGACTGGTATATTGTGGAATCTCATTTCTTTTATCGTCGCACTGGGCATTCTTGTTGCCGTGCACGAATTTGGGCATTTTTGGGTTGCTCGCCGTTGCGGCGTTAAAGTTGAAAAGTTTTCAATCGGTTTCGGCAAGTCTATTTGGAGTAAAGTAGGCAAAGACGGAACGGAGTACAGCATCTCAATGATCCCTCTCGGCGGCTATGTGAAAATGGTTGATAGCCGTGTCGATGAGGTGCCAGAACATGAGAAGCACCTAGCGTTTGATAAGAAGCCGTTATGGAAGCGAACCTCTATTGTTGCGGCTGGCCCCATCTTTAATTTTCTTTTCGCAATTTTTGCCTATTGGCTGGTATTTCTAATTGGTATCCCGGCTGTTAAGCCTGTAATTGGTGAAGTTACGCCCAATTCGATTGTTGCGGAAGCTGGAATTGAATCTGGAATGGAACTTAAATCGATATCTGGTATCAAAACTCCGGATTGGGAATCAGTAAATATGGGATTGATTTCTCATATTGGCGATGATTTGATGACGGTAACACTAACGTCAGCGAATGAAGTTGGTTCAGAAGTAACGAAAACGCTCGATTTACGTGAGTGGAAGTTCGACCCAGAAACTCAGTCAGCGATGCAGTCGTTAGGTTTTGCTCCGTATACACCGGAGGTGTATCGAGTTATCGAGCAGGTCTCGCAAGGTGGAGCGGCGGAAAAAGCCGGTGTGCTTCCAGGTGATGAGGTTGTCGCAATTGGTCAACAACGCGTAACCGAATGGAAGCAAGTGGTTGAAGCGGTTCGTTCTAATCCTGATACACCGCTTGAATTGACGGTGTTGCGTCAGGGTTATGAGCAAACATTGACGCTGACGCCCGGTAGCCGTGAGCTAGCTAACAAAGAAGTCGTTGGTTTTGCAGGTATTGCACCTAAAGTCGCAGAATGGCCAGAAAGTTATCGCTTCGATCTTCAGTTTGGTGTATTCGAGTCAATAGGTAAAGCAGTAGACAAAACTGGCCAAGTCATTGGTTTGACAATCAGCATGCTTAAGAAGCTGATTGTTGGAGACGTTGGTCTGAATAATCTGAGTGGACCAATATCAATAGCCAAAGGCGCAGGCGCGACAGCAGATTATGGTTTGGTCTACTTTTTAGGTTTTCTCGCTCTAATTAGTGTTAACCTAGGTATTATTAATCTCGTTCCTTTACCAATGTTGGATGGCGGTCATTTGTTGTTTTTTGCAATTGAAGCAGTCATTCGACGTCCTGTTCCTGAGAAAGTGCAGGAAATGGGCTTTAGAATTGGTGGTGCGATCATCTTCTCGCTCATGGCGTTAGCGCTATTTAATGATTTTACTCGTCTGTGATAGTTCAGAGACAAAAGCAGTAGCAAGGAATAATTAGAACAAGTATGGCGATTAAGCGAATTCTATTTGCAAGTTTACTGGCGACCAGTGTATCTGCAAATGGAGCAGAGAACTTCGTAGTTCAAGATATTGAAATCGATGGATTGCAGCGTGTAGCACTGGGTGCTGCATTGTTGAAAATGCCTGTACGTGTCGGTGATACCATTGGCCAAGGCGATGTTGCAGAAATTATCCGCGCCCTGTATGCATCTGGTAACTTTGAAGATGTGAAAGTGTTGCGTGACGGTGGTGTTCTGATGGTTCAAGTCAAAGAGCGTCCTACCATTGCAAGCATCTCTTTTTCAGGTAACAAAGCAATCAAGGACGAGCAGCTACAAGAAAACCTGAACGCGTCTGGCGTTCGTGAAGGTGAAGCGCTTGACCGCACCACGCTAAGCAACATTGAAAAAGGCTTAGAAGACTTTTACTACAGCGTAGGTAAATACAACGCAACAGTAAAAGCGGTGGTGACTCCACTACCACGTAATCGTTCTGATCTTAAGTTTGTCTTTACTGAAGGTGTGTCGGCAAAAATTCAGCAAATCAACTTTATCGGTAATGAAGTGTTCAGTGATGAAGAACTGCTTTCGCGCTTTAACTTAAATGTTGATGTGCCGTGGTGGAATTTCCTTTCTGATGAAAAGTATCAAAAGCAAGTTCTTGCAGGTGATATTGAAGCACTCAAATCATTCTACCTGGATCGTGGTTACTTAAAATTTAACGTTGATTCGACACAAGTTGCAATCTCTCCTGACAAGAAAGGGGTATACATTACTCTTGGTCTAGAAGAGGGCGAGGTTTACACCGTTAAGGACGTGAAGTTCCGTGGTGATTTGATTGGTGAGGAAGCGACGTTCGAAAGACTTGTGCCATTTGAAGACAATGAGACATACAACGGCTCGTTGGTGACTTCAATGGAAGAAGGGATTAAGCGTGTGCTTGGTGAGTCCGGTTATGCTTATCCTCAAGTGAATACCATTCCAGAGTTTGACGACGAGAATCAAGAAGTTTCTTTGGTCGTTAACGTAGACCCGGGTAACCGAATTTATGTTCGTGATATTCGCTTCACGGGTAATAACTCAACCAAAGATGAAGTCCTTCGTCGTGAAATGCGTCAGATGGAAGGCAGTTGGTTGAACTCGAAATCGATTGAAACGGGTAAAACTCGTCTAAATCGTTTGGGCTACTTTGAAAATGTTGAAGTACAGACGGTTCGAGTTCCTGGTAGTGATGATCAAGTTGACCTAGTTTACTCTGTCAAAGAAGCGAACTCTGGTAGCGTTAACTTCGGTGTTGGCTACGGTACAGAATCGGGTGTGAGCTTCCAGGTTGGCCTGCAACAAGATAACTTTATTGGTAGCGGTAACCGTGTTGGTATCAACGCGATGATGAATGACTACCAGAAAAACATCAGTCTTGATTACCGTGATCCGTACTGGAACTTAGACGGTGTAAGCTTGGGTGGTAAGGTTTTCTATAACGAATTTGAAGCGAAAGAAGCCAATATCGTTGACTATACCAACGAAAGCTATGGCGCGAGCTTAACGTGGGGCTTCCCATTCGATGAGTTGAACCGTTTTGAATTCGGTGTCGGTTATACGCACAACAAGATCGGTAACTTATCGCCTTACTTGCAGGTAGAGCAGTTCTTACGAGCACAAGCAGACAACATTGATTCTAGTGGAGCGTTGAACACAAACGACTTCGACTTCAATATCTCTTGGACACGTAATAACTTAAACCGTGGCTACTTCCCTACGGCAGGTAACCATCAGCGTGCATTCTATAAAATGACCGTACCTGGCTCTGACGTTCAATACTTCAAAATGCAGTACGATGTTCGTCAGTATGTGCCATTGACTAAAAAGCATGAGTTTACCCTCTTGTTCCGTGGCCGCTTAGGTTACGGTAATGGTTACGGTCAAACGGATGGCAACGATAACTTGTTCCCATTCTACGAAAACTACTACGCAGGTGGCTTTACATCGCTTCGTGGCTTTGGCTCAAACTCTGTTGGTCCTAAAGCGGTTTACCGTGATACATCTGGTTCAAACAATGGCGCAGATACAGCAACAGATGACTCTGTTGGTGGTAACGCCGTAGCGCTAGCAAGTGTTGAGTTGATTGTCCCAACACCATTTGCATCAGAAGAAGTACAAAACCAAATTCGTACCAGTATCTTCTTTGATATGGCAAGTGTTTGGGATACGGAGTTTGACTACCGCGATTCAGGTGCGGAATATGGTGACCGTTACTACTACGATTACTCAGATCCAACCAACTACCGCTCTTCTTACGGTGCGGCGTTGCAGTGGATGTCTCCAATGGGGCCACTAGTATTCTCACTAGCGAAACCAATTAAGAAATTTGATGGCGATGATGAAGAGTTCTTCACATTCACTATCGGTAGAACTTTCTAAAGAGGAAAATATTTTGAATAAAATGATCAAAGCGGCTGGGATTGGCCTTCTTGTACTGAGCTCTTCAATGTTTGCAAATGCGGCAGAAGCTGCACAGAAAATTGCTTACGTAAATACAGCTCAAGTTTTTCAAGCTCTTCCTCAACGTGAAGTTGTACTACAAAAAATGCAGAAAGACTTCAAAAGCAAAGCTGATGAACTGAAGTCAATCCAAGCACAAGCTAAAACAAAGATTGAGAAGCTACAACGTGACGGCGAGCTTTTGGGTCAAGACGAAGTTGAAAAGCTACGTATCGATATCGCGAAGCTCGACAGCGAGTACAAAGTGAAAGCACAAGCACTTGAAAAAGCAAGTGCGCGTCGTGAAGCTGAAGAAAAAGCGAAGCTTTTCAAAACGATTCAAGATGCAGTTAAGAAAGTCGCAGACAAAAATGGTTACGATCTTGTGATTGATATCTCGGCTTTGCAGTACGGCAAGCCAGAATACAATATCTCTGAAGACGTAATTAAAGCTCTAAAATAAGAAGTTATGAAGACATTAACATTAGCCGAATTGGCGACAATTACCGGGGGTGAGCTGTTTGGTGACGAGTCTTTCGTTGTAAGCCGTGTTGCTCCAATGGATAAAGCACAAGAAGGTGACGTAACCTTCTTGTCTAACCCAAAATACGCAAAACACCTTTCTGAGTGCCAAGCTACCGTTGTTATGGTAAAGGCTGAGCATAAAGATCAATGCGTTGGAAATGCGTTAGTGGTTTCAGACCCTTATGTCGCATTTGCTCGTGTGGTTCAAGCGATGGATACCACACCAAAGCCGGCAAACGATATTGCACCAAGTGCTGTGATTGCCGCTGACGCTAAGATGGGTGAGAACGTTACAATCGGCGCTAACGCCGTGATTGAAACGGGCGTGGAACTCGGCGACAACGTAAGCGTTGGCGCTGGTTGTTTTATCGGTAAGAACGCCAAGCTAGGGAATAACACCAAGCTTTGGGCTAATGTCACTATCTATCATGAAGTGTCATTGGGTGATGACTGTCTTGTTCAATCGGGCACCGTTATTGGCTCTGATGGCTTCGGTTATGCGAATGACAAAGGCGAGTGGATTAAAATTCCTCAGCTTGGTTCAGTGCGTATCGGTAACCGCGTTGAGATTGGTGCTTGTACTACGATTGACCGCGGTGCACTCGAAGATACTATCATTGAAGACAATGTCATTCTGGATAACCAACTTCAAATCGCGCACAACGTGCAGATCGGATATGGTACCGTGATGCCTGGTGGTACTATTGTCGCGGGCAGTACAAAAATTGGTAAGTACTGCCAGATTGGCGGCGCGTCTGTTCTGAATGGCCATATCACTATCGCAGATGGTGTGGCGATTACAGGTATGGGCATGGTAATGCGCAGTATCGAAGAAAAAGGCCTTTACTCATCAGGTATTCCACTACAAACGAACAGAGAGTGGCGTAAAACTGCAACTCGAGTTCACCGTATTGATGAGATGAATAAGCGCCTGAAAGCGGTTGAAAAACAGCTGGAACAGAAAGAAGAAATTTAGAACAAGTTATCTTTCGCTCTGTATTTAACGTGAAAGCTAACAAGTTCTAGTTCCATATTCTGTAAGAAGACTCGCGAAATGCGGGTCTTTTTCTTCTATAATGACGCGCTCTAAGTAGATTTAACTCCAAGATGGTGCGTATTTTGCTAGTATATTGCAAAGCGATTCGGCTTTACGACCTGTTGCCACGTTTGCCATCTTGGCGGCAAAAAATTGATATAGGAAGACGACTTTGACTACTGAAAAGAAAACGATGAACATCTCTGAAATTCAAGAGCTACTACCTCATCGCTACCCATTCTTATTGATCGACCGAGTGATAGACTTCCAAGAAGAGAAGTACCTTCACGCGATTAAAAACGTGTCGGTTAACGAACCTCAGTTCACAGGTCACTTTCCTCAACTACCAGTATTCCCAGGTGTTTTGATTTTAGAAGCAATGGCTCAGGCAACAGGCTTACTTGCATTTAAATCATTTGGTGCACCAACAGAAAATGAACTGTACTACTTTGCAAGCGTAGACGGCGCGAAATTCCGTAAACCAGTGGTTCCGGGCGACCAATTGGTTATTGAGGTAGAATTTCTGAAAGAACGTCGCGGCATTGCTGCATTTAGCGGTGTAGCAAAAGTTGACGGCGAAGTGGTATGTTCTGCAGAACTGAAGTGTGCTCGTCGAGAGTTTTAATATGATTCATGAAACCGCTAAAATCCACCCGGCAGCGGTGGTAGAAGAGGGCGCCAAAATTGGTGCTAACGTAACAGTAGGTCCTTTTACGTACATCACCTCTACGGTTGAAATTGGTGAAGGCACAGAAGTGATGTCTCACGTTGTGATCAAAGGTCACACAACTATTGGCAAAGATAACCGTATTTTCCCACATGCTGTCATTGGTGAAGAAAACCAAGACAAAAAATACGGTGGTGAAGACACAACTGTGGTTATCGGTGATCGTAACGTCATTCGTGAAGCGGTCCAAGTTCACCGCGGCACAGTGCAAGACAAAGCAACCACGATCATTGGTGATGACAACTTATTGTGTGTGAATGCACACGTTGCGCATGATGTTGTTATTGGTAACCACGCTCATATCGGTAATAACTCGATTCTTGGTGGTCACGTTACTGTTGATGATTATGCCGGTGTGATGGCACTGTCTGCGATTCATCCGTTTTGTACAGTGGGCGCTTACGCGTACATTGGCGGCTGTTCAGCAGTGGTGCAAGATGTCCCAGCTTACGTACTCGCGCAAGGTAACCACGCCACACCTTTCGGCTTGAACCTTGTTGGCTTGAAGCGTAATGGCTTTGAGAAACCAGAGATTCGTGCGCTACAAAAAGCGTATAAAGAAATCTACCGTTCAGGTAAGACGCTAGAAGAAGTGAAGCCTATTCTAGCTGAAATGGCTCAAGAGTGGCCAGCAGTGAAGCGTTTCTCAGATATTCTGGAAACGACGGAACGTGGCATTATTCGTTAATTGGCGAATGAACCAATAAATAAAAAGATCGTGACCGAATTTGAGGTTACGATCTTTTTGTGTTTTATGGATAAGGCAAACCGTTATCCATAGCGCACAGGAAAAATAGCGAAGTAGATATGGAAAGACCATTACGTATTGGCATCATTGCCGGAGAATTGTCTGGCGATACGCTAGGTGAAGGCTTTATCAAAGCAGTAAAGCAGCAATATCCAGACGCAGAGTTCGTAGGCATTGGTGGTCCGAAAATGATAGCCCAAGGTTGCGAGTCTCTGTTTGATATGGAAGAGCTTGCGGTGATGGGATTAGTCGAGGTTTTAGGCCGCTTACCGAGACTTCTTAAAGTGAAAGCTGAGCTCGTTCAGTATTTTACTCAGAATCCGCCTGATGTTTTCATCGGGATCGATGCTCCTGACTTCAACTTACGCCTGGAGCTTGACCTCAAGCAAGCGGGCATTAAAACCGTTCATTACGTGAGTCCGTCTGTTTGGGCTTGGCGTCAGAAGCGCATCTTTAAAATAGAAGCGGCAACGAACTTGGTGCTAGCATTTCTTCCGTTTGAGAAAGCGTTCTACGACAAATTTAATGTACCTTGCGAGTTCATTGGTCATACCTTGGCTGATGCCATCCCACTAGAATCAGAACAAGCGCCTGCACGTGAGTTGCTTGGTTTAGAACAAGATAAAAAGTGGCTTGCTGTCCTGCCAGGCAGTCGTGGTAGCGAGTTAAAAATGCTCTCAGAGCCATTTATTGAAACCTGCAAGTTACTCCATAAAAAATTTCCAGAACTGGGGTTTGTTGTCGCGCTTGTTAATCAAAAACGCCGTGAGCAGTTTGAACAAGCATGGAAAGAGCTAGCGCCAGAGTTGGACTTCAAGTTAGTTGATGACACCGCACGCAACGTTATCACCGCATCCGATGCCGTGATGTTGGCCTCCGGTACCGTAGCGTTGGAGTGTATGCTTCTCAAGCGTCCAATGGTGGTGGGTTATCGTGTGAATGCATTTACTGCTTTCTTAGCTAAACGTCTATTGAAAACGAAGTATGTGTCATTGCCGAATATCTTGGCGGATGATGAGCTCGTCAAAGAATATCTACAAGATGAGTGCACACCAGACAATTTGTTTACTGAGGTTTCTCGCTTATTGGAAAGCGACAATAAACCGATGTTAGATAAATTTACGGAAATGCATCATTGGATTCGTAAAGATGCGGACCAACAAGCCGCAAACGCAGTTCTAAAACTGATTGAGAAATAGAGATTTATCATGGCTGTTAAACCAAAAGCGACCAAAACCAAAGTTGAACTCCCTCCGTTTGAATATCCGCAAGGTTATCAGCTTGTGGCCGGAGTCGACGAGGTCGGACGTGGCCCTTTGGTGGGAGACGTCGTCACCGCTGCGGTTATCCTTGATCCTCACAATCCTATTGAAGGGTTGAACGATTCGAAAAAATTGACCGAAAAGAAACGCATGGCGTTGCTTCCTGAAATCAAAGAAAAAGCATTGGCGTGGGCGGTCGGGCGTTGTTCTCCTGAAGAAATTGATCAACTGAATATTTTACAGGCGACTATGGTTGCGATGCAGCGTGCAGTGGCGGGGTTACAGGTTCAACCTGATTTGGTGTTGATTGATGGTAACCGTTGTCCGGAGCTGCCAATGGATGCTCAAGCTGTAGTAAAAGGCGATCTACGTGTTGCCGAAATCAGTGCGGCTTCCATTATTGCCAAAGTCGTGCGTGACCAAGAGATGGAAGAGTTGGATAAACTTCATCCACAATTTGGCTTCGCGAAGCACAAAGGTTACCCAACTAAAGCGCACTTTGAAGCGATTGAGCAACACGGAGTGATCAGTGAACACCGCAAGAGTTTCAAGCCAGTAAAAAAAGCGTTAAGCATAGAATAATCAAACGATCTAATTGGTGTTATAAACCCAACCTCTTTAGGTTAGAATCCCCAACAAAATAGAGTTACACGGTACCTGTTAATGTCAGATCCCAAATTCATCCACCTGCGTGTTCATAGTGACTTCTCGATGGTGGATGGCCTCAACAAAGTTCCGCCAATCGTAAAGAAAGTTGCTGAGCTCGGTATGCCCGCAATGGCGTTGACCGACTTTACCAACCTATGTGGTTTGGTGAAGTTTTACGGTACGGCGCATGGCAGTGGTGTTAAACCGATCATTGGTGCTGACTTTAAAATGCAGTCGGACGAGTTTGGTGAAGAGCTGACACAAGTGACTTTGCTTGCGGCGGATAATGTAGGTTATAAGAACCTGACGTTATTGATATCAAAAGCGTACTTACGTGGACATGTTCAACACCACCCAGTGATTGACAAAGCCTGGTTGGCTGAAATGTCTGAAGGCCTGATTGTATTATCCGGCGGTAAAAGCGGAGAAATTGGTCGCGGCCTTTTGAAAGGCAACCGTCAAATAGTGCAAGGGTGTGTTGATTTCTATAAACAGCATTTTCCAGATCGCTTTTATCTTGAGCTACTTCGTACCGGTCGTCCAGATGAAGAAACTTATCTTCACTTTGCGGTTGAATTGGCAGAGCAGCAAGACTTGCCAGTAGTGGCGACCAATGAAGTTGTATTCCTGAGTCCAGACCTATTTGATGCTCATGAAATACGCGTAGCGATTCACGATGGTTACACATTAGAAGATCCGCGTAGGCCAAAAAACTACAGTCCGCAGCAATATCTTCGTACAGAAGAAGAAATGTGCGAGCTGTTTGCTGATATTCCTGAAGCGTTAGAAAACAGTGTCGAGATAGCGAAGCGTTGTAACGTGACTGTGCGCTTAGGGGAGTACTTCCTACCAGCTTTCCCAACCGAAGGGATGAAAGAGACTGAGTTCCTAGTCATGAAATCCCGAGAGGGGTTGGAAGAGCGTTTAGAGTTCCTATTTCCAGATGAGGAAGAGAGAAAACGTCGCCGCCCTGAATATGATGAACGTCTTCAGATAGAGCTAGATGTTATCAACCAAATGGGATTTCCTGGTTACTTCTTGATCGTAATGGAGTTCATCCAGTGGTCAAAAGATAATGGAATTCCTGTCGGTCCTGGACGTGGTTCCGGTGCTGGTTCTTTGGTGGCTTACGCACTAAAAATCACCGATCTGGATCCACTAGAATACGACTTGCTGTTCGAACGTTTCTTGAACCCAGAACGTGTTTCGATGCCCGATTTCGACGTCGATTTCTGTATGGATAAACGTGACCAGGTTATTGACCACGTTGCGGAAATGTACGGTCGTGACGCGGTGTCTCAGATCATCACGTTTGGTACCATGGCGGCAAAAGCGGTAATCCGTGACGTTGGCCGCGTATTGGGCCACCCATTTGGTTTTGTTGATCGTATTTCAAAGCTGATCCCGCCCGATCCAGGTATGACGCTAGATAAAGCGTTTAAAGCTGAACCTGCACTACCTGAATTGTATGAGGCCGATGAGGAAGTTAAAGAACTCATCGACATGTGTCATATTTTGGAAGGCTGTACGCGAAACGCCGGTAAACACGCTGGTGGTGTTGTAATTTCACCTACAACAATTACCGATTTTGCGCCAATTTATGCAGACGCTGAAGGTCACTTTCCGGTTACTCAATTTGATAAAAACGATGTTGAGACCGCTGGCCTAGTTAAGTTTGACTTCTTGGGTTTACGTACCTTAACCATTATTGACTGGGCGTTAGGACTGATTAACCCACGCCTAGAGCGAGAAGGGAAAGAACCGGTTCAAATTGAATCCATACCGTTAGAAGACCCTGCCTCTTTCCGTTTGTTGCAAAACTCTGAAACGACAGCAGTATTCCAGCTTGAATCTCGAGGCATGAAAGAGCTGATCAAACGACTTCAGCCAGACTGTTTCGAAGACATTATCGCATTGGTAGCACTCTTCCGTCCGGGTCCTTTGCAATCGGGCATGGTAGATAACTTTATCGACCGTAAACATGGCCGAGAGGCGATCTCTTATCCAGATGAAAAGTGGCAACACGAGTCGCTAAAAGAGACGCTTGATCCAACCTACGGCATCATCCTGTACCAAGAGCAGGTAATGCAGATTGCGCAGATCTTAGCGGGTTATACGCTAGGTGGTGCGGACATGCTTCGTCGTGCAATGGGTAAGAAAAAGCCAGAAGAGATGGCAAAACAACGTGCTATCTTTGAAGAAGGTGCGATAAAGAACGGTATCGATGGCGAGTTGGCGATGAAAATCTTCGACTTGGTAGAAAAGTTCGCCGGTTATGGTTTTAACAAATCGCACTCTGCTGCTTATGCATTGGTTTCTTATCAAACTCTTTGGCTGAAAACACATTATCCTGCCGAATTTATGGCTGCGGTAATGACAGCCGATATGGATAACACGGAAAAAGTCGTTGGCTTGGTCGATGAGTGTTTCCGTATGAAGCTTACCGTGCTGCCACCAGACATCAACTCTGGCCTATATCGCTTTAATGTTGATGAAAATGGCGCAATTGTTTACGGTATTGGTGCGATAAAAGGGGTTGGTGAGGGCCCTATCGATGCGATTCTTGAGGCGAGACATAAAGGTGGTCACTTTAAAGACCTATTTGATTTCTGTGCTCGAGTTGATCTAAAACGTGTCAATAAACGAGTGATAGAGAAGCTGATTTACGCGGGCGCGTTGGATCGACTAGGCCCACACCGCGCGGCGATGATGGCGTCACTCAATGATGCGGTAAAAGCAGCAAGTCAACATCACCAAGCTGAGGCGTTTGGTCAAACGGATATGTTTGGTGTGCTAACGGATGCGCCTGAAGAAGTAGAGCATAAGTATACGCAGGTTCCGCCTTGGCCAGAAAAAGTGTGGTTAGAGGGCGAGCGTGATACCCTAGGCCTATATTTGACAGGGCACCCAATTAACGCCTACGTAAAGGAACTAAACAAATACACCAGTTGTCGACTAAAAGACGCAACGCCCACTCGCCGCGACCAATCTGTCACGGTGGCAGGTCTGGTTATTGCAGCTCGTGTAATGACGACTAAGCGTGGTACACGAATTGGCATTATGACACTGGATGACCGAAGTGGTCGCATGGAAGTGATGTTGTTCTCAGATGCACTGGATCGATACGCTGAACTTCTCGAAAAAGACAGAATTTTGGTCGTTTCTGGACAGGTCAGCTTTGATGACTTCAACGGTGGCCTTAAAATGTCGGCGCGTGAAGTTATGGATCTCGGCAGTGCGCGCGAGAAATACGCTCGTGGTTTGTCGGTATCGATAGATGCAACTCAGATCAACGATCAGTTTTTTGAGCAGTTCAGCCGTATTTTAGAACCGCACAAAGCCGGAACCGTACCCGTCAATGTATACTACCAGCGTGCCGACGCCAGAGCGCGGTTAACATTGGGCACCGAGTGGCGAGTAACGCCAAGTGATACATTACTCGACGATTTAAAACAGTTACTTGGCAAAAGCCAGGTAGAACTCGAATTTAACTAAAAATTCAGCGCAATATGTTAGACGCTGAGTAAACAAGGATTCATAGATGAGCCTAAACTTTCTTGAATTTGAAAAGCCAATTGCAGAACTAGAAGCGAAAATTGAAGCACTACGTGATGTCTCTCGTCACGGTGGTGATTCTGCGATTGACCTGGATAAAGAAATCGAACAGCTTGAGAAGAAAAGCTTAGAGCTGAAGAAAAAAACCTTCAGCGACCTAGGCGCATGGGAAACAGCTCAACTGGCTCGTCACCCACTACGTCCTTACACGCTGGATTACATCCAACACGCTTTTGAGGAGTTTGATGAATTAGCGGGTGACCGCGCGTTTGCAGACGACAAAGCGATTGTGGGTGGCATGGCTCGACTTGAAGGCCGTCCAGTGATGATCATCGGTCATCAAAAAGGTCGTGAAACCAAAGAGAAAGTGAAACGTAACTTTGGTATGCCAAAACCAGAAGGTTACCGTAAAGCGCTACGTTTGATGGAAATGGCTGAGCGTTTCAACATGCCGATCATCACATTTATCGACACGGCTGGCGCGTATCCAGGTGTGGGCGCAGAAGAGCGTGGTCAATCTGAAGCGATCGCGAAGAACCTAAAAGTGATGTCTGGTCTTAAAGTGCCAGTAATCTGTAACGTTGTTGGTGAAGGCGGTTCTGGTGGTGCACTAGCAATCGGTGTGGGCGACTATGTGAACATGCTTCAGTACTCTACGTACTCAGTAATTTCTCCTGAGGGTTGTGCTTCAATCTTATGGCGTGATTCAGACAAAGCGCCACAAGCGGCAGAGGCAATGGGTCTAACTGCTCCGCGTCTTAAAGAGCTTGAACTGATCGACGAAATCATTGAAGAGCCACTAGGCGGCGCTCATCGCGATCATGTTCAAATGGCAGCGAATATGAAAGCGACACTACTTCGTCAGCTAGAAGATCTAGAACAACTGGATGAAGAGACGCTACGTGAACGTCGTTACCAGCGCCTAATGAGCTACGGTTACTGTTAATTTCGGTGATTGCTGTTAAGCGTTAGCTGATATCTCAATTGATAACAGTTAAAATAGAAAGGGTTGGATGAGAGTCTAGCCCTTTTTTGCATCTATCGGATCGTTTATGGAATCGCTTTACCTGCATTTTGCTCAAGTTCTCGGCCGCTACTATCAATTAGGCACTAAGGTTGTCTTGGCGTTTAGCGGAGGAGTGGATTCACGTCTTTTACTCGAATTACTCAGTCGCTACCAACAAGCGCATTCGATAGAGTGTCACGCTGTGTATGTGCACCATGGTTTAAGCTCGAATGCCGATAATTGGGCCGATAAATGCTTACTTTGGGCACAACAAGTGGGGATATCGTGCTCGATCGAGCGAGTGAGCTTAGACATCAGCAATGGTGAAAGTATTGAACTTCTTGCTCGTGAAGCTCGCTACCAAGCCTTAACTAAGTACATTCAAGAAGGCGATATACTGTTGACTGGTCAACATGCCGACGATCAAATAGAGACTTTTCTCCTTGCGCTTAAGCGCGGCAGCGGGCCTAAAGGGTTATCTTCGATGGCGGAGAGTATGCCGTTTTCTTGCGGATCTCTAGTTCGACCATTGCTTACTATCAAGCGGAAGACCATCGAAGACGCCGCTACTAAATTAGGCTTGGAGTGGGTGGAAGACGAAAGCAATCAAGATACCCGTTATGATCGTAACTTTCTTCGTCATTGTGTTATTCCTGAATTGTCTGGTCGCTGGCCGAGTATCCATCAAGCGGTTCAGCGCAGTGCAAGTTTATGTGCTCAACAAGAAGCGCTATTGGATGAACTATTGAGCGCGGTGTTTGAACGCGCTTTACAAACGGATCTAAGTTTGAGTATTGAAGAACTGGCTAAGCACAGTGGATTAGCGCGTGCGCGCTTGATTCGTATGTGGCTGGCTAAGCTTAATACTAGTATGCCGACTCAGGTACAACTCAATCTTATCTGGAATGAAGTCGCATTAGCTCAGCAAGATGCCAACCCCAAACTACAACTTAAACAAGGTGAAGTGCGCCGTTTTCGAAATCGTCTCTATTGGGTAACGGAAATCGCTGAAGTCACTGAGTGGCAAAGTACGATTCAAGTCGATACCGTTTTATCGCTTCCAGAGCGGCTAGGGGAGCTGACCTTAACGACGAGTTCTAGCAACGCAACGATTGCGCTTCCGAGTCAGCCAGAATTGCTTCGCGTGACCTTTAATCCGGAAGGCTTATCAGCGCATCCAACCACGCGTAATCACAGTCGAAAACTGAAGAAGTTGTTCCAAGAATACAATGTGCCAAGCTGGCTGCGTCGTCAAATTCCGATTTTGATGTATCAAGACCGAGTCGTTGCTGTGGCAGATCTGTTCGTTGATCAGGCGTTTAATGGTCAAGATTGTGAACTTATTTGGCGCAGGTAATGAAAATTCATGCCACAATGTCGATTATAAAATATAAAAATCCTTAAATAATAATTGATTAGGTGAAGCAATGAAGAAAACAATCATGGGTGCAATGGTGGCGTTAACCATGTTCAGTGGGCAAGCTCTAGCTGCGGGAGATGCTGCAGCAGGTCAAGCAAAGTCGGGAGTATGCGCGGCGTGTCATGGCGCTGATGGTATTGCTGTCATTCCGGGTTACCCAAATCTGAAAGGGCAAAATGAGCAATATATTATCAGTTCAATTAAAGCTTATAAAAATAAAGAGCGAACAGGTGGGCTTGCTGCTGTGATGCAAGCTCAAGCTTCATTGTTGTCTGATGAAGATATCGCTAACCTAGCGGCTTACTACGCAAGTTTGAAGTAAACGTGAGTCTGAAAAAGCTTGGACGATTGGGCATTGAGCAGTCCTCACTGGGGTTTTATCAACTCACGATATTCGCTATGTTAATTTGCTCAATCTGGATTTTCGCTGGTGGATCAGAGACAAACATTGAATGTTGCGAAACGCTAAACGATAATAAGCGCAATCGATTGAAGCTTAAGGGATGAACATGAAAAAAATTGAAGCGATTATCAAGCCATTTAAACTGGATGATGTTCGAGAAGCGCTAGCTGAAGTTGGCATTACAGGGATGACCGTCTCTGAAGTGAAAGGCTTTGGTCGCCAAAAAGGTCACACCGAGCTTTACCGTGGTGCAGAGTACATGGTGGACTTTCTACCTAAAGTGAAGCTCGAAATCGTTGTAACGGAAGATGTGGCTGATAAATGTGTAGAGACAATCATTGAAACCGCGCAAACTGGTAAGATTGGTGATGGTAAAATATTCGTCACTGATATTGAGCGTGTGGTTCGTATTCGTACTGGTGAAGAAGACGAAGACGCGATCTAAGGTTTCTTGTCACCTGTTTCGTATTTATTATGCTAAAAGGGAGCCAAGTGGCTCCTTTTTTGTTGTTTGCTTATTAGTGAAATCATTTAACCCGAGATTTGTTGTTCTAGATTTCGGGTGCCTACATTCAGGTTTGTCGTATGTTTAAGCGTTTTTTTCTGGCGTTAGCTTTTCTCGTAATGGCGGTATTGGTTGGCTTCCAGGTTATTTTCACCGTACCAGATCAGCCGCAAATTATTACTCAAACAGGTACCGAGCTGACACAAGATATCAGGTGCATCGAATTTAGCGATTCAAAAGCTCTCGATCATGACGGCAAAATCAATGTGCTTGTCTGGAATATCTACAAACAGAACCGGGCTAATTGGCAACGTGCACTCGATGAGTTTTCTGCTGATAAGCAGTTACTGTTATTGCAAGAAGCCAGCATGACACCATCATTTAAACAGTGGTTGGTGGATGGTCGCTGGGTTAGTAATCAAGTGAGTGCTTTTAAGGCGCTGGGTAGCGGTGCCGGTGTAATTAGTATTGCTCAAGGGCAACCAGAAAAAGCCTGCGCTTACACCTCTAAAGAGCCGTGGCTTCGCTTACCTAAGTCTGCATTATATAGCCAGTATCACTTGAGTAATGGCGAGAAACTCGCAGTGGTGAATGTACATGCGATTAACTTCACCGTAGGTACAAAAGAGTATGTATCGCAGTTAACGGCGCTTGAAATGCTTTTAAAGCATCATGTGGGGCCAATTCTATTTGCTGGAGACTTCAATAGCTGGAGTGAATCTCGCGTTAATGCGATGAGGCAGGCCTTAAAGGCTGCGGACTTACAAGAGGTGACGTTCTTGCCGGATCATCGAGTCCAATTTATAACAGGGTTACCACTGGACCATGTGTTTTACCGAGGTCTGACGCTTAAGTACGCAAAAGCGCCGCAGAGCGACGCTTCCGATCATAACCCATTGTTATTGTCATTTACGTTAAATAACTAGCTTAGGTTACCACAATATAAAGTGCCCAAATAACGTAGAAGAATACCCATGGCAGGCTTGCTATCACCAAAGCTTGGCCACGTTCAAACTCCGTCCACGTCAGTACAACGCCGTAGCCGAGCACAATGTACCAAGGCAGAAGCAAAGGTAACGAGCTAGCGAAATGAGACCATTCGTTAGTAAGAGGCAGCTTTAATAGACCATTGAGGCTATTTAAATCGGCAGCGTAAGTCATTACCTGACCATGCTTGAGTAGCAAGCTCGCGTAGCTTGCTACATCGCCCAATACTGCTGGGAATAAGATAGCACACGATGCGGCAAACCATTTCCAGTAACCGTATTGTTGTTTGCTTGCCTTTGTTGCAAGAAAGAACCAAAGCGCGAGCAATAGTAAGGTGGCAAAGCGGTTGAATACATCATTGATGATCGCGCTTGCCATTAGCGTGTTTGGTTCTAATAGCTCAATCTGCTTCGGGTCGATTTGCTGAAATTGCGCAGCAAGTTGGTCACTGAGCCACGTGAAATCGACATTCGAAAAGTAAGCACCCCAGAATAAAAACGGACTAAGCATCAGGAAGATGAACGGTTGCCATCCCCATCCACCGCGTTGATAAAGCGCAAGAAAACAAGATGTTGGAGAACGAAAAATGTCCAACAGCATCACAAGTGGATTGCTTGATGGGTTCATACACTTACCTTCGTTACGTCAACGTACAACTTAAGCTTTTGACCTGGTTGTAAGTATTTTTTCTTGTGTAGCGAGTTCCATTTCACGATGTCGTTCGTTTTTACTTTGAACTTGCTTGCAATGCCGCTAATGGTGTCGCCAGAGCGAACGTTGTAGAAAACGGTACGGATCACAGAACCTTTGTCTGAGTCCTTCCAAATCACTAGCTTTTGACCCACACGCAATGGATCTTTAGGGCCCATACCATTCCATTTAGCTAACGATTTATACGACACTTTATTGTTACGTGCGATTGACCACAAACTTTCTCCAGACTGAACGACATGGGTGAGCTTGAGTTGACCACGAGCACGAGATTGAGTCTTGTTTAATCGGTTTTGTGCCGTTAATGCATATTTTGCATCGTCTTTTGTTGATGTCGGAATCAATAGGTATTGACCAATACGAATGTTGTTATTCGATAGGCCGTTGGCACGTCGAATGACTTTCGTGGTTGTGCCGTATTTATTAGCTAGCACGCTTAAAGAGTCACCAGATTTCACCTTGTAGCGAGCGACCTTCATCCCTTTACCGCGATTTTTCTCCACCTTGGTGAGAAAAGTCTCTTTTTTCTCTACGGGAATCAAAAGTTGGTGCGGCCCCTCAGGCGCTGTCGACCACTGGTTGTATGCAGGGTTGTAACTCTGCAACTCTTTTACGCCAATGCCGGCATAATCTGCGGCAATAGCCAGATCTAACTGCTCTTCTGGATCAACAAGCGTTAGAACAGGCTTGTTTGGAATTGCAGGAATATTAAGTCCGTACTTGTCTTGGTTTGCGATAACGTCAGCCAAGGCCAATAGCTTAGGAACGTAACTACTGGTCTCTTTTGGTAAGTCTAATGAGAAGAAATCGATAGGTTTACCGAGCTTTTTATTTTTACGAATTGCGCTAGAAACACGGCCACCACCACTGTTGTAAGCAGCAATTGCATGCTCCCAGTTACCATCAAAACGCTCGTTTAGTTGTACTAGGTAGTCCAGCGCTGCATCCGTTGCTGCTGCCACATCTCTGCGACCGTCATACCAGTAGTTTTGCTCTAGTCCCATCATTTTTCCGGTGCCAGGGACAAATTGCCACAACCCAGCCGCGCTACCATGTGAGTAGGCAAAGGCATCGAATGAACTTTCCACTACAGGAAGTAATGCAAGCTCCATTGGGAGTCCGCGCTCTTCGATACGTTTTGTGATCATGTATAGAAAAGGGGTAGCACGCTTAGATACCGTGTAAAGGTGATTTGGGTGCTTTAAATACCACGTACGGTAGTAGTCCACTTTCTTGTGGTTTGGGATATCCATGTCCAGCTGCATGGCGATACGTTGCCACACATCTTCTTGTTCTTGGGGGGAGAGAACTTTAGGCGCGTCGTTAGCGGATTTTTTTGCTAGTGACGATTTATTGCCCGGTTGAGCTTTTACTGCATTTTGCTTTGCAGTCTGCTCAGATTTATTGGTTTCTGGTGTAGAAGACGTTGAATCTGACTGAGTCAATTGACAGCCAGATAATAACAACGCCAACGCCCAAGTATACTTCAAACGCATGGATTCAGCCTATTTAGGGCCTGTTTATCTTCACCTGCCTGTCGCGCAACGTAATGTGCGTGGCAGTCGCAAGATAATAGACATCTTTTAAACACTAACTAATTTATAGAGGCAAAGAGCTTCTAATTATGCAATGGGGAGAAATTCAAATAGATTTATATCAACCCCAAACGTAAGAGAAGCGCCAGTGGCGCTTCTCGAAAAATCAGTCCCTGATAATACTGGGGTCTTGCAAACTTACAAGCAGAAAATGGTTAAAATTCGTTCTTCCACTCGCGTAAAGCAGTAAAAACCGAGCATGGATCGCTATTTTTAATGCGACTAGCAACAGATTGAACCACGTCAGGGTTAGAGGTTCGCAAGAACGGATTAATCCACTTTTCTTTGCGTATTGTTGTTGGAAGTGTCGGAATGTTGAGTGCTCGCAGTCGGTTTACATCGTCGCGATATTGGCGAAGTTGCTCATTGTCAGGTTCAACCGCTAGAGCAAACGCCACGTTACTCGCCGTGTATTCATGTGCGCAGAAGACTTGAGTTTCTTCTGGTAGAGACGTTAGTTTGCTCAGTGATTCAAACATTTGCTCAGGCGTACCTTCAAAAATACGACCGCAGCCAGCAGAAAAGAGCACATCACCGCAAAACAGTTTTCCGTCCCCAACGTAACCGATATGGCCCAAAGTATGACCGGGTAACCCAAGTACTAAGAAAATCTCACCAAACAACTCTAGCTTGTCGCCTTCTTCCATTGGTGTCGTTAGGGTTGGAATTGGCTCTGATTTTGGGCCCACAACGGCGACGTTAGGAAATGCACGCACTAAGTCTGGAACGCCACCAATGTGATCGTTGTGGTGGTGCGTAATTAAAATCGCTTCTAAAGTTAATTCGTTAGCCTGCAGAAATTCTAATACTGGCTTCGCATCGCCCGGATCAACGACTGCGCAGCGCTTATCGCTATTTTGTATCAGCCAGATGTAATTATCATTAAATGCGGGTATGCTTTTGATCTCTAACACGATTCGTTCTCCGTCACCAATTTTAGTCAGGTGGTTAATGAAACCAGCACTCAGCAACAAAACTATACCACACCCGTCGACTTGGTCAGCAATGAACAACGGTCCGTGGGTGCTTGAGTCAATCCAGACCCGACTTGATGAATGGTGCCCGAAACTCTTCGGCTACCATATGCTCAAACTGGGCGGGTTGAGCTGTGAGCTAACCAGCTGTAATTGTAACATTCAACACCAAGTCAACGTAGATATCCAGAACCCGTTGCATAATGTGATTGCAGATGGTTACGAATTACCCTTTTTGGAAAAAAGCTTTGATGTTGTGATACTCGCTCATCAGCTCGACTATGCAAGCGATCCACACCGTTTGTTGCGTGAAGTCGATAGAGTGATGATGGATGATGGCTATGTAATTATTACTGGATTCAACCCATTAAGCTTGACTGGATTAGCGAGTTTGCTTCCATGGCGTAAACATAATTTGCCTTGGAGTGGACGAATGTTTACGTCGAACCGCATCAAAGATTGGTTAGGGTTACTTAATTATCAAGTGATTCATTGTGATCGTTATGCGCTGTTTCCGATGAAACGTTACCGTACGATGTGGACATGGTTGGAAAATAGTCTTGGTGATTGGGCATCACCCGCTGGGAGTTTGTATTACATAGTCGCGCGGAAACGGACATACCCTCTCAAGCCTATCAAACCGCATTGGCGCTTGAAGAAAAAGCTCACACCACTTGGGGTGATGAATCGAGAGGGTAACACTATGAGGAAAGAATCTCGCTAAGAGGGTTGGTAACCTGTATCTTCCTCAGTTGGGTTTTCTGCAGCAGTCCGGGCTAGCTCATCACACATTTCGTTCTCACGATGGCCTGCGTGGCCTTTTACCCAATGCCATTCAACTTGGTGGCGTGCGGTTTCTTTGTCTAGAGCTTGCCATAAATCGGCATTCTTCACGGGTTTTTTATCCGCTGTTTTCCAACCACGCTTCTTCCAGTTATGGATCCACTGAGTAATACCTTGGCGCACATATTGGCTGTCAGTCGTTAAAGTGACTTTGCAAGGTTGTTTTAACGTCTGCAGCGCGACGACAGCCGCCAACATTTCCATGCGGTTGTTGGTAGTTAACGTATAGCCTTTGGAAAGTGTCTTTTCTACGTCTTTGTAACGCAATACTATGCCGTAACCACCTGGTCCTGGGTTACCTAAACAAGAACCGTCAGTGAAAATCTCAACGTGTTTGGTCATATTTTTTGGTACTATTAGCCGAAACATTTAATAAAGCATAGTCTGACATACATAACCTTATGAATACCAGCAGCAATTCTGAATATAACCGCATTGTCGTTCTCGATACCGAAACCACAGGTATGAACCGAGAGGGTGGTCCTCACTACATGGGACACCGCATTATTGAAATCGGTGCCGTGGAGATCATCAACCGTAAGCTGACTGGTCGTCACTTCCACGTTTATTTAAAACCCGATCGTGAAATCCAACCAGAAGCGGTGGAAGTTCACGGTATTACGGATGAATTCTTGGTTGATAAACCGGAATACGCGAGCGTGCACCAAGAGTTTCTTGAGTTTATTAAAGGCGCAGAACTTGTTGCCCACAACGCGCCCTTCGATACCGGCTTTATGGATTACGAGTTTGGCATGCTCGATCCTAACATCGGCAAAACGGACGACTACTGCAAGGTGACCGACACCCTTGCTATGGCGAAGAAAATCTTCCCTGGTAAGCGAAACAACCTTGATATCTTATGTGAACGTTACGGTATTGATAACTCGCACCGTACTCTCCACGGAGCTTTGCTCGATGCGGAGATTCTAGCCGACGTTTACCTCTTTATGACGGGTGGTCAAACGAGTCTAGAATTTAACGCGAATAAACAAGAGGGTGGAGTAGAAACCATTCGTCGTATTGAAGGAAGAAAAGCGCTAAAGGTTTTGCGCGCAAGTGCCGATGAACTAGAAGCTCACCAAAAAAGATTAGAGTTGGTGAACGACTGTATTTGGCATCAATAGGAGAAGCTATGTTGAGGGCTTTGTTGGTCGCGTTTTTAGCGATATGGAGTAGTCTCTCGAGTGCTGCGAGTGAATCTACAATGTCTTTGTTAGACAATCGCTTTCGAGTTGATCCAACCATCGAGCAGATCACGTTTTTGGTTTATCGTGAGCAAAGTTCTCAGCCAGTTGTTTTAGTCCGTCCTGACGGTAAAAAATACTATGCTTGGGGCTCTTACGACAATGTACGTTGGTATCAAGAAGCCTCTCTCGATATTATTTCCGTTGATAACCCTATGCCAGGTCCATGGCAGGCTGTGGGGAAAGTTACGCCTAAAAATAACATCCGCTTAATTTCTCACCTAAAGCTCAGTACGGATCTGTTCCCAAACCGATTATATAATGGGGAAGCGCTTAAGTTTACAGCTCGCCTGACCTCCGACGGCAAACCTCTTGTATTGCGCGACTTCCTTGATCGCGTGAATCTGCGCGTGACATTTACCAAGTTTGTCGAAAATGAAGATGAGCTGATCAAAGAAGCTCGTCCAGTGCCGATGGTTGTGGGTGAGTTTTCTGATGACGGCCGCGGCTTGGATGAAAAAGCAGGGGATGGTGTGTTTACGGTTCAGCTCCCGATAGACGTTGAGCCTGGTAAGTACCGCGCGCGCATCACGTCTGGCAATGGCGTATTCTTACGAGCGCAAGAACAAGTCATCTTGGTTTATCCGAACCCAATCTCTCGTACTTTTATTCAGGCTCGTAATTCCGATAAGCCACACCAATTAGTGGTGAGTGGCGAGCAAGGTATGATTGCACCAGGCTCTATAGCAGTCACAGTGAAAAAGGACGCACCCGATGGTTTCATTAGTTACAGCCAAGGACAGGTCTCTAAAGATGGAATGAGAGTTACGTTGAACCTCAATAACGATGCTGAGCTTGGTAAGTACGCATGGCGCGGCGAGATCTTTGCCACTGATTTTGCAACCCAGCGCTCGTTGGTGTTTCCTATCCCAGAGCAAACCTTCAGTGTTGTTGATGAAGTTGATCTAGAAGCTGCTCGAATTGCAAAAGAAGCTGAATTAGCCGAACAGCGCCGTATTGAAATGGAAAAGCAAATTATCGCTGAGCGAGAGGCTGAGCGTAAGCGCAGCATGATTATTATCGCGGTGGGTAATTTGATAATGCTGCTGATTGTGATCATTGCATGGATAGTCTGGCGCAAAATTAAAGCGAAGCGCGATGCCATGCCAGAGATGCAATTAGAAGTACCAAAGAAATAGTAGTAACACATAAAGCGAGAAACGGAGCCAATCGGCTCCGTTTTTTTATCAAGTTACCAAGTTGGAAGAAGAAAAATGGATAAATTATGAATATTTAAGTTTACTGTATTCAAATATATGTTTGGGATTTTATATAAATAATATATCATTTTTACTTTCTAAATTGGTTGCATTTTTAATGTGACTAACTTTCAAAACAATCAATTAAAGATAAAAGAAATAATGAATAAAATTTTAGCTTTTTTTTGTGCAGTGATAATTGTAGGTTGTTCTTCTATTGATAATGGTGTTAATAATCCAGATTCGGGAAGTAATAATTTAAAATCACTTGATACCTTCACTTTCGATCCCTTAAGTAAAATCCAAAAAGTAGAAATACCAACTTATTATGATGGCTTGTTTGATACAGCAAGACCCTATTTAGATGAAAAGTACCCTTACACTTATGTCAGTAAACCTCAAGCATACATAATTGATGACGAGATTATTTCTTTTGCTCCCTGGTTTCCTGTCGAAGGAAGGTTTACGGTTTTTCCAACCGCTCACTATATAGTTATAACTCAAGAAACCGAGAGTGGCTTAGTCTCCGCACGATTTAATCATGAACAAGTAATTAAGCTGTTAAGTGAAGAGTATAAAATTACTGAGCATACAAGTCCGTTTTTTCATTATGTTCTAGAGGTTTCTCCAAGTGAACAAGCCAATTTTGTAGAAGATATCCATAAAAAATTGAGTAGACTTCCTTCAGAATAAGGGTTTCTGGTTGAATTTTGATCAATAAAGTCAGGGGTTCTGGCTTTATTGATTGCATGGAGTTCTATTCATATTGATTTGGGCTTTGTAATAGGTAGTACGCCATAATAACAAGAGCCGATCTTGTAGGGTTTCTGGATAAATATTCAGCTGTGCGTGATAAATAAGAATAAGTAAACGCGAGGTCTCTGATGAAATACAAAAAGCGTCAGAAGTATAAATACACTCTCCATTCTGAAGAAAAGATTGAGACTCACATTTCAGTGAGTCAGGCGTATGACAGCCCTTTTCTTAGTTTGTCCAAACAAGGCGTGTTAACGATTAAAAAGGGCTATGCATGGGATGGAGCGAGTGGGCCAGCGTTAGACACAAAAAACATTATGAAAGCTTCTTTAGTGCATGATGCTCTTTACCAACTCATGAGGGAAGAGGTGTTGCCTCAAAGTGCTCGAAAGCATGCGGATACGTTGTTGGGAGAAACATGTTTAGAAAAAGGAATGTCTAGCTTCAGAGCAACTTATATCTATTATGGCGTCAGAGTTGTCGGCGGGTTCTTTTCTAGACCCGATACTTTGTGTGCTTAATGGGAACATCTTTCCAACGTATAACTGTTTATTTATACAGTTTAGTTATGTAAGCTCCAAGGTGATACAAAGGAGTAGTACATAATGACAATAAGATATGAAGAGCATGTGCCAAGCCCGAAAGAATACTGTGATATGCGTATAAAAGCCGGGCTATCACCTAAATCGTTGAAAGCTGCTGAAATTGGCCTACCCAATTCGTTATATGGCGTATCTGTTCGGGATGAAGGAAAGCTCATTGCAATGGGTCGGGTTGTTGGTGACGGGGCGTGTAACTTCGAAATTGTCGACGTTGCCGTTGATTCTGATTATCAAGGTAACGGTTTAGGTAGAAAAGTCATGGAATACATCGACGGTTATCTTTCTTCTGTTGCACTTGAAGGCTCTTACGTTTCTATGATTGCTGATGAACCGGTCTTTTACGAAAAGCTTGGTTATAGGCTGGTGGCTCCTAAAAGCCAAGGGATGACAAAAAAGTTTAAGCCAAAGGCATAACACGTATTCAGCTGTGAAGATAAGCACTAGAAAACAGGAGTTTAATTTCCTGTTTTCTATATTAAATTTGTATTTAAGCCACTTCTGGAATTGGTTTGGGTGGCTGCTCTAAATCAGGCTCTTTTTGAACAGTAGGAATTTGTCCCTCACCCACAGCACTGATGTAACAGCCACTAAGTTTAATGGCAAGGTACATATCAGCTCGCAGTAAGATGCCTCCTTCACTGGTGCTGATACCAGTAAGCTCACACCATTGACGAAGACGTCGTTTCCTTCCTGCTAGGATTAAGCGTACGCCTCTCTTTTTCAAAGTATTGTGAATATCTGCCAGTGTTGCCATCACACTGAGATCCAAGTGAGTAAAGCTCGACACGGCGTCGATGACAACGCAACTTGCGTCTTTGTGATGCTCTGCCTGCTCTAACACTCTACGTTTAAAGTAAGGAGCGTTGAAGTAAGTTAGCGGTGAGTTAAAGCGGTAAATCACCATTCCAGGAATAGGCGATGCTTTTCCTGAGTCGTCGATGGTCCGAATGGTACCTTTTTCATCCAGGCCAAGTAGCTGATCACTCGGCCGCATGACAATACGTAAAAATTGAAACAGCCCTAGCAGTACCGCCAAAGTGATCCCCGGTATTACACCCACGATCAACACAGAAATAAAAGTAATGATGGCCAGATAAAATGCATCTTTGTCACGAGATTTTAATTTCCAAATTGCTTTAAGATCGAGCAGCGATAGGGACGCAATGATCAATACAACACCAAGTGAAGCGATAGGGATGAACTGCAAAGGCTCGTAAATAAATACCGCAATAATGGCAATAGTGATTGCAGCGACAATCGAAACTAATTGAGATTTACCGCCATTTGCATCATTGACGGCTGTGCGTGAGTCAGCGCCGCTTATCGCGAAACCTTGCGAAAACGCTGAGGCAATGTTGGCAAAACCCAACGCCTGAAACTCTTTATTAGCATCAATATCATAACCGTTTTTAGCAGCGAAACTGCGGGCGGTGAGCATCATGCTAACAAAACTGACAATCGCAAGGTTGAGAGCCGGGACCACTAGTTCACGAACTTCACCTAGCTCAAACTCCGGTGTTTGAAACTGAGGGAAGCCACCTTGAGTGAGTCCGACAACCGATACGCCCATCTCTTGTAAATGGAAAAACCAAACTGACGCAGTAGTTACGAGGATCGCCAGCATGGCAGCAGGCCAAGTTGGTCGGTAGCGTTTGGTGAGCAAATAAACGACAACCGTCACGATACTCAGAGTTACAGTAGGCCAATGAAGCTCGGTTAGTCGTTGTGGAGCTTCCCATAAACGTTCCAGTAAATAACGTTGCTCGTATTTCAAACCGACTACTTTCGCAAACTGACCAACGATAATTGTGAGAGCAACACCGTTGAGTAGACCCAAAAGAATCGGACGAGAAAGGAAATCTGCAAACACCCCTAGCTTGAAACGACTTGCCAGTACACACCAAATCCCCGTCATCGCTGTCATGGTCATAACCAACTGCCAATGTTTTGTGGGGTCACCTGCGGCAAGTGGTGTCACAACAGCAGCGATCACTGCACAGGTTGCTGCATCGGGTCCGACAATGAGTTGCCGAGATGTGCCCATCATGGCGTAAACCAACATTGGCAGTACACACGAATACAGACCGACAATTGCGGATACACCAGTTAACTGTGCATAAGCTATGGCAACTGGCAGTGCAACCGCGACAACAGAAAAGGCGGCTCTAAAGTCGTTAACAAACCATTCTTTTTGATAATGCTTAAGCTGAACAAGCCCTGGGAACCACTGTGCGAGTAATATTTTAGCCAACGGATTTACCATATATGTGAGTGAGTTACTTAAAGTATACACCGCTTAGTTGGAACGTCTGTGAGTTAGTTATCACTGGAAATCGGGGGAAAGATTGGAGTGCGTGGCTTTTATTGCGATTGCGCAGGGGCTTCGTGGTGTTATGAATGCGATTCTGGAAGCAATAAAAAACGGGAGCTGATACTCCCGTTTGTGGTCTCAGATTCTAGAGTTACGCGACACTATCCATCTGAGGGTATAGCGGCTTTGCGGCAAGCAGTTCCGGCTCAAAATCATCAACGTTGATTGTATCTAGACGATGCTGTTCCGCTTCTCTGAGTAGATCGGCTTCTTCTTGCGTGATAAAGCCTTGCTCTAACCCTTCCTGAGCAATCATATCCAAACGTAAGAATGGGCGACGCTTACCTTGCGCTTTACATACTTTGTCAAACACAGGCTCAGCTTGAAGAATGACTGATAGTGCAAGCTCAATCTTACCTGCTGCGTTGTGCTCGGTTGGTTCAAGGTATTGACCGCGACCAATGCGTGAGCGCGTTGCACTTGGTGTTTGTAGAATGCGCGCCACTTTACTGTCTAGTTTATCGCTTGGTGCTTTGCGTACGCGACCAAATGGCATGATTAATACGCGTAGCGCACGGCCAATTACTTTGTTCGGGAAGTTTGCTAAGAATTCATCTACTGCCACTTCCGCTTGTTTCAAACTGTCTTGTAGACCCCAGTGTACTAATGGTAAATCTTCGACTGGACGGCCATCTTGCTCAAAACGTTTCAACGTCGCAGAGCTCAAATATAGCTGGCTTAGAATGTCACCAAGACGTGCTGATAGACGCTCTTTACGCTTCAAAGAGCCACCTAGCACTGCCATTGAGATATCCGATAGCAGAGCAAGGTTTGCACTGTAACGGTTCAATTGTTGGTAGTAACGCTTGGTTGCATCTTTGGTTGGTGATGAAGAGCCCAGACCGTCGCTCAAACCAAACCAGATACTGCGCACTAGGTTACTCATTGTAAAGCTCACGTGACCAGCAAGCGCTTTATCAAACTTCTCGACAGCATTACTTGCTTCAGAATACGCCGCGTTCATTTCTTCAAGAACGTACGGATGGCAACGGATTGCGCCTTGGCCAAAGATGATCATTGAGCGTGTTAGAATGTTAGCACCCTCAACCGTTACTGCGATTGGCGCACCTTGGTAACCACGAGCTAGGAAGTTAGAAGGTCCCATACAGATACCTTTACCGCCTACGATGTCCATTGCATCGATGATGCTTTGCTGGCCGCGGTGCGTACAGTGATACTTCACGATAGCTGAGATTACTGAAGGCTTTTCACCTAAGTCGATACCCGCAACGGTTAAGTTGCTTGCTGCATCCATCACGTAAGCATTACCACCCAAGCGTGCTAATGGTTCTTCAACCCCTTCCATATGGCCGATAGGCTGTTTGAACTGACGACGAATACGTGAGTAAGCACCGGTTGCCATTGCCGCAGTTTTGATGCCACCTGTTGAGTTTGAAGGTAGCGTGATACCACGTCCAACCGACAGACACTCAACCAGCATACGCCAACCTTGGCCCGCCATTTTTTCGCCACCGATAATGAAATCGATAGGAACAAAGATGTCTTTACCGCGCGTTGGACCATTTTGGAATGGTACATTGAGTGGGAAGTGTCGGTTACCAATCTCAACACCTTTGACATCAGTTGGGATAAGCGCACAAGTGATGCCAAGATCTTCTTTGTCGCCTAGCAAACCTTCAGGATCGCGAAGTTTAAATGCTAAGCCTAGTACCGTTGCGACTGGCGCTAGGGTGATGTAGCGCTTGTTCCAAGTCAGGCGCATACCCAGTACTTCTTTTCCTTCCCATTCGCCTTTACAGACCACACCGTAATCTGGAATAGATCCAGCGTCAGAACCCGCTTCTGGACTTGTTAGGGCGAAACAAGGGATTTCCTTACCTTCAGCTAGACGCGGTAAGTAATGATTTTTTTGATCTTCAGTACCGTAGTGTTGCAGTAGCTCACCTGGGCCCAAAGAGTTAGGAACACCAACGGTAGACGATAGAACGCCAGAAACACCCGTTAATTTTTGTAGCACCAAAGATTGCGCGTATGCTGAGAATTCCAGACCACCGTACTTTTTCTTAATGATCATGGCGAAGAACTTATGATCTTTCAGGTATTGCCAAACTTCTGGCGGTAAGTCCGCGAGTTCATGGGTCACTTGGAAATCACTCACCATGGCGCACACTTCATTCACAGGGCCGTCTAAAAAGGCTTGTTCTTCCGCACTTAACTTAGGTGCTTGAATTGCGTGTAGCTTTTGCCACTCTGGTTTGCCTTTAAATAGTTCGGCTTCCCACCAGACGGTACCTGCGTCTAACGCTTCTTTTTCGGTTTGAGACATAGCTGGCAGCACTTTCTTGAAAAGCACTAACGCTTTGCGGCTAATTAAAGACTGACGTACGCCAGGAACCGCGAGCACAGCTGCGGCGAGAACGTAAATAGCCCAACCAATAACGCCGACAGTACCAGCTACTGTAAGAGCCAGCATGGCTGCGGTGAGTAAGCTAATAGATTTCACGAGAGACATGCGGTGGTAGAGCGTAATGCCTAGCACGATCGCCATCGTGATGATTGAGAGCAAGATGTCCATATGTATTTTCCTTTTCAGACTTTATAAGTTTTGTACGTCTGTATGTTAGGTAAGAGGTCTAACCAGTTGGTTTAAGTGTAATCAAAATATTAAGGAAATGTAAAACATAAGATTGGATAAAAAGTGATCTAAGTAGAGTTAAAATTCTAAAGTTGAGATTTGAGTGATGGTTTCATGAGCAAGTTGACAAGTTTATTACCATCACTAATCTAAATCTGTTGGTTCACTATCGACACTAATTCTCGTTTGTGGGTAAACTCAGAGTAATCAAACCCGAGTTCAGGTTTATGAAATGTCCGATACCAAATTGGTATCAGAACAATTTGCTCAGTGAGTCAAGAGCTGACTGAAGCCGAAATAATAAAGAGAACGTCTTATGTACCATGATCTGATTAGAAGTGAATTAAACGAAGCTGCTGAAGTGCTCAACAAATTTTTAAGCGATGACCATAACATTGCGCAAATCGAAGCAGCGGCGAAAATGATTGCTGACTCATTCAAGCAAGATGGTAAAGTATTGTCATGTGGTAACGGTGGTTCTCACTGTGATTCAATGCACTTTGCCGAAGAGCTAACAGGCCGTTACCGAGAAAATCGTCCTGGCTATGCTGGTATTGCTATTTCAGATCCAAGCCACCTTTCTTGTGTGAGTAATGACTTTGGTTATGACTTCGTGTTTTCACGTTATGTAGAAGCGGTTGGTCGAAAAGGTGACGTACTGTTTGGTCTGTCGACTTCAGGTAACTCAGGTAACATCCTGAAAGCGATTGAAGCAGCACAAGCGAAAGGCATGAAGACGATTGCGCTAACAGGTAAAGATGGCGGCAAAATGGCAGGCCTTGCAGATATTGAAATCCGCGTGCCACACTTTGGTTATGCAGACCGCATTCAGGAAATTCATATTAAGATTATTCATATCATCATTCAGTTGATCGAAAAAGAGATGGAATAATCGTTTACGGCCACCGTTTCGAGCTGTGTTGTTAGGGAGTTTTTTAAACCATGTGTGAATTGCTCGGTATGAGCGCTAATGTTCCAACGGATATTTGTTTCAGTTTTACTGGGCTCATGCAGCGTGGAGGTCGAACCGGCCCACACCGTGACGGATGGGGGATCACCTTCTACGAAGGGAAGGGCTTTAGAACCTTCAAAGATCCCAAGCCAAGTTGTGAGTCTAAAATAGCAGAGTTGGTACAAAATTATCCCATCAAAAGTCGTGCGGTCGTTAGTCATATCCGACAGGCGAATCGTGGTGGTGTTAATTTAGAAAATACTCATCCCTTTACACGTGAGCTGTGGGGTTGGTATTGGACGTTTGCGCATAACGGTCAGCTCTCTGGCTATCAAGACTTGCATACAGGTCGACATCGACCTGTCGGTGAAACAGATAGTGAACTGGCATTTTGCTGGTTATTGAAGCAAATGGAAGATCGATATCCTGAGCCACCAAAGGATATGGAGTCGGTATTCTTATATGTTGCTAAATGTTGTGATGAGCTAAGAGAGAAGGGTGTATTTAACATGCTTCTGAGTGATGGTGAGTATGTAATGACGTATTGCACCAATCATTTGTATTGGATCACAAGACGCGCACCGTTTGGAAAAGCTGCTTTGCTTGATGAAGATGTGGAAATTAACTTCCAAGAAGAAACCACGCCACATGACATCGTTTCTGTGATCGCAACTCAACCTTTGACGGGCAACGAAGCTTGGCAGCGTATGAAACCTGGCGAATACGGCTTGTTTCACCTAGGTGAACTAGTCAAAAATAATGCCTCTGAACTGGTAAATGTGCCGTTTGCGGCGGCTAAGCCGGGCAATCAAGCGCCAACCGAACCGTTAGAGTGATGGTCTCTTACTCTGAATATAAAAATAAAGCTCGCTTAATCGCGAGCTTTATTTTTATGCGTTTTAAACCGAGGGCGGATACGGATGAGCATTCTTACTTTCTAGAGTGCTGGTAGTAGAGTCCTAGTCTCGCTAAGGCTTGCTGTAAAGACGTAACTGATAGAAATTTCTCATAAAACACCTCGTCAGTCTGAACGGTGAAGAACGAACCAGATTCAGAATCTACTTTCCGAGTGTTATGTTACTCAAGTGGTTATGGGATTTTTTAGAATGTTGGGTTTTAGGTTTCTAGTCTCACCATGGTTTTCTTGAATCAAGTTTATAAGTATTAAAACAACCAAGAGCAGCCCTCAGGCTGCTCTTTTGTGCTTGGAGTTTATTATTCAGGGCTACTCATCTGAGGCGTACCCATGTACGCCAAGCTCTGCGCCATCTAAATAGGCTTTACCATCCTTCATGATCAACCGCTCGTCTACCAGCCACTTAGCCACCATAGGGTAGATTCGGTGCTCCTGCGCCTGAACACGTGCCGCAAGTACACTAGCATCATCGTCTTCGAACACAGGAACTTTTGCTTGCAGTATGACAGGGCCACCATCAAGCTCTTCCGTTACAAAGTGCACACTCGTACCATGTTCTTTATCGCCAGCATCAATTGCTCTCTGGTGTGTGTGTAGCCCAGGATATTTTGGTAGAAGAGAAGGGTGGATATTGATCATCTTACCCATGTAATGAGAAACAAATGCGCTGCTCAGAATGCGCATGTAACCAGCAAGAATAATCACGTCTGGTTGGTATTCATCTATTTGACTCATTAGCTCTGCATCAAAGCTTTCACGCGAGCTGAATGCTTTAGGGTCGACAAAGTGACCGTCTACATCAAACTTTTTTGCACGTTCTAAACCAAAAGCATCTGCTTTGTTAGAGAACACGGCTGCCACTCGTGCGTTTGGCATGCTGTCTTCGCAAGCTTCCAAGATAGCTTGCAGGTTACTTCCGTTACCCGAGATGAGGACCACAAAGTTTTTTAGGGTATGGTTTTTCATGATGTCGAGAGCGCCTTGGTATTGTAGGTTGGAGTTATGTAGCTTCTAAACTACCTACTAATAGAATGGTTTTTAGTGTTCTAGATAGCAAAATGAGGACCTAGTCATCTAGTGTCCTCATTCTTCTTATCTTTTGAGCTCGATTTGCAAATTATTGGATTTCAACTTGCTCTTCGTTCGCGTCTGCTTGTGCGATTTGACCAATCACCCACGCGTTTTCGCCTTCTTCTTTAAGAAGAGCAACTGCTGCGTCTGCCTGGTCTTTCGGTAGTGCGACGATTAGACCTACACCACAGTTGAATGTGCGGTACATTTCGTGTGTGTCGACGTTGCCTTTCTCTTGTAGCCACTTGAAGATAACTGGCCATTCCCAACTGTTACCATCGATAACTGCTTTCGTGCCTTCAGGCAGTACGCGTGGGATGTTTTCCCAGAAACCACCACCAGTGATATGAGAAATCGCATGGATGTCGTGTTTCTCAATCATCTTAAGTGCTGACTTGATGTAAATTTTTGTTGGTTCTAGTAGGTGCTCACCAATAGTGCGGCCTGCTAGCTCTTCGCTCTTATCTGCACCAGATACTTCTAGGATCTTACGGATAAGGGAGTAACCGTTTGAGTGTGGGCCGCTTGAGCCAACAGCGATAAGTGCATCACCAGCAGCGACTTTCGTGCCGTCAATCACGTCTTCTTTTTCTACTACGCCAACACAGAAACCAGCTACGTCGTAGTCTTCGCCTTCATACATGCCAGGCATCTCCGCAGTTTCGCCACCAATTAGGGCACAACCTGCTTGAACACACCCTTCTGCGATACCTGAAACAACATCCGCTGCGGTATCAACGTCTAGTTTGCCTGTTGCGTAGTAATCTAGGAAAAACAGTGGCTCTGCGCCTTGCACGATAAGATCATTTACACACATTGCCACTAGGTCGATGCCAATCGTGTCGTGCTTATTCATATCCAGTGCTAGGCGAAGTTTTGTGCCAACGCCATCAGTACCAGAAACCAGTACAGGTTGTTTGTATTTAGTTGGCAATTCGCATAGCGCGCCAAAACCACCGATACCACCCATAACTTCAGGGCGACGAGTACGTTTTACCGCACCCTTAATACGATCCACAAGCGCGTTGCCTGCATCAATATCTACACCAGCGTCTTTATAGCTAAGAGAAGAGTTGTTACCACTCACAGGGAAGTCCTCGGTATTAAGTTGGATATGAAAACGGCGCTATTCTAACAGTGCTTAAACATAGATAGCAAACGTTTGCGCCTGTTTTTTTCTTTAGTGATTTATCCTGATATCCCTGTGAAAATCATGTATAATCTGAAGGTTTGTTTAAATATTGCCAACTATAGCCGGAGATGGACATGAAAGTTGTTGAAGTAAAGCACCCTCTAGTAAAACATAAAATTGGTCTAATGAGAGAAGGTGACATCAGCACAAAACGTTTTCGTGAGTTAGCGACTGAGGTCGGTAGCCTACTTACTTACGAAGCAACGTCAGACTTTGAAACAGAAAAAGTGACCATTGATGGTTGGAACGGTCCGGTAGAAGTAGACCAGATTAAAGGTAAAAAAGTAACCGTAGTGCCAATCCTACGTGCAGGTCTAGGCATGATGGATGGAGTTCTTGAGCACATGCCAAGCGCACGTATCAGTGTTGTGGGTATTTACCGTGATGAAGAAACGCTTGAGCCAGTTCCTTACTTCAACAAGCTTGCTTCAAACATCGAGGAGCGTATTGCGCTTGTTGTTGACCCAATGCTTGCAACAGGTGGTTCTATGATTGCTACGATCGATCTCCTAAAAGAGAAAGGTTGTAACCAAATCAAAGTGCTGGTACTTGTTGCTGCACCAGAAGGTATTGAAGCGCTAGAAAAAGCACACCCAGATGTTGAGCTATACACTGCGGCAATCGATGAGAAGCTTAATGACAAAGGCTACATCGTTCCGGGTCTAGGCGATGCAGGTGATAAGATCTTCGGTACTAAGTAATTCTTTGATGTATTACTATGACTGAACAGAAAAAGGCTTGGTGAAAACCAAGCCTTTTTTGTATCTACAAGAGGAGAAGAGTAAGGCGCGCCACCTAATAAAGCGGCGCAAACGAACTATTTCGCGCTTTCTTCTTCCATTTGTGCGTTATCCACAACGTGGTTTTCACCTAAATCGTTTGGTAGCACAAGGTTAAGAATAATTGCCACGATACCGCATAGGCTCACACCCTGTAGACTGAACTCACCAATACCGAAAGCCATACCACCAATGCCAAACACAAGTGTTACGGCAACAATCACTAGGTTACGAGACTTATGTAAATCAACGTTATTCTTGATCAGTGTGTTGAGGCCTACCGTTGCGATGGAGCCGAACAGCAGAATCATGATGCCGCCCATGACAGGAACTGGAATCGTTTGAAGAACCGCACCTAGCTTACCTACCAATGCAAGTACGATTGCGGTGATTGCTGCCCAAGTCATGATCACAGGGTTAAATGCTTTGGTTAGCATTACCGCTCCTGTTACTTCACTGTAAGTGGTGTTTGGTGGAGCACCCACCATCGAAGCTGCGATAGTTGCCACCCCGTCACCTGCGATTGTGCGGTGAAGGCCTGGTTTTTTCAGGTAGTTTTTACCTGTAACGTTTGAGATAGCAAGCATGTCACCTACGTGCTCAACCGCAGGTGCGATAGCGACAGGAATCATGAACAAAATTGCGTTGATATTGAACTCTGGCGCGGTGAAGTTTGGCATGGCTAGCCAAGCCGCTTGTTCTACGGGAGTGAAATCAACCACACCGTAGAATAGAGAAACAGAGTAACCAGCAAGAATACCACCAACAATAGGAACGAGCTTCAAAAAGCCTTTTGCAAAAACGCTGAGTACAATGGTTGTGAGCAGTGAGACCGCCGAGATAATGATCGCAGCATCACCATTAACTAGCTGTGCAGCTCCATCACCAGTTTTACCTACCGCCATGTTCACTGCCGTTGGGGCAAGGCCAAGGCCGATAACCATGATCACAGGGCCAACGACAACAGGCGGGAGAATTTTATGGATAAATCCAACACCGCGCACTTTGATCATCGCCCCTAGAGCCACATAAACTAAGCCCGCTGCCATCAAGCCGCCCATCGTTGCACCGATACCCCAAGTTTGGATACCGAACATAATAGGAGCAATAAACGCAAAAGAAGAGGCAAGGAAGATGGGAACAGAACGTTTAGTCATTAATTGGAAGAGGAGAGTACCGACACCGGCACCAAAGAGGGCTACGTTTGGATCAAGGCCAGTTAGGAGCGGCACAAGCACCAAAGCACCAAAAGCGACAAAGAGCATTTGAGCGCCTTGTAACGCGTTTTTCATAATAATTCCCTATTTTCAAGATACGCAGACAAATCCGGCGAATACTATCATCCTGCAATCGTTTGCAATGTTGCATAGATCAAACTTTCGATTGAATTTTTCTCATAAATAGCACTTTTGAGAGTTGCTTGCTTGCAAATTCTCCTCTTTTACGTGTCTTGCGTGAAGATGAAAAATAGACAGCCTAACTTGTTGAGATAGCTTAATAAGCAATGAGTTTATTATAAAAAATAGCACTGAAGCGCTGGTTGAGGCCCGAGTTAACAAAGCTGGTCATAATACAGACAATTTACTCAGTACTTACCTTGCTCAAGATTTGATAGTTGCTTATTATTCGGGTTCTTGTTCAGAGGATTATAAAAACTATGCGCTATTTAGCTCTCTTACTGATAGGTTGGTTGTCCCTACCAGTACATGCATTAACTCAGGTGGATATCTATCGTGCCGAAGTGGTTATCGACAGTGAGCAGAACGACGGTGAGTCTTTGGCTCGTCAACAAGGTATGCAGGATGTGATTGTTCGAGCGACCGGTTCTCAATCCTCTTTAAGCAATCCAGTGATTAAAAAGGCACTCAGCTCAAGTGCGCGTTACATTTCTCAACTGAGCTATGGGCAGGTTGATGGAAAAGCGAGCCTAAAAATGTTGTTTAACAACGACCAAATCAGCTCTCTTTTAACACAAGCACAATTGCCATCTTGGTCGCCAAATCGTGCCAATATTTTAGTTTGGATGGTTGAAGAACAGGGTTACGATCGTAACATCGCGTGGGAGCATTCTGAATCTTCAAATGTTGCAGCACTTCGTAGCGCAGCGAAATTAAGAGGCCTACCAATCACTATCCCGGTTGGGGATTTTGATGATGTGACCGGTGTTAATGTCTCTGATCTTTGGGGCGGCTTTATTGAGCCAATTGGTCAAGCCAGCCAGCGTTACCCAGCTGACGCCGTTTTGGTTGTACGCGCTCAAGGTGAACAAATTCGTTGGACACTCTACGACCAGTCGCCAACGAGAATTGTAGAGGCGCAACGTTCTCCGCGTAGCGGGTCTGCATCAGGTGCTAATGCTATTGCAGAAATGGTGGATGGCATCGCAGACTACTATGCAAGTAAGAGTGCAGTTGTGGTTTCAGGAAAGTCTTCAAAAGCGCTAGCAGTGAAAGTCCTTAATGTAACCTCTGCCACGGACTTCTTCCGTTTAGAGAATGCGCTAAAACAACTTAATTCGGTTGCGGGTACAGAGATTAAGCGTGTTCAAGGGGACGAGTTAACGCTCAACATCCACCTTTTGGCATCACAACAAGCTTTTGAGAAAGAAGCTTCTTCTATTTCTCAATTAATGGTTTTTGAAGATCCTTTAGGTGAAGTTGATGCCCCAGCTTCAACTCAAGAAGAAGAGCCATTGGTTCAGAGTAATGAAGCAAAAGACGCCGCGACGCCAAAAGAAGCGCAGCCTGAAGTACCAGTAAATGTTGTGGCAGAAGCAAGTGACGAAACACAGCCAACTCAGCCGATGATTGTGGAGCCTGTCCGAGAACAGTATGACTTGATCTACGAGTGGCGCTCGGCATCGTAATCACCTTGTTAGCGTTCCAGGCGTGAAACGCAAGGATCAAAGACCAATGTGGTAAGCATAAAAAAGAGTCGCAATAGCGACTCTTTTTGTTTTCTAAATTCGTATTCGAACCAATGATCAGTGATTGACTGCAATTGGCGTTATTTATTGAATTTCGCTTTTTCTTCTTTTTCTACTTGAGAGAGGCGTTTCAACTTAAGACCTAGCTCTTTGCCTCTCGCTCTAGCAAACAAAATATTGCCAGCGAAACCGAGTGAAGTCAGTATCAGTTCCACTGCCGCAAGCCAGCGTTCACCCCCATCCACATAAAGGATGGTCAGCGCATGCAAGAAATACAGCATAAGAACAAAGTTAGCCCAAGCATGAGTGTAAGGCTTACCAGCTAAAATACCAGGCAACGGAAGTAGTAGCGGAATACACCAAGCAATAGCAAGTGTTGTGCTGCTGAGGTGAGGGTGAGGGGATAACGCAAGCTGCCAAATAGCGACCCAGGCTAATAAGGCTAAGTTGCCAAATAAAGCCAGGTAACGATAGGTTTTAGCCTGTGTACCGAGTGGTGTTTGGTCTAAAGAGTCAGACATCGATTAACTATCCTTGATTTTACTAACAGACTTTTAGTTTTAACGCTGCAGTTGCCAGCCTTTTGCCTAATTGTTGTGCCAGGCGAATCTCTTCACTGCTTAGGGTTGCCTCATGGCCTACACTGCTGGCGCCATACGGAGTGCCTCCGGACTGCGTAGTGTGTAACTCTGGCTCGGAATAAGGAATGCCCAAAACCATCATCCCGTGATGCAATAAAGGGGTCATCATGCTTTGTAACGTTGTTTCTTGACCACCATGCATCGAGGACGAAGAGGTAAAGACACAAGCAGGCTTATCGATTAAGTCACCACTGACCCATAAAGATGTAGTCTGATCCCAGAAGTGCTTTAAAGGCGCAGCCATGTTGCCAAACCAGACGGGACTGCCAAACGCTAGACCGTCGCACGTTTTCAGTTCCTCTAGAGTAACAATTGGATCAGAAGGGGAGTGTGAGTGAGGTGACAATTCTTCAACTGTACGCAAAATTGCTTGGCATTGAGGAGTCGATTCGACTCCTCTTGCTATTTGTCTTGCCAGTTGTTTTGTCGAGCCATGACGGCTGAAATACAAAATAAGGATCTGGCAATCCATTTATAAAATATCCAACACTTGCTCTGGTGGGCGACCAATTTTTGCTTTGCCGTTAGCAACGACTACCGGACGTTCAAACAACTTTGGATTTTTCGCCATTGCTTCGAATAATTGCTCATCGCTGACGGAGTCTTCGCCTAAGCCAAGCTCTTTATATTCACTTTCTTTAGTGCGCATCATTTCACGTACAGATGAAAAGCCAAGCTGGGCGTACAGCGCTTTTAGTTCATCCACGTTAAGTGGTGTGTCTAGGTATTTGACGACTTCCGGTGTAACACCATTTTGCTCAAGCAGTTCAAGTGTTTGACGGCTCTTTGAGCAACGAGGGTTGTGATAAATCACGACTGACATGGTTTTCTCCATTTCGTTATTGTAATGCCATGAATCGATCTCTTTGGATCATGAGTTGGTCGATACGGGCATCGTATCGTGCTTGCTCTAAGCTGCCCAACTTGGCCATTTTACTTGCTTCACTATAATATTGAATCGCTTTATTCCAATTTGCTCGCAATGCCAAAATTTCTGCTCGAGCAGCCAACTCTTCATCGCTACGCCCCAGCGCGTGGTAGCTCTTCGATATTAGGTGCCAGCCATTTGTATCTTCAGGATAGTCATGAGTGTATCTTTGAAGAACTCGCGTGGCTTGATCGTTTTTATTGTCCTCAAGTAGCGCATTGGCGTAGTTAATGGTCAATACTTTATTTTGAGGGTTACGAGATAACGCTTTGCGGAGCATCTCGGTTGCTTTTTCTGGCTGCTTCTTCTCGATGTATAAATCCGTCATAGCGTCCAAGTAAAACGGGTTACTTGGGTCTTGTTCCAGTAACTTTTTCAAAATTGGTTCCGCTTGAGATAAGCGTTTATTGTCTAAATGCACGAGTGCTCGACCATAATCAAAAGCAGGTGTAATGTCCGCAGAGGCTTTCTTTTGGGTTCTCTCAAACCAGCTCAGGGCGGCTTGTCCATCAATGCCAGCGTAACGAGCCACAATGCGCGCGCGAGCTAGATGATAGTCTATTGAAGGCACAACACGCATTGGAGGATAGGTTCTTGCTCGCGCACGGCTATCGGTAATTCGATCTTCAGGCAGAGGGTGAGTCAGGAGCATTGGTGGCGGTTTACTCGCATAACGATACTCATCAGCAAGACGGCCAAAAAACCTTGGCATTGCTTGAACATCAAAACCGGCTTTTGCTAGTGTCGAAATACCAAAGCGATCCGCTTCTTTTTCGTTTGCACGAGTGTAGTTGATTTGACTTTGCATGTTGCCCGCGGTTGCTGCTGTAATTGCAGCCATCCCCGCTTCGGGTGAGGCAATTGAAAGCAGTAGTGCCCCCGCAAGTGCGGCTAATGTGGCCGGAGAGCGGCGTGCTTGTTCTTCCATACTCCGAGCAAGATGACGTTGTGTGACGTGCGCTATCTCGTGAGCGACAACAGAGGCCAGCTCACTTTCTGAACGAGCATGAAGAAACAACCCAGAATGCAGCGCTACATAGCCACCAAAAAACGCGAACGCGTTGATATTACGGTCGCGAATCATAAAGAAGTGGAACGGCGTTTTTACATCATTCGCATTGGCCACTAATTTGTGCCCAAGAGAGTCAATATATTCATTGATGACAGGGTCATTAACGATAGGTTTACTGGCTCTGAGCATACGCATATAGGCGTCGCCATAAATCAACTCTTGGTCTATTGAAAGCGTGCCACCAGCAGCTGTGCCAATGTCTGGCAAGTCAATGCTATTGGCATAAGTTGTCGGCGAACTGATGGCAGCAGCAAGACATAAGCAAACTAGCGAGCGAGTGCGTTTTAACATACGTTTAAAAGGTTCTCCAAAATACATAAGCATGTGGTTACAGGTCGAGAGCCTATTAACAGCGCCACATACGTTTTGGTTATCCGTGAGGATATAAGCTAACAGTAAGACCGGAAATAAATGAATTGGTTTCGTAAATTATTTTACATCCGAGCTATTTCAGCATGTGGTTAAATCATGTCAGAAGTGCTAGCACCAGCTCAAAAAGCCGTTACAATACAACCCTATCATAAGTGCAGAGCAATACAATGGAATCCATGTTACTTGATTTGCGTGAGCAACGTTGTCCTATGGCACTGTTACTTGCAAAGCGTCATGCTGCTGAGGTCTTTCAAGGAGAAGCAAAGCAGTATCATCAACTTGTCATTCAAGTGGTGGACAACAGCTCTAAACGAGACATTGTGAACTATCTTAGTGCCCAAGGGTACTCGGTTGATTGCCAATCTACATCAGAGCACTACACATTGACTGTCTTCAATAAGGAATCCGCATAAGATGTTTGAAATGGTTAGTCGTTGGTATAAACGACGTTTCTCTGACCCTCACGCAGTAAGTCTCGTCGCGATCTTGCTGTTTGGCTTTATCACCATTTACTTCTTTGGACACTTGATTGCGCCATTACTTGTCGCGATCGTTTTGGCTTATCTACTTGAATGGCCAGTTGTCAAAATGTGTCGTATGGGCGTGCCGCGCACTTTGTCGGTTATTATCGTGATCTTGGTCTTTGTCGGGTTAATGTTAATTGCGTTGTTTGGCTTGGTTCCGACGATTTGGACTCAGGTCGGTAATCTAATTAACGATATTCCGAACATGTACAACGGGCTACAAAAGTTTATTGTCACATTGCCAGAGCGCCATCCTGAACTAGCCAATTTAGAAATAGTAGAAACCGTGGTGACGAACGCCAAAAACCAAGCACTGGGGCTGGGTGAAAGTGTCGTCAAAGGGTCGCTTGCTTCATTAGTTAGCATTGCAACGCTAGCGGTATATTTGATCTTAGTGCCACTCCTTATCTTCTTTTTGCTTAAAGACAAAGAAGAAATGCTGCGAATCGCAAGCGGTATTCTGCCGAAAAACCGTAAATTGGCGAATAAAGTTTGGCATGAAATGAACGAGCAGATATCAAATTACATTCGCGGTAAAGTGTTAGAGATTTTAATCGTGGGCGGTGTGAGCTACGTGACTTTTGCCCTTTTAGATCTTCGTTACTCGGCGTTGCTTGCCGTAGCCGTTGGTCTGTCGGTTTTGATTCCTTATATCGGTGCGGCGGCTGTTACTGTACCTGTTGCTATCGTTGGTTTGTTCCAATGGGGTTTAACGCCTCCGTTTTATTGGTTGTTGCTTGCTTACGGTATTATCCAGGCGTTGGATGGTAATGTGTTGGTTCCTGTTCTTTTTTCCGAGGCAGTAAACTTACACCCAGTTGCTATCATTGTGGCTGTATTAGTCTTTGGTGGGCTATGGGGTTTTTGGGGGGTGTTCTTCGCCATTCCTTTAGCGACATTAGTCAAAGCCGTATGGCATGCATTACCAAGCACGGAAGAAAACGAACCTGTCGAACAAGAGTAGTTGTTACCAAAGGTACAATGGTTAAAAGAAAGCCCAGCAGTTTGCTGGGCTTTTTGTTTGTAGAAAAACAATAATGTTTAAGCGTTTTCGTTTAAGTAGTTTAATACGACTTCGTGGTGATCTTTGGTTTTGAACTTGTTGAACACATGTTCGATCACGCCTTCTTCATTGATCAGAAAGCTAATGCGGTGAAGACCGTCGTATACTTTGCCCATGAATTTCTTTTCGCCCCAAACGCCGAACTGGTCAGCAACGGCATGGTCTTCATCAGAAAGCAGAGTGAAGTTTAAATCATCGCGCTCGATGAACTTGCCTAGACGCTTTACAGGGTCGATGCTTACGCCGAGTACCACCACGTTATGTGCATCGAGTTCAGCTTTGATGTCACGAAGGCCTTTTGCTTGTGTAGTACAACCCGGCGTCATCGCCTTAGGGTAAAAGTAGAAAAGTACTTTCTTGCCTTTAAAGTCTTCAAGAGAAACGGTATTTCCGTCTTGGTCGAGCAAAGAGAAGGCTGGCGCTGGCGAGCCTGCTGTCAGCGTATTCATTTTGATTTCCTTTACTTTATAGTGTGTTTTTAATGAAATTCAGAGAACCTTGTACGTTGAGCGACTTACAAAGTTCATCGAAGTCTTCTTGTAACTGCATCAAATTAAAATCCGCGCTTACAGATGCAGTAATCGCAATGTGAAACTGGTCAGAATCGAGTTGAATTTTCGACTTGCTGATGGTTTGCGCGCTAAGAGAGTCTAAACCAATCTGCTGATCAGCGAAGAACTTAGTAAATTTTTCAGTTAACCCAGGGCGGTCTTCAGACTCAATAAACACTTCCATGGTGTAGCTGTTATCGAGCAGTTCGTGCGCCGCTGTGCGTTTCATGATCGTAATAAGGTCATGTTCTTGGCCAAGCAGGGGCAATTGTGTTTCAACTCGAGTCACGCTGCTGGCGTTCCCAGTCAGGAGCATGATCAGCGTAAATTCGCTGCCAAAGATAGCGATACGGCTATCGACTATGTTACAACCAGCTTGAGTAACGAGCTGTACGACTTGGTTACAAATGCCTGGACGGTCCGTTCCAACTGCTGTAAGTACCAGATGTTGCTTCATAAATGAGCTTCTTGTCCTTTCTTCAATAGAGAGATGTTAGCACAGATATTGCGAAGAAATATCGAGCCAGTTCTTTTTTAGTCCATAAAAAAGCAGTCGGAGCTTGAGGGGAGTGGTGGGAAATAAACAGTAAATGCAGGCTATAGGATAAACAAAACGTTTGCATGATGTGCTTGCCTATTGTCTGGCCGTTTTATTCACTTAGATCTGACTTGGCTAACAAGACCAAAGAGTATATTTTCCTTGCTTGTGCTCTTCAGTATTTTCCAAATCACTGATAGATTCTAAAGTCACTCGAAAGCCCAACACGATTATCAATATTGCCGTTAATCAAACCAAATAGAGCAATTAAGTTGCTAGACCTCTAACAACTGGTAATTATTCATTCATTTGTACTTTGTAAGCGAGTTTACGCTCTTGTGTTTTTCAATCGCATTACAGTACCATGCAGAAAGAGTTAAATGAGGGAGATAAACATGTTTTCAGGAAGTATCGTAGCGCTGATTACGCCATTCAAAGCAGATGGCGAAGTAGACTTTGACGGTCTGCAAAAGCTAGTAGAGTACCACGTTGAAGCGGGTACAGACGGTATTGTGGCAGTAGGCACAACAGGTGAGTCAGCGACACTGACCATTGAAGAGCATGTAAAGGTCGTTAATAAAACTGTTGAGTTTGCCGACGGTCGCATCCCTGTGATTGCTGGCACGGGTGCAAATGCAACCCATGAGGCAGTAACATTTAGCAAATTACTGGCTGATTCTGGTATTGCTGGCTTCCTGAGTGTGACACCGTATTACAACAAACCAACTCAAGAGGGTTTGTTTTTACATTACAAGGCAATTGCCGAAGCGAGTGATGTGCCTCTAATTTTGTACAACGTACCAGGCCGTACTGCTGTTGATATGCAGCCAGAAACAGTGGCACGCTTGTCAAAGCTTGATAATATCGTGGCTCTAAAAGATGCAACGGGCGATTTGGAACGAATTGCAATTCATCGTGAACTTTGTGGCGAAGATTTTATCTTACTAAGTGGCGATGATGCGACAGGGCTGGATTTTGTGAAACTTGGCGGCAATGGTGTTATCTCGGTAACGAACAATATTGCGGCTAAAGACATGGCAGACATGTTCCATTTGGCAAGTGAAGGTAAGTACGAAGAAGCAGAAGCGATTAACCAACGCTTGATGACTCTACACAAAAACCTTTTCATCGAAGCAAGCCCTATCCCAGTAAAATGGGCAGCGCAAAAGCTTGGTTTGATTGAAGAAGGTGGTTTGCGTCTTCCTTTAACTACGCTTTCTGAAAAATCGCAGCCGATCGTCGAGCAGGCGCTAACAGACGCCCATATTTATTAAGATTGAGCTATTAAGATTGAGTTACTAGGATTGAAGTTCATACTGGGGGCCAAGGCGCCCTCGGTGTTTTAGGAGTATAGATGAAGCTTTCAAGCCAGTTAGTGTTAAGTTCATTAGCTGTATTCGTATTGACTGCCTGTTCAGGTGGTGCCAATCAACGTCGTCAAGCAAAAGATGACTTCGAGTATTTGAACTCCCCCAATTTGGGTGAGTGGAATGTCCCACAGGGTGCACAGCCTCAGTTTTACCCTAACTACGAGATCCCTCAGGGTAACTACGCTGGTGGTGTCGGTAAAGATGTCGACATTCGTCCACCTCAACAAGTCCTAGAGCTTATTCCCGGTGCACGTCTAGACCGCAGTAGTGATGGTGAAGTGACACTTTGGCTACTTCGTAAAGATGAATTAGATAAAGTTTGGCAAACGGTACAAAACATGGTCGCGGCTAACGAGATTCCAGTTGAAAGACAAACAGACTCTCGCATCGAGACAGGATGGGTGACTTGGGATTCGCCAGATGAAGAGCTAGAAATTGGCAGCCGATATGAAATCGTACGCGCTGAAGCAAATGGTCGACACGGCTTTAAGGTGAGCCTTATTGACTGGCGTGAAGGCAATCAAGTGAAAGAAGTAACGGCGACCAACCGTGAGCGCTACAATGTGTTCATGACGAACTTGGTCACCGCTCGCTACGATCAAGAAGTGCGTGAAGAAGCACAGCGTAAAGCGCAAGAGTTGGTTAAACAGATCCCAATCACAATGGGTAAAGACCGCAGCGGACTTCCTGTGATTATCGCGCGTGCGCAATACAACATGCTTTGGCAACGTCTGCCTAATATTCTACCTAAGATGGGCTTTAAGATTGAAGAGCGTAGCCAGTCTCAGGGCACAATCACTGCGAAATATGCATCTCCGGATGATGAATTCTGGAACGATATCGGCGTTAAACCAGTGGAGTTAGCCGCTGGTAAGTACACATTCTTACTTGGTGATTTAGGCAACCGTACGTCTATCAATATCACCGACTCCTCTGGCAAGCCAGTAGAAGAAGAGTTTTTGAAATCACTAGCGCCTGTATTGGCTGCAACAGTGAAGCAGTAAACAAAGCGAGCTTAACGCGGCGTGTTTACTTAATGATAGAAAAGGGACCTAGTGGTCCCTTTTTTGATGTTTAGATTAAATGTGTCGAGATGAAGCTGGTGAGTAACTAACGAGGCTCGTTTTTGTTTTTATCTTCTTCAGCGTAGCGCTGTTTATCCAATGTGTTCAGCTTATCTAAATCGTTCTTACGGCTTTTATCCATCTGACCAAACTTCATTTTTGCGGTATATTTGAGTGCGGCAATATTACCAATGACCACGCTCAACACTACAATAATAATGACCCAAGGATTGGTTAGTATTTCTATCATAGAGCCTCCGGCGGCGTGATATTGTGAATAAATTTGGCGACGACGTTATCCAAATTATTCAGTATGACGTCAATCCCTGCAATGTTGTCGGTCTGATTTTGTTTAATCAACTGGCTTCTGAGTACATCAAGCGTCAACTGCTCGAGGCATTGCTGCCCGACAGCGCGGTGACTAATGTGCCAAGGCTCAATCGAAACGCCACCTAAATCATGCTGATAAGGAAAGAAGAAACCGAACCGACCAAGGTTGGCTTTTAACCATTGGTAGAACGCCTGCTGGTGGCCTTCAAGATACTCCCAAGGTTCCAACTTGAGTTTTGTGTCAGCAGGCAATGAATTGCGCGCATAGACATCAAAATCACAACCCCAATGATGACGACTTCCTCCGGGCAATGCCGACCAGCGCAAAATGGCCATCAATTTCTCTTCGTCATTTAACTCTGCTTTATTCAAAGGGCGGGAGTTGACGTCGAGAATTGGCAACTCACCAGAAAACTTCCCGTTCCAGATGGCTTTTTGGCGATTAAAGTCACGAAAACCACTGGCGATTTCCATTTTGAAACCTGCTTCGGTTGCGGCATTAATCATCTTCAATAAGTCATTGACTACTTTAGGGTGAAGCATAAATGCCTTTTGCCCCACTAGTGTGGATTGAAGATGGGAATCAGTGATTCCGGTGAGTTGCTCTGGTGTCATTGTGTTCTCGCTGATTACTTCGCCAATAGGTGTTTCAACGTGTTTTCGTACATGTCCGTCAACTTTTCAAGATCGTCGACTTTCACACACTCGTTCACTTTATGAATCGTAGCGTTAACAGGGCCTAACTCTACGACTTGACCTCCCATTCGAGCAATAAAACGACCATCAGACGTACCGCCAGTTGTAAGTAGCGCTGGCTTCGTATCATTGACTTCGGCCACAGCAGCTACAACCGCGTCTAGCAGTGCGCCCGTATCGGTCAGGAATGGGTCTCCGTTGAATGTCCATTTTAGGTCGTAGTCCAGCTCATGCTTGTCCAATGTTTCGGTAACACGCTGAACAATTGCGTCATTGTTAAGCTCGGTACTAAAACGTAGGTTGAACTGAACATGGAACTCGCCAGGAATAACGTTAGACGCACCAGTGCCAGCCGATACATTCGGGATCTGGAAACTAGTCGGTGGGAAGTAATCATTCCCTTTGTCCCATTCTGTCGTCGCGAGTTCATGAATCGCGAGTAGAGACTCGTGCACTGGATTGCTGGCTAGGTGAGGGTAGGCCACGTGACCTTGTGTTCCTTTTACCGTTAAATCACCAGTGATGGATCCACGGCGTCCATTTTTCACTACATCGCCAACCACGTCGGTGCTGGATGGTTCACCAACAATACACATATCGATGTTCTCACCACGTTCCATCAACGTTTCTACAACGCGAACGGTACCATTGATAAATGGCCCTTCTTCATCTGACGTAATCAAAAAGCCAATTGAGCCTTTGTGGTCTGGGTTTTCTTCAATGAAGCGTTCGACAGCAACGACCATAGCAGCTAGCGACCCTTTCATGTCAGCTGCGCCGCGGCCATGCAAGTAACCATCAATAATGGTCGGTTCAAACGGATGTGTATTCCAGTGTTCCAATTTGCCAGCTGGTACCACATCGGTGTGGCCAGCAAACGCAAATAGCGGCGCTTCTGAACCACGTCGAGCCCAGAAGTTCGTGGTGTCTTCAAATACCATCACTTCAATTTCAAACCCGAGTGCTTTTAAGCGCTCGATCATCAAATCCTGACAACCTGCGTCTTCCGGCGTTACGGACTGTCTACTGATCAGATCTTTAGCAAGTGCCAATACTGGACTGTCTGTCATCCTTGAGTATTCCTTTATTTAAGAGTTGAAAATGCTAGCGTATTGATCAGCTTTAAAACCGATATGAAGTTGATCATTCACTTTTAAAATTGGGCGTTTAATCATCGCAGGGTTTTCTACCAAAAGAGCGATGGCGTTTTCCTCGTTAAGTGTGTCTTTCTGCTCTTGCGCTAATTGGCGGTAGGTTGTGCCACGTTTATTGAGCACCTGTTCCCAACCTAAAGCGCGACAAAATTCACTTACCATTTCTGCATCAATGCCTTGCTTACGGTAGTCATGGAAGTCGTAAGCAATATCCTCGGCTTCTAACCATTTCTTGGCTTTTTTGATCGTATCGCAGTTGGGAATACCAAACATGGTAATCGACATAGTGTTTCCTTTTTCTTTGTTCTATTTTTCACTGGCGCGGTTAAGACGCACTTAAGTGATTTGGGCTGTTAAAGCATCCTATCAAGAAGCAATCAAACTGACAAAATGCGGTGGAAAATATTTTCAGATAGATTGAGATAACTAATGTCACATAACTTATTTACGATGAATGCGCTATAAATCGAATAAAAATTCGTCTAAATCAAATGGAAAAGTCGAGTTATTGATCAAACGCAACACCTCGCTGAGCAAAAACGAAATAATGAATCAGCACAATTTTAGGAGGTGTCAATGGAATTGAGTCCTGTTTTTGCAAGGCGGCTATATTTGGCCTTGTTGGTGGAAAACCTAGAAAGGCCGAATGTGCCAAAGTTGATCGAAAAAACGGGGTGGCCTCGTCGTACTATTCAAGATGTACTCAAGGCGTTACCTGGGATCGGCATTGAACTCATATTCGTTCAAGATGGCCGACGTCATAATGACGGCTATTATCAACTTTCAGATTGGGGGCCTTTTGATAGCCAATGGGTTCTAGAGCGGGAGAGAGATATCGCTAGCAGTCTTGGATTTCGTGCATAAGCCAGCAATTGCTGGCTTTTTTCATATTCAGGCCTCATCCATTGCAGCGGTAGGCGGAACCCAGCACGCTAAATGAAGTGATAAAATCTTGTGGGGAAACCATAAAAACGGTGTCCGCATCGATAGCCGCTGCATTGTTTTTTAAATCGTTCATCGCGCCTTGCATCATCGCGTCATTAGTCATGAAAATGTAGTTATACCAATGGCCTTCACTTCCGGTGACTTCGCCTTTGTATTCGCATCGCTCAGGGTCGAATTGCGCGTCAATGCGAATATGAACATCTTGACTTTGAGCATGAGTAAGGTGAGAAGGCATCGTGCAACCCGTTAGAAGCACGACAAAAAGTCCAAGTAACAGGCGTTTCATTAGCTATTTCCCCAATACTATGTAAGCAGCAAAGCCAATCCAGCTCAGGACAAGTAGTGTCCAAGGCAGTTTGCTTGATGAATGGTTTGGCGCATCGTCGGTGATATTGTCTTGTTCGATAATCTCTTCATGCTGACGTTGTTTTTCACGTTGCTGTTTTTTCTTCGCTTTATCGGCTTGGCGGTTGCGCTCTTTTTGTTGTTTCTTATATTGCGCGATGCCTTTTTCGATACCTTGAGCGATGAGCTTGGTTTGCTCTTTGGTTTGCCCCGGTTTCTGCGTGGATTTGGCAATTCTCATCGCTTCGGCTTGAGTTTCTTGAGAAGGCACAGGGGTGGCAGGAGTTCTTTTTTTCATGTTTCTCATCAACGTCGCTGTAAATCTTTGTTTAGTTTACCTGTGTAAGGTGCTGAAATGAACTTCAGTTCTCATCTTTGTTGGCTTGCAACTCTGAAACGATAGGTTAAAGTGACGTTTTTATCACATAAAGAAGAAGATGTTGTGCGCTATTCGTTTGACCAATATGACGCCCATGGATTTTTAAAGGCGCCGATCATTTTATGGGTGGGATGGATGTTTCTTGTGCGTTCATGGGTGGTGTTTGCCATGGCTGGTGTAAGTCGTGATAGTGGCAGTAAGCTACTCGCTATTGTTTACCCAGATTCAAGTACGTTGTATTTAGGTTTGGCGATGGGCATTCCAAGTTTGCTTCTTATGTGGTTAATGGGGCTTCGTCATCCCGACAGAGGATGGGTAAACAGAATTACTCGCTATGGTCGCGAGATCACTTTGATCTTGTGCGGTATTCAACTTGCTCAGACCATGTATCATGTGTACCTAGAACATGGAGTGTTTAATTGGGCAAACGCCCTTACCATTACCTTATTAGCTTGGTTTATGATCTATCTTCTAAATGGAAGATGGGTAAAAGACTGTTTTCATGTGCCACAATTGGCGCACGATGAACAGCAGCATTCAAAGAATTAAAAACAATAACTTCCCACTCTGGGGCAAAGTAATAGAGGAAACCTCAATGTCACAAGCTCAAACGGCGATCGTGCCAGAAGCCGGGCCATTTGCACTGTACACTCAACTCAAAGTGAACCAAAACCGTGAAAGCGTATTAGAAAAACTGAAAGCACTGCCAAAGTTGGTGGAAGAGTTAAACATTACCCAGCCGGGTGCAGCGCTGACGCTTTCTATCGCATTCACAAAATCGTTTTGGGAACACCTTAATGTAGACGCGCCAGAAGAGCTTATTGATTTTACTCAACTTGGCGAAGGTGACATCGTTGCTCCAGCAACAGACGTAGATGTACTGATTCACTGTCACTCGACTCGTCACGACTTGCATTTTTACGTGTTGCGTAAGTTCCTAGAAGAGACGGCACAAGATGTCACCATTGTGGACGAAACATATGGGTACCGTTACCTTGATGCTCGTGATATGACAGACTTCATTGATGGCACAGAAAACCCGAAAGGGGAGGCTCGCGCTGATGTGGCTCTAGTAAAAGAGGGCCCATTTGCTGGAGGCAGTTATGTTATGGCTCAGCGCTTTGAACATAACCTTGCCGCTTGGAATCGATTGAATGTCAAAGCGCAAGAAAAAGTGATTGGTCGTACCAAGCCAGACTCTATCGAGCTAGAAGACGTTCCTGCTGCATCACACGTTGGTCGCGTTGATATCAAAGAAGAAGGTAAAGGTTTGAAGATTGTTCGCCACAGCTTACCATACGGGACGGTGACAGGGCCTCATGGCCTGCTGTTTATTTCTTACTGCAATACACTTCATAACATTAAAGTGATGCTAGAAAGTATGTACGGCGTGACAGATGGTAAAACAGACCAAATGCTTCGTTTCACAACAGCGGTAACTGGTGCGTACTTCTTCGCTCCTTCGCAAGAAATGCTCGCGGAGCTAGCCATCAAGTAAGTTCTCAGACTTCATTTCTTAAGCCCTCCAATGGAGGGCTTTTGTTTTCTATTTCTATTCCAATCTCTTTTCAAAAAAACACTAAACTTTTCTGTTACTTGGTCGATAAGTACTCAAAGCCTTAATTTATTTGGAGTCTGTGTCTCGTGGCTATCACCGTTAATACCAATGTGGCAGCACTCGTCGCACAGCGTCATTTGACCAGTGCAACGGATATGCTGAATCAATCCATGGAGCGTTTGTCTTCAGGGAAGCGTATTAATAGCGCAAAGGATGACGCTGCGGGTCTGCAAATATCCAACCGCTTGCAATCACAAATGCGTGGTTTGGATGTCGCGGTACGTAACGCGAATGACGGCATTTCCATCATGCAAACTGCGGAAGGCGCGATGAATGAGGTGACCAATATCATGCAACGTATGCGTGATTTGTCGCTACAGTCAGCCAATGGTTCAAACAGCAAAGCGGAGCGCACTGCACTGCAAGAAGAAGTTTCTGCTTTAAATGATGAGTTAAGTCGTATTGCAGAAACGACCTCCTTTGGCGGACGTAAATTGCTGAATGGCACATTCGGTACATCGTCTTTTCAAATCGGAGCAACGGCTGGTGAAGCGGTACAAATTGGCCTGCGGACCATGCAGCCGGAATCTTTAGGTAGCTTTTCAATGAGCTCATATCAAAGAGTCAGTTCAGATTGGACGGTTCAAAACGGAAATAATGAAATTGTTATCAGCTACCGTGATAACAATTTTGAAGAGCAGGAGATCCGTATTGAAGCTAAAGCTGGCGACGATATAGAAGAACTCGCGACTTACATTAATGGGCAAACCGATAAAGTGAAAGCGTCTGTTAATGAGGAGGGGCAACTGCAGTTACTCATGTCCCACAAGGACGCCATAAAATACCCTGGACCAACCTTCAGTGGTGGCCTGGCTGATGAGTTAGAACTTGGCAAGTATGTCACCGTAAATAGAACGGTAGATAGTATTGATATTAGCACAGTCGGTGGCGCTCAGATGGCGGTCGGCATTTTAGATGATGCTTTGAAAACGGTAGATGGCAGTCGTGCGGAGTTAGGCGCGTATCAAAACCGCTTTAATCACGCGATCAATAATCTCGATAACATCCACGAAAACTTAGCTGCTTCCAACAGTCGTATCCAAGACACTGACTACGCGAAAGAAACCACGCAAATGGTGAAGCAGCAGATTTTGCAGCAGGTCAGTACTTCTATTCTTGCACAAGCAAAACAAGCGCCCAACCTAGCATTAACTTTACTTGGCTGATGAACGGCCTTGCCCGAATTTAACGTAAAACCTGCCTGTATCGACAATTCGAAAAGAAGCTTTAGCGAAAAATGAAAGTTTTTTTGCTTTTTTATCCGCTTTGTCACGATTACCCCTCCAAACGAATTATTTTCAAAAAAATCCAAAATTTTCTCTAAAGAAAACAGGGCATGCGCCGTTAATAAAAGTAACTTTGAGAGAACTACTTGGTTTTCCGAGACGTCGGAAACCGCTACACCGGAAAATCAATTGGAGAAATCACCATGGCAGTGAATGTAAACACTAACGTATCAGCGATGACCGCTCAGCGTTACCTAAACAACGCAAACTCAGCTCAACAAACTTCTATGGAGCGTTTGTCTTCAGGTTTTAAAATCAACAGCGCAAAAGATGACGCTGCGGGTCTACAAATCTCGAACCGTTTGAACGTACAAAGCCGTGGTTTGGATGTAGCGGTTCGCAACGCGAACGACGGTATCTCGATTGCACAAACTGCTGAAGGTGCAATGAACGAGACCACTAACATTCTTCAACGTATGCGTGATTTGTCTCTACAATCAGCAAACGGTTCAAACTCGAAAGCAGAGCGCGTTGCGATTCAAGAAGAAGTGACCGCGCTAAACGACGAACTAAACCGTATCGCAGAAACCACTTCTTTCGGTGGTAACAAGCTACTAAACGGCACACACGGTGCGAAATCGTTCCAAATCGGTGCAGATAACGGTGAAGCAGTGATGCTTGAGCTAAAAGACATGCGTTCAGACAACAAAATGATGGGCGGTGTGAGCTACCAAGCTGAAAGTGGTAAAGGTAAAGACTGGAACGTTGCTGAAGGTAAGAACGACCTAAAAATCAACCTAACGGACAGCTACGGCCAAGAGCAAGAAATCAACATCAGCGCAAAAGCGGGTGACGATATAGAAGAGCTTGCGACTTACATTAACGGTCAAACTGACCTAGTGAAAGCCTCAGTAGACCAAGACGGTAAACTGCAAATCTTTGCTGGCAACAACAAAGTCGAAGGCGAAGTCGAGTTTTCAGGCGGCCTATCTGGTGAGCTAGGTTTGGGCGAAGGTAAAAAAGTAACGGTAGATACTATCGACGTAACCTCAGTTGGTGGCGCACAAGAATCTGTTGCTATCATCGATGCAGCACTGAAATACGTAGACAGCCACCGCGCAGAGCTGGGTGCATTCCAGAACCGTTTCAACCACGCAATCAGCAATTTGGACAACATTAACGAGAACGTGAATGCGTCGAAGAGCCGTATCAAAGATACTGACTTCGCGAAAGAAACGACGGCAATGACCAAGTCACAAATTCTATCGCAAGCGTCAAGCTCAATCCTTGCGCAAGCGAAACAAGCGCCAAACTCAGCGCTAAGTCTGCTAGGTTAATTTCAAACCTAAGACGAGAACCTCATTGGCTCGTGGTGAGAGATGAGCGAGTAAACCCAGCTTCGGCTGGGTTTTTTTCTGTCTTTTGGGGCCCCAGGATTTCTGCGAATCACGACATTAGAGCTTCATCACATTTCAGTAAGCCAAAGAAAATAATCGCAAAAAATTGAAAATTTCTTCTAAAGGATATTCATCGGTCGCCGTTAAAGGGACTGAGAGAAATGAGATGTACCTAAGTGAGGTGAGAGACACGATGGTACATTCACTAAAGCCTTAAGGAGATCAATTATGGCGATTAACGTTAATACTAACGTTTCTGCGATGACTGCACAGCGTTACCTAAACCAGGCAGCTGACGGTCAACAAAAATCAATGGAGCGTTTGTCTTCGGGTTATAAAATCAATAGCGCGAAAGACGATGCTGCAGGTCTACAGATTTCAAACCGCTTGAATGCACAAAGCCGTGGCCTAGACATGGCAGTGAAAAACGCAAACGACGGTATTTCTATTGCACAGGTTGCTGAAGGTGCAATGAATGAATCTACCAACATCCTACAACGTATGCGTGATCTTTCGCTTCAATCTGCGAACGGTTCTAACTCAAAAGCAGAACGTGTAGCGATCCAAGAAGAAGTAACAGCGCTAAACGACGAGCTAAACCGTATTGCTGAAACTACCTCTTTCGGTGGTAACAAGCTTCTAAACGGTACTTACGGTACTCAATCTTTCCAAATCGGTGCGGACTCAGGTGAAGCAGTGATGCTTTCTATGGGTAACCTACGCTCAGACACTTCAGCAATGGGTGGTAAGAGCTACGCAGCAGAAGAGGGTAAAGACGCATCTTGGACTGTTGGTGAGAAAACAGAGTTCAAAATGAGCTACACCAACAAGCAGGGTGAAGAGAAAGAGCTATCAATCAGCGCTAAGCAAGGCGATGATATTGAACAGCTAGCGACATACATCAACGGTCAAAACGATGATGTAAAAGCCTCTGTTGGCGAAGATGGCAAACTACAAGTATTTGCTTCTTCTCAAAAAGTTGAAGGTGATGTTGAGTTTTCTGGCAACCTAGCAGACGAGATCGGCTTTGGTGGTCCGAAAGACGTAACAGTGAAAGACATCGACGTAACCACAGTAGCTGGCTCTCAAGAAGCAGTAGCGGTTATCGACGGCGCTCTTAAGTCCGTAGACAGCCAACGAGCTTCACTCGGTGCTTTCCAAAACCGCTTCAACCACGCAATCAGCAACCTAGACAACATTAACGAGAACGTTAACGCGTCTAAAAGCCGTATTAAAGATACTGATTACGCGAAGGAAACCACTGCGATGACTAAGTCGCAAATTCTTCAGCAAGCAAGTACTTCAATCCTGGCTCAAGCGAAGCAGTCTCCATCTGCAGCGCTAAGCTTGTTGGGCTAAGTGGTAAACCCAGCCTGAGGTCAACACCTTAGTGCTGGGGCACCAAAGCGATAGATTCTATCGTTAGCCCATAAGGTGGAAGGGAGATTGTAATGGATATATCCTCCTACGCATCGAACATCCAGCCTTACGGCACGCCAAATGGCACAAAGTTTGCAAATAAAAATGGCAATGATATAGGCACGTCTAGCCCAGCAAATTCAAATGGTGAGATTTCGCCGCAAAAAGCGAAAAACACCGAATACGACTTCTCTGTTCAAGCTGCGATCGAGATGGCTGAAAGCCGTCAAGAACTAAACAAAGAAGAACGTGAAAAATTGGTCGCACAAATGAATGAATTTGTAACGTCCATAAACAAAGGAGTCGCATTTCGAGTGGATGAAGAATCCGGACGAGATGTGGTGACGATTTATGAAGCCAATACCGGTGACGTGATTCGTCAAATTCCTGATGAAGAAATGCTAGTGGTATTGCGTCGCCTAGCTGAGCACACAGCCAACAGCGGGTTGTTGACTGAAAAAGTGTAAGTCGTTTTTAGAGGTGATTTGATGAGTTTAGGCCCTTTGGGGATGTCTGGCGGCATGGATATTAATTCCATGGTCAGCAAAATTGTGGATGCCGAACGCGTACCAAAGCAGCAACGCATCGACAACGAACGCACGACAATTAATGCCAGTATCAGTGCTTACGGACGACTCAGAGAATCATTGGATACGATGAAAAATCTCATGGCGAACTTTCGTCAGGAGAAAGCATTTGCCGTTCGCACTGTCGAAACGACCGATGACAATATCGTATCTGCCACGGCAACCACAGATGCTATCGCTGGCAAATATGCTATCGATGTGTTGCAGCTTGCTCAGAGCCATAAAGTCGCTTCTGACGTATTGCCAGAAGACGCAAAATTTGGCCCTGGTAAGCTGCAGATTTCGCTTGGTGATGAGCGTTTTAATATCGATGTTCGTTCCCGATCTAAGCTCATCGATGTCGTACGTGGCATCAATGGCGCTAAAGATAACCCTGGCGTTCGTGCATCTCTTATTAACGACGTCGAAGGTCCACGCCTTATCCTTGCTTCTAACCTCTCTGGTAAGGATCATCAAATCAGAGTCAGTGTGGAGGCAGAAAAAGGCAACCCTCTTAAATATTTCGAATACCAAACACTTGAAGACCGCGTCACCGCGCTTGAAGAAGCTCGTTCAGCGGCGGAAGATGTCTTAGGTCCTCTTAAATTTCCGGAACAACCAGCAGAAGAGCTGGATGCAAACGGCAATCCTCTACCTCCAGAAGAGCAAAAAGCGGCAGACGATGTACAAGATGATGCATCGCAAGCGCCAATCTCTGCGGCGGGTGCAGAAGCAGCCAAAGCTGGTCAAGAAGCCATTGATGAAGCCAACCGACGCGCGAATTTACGCCCTGAAGACAGAATTCCAGGGTGGACAGAAACTGCGTCAGGTACTTTGTTGGACTCTTATGAAGAACCAGAGCTCGAACTCGACGAAAAGGCAATAGAGAAGGCACCAGATGTACCAGGCTGGAATAATGCCGCATCGGGCACCCTAACCGATTCTTACGTTACGACGAAAGAGGCTAAGCAGCTTCTTGAGCAAGAAAAAGCGGAAATCGAGCAAAAAATTGCGAGTGAAAAGCAAGCGTTAGACGAAAAAGTGGCACGTGGTGAACTTTCCGAAGCGCAAGCTAAGCAAATTCATCGCGCTAAACTTGATCCTCAAGAACGTGAGCGTCTGGAAAAAATTGATGAAGCAGAAGCGAAAATCGCAAAGGCACAATCTGCTTTTGAAGAATACCTTGGGATGACAGAAGTACAAGCAGGGCAAGATTCAGAAGTTCTGCTTGATGGCGTGGCAAAGCTATCTAGCCACAACAATGTGATTGAAGATGCGATCGAAGGTGTTGATTTAACACTAAAAGGCAAATCAGAACCGAATAAACCGCCTGCTGAAATTGGTGTCGAGTACGACCGTCAAAGTGTACGCAACGATATCGAAAACTTTGTGGCAGCGTATAACTCGTTTTATCAAACCTCCCAAGCGTTGGCGAGTGTGGATCCGGTAACTGGTCAAAAAGGGCCATTGTCAGGTGACAGCACCGTACGCAGTGCAGATTCACGATTAAAATCGGTTTTTTCTACTCGAATCGATAAAGCACCTGAAAACCTAAAGTCCTTAACAGAATTTGGCATTACGACCACACGTCAAGGCACACTAGAAATCAACTATGACATGCTAGACCGCCAGTTGAACAATAACTTCAACGAGTTAGAAAAGTTCTTCGGTGGCAACACAGGTTTTGCTAAACGAGTAGAAGATGCGATTCACGGTATCACAGGTATTACAGGCAGTATTCGTACTCGAGAAAAAAGTCTCACAGAACAAAATTACCGTTTGAGTGACGATCAAGCGGCATTAGATCGCCGCATGGAAAGCCTAGAGAAGCGTACTCATGCGAAGTTTACCGCGATGCAAGATGCGACCGGTAAAATGCAGGGCCAGTTGGGCGCTTTGATGAGTGCGTTGGGTTAATAAATGCAAAAAGAACTCATTGAAATTAGTGATATAGATCAACTAATTACGCAAGAATTAGAAAAAATTGATTTTAATGCTGAAGAAATTCTTCGCTTGGTCGATATCAGGGAACGGTTATTGCAAAACCTGTTACCAATTATTCATCAAAATCCTTTGGTTAAGCAGGATGCAGAGTGGCAAGCATTGCTAACTCGTACCAAAAGAATTGTCGAGCTGATGCAATCGGAAACGTCAAAGGTCGGAAAAGAGCTCCATAAGTTTCGTTATGGCCAGCGTTCACTTCAGCAGTACAAAAAATTTATTTAAAAGAGGATTACTATGCGCGGTTCTTTGCAAGCATACAAAAAGGTATCAGTCGACAGCCAGCTTAGCGCGGCTTCTCCGCACAAAGTCATTCAAATGCTTATGGCTGGTGCGATTGAGCGCCTTATTCAAGGTAAAGCAGCCATGCAAGCAGGCAATATTCCAGCAAAAGGTGAGCGCTTGGGTAAAGCGTTAGACATCATTATCGCGCTACGCAGCTGTCTATCTATGGATGACGGTGGTGATATTGCTTCAAACTTAGATTCACTGTATGAGTTTATGATCACGCAAATTTCTGCTGCTAACCATCAAAATGAGCCTCAGCTGATCGACGACGTTATCGACATTATCCGTGAGATCAAGTCCGCTTGGGACCAAATCCCAACAGAGTTTCACAATCTTACCGCTGCTGAAGTTGGTATTTAATAGTCAAAACAATGCGTTAAGATACTAGACGAATATATTTGTCAATTGCGCAACGAGTTGTGTAGCAAAGTTTCTATCAAGCTCACACCTCTCCATTGCTTGGTTGCCTTATTTTTATATTCAAATAAAATAGAAGCCATTAGTAGCCCTAATGGCTTTTTTGTTGCTGATTTTCCTATTTTGTCTATCGTAAATTGAGTGTGGTGGTTCTGCCTTCTTGAGCACCCAATTGCGCAAATCAAGGTTTGGCCGCAACGCACCTAAAATAAAGGCAATCATTCTTACTTATGCATGGTTTGGCAAAGCTGCTTGTAATTGATGATGACGCATCAAGTCGTTTAAATTTAAGCAATATATTGGAATTTGTTGGAGAAAATTGCGAAGCGGTCAGTTCTGATCAGCTCAGCGATGTTGATTGGTCTAGCGTATGGTCGTGCTGTATTGTTGGTAATATTCCAGCAGGTCAAGCGGCGAGTACGGTTATCTCTCATTTAAACAGCGCTTACCACATCCCTCTTCTAGTCATGGGCCGTTTTCCTTTGCCTGTTGATGATCTTCCAAATTTTGTTGGTGAACTAGAGCTGCCGCTTAATTACCCACAGCTTAGTGAAGCGTTACGCCACTGCAAAGATTTTCTGGGGCGAAAAGGAGTGAATGTTGTTGCTAGTGCACGCAAAAACACGCTTTTTCGCAGCTTAGTTGGTCAAAGTAGAGGTATTCAAGAAGTTCGACACCTGATTGAGCAAGTATCAAACACAGAAGCAAACGTGTTGATCTTAGGTGAGTCCGGTACGGGTAAAGAAGTTGTTGCGCGTAACATCCACTATCATTCTTCATACCGCGATGGCGCATTTGTACCTATTAACTGTGGTGCAATACCGCCTGAGCTCCTAGAAAGCGAATTATTTGGTCACGAAAAAGGCGCGTTTACTGGTGCGTTAACTGCCCGTAAAGGTCGATTTGAGCTCGCAGACGGTGGCACGATCTTTCTTGATGAGATTGGCGATATGCCAATGTCGATGCAAGTAAAGTTGCTTCGTGTATTGCAAGAACGCTGCTTTGAACGTGTAGGTGGCAATAGTACCATCAAGGTAAATGTTCGAGTGGTGGCGGCGACACACCGTAATCTAGAAAATATGATTGAAGAAGGCACGTTCCGAGAAGACTTGTTCTATCGCCTGAACGTGTTTCCAATTGAGATGCCAGCGCTGAAAGAGCGCAAACAAGATATACCATTGCTGCTGCAAGAACTGATGACACGTTTAGAGGCGGAAGGTGGACAACCTATCTGCTTTACACCTCGTGCAATCAACTCACTTATGGAGCATAACTGGCCGGGCAACGTACGCGAGTTGGCTAATCTTGTTGAGCGAATGATTATTCTGTATCCAAATAGCTTGGTGGATGTAAACCATCTACCAACAAAATATCGCTACAGTGACATCCCAGAGTTCCAACCAGAGAGCAATCCATTTGTTTCGGTGGAAGAGCAAGAGCGTGATGTATTCCAAGATATCTTCTCTGAAGATTTTAGCTTTGAAGATCAAGACGACCTTGATCACAGCATGAACGCCCCGCAAGCGCTGCCACCGGAAGGGGTTAATTTGAAAGAGCTGCTGGCTGATTTAGAAGTTAATATGATCAGCCAAGCATTAGAAGCGCAGGGTGGCGTTGTAGCAAGAGCGGCCGACATGCTGGGTATGCGACGTACTACGCTGGTGGAAAAAATGCGTAAGTACAACTTACAGCGCTAGGTAAAGTGAAGTTTTAAGACGATATCTGAATTATCACTTGTGCTAGTTAACATCGTTTTTCTGGCATCCAAAACCGTTATCTCTGAGTGTCAACTTATTGTCGATAGCTTAACGTCCTGATAAATATAAAGAATAGCTTGGTACGCTAATTGCTTACCAAGCTATTTTAGTTTTAGCGGCGATATTTCGACAGGCAGTAATGGATAACAACACCAATCAATCCCATTTAGATTCCGTAGAGAATCAGGTTGAGCGCTACAAACAGGTGCTCGATGTGATGCCTGCTGGAGTGATTTTGCTCGATACGTACGGAGTAGTGCGTGAAGCAAATCCAGAAGCGCACCGAATTCTTGAGATTCCACTGGTTAACGAAAAATGGTTCAACGTTATCCAGGCGGTGTTTGACCCACGTGAAGATGATGGCCATGAAGTTTCCCTGCGGAATGGCCGTAAAGTTCGACTCGCCATCTCGGCGTCTACAACAGGTCAATTGATCCTGATTACCGATTTAACCGAAACCCGTTTACTTCAAGCTCGTGTCAGTGATTTACAGCGCTTATCGTCGTTAGGACGTATGGTTGCGTCGCTTGCTCACCAAGTAAGAACGCCGCTGTCGAGCGCTATGTTATATGCATCCAATTTGGGAGCGCCAAATCTTCCTCCAGCGACAAAAGATCGCTTCCAAACCAAATTAATGGATCGACTGCACGATTTGGAAAAGCAGGTTAATGATATGCTGCTTTTTGCTAAAGGTGGTGATAATAAAGTCATTAAGCCATTCACGATTGCCCAGTTGGTAGCGGAATATCAGCCGATGGTCGAAACCGCGCTAAAAAACAACAGTATTGATTACTGCCTAGAAGTGGAAGAAGAACAAACTGAGCTACTAGGCAATGCGAACGCCATTGCATCCGCATTAAGTAATCTGGTCATGAATGCGATTCAAATGTCTGGTAAAGAATCGCAAGTCGATATTTTTTTCCGCCCGGTAAATGGTGAGTTACGCATTTCTGTGCAAGACAGCGGACCGGGAGTGCCCGAAGAACTGCAAGCCAAAATCATGGAGCCATTTTTTACCACACGTTCTCAAGGAACTGGATTAGGGTTGGCAGTTGTTCAAATGGTTTGCCGTGCCCATGACGGTCGATTGGAACTTATTTCAGAGCAGGGTGATGGAGCCTGCTTCACCATGTGCATTCCGCTAGAGCGAGTGCAAACAGAAGCGCAATAAGCGGCTTTTGGTAATAACAATTTCTGGAGAATCATAATGGCGCAAAGCAAAGTGCTGATCGTAGAAGACGATGAAGGTCTTCGTGAAGCCCTAGTCGATACTCTGGCTCTGGCAGGGTATGAGTGGTTGGAAGCGGACTGTGCTGAAGATGCACTGTTGAAGCTGAAATCGAATACGGTTGATATCGTCGTTTCTGATGTGCAAATGGCGGGTATGGGTGGCTTAGCTCTGCTCAAAAGCATCAAGCAGAATTGGCCTAACTTACCAGTATTGCTAATGACGGCGTACGCCAACATTGAAGATGCCGTGTCTGCAATGAAAGATGGCGCGATTGACTACATGGCGAAACCATTTGCACCAGAAGTGTTGCTAAATATGGTCAGTCGTTATGCACCGATAAAAAGTGATGACAACGGTGATGCCATCGTTGCTGATGAGAAAAGTCTGCGCTTACTCGCGTTGGCCGATAAAGTGGCACGTACAGATGCGAATGTTATGGTGCTAGGTCCGAGTGGCTCAGGTAAAGAAGTGATGTCGCGCTATATTCACAACGCGTCAAATCGTAAAAATGGTCCTTTTGTCGCAATTAACTGTGCCGCGATTCCTGACAATATGCTCGAAGCAACACTGTTTGGCTATGAAAAGGGCGCATTTACTGGTGCTGTTCAGGCATGCCCAGGAAAGTTTGAACAAGCGCAAGGTGGCACAATCTTGCTTGATGAAATCAGCGAAATGGACTTGAACCTGCAAGCGAAGTTATTGCGTGTTTTGCAAGAGCGAGAAGTAGAGCGCCTAGGCAGTCGCAAAAGCATCAAGTTAGATGTTCGTGTGTTAGCGACGAGTAACCGTGATCTTAAGCAATACGTGTCAGAAGGAAACTTCAGAGAGGACTTATATTACCGCCTGAATGTATTCCCAATTGCGTGGCCTGCACTTAAAGAACGTAAAGACGATATTGCACCGCTTGCCAAGCATCTTGCTGAGCGTCATTGCAGCAAAATGGGCATGCCAGTGCCTCAATTCTCGACCGTTGCGTTAGAAAAACTATTGCAATACCCTTGGCCGGGTAATGTTCGTGAATTGGATAACGTGGTTCAACGAGCGCTGATATTAAGTGAAAATGGCGACATCGATGCAGAGCACATTTTGCTTGAGGGCGTAGATTGGCAAGATGCCAATAGCTTGCAACATGTGGTGCAAAACGCAGATATGGTCGTGCCCAATGTTAAGCCAGTTGCTCAAGCTGAGAGTGTCAGCCGCCCAGTAACTGGTGGAGAAGGCTTAGGCAGCGAGCTGCGCGATCAAGAATACGCCATTATTTTGGAGACTTTGGTTGAGTGTAATGGTCGACGCAAAGAAATGGCGGAGAAACTGGGTATAAGCCCTCGAACCTTGCGCTATAAGCTTGCCAAAATGCGTGATGCTGGTATAGATATCCCGAATTAACACAGACAACGGCCATAAGACAAAAAGTGTAAGTAAATTGATTGCCAATGTCTTATGGCACGTTAATTGCTGTGTCAATAATCAGTTTTGTTAATAGTCAATCTTTTGGCTTAGAGGTGCTAATGAAAATTGATGGTATTCAGGCAGAAATGCGCGCCATGATGGTAGAAGCAACCAATACGGCTCCTACTGCAAGTGGGGCGAAAGTTGGAGCGGATTTTAACGATCTCCTAACTAAAGCCATCAATAACGTGAACACACTTCAAAAAGCATCTGGTGATTTACAAACCCGTTTTGATCGTGGTGATGCCGATGTATCCCTTTCTGACGTTATGATCGCTCGTAACAAGTCTAGTGTCGCTTTTGATGCGACGGTTCAAATTCGCAATAAACTCGTTGAGGCATATAAAGACCTCATGAACATGCCAGTGTAATTTAGGTAATAAGTGTGGCAGACAAGTCTACAGATTTAACCGTCACTGAAGGCGGCTCAGATGGTGCACTGGTAGCAAGTTCCGATGTGGATGTGGAGAGTCAAAATCCAGATCTAGAGGAGCGCAGTGCGTCAAAATTCGATATGGCAGTGGGCGACCTCGATTTACTTCGTCAGGTTGTGCTTGTGCTGTCGATCTCCATCTGTGTTGCATTGATCGTGATGCTGTTCTTTTGGGTCAAAGAACCGGAGATGCGCCCACTTGGTGCGTATGAGACCGAAGAATTGATCCCCGTTCTGGATTATCTGGACCAGCAGAAAATCAATTATAAGCTTGATGGCAATACTGTTTCTGTTGAATCGAGTGAGTACAACTCGATCAAACTTGGCATGGTTCGTTCCGGCGTTAACCAAGCTACAGAAGCGGGCGATGATATTTTGCTGCAAGACATGGGTTTTGGTGTTTCACAACGTCTCGAGCAAGAGCGTCTCAAACTCAGTCGAGAGCGCCAATTAGCTCAAGCAATTGAAGAAATGAAGCAAGTTCGCAAAGCACGAGTGTTATTGGCACTGCCAAAGCACAGCGTGTTTGTGCGTCATAACCAGGAAGCGTCTGCGTCGGTATTTTTGACATTGTCGACAGGCACGAACCTTAAGCAGCAAGAAGTGGATTCTATTGTCGACATGGTAGCGAGTGCCGTGCCGGGAATGAAAACTTCTCGAATTACCGTCACAGATCAGCATGGCCGCTTACTCAGCTCAGGCTCCCAAGATCCCGCTTCTGCGGCGCGACGCAAAGAACAAGAATTAGAACGCAGCCAAGAGCAAGCGCTGCGCGAAAAAATTGATTCCGTACTATTACCCATTTTAGGTTATGGCAACTATACGGCGCAGGTTGATATCCAAATGGATTTCAGTGCGGTTGAACAAACTCGCAAACGCTTTGATCCGAACACCCCTGCGACCCGCAGTGAGTACGCACTCGAAGATTACAATAACGGTAACATGGTAGCGGGTATTCCGGGTGCGTTGAGTAATCAGCCTCCAGCGGATGCCTCAATTCCGCAAGATGTGGCTCAAATGAAAGATGGTTCTGTCATGGGGCAGGGTTCAGTTCGTAAAGAGTCCACGCGTAACTTTGAGCTAGATACCACCATCAGCCACGAGCGAAAGCAGACCGGGACGGTGGCTCGTCAGACCGTTTCTGTTGCGATTAAAGACCGTCGTCAAGTTAACCCTGATACGGGTGAAGTGACTTATACCCCAATGTCCGAATCTGAAATCAATGCCATTCGCCAAGTATTAATTGGTACCGTCGGCTTTGATCAAGGTCGTGGCGATTTACTGAATGTATTGAGTGTAAAGTTTGCTGAGCCAGAGGCTGAGCAGCTAGAAGAACCACCAATTTGGGAGCACCCTAACTTCAGTGATTGGGTTCGTTGGTTCGCAAGTGCATTAGTGATTATTGTGGTTGTGTTGGTTCTGGTTCGCCCAGCAATGAAGAAATTGCTTAACCCTACCAGCGATGATGAAGACGAAATGTACGGACCAGACGGCTTGCCGATTGGTGCGGATGGTGAAACTAGCTTGATTGGCAGTGACATCGAAAGCAGCGAACTGTTCGAGTTTGGCTCAAGTATTGATTTGCCAAACCTTCATAAAGATGAAGATGTATTGAAAGCGGTTCGCGCTCTGGTTGCGAATGAACCTGAACTGGCTGCTCAAGTAGTGAAAAACTGGATGAATGACAATGGCTAACGATATCGTACCTCAAGATGACAACGCCGCGGGAATGCCAGTAGAGCTGGATGTTTCAACCATTACTGGCGAAGAAAAAGCGGCAATTTTGCTACTGAGCCTTAATGAACAAGATGCAGCTGGCATTATCCGTCACCTAGAACCAAAACAGGTTCAGCGTGTTGGTAGTGCGATGGCTCGCGCGAAGGATCTCAGCCAAGACAAGGTATCTGCTGTTCATCGTGCGTTTTTGGAGGATATCCAGAAATACACCAACATTGGTATGGGCAGCGAAGACTTTATGCGTAATGCATTGGTTGCCGCTCTTGGTGAAGACAAAGCCAACAACTTAGTTGACCAGATCCTACTTGGTACGGGCTCAAAAGGCTTGGATTCTTTGAAATGGATGGACCCACGCCAAGTGGCGAGCATTATTGTCAATGAACACCCACAGATTCAAACTATCGTATTGTCTTATTTAGAAGCAGACCAATCTGCAGAGATTTTGTCTCAGTTTCCTGAGCGCGTGCGTTTGGATCTGATGATGCGTATTGCCAACCTTGAAGAAGTTCAGCCATCAGCATTGGCAGAGCTGAACGAAATCATGGAGAAACAGTTCGCGGGTCAAGCGGGTGCACAAGCAGCCAAAATTGGCGGCCTGAAAGCAGCAGCGGAGATCATGAACTACCTAGACAACAACGTCGAAGGTTTGTTGATGGAACAAATTCGCGATCAGGACGAAGACATGGCGACGCAAATCCAAGACCTAATGTTTGTCTTCGAAAACTTAGTCGAAGTGGACGACCAAGGTATTCAGAAGTTGCTGCGTGACGTACCACAAGACGTATTGCAAAAAGCACTCAAAGGTGCAGATGACTCGTTACGTGAGAAAGTCTTCAAGAACATGTCTAAACGTGCTGCTGATATGATGCGTGATGATATAGAAGCGATGCCGCCAGTTCGAGTGGCAGATGTAGAAGCCGCTCAGAAAGAAATCTTAGCAATTGCCCGTCGAATGGCGGATGCTGGTGAGCTCATGTTGTCTGGCGGTGCTGACGAATTCTTATAATTTCTATTGCTTCGCAATTATCCTATTGCGGAGCACCCTCACTTCTTAATCGAACACACAATAGGTAACCCATGGCTGGCGATAGAAAACGTGGATTTATCCGTCCTGATGAAGATGATTCGATGATCGAACCTCAACGTTGGGGGCTGCCTGATTATGGCGAGCCTAAAGCCAAACAAGCAAAACAAACCGCGTTCAACTATGACCCGGGATGGGTGCCGAATTTTGATGAGCCTGAAGAAGAGCAGCCACTTGCGCTAACCGAAGAGCAAATTGAACTGATTAAGCAAGGTGCTTATCAAGAAGGCTTACATCAAGGTCAGGAAGCTGGCTTTAAGCAAGGTTACGACAAAGGTAAAGAAGAAGGGTTGCAAGCCGGCCATGCTGAAGGTCTCGAGCTCGGAAAAGCTGAAGGGGTAACTGCAGGGCAAGAATACATTCAGCAGCAAGTTGAAACTTTTATGAACTTGGCCAATCAGTTTGCTCAACCTTTGGAGTTGATGAATGCTCAGGTTGAAAAGCAGCTGGTGGATATGGTGCTCTGCTTAGTCAAAGAAGTGGTGCACGTTGAAGTACAAACCAACCCTCAAATTATTTTAGATACAGTGAAGCAGTCGGTCGAGGCGCTACCAATATCAGGCCACCCTATTACCTTGCACCTGAATCCAGAAGATGTCGCGATTATTCGTTCAGCTTATGGTGAAGAAGACCTTGATTGTCGCAACTGGACGTTAGTTGCTGAACCATCGCTCAATCGAGGTGACGTCCAGATTGAAGCCGGTGAATCAAGCATTAATTATCGCATGGAAGAACGCGTCAAAAGCGTATTGCACAGCTTTTGTGGCGCAAACCGTCATCAAGAGGGTGAGTAATCCATGCAAGCACTCGCTGACCGCTTAAAAAGCTACAAAGTTGAAGGCCTTACGACGCGCCCTGTCGCCTCTGGCAAACTGGTGCGTGTGGTTGGGTTAACGTTGGAAGCGACCGGCTGTCGCGCACCAATTGGCAGTTTATGCTTAGTGGAAACCATGTCAGGTCAGATGGAAGCCGAGGTTGTCGGCTTTTCAGGTGACAACCTATTTTTAATGCCAAGCGAACAAATTACGGGCATTTTACCTGGCGCGAGGGTCACCCCTTTAACCAGTGACGCTGGTTTGCCTGTCGGCATGGAGTTACTTGGGCGCGTGATAGACGGGGTTGGGAATCCACTTGATGGACTTGGCCCTTTGTATACCGATCACCGTGCCTCTTTTAATGCCGAGCCGATCAACCCGTTGGCTCGAAAACCAATTTCTGAACCGCTCGATGTTGGCCTAAAAGCCATCAATGGTTTGTTGACGGTTGGTAAAGGTCAGCGTATCGGTCTGTTTGCAGGTTCTGGTGTGGGTAAATCGGTCACGCTTGGCATGATGACGCGAGGCACCACCGCACAGGTTGTGGTCGTCGGCCTGATAGGTGAGCGTGGACGTGAAGTTAAAGAGTTCATCGAAGAGATCTTGGGTGAGGACGGTCGTCGCCGCTCAGTGGTGGTCGCGGCGCCTGCCGATGCTTCACCTCTAATGCGCTTAAAGGGGTGCCAAACGGCATTAACGATTGCTGAATACTTCCGAGACCAAGGGTTAGATGTTCTGCTATTGATGGACTCGTTGACTCGTTTTGCACAAGCACAGCGTGAAATCGCACTTTCTGTTGGTGAGCCGCCAGCGACGAAAGGTTACCCGCCTTCTGTATTTGCCAAGCTGCCAGCGCTGGTTGAGCGAGCGGGTAATGGAAGTGCCGAGCAAGGCTCGATTACGGCGTTCTTTACCGTGTTGACCGAAGGGGATGATTTGCAAGATCCGATAGCGGACGCATCGCGAGCTATTCTTGATGGCCATATTGTACTTTCTCGTGAAATGGCGGATGCAGGCCATTATCCGGCGATTGATGTCGAGAAGTCGGTGAGCCGTGTTATGCCGCAAATCACGACCGAAGAGCACGTTCTGATGTCAAAAGCGGTGCGACAGGTCTTGTCTATTTGTCGCAAGAATCAAGATTTGGTCTCGATTGGAGCGTACAAACCGGGTACCGATCCTGCTATTGATGGCGCATTTACTTTGAAACCGAAGTTAGACGAATACTTGCAGCAGAGCATGAAAGAATCAGTGTCATATGATATGTGCGTCAATATGCTTAGAAACATTTTGGGTGGGTGATAGCGCATGAATAATGCGATGGAGTTTCTACTTGAGCAAACTAAGGATCGTGAAGACCAAGCTGTGCTTGCACTGAACAAAGCGCGTTCTGAACTCGAAGATTATTACCGTCAGGTTGAACAAATTGAAAAGTATCGGCTTGATTATTGCCAGCAACTCGTCGACCGTGGTCAGGCGGGCCTAACGGCAAGTCAATATGGACACTTAAATCGATTCCTTACCCAGCTAGATGAAACTTTATCTAAGCAAAAGCAAGCAGAAAGTCATTTCAAAGAGCAGGTTGAAAACTGTAAAGAATATTGGTTAACCGTGCGTAAAGAACGCAAATCCTATGAGTGGATGATAGATAAACGCGAAAAAGAGAAACAACTTGCTGAAGCTAAGCGCGAACAAAAGCAAATGGACGAGTTTTCCACCTTACTTTATAGTCGAAAACCACATCGTTTCTAAACGTTATCGGTTCGATATTGCATTACGGTGTTGCAGTTGACTACATCTCTACCGATTCAAGTAAGGTAACTTTGATTGAGTCTTGTTCAATTAGCTCAAATACCTTCGGTCGAATCTCGCGAACCCACCACTCGTTGTATGTTTTTTCGTAGAGAGCCTGGCGTGCTTGTTCATTGTCGAACTCTCTAAGCCAAACAAAATAGTCATGTCCATCATCACCAGTGTGGACGTAAGTATTCAGTACACGCATGCCTTGTGAGCGTTGATAGGGCAACAGTTCTTCCTTCATCCAACTTAGCCACTGTTCTGTTTTGCCTGCTCTGATTCTATATTGGCGTAATTCTGTGATCTTCAAAGTGATTCCTTAATTGTTAAGTCAAATGTCTGTTTACGCTTATCGTTTTTCAAAGTCAATCAAGTAGCTGTACATCATGTTAGGAACCAGGTTCTCGGATAGTACTGTTGATGTTTGTTCCATAAACATGCCATCTATTAGCTTACCGAGAATTAGCTCAATATTGTGGTGTGATTTTTGCATTTTAGCTGTCAGTGTCGGGTCTTTTTGACCTTTGTTTGCCGCCAGTATTGCTGTCTGTCAGCGATACGCTCAGAGCCACGAGAACGAGAGTTTCTAAATGAGTGTGAATTTGTCCCATGTATCTGCGACTACCAAGACGCCAGTTTCTGATGTGTCCGCTAAAGCGTCCGCAGAGAGCACTGAGAGCAAGGGATTTTTAGAAACGTTAACCGATGCATTTGCTGGTAAACAAAAGCCCGAAAAAGTAGCAACAGAATCGACAGTGGTTGAAGAAAAAGAAAGAGCGGATGTAGGCAGTACTTCTTCTGCTAACGTCTCGGACGAATTGTTGGCGCAAGAAAGCCAAGAATCCGTCAGTGACGGGACCCATGATTTTGATGAAATATCAGCAAACAAACCGAATGCAACCTTAAGTGAAGAAGTAAGTTTACAAAAGGCGAGTAACAGCACACCTTTGGAGCATGATGTTGAAGCTATTGAAAAAGTGAAATCAACATCAATTGATACGAGTGACCCATCAAATACAATGGACGTAAAAAGCACGATGGGCGAAGGACAACAGCTTCTTGGTCGAATTGAACAAGCGAATCAAACCCTGAATGCGAGTAATGCATCCATCGATAGTGGCAAAGTTTTGCCTCAGAGCGCGAATTTAGTGCATTCGTTCCACGAGCAAGCAACCGTTTCGACACACCTTGATGAGCTGGCTTTGAATGAAACGCCATCAGTTCATTCGCTTGAACAAGCACAGATGATCCCAGGACAAGACTTAGAGCCAATTTTAGATAAGAATGGTCAACCTATCGATGTCGACAAACTTTCGCCTGAGTTTGCTGCTTGGCAAGAGCTAGCGAAACAAGCCAGCCATCCGACGGCTAAGAGCGCAGTCAGTGGTGAAGTAGCTAATGATCTGTCGCCGTTGTTAACAGACGTTGATGGTTCCAACATCGACGCGCTTCCACGAGTCTCCTTGGATGAACTTGAAGTTATAGATACTAAGTTGGCGCAAGGAAAACCACTGACTCAGCAAGAAGCTCAGATCATTGAAGGGTTGAAACAAGGAACGATCACGGCGGATATTCCTGAGCAAGACCTTGCCCAATTTGTTGCGCTCCCTAATGACATTAAACAGATTCTAGCAGAGCAACAAGTACAACATAACTTAACTCGCCAGGCTGGACCTATGGCAGTGTCTCAGCAAATCCAGCATACAGCGGCTCAAGTACCCCAGCCACAAGCTGCTCATAGTGGAGATAAAGTCGCATTATCTTCAACGCCCGATACGTTGATAGCCGCGCAAGTGCCGACGTCGCTTCAAGGTGTGAAAGACGGAGAGATTAGCCAGAAAGTGATGAACGCAGCATTGTCGACTGGTGCGCTAAAGGCGACTGCGGATAAACAAGATAAGCCGGATCTCCAACACGGTTTCGCTGGACAGCTTCAGGCTATGGCAGGTCAGCAAGGAATTAATGTACAGCAACAAGCGCGTATTGATGCTGCACAACAAGCTCAGCTTCCGTTGCAACTAACTAAAGAGCTAGCCAACGAGCAAGTTGCGGAAAAAGTGCAAATGATGATGTCGAAGAATCTGAAAAATCTCGATATTCGTCTTGATCCACCAGAGTTAGGTCGTATGCAAATTCGTATGACCATGAATAATGACGTTGCCAATGTACATTTTACAGTGAACAACCCGCAAGCTCGTGACATTATTGAACAGACGCTCCCTCGTTTGAGAGAAATGTTAGCGCAACAAGGTATGCAGCTGGCTGATTCTTCCGTCCAGCAACAAAACAGCGGGCAACAGCAAGGTAGATATACTGCTGAACAACATGGTCAAAGCGCGCAAAGTGGCGGTTTCTCTGGACAGTCCGAAGAGGGTTTTGAATCTGATGTCAATCTGGATTTGAATGTCGCTTCAAAGCGTGATGGAATTAGTTTTTACGCATAAAAGGCCGTTTAACGGCAATGGAATATGGTTACCAAGCAACTCACTAAAACGTCTTGGTAACTCAAAAAAACAATAAGAGACAAGAATGGCAGAAGAACAGTTACAAGGGGCCGATGCGCCGAAAGGAAAAAGCAAGTTACTTATCATCATCATCGCTGTTGTAGTATTACTACTTGGTGGCGGGGCAGCGGCATTTTTTCTAATGGGCTCTGATGAACCTGCTCAGGCTGAATCGTCTCAACAGGCTCAAGTGAAGGCATCGGATGCTGCGCCCATCGCGTATGTGAATCTTCCTCAGGCATTTGTATTTAACGTTACTGGGGATAGCCGCGATAGGCTGGTTCAAATTAAAGCGCAGTTAATGGTTCGCGGTGCAGAAAATGAAGAGTTGGCGCGGTATCATTCGCCACTGATTGAAAGCTCTATGCTATCAACGTTTGCTTCCGCGACGGTTGATCAATTGCGCTCTCCTACAGGACGAGTGGAATTGCGCGATCGTGCTTCCGAAGATATCAAAGCAGCGCTGAATGCTGCGGTCGGTAAGCCAGTGATTGAAAAAGTACTGTTTACAGATTTTGTTATTCAATAGGTAAAACGTGACCGATCTATTAAGCCAAGACGAAATTGATGCGCTATTGCATGGGGTTGACGATGTTGATGACGTCGATGAACCGATAGAAAACGACACTGAGGGTGCCGTCAATTTTGATTTCTCGTCGCAAGACAGAATCGTACGTGGTCGAATGCCGACGCTCGAACTTATCAACGAGCGCTTTGCACGGCACATGCGTATTAGTCTGTTTAATATGCTGCGTAAAACGGCAGAGGTGTCGATCAATGGCGTGCAGATGATGAAGTTTGGTGAATACCAGAACACATTGTACGTGCCAACCAGTTTGAACATGGTGCGTTTTCGTCCGTTAAAAGGCACTGCGTTGATCACCATGGAGGCTCGTTTAGTCTTTATTCTGGTAGAAAACTTCTTTGGCGGTGATGGTCGATTTCACGCCAAAATAGAAGGCCGTGAATTTACCCCAACGGAACGCCGCATCATTCAGTTGTTACTGAAAATTGTATTTGAAGATTATAAAGAAGCGTGGTCGCCAGTGATGGGGGTAGAGTTCGAATATCTCGACTCTGAAGTAAACCCGAGTATGGCAAACATTGTCAGCCCGACAGAAGTGATTGTCGTGAGTTCCTTCCATATAGAAGTTGACGGCGGTGGCGGCGATTTTCATGTCGTTATGCCTTACTCCATGGTTGAGCCTATCCGTGAACTATTGGATGCAGGTGTTCAGTCCGACAAGATGGAAACGGACGTTCGCTGGAGCTCAGCACTACGTGAAGAGATCATGGATTGTCCGGTTAACTTCCGCGTGAACTTGCTCGAAAAAGACATTTCTTTGCGTGATCTCATGGAGCTGCAACCGGGCGATATCATCCCGATTGAAATGCCAGAACATGCGACGATGTTTGTAGAAGACCTACCGACCTATCGCGTAAAAATGGGTCGTTCGGAAGACAAATTAGCGGTGCAAATTTCTGAGGAAATTGAGCGCCCACATGTCGTCAAAACAGATTTAGCTTTCTTAGGTAAAGACATCATGTCCGAGCTTGAGAGTGAAGACGATATAGATCATTAAGATACCTTATTAAATAGACATGCTATGGCATGAGTAAGGCGTAACACAGGATAGAAAAATGGAACCAAGTGACGATCAAAAGCTAGCAGACGAATGGGCAGCCGCTCTTGGCGAAGACCCGTCTGCCCCTTCTGTAGACGTAGATGAAGTATTGGCTGCGCCACTGGAAGAGCTAAAAGACACTTCAAGCCCAATTAGCGAAGATGAGCGTCGTAAACTCGACACTATTATGGATATCCCGGTGACGATTTCGATGGAAGTCGGTCGTTCTCAAATTAGCATTCGGAACCTGTTGCAGCTTAACCAAGGTTCGGTTGTTGAGTTGGATCGTTTAGCCGGTGAGTCGCTCGACGTATTGGTTAACGGTACTTTGATTGCTCACGGCGAAGTCGTGGTCGTCAACGATAAGTTTGGTATCCGTTTGACGGATGTGATCAGCCAAACTGAACGAATTAAGAAGCTGCGTTAAGATGAGTCGTTCAATCAAAATGCGATTGAAGCAAATCACTGGAGCACTGAGCTTAATGCTAAGTGCTCCTTATGCATTTGCTGCCGCACCAAATAATCTGGATCTTGCGACGACACTTGGCTCGCTTGTGCTTGTAATCGGCGTGATTCTTTTGCTGGCTTGGTTGCTGAAACGTATGCAAGTGCCAGCGATGGGACAACAAAAGGGCTTGCGTATAGTGAGTCAGTTGCCAGTGGGTACAAAAGAAAGAATCGCAGTAGTTCAAGTGGGTGAAGAACAGTTTTTGGTTGGGATTACTAGCCAATCGATCCAAACTTTAGCCAAGTTAGATAAGCCACTGAAAGAGGAAGAGTTGGCGACCAATGCTTTTGCGACTCAATTTAGCCAGCTGATCAAAAAACATGACAAAGGGTAATCCAATTCGTTTGCTCCTGAGTACGTTGTTACTTTTTGTCGGCGTGCTGTTTTCTTCATTTACCTTTGCTGAAGCAGAGGAGTCAGCGCTGCCAGATAACTTAGCCGATGGAAGTAGTGTTACAGTTCAGGCTATGCAAAGTGATACTGGTGCTAGCCGTTCTATGTCCGTTTCTAGTGGCGGTGGTATTCCAGCATTCACCATGACCACGAACCCTGATGGCAGTGAAGACTACTCAGTTACACTACAAATTTTAGCGTTAATGACCATGCTTGGCTTCTTGCCTGCCATGGTGATTCTGATGACCTCGTTCACTCGAATTGTGGTGGTAATGTCGATATTGCGTCAGGCAATGGGTTTGCAACAAACGCCTTCTAATCAGGTTATTATTGGTATTGCGCTGTTTTTGACCTTTTTTGTTATGTCTCCTGTCCTGAACGAAATCAACGACAAAGCTGTTCAGCCTTATTTGAACGAGCAAGTCACGGCGCGAGAAGCGTTTGATGCTGCACAAGCGCCAATGAAAGCATTCATGCTTAAACAGACGCGAATCAAAGATTTGGAGACGTTTGTAACCATGTCAGGAGAGCAAGTCGAGAATCCAGAAGATGTATCGATGGCGGTATTGATTCCGGCTTTTATCACCTCAGAGCTAAAAACTGCATTCCAAATTGGCTTTATGCTCTTCTTGCCGTTTTTGATTATTGACCTTGTAGTCGCTTCGGTACTGATGGCAATGGGTATGATGATGTTGTCACCAATGATTGTTTCGTTGCCGTTCAAGTTGATGTTGTTCGTATTGGTCGATGGTTGGAACTTGATACTCTCGACACTCGCGGGCAGCTTTGCCCTTTAGATAAGCGCAGATAGAGGATAAGACATGACACCAGAAATGTTTGTCGAGCTTTTCCGTGAAGCACTTTGGATGGTGCTTATCATGGTCTGCGCTATTATCATCCCAAGCTTGCTTATCGGCCTTGTAGTCGCGATTTTTCAAGCTGCGACATCCATCAACGAACAAACATTGAGCTTCTTACCGCGTTTGATTGTCACGCTTTTGGCCCTGATGCTGTTTGGGCATTGGATGACGCAAATGTTGATGGAATATTTCTATGGCTTGATTGAACGCTTACCTCAGGTGCTTTATTAGAGGCGCCTATGGAGTACCCCACTAGCGTTGTCTTAGATTGGATCGCAAACTACTTCTGGCCCTATGTTCGTATCTCATCCATGTTGATGGTGATGACAGTAACCGGGGCCCGATTTGTTTCGCCAAGAATCCGCCTTTACCTCGGTTTAGCCATCACTTTCGCTGTCATGCCAGCTATCCCCGCCGTACCTCAAGACATTGAGCTACTCTCGTTTCGTGGCTTCATGACCATTGCCGAGCAAATGATCATCGGCATAGCGATGGGTATGGTTACTCAATTTATGATTCAAACCTTTGTCCTACTTGGTCAAATATTGGGTATGCAATCAAGTTTGGGCTTTGCTTCTATGGTTGATCCCGCAAATGGTCAGAACACGCCATTGCTTGGCCAGTTATTCATGTTCTTAACGACAATGTTTTTCCTTGCCACCGATGGACACTTAAAAATGCTGCAATTGGTGGTGTTCAGTTTTAAAACTTTGCCGATTGGCTCCGGCTCGCTCAACGCGGTTGATTTCCGTGAAATGGCAGGCTGGCTTGGTATTATGTTCCAAACGGCACTGAGTATGTCTCTATCTGGCATTATTGCGCTACTGACCATTAACTTGTCGTTTGGTGTAATGACCCGTGCCGCACCACAGCTGAATATCTTCTCGCTTGGTTTTGCTTTTGCTTTGATGGTGGGTCTATTACTTTGTTGGTACATACTGGCTGGTCTATACAGTCATTATGAAATGTTCTGGACAGTGGGTGAGGCGCAGATTTGTCGGCTTATTCGCTTGGAGTGCTAAGATTTGGCAGAATCAGACGGTCAGGAACGCACCGAAGAAGCCACGCCCCGACGGTTACAACAAGCCAGAGAAAAGGGGCAGGTCGCTCGATCTAAAGAGCTGGCATCAGCATCTGTGCTGATCGTTGGCGCCATTTCATTGATGTGGTTTGGCGAGGCGTTAGCACGTTCATTGTTTTCCATCATGAGCCGTTTATTTGATCTTCAACGAGAAGAGATTTTCGATACTGCAAAACTGTTTGATATCGCTTTGGGCGCGATGAGTGATTTGTTGTTCCCACTATTTTTGGTGTTAGCGACATTGTTTACCGCCGCCATGATTGGAGCAGCAGGTGTGGGAGGAATCAGTTTTTCTGCCCAAGCGGCCATGCCCAAGCTGTCGAAAATGAATCCGCTTAGCGGCTTAAAGCGAATGGTTGGAATGCAAAGCTGGGTAGAGTTGATCAAATCAATCCTTAAAGTGGTTCTGGTCACTGGTGTCGCCATCTATTTGATCCAAGCATCGCAGGCCGATCTGATTCAATTGAGCATGGATGTGTATCCGCAAAACATCTTCCATGCTTTAGATATTTTGCTGAACTTTATTCTGCTGATCAGTTGCTCGCTATTGATTGTGGTTGCCATCGATATTCCATTTCAAATCTGGCAGCACGCTGATCAGTTAAAAATGACGAAGCAAGAAGTCAAAGACGAATACAAAGAGACTGAAGGTAAGCCGGAAGTGAAAGGCCGTATTCGTATGTTGCAAAGGGAAGCGGCTCAACGTCGAATGATGGCGGATGTTCCTCAAGCTGATGTTATTGTTACTAACCCAGAGCACTTCTCGGTAGCGCTTCGTTATAAACAGAAGACAGACCGTGCGCCAGTCGTGATCGCTAAAGGTACTGACCACATGGCGATGAAGATTCGAGAAGTCGCCCGCGAACATGACATTACGATTGTGCCTGCACCACCTTTGGCTCGTGCGTTGTACCACACGACAGAGCTCGAGCAAGAGATCCCCGATGGGTTGTTTACTGCCGTCGCTCAGGTTTTGGCATTTGTATTCCAATTGAAGCAATACCGAAAACGAGGTGGACAGCGCCCGAAAATTCAAGATTATGATTTGCCAATCCCACCCGAGCACCGTCATTGATACGAAAAGCGGTAAAGCCTTAAAAAAGCTCGTTTGCTCAAAAGCTAAGCTCTATTTGAGTGTTTAGTCATTATTTTGGCGCTAATTATGGTACATAGATTGCTTAAAACGCTTTAATTATCAACCCTACCTAAACTTTTAGGCTAAAGCGGTCGCGTATTAATAGTAAGAGCTTACGTGACGCTTCAATCGATTGAGATCTCTCGCAGTATGAAGTTAAGCCTGCCGTTTGCAGATAAATTGCCACGAATCCCTCAACGTGAAATGCCAGCTATTGGTGCTCCGGTGATGGTTTTGGCCACCCTAGCGATGGTGGTACTGCCGATTCCAGCATTTTTGCTGGATATGTTCTTCACCTTTAACATCGCGCTGTCGATGGTGGTGTTGTTAGTGACCGTTTACACACGTCGCCCTTTGGACTTCGCTGCTTTTCCAACGGTATTGCTGATCGCCACGTTGCTCCGCTTGGCTTTGAACGTTGCCTCGACTCGTGTCGTCTTACTGCATGGTCATGAAGGCGGTAATGCGGCAGGTAACGTAATTGAGGCGTTCGGTAACGTCGTTATTGGTGGTAACTACGCGGTCGGCCTAGTGGTTTTCCTCATCTTAATGATCATCAACTTTATGGTGGTGACCAAAGGTGCGGGTCGTATCTCTGAGGTAAGTGCTCGCTTTACGCTTGATGCGTTGCCGGGTAAGCAAATGGCGATTGATGCCGACTTGAATGCCGGATTGATAGACCAAGAGCAGGCAAGAGTTCGTCGTTTTGAAGTGACCAAAGAAGCGGATTTCTATGGCTCGATGGATGGTGCCTCGAAGTTCGTAAAAGGTGACGCGATTGCCGGTATTTTGATTCTGTTTATCAACATCGTCGGCGGTCTGTCGATCGGTATGGCGCAGTATGGATTGGGTTTCGGTGAAGCGATTGAAATCTATACCTTACTGACAATCGGTGATGGTTTGGTCGCACAAATCCCATCGCTATTGCTGTCGATTGCAGCGGCAATGATGGTGACGCGCCAAAACACCGATGAAGACATGGGGGAACAACTGGTCTTCCAGATGTTCGACAACCCAAAAGCGCTGATGATTACTGCAGCTATTCTTGGTGTGATGGGCATCGTACCGGGCATGCCGCACTTTGCGTTTTTGAGCCTGGCAGTCGCGGCCGGTGCAGCGGCATATTTCATCGACAAACGGCAGAAGCAGAAAGCGAAAGAGCCCGCTTTACCAGCAACAGCAGATGAAGGTACAGAACCTTCCTCACAGCGCGAACTGTCTTGGGATGACGTCCAGCCAGTCGATATTATTGGCTTGGAAGTAGGTTATCGCTTAATCCCTTTGGTGGACAGAGACCAAGGTGGGGAACTGTTAGAGCGCGTAAAAGGCGTGCGTAAAAAGTTATCGCAAGATTTTGGGTTCCTAATTCCAGCGGTTCATATTCGTGACAATCTTGAGCTGACCCCAAACAGTTACCGAATTACATTGATGGGGGTTGCGGTGGGCGAAGCAGAGATTCGTCCGGATCAAGAGCTAGCGATTAACCCAGGTCAGGTGTATGGCATGATTGATGGGGAGCCAACCATTGACCCTGCTTTTGGACTGGAAGCCGTATGGATCCGAGAAGATCAGCGTGAGCACGCGCAGGCCTTAGGTTATACGGTTGTTGATTCATCAACGGTATTAGCGACGCACCTAAGCCAGCTATTGACCAACAACGCATCACAGCTAATTGGCCATGAAGAAGTAGAGAATTTATTAGAAATGTTGGGACGCAGCGCGCCTAAGTTGGTCGAGAACTTTGTTCCTGACCAATTACCATTAGGTGTGGTGGTGAAAGTCCTACAAAACTTGTTAAACGAGGCCATTCCAATCCGCGATATTCGCACGATTGTTCAAACTTTGGCTGAGTACTCAAGTAAGAGTCAAGAAGCTGACATATTGACGGCAGCAGTTCGAATTAGTCTTAAACGTCTAATTGTTCAAGAAATCAATGGTATAGAGCCTGAGTTACCAGTGATTACTTTGATCCCCGAACTGGAACAAATATTGCATCAAACTATGCAAGCATCAGGAGGCGAATCCGCGGGGATTGAACCGGGACTCGCTGAGCGATTGCAATCTTCACTAAGCCAAGCGACACAGGAACAAGAACTGAAAGGCGAACCTGCCGTTCTGCTTACTTCTGGTGTATTACGCTCGACGTTGGCGAAATTTGTGAAGAACACAATACCTAATCTCCGGGTACTGTCTTACCAAGAAATCCCGGATGAAAAACAGATCAGAATTGTGCAAGCCGTGGGTAACTGATCTCACGCATCATTAATGGATTCATAGTTTGAAAATAAAGCGATTTTTTGCCAAAGACATGAGAACGGCGCTGCTCCAAGTGAAAGAGGAGTTAGGCGCGGAAGCGGTGATCATGTCAAACAAGAAAGTGGCTGGTGGAGTAGCGATTGTTGCGGCGATAGATAGTGAATCTAATCCGTCTCAAGCAAGCGCAGCGTCACAGCAAAATCGCGGTGCTTCTCAATCGAATCGCTATAACGAACATCGTCAAATGTCATCGTCTTCTGCTGATCGTTACCAAGATCGTCATTTAGATGAAGATAAAATTAGCCTGAACAGTAATAACAGTAACAATGAAAAAACAGGCTCAATGACGCAGCGATTCGCTAATATGCTTAAGCAATATAGCGGTGGTGCAGCAGATGCTGACGACCATGTAGCGGAAAATGAAGATTCGCTCTCTGCTTTGCTGCAACGCCAAAATAAGCATCGCGACGGCTACAACCAAGAAAAGCCAGCGCCATATCAACCAGATTCACCTTTGGCGAAGCTAATCGCACAGGACAATCGATTTGAACGTCCGACGCCCAAGCTGGACCCGACGCGCTATGACCGACGTCGCCCAAGTGATGAGCGTGACGAATCGGCCGATGAGCTAGAAAGCATGCGCGAAGAGATGACGTCAATTCGTCGCCTGTTGGAGCACCAAGTTTCTGGCCTGATGTGGCAAGAAGTAGAACGCCGTGAGCCGCTAAGAGCAATGCTGATTAAGCGCTTAGAGCGAATGGGCGTTTCTCCGGAGTTAGCAGACCAGATGGCCTGTTATATTCCGGAAGATACAAAGCCAGCGCGAGCGTGGAAAGCGTTATTGTCGCTGGTGGCGGATCAAATCAATATTCCTAAACAGGACATTTTAAAACGTGGTGGCGTAGTCGCATTGTTGGGTCCGACGGGGGTTGGGAAAACAACGACCGTAGCGAAACTCGCAGCACGCGCAGCCATGGAATACGGTGCCGACAATGTAGCCCTTGTGACAACAGATACATATCGCATAGGTGCACATGAGCAGCTCTCAATTTATGGAAGAATCATGGGTTGTCCCGTAAGAGTTGCTAAAGATTCTAACGAGTTAGCCGATGTTATATATCAGCTAAGAAACAGAAGACTGATTTTGGTCGATACGGCAGGGATGGGGCAACGAGATGTGAGGCTTTCCGAGCAGCTCGACACTCTAATGCAAGAGAGCGGGGAAGTGATTCACAGCTACCTTGTTTTGCCGGCTACCGCACAACGTCGTGTTCTACAAGAAACGCTGGATCACTTCCGACGTATACCACTTTCGGGTTGTATTATGACGAAGCTTGATGAGTCATTAAGCCTAGGCGAATTCATCAGTGTAGTGATTCAAAACGCAATGCCAGTAGCTTACATCGCTAATGGTCAGCGCGTACCAGAAGACATTGTGATAGCGCAACCAAAATATATGCTTGCGAAAGCAAATGAACTGTTAGAGAAGTCGACAGAGAACGAACCTCACTTTTGGAACAGTGACAGTGAAGGACTCTAAGGCGGCGGACTACTATGACTGAGAATATGATACACGATCAAGCAAGCGGCCTCCGTCGCTTAACACAACCATCGTTGACCAAAGTGATTGCTGTTACTGGCGGCAAAGGTGGTGTGGGGAAATCAAACGTAACACTGGGTCTGGCGATTTGTATGGCTCGCCAAGGCAAGAAGGTGATGGTTCTCGACGCTGATTTAGGTCTGGCCAATGTGGACGTGATGCTCGGAATTCGTGCAAAACGTAATCTAGGACATGTCTTAGCGGGTGAATGTGAGCTAAAAGATGCGATTGTCGAAGGGCCTTATGGTATAAAGATAATTCCTGCAACTTCTGGCACACAGAGCATGACAGAGCTTTCTCACGCTCAGCATGCCGGACTCATCCGAGCATTTGGTAGTCTTGAAGACGAAATGGATGTCCTGCTGATTGATACCGCTGCTGGTATCTCTGACATGGTAATCAGTTTTTCGCGAGCAGCTCAAGATGTGGTTGTAGTTGTGTGTGATGAACCGACGTCAATCACAGATGCCTATGCATTAATCAAGCTGTTGAGTAAAGAACACCAAGTTCAACGCTTTAAAGTTGTAGCAAATATGGTCAGAAGCTACCGTGAAGGGCGAGAATTGTTTGCAAAGTTGACACTAGTCACAGAGCGATTCTTGAATGTTAGCCTTGAACTCGTAGCATGTATTCCATTAGATGATAAAGTACGACAGGCTGTAAAAAGACAAAAAATTGTCGTTGATGCGTTCCCACGCTCGCCTGCTGCTTTAGCTATCAGCTCACTAGCAAACAAAGCGTTGACGTGGCCACTACCGAAAACACCAAGTGGACACTTGGAATTTTTTGTGGAAAGGTTGCTAAATCGTACCGAATTCGCAGAGGACCCTTTTGGTGAATAAAGCGATAACCTATGACCAACATGGCAAATTTAATAGCCAGCAGGCGTTCATTGAACGTTATTCAGTGTTGGTTAAGCGCATTGCTCACCACCTACTAGGCCGTTTACCGCCGAGTGTTCAGGTAGAGGATTTAATTCAGGCCGGCATGATCGGTCTTATCGAAGCTCAGCAGAATTATGATGGTTCTAAAGGTGCGAGCTTTGAAACTTATGCAGGTATCCGTATTCGTGGCGCAATGTTAGATGACATGCGTAAAGGCGATTGGGTACCGCGTTCTGTTCATAAAAATAATCGAGAGATTAACCAAGCGATTGCGGAGCTGGAAGGCGAATTAAATCGAGATCCTACTGATTCTGAAGTAGCCACGCATCTCGGTATGACACTGGATCAATATCATAGTGCTCTTACCGATATCAACTGCTCAAAATTAGTCGGTATTGAAGATTTAGGCGTTTCTGATGATGTGATTTCACCGGCGGATGAAACCGATGACAGCAACCCATTCAAAGGGGTAGTTGATGAATCATTTCGAAAAGCACTGGTTGAATCAATAAAACAGCTTCCAGAGCGTGAAGCTTTGGTTCTTTCGCTTTATTATGATGAAGAACTCAATTTGAAAGAAATTGGCGATGTGTTAGGCGTAAGCGAATCTCGCGTAAGTCAAATACTGAGTCAAGCGATGCAACGTTTACGTACCAAGCTCAGTGCGTGGACACAAAATGACTAAAAACACTGATTTTACGATTCAGTGGAGGCAATTTTGAATAAAAACATGAAGATCCTTATTGTTGATGATTTCTCAACAATGCGCCGTATTGTTAAAAACCTGCTTCGTGACTTGGGTTTCAATAACACTCAAGAAGCGGACGATGGTTTAACCGCATTACCAATGCTGAAAAAAGGTGACTTCGATTTTGTTGTAACTGACTGGAACATGCCAGGTATGCAAGGCATCGATTTGCTTAAACACATCCGCGCGGATGCAGAACTTAAGCATCTGCCAGTTCTAATGATCACGGCTGAAGCGAAGCGTGAGCAGATCATTGAAGCTGCTCAAGCAGGTGTAAACGGCTACATTGTTAAGCCATTTACTGCTGCAACATTAAAAGAAAAATTAGATAAAATTTTCGAGCGTTTATAACTCTCTCTTTCTCTTTGTTATTCGAGTCATTCATACCAATTATTAAATACCTATTAAATGACTCGTTTAGCGTTTTCAAAGTGATAAGAAGAACTAAACGTAAAAGGGTCTATTCAGAATGATCTCACTAGAGCAGGCGAAGTCACTCGTTCAAATGCTAGAAAACGGGGAACAAGACCAAGCCAATATGCTTGTTGCCTCGATCTACGAAGGTGCCGATAACCCAATGCTGCAAGAAATTGGAGCGTTAACTCGAGACCTTCACGAATCACTCAAGCAGTTCAGTCTCGATCAGCGCATGACCGAAATTGCGAAAGACGAAATCCCTAACGCTAGGGATCGTCTCAATTATGTGATCGAGAAGACAGAGCTTGCAGCCAACAAAACAATGGATGCGGTCGACTGCTGCCTTCCTATCGCTGATAACCTGCATGATTGCCTTCTAAAAGTTCGTCCTCAATGGAATGAACTCATGCACGGGCGCATAGAATTAAGCGAATTTAAAGCACTGTGTCACCGAATCGACGGGCTATTAGTGCAAGTCGAAGGTGACAGCACTGAATTGCGCGGCCAATTGACCGAAATTCTCATGGCGCAAGACTTCCAAGACCTAACTGGCCAAATCATTCGCCGCGTAATTACGTTGGTTAATGAAGTTGAAGGCCGCTTAGTGGAAATCCTAACCGTATTCTCTGGAAATAAACTTGAAGAACATATTCAAGTTTTGTCAGAACCGGCAGATAAAAAGAATACACAAACAAGCGAAGCCGAAGGCCCGATTCTTCATCCAGAACTGAGAGAAGATGCGGTTTCATCGCAGGACGAAGTCGATGACTTGTTGTCCAGTCTTGGATTTTAAAGGTAACGTATGAGCTACGATTTAGACGAAGATATTCTTCAGGACTTTCTCATTGAGGCTGGGGAAATTCTCGAGCTGCTTTCTGAGCAGTTGGTTGAATTGGAAAATAACCCAGAAGACAAAGACTTACTTAATGCTATTTTCCGCGGGTTTCATACCGTAAAAGGCGGTGCCGGCTTCCTTTCATTGGCAGAGCTAGTCGATACTTGTCATGGTGCGGAGAACGTGTTCGACGTTTTACGAAACGGTCAACGCACGGTAACGCAAAACTTAATGGATACGATGCTAAAAGCCTTGGATACGGTTAATACCCAGTTCCAGGCTGTTCAAGATCGTGAGCCGTTAGAAGCTGCGGACCCTGAGCTTCTTGAAGAACTTCATCGTCTATGCAAACCTGAGTCAGAAGATGAAGTAGCGGCAACCGTAGTTGAAGAACCAGTGGCTACTCCAGAGCCTATTATTCCCGAGCCTATCATCGAAGAACCTGCTGCGCCGTCAGCACCATCAAGTGTCGGCTCTGTTGATGAAATTACCCAAGACGAATTCGAAAAGCTACTTGATGAGCTTCATGGTAAAGGTTCAGCGCCAGGCAACTCAATGTCTGCGACACCTACAACGCCATCTGAACCGCCTCAATCGAGTGCACCATCAGTTGAAAGTGGTGATATCACTGATGATGAGTTTGAACGCTTACTCGATGAACTGCACGGTGTAGGAAAAAGCCCTTCTACGGCAGAGGCTGCTGCATCTGCATCTGCATCCGTACCAGTAGAGCCACCTAAAGCGGCAGAGCCTTCCGCTCCAGTGGCATCTTCATCAAATCAAGACAGTGACTTAATGACGGACGAAGAGTTCGAAAAGTTACTCGATGAGCTACATGGTTCAGGTAAAGGCCCAACGCTAGAAGAATTGGACATGGCAACGAAGCCTGCTTCAGCAAACGTAGAGCAAAGCCCTGCGAAACCTGAGCCTGTTGCTAAGCCAGCACCTGTTCAAGCAGCGCCAGCACCAAAGCCAGAATCTAAACCAGTCGCGGTAAAAGAAGAAGCCAAAGCACCAGCGGTTAAAAAACCTCAGGCTGAAGCAACCGTTCGTGTTGATACCTCGACGCTTGATACCATCATGAACATGGTGGGTGAGCTCGTATTGGTGCGTAACCGTCTACTAAGCCTTGGTTTGAATAGCGACAACGAAGAGATGTCCAAAGCGGTCGCTAACCTTGATGTGGTAACTGCGGATCTACAAGGCGCGGTAATGAAAACGCGTATGCAGCCAATTAAGAAAGTGTTTGGCCGTTTCCCACGCGTTGTCCGTGACTTGGCTCGTAACCTAAATAAAGACATCGTGCTAGAAATGCGCGGTGAAGAAACCGATCTCGATAAAAACCTTGTAGAAGCATTGGCCGATCCGTTGATTCACTTGGTGCGTAACTCAGTTGATCACGGTATTGAAATGCCAGACGCACGCGCGAAGGCAGGCAAATCACGCACAGGTAAAGTGATTTTGTCAGCATCGCAAGAAGGGGACCATATTGAACTATCCATCGTAGATGATGGTGGCGGTATGGACCCGAACAAACTTCGTGGCATCGCGGTGAAGCGTGGCATGATGGATGAAGATGCGGCGGCGCGTTTAACAGACAAAGAGTGCTTCAACCTTATCTTCGCACCTGGTTTCTCAAGTAAAGATAAAATTTCTGACATCTCTGGTCGTGGTGTGGGTATGGACGTGGTTAAGACGGCGATCAATACCTTAAACGGTTCAATCGATATCGATTCTGAGCTAGGCAAGGGCACTAAGATTACGATCAAAGTACCACTAACGTTAGCGATTTTACCGACTCTGATGGTTGGTGTTGGCGGTCATCCGTTTGCTCTACCACTGGCTTCGGTGAGTGAAATTTTCCACTTAGATCTTAGCCGTACAAACGTGGTAGATGGTCAGCTGACGATCATTGTGCGAGAGAAATCTATCCCACTATTTTACTTACAAAACTGGTTAGCATCTAAATCGCAAAACGTCCAAGAGCGTACAGGTCACGGTCACGTGGTGATTGTACAGATTGGTAACCAACGCGTTGGTTTTGTTGTGGATACGCTTATTGGTCAAGAAGAAGTGGTTATTAAGCCACTCGATAATCTATTACAGGGCACTCCAGGTATGGCTGGTGCGACAATTACTAGCGATGGCCATATTGCATTAATTCTAGATGTGCCTGATTTACTTAAGCGATATGCTGCGGCTTCACGCCTTTAAGCAAAGCTGACGTTATTAAAAGGAATAAGATGGCGATTAAAGTACTAGTCGTTGATGATTCGAGTTTTTTCCGACGTCGCGTGAGCGAAATCATCAACTCAGAATCGCGCCTAGAAGTGATTGACGTTGCGGTAAATGGTAGAGAGGCGGTTGAGAAAGCCAAATCTCTCAAACCTGACGTCATCACGATGGATATTGAAATGCCAGTGATGGATGGCATTACAGCTGTACGTGAAATAATGGCCGCTGCTCCAACGCCAATTCTAATGTTTTCGTCCCTGACCCACGACGGGGCGAAAGCTACGCTTGATGCGCTAGATGCGGGCGCATTGGACTTCTTACCGAAAAAGTTTGAGGACATTGCGCGTAACCGTGAAGAAGCGGTGTCATTACTTCAACAGCGTGTGATTCAGATTGCCTCGAAGCGCGCTTTCATGCGTCGACCTATCGCTCGCCCAACAGCGAGTACCAGCACGACTACTCGATCATTAGGTTCAAGAACGGCTTCACCTGTGACTCCAACACCAACTCGACCTGCTGCGACAAAGTACCGTGCTTCTGGTAAGAAGTATCAATTGACGGCAATTGGCACATCAACAGGTGGCCCCGTTGCTCTACAAAAAATTCTGACGCGCTTGCCGATGAACTATCCGCATCCGATTGTATTGATTCAACACATGCCAGCAACGTTTACTGCTGCGTTTGCCAGTCGTTTGAACACCTTGTGTAAGATTCAAGTGAAAGAAGCACAAGATGGCGATGTGTTACAGCCCGGTGTGGCATACCTTGCACCAGGTGGGAAACAAATGATGGTAGATGGACGAGCGGGCGCTGCTCGTCTTCGCATTATTGATGGCGGCGATCGCATGAACTACAAACCATGTGTGGATGTGACTTTTGGTTCTGCCGCAAAAGTATATGGCGACAAAGTGCTCTCTTTAGTGTTGACAGGCATGGGTGCAGACGGTCGTGAGGGCGCTCGCATGTTGAAGTCTTCAGGCTCAACAATTTGGGCACAAGATGAAGAAAGTTGTGTTGTTTATGGCATGCCCCAAGCGGTTGCTAAAGCAGGCATTTCTTCAGAAGATTTACCGCTTGACCGCATTGCTGAACGCATGTTGGTGGAAGTTGGCCTAGCTTAGGATTCATCATGATTGTTTGGAGTGTAGCTAACCAGAAAGGAGGCGTGGGTAAAACCACCTCAACAGTGACATTGGCGGGCTTATTGAGCCAGAAAGGCCATCGAGTATTGATGGTTGATACTGATCCTCACGCCTCACTGACTACTTATCTCGGTTATGATCCTGATGCAGTAACTTCGAGCCTATTTGATTTATTCCAGTTGAAGACGTTTTCTCGTGAGACGGTTAAGCCGTTGATTTTAGAAACAGAGCTGGAAGGAATGGATATCATTCCCGCGCATATGTCCCTTGCCACGCTTGATCGCGTAATGGGTAATCGCAGTGGTATGGGATTAATCTTAAAACGGGCGCTGCAAACTGTCTCACAAGACTATGACTATGTGTTGATTGACTGTCCGCCAATCCTTGGCGTGATGATGGTGAACGCGTTGGCAGCCAGTGACCGAATTTTGATTCCTGTTCAAACAGAGTTTTTGGCGATGAAAGGTCTAGAGCGCATGATGCGTACGCTAACCATTATGCAAAAATCTCGCCCGGGCGGTTTCAAAGTGACTATCGTCCCAACCATGTACGATAAGCGCACGAAAGCGTCATTGCAGACATTGATGCAACTGAAAAAAGATTACCCAAATCAAGTGTGGACCTCAGCGGTGCCTATAGATACCAAGTTCCGCGATGCCAGTTTAAAGCACTTGCCAGCTTCGCACTTTGCATCTGGTAGCCGTGGTGTGTTTGCCTATAAACAGCTACTGATTTACCTGGAGAGGTTGGCGTTCGATGAGCAGTAATGATGTGCTGTCCAGTGAACAAGCACTTGATGACTACTTTAATGCATTACTGGATGATGAAACTGAAATAACGACTCTTGAGGAAGACCTTGACCTGTTGGCTCAAGAGGTATCATCTGCAGAGCCAGAGCCAGAGCCAGAGCCAGAGCCAGAGCCAGAGCCAGAGCCAGAGCCAGAGCCAGAGCCAGAGCCAGAGCCAGAGCCAGAGCCAGAGCCAGAGCCAGAGGCAGAATTACAGCTACAATACTCGGAGCCAGAAACGTACCAGTTTCAAGAAACATATCCGCCAGAGTTGGAAGCTCCAAACCTGGAAGATGTTCAAAGGCTATTAAGTCAGCTTGAAGCAAGCAACCCAGTGGCTGAGTTGGATATTGATAGTATTCTTGAACAAAATACGATTGATATTGCCGCAGAGAGAAAAGCGGCTGAGCCTGAGGTACAAACCTTTAGTGAGGTGCCTGAGCTTCAGGGTGTTGAGGAAATACAGGACTGGGTGATTGATGAGCCAGTTTTTGAGGAAGCGCAACCAGAGGTGGATGAACCTCACGCAGTGATCGAACAAAGTATCAATATAGAATCGAACGTCGATACTGAACTCGAAACACAAGCAGATTCCGATATACCAACGGTCTGGGAAAGCACGAAGCGAAGTGAGGACTTCCAAGTTCTTTACTTTGATGTGAATGGTGTCACGTTTGCTGTACCTCTTGATGAATTAGGTGGTATTCATCGCATTAGCGAGCTTAACCATTTGATAGGAAAACCCGCCTGGTATTTGGGGCTACAAACAAATCGCGAGCAGCAGTTTGATGTCGTCGATACCGCGAAATGGGTGATGGCAGATAAGCTTCGTGATGATAGCTATAAAGATAACTACCAATATGTCGTCATGCTTGGTGAGAGCATGTGGGGGTTGGCCAGTAACCAATTAATGGGGACTGAAACGCTTAATATCGACAAGGTTCGCTGGCGTGAGCAGGCGGGTAAACGCCCTTGGCTAGCGGGCATGGTAAAAGAAAAAATGTGTGCCTTAATTCATGTCCAGGCGCTCATTGACATGCTAAACGCCGGTTTAGATGTCAAATCACTGAATTAGATTTAAGTCGGGAACGACATTAACGAGGATTAACTATGTCTCAAGCTTTTGAAGTAGAAGTGAAGAAAGATGCATCGAATGACGAAGTTCTTCAGTGGGTGACGTTCCAGCTAGAAGAAGAAACGTACGGCATCAACGTAATGCAAGTTCGTGAAGTACTTCGTTATACTGAAATTGCCCCTGTTCCAGGTGCACCAGATTATGTACTTGGTATCATCAACCTACGCGGTAATGTAGTTACTGTTATCGATACACGTTCACGTTTTGGCCTGATGGAAGGCGAAGTCACCGACAACACTCGTATTATTGTGATCGAGTCTGAGCGTCAAGTGATTGGTATCTTAGTAGATAGCGTGGCAGAAGTCGTTTATCTGCGTTCTTCTGAAATTGATACGACGCCTTCAGTTGGTACCGACGAGAGTGCGAAGTTCATCCAGGGTGTGAGCAACCGTGACGGCAAGCTTCTTATCCTTGTGGATTTGAACAAGCTGCTAACAGATGACGAGTGGGACGAGATGGCTCACCTTTAATGGCTGAATGATGATGGCTGAAGAGACTCTTTTATCTGCCCCATTCCTTGCGGGTGGCGTCGCTTTTATCGTGTTGGTATTGGTTGTTTTGCAACTGCGGATTCGCTCGGGGTTACAAAAGCAGTTAGATCAACAACGAGCTCAATCTCGACACGCAGATAAAGAAGTGCAAAAGTTGAGTAAGCAGTTACTCGAAGTGCGCTCGGTTGTTGTTGGTCTTGGACAAAAAGTGACCGAGCAACAAGACATTATTCAGCACTTAAACGAGAGAATTCGCGAACTCGAACACGCTGATACTGATGGTCGCTTGTACAGTCGCGCTTCTAAAATGGTACAGCTTGGCGCTGATATCAACGAGCTGATTGAAGAGTGCGAACTACCAAAAGCCGAAGCTGAGTTGATGCTTTCACTGCAGAAGAAACTGGCAGGGAAAGAGAAGATTCCACCATTAAGTGGTCAGCCATCAGATGACGCAGAATATCCAGCGCGTGGACGTCGTCGACGCTAAAGGTTATCAAGCGATAAAAAAGAGGCGTTATTACGCCTCTTTTTTGTTTTTAGCCGCTAATGCTCTTCTTAAATACAACCCTAGATAACCTTCAGTCGATCTTGCTCTTAGCTCTGGCCTCTCAAATTCAAAATGAGCGCTTATAACTACTTATAGTTAATTTTATTAAAGTGTGATGATTAATTAACAAAAATACATGAACTTACATGTAACCTAGCCCTCTTATCCTGTTTTGTCATAACTAAGCTGTGCTAATATAGCGGCTCGTTCATTTTTTAGTTGAAGCTCTATGTTAGAAGTGTCTAACCTGACAGCAATCCGTGATGAAAGGGTTCTGTTTGAAAACCTGCAGTTTGAAATTAAGCCTGGTGAATTGGTCCAGATCGAAGGGCGTAATGGTACTGGTAAAACTACATTGCTACGGATTGTGACAGGGTTAGGTGATAGAGAAGAAGGTGTCATTAAATGGAAAGGCGAAGAGGTTGAAAAATCTCGTGATGTTTTCCATCAAGATCTGCTTTTCTTAGGACATCAAACAGGAGTGAAACGAGAGCTTACCGCATTAGAAAACTTACGTTTTTATCAATCTATTCAAAATAATCGCTCTTCAGACGAAGAAATCTTTATCGCTTTGACTCAAGTAGGATTAGCTGGTCGAGAAGATGTGCCTGTAGCACAACTTTCCGCAGGTCAGCAACGACGAGTCGCATTGGCAAGGTTATGGCTCAGTAAGCAAATTTTATGGATCTTAGATGAGCCGTTGACTGCCATTGATAAGCAAGGTGTCAAGGTGCTTGAATCTTTGTTCGCAAGTCATGCTGATAATGGCGGTATTGTTGTGTTGACGACGCATCAAGATATGTTTGCGGACAGCCCGAAACTTAGAAAAATAAAGCTGGGTGACTGATATGATTTCCTCGATGACCACCATCATTCGTCGTGAGCTCCTAATCGCATTTCGCCGTCAGGCAGACATTCTGAACCCGCTGTGGTTCTTTATTATTGTCATTACTCTCTTTCCTCTGAGTATTGGACCAGAACCTAATTTGTTAGCACGTATTGCAGCGGGCATCGTTTGGGTTGCCGCATTGCTGTCCGCCTTATTATCATTAGAGCGTCTATTTCGTGATGATTTTCAAGACGGTGCACTAGAACAAATGATGCTAATGCCGATTCCATTGCAACTTGTAGTGGTTTCAAAGGTCATAGCACATTGGTTGTTAACAGGGTTACCTCTGATTTTAATTAGCCCATTATTGGCGGTTTTACTTTCGCTCGACTTCAATACTTGGCTATCGGTTGTATTAACCTTGATGATCGGTACACCAACACTAAGTTTTATTGGCGCCATTGGTGTGGCGTTGACTGTTGGGTTGCAAAAGGGTGGCGTTCTTTTGAGTTTGCTTATTCTTCCGCTCTACATCCCAATTTTGATTTTCGCAACATCGGCAATTGATGCTGCCGCACTCGGTATGGCGTATAACGGTCAACTAGCGATTTTAGGTGCGATGCTAATGGGGGCGATGACATTAACGCCTTTTGCCATCAGTGCCGCATTACGAGTTAGTGTCAACTAACTCAATAAAGTGCCAATGAAGTGGCGCTTGATCAAAGAATTATTATTAAAGCACTGCTACGGTCTCAACCCTTTAGACAGTGTCCCTGAAGTAAGAGTGAGAACAAAACATGTGGAAATGGCTACATCCTTATGCCAAGCCAGAAGCAGCTTATCGTTTGAGTGGTAAGTTTCTGCCTTGGTTTTCTGTATTGGCCCTCGTATGCTTATCGGTTGGTACGGTTTGGGGGCTTGCATTTGCGCCTTCAGATTACCAACAAGGTGACAGTTTCCGAATTATCTACATTCATGTCCCATCAGCTATTTGGTCTATGGGCGTTTATATGTCGATGGCGATTGCTGCATTTATTGGCCTAGTATGGCAAGTTCGCCTATCTGATATGGCGGCACTTGCGATGGCTCCGATTGGTGCAGTATTTACTTTTATTGCTCTACTTACAGGTGCTGTTTGGGGCAAGCCTATGTGGGGCACTTGGTGGGTATGGGATGCCCGTCTTACATCTGAATTGATTCTTCTATTTCTCTACCTTGGTGTGATTGCGCTTTACCATGCGTTTGACGATCAAAAAACCGCCGCAAAAGCCGCTGGTATCTTAGCGATCGTAGGCGTAGTAAACCTACCTATCATTCACTTTTCCGTGGAATGGTGGAACACGCTTCATCAAGGTGCGACGATCACGAAATTTGAGCAACCTTCCATTTCATCCGACATGCTTTGGCCGTTATTGCTGAACATCTTTGGCTTTGCGTTCTTCTTTGGTGCCGTGACGATGGTCCGTTTTCGTAACGAAATCATCAGTAAAGAAAGTCACCGCCCCTGGGTGCGCAAACTCGCAACAGAACAAACTCAGTGAGGTAACTGATTATGCATTTTGAATCTCTGAGCGACTTTTTTGCCATGGGTGGCTATGCATCATACGTATGGAGTGCGTTTGGTATTACTTTCTTATCCATGCTGATTCTTCTGATCACTAGCCTTCGCCGCGGTGATGCATTATTGAAAGAAGTGAAAGCAAAAATTGACCGTCAAGCTCGTATCGACGCAGCGAAGAACATGGAGAACACCTTATGAACCCGAGACGTAAAAAGAGGCTAGGTATTGTACTAGCGATCTTTATCGGTATTAGTGCCACCATTGGTTTGATACTTTATGCGCTTAACCAAAATATGGACCTTTTCTATACTCCAACGGAATTGGTTAATGGTAAGCCAGATGGCACCAAGCCAGAAGTAGGCCAGCGTCTGCGTATCGGTGGAATGGTGGTTGTGGGCTCAGTTCGTCGAGATCCTAATTCTTTGAAAGTGAGTTTTGACCTGCACGATGTCGGTCCGAAAGTGACGATTACCTATGACGGTATTCTTCCTGACTTGTTCCGTGAAGGGCAGGGTATTGTTGCTCAAGGTGTACTGAAAGATGCCACGACAGTTGAGGCATTTGAGGTCCTAGCGAAGCACGATGAAGAATACATGCCACCAGAAATTGCAGAAGCGATGAAGAAAACGCATGAACCGCTTCAATACAGCACCGAACAGAAACAAGGAAGCGGCCAATGATTGCTGAAATCGGTCACTTTGCTCTCATTCTTTCGCTTGCAATGGCAGTGCTGTTGAGCGTATTGCCATTGTGGGGAGCATCGAATAATAACACCATGCTCATGAACACAGCGCGACCGCTATCTTGGTCTATGTTCCTGATGCTGTTGTTCTCTTTCGCCATTTTATGTTGGGGATTTTATACCAACGACTTCACGTTACAGTATGTAGCGAGCAACTCGAATAGTCAGCTTCCTTGGTACTACCGTTTAACCGCAGTATGGGGTGCACACGAAGGTTCACTGTTGCTATGGGTGTTAATCCAAGCTGCTTGGACTGTCGCAGTAGCGACGTTTAGTCGTGGTATGCCGCAAGAGTCGGTTGCACGTGTACTTGCTGTTATGGGCATGATCTCAGTGGGTTTCCTACTGTTTATCATCCTAACGTCGAACCCATTCCTACGTACGTTACCGTTCTTCCCGGTTGACGGACGTGACTTGAACCCTCTGCTTCAAGATCCTGGTTTGATTGTTCACCCGCCAATGCTTTACATGGGCTATGTTGGTTTCTCGGTTGCGTTCTCTTTTGCGATCGCATCCCTAATGACCGGACGCCTTGATACGGCTTGGGCTCGTTGGTCTCGTCCTTGGACAACCGCAGCATGGGTATTTTTAACACTTGGTATCGCACTAGGTTCTTGGTGGGCTTACTACGAACTTGGCTGGGGTGGCTGGTGGTTCTGGGACCCAGTAGAAAACGCATCATTCATGCCTTGGTTAGCGGGTACCGCATTAATGCACTCTCTTGCCGTCACAGAAAAACGCGGCACATTTAAAGCGTGGACGGTACTATTGGCAATCTCTGCATTTTCGTTGAGTTTGTTGGGCACCTTCTTAGTCCGTTCCGGTATTTTAGTATCGGTGCACGCGTTCGCGTCTGACCCGTCGCGCGGTATGTTTATTCTAGGCTTCCTCGTTTTCGTTATCGGCGGCTCTTTATTGCTGTTTGCCGTAAAAGGGGCAGCAGTGCGTGTACGAGGTAACTTCGACTTAGTCTCACGTGAAAATGCGCTCTTAGCCAACAATGTATTACTTATCGCCGCTCTTGTTGTGGTGTTAGTGGGGACACTGTTGCCGCTCGTACACAAGCAGCTTGGTTTGGGGTCGGTCTCTATCGGTGCGCCATTCTTTGACATGCTATTTGCGTGGTTAATGATGCCATTTGCTTTCCTGCTTGGTATTGGCCCTCTTATTCGTTGGAAGCGAGACAATTTATCTAAACTTGTGAAGCCAATGCTCGTTTCAGGTGTGCTTGCTTTCGCCTTGGCCGCGCTATGCGTGTACCTGTTTGCCGATTTCTTCTCAACCATGGCTTACATTGGTTGGGTGATGGCGATTTGGATTATTGCGATGCATGGCTTTGAACTGTACGAGCGAGCAACGCACCGTCATAGCTTTAGTGAAGGTGTTCGCAAGCTGCAACGTAGCCACTGGGCAATGATGTTGGGTCATGTTGGTCTGGCGGTATCTGTTATCGGTATTGCGATGGTACAGAACTACAGCATCGAGCGTGATGTACGTTTAGCACCTGGTGAACACTTCCAAATTCAAGGCTATGATTTCTACTTCTCAGGCTTGCGTGATAAAGATGGTCCAAACTACGATGGCTACATCGCAGACTTTGAGATCACACACGATGGCAAATACGTGAATACGCTTCACGCAGAGAAGCGCTTCTACCGTACGGCTAAGTCTATGATGACTGAAGCAGCCATTGACCGTGGTATTAGCCGCGACCTATACATTGCAATGGGTGAACGTTTAGACGACAACCGATCTTGGGCTGTTCGTATTTACTATAAACCGTTCGTTCGTTGGATTTGGGCTGGCTCTTTGATTATGGCATTAGGCGGCGCACTAGCGATTTCTGATAAACGCTACCGCTTCCGTAAATCGCCGAAGAAAAATGCGAAGTCAAAAGAGCAGGAGGCATAACATGAATAAGAAAATCTTATTTATTCCGCTTGTCGCTTTCATGATTCTAGCGGGCATTTTCGCAACCCAATTAATGCGTAACCAAGAGGGCGATGATCCAACTAAATTGGAGTCGGTTTTGGTTGGCAAGCCAGTTCCTGAATTTCATTTAGAAGACCTGGCTGAGCCTGGAAAACAGTACGACCAATCAATTTTTAAAGGTGAACCGTTGCTCTTGAACGTTTGGGCAACGTGGTGCCCAACGTGTTATGCAGAGCATAAATACCTAAACGAATTGGCGGGTAAGGGCGTTAAGATCATCGGTATGAATTACAAAGATGATCGTAATAAAGCAATAGGTTGGCTGAATGATCTCGGCAACCCGTACTTGATCAGCCTATTTGATGGCAGTGGTATGCTTGGCCTTGACCTTGGCGTTTATGGTGCTCCAGAAACATTCATTATTGATGCAAATGGTGTGATTCGCTATCGCCATGTAGGGGATGTAAACCCACGTAATTGGTCAGAAACACTGGAGCCGCTTTACAACAAATTGGTTGAGGAGGCGAAGCAATGAGAAAGCTAATTCTTGCCGTTTTTGCTGCGATGACATTATCTCTTGCTGCTCATGCGGCCATTGAAGTGTACGAGTTTGATAATTTGGAACAAGAACAGCAGTTCAAAGAGTTAAGCCATACGCTCCGTTGCCCTAAATGTCAGAACAACACGATCTCGGATTCTAACGCTGAACTTGCTCAGGACTTACGCCATAAGGTGTATGAAATGACCAAAGAAGGTAAGTCCAAAGATGAGATTGTTGATTACATGATCGCCCGTTACGGTAACTTCGTGACTTACAACCCACCATTTACGGTCGCGACTGCGATTTTGTGGCTAGGGCCACTCGCTGTAGTACTGGGTGGTTTTGGTTTGATTGTGCTGCGTAGCCGTAAATCTAAAGTTAAGGCAAAAGCGAGCAGTGACGAGCAATGGGATGAGCAAAAAGAAGCTCGTTTAAAAGCATTGCTTGAAGAAGAGAACAACGGAGATAAGAAGTAATGACACTATTTTGGATTTCCACCGTTGTTCTCACGGTTATTGCTTGTGCGCTGGTGGCTTTGCCGCTGCTTAAACAAAAAGCGAACAATGATGATGTGTTACGCGATGAGCTCAACAAGGCATTTTATAAAGACCGACTATCTGAGCTTGCAGAAGAAACTGATGAAGGTCTGGTTGAAAGTGAAGACGAACTGATTTCTGATCTAAAGCAATCACTGCTTGACGATATCCCTGGTGATAGAGCGCAAAAAGAAACCAAGGTTTCTCCAATCGCAGTTTTAGTTCCATCGGTAATTCTGACGGTGGTGCTGAGCTATGGTTTGTATTATAAATTTGGCGCGTCAGACGATATTGTTCAATGGCAAGAAGTGTCTGCAAATCTACCTGAGTTATCGAAAAAGCTGATGTCGGCTTCTTCTGAGCCGCTGAGTGACGATGAAATGGCGGATTTGACCCTTGCCCTTCGAACTCGCTTACATTACCAGCCGGAAGACTCGACAGGTTGGTTACTGCTAGGTCGTATTGCGTTAGCAAATCGTGATGTCACCACAGCTATCGATGCGATGGAAAAATCGTACCGCCTAGAGCCAAAAGACCCAGATGTGATGTTGGGTTATGCACAAGCTCTGATGCTGTCTCAAGAGGAAATGGATCAAGCGACGGCTCGCTCATTACTCGGCAAGCTGATGCAGCAAGACTATGTCGATCTGCGTGTGTTTTCTTTGTTAGCGTTTGATGCGTTTGAGCGTCAAGACTTCCCGGCTGCCATCAAGTACTGGGGAATCATGCAGCAAATGATTGGTCCAGAAGATAGCCGCTACGAGATGTTGTCACGCAGTATTGAGAGTGCTCGTAAGCAAATGGGCGAAGCGGTTTCACAGGATAAGAGTGTAGCTGTGACAATTGATGTGGCACCAAATGCTCAGTTGGATCCAAACGCAGTTCTGATTGTGTCAGTACATCGTTCAGATGGCTCCCCAATGCCTGTGGCTGCTGCTCGTTATCCGCTAGGTACTTTCCCTCGCACAGTCGTATTAGATGATGGCAATGCCATGATGCAAGGGCAAAAGTTATCTTCACTCGATAAGCTAATCGTCCGTGTGCGTGTAGATTCTGACGGTAACGTAGCAACGCGTGATCAAGATTGGCACGGAGAAAGTGACGTCGTTGAATTTGGCGCACCAGTAGAAGTGACCATTGATCAGCAGTATTAATTGTTAACATCTGTCTCTGAAACATGACAACGAGGTAGAGTCAGTTGCCTTTAGTGGTATGACTCTAAACGATCGAGTAGAATACCGAAGGCCAGCGATTGCTGGCCTTTATTTATTCCCATATCTGAGTCATCTTTACTATGTATCCTGCTCAACATACGTACTATGGTTAATCGGGGTGACTTAGGTACATTAATAGTCGTTATGGAAAATAAAATGTATAACAAGGGTAAATCTACCTTCTTGTTGCTGTTAGCCGTTGGACTGGTTGGCTGTTCAAGTGCGCCTGATGAAGCAGTAACAGGACAAGAAACAAATCAAACGACTTCTGATGTGTATGACCCGTTGGAAGGCTTTAACCGAACCATGTGGGAACTCAACTACGAATATTTAGATCCGTATTTGGTTCGTCCTGTATCACTTGCGTATGTAGAATACACGCCAGTTCCTATTCGTTCTGGTATTGCTAACTTCTTATCGAACTTAGATGAGCCAGCAAGCATGGTTAATAACTTAATCATGGGTAATGGTACGAAAGCCGTGGACCACTTTAACCGTTTTTGGATTAACTCGACGTTCGGTATTTTCGGTTTATTCGATATTGCAAGTGCCGCGGGTATTACGAAGTACGACGAGAAAGCGTTCAGTGATGCAGTAGGCCACTATGGTGTTGGAAATGGTCCTTACTTCATGGTTCCAGGTTATGGTCCGTATACCTTACGTGAAGTGACAGATACCGTAGATAGTACGTATTTACCCCTCTCTTATCTCAACTTCTGGGCGAGTTTGGGTAAGTGGGCGTTTGAAGGAATGGAGAAGCGTGCTTTATTAGTACCGCAAGAAGCGCAGCTAGACTCGTCGCCGGATCCATATATTCTAACTCGCGATGTTTATATCCAGCGTCAAAACTTTAAAGCAGAAGTTGAAACGGTAGAAGAAGTTAACATCGAAGAAGAAGAGTATTTAGATGAATATCTAGAAGACTTTTAAGCGTTGTTCTTCACAATAGAGAAATGAAAAAAGGCTTAGCTGATGCTAAGCCTTTTTTGTATTTTGCAGCTTGGTTAGAAACGGTAGTTTGCTTGAACACCGATTAGCCAAACATTACCCGTAGTTTCGCCTACGAATTGGCCGCCGACTTGTTCTGCAGTGTCGTCTGACTTGTAACCACGAGACTCAACGATTGGTGCGTCTTTCGCAAAAATATAGGTGAAGCCAGCGTCTAGGCTGAAGTCTTTCGTCCAATCGTACGTTGCGCCAATACTTAGCCAAGTACGGTCAGTTTCTGGAATAGTAATCGTGCGGTTTTTGTCGCTTACCGCTGAAGTATCGTATGCAATACCAGTGCGTAGCGCTAGCTTAGGATCAAGCTGGTAAGTAGCACCAACAGCAAAGCGATAGTTGTCTTCCCAGTTTTCTACTTTAACCATATGCGTGCCAGCAGTATTTAGACGTGCTTCCAATTTCTCGAAAGAGCTCCAATCCGTCCAGTTAACGCTTGCGTGTAACGCAAGTTGGTCTGTTACTTGGTGGAAGCTTGCCAATTCAGCCGTTGCAGGCAGGTTTAGATACATGTAGCCGTTGTCGCGTTCAGAAGTACCGAAGCCAAAACCAAGACCTTCAGCATGGCCTTCAAGCTTTAGTTCAACTTCAGATTTGTACGCGAAGCCGATACGGTTATTTTCATTGATCTGCCATGCTGTACCAACTTGCCAGCCCCAAGCGGTATCGTCACCTTCCATGTATTTTAGAGCAGTACCTTGAGGAACACTGATTGGTTGATTAGTTTCAGGATTTAACCCTACAACGTTATTCTTAGGAGCTGCTGCGCCAAAGCTGCCTTCGCCGATGATGTAACGGATACCACCACCAACGCTGATTGATTCATTGACTTTGTAAGCTGCGTTCAAGTTCGCTTCCATTGTCGTTACGCTTGCTTCGTTACCGAAGTGCGAGGCACCAAAGCCTTTACCTAAATCGGTTTCCATGCCGTAGTTGGTGCCAAATGCCAAACCAATCGCGAATTTCTCATTATATTGGTGTGATAGGTAGAAGTTTGGAATGATTGCATCATGTGCGAAGTCATCTGAAGATGCAGAAGAAGTGCTACCGTGGAAGTTTACATCACCTTCAATATCAATATTTGGGTTCACATAGATTGCACCAACGGACACTTGAGTGCCTTCCAAATAAGTTAGCATTGCTGGGTTACGCCATTGTGCACTTGCGTTGTCAGCCATTGCAGCTTCACCAGCATATGCTCGACCTAGGCCTGTTGCAGAATATTCAGCAAGTTGGAAACCTGCTGCGTTAGCCATGCCCGTTGCGCCAAGTAGGCTTAATGCCACTGCTGTTGATAGAAGAGTCTTGTTGGTTTTCATTCGAATGTTCGCTGATTTGTTTATAACGTGGGACAAAAGTTTAAAGGTAGAGTTTTTACTTTAGAAATGAAAATCCAGCGTAAGTGGTCATTTGGAATATTATGCTTTTAAATGTTATTTGTGCGGTTTAATAATCTAACTGTGAAAGGCTTGTAAACGGAATTCAGCGAACAGCTGTGCGTCCTAATTGTGAGATTTAGATACACGTGTTCACTCAAATTGAGTGGGCAATAAATCGCAGATATGAAAAAAGGCTGGAAATCCAGCCTTTTATATAAAGTATTTTTCTACTAACTAACAGCGAAGCGTTTAGAAGCTACGGCTGTATTGTAAGCCGAATAGAATTGCATCAGCATGAGTTGTTGCTGTTACACCGGTAGAAAGAACAGGAGATAATTGAGTATTCTCATTAACTTTTACATCTTCACCTAACAAGTACGTGAAGCCAAAATCGATGTTTGAGCTATTATCAATATGGTAAGAGAAACCTGTGGAGAACCACTGGCGATCAGAGTCTGGTACCGAGATAGACGTTACTTTATCTTGAGCGCTTGTGTCGTACATGTAACCAGCACGAAGTGTCCAGTTGTTGTTTAGGTAGTAAGTACCACCAATTGCGTAGTGCCAGCCATCTTGCCATTGATAGTCTTTCGAGTAACCACCTTTAAGTAAACCCTGATTTAGGTTCTCAAAATCAATTTGGTCGAAATCTTTCCAACCGATGTATTGGATGCTGTAGTGTACAGCAAACTTAGTGTCTTGGATTTTGTGGAAACCAGAAAACTCGGCCATATCTGGTAGAGGTAGCGTGATTTCCTGACCTTTGTCGTCTTTCGCCGTAAATTCAGGGCTGTAACGATACGCTAGACCAAAACGGTTGTTTTCATCTAGTTCGTACACAGTACCAACGTTAAAACCAACAGCCCAACCATCAGCTTTATCTACGTCCAGAATTTTTTGACCGCCAACCCCTGGGACTGAAGAGCTAGTTGTACGCTTCATTGTGCCTTGGCCGTAGATTAAATCTAAACCAGCACCAAAGCTCCATTGTTCGTTTAAACGGTAAGAACCCGCCAATCCAAAGTTGAAGCTTTTTACATCCGTAAGACCACCGTACTCGGTTGCGGTGTAGTTATCTGAAAATTCAGTTTTAGTGCCGAAATTAGAGTATGCGTTTACGCCCCATGCAAACTTGTCATTTACTGGAACGATTAGGTGAATGTTTGGAGCTATTGACGTATCACCCACATCATCAGTATCAGCAACACTTACAGTACTGGAGCCCAAAGGAGTATTAACGTTATATTTCGCATCTTTCACTTCAATCATTGAAGTAATGCTTTCGAAGCCTAACGAAAGTTCCATTTTATCAAATAGAGCCATTGCTGCTGGGTTACGAGCCATTACCGCGGCGTTATCTGCGATTACTGCATCACCAGCAAATGCACGGCCGATGCCAGTTGCTGATTGAGCGTTGATTTGGAAACCCGCTGCCATCGATTGACCTGAGGCAAAAGCTACCGTTACTGCTAGGAGAGTCTTTTTAAACAGACGCGTGTTCTGAGTCATTTGTTTTTCCTTATTAGATTCGTCTCTTTGGACGATAAATTGAGCTTTTGCTCAGTGGCGCAGATAGTAGTATCAATAATTGCTTGGACAAATCCGACCATTGGATAAAATGGAATAAAAATTGCAGAAATGATGTCTAAAAGACGGGAAATTGCACTTAAAATGCATAATTTAGAGCTTAAGCTCTAAATGCGATAGGGGTGGTGAATGTTTTGTGTTCTATTTATACAAAAATGCCGCTAAATAAGATCATTTAGCGGCATTTAACCTTTTGAAGGCTGGAAATCGTCGAAGTTGTTACATTGGCTTAATCATTGATGCAAGAGTCGTAGCGAGCGCATCAATATTTTCACCTTCTTCCCCGACTAAAATCAGGCTTGAACTCCCGACGGGCTGAACGATTCCGGTCATGCCATCCTTATTAAAGTCGGTACTTTGTTCGCTTGGAATACCAGTAATAAATAACGTTACTTTACCTTTTGGACCTTGGAACACCATATGCACCGCATTGGATTCACCAAAACCGCAGTGGTTTAGGTAGTAAACGTGATATGGAAAGTTTTCACTAAACTGGTAATGAAATGGCGACATTTTCGCATTAATTTGCGAGCTCGGTACATCCTCATCAAGATGACGAACAAACGGTTCTTCATGAATAACGTGTTTCATCGCGGTATCCGCTAAACTGGCTTGTGCTGGAGACACCAAAACATTTCCCCAGTTTACTTGACCAACTAATAACCCTGCGGTGAACGCAATAGAAGCAGCAAGTGCCATTGCTTTGCGGACAAAGTTTGGTCTTACGACCTTCTCTTCATCAAGTGCACTCGACGTCTGGCTAAATAAAATCTTATCTGCGAGATCTTCGGGTACATCCACATTCATGGCTTGTTTAATTTTTACATCGAGATCCAAAACGTCATCAACAAACTTATTGTTGGCGTCGCTACCAGCTAAAGCTTGCAGAATCTCTTCATCCTTTTGTTTTGGATCCGACAAAATACGACGACGAAATTCTAAATCATCCATTCTTTTGTCCTCTCTTGGTATCTTGAGAATCCAACATCTCTTTAAGTTGATTACGAGCGCGAAATAGTCGAGTCATCACTGTGTTTTTATTTAAATCAAGAATGTCGCCAATTTCTTCTCCACTGAAACCACCGACAACTTGGAGAAATAAAGGCTCACGATATTCAACATCGAGCTTCATGATCTGTGCCTGCAGCCATTCTTGCTGATGATGTGAGTCATCGCTGACTTTAGCATCATTGCCGTAATCATCGATATCAACTAAATCAAATTGTTTACGTTCGAAGCGGCGTGCATTTTCTCGTCTCAATATTGTGATGAGCCAAGACTTGGCAGCTTTTTCGTCTTGGAGGCTATCGAGTGACTTCCAAGCTCTAAGACAGGTTTCCTGAACTAGATCTTCCGCGACCGCTTTATCTTTGCACAACCAATATGCGTAGCGGTACAAGTCACGATGATACCCTCGGACGAGCGCTTCGTATTTTCTTTGCTTGTCCATATCAGAGTTGACCGGACTGTTGGAATTTTTCTTTCCAAACATTTTTAATATGGCCACAGGAGCCTCCATCCTCGCTCTGTGAGTTTCTTATTTGTTCTGAGCATGACTTTACTTGCTTCATCGCTTAGCGGTTTTGGTTGCAGGATTTGTCATGCAACCCCTTTGACACAATAAGCCATGTGGTTACCTAAAAGTGTATACGCAAATGTCAGATATCATCGAACACGAATTGATATATATTGTTAACAATATCATCATTAGTAATCAATGGCTTGGATAAGTTCACTCGATGGAGCATTAAAAGGGACTTCTGATGGTGGATTCTTGAATTATTTTGAATCAATAATCGCTCTAGGTGAGCTTAAAACTCGTAAAATCACTATAAAATTGATCTATTTCAAAATATCAAGCAGTGAAGGGGTTATAGTACACCTTGTCATCTCGTTAGTCATTGCGACTAACATGTTGAGCAAGATGACACTTCCTTTTGAAGGCTGACTTTACTTTCTCCTAATCAGGAAACTGATTACTTTTCAATTGGCGTAAGTTAATTGTTTTATAGATATTCCGACCACACAGTTATGTGTGGTTTTTTTTTTGCTTCGATTTTACTTTCCGTATACCTCTTACCGTTTTAACTCTCTATAGTTAACCATTAGTAATCGCATAAGAATCAAAGAAGTAGAGTAATTGAACTACTTGCTTCACGTTTATTTAAACGCACGTTTGATAAATTTAACAAATTCATTACAATGCATCAGGTCAGACCTCTTGTATTTAAGGAGAAACAATGGGCAAGCAGGAAGTAAAAACACGCAATGGTGAGCGTGTCGCTATTGTCGCGGGGCTTCGAACTCCCTTTGCTCGTCAAAGCACGGAATTTAGCCAAGTGCCAGCGGTCGATTTAGGGAAAATGGTAGTAAGCGAAATGCTTGCTCGAACAGATATTGATCCGAAGCTAATCGAACAAGTGGTATTTGGACAAGTAGTACAAATGCCTGAAGCGCCAAACATCGCACGAGAAATCGTGTTAGGCACTGGTATGAACATCCATACTGATGCATACAGTGTGACTCGAGCGTGTGCGACGAGTTTTCAAGCGGCGGTTAATGTCGCAGAAAGCATCATGGCGGGAACCATCGATATTGGTATTGCTGGCGGTGCAGACTCTTCTTCCGTCCTGCCTATTGGCGTATCAAAGAAACTGGCCGCTAATCTGCTTGCTCTTAGTAAGACAAAAACAATGGGTCAGAAGCTTAGTATCCTCAAAAACTTGAGCTTTAAAGACCTGATGCCAGTGCCACCAGCAGTAGCAGAGTACTCTACGGGTTTATCCATGGGACAAACTGCAGAGCAAATGGCTAAAACACATGGTATTTCTCGCGCAGAACAGGATGCGCTTGCACATCGTTCTCATACGCTGGCTTCTCAGGCTTGGAAAGAAGGAAAAATCCAAGATGAAGTGATGACGGCTTTCCCTGAACCATACAAAAAATGGATTTCGGAAGACAACAATATCCGTCATGACTCAACGGTTGAGGGATACGCGAAATTGCGACCTGCGTTTGATCGTCAGTATGGCAGTGTTACGGCAGCGAACAGTACGCCATTGACTGATGGTGGTGCGGCAGTGATGTTGATGCGAGAAGGTAAAGCGAAAGAGCTCGGAATGGAGATCCTTGGTTACATCCGAGGTTATGCATTCTCTGCTATCGGCGTGGAAAAGGACATGCTGATGGGGCCGACTTATGCCACAGCGAAAGTGCTTGAAAATACAGGCTTGGAACTGTCAGACCTGACGTTGATCGACATGCACGAGGCCTTTGCTGCTCAAGCATTGGCGAATGTGAAGATGTTTGCTTCCGATAAGTTTGCTCAAGAAAACCTTGGTCGCTCAAAAGCGATTGGTGAAATTGACATGGATAAGTTCAACGTGCTTGGCGGATCAATTGCTTATGGTCACCCATTTGCTGCGACTGGTGCGCGTATGATGACGCAAACCCTACGAGAGCTAAAACGCCGTGGCGGTGGTATTGCATTGAATACTGCATGTGCTGCTGGTGGTCTTGGTGCGGCAATGATTCTGGAGGTTGAGTAATGAGCGAGCAAAAAGCATTTAGTCTAAAGGTTGATGAGCAAAATATTGCTTGGTTAGCCATCGATGTTCCTAATGAAAAAATGAATACGCTGCAGGCGGCTTTTGCTGACGAAATGAAAGAAATTTTTGCTCAGCTAAAAGACTCCAGTGGTATTAAAGGGATGATCATCCACTCCCTAAAACCGGACAATTTTGTTGCGGGTGCTGATGTTCGAATGCTAGAAGCATGCACCACAGCAAGTGAAGCGGAAGCCTTAGCAAGGCAAGGTCAGGAGTTGTTCCAGCAGCTATCGGACTTACCTTATCCTGTCGTTGCGGCTATTCATGGCCCATGTTTGGGCGGTGGTTTAGAACTGGCTCTTGCATGTGATTATCGTGTTTGTACGGATTCTGACAAAACGCGTTTAGGTCTGCCAGAAGTACAACTTGGTTTATTGCCAGGTTCTGGTGGTACTCAGCGTCTGCCACGTTTGATTGGCCTGTTACCGTCGTTGGACTTAATCCTGACGGGTAAACAACTTCGTGCGAAGAAAGCTAAAAAATTGGGCGTTGTGGACGCCTGTGTGCCTGACACCATTTTGCTCGACGTAGCAAAACAGTTTATCGACAAAGGTAAAAACAAGGGCACGAAAAAGCTATCGACGAAAGAAAAGGTGATGTCTGGTAGCGGGCTAGGGCGCAAGTTTGTATTTGAGCAAGCTGCGAAGAAAACGAATCAAAAAACTCGCGGTAACTATCCAGCAACGGTTGCAATTCTAGAAGTTATTCAACATGGCTTAGAGAAAGGCTTCGCTAAAGGTCAAGAACTTGAAGCGAAGCGCTTCGGTGAGCTTGTGATGAGCTCAGAGTCAAAAGCGCTCCGTTCGATCTTCTTTGCCACAACAGAAATGAAGAAAGAAAATGGTACGGATGCGAAACCAGCACCAGTTCATAAAGTTGGTGTGCTTGGTGGTGGTCTGATGGGAGCCGGAATCAGCCATGTGTCTGTTGCAAAAGCAAAAGTACCTGTTCGCATCAAAGACGTTAGCAACGATGGCGTTTTAAATGCGCTCAACTACAACTACAAGTTATTTGAGAAACAGCGCAAACGTCGCATTCTATCCAAGGCCGATCTGCAAGCGAAAATGCTGCAACTGTCTGGTGGTGTCGATTTTACCAGTTTTAATCATATTGATGTCGTAATTGAAGCCGTTTTTGAAGACTTAGATCTTAAGCAAAAAATGGTGGCGGACATTGAAGCAAACGCTAAGACAGAAACTATCTTTGCGACCAATACTTCTTCGTTGCCTATCCACAAAATTGCAGAAAAAGCGGAGCGTCCAGAAAACGTAGTGGGTTTGCATTACTTCAGCCCGGTAGAAAAAATGCCGTTGGTGGAAGTGATTCCGCATGAAACGACGTCAGATGAAACCGTTTCAACAGTTGTTGCACTTGCTAAGAAGCAAGGTAAAACCCCGATCGTAGTGAAAGACAAAGCGGGCTTTTACGTGAACCGCATTCTTGCTCCATACATGAACGAAGCGGCGCATATTTTGTTGGCTAACGAACCGATCGAAAAGATTGATACGGCGTTGCTTGATTTTGGTTTCCCTGTTGGCCCGATTACCTTGTTGGATGAAGTTGGTGTCGACATTGGCGCGAAAATTATGCCGATCCTGGTTAATGAGTTAGGTGACCGATTCAAAGGGCCGGATGTGTTTGATATCTTGTTAAATGATGGACGTAAAGGACGCAAGAGTGGTAAGGGGTTTTACACTTACAAGGGCAAGAAGAAAGATGTCGACAAATCGGTTTACAAACTGCTTAAGCTCGACCCTGAATCTAAGCTAAGCGATAACGATATTGCGTTGCGCTGTGTGCTGCCAATGCTGAATGAAGCGGTACGTTGTTTGGATGATGGCATCATTCGCTCGCCACGTGACGGTGATATTGGCGCGATATTTGGTATTGGTTTCCCACCGTTCTTGGGTGGCCCGTTCCGTTACATGGACCAATTTGGTATTAAGGAGCTCGTAGAGAAAATGAATGAGTTTGCATCGAAATATGGCGATCGTTACGCGCCATGTGATGGTTTGCTCACTCGAGCTGGTGAAGGGACAACGTTCTATTAAACGTTGCTTCGGTAGAGAAAAAGGCTTGCCAGTGGCAAGCCTTTTTCATAAAGAAGAAATGGTTACTTCTTCTTGTCTTTCTTATCTTTATTGTGGCCTTTACCAGGGTTGTCGTCCCCATGAACGCTGCTATTACCTTTTTTGTCTTTATCATTCCACTGTTTTGAAGAGCAATCATCTGATTTGATGGATACATTGTCTCCGCTAAGGCGCACACAGTCGTCACTTAGTTCGAAACCATCGCCTTTGACTGAGATTTCAGCGTGAGCAGATGCCAATGGCAGTATAAGAGCCACAAGTAAAAGTGCTTTTTTCATGATTACCTCATTAAGTTATTTTTAGTGCGGTAATTAGAGCATAAGCCGCAATGGCGCAATTTCAATTTTCTGCCAATTATGGTGCCGATTCAATCTATGAGACCGACAACCTCATGGGTTTGTAGGTTCATTCTAGTAATCGACAATTTTATTTCTGCGCAACTAGATCACCCCAAGCCGCAATCTTTTGGCCGAAGTTGGAACTCTTCAATCGATCCTATTTCTTGTCCTAGATGGATGCGCGGAGCCTCCGAATGCGCTTGACCTTGAGAGTGCATGATCAAACGATTTGCAGTACGAGGTTTCAATTCGTTCACAACGAAGCGAATCATGTCTGCGCGCGTCAGCCTCTTCAACTCCGCCAGTACCTTGTCACGTTGGTTAAACTCAGTGTCCTTATTTCCTATCGCAACCCAAAGACGTTGAGCCCGTCCTCGAAGTGTGGTGTCCGGCGTTGCTATTTGGTTCCACAAGCCGCGCTTACTGCTGTGCCATTGGTAATCGTTTAACTCTAACAACACCATATAAAAGGCATTTAAAAACTCATCGATTGAGGTAACCAGCTCGGCAGGTGCTGCATTAGGTGACTGCACATACAGTACAATACCAGGGTGACGATTTAGCGGCATATTGCCAGTGCCTACCATGTAACCTAATTGCTGCTTGGTACGGATTTCGTGGAAAAACGTTGCCGACATAAGGTGATTGGCCAATGAGTATAGCGCGATACTACGAGGCTCAATATCCTCGCACTGGTGGTAAATAACGACCGCGGAATCTTGCTGGTTACAATGCACCTCACGTTGAAAACTGCCATTTTTACCTAGCATAATGAGCGGACGAAGTGCCTCTTCATAACGTTGCTCGTTAACTCTTAGAGCATCCTTCAAGGTCGTAGCCATGTCATGGGCTTGCTGGCGTTGCCAGTCTCCGTAAACAAACATTTCAACGTGCAGTTCTGCAAGAATGGATTCTACGAATACCGAGAGTTCATCGACTTCGATTTCTTCTAGCGCTTCGACTAAGGTTGCGAAAGGCGGGTTATTGGGTTGAAGTAACCCAGTAAGTGCGTTAAACAGCTGCGAAATAGGGCGATCTTGTGAAGCATTTCTCCAGTTTCGTAACAGTTGTTGTTTGATGGTTTCAAAGCGAGCAGGGCTGAAATCTCGAGAAGCAAAACGGTGCAGAATCATTTCTAGCAACTGAGGCAGCTTTTGACTGAACCCTGAGAGGGTTAAGGTCACGCCACCTTGGTGAGCGTACATGTTGTAACCCATCCCTGCGATTTCTGCTTGATAGGTTTCTTTTGCTAGCGAATCGAGGAACATCTCTACACATAAGCGCGTTTTGACGATGTTCTTTGGTGATGCAACGGCATGAGAGCTGTCGATAGCGACATAAACGACACCTTTAGGCACGCGAAATTCGTCATCTTGCAAATGCCACAGCCGAAACCCTTCGAGATCCTCAATCAACTCTGGCAGCGAATCACCATTTTCGAGTGGCATGGGGTCGAGGTCGTAGCAAATATAAGGGTTCTTTTTCGGTAAGACGAATTGCCAGCTTGGGTCGATTTGTTGATAGAAACGACGTTGGTCTTCACTAAAAGGTGTGACGGAGTACGGGGTAAAGTACCATTCGGCAGTACGGTTGTATTCCAGGCCTTTAGCAATCAAAGTGACGCGCACATTATCGATGGTTAAGTATCGCAGCAATGAACGCTGTAACTCCTCATCGTAGCCCGCCATTTTGTAGTCACCATAAACCGTGTCTTCCGGTTGATAGTGCTGCATGTTGATCACCAGATGGCTGACGAGATCCATTGGGCGCGATGGCTCTTGGAAGCGGAAAGCCGATTCTAATACCGCTTGTTTTTCGAGATAGCGCCATTCATCTAACCCGTCTTGTTTGATCATCGAGAGGTATTGAAAAACCGCTTGAACGATATCATCAACATGATCTAAGCCGTTTGGCGTCAGGGTGCAGCTTACGGTAAAGTCTCGGTAGTTACTGCCACTCGCGCCGCCGCCCGCTGAGAGAGAGGTAATCCAGCCTTTTTCTTTGAGTTGAAGCATCAAACTGCCTTCTCCTTCATAACCCAACAGGTGAGCAAAGTAGGAGAGTGGCTTCACGCTATAATGCGCATCCATTCCCGGCATGGGGAATGTGAGAATCAGTTTACGGAACTCTTTGAGCGGCTCGACTTGAACCAAAATGCCCGTGCTTTCCTCAGTGCCTATCGGTACATCAATCGATTTTCCACGAAGGTGGTGATTTGGGATGTCGGCAAACATGGTTTCTACCCAAGCTTGCTGTTCATCGAGCGACTGTGGCCCAAATAGAGTCAGTGTCATCAAATCGGCGGAATACTGAGAGTGGTGAAACTCCACAATTTCGTCGCGGATGGATTTACCATCTCGGTCGCCAAGAGTATCTAAGTTTCCGACAGAGAATTTTGAAAACGGGTGCTCTGGATTGATGACTTCTTTGTTAACTTGATACAGGCGACGAGAATCATCATTGAGTTTGAGCTTGTATTCGGAGTCGACAGCCTGTCGCTCTTTGTCTAATGCTTCTTCGTTAAACAAAGGTGCGGTAAAGAATTGGCTAAATCGATCTAAGGCACTTTCAAAGGCATTTGGAGCAATATTGAAAAAGAAACAAGTGTGCTCTGTACCAGTCCAAGCGTTGTTTGTTCCACCGTGTTGGCTAATATAGCTTTGAAACTCGCCCACTTTAGGGTATTTTTCCGTACCCAAAAAAAGCATGTGTTCTAAATAGTGTGCCAGACCTTGGCGATCGTTTGGGTCGTCGAAGTGTCCAACGTTCACTGCCAGAGCAGCTGCCGACTGTTGAGCTGTATCGGAATGAATCAGCAGTACACGCAGTTCATTGCTCAAGGTAATGTAGCGGTATTGATTTGAATCGTTAGGACTTAGATGCACGATGCGTCTCCAGATTTCGCATTACAGTAATTTAGGCTCCCCTCGCGGGGGGCGCAAAGTTTGCGTTTCGACAAATACTGCTTGCCGTATTTTTGTTATTCGTAGACTTCTGCACAGGCCCATCGCGTTTGCGTATGGGGAAGAACTGTTTGAGTGAATGCTCTGAACTCATTGCACAGTTAAATAGTGTGATGAACTGAGTACATTCTTTTAATAGATTGTTAAGAAAGTCGCTATCTTTAACAAGCGAATTGGTATAATGAACAGATAATTATATCAGTATTTTTGTTTCGTCATTGTTAAAGTTAGCCCCGTCTATCTAATAAAGATAGCAGTCAACCTTTTGGTAGCGTTAGCTATCCCTAGGAAATAACATGAAAATATTCATCATGCGTCACGGTGAAGCCGAGCATTTTGCAGATTCAGACGCAGCACGACAATTGACCCCAAGAGGCAGAGTCGAATCAGAAGCGGTTGCGAGAGCCTGTAAAGAACAGGGTTTTGCGCAATTCGATAAAGTGTTGGTGAGTCCGTACATTAGAGCTCAACAAACTTGGCAAGAGATCAGTGCGTATTTCTCTGCAAAAAGCATTGAAACTTGTGAAGATATTACACCTTATGGCCAGTCCGAGCATGTCTTCGATTTCGCAAGTGCGTTAATAGAAGTCGAACAATTGGACTCGCTTTTGTTCGTATCGCATTTGCCTTTGGTCGGTTATTTGACTTCAGAGTTTGTAAAAGACATGACACCACCGATGTTTCCTACATCAGGCCTAGTGTGCATTGAATATGATTTACAAACACAAAATGGTGAAGTGCTATGGCATATTACGCCATAAGTGTCTAAACCAAAATAAGCGTTTGCAAATTAGAGACAGAATAAGAAAGGCAGGAGATCCCTGCCTTTTCGTTTCGTCGTGTCTACAGCAAGCTTGTTACTTTTCAGGAATTGAAAGCAACACTAACAACGCACCATCACCACCAAATTCTAGTGGCGCTTGGTGAAAAGCCATAACGTCAGGATGCTGTGCTAACCAAAGTGGGGCTTTCTGTTTCAGGATGTGTTTCCCAATACCATGTTGCACACACGCACAATGAATCTCGTTTTTGATGCAGTAGGCTATCATCGCACCAAGCTCGCGTTTTGCTTCTTGCTGTGTCATGCCGTGCATATCGAGGAACACGTCCGGTACATACACTCCACGACGTAGACGTTTGACTTCATAAGTGGAGACGTCGTCACGTGCATAACGAGTTGGACCTTCATCGTTTAATAGAGGGACAAACTCGTCTGAAAAGTAAAATTCAGAGTCACTCGCTTCACGGTTGGAGCGCTTGATTTCTTTTTGCTTAGTATTTTTTTTTGGTTGCTGGATTATGGTATCCTGTCGCAACTTTTTTACGCCCTGTACTGCTTCCTGAAACAAGGCGAAATCGTCATCGTTCTCGGTGTCTTTTTTGCTCATTAGGTAAACAATTTCATTAATAAACTTTATTGGCAGTATTGTAGCGCTTTTCGGAGGCAATTTTGGATAAGATTTTTGTAGAAGAAGCGGTATCGGAACTGCATACCCTTCAAGATATGATTCGTTGGACGGTAAGCCGCTTTAATGCAGCGAACCTGTTTTACGGTCATGGTACTGATAATGCGTGGGATGAAGCTGTTCAGCTTATCCTGCCAACCTTATACTTGCCGATTGATGTGCCTCCGCACGTATTGAACTCTCGCCTAACGACAAGCGAGCGTCTGCGTATTGTTGAGCGCGTAGTAAAACGCATCAACGAGCGTACGCCAACAGCATACCTAACAAACAAAGCATGGTTCTGCGGTCTTGAGTTCTTCGTTGATGAGCGTGTACTTGTGCCACGTTCTCCTATCGGCGAATTGATTCAAGCGGAATTCCAACCTTGGTTGGTGGAAGAACCTACGCGCATCATGGACCTATGTACGGGTTCTGGTTGTATCGCGATTGCTTGTGCGCACGCTTTCCCTGAAGCAGAAGTGGATGCGATCGACATCTCTACAGATGCTCTACAAGTGGCTGAGCAAAACGTACAAGATCACGGCATGGAGCAGCAAGTGTTCCCAATTCGCTCTGATTTGTTCCGTGATCTTCCAAAAGAGAAATACAATCTAATCGTGTCCAACCCACCATATGTGGATGAAGAAGATATGAACAGCCTGCCAGATGAGTTCACGCATGAGCCTGAGCTTGGTTTAGCTGCGGGTACGGATGGTCTAAAACTAGTGCGTCGTATTCTTGCTAACGCGCCAGATTATCTAACAGATAACGGCATTCTTATCTGTGAAGTTGGCAACTCAATGATTCATATGATGGAACAGTACCCAGAGATTCCATTTACTTGGATTGAGTTCGAGAACGGCGGTCATGGCGTATTTATGCTAACGCGTGACCAGCTGGTTGAGTGTGCAGAAGAGTTTAAACTGTACAAAGACTAATAGAGTCTTGCACTAAACATCAAAACACCGAGCTTTATGCTCGGTGTTTTTTTATGCATACCTCGCCGATATTAACTCTTTACATCAAAACGTAATAAAGCCACTATGAATCCACGAAGAATTGGAAAGCAGCTATGCTCTGTTTTGAGAGAGCGTGGCGATAAAAACTTGAGGAAGTAATGGCAGGAAACAGTATCGGACAACATTTCCGAGTGACGACATTCGGGGAAAGTCACGGTATCGCACTGGGATGTATCGTAGACGGATGTCCTCCGGGGTTGGAAATTACAGAAGCAGATCTACAAATCGATCTCGACCGCCGTCGTCCAGGCACATCACGTTACACCACACAACGTCGTGAACCGGATGAAGTTAAAATTCTTTCTGGCGTTTTTGAAGGCAAAACCACGGGCACATCGATCGGTTTGCTAATTGAAAACACCGATCAGCGCTCAAAAGACTACTCTGACATCAAAGATAAGTTCAGACCGGGTCATGCTGATTACACTTACCACCAAAAATATGGCATCCGCGACTATCGCGGTGGCGGCCGTTCTTCAGCTCGTGAAACCGCAATGCGTGTGGCGGCTGGTGCAATCGCGAAGAAATACTTAAAAGATGAGTTTGGTGTTGAGATTCGTGCTTACTTGTCACAAATGGGTGATGTATCTATCGACAAGGTAGATTGGAGCGAAATCGAGAACAATGCATTCTTCTGCCCTGATGCTGACAAAGTAGAAGCATTTGACCAACTTATCCGTGACCTGAAAAAAGAAGGCGACTCTATTGGCGCAAAAATCCAGGTTGTGGCAACTAACGTGCCTGTTGGTCTCGGGGAACCCGTATTTGACCGTCTGGATGCAGACATCGCGCACGCACTAATGAGCATCAACGCGGTGAAAGGCGTAGAAATCGGAGACGGTTTCGACGTGGTAAACCAAAAAGGCAGTCAGCACCGTGATACGCTTGCTCCTGAAGGTTTTGGTAGTAATCATGCGGGTGGCATTCTTGGTGGTATCTCTACTGGTCAAGACATTGTCGCAAACATTGCGCTTAAGCCAACATCAAGTATCACTGTGCCGGGTGAGACCATCACAAAAGAAGGTGAACCAACTCAATTGATCACCAAAGGTCGTCATGACCCATGTGTGGGTATTCGTGCTGTGCCTATCGCAGAAGCGATGCTGGCAATTGTGGTGATGGATCATTTACTACGCCACCGTGGTCAAAACCATGGCGTAACAACTGAAACACCGAAGATTTAAGAGCTTTGTGTCATTTCAGCGAGCTATAGCGAGACTAGGAATCTAATTTCAGCGCGATGAAAAGAGAAAGAAATATCTCTGACAACAGAGTGCTCGGATAATAGATCCTGAATCATGCTCCTTCGTCGCTGTTCAGGATGACTGAATATAAAATTATGCCACTCACTGAATCGCGGGTGGCACAATTTTATCAGACAACCTTTTTTGTTTAAGTAGTTTTTGCTTAATGAATCGAGCCTTCGGTTTCCAAATGGAAAGAAGGCAGACGCCACTTAAAGCGCACTGCAGCCATACGCAGCATGTAACCAGTAACCAGTGTAATGATCGTGGCAGTGACATCGGGAACATTGAATTCTAATAGCGCTAAGTACATTCCTGATGCGATAAGAGCGACAGAAGCGTAAAGCTCTTCATGCAGTACCAATGGTGTTTGGCGACAGATTAAGTCACGAAGTAGCCCACCGAATACACCCGTTACTAACGCTGAAACCATACAAATACCAGGGTGCAAGCCCATGCCCATCGCAATTTTTGTTCCGATGATACTAAACACGATTAAACCTAATGCATCGAGGCGAATGAACAGACCTTTCAGCTTAATCACCCATTTCGCTAAACCTGTTGTTAGCACACCTGCAACACACGTAATTGCAAGGAACTCTGGGTTTTTTACCCAACCAAGAGGGTAGTGGCCTAATAGAATGTCACGTACGGTGCCACCACCAATGGCCGTTGCGCTGGCCACCAACATAACACCAAACCAGTCCATCTTTCTTCTACCAGCACTTAACGCACCTGTCATGGCTTCAGCCGTGATACCAATGATATACAACACACTTAGCAACATAGGGAAACACTCAACGTAAAAAGTCACTACGTTCTACGAGAATCAGCGTAGGCGAAGTAACAACACTTACAAACGGTTCTATCTCTCTTAAAAAGTGATTAAAACCAGCAACATGCTTGTAATCAAACGGCTTAAAAATAGCGGTTTGAACGGCATCAAAATAAGGCGAGAGTGTAGTGGTAAATAAGTACGCTGACGAATGAGAAATTGTATGGAGAAAGCGACCTTCAGATAAATTCAACTAATAACCAAAAATGTGGGGGTGCCTTTACCTCATAGCTAAAAACAGCGACAATATGCAGCGCATGTCAAACTGAAGTACAAACTCGACGATGACCCACGAATACCAAGACTTAATCACCATTTTTAATGACACCTTTTTAGAACAATTTAATACGAAATTAGAGTTAGGTGGTGATGAGCCTATTTATCTTCCTGCTGATGATGAACACCCTCATCATCGGATTATTTTTGCTCGGGGTTTTTACGCCTCTGCTTTACACGAGATTTCGCATTGGTGTGTGGCTGGTCCAGAGCGTCGTTTGCTGGAAGATTTTGGCTATTGGTATGAACCCGATGGGCGAACAGCAGAAGTTCAAGCGGAGTTTGAGAAAGTTGAAGTGCGACCTCAAGCTTATGAATGGATTCTGGCACAAAGCGCTGGCTTCCCTTTTACGGTGAGTTGTGACAATCTACACGGCGATTTTGAACCAGATAGGCTCGGCTTTATGCAAAAAGTACATAAAGAAGTGCTGGGTATTTTGGACGTAGGCTTGCCTTTGCGAGTGAAAATGCTTTCTGATGCCCTGCGCGCATTTTATCAAACTAAGCCACTGGAAGCGTCGGACTTTTGCGTTAAATAACCATTAATAACCTCAGAGATACACCATGATTATTGAATTTGAAGAAAAACTACTGGAACTGATTGATGCTCGAATTGAAACAGCATCTGACGATGAATTGTTTGCTGGTGGTTATTTACGTGGTCACATCTCTTTATCCGCGGCGTCTTGTGAAGAAGAAGGGATTAGCGATATTACTGAGCTGAAGTCACGCATTGAGAGCAGCTTAGAAGATGCGCGTACCGAGTTAAGCCCGGCCGATCGCGTGATTGTCAGTGATTTGTGGCAAGAGCTCCAGGCTCAGGCTTAGTCCCTAAGCAGCGTTCTCCCTTTATTTAATCCTAGTCATTTACTACTTCGAAAAATTCGAACCTCTCCATAAAATTTTTGTGGTTGTAGCGAAACTGTTCAACTTTTATTCTGATCAGCATAAAACGTGAACAAAGGATTACAACCATGAAAATTGTCGCATTTGGTGCATCTACCAGCTCTACCTCAATCAACAAACTACTTGCTACATACGCAGCAAATCAAGTCGAAGGCGCTCAAGTGAATGTTCTAGACTTAAACGATTATCAAGCGCCAATGTTTAGCGAGGACAAAGAGAAAGAAATAGGTCAAGCTGAAGGGGCTGTCGCGTTTTTACGTGACTTGGCGGAGGCTGACGCTCTCGTTGTTTCCTTCGCAGAGCATAACGGTTCGTACCCAGCGGCCTATAAAAACTTGTTCGATTGGGCGACGCGCATTGAGCGTAATGTATTTCAAAACAAACCTGTCGTTTATTTAGCAACTTCCCCTGGTCCCGGTGGTGCACAAAGTGTTCTTGCGGCGGCGACAGGTTCTGCTCAATTTTTTGGCGCGGATGTAAAGGCATCGTTATCTGTGCCGAGCTTCTACGAAAATTTTGACGTGGAATCGGGTAAGGTTGTAAACCCAGAAGTGGCAGAGCAAGTGAAACAGGCAGTTGCACTGCTGAAGTAATCTCAGTACGAGCGACTTAATGAGTTAGCGATTCCCGACACGTGTCTGTGTCGGGAATTAAAACGAGAGAATACTCTTACAGCTCGGTAATGGCTTTGCCTTTTCTTAGTTTACGAACCCACATTCGACTTGGGTGAAGTTCGGTCAATACATCAACCGGTAATGGCAGCGGGTCCCCACAGATCTGGGAGGCCAACACTTCAGCTAATAATGGTGCAGAGCTCAGTCCACGAGATCCTAAACCTAAGAAGCAGAATAGGTTAGGGTACTGATGAATGGTTTCTACCTCTTCTGCTTTTTGATTTTGTAAGTTGGCATATTGCGTTTTGATCGTCTCAAAGTCACCCACATTCCCGACAAATGGTAAGTGATCTCGGCTAACACAACGAATACCTTGGCGAGATTGATTACCAGTGATATCTACCTCTTTTGCCCATGTTTGATTCGGTACACATTTCACTAGCTTTTCCGCATTATCTTTTTGGGCGTTTTCATCAAATTCGTAGTCAAGGTGACTACGGTCGTAGCTTGCACCGATACACAAGTGTTGATTACTTGGGTTAACAGGTGTCATGTAACCGTCGTAACACAACACCGTTTTCAGCTGACTCAGCGTTTCGGTTGCTGGCGCATGACTGACTTGTCCTTTCACCTGCCCCATTGGGAGGGAAGCGGTTTGACTCAATGTCTGGAACTCATGGCCGTTCGCAATCACAACCGTTGAGTGCTCAAATGTTTGACCACTCGCCGTTAGTAGCCAGAGCAGACGCTTTTCATCCCAATCTAATGCCTCAACATGATGTTCAAACTTTGTTGAGAGTAACGACGTCTGCTCCAATTGTTTAATTAACCCACGAGTTAACTCGGCAGGGCACAGCCACCCTCCCATTGGGTAGTGCACAGATGCCATATCAATAGGTAACCCGATAGTGTTCGCAGTCTCCTCGGCGGACAGCTTGTGAATGAGCTCTGGTGTGAAGTTACCCGCAAGTATTTTCTCCAGTTTGTCTGTGGATTTGTCATCCCACATCAACTGAGTCACGCCACACCAGTCATGATCAAAATCGATCTCTTGTGCTGCTTGTTCAACAAACTGACGTGCGAACAAAAATGCAGGAGCAAACACTCGTGAAACACCCGTGTGCGGGCCATTAAGCAGTGGATAAACGGCTCCTTGTCGATTGCCTGAAGCTCCTTTGGCTAGTTGTTTGTCTTTACAGTAAAGGGTGACGTTTTGGCCACGACGAACTAACGTTTTCGCTAACGCCGCGCTAGCTATACCACCACCAATGATGGCAATCGAATCAAGATTGCTAGATGCTGAGCGATTGAACCAAGGGAGATGGTTCGACTGCTTTTCACGTTGCTCCATAGAGCCGGCGATCATTTCTCGTTTAGTGCCGAAACCTTTCACCTTTTTCATTGTAAAGCCAGCTTCGTTCAAACCACGACGTACAAAGCCTGCTGCGGTAAACGTGGCAACTGTACAATCTTGCTTGGCTAGCTTTGCCATGTTGTTGAACAGGCCTTGGTTCCACATCTCTGGGTTTTTGCTTGGCGCGAATCCATCTAAGAACCAAGCATCAATCAAACCTTGTTCGTTGTATGGGACTTGCGGCATGCAGTCTTTAATGTCACCAAACCAAAGGTCGAGTGTGATTGCACCGTCTTCTAAAACAATGCGATGACACTCCGGCACAGCGGCAGGATAGTGCTTTTGTAACTTTTCCGCGTACTCAGCTAGCTCAGGCCAAGCTTCATGCGCCTTCTTTAAATCGGCTTTGCTTAATGGGTATTTTTCAAAGCTAATAAAATGCAGCTCTTTCAATGTTGCGTCCGGATGCTGACGACGAAACTCACTAAACCACTGGCATACTGCTAAGAAGTTTAATCCCGTGCCAAATCCTGTTTCACCAATGACAAAACGTCTTTGGTCAAATTCCTGCCATCTTTCTGGGAGATGATTTTGTTTTAAGAAAACGTAGCGTGTCTCTTCAAGACCGTTTACGTTAGAGAAGTAAACATCATCAAATTGGTCTGAAACCGGAGTACCAGCTTCGTTCCAACCAAGTTCTGCGTTTTTTATTGAAGTCATAATGGTGCAAATTTGTGATTTGGCGCGGTAAGAATGGGGCGATTGTACGAATTTATGGGAAAGCTGACCACTTTTGTTGACTATCTTAGTTATCATCTAGCGGATTTTTGAATTATAGGAATGTCATAATGAAACGAGTCGTAATCACCGGTATGGGTATTGTTTCAAGTATCGGTAACAACGTCGAAGAAGTTCTAGCGTCTCTTAAAGCGGGCAAATCTGGCATCACTGCATCTGAGCAGTTCAAAGAACACGGTCTTCGTTCGCAAGTATGGGGTGACCTAAAAATCAACCCGGCGGAACACATCGACCGTAAGCAGATGCGCTTTATGGGTGATGCGGCTGCTTATGCATACCTATCAATGGAGCAGGCAATCGCAGACGCTGGTCTTACAGAAGAGCAGGTTTCAAACGATCGTACCGGTATCGTTGCAGGTTCTGGCGGTGCTTCTGCATACAATCAAACGGTAGCGACAGACACGATGCGCGCCAAAGGCGTAAAGCGAGTTGGTCCTTACATGGTTCCTCGTACTATGTCTTCTACTGTTTCTGCTTGTCTTGCTACGCCATTTAAGATTCGTGGCGTGAACTACTCAATGAGCTCTGCATGTGCAACATCTGCACACTGTATCGGCCATGCTATGGAGCTTATTCAACTAGGCAAACAAGATATTGTTTTTGCTGGTGGCGGCGAAGAGCTAGATTGGTCTCAAACTATGATGTTTGATGCGATGGGCGCACTGTCAACCAAATACAATGACACGCCAGACAAAGCATCTCGTACATACGATGCAGACCGTGACGGTTTTGTTATCTCGGGCGGCGGCGGCATGCTGGTTATTGAAGAACTAGAGCACGCACTGGCACGTGGTGCGAAAATCTACGGTGAAATCGTAGGTTACGGTGCGACATCAGATGGCTACGACATGGTAGCGCCATCAGGTGAAGGCGCAATTCGTTGTATGAAGATGGCGATGCAAGACGTTGATGGTGTGGATTACATCAACACGCACGGTACATCGACACCAGTTGGTGATGTGAAAGAGCTTGGTGCTATCCAACAATTGTTTGGTGAGAACAGCCCTGCAATCTCTGCAACAAAAGCAATGACTGGCCACGCACTCGGCGCAGCGGGCGTGCACGAAGCAATTTACTCAACACTTATGCTAGACAAAAACTTCATTGCTCCAAGCATCAATATTTCAAACTTGGACGAAGCAGCACAAGGTCTGGACATCGTGACAGAAGTTCGTGATGCAGAGCTAACGACCGTAATGTCAAACAGCTTTGGCTTTGGCGGCACAAACGCAACTTTGGTTATTAAAAAGTACCAAGGTTAACTGAATTTGTTGGCGCCTTGCGAGAGTACTGTAAACGCCAACAATCCAGTTTCCAGAGCTTGATCAGTCACACTGATCGAACAGACGCAGACTCTATCCCATGGAGAGCGGGATAGGATCCTTTTGTTCTGGAACTTTGCCCGGCTATTTAGCCGGGCTTTTTCTTTTCTCTGTTTCTGCTTTTCTCTAGGCTTCCCGTCAATCGATTCTATAGGAGTTACCTCCTTGAGGTTTATTGGTGTTATATCTTGAGATTTTTCGGGAAAAGGGCACAATCGCTTTAGTTTCGCATCTTGCGAATAAACGAACTCTTACAAATGGATGTTAGAACGCTGGCGCTATGAAAATTATTGTTGATGAAAATATGCCGTATGCTGAAGAACTATTCAGCCAACTCGGTAACGTAATTCTAAAACCAGGTCGTACACTGACCGCCGATGATTTAGTGGATGTTGATGCCCTAATGATTCGCTCAGTCACCAAAGTGAATGCTGACCTGATCAGCAAAGCAAACAAGCTGAAGTTTGTTGGTACGGCCACGGCAGGCATGGATCATGTTGACCAAGCACTTTTAAAAGAGAAAGGTATTTTCTTCACTGCGGCGCCAGGGTGTAACAAAGTGGGTGTGGCGGAATACGCGTTCAGCGTGATGATGGTGCTCGCTCAGCAACAAGGTTTCTCGGTATTTGACAAGACAGTAGGTATTATTGGTGCAGGCCAAGTAGGTAGCTACCTAGAGAAATGTTTGAAAGGCATGGGTATGAAAGTTCTCATCAATGACCCATTCAAACAAGAGGCTGGTGATCCTCGTAGCTTTACTCCGTTGACAGAACTGATTGAAAGCTCAGACATCATTACACTACATACGCCAATCACCAAAGATGGCCCATACCCAACGCATCATTTGATTGATGAGAAGGTATTAAATGGTCTCCGCAGCGATCAAATTTTGATTAACGCGGCTCGAGGTCCCATCGTTGACAACGCTGCTTTGAAGCAACGTCTTTTGAAAAACGATGGCTTTACAGCGGCACTTGACGTATTTGAATTTGAACCAGAGGTTGATATGGGGCTTCTGCCTCTGCTAGCATTCGCAACCCCTCACGTTGCAGGCTATGGTCTGGAAGGGAAAGCTCGCGGTACGACGATGATTTTCAACAGCTATTGTGAGTTCTTAAATAACGAATTACGTGCGCATGCCAGCGATTTACTGCCAACCGCGCCTGTTCCTACTATGGTATTGGACAGAGCTTGGGACGAAGCAACACTGCATAACATCACGCAGTTAATCTATGATGTGCGTAGAGATGACGCCCTTTTCCGCCGTGAAATCAGTAAGCCAGGTGCTTTTGACCTGATGCGTAAAAACTACTGGGATCGCCGTGAATACAGCGCTGTCACGCTAGTGGGTAACAAAACATGTAACCTTGCTCCATTAGCAGAACTAGGTTTTCAGATTGAGGTAAGTCAATGAGCCAGCAATATAATGTTGCCATTTTAGGTGCGACCGGTGCGGTCGGTGAAACAATTTTGGATGTGCTTCAAGAGCGCAAATTCCCAGTAGGCGAAATCTTCCTACTCGCGAGTGAGCGCAGCGAAGGCAAGACTTACCGCTTCAATGGTAAAACGGTACGCGTTCAAAACGTAGAAGAGTTCGATTGGTCTCAAGCGCATATCGCACTGTTTTCTGCTGGTGGTGAGCTATCAGCCAAGTGGGCTCCAATTGCCGCTGATGAAGGCGTGATTGTTATCGACAATACATCACACTTCCGTTACGAGTACGACATTCCTCTTGTTGTGCCAGAAGTAAACCCAGAAGCGATTGCAGAGTTTCGTAACCGTAACATCATCGCGAACCCGAACTGTTCAACCATCCAAATGCTGGTGGCACTAAAACCAATTCACGATGCGGTGGGCATTGAGCGTATTAACGTATCAACTTACCAATCGGTATCTGGTGCAGGAAAAGCGGGTATTGATGAGCTAGCAGGTCAAACGGCGAAGCTGCTAAACGGTCTGCCTGCAGACAAGAAGCAATTCTCTCAACAGATCGCGTTTAACTGTATTCCACAAATCGATCAGATGATGGAAAACGGCTACACCAAAGAAGAAATGAAAATGGTGTGGGAAACACAGAAGATCTTTAACGATCCATCAATCGCAGTCAATCCAACGTGTGTACGTGTTCCTGTATTCTACGGTCATGCAGAAGCACTTCACATTGAGACTCGTTCACCTATCGATGCACAAGAAGTTGTTAACTTGCTTGAGCAAACAGACGGTATCGAAGTGTTCCACGGTGAAGACTTCCCTACACAAGTTCGCGATGCGGGCGGTAAAGACCATGTAATGGTTGGCCGTATCCGTAACGATATCAGCCATCATAGCGGCGTAAACCTGTGGGTTGTTGCTGATAACGTGCGTAAAGGCGCGGCAACTAACGCGGTGCAAATCGCAGAAGTTCTGATCCGCGATTACTACTAAGTCGTTTACAATTCATTTCAAAGCCTCGCACAGTGCGAGGCTTTTTTGTACGAACGAAACAAAATAGTGTGAGATTAGTACGAATATGGCGAGAGCCACACATTTTTTATTCTCAACGCTATAGTTTTGCATGCGATATCCGATATATTTAACCGATCACCATTTCAAATTGTATTTAGCACAAAACTGAGCCTTCTATGCGTCAAAATTATAAGCGTTTGTTAGCAGCCCTTGTGTTGATGAGCGCGACTCAGACATCATCAGTGGTTCAAGCCGAAGGAATTCGTCTTGTTGGACCGTCTGGTGAAGTGCAATCATCTCCGAGCTATGCTGAAGATATTGAGCGAGCATTACCTGCTCCTCCTGCGAATACTCAACCGTCACGTTTCTTTGGTCCGACTGGTGAAAATCAAACACTATGGTCGATCGCTTCAGAATTACGACCTTCACGCGGTGTTACCGTTCAACAAACGCTTCTTGCCATTTACCGAATTAACCCTCAAGCGTTTGAGAACCAAAACATTCATGAATTGATCCCAGGTAGTCGGCTACGAGTACCTTCTCTAGAGCAAGTGCAAAGCGCGACCACAGCGCAAGCTGTTGCGATTATGAAGGCGCATGAAGCTAAGTTAAAACAGCCGAAGCCGACAAATAGAGCGACGCCAGCACAACGAGTCACCGAGCAACCAAAGCCACAAATTAAAGTAGAACCCAAGCCTGCGGCTAAGCCAGAGACAGTGGCAGCAACGGAGCCAAAACCAACTCCGAAAACAATACCCGTCATCCCTGCGCCACCAGTAACCACCTCTCCGCAGGGTGAAAAGCAGGTCAGTGCGCTGAAGGACAAACTTCAAGGCTCACAAAGTGAATTAGAGTCATTAGAAGAGAAGAACCATCGTCTTCGATTGATGCTGTCAGAAGTGCAAAGCGAAGTCGAAACTTTGAAAAGCGAGCTGAATGACGAAGAACGCATTCGCTCAGAAGTCGAGAAACTGCTTGCAGAAGAGCGCCAGCGCCTTGCTGAACAACAACGCATGCAACCAAGCACCATGGACAAAATTTTGTCTAATGGTTGGCTTGTTGGTCTTGCGGCATTAATTCCTGGTGCTTTGATTGCGTTGCTAGTTGTTATGCTTCTTGGTCGACGCTCTAAAGCGAAAGAGGAAGAAGCGGCTGCACAGGAACAGCAAAACGTTGATCCTCTTGCGGCGCCAATCGGTTTAGCGGCGGCGGATGAGCTTGATGAAGAGCTCACGCTTGATGATGAATTGTTTGCAGATGAAGATATCAACACACAGTCTTTACAAGAAGAGAAGTCAGATTTAGAAGAAGACGTCTTTGCTAACCTCGACGATGAAGAACTTGATTTCAATCTGGAAGGGGACGATGACCCATTTGCAGATATTGGCGATGACGGTGACCTAGATGTTGGTCTGGATGAGTTTGAGTCATCGAACAATGGTATCCAAGTCAACGGCGAAGAAAAAGCGCTTGGTTTAGAAGAAATGGAGCGAGCCTTAGATGAGGTTGCTCCAGAACTAGAAGTGCTCGATGACGATGAGTCTGGCTTCGATCTTTCGGATGATGTGAATGAGAAATCAGACTCGCTTTCAGACGACGCATTTGCCGAGTTACTTGCAGCCGATGAGCCGTCAGAAGAGTTACCAAGTGACACTGTCGACCAGGATATGCTTGATGACTTGTTTGCTGAACTTGGCAACGATGACTTCGATTTAGATACTGATGAGCCTGAGTTAAAACAGCCCGTTTCGGATGATGACTTTAGTGTAGGAGAGGCATCTGACGACGATATCGATAAGCTATTGGCCCAGTATGAACAACCGGCTAGTGAATCGGAAGTTCGAGAAGCTGACGCCAATGAAGGTCCTGTTCTAGATGAAAACAGTACAGAGCTACTCGATGAACTCATTGATTTTGATGAAGATGACACAGACGAGTTTGATCCACTAAACGAGCTAGAAGCAATCTCTGGTTTTGAAGGTGATGACTCGATCGAAGAGTTAGACGCAGATAGCACAGACTTACTGGATGAACTCATTGATGATGTTACCTCTGAACTTGATGAAGAGACTGAAGCTGATTTAGATCCGTTTGATGATCTGATTCGAGAGGACGAGAGCCCAGAGCTGAATAAATCGGAAGAGGAAGAGTTACTGAAATCACTTGGTTTTGGTGAGCCAGACGCCGACGAAAAGCCATCTTCCGTAGTTGAGTCAGAACAAACTCATGAAGATCAGGACATTGAGTCTGGGTTGGACATCGACGCTTTATTAAGTGAAAGCCAACCAGACACGCAACAAGCTGCAAAAGAGCAACCATTAACCGAGCCAGAGGCTGCTTCAGAGCCATTTAGCAGCGATGAATTTCTTGGTGATTTAGAGGACCTCTCACCAGAGAATGATCCTTTAATGAGCGAGCTAGACGACCTATTTGAGTCAGACAGTGAAGAACTTCTGCCAACAGAACAAGAAAAAGCGGATTTTTCTGCTGAACTTGACGCTCTATTTGATAGTGAAGACGATTTACCGCAGCAAGTTGAAAAAACACAAACGGAGATAGAGGAAGCTTCATCACTACAACAAGAGGCTACCGATACTGATTCAACACAAGAACCATCCGTGGAGTCCGGTGCTGAGGTACAGCCTCACGTTGAGCAAGAGGAAGACATTCCAGCCTTCACGCCGACACCAAATACAATAGAGAATGAATTCGGTGTTCCACAAGAAGAAGATTGGCTACTGGATGAGCCTGAATTGGAGCCGGAAACTGAGTCGACCAACGATTCAGAAGAAGAATTCAATTTTGATGAGCTAGATCTTCCAGAATTCAGCGAAGAAGATGCTCTAGCATCTATGGCTGGCGAACCTGTGTTAGAAACGTCCGAGTCCGTTGAGTCAGAACAAGTTGAAGCAGGCTTGCCAGCTGAGTCCGAAGAAGAGTTCAATTTTGACGAGCTGGATCTTCCTGAGTTTAGTGAAGAAGACGCATTGGCGTCCATGGCTGGCGAACCTGCGTTAGAAACGTCCGAGTCCGTTGAGCCAGAACAGGTTGAAGCAGACTTGCCAGCTGAATCAGAAGATGAATTCAATTTTGATGAGCTCGATTTGCCAGAGTTCAGTGAAGAAGATGCACTGGCGTCTATGGCTGGCGAACCTACGTTAGAAACGTCCGAGTCCGTTAAGCCAGAACAAGTTGAAGCCGACTTGCCAACTGAGTCCGAAGAAGAGTTCAATTTTGATGAGCTCGATTTGCCAGAGTTCAGTGAAGAAGATGCACTGGCGTCTATGGCTGGCGAACCTGCGTTAGAAACGTCCGAGTCCGTTAAGCCAGAACAAGTTGAAGCCGACTTGTCAGCTGAGTCCGAAGAAGAGTTCAATTTTGATGAGCTCGATTTGCCAGAGTTCAGTGAAGAAGATGCACTGGCGTCTATGGCTGGCGAACCTGCGTTAGAAACGTCCGAGTCCGTTGAGCCAGAACAAGTTGAAGCCGACTTGCCAACTGAGTCCGAAGAAGAGTTCAATTTTGATGAGCTCGATTTGCCAGAGTTTAGTGAAGAAGATGCACTGGCGTCTATGGCTGGCGAACCTGCGTTAGAAACGTCCGAGTCCGTTGAGCCAGAACAGGTTGAAGCCGACTTGCCAGCTGAGTCCGAAGAAGAGTTCAATTTTGATGAGCTCGATTTGCCAGAGTTCAGCGAAGAAGATGCCTTGGCGTCGATGGAAGAAGAGCCAGAATTACCGAGCTCTGAGACTGCAGATATAGAACCAATCTCCGGTGAGGATGAAGAGTTAAGTTTTGACGACCAAGATCTTCCAGAGTTCAATGAGGAAGATGTTCTCGCGTCAATGAACGAGGGTGCGCCAGAGAGCCCTAAGGTTGAAGCAGAGACATCGAGACCAGCTATTCAAGCCGATAACGATCATGATGCTTTGTTTGAAGTATTTGCGCAGCAAAACGGCTTTGATACTGACCCAGAAGTGCAGCCAACAGCGACAGAGGGTGAGCCGCTCAGTAATTTGGATGATGAATCATCAATGGCTAACCTTCTTGCGGAAGACGCAAACTCAGAAGTATTTGAAGGTAAACTAGACAGTGACACCATCGCAAGTGCAGGTATGGATTTTGAAACCATGCTTGATGTTGGAGATGATTGGGATGGCTTTAAACCCGCTGCTGATAACGTAAGTTCTACTGAAGAAGTGCCTGAGGACCAGCGTGATGTTTGGAATTCGAGTGATGCACTAAGTCAGCCAGAGATCGCGCAAGAAAACTGGGCAGAGCAAAGCGACTTGGATGACTTCGACCCGAAGAAAAATCAATTTATGACGATTGATGAATTGATGGCTCAGGTCGACAGAGAAGGTGGTGAGTTCGAAGAAGAAGACCTTAAGCTCGATGTCGGATTGAACGAGTTTCCAGATGTTATCGGCGAGATCGGCGATATTGACGTAGATAACAATGCTGAAGCGGCTGGGAAACTGGATTTGGCTAAAATCTATCTCGAGATGAACGATTCTCAAGGGGCGATTAAACTACTAGAAGAGGCGATTGTTTACGGTGAGGATGATATTCGCCGCGAAGCAAAAAGCCTGATTGACGCCATTAATGGCCGATAAACCGAAACAAAAGGGTAGCGTTTGCTACCCTTTTTGTGTCCCGTTAGTAGGATGCTACCTTTATGTCACCCTTGGTGAAACTGGCAACTTGAGGTGACTTGAGTATATACTTCCCGCCCCATTTTAGAGTTCGAAGGTTAAGATGAGAATCGCATTAGGTATCGAGTACAACGGTACAAACTACTTTGGTTGGCAGCGCCAAAGAGAAGTGAAAAGTGTCCAAGAAGAGCTAGAGAAAGCATTGTCCGTCGTCGCTAATCACCCAGTTGAAGTTCAGTGTGCTGGTCGGACAGACGCAGGCGTGCATGGCACGGGACAAGTTGTGCACTTTGATACCAACGTTACTCGAAAAATGGTAGCTTGGACCATGGGCGCAAACGCGAACATGCCAAGCGATATAGCGGTTCGTTGGGCTAAGGAAGTTTCAGATGATTTCCATGCAAGATTCTCAGCGACAGCTCGCCGTTATCGTTACATTATTTTCAATCATGCTTTACGTCCAGGCATCCTAAACTCGGGGGTTAGTCACTATCATGGTGAGCTCGACGAGAAAAAAATGCATGAAGCAGGGCAGTTCCTACTTGGCGAAAATGATTTTACGTCGTTTCGCGCGGCGCATTGTCAGTCTCGCAGCCCATTTCGAAACTTGATGCATCTGAACGTTACGCGCCATGGAAACTATGTGGTTATTGATATTAAAGCCAATGCGTTCGTGCATCATATGGTTCGTAATATCACGGGTAGCTTGATAAAAGTTGGACGTGGCGAAGAGAGTCCTGAATGGATCAAGTGGTTATTAGAAGCCAAAGATCGCAAACTAGCGGGTGCGACAGCGAAAGCGGAAGGTCTGTACCTGGTAGATGTAGACTACCCAGAAGAGTTTGGGTTACCTGAAGTGCCGATCGGTCCACTGTTTTTACCAGATAATTTGAACTAATTTTACAAACTTATTTCAAAATATCGGTAGTGTTTACATTGAATGTGAACGGAAAACATACGCTATTTACGATATCAAAAATAGGTACAACCAGTTTTTTATCTACAGTAGCTGCAAGATATGGTTTAATCCGTCGGTATTATGTCGAATTTATATCTTTCGCAATGAAGCGGAAGAGTTGAGAGAAAAGGTCTTCCATGAGTTGGCTTGAAAAGATTTTAGAGAAAAGCAATCTAGTAAGTTCACGCAAAGCTTCTATCCCAGAAGGTGTGTGGACTAAATGTACCTCTTGTGAACAGGTTTTATACCATGCTGAACTAGAGCGTAACTTAGAAGTTTGTCCAAAGTGTAACCATCACATGCGTATGAAAGCGCGTCGTCGTTTGGAAACATTTTTAGATGAAGGTAATCGAGTTGAATTAGGTTCTGAACTTGAGCCACAGGATAAACTGAAATTTAAAGATTCTAAGCGATACAAAGAGCGTATCTCTGCTGCACAAAAAAATAGCGGTGAGAAAGATGCGCTAGTTGTGATGCAGGGTGAATTGCTTGGTCTGCCGCTTGTGGCGTGTGCGTTTGAATTCTCCTTTATGGGTGGTTCAATGGGTTCAGTCGTTGGTGCTCGCTTTGTGAAAGCAGTGGATGCAGCCATTGAAAATAACTGTGCGCTTGTTTGTTTCTCAGCAAGTGGTGGTGCTCGTATGCAAGAGGCTTTAATGTCTCTTATGCAAATGGCAAAAACCAGTGCTGCGCTTGAGCGTTTATCAGAAAAAGGTCTGCCGTTTATTTCTGTTCTAACTGACCCTACAATGGGTGGTGTATCAGCAAGTTTGGCTATGTTGGGTGATATCAACATCGGTGAACCTAAGGCCCTCATTGGCTTTGCTGGTCGTCGTGTAATCGAGCAAACTGTACGTGAAGATCTTCCTGAAGGTTTCCAGCGTAGTGAGTTCCTGCTTGATCACGGTGCTATTGATATGATCGTTGACCGTCGTGAAATGCGTCAGCGTGTGGGTGGTCTTATCGCTAAGATGACTAACCACAAGTCTCCTTTGGTGGTTTCGGTTAACGAATCTCCAAATGAAGAGCCATATTCTGTACCAGAAGCGGACGAAAAAGGGTAAAGTATCAACTAACATAAAAACCAAAGAATTTAATGGTTAAAGTTAGATGACCCAAAACCCAATTCCTCAAGCCACATCTTCATTAGAGATGTGGCTTGATTATTTAGCAAATATTCATTCCTCAGCAATTGATCTAGGCTTAGACCGTGTCCAAGCGGTAGCAAACAAAGCCAATCTTACCAAACCAGCTCCAACCGTAATCACCGTTGCCGGAACCAATGGCAAAGGCTCAACGTGTGCGTTAATGGAAGCCATTTTACTTGATGCTGGCTATTCAGTCGGTGTTTATAGTTCTCCGCACCTGATTCGTTACAACGAGCGTGTACGCATTAATGGCGTTGACGTTGTAGATGCCAAGCACTGTGAAGCATTCGATTATGTAGAAAAGCAGCGTGGTGATGTTAGCCTTAGCCTCTTTGAATTCGGTACGCTTGCTGCGCTACGTATTTTCCAAGTAGAGAAAGTTGACGTTGTCTTACTTGAAGTAGGACTTGGCGGCCGTCTAGACGCCACTAATGTTGTTGACCATGATGTTTCTGTTATTACGAGCTTAGCGATCGATCATGTGGATTGGCTTGGTGATGACATCAATGTTATTGGTTTTGAAAAAGCGGGCATTTACCGTTCAGGGAAGCCAGCAATTTGTGGTCAACCGACGCCACCAGCGACCGTGGCGGCTCATGCTGACGATATTGGTTCTGAGTTCTTCCAAGTAGGTATTCAGTACGATTACCAACTAACTGATAATGGTTGGAAATGGAGCAGTGGGGCATTTGAGTTAGAGGATTTACCAATCCCATCGCTACCATTACAAAATGCAGCCACTGCACTGATGGCACTAGGGGCTTCGGAATTGCAAATCACTGACATAAATATTGTCAATGGCTTGAATAATGCGCGTTTGGCGGGGCGTATGCAAGTACTGCATCACGAACCTGAAATAGTCCTTGATGTCGCTCATAACCCGCACTCTGCTGAGTATTTGGTAGAAAGAGTGAAGCAACAATATCTGGGTAAGAATATCCATATTGTGGTTGCAATGCTGCATGACAAGGACATTAAAGCAACCATTGAAGCGCTAACTCCAGTTGCAACACAATGGTATCCAGCGTCGCTTACTGGACCGAGAGCGGCGACCGCTGATGAATTGTGCCAATACTTACCTGATGGGCAAGTTCATTTTGAAAACCCTGTTGACGCCTTCGAGAGTGCGAGAAGCCACGCAAAGGCAGGAGACGTTATTCTGGTGGTTGGCTCATTCCATACCGTCGGAGAGGTATTGGAACATTGGCAATCAAATAATAAATAAGTAAAGGTATTTTGATGGCAAGTAAATTCCAAAGTCGTTTAGTCGGCACCATCATTCTAGTCGCAGTCGGAGTCATTGTTCTTCCCGATGTGCTAGATGGTAAGAAACTGCACTACAAAGAAGAATTTGCCAGTATTCCTATCAAACCAGAACTTGATAGTGATGTGGAAAACTTCGAAATATTAGAGCCAGTGGAAGACGACATTACGTTACCGGATTCTCCGGTTGAAGCTGTAGTGCAAGAAAGTGAGGATGCTCAAGTAGCCGTTTCTGAGCCCGAGCCAGCGCCAACATCTAAACCTGAGGTCATCAAACAACCAGAGCAAGTTGAGGTCGTCACTCGTCCTGTTCAAGAGAAAAATCAATATGAAGATTCAGCTTGGATCATTCAGTTGATGGCACTTAAGAATCACGAAAATGCTGTCGCGCTTGTCGCGGATTTGCAAAAGCGTGGTTATCAAGCTCACACAAAGAAAGAAAACGAGTTTACGAGAGTGATTGTTGGCCCTGATGTGTCAAAAAGTAAACTTGAACGACAAGTTCAAGAATTACAAAAAATTACAGGTTCAAAAGGTCAATTGCTTAAATTTAAGCCATTAAATCCATAAGAAAACGTTTGCGTCAGCATTTTTTCTGTTAAAATGCGCGCCAACTTAAGATGAAGAAAAGATGAATTGGATAGATTTTATCATTTTAGGTGTGATCGGATTTTCAGCTCTGATCAGTTTAGTTCGCGGTTTTGCTAAAGAAGCTTTGTCTTTGGTGATTTGGTTCGGAGCGTTTTTTATCTCCAGTAATTACTATGCCAAATTGGCGGTGTACTTCACCAACATCGAAGATGATATGTTTCGTAACGGAGCGGCGATTGCGGCGTTATTTGTCGCAACCTTGGTAGTTGGTGCAGTGGTGAATTACGTCATTGGTCAACTGGTACAAAAAACAGGGCTATCAGGTACGGACCGAATTCTCGGGATTGTATTTGGTGGTCTACGCGGAGTCTTAATTGTTTCTGCGGTGCTGTTTTTTATGGATGCGTTTACTGCATTCCCAAGCTCGGATTGGTGGAAAGATTCACAGTTGATCCCTGAGTTCAGCCGTATCATCGCCCCATTCTTCGAGCATTTACAAGCAACATCAAGTTTTCTGTCTGGCACTATCTAGTAGTGCCAGCTACTGTCGCAAATCGAGGATTAGGACATGTGTGGTATTGTTGGAATCGTGGGCACAACGCCTGTAAACCAGTCTATTTATGACGCGTTAACAGTGTTACAGCATCGTGGCCAAGATGCCGCTGGTATTTGTACCATAGAAAGCAATCGTTTTCGTCTGCGTAAGGCGAACGGTTTAGTCAAGGATGTATTTGAAGCAAGACACATGCAGCGCCTGCAAGGCGAGGTCGGAATTGGTCATGTTCGTTACCCTACAGCAGGCAGTTCAAGTGCTTCAGAAGCTCAACCTTTCTACGTAAACTCTCCTTTCGGTATTACACTTGCCCACAACGGTAACTTGACCAACGCTAACGAAGTTCGTCAGAAGCTGTTTGAAAAAGATCGCCGTCATATCAATACCACTTCAGACTCTGAAGTATTACTAAATGTACTGGCGCACGAAATTGACTCAGTAAAAGGAAATGTCACGACCGAAGACGTATTCCGCGCAGTCACCAATGTTCATCGCACAATTCGCGGTGCTTATGCTGTGACCGCCATGATCATTGGTCATGGTATGATTGCATTTCGTGACCCACACGGTATTCGCCCGCTGTGTTTAGGTAAGCGTGAAGTTAACGGCAGAGCAGAGTACATGGTTGCGTCTGAATCGGTGGCATTGGATGCGGTCGGTTTTGATTTCGTCCGTGATGTTGCACCTGGTGAAGCGATTTACGCAACGTTTGACGGTGAGCTTTACACGAAGCAGTGTGCAGACAATCCTAAGCTGAACCCTTGTATTTTCGAGTTCGTGTACTTTGCTCGTCCAGATTCGTTCATCGATAAAATTTCGGTATACAGCGCTCGCGTTGAAATGGGTAAAAAGCTGGGCGAACGTATTCGTGAAGATTACGCAAACCTTGATATCGATGTTGTCATTCCTATCCCTGAAACGTCTTGCGACATTGCACTGCAAATCGCTCAAGCGATCGATATCCCTTATCGCCAGGGTTTCGTGAAAAACCGTTATGTTGGACGTACGTTTATCATGCCTGGCCAGCAACAACGTAAGAAATCAGTACGTCGCAAGTTGAATGCTATTCGTTCGGAATTCAAAGGTAAGAATGTGTTGCTGGTGGATGACTCTATTGTTCGAGGTACAACGTCAGAGCAGATTATTGAGATGGCTCGTGATTCTGGTGCCAAGAAAGTGTACATGGTCTCAGCGGCTCCTGAAGTTCGTTTCCCGAACGTATACGGCATTGATATGCCAAGTGCTACAGAGCTTATTGCCCATGGCCGTGACAACGATACAATTTGTAAGCAGATTGGTGCCGATGCGCTTATTTATCAACGTCTAGAAGATTTGGTAGAGGCGGTAGGTCTTGGAAACCAAGACATTACTCAGTTCGATACTTCCGTGTTTAACGGCGAATACGTAACGGGTGATATCGACCAACAATACCTAGATTTCTTAGATGGTCTTCGTAATGATGATGCGAAAACACAACTTGAAATCCAACAGGATTTAGCAAACCTAGAGCTTCATAACGAAGGCGCATAGGATGCGCTTTCTTAAGTCGTAAAAAAACCAGAGCTTCGGCTCTGGTTTTTTGTTTTCGCTATCTAGTTAGTGAATGTTATAAGCGATCACAAAGTCAATAAAGAGGCGAACTTTCTCTGGCAGGTGGTCTTTGTGGTTGTAAAGCATATAAATGTCGCGCGGGTTTGCACTCCAATCTGGCAGTACGCGTACCAAATCGCCGCTCTCGATGTACTCTTTGATCATGACATCTGGCATTAGTGTGATGCCTAAACCTTCGGAACAAGCGCTGCGCACCACATTGAGCGCGTTTGCTTGAAAACGACCACGATCAACATTCACCACAGACTCGCCTTTGCTATTAATCAAGGTCCACTTAATAAGTGGGTACCCTTTTAGCAATGAATGGTTAGATAGCTCTTCTGCATGGTGTGGCGCAGGATTCGAGGTTAGATAGTCAGGGCTTGCAACGAGAATATCCTTCACTTCGCCAATCTTACGCGCGATGAGGCTAGAGTCGCGTTGCGGTCCCACTCGAAAAATTACATCCCATTCAGTAGGGTCAAGCTTGTCCGCATTATTCTCTGTCGTTAGCTCAATGTTGATGTCCGGGTACTGCTTCATAAAGCTGTTGAACATCGGCATCATCATTCGTTTAGTTAAGTTGTAAGGCGCGGATATCTTAATCTTGCCGGATGCTCCTCGGCAGTCGTCAGTGATTTCCTCTGCTGCGGTTGTTAGCCTTTGTAGTAAAGGAGAGCACTCATGGTAAAAACGTTCCCCTGCTTCAGTGAGTGAAAGTTTGCGAGCATGACGGTTCAATAGTCGAAGATTGACAGAGTCTTCTAGCGCTTGAATGCGTCGGGTGATGGTCGCAACCGGGATCATGGTTTTTCGCGAAGTTGCGGTGTAGCTCCCATTTTCGACAACCAGTCGAAACAGGTTTAAGTCATCTAATTTCATATTTCCAGACACATTAAATTACCGATTACGGTTAATTTATAATTAACTTTGTGATCAAAGCTTGCTTTAAGTCAACATGTTGCATCATTTGAACACAGCAACCCTGTTTGAGTAAATACTGTTATACGCCGTAATATTTGTATTAATGCAGTTTCCGAGCTAAGTTTTATAACAAGGCGAAGCGGCCTCAGGTCTTGCTGTGACACGTTTTGCTGGAAGTAAACACAACAAAAATAATGACTTATTAATAAATCTGTTTTTTTTGACTGAGCTTTGTGAGGGATAAAGGTATGTTTAAGACTCACAGTCAAACGGCAATGGTCTCGGCACAGGAAGTGATTAATCAAAAACTAATAATGTTGGTGGACGATGATCCAATATTTCGTAAAGTAACCAATGCCTATTTAGAAAGTCAGGGTTTTAAAGTAGTAGAAGCAGAAAACGGCCTAGAAGCGCTTCAACAACTCAGGGAATGCCAACCCGATCTTATCTTATGTGATTTATCGATGCCGGTCTTAGATGGTATCGAGTTCGTCGAAGAAGTTAGTCTCGAATACCCATATATGCCGCTTATCGTGGTATCAGGCACGGATGAAATGTCCGATGTCGCGAAAGCGTTGCGATTTGGTATTAAAGATTTTCTTCCTAAACCGATAGGTAATTATGAGCACCTATCTCAGGCGATAGAGAATACGCTAGAAGATACCGATAGCCACTTCTCAGAACAACGTGACTTTTCAAGTCAGTGGTTCAGGGTTGATGATGGTGGTGAAATCCCAGATGAACAAGAGCTGTATTGGCATCTGGAATATTTGCAACAGAATCCGAGTGCGGCAAGAGATTTACTGCAAGCGCTATTGCCAGAGAAGGATGCTGCTCAGGGAGATTGGCGCTGCTCGTACCGTTTATTGCAATCGACGGATGTGATGCCCTTGGTTTTCGATTATCGTTGGTTAATGAATGGTCAATTTGCGTTTTATCTCGTTGATTCTGCTTCCCAAGCTAATGATGGAGTTGCGACGACATTGCTCGTTAGGGCATTGTTTGACGACTATCTCCGTAACTTGAAAAGTTTCAGTGCTGATCTTAAGGACATGGTAGGGATCATTGAAAAAGGAATTGAGTGTTCGGAGTGTGCGGGTGCAGTCAATGCTGTGTTTGGTGTCGCCGACCTCGCTTCATCCTCGGTCTCTATATTGCCTGCGGGTTTAGATAGCCATTGGTCTGACGGAAATACGAATCAACACATCGCAGCAGGTAACCGTTTAGGGGGAGGAAGTATGAAAAACTTCATCACCCGCGATTTACCGCTTAGTGTTGCAGGACAGTTGTCTATCGGGTGTTTAGGTTCTTCAAGTTTTAGTTTAAGTATTACCCGGAAATCCCGACTAGTATAATTATGACTTGCAAACCAATAAGCAGCGTCCTTACGCTGCTTATTATCTTTTTAGGACCACCAAAACAACATACGTTTAGTTTAATAACCTTACTTTTTACTGGTGTTTAGATTTGGCTGTTTAATGTATAGTCAGCGCTTAAAACAATAATGACCCATTTGTGCAACGATAATTTAACGCTGTACCTTGGGAGAAGCAAAGTCAACTAGTGAGAAGACACATCATGGCAGACAAAGATTTTAAAGAGCCTTATAATATTTTTTACTTTTTAGGTTTTATTGCAGTTCTTTTGATCCCAACACTTCCTGCAACGCTAACCTGGCTTCGTGTAATGAATGGTTACGCAGGCTTTTAATCTAGCTATTTTGTACCGGAGTTCACCATTCGTATTAAGCGTTACTTTTTCAATACTGTTGGTGGACTCTGTATTGTGCTCGGCATAGCCGGCATAGCCCTTCCACTTTTACCCACCACACCTTTTATTTTGCTTGCTAGCGCATGTTTTATGCGTGGTAGCCCCGCATTTCATCAATGGTTACATAACCACAAAACGTTTGGACCCATTCTCGACAATTGGCATAAGCATCGGGCTGTTACTTCAAAAGTAAAAAAGCGTGGTGCGATTTTTATTGCGCTTAGTTTCATGGTTTCAATCGTTGTTGTCCCCCTCGTTTGGGTAAAAATTGGTCTTTTAGTGATGCTAATCGTTTTACTCAGCTGGTTTATGCGACTGCCTGTGATTGAGTTGGTTGCTGACCGAGAAGAAAATCACTAAGATTGTAGAGAATAGTGTGCCCGCTCTTCGAGTGGGCGTTTGTATTTTCAGCGCCTGTGACTTTTACGAAAATAAGCACATAGTGGTGAAAACCTATTGTTCGTTGCCCTCGTGATACTGCGATTAGAGAGGGCGATGAGCCAATCTAAGTAAATCGGTATTATGACTACAGAAACAATTTCACTGATCAAATCTAGCATCAAAAGCATCCAAGACTACCCAAAGCCAGGCATTCTATTTCGTGATGTGACGAGCCTTCTTGAAGACGCGAAAGCATACCAAGCAACGATCAACTTACTTGTTGAACGTTACAAAGATATGGGCTTTACCAAGGTTGTGGGTACGGAAGCTCGTGGCTTTCTATTTGGCGCGCCTTTAGCGCTTGAGCTAGGTGTTGGTTTTGTACCAGTGCGTAAACCAGGCAAGCTACCACGTCCTACTGTTGCTCAATCTTATGAGCTTGAATACGGCGTTGATACACTAGAAATCCATACAGATGCCATCGTTGAAGGCGACAAAGTACTGGTTGTCGACGACTTATTGGCAACGGGCGGTACTATTGAAGCGACGACTAAGCTGATTCGCCAACTGGGTGGTGAAGTTGAGCACGCTGCGTTCGTTATCAACCTACCAGAAATCGGTGGTGATAAACGTTTAGAAGCACTAGGTCTAAACGTGTACAGCATTTGCGATTTTGAAGGACATTAATACATTCAATGAGTTATTTAGCTTTAGCGCGAAAATGGCGTCCTAATCAGTTTGACCAAGTTGTCGGACAAAAACATGTCCTGACGGCGTTGGAAAACGCACTGGCGCAAAACCGTTTACACCATGCTTATCTGTTCAGCGGGACTCGTGGTGTGGGTAAAACGAGTATCGGTAGGCTGTTTGCCAAAGGCTTGAACTGCGAAACCGGCATTACCGCGACACCTTGTGGTAAGTGTGATACTTGTCGTGAAATTGATGAAGGTCGCTTTGTCGATCTTCTTGAAATCGACGCAGCATCACGTACTAAAGTTGAAGACACTCGTGAACTGTTAGACAACGTTCAATACAAACCTGCTCGTGGACGTTTTAAAGTGTACCTCATCGATGAGGTGCACATGCTATCGCGTCACTCTTTCAATGCGTTGTTGAAAACCCTGGAAGAGCCGCCAGAGTATGTGAAGTTCTTACTCGCAACAACTGATCCACAAAAGCTGCCTGTCACTATATTGTCGCGTTGTCTTCAGTTTCATCTGAAACCAATCAGCGTTGATGATATTCACCAGCAACTTGACTACATTTTGGGTCAAGAGCAAGTATCGGCAGAACCAAAAGCACTGGGTATGATCTCACATGCTGCAGATGGCAGTATGCGTGATGCTCTCAGCTTGACTGATCAAGCAATTGCTTTAGGTAACGGTGCGGTGCAAGCCGATATTGTCAGCCACATGTTGGGGACGATTGATACCGACCAAGCGATTCACTTACTAGAGTCAATCAGCAGCAAGAAACCTCAACAAGCTATGGATAAAATCCAACAATTAGCGGCAAATGGTGTTGAGTGGGATGGTTTGTTGCAGCAAGTCGCAACACAGTTACACCGAATTGCGATGTATCAAGCGTTGCCCGCGTCGTTAGACCGAGCACAACCAGATGCAGAGAAAATTGAGCTGTTGAGTAAAGCTCTAAGCCCGCAAGACGTTCAGCTTTACTATCAAATTGCATTGAAAGGTCGTGAAGATTTGACCCTCTCGCCAAATGGGAGAGTCGGTTTGGAAATGATTGTGCTGCGTATGATGGCGTTCCGTCCATCAAATAACAGTGGGGCAAATGTTGTTTCTAGTAACTGCGAGCCAGCGTCATCTCCGGCTCAAAGTACCAGTCAACCAAAGGCTGCGCCAGCTCGGACAGTAGCAGCTCCTCGAGCTCAGCAGCCGAGTCCAGCACAAAGCTCACCACAAGTGGCGCCTCAACCTTCATCCAATTCACAACCTGAATATCACGCGAGTGGATATGAGACGGTTCCGCCACAGTATGATATGGCGCCGCCGATGAGCGAAAACCCTGCACCGCAGCATGAAACGCCACCTCAACAAGTGCAAGAGAGCGTTTCAACACCGGCGCGCGGTGGTCTAAGCGGTTTACGTCACCAATTACGTTCTCAGCGTCAAGGCCTACAACAGAACACTCCTCAAAATGGTGGCTCAAAAAAGCCTAAAGCGGCATCTGCACAACCAGAATCGGTTATCGACCGAGTAGCGCAATTGCATGGCAATTCCGCGCAGGTGTCGCCAAACTCAGCTCCGAAGTCGACGGAGCCACAAGTTGAAGAAGCGTATCGCTGGCGTCCAAGCAAGCCTGTTGAGACAAAAGTAAATACAAAACTGACACCTACGCAGCTCAAGCAGGCACTTGAGCATGAGAAAACGCCTGAAATGGCACAAAAGCTCATCGATGAGTCATTAGAACATAATGAATGGGCGAAGCTAATCAGCTTAATGGAGATCCCTAAGCTGGTAGAGCAACTTGCGCTAAACTCTCATTATAGTAAGGAAGGAACAACCGTTTCGTTACTATTGAGAAGCAGCCAAGCTCATTTGAGTACTGATAGAGCTCAAGCCGAATTGCTCAAAGCACTTAATACCGTGTTAGGTGAAGAATGCCACATGAGCATCGAAATAGGGGAGAGTGGAGAAACACCACTTGAACTGAGAGATAGGCTCTACCAAGAGAAATTACAGCAAGCGCTGAACAGTTTAGAAAACGATCCAAATGTTCAATTTATTGAACGTCGTTTTGCTGCAGAGCTTGATAAAGATAGTGTGCGCCCTATCTAATAATCGAATGGAATGGGGTTGAAAACCCAAAGGTATAACCCCATTAATTGATGCAACACCTCATTAAACCAGAGAGATAAACATGTTTGGTAAAGGCGGTATGGGCAACCTAATGAAGCAAGCCCAGCAAATGCAAGATCGCATGCAAAAGCTTCAAGAAGAAATCGCGAATATGGAAGTAACTGGCGAGTCTGGTGCTGGCCTAGTTAAAGTTACTATCACTGGTAGTCACAGCGTACGTCGTGTTGACATCGATGAAAGTTTGATGGAAGACGACAAAGAAATGCTTGAAGATCTGATCGCTGCGGCGTTCAACGATGCAGCCCGTCGTGTTGAAGAAACTCAAAAAGAGAAAATGGCTTCTGTAACTGGCGGTATGCAACTACCACCAGGTATGAAAATGCCATTCTAATCTGCTGATATTTAATTAAGCGGACTTTTAATGCGTACCAGTCATATGCTGGAGCAATTGATGGAGGCCTTACGTTGTCTACCTGGGGTTGGCCCCAAGTCAGCGCAGCGTATGGCCTTTCATTTGTTACAGCGCGATAGAAAAGGCGGTTTGCAGCTTGCAGATGCGCTTAGTCAGGCAATGACAGAAATAGGTCATTGTACTGAGTGTCGAACCTTCACCGAAGAAGAAGTCTGTCACATTTGTACCAACCCAAAACGCCAAGAAAATGGTCAAATTTGTGTGGTAGAAAGCCCGGCAGACATCGCAGCCGTTGAAGCAACAGGCCAATATTCTGGTCGGTACTTTGTTCTTATGGGGCATTTGTCGCCATTAGATGGTATTGGTCCAAGTGATATTGGATTAGATGTCCTTGATTACCGCTTACGTCGCGGTGATATTACCGAAGTGATTTTGGCGACAAACCCAACAGTTGAAGGTGAAGCCACTGCCCATTACATCGCAGAGCTATGTAAAGAGCACCAAGTTGATGCCAGCCGCATCGCGCATGGTGTGCCTGTCGGTGGGGAGCTAGAGCTTGTTGATGGCACGACGTTGTCACATTCGCTATTAGGTCGACACAGAATTTAATAAAAAGCCGCTGAACTCAGCGGCTTTTTTGATCTTGGGAGTTGGGAACGATTAATCGTTCGATTCTTCACCAAGAAGGTTTTTGTAGATAACCGCACCAAGCACGCCACCCACAATAGGCGCAACCCAGAACAGCCATAGCTGAGAAACCGCCCAGTCACCCACATATACTGCGACTGCCGTGCTACGAGCAGGGTTTACTGACGTATTGGTGACAGGAATGCTGATCAGGTGAATGAGAGTCAAACACAGGCCAATTGCGATAGGTGCAAAGCCTTGTGGCGCACGTTTGTCTGTTGCACCCATAATGACAATCAGGAACATCATCGTCATGACAACTTCAGTCACAAGTGCAGCGATCATCGAGTATTGGCCTGGAGAGTGTTCCCCATAACCATTGGCGGCAAAGCCAGAACCCACAACATCGAATCCTGCTTGTCCAGATGCAATAACGTAAAGCACGCCACCTGCGATAAGCCCGCCGATCACCTGTGAGATGATGTAGGGAGCAACGTCTTTTGTCTCAAAACGACCGCCAGTCCAAAGGCCAACTGTCACTGCAGGGTTCAAGTGACAACCTGAAATATGACCGATAGCAAATGCCATCGTCAGAACGGTTAAACCGAATGCCAAAGAAACGCCCAACAGACCAATACCCACTTCAGGGAAACCCGCAGCCAACACCGCGCTACCACAGCCGCCCAACACTAGCCAGAACGTGCCAAAAGCCTCAGCCAAATACTTATTCATGTTCTTTCCTGATCTTTAATTAAATGACCCGCTGAACATAGTCGAGAATTGTCAATAAATTGTGAGGAAGATCGCGCAAAAACCGCAAATGGAACGCTATGTGGCAAGAGTTCTCAAGGGTGAGATAAAAAGCAGAGGGGGGGGGGGAAGTGCTAAATCTTGAGTTTGCTTTGATTACTGCCTCGGAGAGAAACAACCGAGGTACTAACTTTAAACGTGTGGTCTAGAGTCGCATTACGTCAATTGTTCTAATTCAGTGATGTTGTCGAGTGCTTCTTGATTGGTGTTGCCGCATACAATCGGACACGGTTTAAAATCGTGACAGACTTTGGGGCGTTCAGGCTTACCAAATAGCTTGCACAAATTGTCGTCGTTGAGTTGCACACAACGAACACCTGCAGGTTTGCCCTTGGGCATTCCAGGTATTGGTGAAGAGATACTTGGCGCAATACAGCACGCTCCACATCCTAATCGACAATCCATAATGTAAACCTCTTAAAAATTAAGGGGGCAATTATGGTCATTTTGACGTGGATTGGAAGAGTGAAGAAAGAAAAAAATAAAAGGGCGCGCTTAACATTACGCTCCCTTTTTGGTTTTTTGCTTTTAAATCATCGTGATTATTTTAAGAAACGGTTATAAACAAACAACAGAATAAATGCGCCTAGTGTTGCGGTAATGATACTACCAATGTTGACGCCAGTTGCTCCGCCGAAACCGAGAATGCCGCCAAGGAAGCCACCTACAAATGCCCCTGCAATACCAAGTAACATTGTTGCAATCCAACCGCCCCCATCTTTTCCTGGCATGAGCCATTTAGCAAGTGCGCCGGCGATTAAGCCCAAAATAATCCAAGAAATAATACCCATGAAAACTCCTTAATGCCTTCTTGATCAATTGAGTAATGGAAACTTGTTTAAGGATAGAACAGTAAAACGAAAGTAGTTGAATATCTCCACCGTTATGTGGGAAGGATGCAAGATCTTCTCAAAACTTGAACTTTTGCGTTGAGAAGAGTATAAATCGCCCCCTAAATTCCCTTGGTGAGACCTGAAGTATGAGCACTCCATTTTGGCAAAGTAAATCGTTAGAGCAGATGACAGAAGAGGAATGGGAATCTCTCTGTGATGGTTGTGGCAAATGTTGTTTGCATAAGTTGATGGATGAAGATACCGATGAAATCTACTATACCAATGTGGCTTGTAGCTGGCTGAACAGTAAAACGTGTTCATGTAAGGATTACCCAAACCGTTTCACTTCGGGTGAAGAGTGCACCAAGCTGACCCGAGAAGACATCGACGATTTTACTTGGCTGCCACACACGTGCGCTTACCGTCTGTTGGCTGAAAAGCAGCCTTTACCAGAATGGCATCCGTTGATTACAGGCTCTAAGTCCGCAATGCATGCGGCTGGGGAAAGTGTCCGTAACAAAGTTGTTTACGAGATTGATGTGGTGGATTGGGAAGACCATATTTTAAATCATCCCAGCCGTCCTTAGTCGAATAAAAACAAGCCTTTCATTGATTAAATGAAAGGCTTGTTTGCTATTGGGGCTCCCAACTTTGACGTCTCGCTAACGAAATGATGCTCAGTTTATTGTTTAGTGTTGTAAACTTAGGAGTATGATTTCAACGCTTTACACTTCTATTCCTGATTGTTTTGATCAGGATTGTTTCCTATGAGGTAAACATGACGTTTCATTTCCCCCAGAAACTGCGCCTGACATCTTGGGTGACATTATTCGCACTTGCCGTCATTATGTTCTCCCCAATGGCTGTTCATGCGACTGCTACTGACGATATCCAAGAGCCTTCTGCTGCCGAAATCTCGATTGACAACTTGAACCGAGAGATTGTGGATTTATCCCAAAGCCTCTCGCAAGCGAGTGGCGACGAGCGTGATGCCCTTCAACTGCAACTATTCCAAAAGAATGAAGAATTAAGAAGCCAGTTAGCGTCAGCGATTGAACGTGAAACTATCTCTCGCGACAAGCTGATCTTGCTAGTTAAAAAACAAGAACAATACTCTGAGGACGCAACGAACTATCTATCGGAAAAAATAAAGAAAGTCGTCGAGGATTTAAATAAGGCTAAGGATGAAGAGAAGCTTGCTCTTGTTAATGATTATCGAGAGCTACAGCGTTATCTTGATGTTAGCTTCGATTCGAGCTGGCAAAATCTCGCTTGGTTGAAGGAGCTAGGGGCCCAAAACGAGCGCGCAGAAGCGGAACTAAAAGATAAAATTGATAAACGTATGCGCTTACTGTCTGCTTCAATTGAGTACTTGAGTCAGCAAAGTGAGATCATTGGCTCCCAACTTTCGTCTAGCCCAGAGTCGGAAAAAGCGTCGTTGCAACTTAGTCAGCTCATTACTAAACAAAGGCTAAATATTGCGACAGAAAGCTTACGCAACCTGATTTCAATTGGTGATAAAGTCGGTTTAGAAACGTCTGAATACAAACGCCAAATTTTTGAAGTGACGGGTAATATCACCCATGATTTACTGAATACCAAAGTTGTGTGGTCAATACTGAGTCACTGGTCCAACTCGGCACTGGATTGGTTTGCCGAGAATGCACCGCAGCATATCTTCCAGTTGTTTGTTTTTGCGCTGATTTTATTGATCGCTCGTGGACTGGCTAAGTTAACGCGCAAAGTGGTCCGTAAGGCAGTTGCATCGAAAAACTTAAAACTTTCCCACTTGATGCAGGACTTCTTTATCTCGATGTCCGGCAAATTCGTGTGGGTGATCGGTATCATGGTAGGCTTATCTCAGCTTGGCTTGAACCTAGCGCCAATCCTAACCGGTTTCGGTATTGCTGGTGTGATTATTGGTTTCGCGTTGCAAGACACGTTATCCAACTTCGCGGCGGGTATGATGCTGCTTATTTATCGCCCATTTGATGTTGGTGATTTTGTGTATGCTGGCGGTGTAGATGGCAAGGTAAGCCATATGAGTTTGGTGAACACCACAATCCGTACGTTTGATAACCAAATTATTATTGTGCCTAACAGCAAAATCTGGGGAGATGTTATTAAGAACGTCACGCATGAACGCATTCGCCGCGTGGATATGGTGTTTGGCATTGGCTATGCGGATGACCTCTTAAAAGCGGAGTCAGTATTGTCTGATATCATTACCTCTCACCCTTCGGTACTTCGCACTCCAGAGCCAATGATCAAAGTTCATACATTAAATACGTCTTCTGTAGATTTTATTGTGCGTCCTTGGGTAAAAACGGATGATTACTGGGATGTATACTGGGATGTGACAAAAGAGGTGAAACTACGCTTCGACCGAGAAGGTATTTCGATTCCTTTCCCACAACAAGATGTGCATTTGCATATGGTGGAGAAGCAAGACGCTTAATCACAGGTCCCAACTAGTGAAAGGCACTCTAGATAGAGTGCCTTTTTTGATCTTCGGTTAGCGCTATAGTTACAGTTCGTTAAAGAACACCAGTTTAGGCTCGCATTCTAACAAGTTGTCGATCTGGCTAATCAAAAGAGCAAAGTGTTCTGTTTTACCATGAAGCTCAAATGCTTGTTGGTTTTTAAATTGCTCCTGAAAAACGAAGTGGCATGTATTGTCTTTATCTTGGAACAATTGATAACGAACGCAACCTTCTTCATTGCGAGTAGGTTCAAGCGCTCGGGTAAGTACCTCTTTCAACTCTTGTTCTTTTCCCGGTTGTGCATGAAAGGTAGCCGTCAAGTGAATCATAATGTTTACTCTTTTTGTTATAGGTAACGCCCTTGGCGTTGCAGGAACTCAATTTTGTAACCATCAGGGTCGGTTACAAAAAAGAACGTTGCTAAATGCTTTTGTTGATGGTCAAAGGCTTTGATGTCACCAGTTTCAATGCCGAGAGATTTAATGCGTTTGTGGGCTTGTTCAATGTCCTCCACGCTGACGGCAAGGTGGCCGTAACCTGAGCCGTGAGTGTAGGGCTCACTTTGGTCGTGATTGTGCGTCAGTTCCAATTCAAAGCCAGTTTCTTGGTTGGCTAGATAGGTTAGAGAAAAGCCATCAAAGATGTATTGATCAGCGACTTCTAGTTCAAGTACGTCACAGTAAAATTGTAGAGAGCGGTCCAGATCACTTACTCGGATCATGGTGTGAATCATTTTTGTCATAGGTACTCCTTGATAGTCCGTACAGGTTAGCGATTTCAAAAGGAGTCTGGGTAGTACTCTAGTACGACAAATTAGAAGATGCTCAAGGGTTTATAATACGGATGCATAGCCTAGGATGGTTATTGCTCGGTTGGTTGCTATTAACTGTTAAGTTGCGCAAGTGCTTGACGAGTGGTCTCTTGAGGTTGGCGGGCGTAAGTGAGGCAAGCGCATCGAAGTAAGGAGGCAAAGTTGTTCACTTCACCATTGTATTCGAGTGCTTCTTGATAAACAGTGCTTATGAATTTAGGAACCGTCATGTTTTGAGCACTAGCGATTTCCTCAAGAATTGTCCAAAAGCTCGCTTCAAGTTTTACACTGGTCGCGTGACCATCAATACGGATAGAGCGGGTGATGAACTGATAGTTGTCTTGGGGTTGCTTAGCAAAGATTTCGCACATTTTCTTTATTCATATAATTAAAGACCCATAATTATTGTGGTGTACGATTTAAAACGTCAACTGTTTTCATGCATAAAAAAACGCTCCCTTGCGAGAGCGTTGAAACATCACGAGTTGTGAAGTAAGTGCAAGTTGATTATTTAATTTGTTGCTTCAAGTACTCGCCTAGTTGCGAGTGGTGCATGATTTTTGATACCGGAAGGATAGTTTCTGCAGGTCCCCAAGCAAATACGTTGACAGGAGTATGCGTATGAGTACCCGTCCCCCATACTGTGTTTTGCTTTGTTGCATGCTCACGCGCTAGCAAGTTGCCACGGTCGTTGTAAGGAAAGAAAGCATCAAAGTCATTGATTGTCGGTACGTTCTCTTCGCTTAAGTATTTGTGTCCAGCGAGTCGGTATGGATTTGGTTTACTTGCTAATACGCGTTCTGCTTGCTCAGGCGTAATCGAAAAATCGCTATTTGCGTTCACGACTTCCGCAAACTTCTCTGGAGTTTGCTCTTTCTTATCAAGCGCTTGGAATTCACTGATCATGCCGTAGTAACTTTTCTTTTGGTTGTATAAACCATCGAGGATCTCGAACTGACCAAAGTTGAAGTTTGGCGCGTAATCCTGATTTTTGAATGCTTCGCCGTCGCGTTTTTGTGGTTTAGGCAAGTTTGCTGATGAGTAGCTAAAGCCAAAAGAGCCGGTTTCGTGGTCAGCAGTAACAATGATCAGGGTGTCATCACGGCCTTTTGCCCACTCATAAACTGAGTTTACCGCTTCATCGAATTTAAGCATTTCATGCAGCATCGTACCTGCATCGTTACTGTGGCCAGCCCAGTCAATTTGGCCGCCTTCAACCATCAAGAAAAAACCGTCTTTGTCTTTTGAAAGAATGTCGATTGCTTTGGTGGTCATTTCTTTCAGCGATGGCTGCGTGCGTTTTGGATCGTTTTTGCTTTGACTGTAGGCAATACCATCGTTCATGCCCGAGTAAGCAAAAAGTCCAAGTAATTTGTCACCTTTAGCTTGTGTGAGCATATCGCGGCTGAAAGCTAAGCTATAGCCTTGGTCTTGCGCTTCGGCAAGCAAGTTGCGTTCGTCTTTGCGTTTCGATTTTAGGTAGACATTACCTTGAGTGAGCTTTTCAAGTTGCTCGTATGTCTCTCCCTTGTCGTTTGTCGACTTTGGAATCCAATGACGAAGTCCACCAGACATCATCACGTCTACGCCTGTTTCGAGCATATCCGCCGCAATACTGTTTTCTAGGGAGCGATGTGGTTGATGAGCGGCAAATGCTGCTGGCGTTGCGTGGGTCATACGCGTATCAGAGACGAGCCCTGTCGCTTTACCTTTACTTTTGGCTTTTTCCAAAATAGTTTCGACATGGTTGCCTTGGCTATCAATGCCAATGACTTCAGAAGCGGTAGGGATTCCTGTCGCTAGCATCGTAGCTGAGCACGCAGAGTCGACGACAATTGCGTCTTCTGGATTGGTTAGTGATGATCCAATCACACCTTCTTGAGCGAGTTTGTATAACGCTGTGCTTTCGCCTTTGTAAACCGAGTTAGGTGCGTGTTTTGCGTAGGTCTCGAGTAAACCAACTTGTTGAGGACCCATGCCGTCGCCGATCATCAAAATGACGTTTTTGATTTCAGCTGAGAGTGCGTTGAAAGAGAGGGTAGATGCAGCCACTGCCGTAACGATTGGAGATACTAAGCGCTTCATTATATTTTCCTTGTTTATTGAAAGCGCAGGCATTAAAGCAATGATTTATGAAAGTTTTGTGTCGGTAATAAAAGTTTAACCAAATTGTCGTTTTTGTTTGGTTTTGCAGAAAAAATGAGTCGCTCTCTAACGTTCGTTAGTTTGGAAAGAAGAAAGCCCACAAACGTGGGCTTGGATTACGCTTAGGAGTTGAAAGCATGGACTAAAGTTATCCATTCAGTGCCTTCACAAGAAACCTAGTTTAGGGAGCAATAAACGAGCATATATTATCGGGGCACAAGAGCGGTCGAATTCACTTACGTTTGCATCATATCGTTCTTTGGCTTATTAAATTATGGGCTGCAGTAAGTGTTTGGTTCAAATAGGATTTGTTGTCGTGACGATTATCAGACTGGTTATCAGACTAATGCCAGTATGATGCCACCAACGGTAAGTGCCGCAGAAAGGTATTGACCCGCAGAATATGAGCCATCCTCTTCTTTCTCGATTTTATCGGGGTGATCCATGCCAAGCGCACCATGTGTGAAAGATTCGACCTTTTCACCAACAGATTTATCTTCTGCTTCTATTTTTTTGCTGTCGTGCTCGATTTGTTGCAGAGCGGCAAGTAGCGCTTTGCCTTCGGTCGAAAGCGTCACCTTATTGTGTTCGACTTTCAGCGGCGAAGCACTAGTTTCTTCTTGTGCAATACTTGCTTGTTTAGAGGCGACAGGTTGTTTGGCATAGCTATTAACAGAAGTGCTTCCTACTGGATTCATCGAATACTCCTTGGAACATCGACACTCGGTCACTGAGTGCGGGTAAAAAGCAGTTATATTTTTATCGGCGGCAAAGTTTATTTCTGAAGCTATTTGGATAAAAACAGGTCTGCTTTTGCCGCTTCTAGTTTCTATTGGTGATCATAAGCAAAAAATAGACCAGCAGGAAGCAGACCCTTGTCACTCTATGAACTCGAAGCGGTGTGATGATGCAACGCAACGGCAAGGTAGTAACTTAAATTGAAGACCAGCTACTTACATTGAAGATCGTTATTGCGTTTAGTTAGATGTTGATATGCCGCCATGCGGTGAGCATCTTGTACATACCGTACTGGTGGTGCGAGAACCTCTAACTGATAGTCTGTATTATCAGAAAGCACGTTATCTGTTGGGCTAATTACAACCACTTTTAAGCTCGGGTTGCGGCTTAAGATTGATGCTGCCGTACCCAACCCTTGCTCGGTGTGAAACTTGCCCGCAACATGGACAATCTGAGCGCCTGGGTTGTCGTCTAGATAGCTAACGATAGATTCCGCCATAGTTTCATCCCAAGTAACTTGAGCTGCAAACTGTTTTTCCGTCTGCTCTGGCTTACCGTGATGCATGGATGCCATGAACTTTTCTTTGTACGGACTACTACCAGTGTTGATGGCTTGTGCAATGAACATCCGCTGATCATCATCGAGCTTGTTAATGTAATCTAGCCCTTGTCGACCAATGCATCGGACAATGCTCTTTGGTGCATTTGCTGCAATGACCGGGAGATTTTTCTGCTTAGCAAACTCCACGAGAGGGCGATAGTCGCTTTCATAATTGGGCCAAGCGTTGGCTTGTTTCATTAAGTACTGTTCGCCGATCTCCCCACGTAGGTAAGCGTCAACAACAGGTTGTTTGTCGCGGGTAAATTGTTCCATAGATAACGCGAGTGAGCGGTCGTAGGACGTAAGTTGTTTGAGCATATCGGTTTGAAAGCGATGAATGCCGGCGTGTGTGTGCCATTCACCAATAAGAATGACATCTGCTTGTTGCAGCTCAATTGGCAGTTTGCTTAGAGCGATGTGCTCGCCAGAAGGGGTGTATAGTTGGTAGTCGTAAAAACTAGTGACTTCCGCTGAGGTTGCGTGAGAGTTGGTGTGCGTATATGAAGAGCAACCAGTAAGTAAGCCTGCAAAGAGCAAGCTCAAAGTAGAAAAGCGCATTGAAAAGCCTCCAAAAATGTCCGGATGATATTAATGGAGGCTGAGCAATGAATCAATATAAATGATAACTATTTGCGTTTGTTGTTTTTTTGACGTATTAATTGAGTGTTTTTTTGCGATATACACGCAACATAAAATCAGCCTCACATTGGAAAAGTGTAGCGGATTTCAACTCTTCACGAAGAGCATCGGTTGCTTTCCATGCGAATGGCGTCATTTGCAATAAATCGACTGCGGCTCCGTTTTTCAAGTCCATAACATAGTTAAGATGCTGCTGGTGCTCTAATTCAAACCCTTCAATATGTTCTGGTTCTTCATTGTGAAGACGAACTTCTTGATAAATCCGCTCACGCAGTTGGTATAAGTGGCGACTAGCAGGAGTAACCGTGACAACAACGCCGTCGTTTTTTACAACGCGCTGCAGCTCCTCAGCTTTACACGGGGCATAAATGCGCAAAATGGCATCTAAGGATTCATTTGCGAAGGGAAGTCGGTGACTAGAAGCCACACTAAAGTTGCAGTGCGTGTAACGCTTCGCCGCGTAACGAATGGCAACTTTGGAAATGTCTAAGCCATAAATCGTGGCATGGTTCGCTTGTGTTTCTATCGTCTTTTGTACTTGATCTGTGTAGTAACCTTCACCACAACCAATATCTAATAATTGATGGGTGCTCCCCTCAGTGTATGTTGCACACAGCTGCGCCACTTCTTGGCGCATTGGGTTGTAGTAATCTCCTTCGAGGAATCGACGACGAGCTTGCATCATCTCTTTGTTGTCACCAGGATCTTTAGAACGTTTGTGGTGCGCTGGCATCAAGTTAACGTAGCCTTCTTTTGCTAAGTCAAACTGATGATTGTTTTCGCACTTAAATGTTTTTTCATTTAACGCTAGAGCTTGGTGGCATAGAGGGCATTGATAGTTCATGACGATCTCGAACAGAAAGTAGGGCGGCAAATTCTATCAAAAAGCATGGTCTCAAGTGAAACAAAAAGAGCCGACTGGGTCGGCTCTTATTAAGTATTAGTGGAAGAAGTCGACTTGCTCTTTCAAGTTTCGTGCTTGTTGTTGAAGTTCAATGGCACTTTGCGAGGTTTTTGCGCTCGTGTTGCGGCTTTCTCGGTTAAGTTCACTGATAGAATGGGCATTTGCTGCAATTTCTTGTGAAACTTGAGCTTGTTCTTCTGAAGTCGCTGCAATGGCGTCGGCTTGAGAGGCTATCGACTGCACTTGTACTGCGATGGCTTCTAATGCTGTGCCCGCGTCTTGTGCTTTGTCCAAGACCTGGTTTGCACTGCGTTGGCTGTCTGTCATCATATTAACTGCATTATGAGTCGACCCTTTTAGTTTCTCGATAATTTCCACGACATCTTGAACTGAGCTTTGGGTTCGGTGCGCAAGTGTGCGCACTTCATCTGCTACAACTGCGAAGCCACGCCCTTGCTCACCTGCTCGTGCTGCTTCAATGGCGGCATTCAAGGCAAGTAAATTGGTTTGCTCAGCAATTTCATCAATCATTTTAGTGACGGTTTGAATACTCTCGCTATCGCGATTTACTTGCTCGATAGCCGTTGCTGATTGATCCAATTGATCGTTAAGTTGAGCAACGTCGATACATACGCCTTCAACAATCGCGAGACCAGACTGACTATCGGTATTTGCTGAGCGTACGTTTTCCGCAATGCTTTCGACTTGTTGTGCGACAGATTGAGCGGAAGAGGCCATTTCTTCAATCGCTGTCACAACTTGCTCGACTTCTTGTTGTTGTCGGTCGGCTTGGGTCAAATTGCTATGTGCATCGTTGGCAACGCTGGTGGAGTTGCTCTCCACTAAGTCGCTTGTTGAACGGATCTTACCAACGAGTTCATTGAGCTGACTTGCCATACTGGCGACACCCGAGCTCAGGTTCGTAATTTCATTCTTTGATGCTTTACGAGACGCTGGAATGTTCAAGCTGACTTCGCCGCCCGCTAAGCGAGTCATGTATGAGTTTAGAGTTGTGAGAGGTTGTAAGCTGCGATTCAAGAAAAGCGTCAGTACAACAAAAGTAATGATTGCCGCTACCGAAGAAATGATGGCAATGAGTGTGAGAAGCGTGTCGCTACCTTTTGTTACTTCTTTGATAAACGTACCACCTAGCAGTTTCCAGTTCCAACCTGGAACCTCTGTGTAGACAAGATACTTTTCGCCTACGTTACCTTGGTACTCGAAAGGGTAGCGAATTAATCCACTAGATTGTTCGAAAATCTGGCCAAAAGGCTTGTGACCATTGTAGTCGGCGACTTCTAGTATTGACGAATCTGAGCCGCTTTTTGCTGGATGAAGTAGGTATTTACCAAGATTGTTTTCGTCGTTATCAACGATAATGGTGTAACCAGTGTCGCCCCATTTTATCTCTTCGAGTGCATCGAATAAGGTTTGTGTCGCTTGGTCTACTGGTAAGCCAATAAACGATAGGCCTGCTACCTTTCCTGTCGCATCTTTGATTGGGGCATAGTAGGTAATGTAGCGCTCGCCATACAATTTAATTTGAGCGTAATACGGTTGTCCTGCTTTAAGTTGCTGATAACCAGGATGGTTGATGCCTAGCGTGGTTCCGACCGCTCGCTGACCTTGTGGATCTTTTAGGGAGGTGGACACCCGAATAAAGTCGTCACCCAATGGTGCGAATAGCGTTGCTATAGCGCCGGTATCACGTGTGAAACTGTCGACCAACTTGGTGTCATTAATTAAGCTTTCACTGTATTGAGTGATGTTTGGTACTTCATGTCCCATGAAGTCAACCGTGTAATTTTCGACATAGACACCGGCAAGGTAGCCATTGCGAAAAGTAGATTCGAGGACTTTAGCGGTGTGCAGGTAAGCATCGAATTGGCCAGCAATAGTTTTTGCCATTGATTCTACTTTAGATTGGTGTTCTTTCAGTGTGCTTTCCAATAGAACATCGGAAGCGTTGCGGTAAACAAGCGCTGCAATACTGCTGAAAGCAATGAATAGACACAAAGTGATCACCAGTTTCAACTGGAATCCGACACTTTGATTTCGGTATCTCTCTAACATAGACTAATTCCTGATATTTTTATTATTTATGAGTTTTGTATCGGTATGCTATCGGTTTACATGATCAATTTTTTTGATATTTATTAATGAAACCGTCAAAAGTGACCAGTAACCAATAAGTTAGTAAAGATAGGACCATCTAAGCAGAGCTTTTATTACAAAAAAAGCCGGGTATCCCGGCCTTTATATGGTGATTCTTACTGCGCTGAAATGACAGTGACAAGTTCATGTGTCTCACCTGGTTGGAGGGTTTGACCTTGCTCAATACTTGGTGCATGAACAGCAGACTCCACACACAACATGGTTTGATAACCATCGTCAGCCATGTCACCCATGCTTTGCGCACCTTCTGCCCAAGGGTTCCATAATACTGCTGAGTTGTGGCTTTGGTTGTGTACGCTTAGCGTACGATCCAATACCGGGTCTTTTACCAAAATTTTCGCTTCTGGTTGCGTGTAAACGCGATCAATGGTGTCAGTTAGTTGTAGAACATTACCACCTTGGCATACCGCATCAGCTTTCAAGCTATCAATGTACTCGGCACCCATGCCTGTCGTTTGTGCTTGCTTAATGTCTCCAACGTTTAGGTAAGTATGTAATGCGCCAGAGAAGGTCCAAGCCTCGTCATCAATGTTCATGACTTTGAGCGTCACTTTTAGCTCATCGCCCACTTCAATCACCAAACGAGCGTCAAACATATGGGGCCAAATATCGTGGATTTCTTCTGTCGGGAACAGAGCAAGTTCAACAATCACACCGTTATGGTTCTCACGATGTTCAACCAACTCCCATTCTGCGGTGCGGGCAAAGCCGTGAGCTGGAGCAGCAATACGCCCAAACCAAGGCCAACAAACCGGAATACCACCGCGAAGAGCAGCTTTACCATCGAAGACAGCTTTTTCGCTCATCCAGATCAGATCTTCTTGACCTTTAGGCGTGAACGACACGACATGACCACCGTGTAGCGAGATGCCTGCCGTTGCTTTGTCATGAATCACGCGGACGATTTTTATCTGATCAACTTCAACGATAGTGACGTTATCAGATAGCACCGTTAGGGCTGGGAGAGTTTTTAAATCCATGTGTAGTTTCCTATCGCTGGGGAGAGCTTTTAGACGCGCTTCGCACATTAAATGCAACATCGAGCCTGCATTCTCTCAAATTCCAGATACAAAAAAGGCGACTCTAGAGCCGCCTTTTCTTTAACGAAGTTATTCGCTAATTGCTAACTTTCTAATTACTTAGAGATGTGAGCGATTAGGTCTAGAACTTTGTTTGAGTAACCGATTTCGTTGTCGTACCAAGATACAACCTTAACGAATTTGTCAGTTAGCGCGATACCAGCTTTAGCATCGAATACTGAAGTGCAAACTTCGCCGATGAAGTCTTGAGATACAACTGCATCTTCAGTGTAGCCTAGAACGCCTTTTAGTTCGCCTTCAGAAGCTTCTTTCATCGCTTTACAGATGTCTTCGTAAGAAGCACCGTTAACTAGGTTAACAGTTAGGTCAACTACAGAAACGTTAGCAGTTGGTACGCGGAAAGCCATACCAGTTAGTTTGCCGTTTACTTCTGGAAGTACAACGCCTACAGCTTTAGCAGCACCAGTTGAAGATGGGATGATGTTTTGAGAAGCACCACGACCACCGCGCCAGTCTTTAGCAGAAGGACCATCTACAGTTTTTTGAGTTGCTGTAGTTGCGTGAACTGTAGTCATAAGACCAGATTCGATACCGAACTTGTCGTTAAGAACTTTAGCGATAGGCGCTAGACAGTTAGTAGTACAAGAAGCGTTAGAAACGATGTCTTGACCAGCGTAAGTGTCGAAGTTTACGCCGTTAACGAACATTGGAGTAGCGTCTTTAGAAGGACCAGTTAGTACAACTTTTTTCGCGCCAGCAGTGATGTGCTTACGTGCAGTCTCGTCAGTTAGGAAAAGACCAGTTGCTTCAGCTACAACGTCAACACCGATTTCGTCCCATTTTAGGTCTTCAGGGTTGCGCTCTGCAGTAACACGTACAGTTTTACCGTTAACGATTAGGTTACCGCCTTCAACTTCAACAGTACCGTTGAAACGGCCGTGAGTTGAGTCATACTTAAGCATGTATGCCATGTAATCTACGTCGATAAGGTCGTTGATACCTACAACTTCGATGTCAGCACGCTCTTGCGCTGCACGGAATACGAAACGACCGATACGGCCAAAACCGTTAATACCTACTTTGATAGTCATTATAGTTGCTCCACAACTTAATTTCTGATTAAAGATAACTGGTAGTAAAATTACAGAATCCAGTAAACATCTGCAAGTGATAATCGGACTTAACTTGTTTAAAGTCAAAAAAAAGCGACGCTTTTTTTAACAATTCTTTGCAAATGTACGTTTTTTAAACTTTTAACTGATTCTTCTGTAGCCCAGTTGGCGTAATATAACTGGTGAGATAAGTGCTCTTATCAAATTAATTACGCATGGTGTCCTGGTGAGAAAGTATGTGCTACAACTGTTAAGAGAAGCAAGTTTTTTGCTAAAAAAGTCAATACCAAGAACAGTAAATAAGGAGCCGAAAGTCGTGGAACAAAGCGGGAAAAAAGTGACGAAGTCAGATGAACAGTGGCGTGAGCAACTGTCTGATGAAGAGTTCCGTGTTTGCCGAGAGCAAGGTACAGAGCCTCCTTTCAGCGGTAAGCTACTGCATAATAAGGAAACTGGTGTTTATGCTTGTACCTGTTGTAATGCCCCTCTCTTTGTCTCTGATAACAAGTATGACTCTGGCTGCGGATGGCCAAGTTTTGATGCGCCTATCAACGATCAAGCGGTGCGCTATTTAGAAGATCTAAGTCACGGAATGGTACGTACAGAGATTCGTTGTGCAACGTGTGATAGCCATCTAGGGCACGTTTTTGAAGATGGCCCACAGACCACAGGAGAGCGTTTTTGTGTTAATTCTGTGTCGTTAATTTTCAACAAATCAGAACAATAACGACAAAATTGTGCTCGATAGTGTTTTATCCTTTCAATACGATTTGTTGTAAGTAGAAAACAGAGTGTAGTTTGACCCAAAGAAAAACTCCCGCTCATTGCGGGAGTTTTTCGTTTATATCTCACTGGGTATCATTGCTGGGGAATAGATACCTTTCTCTATGGCTTTCGCCACCGATTCGGCTAATTCATCCAACTGCTTATATCGCTCTGGATGACTGAAATTGAACATACGTTGGAGCTGCTTTTCATCAGCAAGCGGTACGTCGAATCTTTTCGCGACCATTGCCCATAGATACGCTTGCTCTTTGTCTCCAAGCCCCTGATGAATACTTGCCATTGACTTGAGAATGACCGGATTGATGTTGTCTTCATCAGATAAAGACAACGCGTTATTAAGAAACTCCAGGGTTTTCTTGGTATCTCGGTTGGTATAAAAAGTGGCTAATGCATATTGCATCTCAGCATTATTTAATTGGGGAGACCCTTCCATTTGTAAAAATGCGCGCCGAGCTTGAGTATCTCCCGTTTGAGACCATAAGAAATACAAAGTAGCCGGGTCTTCTGAGCCTTTTAACTCGTTTACAATGCGCTCTAGCTCATCAATACTGTGTACCAATGCATTAAAGCGTTGTCTTTTGAGAGCACTTTGATCAATAGGGGTGATTTGGGAGGCGAGTTCTAAGCATTTCCTATATTCAGCGACCAGACCGTATTCGATGATTTGGTTGGCTTCCGATGGGTTTTTCAATTGCTCAAACCGATGCCAAACCAAATTTGTTCTTGGAATTCGACATTGGCCGTCATCCATATTGAGCTGCTCGCAACGCAGTTCTGGTGTTTTTTGGCACAACTCTTCGGTTGTCACGTTACCTTCAAAACAGCCCGATAGCACAAAACATGCGAGGCTGAGAAGTAACCAGTTTGTTCTTTTCATGGCTTTGCTTGTGATCCGTTACACCAATTCATTTTCGTATTCTTGACTCAGTTTCTTAACCCGTTATGTTCTGTAGATAGAATGTAATAAGAAGGTACACTATGGACGCAGAACAACTATTACAAGCGATGACTCCAGAAGTTTATGATCGCTTAGTCTATGCAGTAGAAACGGGAAGATGGCCTGAGGGTACAACACTTTCTAAAGAGCAGCGAGATTCGTGTATGCAAGCTGTGATGTTGTATCAATCAAAACATAATACTGATGCGCAGCATATGACGGTTGCAGCCGGTGGTGAAATCAGTTTTAAATCAAAACAAGAGCTTAAAAAACAATTCAGCGGAGAAGAGAGCGATATTGTTCGTGTCAATCCGAACATTGATTAATCCTTACGCCTTATTTCTCAAAATTTTATTATTTTGATTTTGAAAGAAAAAAGCCCAAATTGTATTGGGCTTTTTAGATCGCAGAAAGCTTGAACTTACAGGCTCATTTCACCACGCAGTACTTGTTGCATTCTCTCTTTTACTTCTTCGTAAGAAAGGTTTTGGCTTAGAAGGTAGTGTAGTTTTGCCAGCGCCGCTTCGGGCGTCATGTCAAAGCCACTGATAACACCAGAGTCTGCGAGCGCACAACCTGTGGCATATCCGCCCATATTCACTTTACCTGCCAAACACTGAGTTAGGTTTACGACAATAACGCCGCGCTCAGAGGCTTCTTTCAGGTGACCAAGCAGCTCAGGGTTTTGAGGAGCATTGCCGACACCAAAAGTCAGAAGAATCATCGCATTCACGGGCTGACGAAGCGTGTTGCGGATAACTTCGTGTGAAATACCAGGGTACATGGTGATCACACCGATTGGTTGTGGCGTGATGTTGTGAACCTTAAACTCACCTTCTGGTTGTGCACCAACGGTTACGCTGTTGCTAACTTGAATATTGATCCCAGCTTCCAATAGTGGAGGAAGGTTTGGTGAAGTAAAGGCATTAAAACCGTCCGCATGAGATTTTGTGCTGCGGTTACCACGCATCAATTGATTATTGAAGAACAAAGTTACTTCGTTGATCGGGTAGTTTGCTGCAATATGTAGCGCGTTTAATAGGTTTGCTTGGCCGTCAGAACGCAGCTCTGCGAGAGGGATTTGTGAACCCGTTACAATCACTGGCTTACCAAGGTTTTCAAGCATGAAAGACAATGCTGACGCTGTGTACGCCATGGTGTCAGTACCATGTAGGATAACGAAACCATCGTATTTGTCATAGTTGTCACGAATATCATTCGCAATCTGCTGCCAGTCAGCAGGTGTCATATCTGATGAGTCAATCAGAGGGTCGTATTCGTGGATGGTGTAATCCGGCATTTCAGGACGATGGAATTCGGGCATGCTTGCTAATTGCTTTTCCATAAAGCCAGCAACAGGCACATAGCCGTGGTCGGATTTTTGCATTCCGATGGTACCACCGGTGTAAGCGATGTAGATGTGTTTTCTAGTCATCGTTTTTTCTTTCGTGTAGGGGAACAGAGGCGGGGATTATATACCTAAATAACCTTGAGATGCGAGGCTATACGCACAGCATCAGAAAGTCATCTGAGGAGATGCAAAGCCTAATAAAAAGGGCACTTCAAGTAGAAGTGCCCTTTGTAATATTGATGGAAAAACTACTGCATTTGGCAGTTCAAACAAAATGCGTATTGACCTTTAGGATCGTTGAAGCTTTGGAGCAAGCTTGCGTCTTGTTCGAATTGTTGAGCTACGGGTTGAAGACTTTTTGGTAGCAAGCTTGTTGCATCAATACCTAGAGAGACTTTCACCTGTTTCATAAACTCTTGCAGAAATAGTTCAGTAGGTGAAAGAGGCTCTTCTACCCAGTAAATGCCGTAATCGGTCACGTTCGCTAGTTTCGCCGCTAGCTCTACAGCATCATCAAAGTCACCCATTTGATCGACAAGACCAAAGGATAGTGCATCTTGGCCAGTCCAAACTCGACCTTGAGCAACTTTGTCAACTTCCTCTAGAGACATATCGCGATTCTCGCCAACTAGAGAAATAAAGCGCTTGTAACCGTGTTCGATACCTAATTGGAACACTTGAGACGCGCCCTCAGAAAGGCCAGTGGTAATACCGTCACCTGAGAACGGCGATGTGCCAACGCCATCAGTATTAATACCTAACTTGCTAAAGCCTTTTTCAAACGTGGTGATGACACTAAATATACCAATGGAGCCCGTCAGGGTTGTTGGCTGAGCAACGATTTTGTCTGCGCTCATTGAAATCCAATAACCACCAGAAGCGGCCAAACTCGACATGGATACAACAACCGGCTTACCTGCTTGCTTCAGAGCTTCTACTTCGTTACGAATCACTTCAGAAGCAAAGGCACTGCCTCCTGGACTATCTACTCGTAATACGACCGCTTTCACTTTTTCATCATTGCGTGCTTGACGCAGCAAGCTTGCGACCGTGTCACCACCAACAGTTCCGCGAGGTTGTTGACCGTCCATAATCGCGCCACTGGCTAGAACAACGGCGATGTCGTGCTGAGGTAGTGTGTAATCGGGACGAATCGTTGCAAGGTAGTCGTAGTAACCAATCGCGTTGTAGCTGTCTTTGCCGTCACTACCAAACTGTTTTGCAAATAGAGTGCGAATGTCTTGGCGTGTCGCAAGTTCATCCACTAGCCCCAGTTTGACTGCGAGCTGAGCAATATCGCCATTTACAGACTTCATCTCGTTAATCAGTTCATCCATGGTTGGATTAAGCACTTTCGCATCAATGTTTCGGTTTGTTGTTACGTCATCAACAAAAGCACTCCACAATTGAGTAACCCAGCGTGTTGCTGACTCTTTCGCCGCATCGGACATGTCATCACGAATAAACGGTTCGATAGCGGATTTATAAGTACCTACGCGAAAAACATGAGTAGAAACGTCAAGCTTTTCAAGTAACGTTTTGTAGTACATTGAGTAAGCGCTGTAACCTTTAATCAATACACCACCATCAGGTGCCAGATAAACTTTGTCAGCGTAACTTGCCAAGTAATATTGGCTTTGGTTGTAGAAATCACCTACGGCGTAAACGGGTTTGCCTGACGCTTTAAATTCGTTCAACGCTTTCGCGATGTAACGTAGTTTCGTGAGATTTGTTTCTGGCATGTCTCGCAGTGCTAGCACTAATCCAGACACTTTAGGATCGTCTTTCGCGTAGCGAATAGTATCAACGATATCGAAAAGGACGTTTTCTTTCGGTAGCTCATTACCCAAAAGGGAACCAGCAAAAGAGTCCATTGGGTTTACATAACGTCTTTGTTCGACAATTGGGCCTGAAAGGTTCATCACCAATGCCGATTCTTTTTCGACGACAGGTTGACCGTCTCCGGTATAAGTAAAGGCAAAGTAGAAAACGGCAATCATCAGCAAGAAAATTAGGTTTGCCAGTGCGAGTCTGATGAAAGTGATACTTTTCCATATCCCTTTAAATATCAAACCAATAAATTTGAAGAGTTTTTTCATCTTGTCTCCATAACGAGATAGTTACGCCGAGTCTAACAAAGTATGGGTTCTTATCTCTAAGATCTCAAAAGATAACATTTTTTTAGCTTATCACGACCACTCAACAATTGGCATATTTTCACACGAGATTGATCGGTGTTACAAAAATGTAAACGCTTGTTTGATTTTTTGGTTGAGCAGGCTTAATCTGGTCAGACCATGATAATAACAATGGATGTTAAGTGATGTCTGCCATGTACCCAAACCTATTAAAGCCACTGGACCTCGGTTTCACACAATTACGAAACCGAGTTCTGATGGGATCAATGCACACGGGCTTAGAAGAGCACAAAGAAGGATTACAGAAGCTCGCTGCTTTTTATGAAGAACGCGCGAAAGGCGGTGTCGGACTGATTGTAACCGGAGGTTTTTCTCCTAACTTACGCGGTCGTTTACACCCGTTGAGTGCTGAATTCAGCAAGCCAAAACATGCTAAAGCCCATAAAGTTGTGACAGAAGCGGTGCACAAGCACGGTGGTAAAATTGCGTTGCAAATTCTCCATGCTGGGCGTTATGCAATGCATCCATTCTCGCAAAGTGCATCTGGCATTAAAGCGCCGATTGCAAAGTTTGCTCCGAGTGAAATGAGCGACCGCCAGATAAAGAAAACCATCGACGCGTTTGCTAATAGTGCGGAGTTAGCACAGCTTGCTGGTTATGATGGCGTCGAGTTAATGGGCTCGGAAGGTTACTTGATAAACCAATTCTTATGTAAACGTACTAATATGCGTTACGACGAATGGGGTGGCAGCTATAAAAAACGTATGCGTTTTCCGCTAGAAATTGTTAAAGCGGTACGCAAGGCGGTGGGTGACAAGTTCATCATCATCTTCCGTCTTTCTATGCTGGATCTTGTCGAGCAGGGCAGCACTTTTGAAGACGTTATCGAATTGGCGAAAGCACTTGAAGAGGCTGGCGTCACGATTATTAATACGGGTATCGGTTGGCATGAGGCTCGAATTCCGACCATTGCGACTCAAGTACCACGTGGTGCGTTTACATGGGTTACGGAAAAAGTTAAACCTCACGTTTCGGTTCCTATTATCACTTGCAACCGTATAAATACGCCAGATGAAGCAGAACGCATTTTATCTTCAGGTCATGCCGACATGGTTTCGATGGCGCGCCCATTCTTGGCCGATCCTTACTTTGTTGCTAAAGCCGAACAGGAAAAAGCGCAGCTTATTAATACGTGTATTGGTTGTAATCAGGCGTGTCTAGATAACGTGTTTAAAGGTAAGCGCGCCAGTTGCTTAGTGAACCCTCTAGCGTGCTATGAAACCGAAATTGTTGTTGAACCAGCCTTTAAGAAGAAAAACATTGCAGTTGTTGGTGCTGGCCCTGCGGGCTTGGCTTGTGCGACCACACTGGCTGAACGTGGCCATAAGGTTGATTTGTTCGAAAAGAACGACCGCATCGGTGGTCAGTTCCGTCTTGCGATGCAGATCCCTGGTAAGGAAGAGTTTCGAGAGACCATACGATATTTCGCTAACCGTATTGATGAAACAGGCGTGAATCTGCACTTATCGACGGAAGCGAACTATGACTTACTCACAGAATATGATGAGATAGTGATGGCATCGGGTGTTGAGCCACGTAAAGTCAATATTGATGGAATTGATAACCCAGAGAAAGTCGTCGACTATCAAACTCTCATTCGAGACAAAACGCCAGTCGGTGAGAAAGTGGCTATCGTAGGTGCTGGTGGCATTGGCGTAGATGTCGCGACCATGCTCACAGAGCCAGTTGGACAAACATTGGATGACTGGTTGCATGAATGGGGAATCGACAAGGAGATGTCTCAGCCGGGCGGTTTATACCCTTACCCTGATGCGGTCAGCGATAAAGAAGTCTGGGTACTTCAGCGTCGTAAAGGTCGTGTAGGTAAAGGTCCGGGTAAAACGACAGGTTGGATCCATAAACGTACTCTTGAAAAACGGGGCGTACATTTAGTCGGCGGCGTGTCTTACGATAAAATTGATGATCAAGGTTTGCACATTCATGTAGACGGAAGCGCGCAGGTACTTAATGCAGACAAAGTTATCATTTGTGCTGGGCAAGAGTCTGTACGTCCGTTTGAAGATAAATGGTCTGAACTTGGAGAGAAGATTCATATCATTGGCGGAGCTGACCATGCGGGTGAACTTGATGCTGTGCGTGCGATTCGTCAAGGTGTTAAATTGGCGGTAAAACTCTAGCCTTTTAATGTGTGTTTACCATAAAAGCTGCGCTTTGAGTGCAGCTTTTTTGTATAGAACTAGTCACTGATATCTGGCAGTTGTTTGGCCATTACCACGCCAGCAAAAGTAATAAAAGAGAACACTAACACCACAGCTGAAAGGCTCAAGAAGTTCGACATAACACCAAGAGAGCTCATTAGAAGCAGCATTATCCCAACCACTGTGTTACTCACGGCTACATAGCTCGTCCGTTTGTCACCTTCTGCGATATCAACTAAATAGGTTTTTCGTCCGACTCGTATTCCGTCGTGGGCAATACAAACACAAAAGTAAAGCAGAGGAATCACGAATAGGAAGCTTTGGCTAGCGGTGACCCATGTATCGTAAACAAATAACACAACACCAAGTAGCGCGCTCATCATTGCGCCTATGACCATCACACTGCGGCTAGAGCGATCGGACATTCTTCCCCAGAAAGGACCTGACACAAAGGAGGCTAAGCCACTCGCAAACATAAAGAGAGCTAGCACCCAGAGCTGTCCACCCAGAGATTGCTGTGCCAGCACAACGTAGTACGGTGCACTCAGCGCAGAACATAAAAATAGTGTCCGCGTGATAACGAATCGACGAAAGGTCACGTCTGTCTTAAGTAACGCGAGTTGTTTAAATGCTTCGAGGACGCCATTTCGACCACCGTCTACCTCACCGGCATACTCATTAATTCGCGCATAGACTAATGCCGCGATGAGCCATATGACGCCCGCTAAGCCTAAACTCAGACCGTAAAAGCGCTCTGTCGGCTCTACGTCCCATAACCAGGCTAGTGCCAGAAGGCTAGCGAAAAGCAGCGTAACCAGGCCAGCAGCGCTTGAAGACCAGCCGTTGACTTGACCTCGTTGGTTTTTAGGGATGGTTTTGCCCAATACATCTTTTGATGCGACGGAATTTAAACCGCGTGAGAGGCTGAAGATCACAAGACATGCAACCACACCATAACCCGCAGCTGCTCCTGTTAGAGTTAATGCGACCAATCCGATTGCAAATATGGAAAGAGCCTGCAAGATGCTGCCAATTACCCAGACCCATTTTCTTACTGGAATGCGTCGGATGTAGTGCGCGATGCTAAGTTGTGGGATAAGGGATCCTGACTCACGAATAGGAACCAGCCAACCAATTAAATAAACCGGTGCCCCGAGACTTTGTAGTATCCACGGCAACGTGACTTTAGGGTTGATTAACGCATCGCCGACCTTCGTTAAAAACTGAGCGAGAATGATTTTAAGAAAGTTGCCGGGAACTTGATGACAAGCTGATTCAGGAATCGCCTTACAGGCACGGGCATCTTCGTCATTAACGATCTTTTCGTAAATGCTGTTTTGTTTGTCCTTGTTCATCAACCTGCCTATGTTCAACTTATTCATTTCGCGAATAAATTAACATTAAACCCAGATTGATGTTAAGTGAAGCACGTTATCAAGCCCACAGAAAACCGGTTGTTATTCGCAGGAGCAGATTGTGCTAAAGTGGCGTAAACAAAATAACAACGATATTCAATAAGGATTCTTTCATGGACGCTCTCGATCTTTTGCTCAATCGCCGATCTATCGCGAAGTTATCCGCGCCTGCTCCAGAAGGTAAAGCACTTGAGAACATCATTCGTGCTGGCCTTCGTGCGCCTGACCATGCGGGATTAACCCCTTGGCGTTTCGTTATCGCACAGGGCGATGGTTTGAAAAAACTGTCAGATATATTGGTAAAAGCGGCAGAAGCTGAAAATAGTGATGAAGCGGTGGTCGAAAAGGTAAAGAATGCCCCATTTCGCGCACCAATGGTGATCACGGTGATTGCTAAAGTAACAGAACATGAGAAAGTACCAGCACTAGAGCAACACTTATCTGCGGGATGCGCTGTACAAGCGATGCAAATGGCAGCCGTAGCGCAAGGCTTTCAAGGGTTTTGGCGCTCAGGTAAGTGGATGTTCCATCCAGAAGTTCATCAAGCATTTGGTTTAGAGGGTGACGATGAGATTGTTGGTTTCTTGTACTTAGGCACGCCTGGTTGTACACCGATGAAAGTTCCTGAGCGTGACCTTTCTCAGTTTGTTGAATTCCTATAACTAAAAACTTAAATAAACTGACTGTTTATTTATACAGTTTTTCTTGATTTATTAGGGCTACATTCGATAATGTGGCCCTAATTATATTTATTTCCAAAACGTTATGTCTCGTCTGTTTATTGCTGAAAAACCAAGTTTAGGCCGTGCGATTGCCGCTGCACTGCCAAACCCTCAAAAGAAAGATCAAGGATTCATCCGCTGTGGGAACGGGGATATCGTTACTTGGTGTATCGGCCACTTACTCGAACAAGTCGAACCCGACGCTTACGATGAGCGTTATAAAAAGTGGAATATGGCAGATTTACCAATTGTTCCGCAGCAATGGCAGCTCAGACCGAGGAAAAGTGCAAGTAAGCAATTAACAGTGATTCGTAAATTGCTCAAAGAAGCTAACGAAGTCATTCATGCAGGAGACCCAGATCGAGAGGGTCAGCTGTTAGTTGATGAAGTTCTGGACTATTGCAAGTTATCTAAAACCAAGAAGGAATCTACACAGCGTTTGTTGATTTCCGACTTGAACTTACCTGCGGTTAAACGTGCTCTCAGTTCTATGCGCAGTAATCGCGAGTTTATCCCACTTTCAGTTTCAGCATTGGCCCGCTCTCGGGCTGATTGGCTGTATGGTATGAACATGTCTCGTGCTTATACCTTGCTTGGTCAAAAAGCAGGGTATCAAGGTGTTCTCTCGGTAGGGCGAGTGCAAACGCCAGTTCTTGGCTTAGTGGTGCGTCGTGATGAAGAAATCGAAAACTTTGTCCCGAAGGACTATTTTACCCTACATGCTCTGATCCCATATCAAGATGCCAATGGTACTTTTGATATTCGTGCTCGTTGGAAGCCAAGTGAGGCATGTAAGCCTTGGCAGGACGAAGAAGGTCGAGTATTAAACCGTAAGTTGGTAGAAAATGTTGCAAACCGTATTGCAAATCAACCCGCAAAAGTGACAGAGTCGGAACAAAAGCAAACCAAGCAATCAGCACCATTACCTTATTCGTTATCTGCTTTACAGATCGATGCCGCGAAGCGCTATGGTATGAGTGCGCAACAAGTACTAGATACTTGTCAGGCATTGTATGAAAAGCACAAGCTGATCACTTACCCGCGTTCAGATTGTCGCTATTTACCGATGGAACACTACTCACAAGCAGGGACGGTGACAACTGCTATTGCGAATAACGCAAAAGAGTTGCAAGTTGCCGTTCAGGGAGCAGACTTAACATTAAAGTCCAAAGCCTGGAACTATAAAAAAGTGGATGCGCACCATGCGATTATCCCTACACCGAAGCAAGCTAATGTGAATGCGCTTTCCGGCAATGAGATGAAAGTGTATCAATTGATTGCGCGCCAGTACCTCATGCAGTTCTATCCGGCGGCGGTTTACGCAGAAGCGAAATTGGTTTTCGATATCGCTGGTGGTACGTTTGTCGCGAAAGGTCGTCAGTTAGTTTCGCCGGGTTGGAAAGCGCTAATGGGCAAAACTGACAAGGAAGATGAAGGTATTGATGCCGTGCCACCGCTACCCGAAGGCACCGTGTTAACTTGTCGTGAAGGGGAAATAAAAGACCGAAAAACCGAGCCACCAAAGCATTTTACCGAAGCATCGCTGTTGCAAGCGATGACCGGGATCGCCCGTTACGTTGCGGATAAAGAACTGAAAAAAATCCTTCGTGACACTGATGGGCTAGGCACGGAAGCGACTCGCGCTGGTATTTTGGACACGCTGTTCAAACGCCAACTGCTTACGCGTCAAGGTAAGTCAATTCTCAGTTCTCCTGCGGGAAGAGGTCTCATTCATGCCTTGCCAGAAGATTCAACATACCCTGATATGACGGCTCATTGGGAGCACCAGTTACAAGGTATGGCAGAGAGAAATCAAGCATATCAGCCGTTCATGCAAGCACTGGAACAACGCATTGATAGCTTGATGGCACAAGTAAAAGCAGGCCCTATCCCTGATTCATTACGTCATTTACCCAAGGTGGAACGTCCTGCGTTTAAACGTAAAAAGCGCAGTTATTCAAAGAATGGTGGCGCGACTAAATCTCGTGCAACCAAAGGTAAGCAGGCATAGGACAAGCGCGGTGTAATTAAACACCGCGCATGCTTGAAAATAGATTACTCGAACAGGTCACCGTGGTTTTGGATCGCGCCTCTTACTTCACCTTGAGTTAACACGCGTTTGTCCAGTACCTCTTTCACCTGGTTGCCCAAGTCAACTAATGTATCTCGATTCGCTTGAGTTTGGCGTTTACCAGCACTTCTCAAGCAGTAATTTAGTTCGTGCTCTTCGCTAAAATTAACCAAATCCCTATCTGCTGCCATCGTGCTTTCTCCTTATTTGTTCTACTTTTTCCTAAGTCTGGATTGGATGTAGATAAATTCAAGTTAGATTGCGTGAATTATGCTGGTGGATCACTGATGAACATTATGTTTGCCAACCAAGTCACGATTATGAAGCCTGGCTTTGATGGTATTTGGTTTAGTGATGGTTGTGTCTTAATGCTGCTACCAAGGTAACTCAGTACCATCGTAGTTAATAAATCGACCTGAAAGCTGCGGTGTGCTCAGCTCTATCACGTTCGCTAGGCCTTGCGCGGAGGTTTGCGTATCTATCAAAGCATTTGGCCCGCCCATCGCCGTTTTTACCCAACCAGGGTGAAGCGCTAAAACGGTAAATCCTTCAGGTGTTAAATCATTACTTAAGCTTTTCACAACCGAGTTAAGCGCCGCTTTCGATGAGCGATAAATATAACCGCCACCGGACGTATTTTCGGTCATGCTCCCCACTTTTGATGAGATACAAGCAATCTTTTTTATCTTGCCTTGTTGTAAGCGAGGGTAACAGTGCTCAACCAGTTTTAACGGTGCAATGGTGTTTACTTCGAAGGCTTTACGCCATTCTTCTACGTCAGTGTTTCCAAAGCCATATCCCTTGGGGCCGTAATATCCTGCATTATTGATGAGTAAGTCGATGGCAGGGAGTTTATCGGCAAGCTTAGCGACTTGTTCGTAGTGAGTGACATCCAGTTCGTGCAAAACCAAATTACTGAATTGTGAGGCTAGAGTTTGTAGTTCTGAACTGTTCTCTAAGGAACGGCTAGTAGCATGTACTTGGTGGCCTTGCTTCAGGTACAGCTCAGTTAAGCTAAGGCCAATGCCGCGATTTGCTCCGGTAATAAAGACGGTTTGACTCATACAAACACCTATGTTTTTTTGATTTCAGTTGAAAGTCATTGTGTTAGTTAAGCACAATAAAATCAACCAACCACCACGCACCAACAACAAGAGATGAAAATAGGGACAGGGCACAAAGAGAGCCAAACAGTGCGCCGAGAATAGCAAAGAAAGTAGAATTCATATGTATATTAAATTTAATTGATATTGAAAATCATTATCAATTAAATTGCGTTTTATTCAACCCTTTAAGTTGATACTATTTCGTTACCATTGTTATTAAGAATTTCTCATGCTGCCATTTATCTACCACCCGATTTATTCTCAACTTGAGTTGCCAGAGGGGCATCGTTACCCAATTATGAAATACCAGTACCTCTATGAATCGGTATTGGTGCATATGGAGAAAGATAACTGGAAAGAGCACACGCAGTTTTTCCAGCCCGAAGCATTAACTGTTGGGGAAGTAAAACGTGTTCATGACGAGGAATACGTCGAGTTGCTTGTTAGTGGAAACATGCCAGCTGCGAAGATGCGCCGAATAGGTTTTCCTTGGAGTGAGTCTCTCATTACCAGAACGCTAACTTCAGCAGCGGGCACGGCTCTGACCGCAAAAAAGGCACTTGAGTACGGAGTGGCCATTCATTTGAGTGGTGGGTATCATCACGCACACAAAGAGTTTGGTAGTGGTTTTTGTTTATTTAATGACTTAGTGATCGCGGCTAGGCAAGCACTCGAAGTTGAGCATGTCGATAAAGTATTGATCATTGACAGTGATGTTCATCATGGGGATGGAACAGCAACTTTATGTGACGATGAGCCAGATATCATCACGCTTTCTTTCCACTGTGATAAAAACTTTCCAGCGAGGAAGCCTCAGTCTGACCTAGATGTGCCTTTGGTGCGAGGAACAGGTGATGAGGATTTTTTAATGGCGTTTAAAGAAGTGGTCGATATGGCACTTAATCTTCATCGCCCTGATTTAGTTATCTACGATGCTGGTGTCGATATACATCAAGACGATGAGTTGGGATATTTTGATGTGTCGACGCAAGGGATTTTAGAACGTGATAGATTTTTAATGCAAACAATGAAATCTCGAGGTATCCCTGTCGCAGCTGTCGTTGGAGGTGGATATCGAACGAATCATGCTGACCTCGTCCCAATCCATTTGCAGCTTATCAATGCCGCTAAAGAAGTCTTTATTGATGAGTAGATACAACTAGATGTAAATATCAAATTGATTCAACACGGGACACTGGAACGAACGAAAAGGGCATTAATTTTTTGTGGGTTCTTTCTGAGTGTGGCGGAGTGCTTAGTTGCGTTCAAGAAGTGATAAGTGATTTGTACAAATCTTTTTAAGTCTGGAGATGCGAAAAAGCCCGCTAATTTCTTAGCGGGCTTTTTCTAAAAGTGGCGGAGAGATAGGGATTTGAACCCTAGATACGCTATTAACGTATGCCGGTTTTCAAGACCGGTGCTTTCAACCACTCAGCCATCTCTCCGTTGTTGAGGCGCATAATATAAGGCTTTGAAAATGTTGTAAACCCCTAGTTGAACTGATTGGATGTTTACTGCGCAAATTTGTGGTTTGTGTTGTTTAAATAAACAAAAACTCCCCAAAAAGGGGAGTTTGAATAGTATATGGATTGCTAGGTATTAATCGTTTTTAGAATAAAAACGCTGTAACTCAGTTAAACCTTGCATCAAAACTGGCAACTTCGGTGCATCATCTCTAAGTCGTTTGTAGTTTTTGTCATACAGCTTGTAGTTGCCAAACTTATCGATCACTGTGGTTTGCGAGCTAGTAATTAAGGCAAGCTCGCGAGTATCGCCCGCCAAGATCCAGCGACGACGACTTTCATCGAATAGGTTGCGACCACTACTGTAATCATATGGGTTGGAAGATACGCCGAGCATATCTTGCAACAGTGTAACTGAGAGGTCCAAGTGACTTGTGCTGTGATTAAATTCGCCAGCTAGCATTCCAGGCCAATGGATCACCATCGGAACTTGTAATTGATAACGGCTGTAGTTGCTGTTTGCTCCCCAGCTGTTCGTGTTGGTTTCGTTAAATTCACTACCGTGATTAGAAGTGATGATTACGATGGTGTTTGTCAGTTGTCCCGTCGTTTCTAGTTCATCAATAATACCTGCGATAGTTCTATCCGCCGACTTCACTGCATATTCATAAGCTTTTTTGAATCGCTCACTTGCGGGCATTTCTTCGTCATTATTTGAAGGAATCGATTCAAAATTATCAACGGTGGTGACTTCGATGTAACTAAACCATGGCTGACTTGCTTTCTCTGCTAACCATGTATTCCAGTTTGCGATAGATTGTTTATCGGTATGAGCTTGCGTGCCATCTAGGTCTTCCGCTAAGTTCAAGTCGCGGAAAATAATTTCTGAGTAGAGATCATCTTCAAACCCACTGCCACTGAATAAACCAAAGTTGTAGCCCTGATCTTTCAGTACATCGAGCAATACTGGGGAAGCACCTTGCGCCTTGATGCTTGATGCATAACTGGTCGGTAAGCCATAGAACAAACCAAAGGCCCCGTATGTATCATTACTTGAGCTGTAATGATTACGGAAGTTCTGATTGTTTTCAGCAAACTCATAGAGGTTAGGCATCTCTTCTTGGTTCAGCGCATCCGCTCGTAAATTGTTTATGCTGATCATCAACACATTGAGCTTATTAACTCGGCGGTTAAACTCAAGCTTTTCAAGAGGGTAGTTGACTAACTCTACGTTGCCTTCGTTTTCTGCTAAACGTTTTAGGTATTCCTCACGGTCAAGTAGACCATGTTTTTCCATAAAACTCTTCGCTGTCATCGGGTAAGACAACGGGAAGTTTGAACGCTGGCTAGTAATTGGGTTGTAAAAATACGCATCTGCCCAAATGTAAACCAAATGGCTGGTCATAAAGCTGAGGAAAAAGACGGCCGCGAGAGGGCGTCCTACGTGCTTATGAGATAGTTTGCGCTGTTTTCGCCATACCCATTCGGATAGTGCGAGTTGAATAAGGAAGATCAGCGGCATCACAACAAATAAATGTTGTAGGTCAGTGCTGAGTGCACTTTTGTCTTCGCTGAATAGTAACTCCCAGACAACGGGAGTTAAGTGCAAATTGATCGACTGATACGCTTGGGTATCAATTAATAATATGGTTTGCCCAACGGTTGCGAAAATCACTGCCACCAAACGGAACAACTTCCGCGATGGCAGGATAAACGTCAACGGGAATAGAACAAGCAAGTAAAGTGCGAAAACTAGAAAGCCAAAGTGACCAACCCAAGAAACCGCCAGATAAAACTGACCAAGTAACGTCTCGGGCCAAGGAGACTGAACAATGTAGCGTGTGCCTATCAACATCGATGCAACGATATTGAAGAATGCAAACCAGTGACCCCAACCAACTAGTCGAGATACACGTTCGCCGTATGAGTTTCCGCTGTCTACCATGTATGTGTTCTATTGTCCGTGATTAGTGTGTTTTTGGTGTTTCTAAAGAAGACATTAGCGCCTGAGCAAATTTTTCAGCAATCGCTTTGCGTTGTGAAGCAGCAACACGTTGATTTAAGACATTGGTTGCGATATTTCCGGCAATCATTAGCGTCAACTCAGGAGAAGCAGCATGTTTTTCAAGAACTGTTGCTACTTCAGCAAGAATTTTTTCTACTTGCTCGTCAGTATATTTAGATGTAATCGGCATAAAGACTCTAATAATGATAGTAAAAGCGGCTTATGATAACCTACAATGCCCATCAACTAAAACCTTGTAGCAAGATAAAATCACTATGAGTCTTCATCTTTCAAACGTTATTCTGCATCAACTGTGCAAAAACGATCAGGACGAGCTGGTTGTAAACTTTCGTCCAGCATCATTAGAGAACGATGCATCTACAGAAAACTTAGTCGCTGAGCTTCACCGAGTATTCCATTCTAAAGCTGGTAAAGGTTTTGGCGCTTTCCAGTCAGACAGCGAATTTCAATTTTGGCTTCAAGAAATGCGCAAAGGAGAGCGAGATTTTTACGACTTCTCACAAATTAGTGCAAATCGCTTGAAAGAAGAGTTGATTAAGTACCCATTTGCGGATGAAGGTATCTTGGTTTTCGCTGAGTATCAGAGTTTAGCAACGGACTACTTGTTCATCGGTATCTTACCAATGAATCAGAGTTTAAAAGTGACCGAAGGTTTGGACATCAGTGCGACAGATTACTTAGATATCACCAAAATGGATATTGCCGCACGCATCGACCTGTCGAGCTACGAGACCGACAAGGAATCCAATCGTTATCTGCAATACATTAAAGGACGCGTTGGCCGTAAAGTGGCGGACTTCTTCCTAGATTTTCTGCAAGCGGATATTGGCTTAGATACTAAACAACAAAACTTAGTGTTGATGCAGGCGGTGGATGATTTTTGTGCTGACTCGAAGCTAGAAAAGCAAGAAGTGAACGAGTACAAGAAACAAGTTTACGACTACTGCAATGAGCAAATTAAATCCGGTGATGAAGTTCAAATCTCAGAGCTTTCTGGAGAACTTCCTCCAAGCCAAGATGGCACAAGCTTTATGGATTTTACCAAAGAGCAAGGGTACGAACTTGAAGAGTCTTTCCCAGGTGATCGTGCGACGGTTCGCAAACTGACTAAATTTGTTGGAGCTGGTGGTGGTTTGAATATTAGCTTCGATAGTCTCTTACTTGGCGAGCGTATTTTTTATGATCCAGAGACGGATACCTTAACGATTAAAGGGACGCCTCCAAATCTAAAAGATCAGTTAAGTCGCAATTAAAATCATATCGTTAAATAAAGAGAGCAAACGGCTCTCTTTTTTTATGTGAATAAGAAACATCCATAGTATATGCTTGTAATTAATGGAGATATGCGAGGGGCAAGTGTTGCTGAAGCTAAAAGAAGGAATACGGCGGTTTGTTTGGTTCTGGTTCGTTTTGTGGTGTGTTTTAGCACTTGGCATTTGGCTGCAAGCCAAACAAACGATTCAAACGATTTCGACTGTAAATGAGTTAGGAAGTAAAGTTGAAGAAGTCAGGCACTTTTTTAACTTCGATCTGCCTTACCGTGTTAAACACGTCGACCAAATTTCACTGAAACTTCAGTTAGCTTATGCAGTTCGCTTACAGCTTGAAAGTGAGTTTTCTGAAGGGAAAATCACACCAGACATCACTCAATTACTTTATACGACCGACCGATTTTTAGAAAGTGCTCGAGCTTTTGTAAGAAGTGACAGTGAATTGATTTCGTTAGCAGAACAGTTACGAAGCAGCCGTGCTCGAACAGAAAACTCTGAGCAAATTCAGGCAATGTACTATCGCTTAGGTGCGCTTGTTTTTGAGTCTGTCTTTAGTGACTCTGCAACGAATAGCGATACTTACCGTGACTTAGACCGACTTTTTATTGAATCAGAGACGCTCTCTCCCGAAGAGCGAAGCGCTCTTCAGCGCCAGCTTGCTCAAACCTCAAGCGCACTATCTGCTCAGGCACAGGGCAGTTATTTATCTAATCAACTGCTTAATCCAGATTTCCCGAACCAGTTAACTTCGATAAATGATCAGTTGGAACAGAAGCTAATGACTTTTATTGTTTGGTTGTCTGTAATCAGTGGTTTGCTCCTTTTCCTCATTTCATGGGGAGCCTTCTCCCCAAAAACGATTCAACCGATACCACTACCCAGAACCGATGATAAAAAGTCAGAGCAAGTTGGCGATGATGAAAATGGAGCTAACGCTGTTCCCTCAGCTCAGTCTGAAAATTTTCAAAACGTCCAAATGAACGAAGAAAGTTGTAATGAGGTGAATTCATCACAAGTGGAAGTAGTGGAACGTGAGCCGTACATAGATATCAATAAAATGTTAGATTCTCTGTCTGGTGACGAGGGCGCTGTGCGGATGTTACTGGAGGTCTTTATTCAGGATCACTCTGGCGATGGCACTAAAATGTATCAGCTGTTAGAAGAGGATAAAGAGCAAGCGCAAAGAGCCGCACACAGTCTTAAAGGGGTCTCAGGGAGTTTAGGTGCAATGCCATTGCACTGTATTTCGGGTGATATTGAACTGTTGATTAAACAAGGGCAAAAAGTGCCGGAAGAGAAGTTGGCATGTTTAGATGATGTCCTAAAACAAACCATACTTTTTGCTAATAATGTTCTCAATAGTGAAAAGATAACAGAAGCGCTAACAGATTGATATTGCTCTGACTTAATGTCATAAGAGTTGAGGTAATAAAGGCTCGAACTATATGACTTAGTTCGCTTTATTCCCGTTCTATACAATTTGTTAAAGGTGTTTTCATGTCCGTTCGCCGAATGTCTTCAATGATGTTGATAGGGCTGGTTATGATGCTTTCAGGGTGCTCCCTGCTCGAAGTCAAGATCGAGAGTCAAACCGTCCCTCTTACCAAACAAGAGCTCAATATGCGTCTTTTGACTCGTGAGTATGCGCAGCAGTTTTTTGCTCAGGTTGAGCAAGCAGCAGATGCACTACACGAACAATATGAGCCTCATGATAAAGTTCATCAATCTTATATTTTACTTTGGAAGATAAATGCTGAAGAAGGCATCCAAGCTTCTGCGTATCAAGTGTCCCCAATGGCTGCACTGATTGATACATGGACTTTCACGCTACAAATGGAACAGTTCTTTACTACCGCTTCTGGTAATGAGCTCTTTGCGTCTGATGAGGCCAAGTTAGTTTCCGTTTATTTAGCGAAAGAGGTAGATAAACTGGCTCAATCTTTATTGAAGAAAGAAGCATACATCAAGACACAAACGTTTGTTGCAGAGTTCGCCAAGCAGCATCCATTCGCTGATTTAAGCATGATTAGGACTCCGGCTTACCGTAAGTGGTTAGATGCAAACCAAATTAGCGAAGAGGAAGCCGTTACAACGTTAGGCACGATGCCAGAAGCACTTGGGGATGTCTCTGATCGTCTAAGTCTGGTATCAGAACAGACACCAAAAATAATGACGTGGAAAGCGCAGTTGTTGGCCTTGAATAGCTCTGCCAGCATCGAAAAAGTCAATGCGGCGCTCAATAGTTTGCAAGTTACCGCTGATTCGATGAGGGATTTTATCGATAACAACCCAGAGTACATGCGTTATTTGGCAGAACAAATGGCGCTGGAGTTACAACCTTTGGTTGACGATATCGATCAAAGGACGGAGGCGCGTTTATCTCAGTTGGGTGAAGAACGCCAAGCTATAGAGCTGATGGTTGCCAGAGAGCGCCAAGAAATCGCACAGATCATTACCCATGAGCGCGAGAAGTTTGCTCAAGATATGGATCGAGTGTCGCAAGAGGTTGTGAATCTCGCAATGACTAAGCTGATTGAACTTGTCAAAAGTACCATCATCTACTTTATTCTGTTCATTGCCGTTATATTCTTTGCACCGCTTGGCTTGGGCTATTGGTTTGGGAAGCGTGCAGCCGTGAAAACGCCAGTCAAACAAAGCTAACGATTTGTTTTGGAAATAAAAAAAGAGCGCTTTAAAGCGCTCTTTTTTAGTATTGAATTCGAAAGGGAGGTTCTTCCTATCTCTGCGAAGTTAAGCGGTTTGCTGCTTTAATTCGCCTTCAGCTTCTTCAACTGCTTCTGCTGTTGGTTCGCACTTATCAACAAACCAACCCATGTAAGAAGTGAAGATCGTTACGATGATACATACAAAACTCAGCCACATGAACGGGGCATAAGACAGTGTAGCAACACCCAAAATACTGGCCATGTAGATACCGTTGTCACTCCAAGGGACCATACCTGAGGTTAGCGTGCCGCCAAATTCTGCGTTACGAGACAAATTCTTACGTTTGTAGCCTAGACGGTCATAGTTCTTCGCACAGATTTTTGGGGTCAGGATAAGTGAAACGTACATCGCTGAACCAAATACGTTGCCCATAAAGGCCGTACCAATTGTGCTTGTTGCCAATGAACCTGCACTTTGAACGCGTTTTTCAAACAGCTTCGCGATAGTCTCTAGCACGCCTACTTTATCTAGTAGACCACCAAAACCAAGGCCGAATACGATAACCGCTACCGACCCAAGCATTGAAGACATGCCGCCACGGTTAAGGATTGAGTCAATGAAATCTACGCCAGATGAGATTGCAAACGGAGCCCAAGCCGTGTTAAACGCGGTTAGGAAATCGACATCTTGGATCATCACTGCCCAAATAATACCTAGCAGAGAACCAAAACTGATCACTGGGAATGAAGGCATACGCATCGCTAGAAGTGACAATACGATGATCACAGGAACAAATGAGTAAGGGGTGATGTAGAACTGCTGTTCCATCGCTTTAATGACAGAGTCTACCTGGCTCATGTCAACTTGACCTGCGTAGTGGAAGCCAAATGCAGTAAACATAATGCCTGTAATAATGTAGCTAATGAGTGCTATCGGCAACATGCCTTTAATATGTTCCATCACTTCAACGTTAGACATAGATGAAGCAAGGATTACTGAATCCGATAGAGGCGACATTTTGTCACCAAAGTAACAGCCTGAAAGTACGGCACCTGCAGTGATTGGCGCAGGAACACCAAGACCTTGACCGATACCCATCATTGCAATACCTGCCGTGCCAGCCGCACCCCAAGATGTGCCAGTCGCTAGCGCAGTCAATGAACAGATGATCATGGTCGCGAGCAAAAAGATGGAAGGGTGGATTGCTTTAAGGCCGTAGTAAATAATGGTTGGAACAATACCACCAGAGATCCAAGTACCTACAAGCGCGCCAACGGCCAAAAGGATTAAAACGGCTCCAAGTCCATTGGAAATGCCATTTAGTGCTGCTTTTTCCAGATCTTTATACTGATGGCCAAGCTTTATGCCCAATATCATGACAATGAACCAACCGATGTATAGCGCTAGCTGAATCGGTAGGTCTAGCTTGGCTGTGAACGAAAATGCCAGCAGGAGAAATAAACCGAGCGAGATAAATACCTGTATCAAGCTTGGTAGGCGTGGTGTAACTTGCTTCATATGTGCCTCTGTCAATCTTGGAGCAATAGAGGAAGGCGCTCCTTGTTGTAATCGCGCATAACATACATTAACAAAAATTATATTTCGAACATTTGGTGTTTTATCTTGATGTTCGTCGGTAAAAACGTTTGCTTGTGAAATTAACTGTTGGTTTGTTTTAACTTTTTTGGTTTTAAATGTTGTGTAATGTGAAATTATTGTGCTTCATGTGTTATTTTCTCATTGAGTGGTAAGACCAATTAGGGGACTAAAGTGCTTTCCCTACTTGAAAAATGGTTAAAACCGCAAACCAAACACTAAAAAATCTCGTGTAACCCGGTTTTTCAGAGGAAAAGGTTAAAAAACGCGCTTATTTACAAAATAGGGGTTGAGATTTTGCTGTGAAAAATTAACTATGGGGTAGGTTTTTTAATACATGGAGAGTTAATACGATGAGAGTTGGTTTAGTTGGTTGGCGCGGTATGGTTGGTTCAGTCCTTATGCAGCGTATGGTTGAAGAGAAAGACTTCGACCTAATCGAACCAGTATTCTACAGTACTTCTCAAGTTGGTATTCCTGCTCCTAACTTAGGAAAAGACGCAGGCTTACTGCAAGACGCGTATGATATTGAAAGCTTAAAACAGCTTGATGCGGTAATCACCTGTCAAGGTGGTAGCTACACAGAAAAAGTTTTCCCTGCACTTCGTCAGGCTGGTTGGAAAGGCTACTGGATTGACGCGGCCTCTACGCTACGTATGGCTGAAGATTCGATCATCACACTTGATCCAGTGAACTTAAAGCAAATCCAACAAGGCATCCACGGTGGCACGAACACATTTGTCGGTGGTAACTGTACGGTTAGTTTAATGCTAATGGGGCTAGGTGGTCTATTTGAGAAAGGTCTTGTTGAGTGGACAAGCGCAATGACTTACCAAGCCGCATCTGGTGCTGGTGCGCAAAATATGCGTGAATTGATCTCGCAAATGGGCGTTATCAATGACTCTGTTAGCTCTGAACTTGCAAACCCATCAAGCTCTATCCTAGATATCGATAAGAAAGTCGCGGATACAATGCGCAGCGGCTCTTTCCCTACCGATAAATTCGGTGTGCCACTAGCTGGTTCGTTGATCCCATGGATCGATGTGAAGCGCGATAATGGTCAGAGTAAAGAAGAGTGGAAAGCGGGCGCCGAGGCGAATAAAATTTTGGGTTCTCAAAGTTCACCTGTCCCAATTGACGGTACTTGTGTGCGTATTGGCGCGATGCGTTGTCACTCTCAAGCACTTACTATCAAGCTTAAACAAAATGTACCAATGGACGAAATCGAAGAAATCATCGCCACTCATAACGATTGGGTGAAAGTGATTCCTAACGACCGTGACATCACTGCTCAAGAGCTAACGCCGGCAAAAGTTACGGGCACAATGTCTGTACCAGTGGGTCGTCTACGTAAGATGGCAATGGGTGATGATTTCCTAAATGCTTTCACTGTTGGTGACCAACTGCTTTGGGGTGCTGCGGAGCCATTGCGTCGTACTCTGCGAATTATTCTGTCTGAGAAAGCATAATCACATCAATCCTTTATTTGATGACAAAATAAAAGAGCTCCTTAGGGAGCTCTTTTTTCATGCGTCGTCTTCCGTTCGAACGACTCTTTTGTCTGGATCGGCCAGTTCACTACCACAATGTTTACAGTAAATTGCGTCAGAGTCGTGCCCTGCGTGGGAGCAGTTTGGGCATTTCACCAATACTTTGTGCGATTGCATCTCTTGGTGCAGTTCGGCAGTGAAAATACCTGTAGGTACCGCCAAAATGGAATAACCCAGTAACATGGTGAGTGATGCAAGCCCTTTACCTAGGTCTGTTTGAGGGACCAAGTCACCATACCCAACCGTTGTGATGGTCACGATCGCCCAATAAATACTCTTAGGAATGCTAGTAAATCCGTTTTCAGGTCCTTCAATGATAAAAATCAACGAGCCGAAAATCGTTACCATAATGGCGACGGAACTAAAGAAGATAAAAATCTTTCTGCGCGCCATAAGCAGTGAACGTAAGAGGATATTGGACTCTTGGAGGTATCGGACTAACTTGAGTATGCGGAATATTCGCATCACTCGCAGCGCCCTGATCACACCCATAAACGAAGCGGATGGGAAGAAGAGTGCTAAATAGGTGGGCAAAATCGCAAGTAAATCGACGACACCATAAAAACTCTTTGCGTAGGCGGCAGGTTTAGGAGAGCAATAAAGCCTTAGAAGGTATTCAATCGTGAATAGGCCAGTAAATGTGTATTCAATAAACTTCAGCTCTTTTTCCCACTCGGCCCGAACGGAGGGTATCGAATCTAACACCAGTACGATTAACGAACTGATGATCGCGATAATGAGAGCAATATCGAACGTTTTACCAGCTTTGGTATGAGTACCAAAAATGGTGACATATAGAGTATGTTTAAGAGAGTCAGTCGTCATGACAAAGCGATCCATTGTTGAATCGCTCTATCATACAATTTTATAGAAACTCAGGCTAATCCTGGAAATAAGTTGCGTAAGCCATTCGCAATGAACTCTATGCCAAGCGCGCCCAATATCAAACCCATGATACGAGTAATGACGTTGATTCCAGTTTGACCTAAAAATCGTACGATCAATGGGGCAGAGCGGAACAATAGCCATGAACAAAGGCAGAACAAACCAATCGTAATACTAATGCCCACGGTATCGAACATGCTTGGGTAGCGTGCACCATAAACAATAGTCGAACTGATTGCACCAGGACCTGCCATTAAAGGCATTGCAAGAGGGACCACACCAATCTGTTCACGACTGACGTATTCCGTTTTCTCTTGTTTGTTCTGCTTATCTTCCCCCAGTTTACCGCTCATCATCGAGAATGCGATGCTAAGTAATAGCAACCCGCCAGCCACACGAAACGAATCCAGAGAAATACTGAACATGTCTAACAGTAACTGACCAGCAAAAAGCGAAATGATCAGGATGATCGCAACAGCCACATTTGCTGTTGTTGCCGTATTGCGCTTTTCGTCTGGAGTCATATGCCCGGTTAGTGACACAAACACAGGCATGATACCAACAGGGTTTACTGCGGCGACCAAACCGAGAAAAAACTGCAAGAAGATAGCAAGTTCAAAAGTTTGCATGTTGCGTACTCATCAAAGTTCACATTAGTGAAAAGGAGAAGGGGTAATTTGGGCGTAATGTAAGGCAAAAGTTAGGTTGTAAGAAATGAAAAAAACTAACGCATTCCCTGCCATTTAAGTGAGAAAAACTAATTCTTTAATAAACTGTATCTAATCTGGAAAGGAAATGTTACGTATAAAGTTGCTGATAAATTGCGCTGTTTTACATAAACGTTAACATTCGCACATTTTTGATAAAAACCAAGGTGGTTTGTAGAGAGATGTATTCGGTTCGATATACTCTCAGTAGCACAAAGAATTGGGCCTACATGTAATTTTGTTGGTTAAAAATGAAACTTTTTTACAGGTTGTTGTAGTTTCTTTTATTTATTTGTCCATTTGCTTCTTTTTTACTCAATAAAAAATGAAAGTTAATTTATTTGTTTATCAGTGATTTATGTCATTTTGGTGTGATGAGGCACCACTTTGGTAGTATTTAGGTGGTGAGAACTGATCCAAGTCAATTTTTTTCACACTCTGAAATATTATACTCAGTCCTGAAAGCAATTTACTAAGACGTTTGTTTTCTAAGTGACTGATAAACAGTAAAAACGATAAGTAATAGCCTTAGTAAAAAGTTTTTAATATTTGTTAATTTTAGGAGATTCCCTATGCCTGTAACTAATATGGCTGAACTAGATGCAATGGTTGCTCGCGTTAAGAAAGCGCAAGAAGAGTTCGCTACTTACTCTCAAGAGCAAGTAGATAAAATCTTTCGTGCAGCATCGCTTGCAGCTAACCAGGCCCGTATCCCGCTAGCTCAACAAGCGGTAGAAGAATCTGGTATGGGTATTGTTGAAGATAAAGTAATCAAGAACCACTTCGCTTCTGAGTTTATCTACAACAAATACAAAGACGAACAAACGTGTGGCATCTTAGAAGAGGATGACAACCTAGGTACTATGACTATCGCTGAGCCTGTAGGCATCATCTGCGGTATCGTACCAACGACTAACCCAACTTCTACAGCGATCTTCAAATCTCTAATCTCTTTGAAGACTCGTAACGGTATCATCTTCTCACCACACCCACGTGCGAAAAACTCAACTAACGATGCAGCTAAACTCGTTCTAGATGCAGCAGTAGCAGCAGGCGCACCAAAAGACATCATCGGTTGGATCGACCAGCCTTCTGTTGAGCTTTCAAACGCTCTAATGAAACACGATGACATCGCGCTTATCCTTGCAACTGGTGGTCCAGGCATGGTTAAAGCAGCATACTCTTCTGGTAAGCCAGCAATCGGTGTAGGTGCAGGTAACGTTCCTGTTGTTATCGATGAAACAGCAGACATCAAACGTGCTGTTGCTTCTATCCTTATGTCCAAGACTTTCGACAACGGTGTAGTATGTGCTTCTGAGCAGGCGGCAATCGTAGTTGATGAAGTATACGACGAAGTGAAAGAGCGTTTTGCTTCTCACAAAGCTTATGTCCTAAGCAAAGCAGAAGCTGATAAAGTTCGTAAAGTGCTTCTTATCGATGGCGCGCTAAACGCGAAAATCGTAGGTCAGCCAGCAGCAGCAATCGCTGAAATGGCAGGCGTTAAAGTTCCAGCAGACACTAAAGTTCTTGTTGGTGAAGGTCTGGGCAAAGTATCTCACGATGACGCATTCGCTCACGAGAAACTATCTCCAACTCTAGGTCTATTCCGTGCTGACAACTTCGAAGACGCGGTTGCTCAAGCGGTAACTATGGTTGAGATTGGTGGTATCGGCCACACATCTGGTCTTTACACTAACCAAGATACTAACGCTGATCGTATCCGTTACTTCGGTGACAAGATGAAGACAGCTCGTATCCTAATCAACATCCCGACTACTCACGGCGGTATCGGTGACTTGTACAACTTCAACGTTGCGCCATCTCTAACGCTAGGTTGTGGTTCTTGGGGTGGTAACTCTATCTCTGAGAACGTAGGTCCTAAACACCTAATCAACAAGAAAACTGTAGCGAAGCGAGCTGAAAACATGTTGTGGCATAAACTACCTAAGTCAATCTACTTCCGTCGTGGTAGCCTTCCAATCGCACTGGGCGACCTAGAAGGTAAGAAACGTGCATTCCTAGTAACTGACCGTTTCCTATTCAACAACGGTTACGCAGATGACGTAGTAAGCCTACTAAAAGCTCAAGGCATGGAAGTTCAAACATTCTTCGATGTTGAAGCTGACCCAACACTGTCTGTAGTAGAAAAAGGTGCGGCTCAAATGGCTAGCTACCAACCTGACGTTATCCTAGCGCTAGGCGGTGGTTCACCAATGGATGCAGCGAAAATCATGTGGGTAATGTACGAGCACCCAGAAACTCACTTTGAAGAACTAGCAATGCGCTTTATGGACATCCGTAAACGTATCTACAAGTTCCCTAAAATGGGTAAAAAAGCTGAGCTTGTATGTATCACTACAACTTCAGGTACTGGTTCAGAAGTTACTCCATTCGCGGTTGTTACTGACGACAAGACTGGTGCGAAATACCCACTAGCTGACTACGAAATCACGCCAAACATGGCAATCGTTGATGCGAACCTAGTAATGAACATGCCTAAGTCTCTAACAGCATTTGGTGGTTACGATGCCGTAACTCACGCTCTAGAAGCTTACGTTTCTGTTCTTGCTAACGAATACTCAGATGGCCAAGCTCTTCAAGCACTTAAGATGCTAAAAGAGTACCTACCATCAAGCTATGCGAACGGTGCAAATGACCCAATCGCTCGTGAGAAAGTACACAACGCAGCTACTATCGCTGGTGTTGCATTTGCGAACGCATTCCTAGGTGTTTGTCACTCAATGGCTCACAAACTGGGTGCTGAGTTCCACTTGCCACATGGCCTAGCTAACGCACTACTTATCTCTAACGTGGTACGTTACAACGCGAACGACAATCCAACTAAACAAACTGCGTTCTCTCAATACGACCGTCCACAAGCACGTCGTCGTTACGCTGAAGTTGCTGACCACCTAGGCCTAAGCCAAGAAGGTGACCGTACTGCTCAGAAGATTGAACGTCTACTAGCATGGTTGGATGAACTAAAAGTTAACCTAGACATCCCAATGTCTATCCAAGCGGCAGGTGTTGCTGAATCAGATTTCGTAGCGAAACTGGATGAGCTAGCGGTAGAAGCGTTCGATGACCAATGTACTGGTGCGAACCCACGTTACCCTCTAATCAGCGAACTTAAAGATGTGTTGATGGCTTCTTACTACGGTAAAGCATTTGTTGAAGGCGAAACTTTCGAAGGTACAACTGTTATCAAGAAGAAAGCAGACCAAGAAGCAGCAAAAGCAGCACCTAAAGCAAAGAAAGAAAAAGCTGACGCGTAATTAAAAAATCGAGTGAGCAAGGTTTTCGCTAGCACGGAACCTTAATCGGGAAAAGGTAAAAGCCCCAGTCAAATGACTGGGGCTTTTTTTATTTTGGTGCAGGAGTTACATCTGGCTTGGGAAAACAGAGTTGCTGTGTATGCTTACACTTCGGTCGCAACTACTCGGCCACTGAAGTATTCATTCGCGACGATGTATGCTGTGTTGCGGACTAGTTCGTCTTGGATCTCAGCCCAGTGCCTCTCGTTGAGCTCTTCTTTTGTATGATTTACCGAGGGAATAACGCCGCCCACTCGAATGTTGAATGGTGTGAGTTCTTTTGCCCAGCTGTGAGTAAAACCTGACACCAACGCCGCCATGCTTTCAACTCCCGTAAAGTCTTCATGGTTGTCATGAGAAATGACGTTAACAATGACGCCTTTCTTGTTTCTGGCTCGAAAGCGCTCTGCTCCTACTTGGCCGTAGGTATAAAGGAAGCGTGCCGCAGACGACAAGTGATCAATGTAAGTACTCATTGGTTCTGGCGCCATTAAGCCAGGCATAGGAGAGCTGGTCCAGCAATTAACAATCACATCTGGTGTCGCACGTAGCTGTGATTCTATCTGGTCAAACAATAAGTTAATGGACGTTGTGTTATCACTACACACATTCATCGCATACACTTTGTCAGTGAAAGCGCTGATTTGCTCATAGCTCGCTCTCAAAGCGCTAGAATTTTGGTCACAAAGAATCAACGTTGCTCCAAGGTGAGCAAAGTGATTTGCACAGGTTCTTCCTATAACCGAACCTGCAGACGTGACGAGAATAATTGATTCTTTGATATCCATAGCACCTTCACTGTATCCATATGTGAAAAACAATACACCAGTGGTTTGTGCTAATAGCATGGTTGAAATTCGTTGGGTTCAGTGTGAAAGGCTTCAAACTAACGCTTTCGAGTGAGGACTATTGTGCGGTAATTTGTAAGACGTCACATTTCTGACGTGTAGGTATTGCAAGCTATTGGATAAAAAGCGGATCTCTATGCTTTAGCTTGAATTTGATGCTGACGTTGAGCCGTCACTAGCTGATTATATAGCCCAGCATCTGGGATCAGTTGTTTGTTTCGTTCGCCCAATCTGCGTCGCTCATGACCAGATAGGTTGTGATAAACCTCCTCTGGTAGGTTGAATGTGTCTTCAGGCAGGTAAGTCAGCGCATCTGGTTTTAGGTAATGGCTCAGCTTTGCGGAAGGCAATCCTGCATCGTGAAACTGTTTCGCTTGTTCAGCTGCGAGTTCATAGCTGCTGCTATCAGAACGAAGAGCTTGAGGTTGCGATAAACCCAATTGTTGGCGAAAAATACTGTCACTGGTGATGACTTCCTGGACCTCTTCAACCGGGACCACATCGCGAACATCATTAGAGAACATAGACAGAATCAGCGAGAAATCCGCACGACGACCTTCGTGTACGGCATGGTTAATACCATTACCGAACTGAAGTTCGTTGATAATTGCAGCTTTGTCTAACGTATGAATTTGCATGATGTTCCTCGCTCGATGCTCTTTTAACGGCGTGGATAAGAAGAACTTTAGTAAAAGAGGGAATTATTTAAAGGTGCTAGGGAAGGCGAAACAAAAAAGCCCGCTAAATAGCGAGCTTTTGAATAAGACTAAATTGAACTTAGGGGGAAGTATATTACTTCGCTAGGTTCTCAGCTACGAAGTCCCAGTTTACTAGAGCCCAGAAGCCGTTCATGTAATCAGGACGTACGTTGCGGTAATCGATGTAGTACGCGTGTTCCCATAGGTCAACAGTTAGAAGTGGTGTTGTACCTTCTTCTGTTAGAGGAGTAGCAGCGTTAGAAGTGTTAACGATCTCTAGAGAGCCGTCAGCTTTCTTAACAAGCCAAGTCCATGAAGAACCGAAGTTGTTGATTGCTGAATCAGTAAACTTCGCTTTGAATTCTTCAAAAGAACCGAATGCTGCGTTGATTGCGTCTGCAACTGCGCCAGTTGGCTCGCCGCCCGCATTTGGAGCAAGACAGTGCCAGTAGAACGTGTGGTTCCAGATTTGCGCTGCGTTGTTGAATACGCCACCAGTAGAAGTCTTGATGATCTCTTCTAGAGTTTTGCCTTCGAACTCAGTACCAGGGATAAGACCGTTAAGCTTAACAACGTAAGTGTTGTGGTGCTTACCGTGGTGGTAGTCTAGAGTCTCTGCTGAGATGTGTGGTTCTAGTGCGTCTTTCGCGTAAGGAAGAGCTGGTAGTTCAAATGCCATTACTCGATTCTCCATTGATTTGAAAGGATGACCTTTCGATTGCTTCCAGTGTTTTTTTATAGCTATGTCGCCTTTAAGGCTGACTTGCTAAGTATTTTAGCAAGTTTTTACTTTATTAAAACCCCGATATGAAAATATTTTAAGAGGTTAGCAGTGGTGAAGTGCTGCATTGCTCGCCAATGAGCAACCTAAAATTAAGCCTTATTAATTATATGGTTTTTATTCTGTCGTTATTGAGTAGAATGTGGCAAATAAATAAAGTTCAAACCCATGAATGAGGAAGCGATGGAAACTATCGACAAAATCAAACAGCAGATCTCTGAAAACTCAATCCTGCTGTACATGAAAGGATCACCGAAACTACCTAGCTGTGGTTTCTCTTCTCAAGCGTCACAGGCACTAATGGCATGTGGTGAGAAGTTCGCTTACGTAGACATTCTGCAAAACCCAGATATCCGTGCTGAGTTACCAAAGTACGCGCAATGGCCAACTTTCCCTCAACTATGGGTTGAAGGTGAGCTTATCGGCGGTTGTGACATTATTCTAGAAATGTTCCAAAAAGGTGAACTGCAGCCTCTAATCAAAGAAGCAGCAGCGCGCGCTGAAGATCAAGCTGAGTAATTCGTAAATACTCACATTTAGCGATAGAATACGAAGGAGCCGTACTGGCTCCTTTTTCTTTTTAGGTTAGTGGAATGAACATAAAGCTTTACTACGTGCATGACCCAATGTGCAGTTGGTGTTGGGGGTACAAACCAACGCTGGATAAACTAAAACAGCAACTGCCAGGTGTGATTCAGTTTGAGTATGTGGTTGGTGGTCTTGCGCCAGATACTAATTTACCGATGCCGCCCGAGATGCAACAAAAACTCGAAGGTATTTGGAAGCAGATTGAGCGCCAGTTAGGCACTAAGTTTAACTACGATTTCTGGAAGCTTTGTACACCAGTAAGAAGCACTTACCAATCTTGTCGTGCGGTTATTGCAGCGGGCTTTCAAGATTCTTATGAGCAGATGCTAGAAGCGATTCAGCATGCGTATTACTTACGTGCGATGCCTCCTCATGAAGAAGCCACTCACTTGCAATTAGCGAGAGAAATTGGCTTGAATGTTCAGCAATTCAAGAATGACATGGATGGCTCTTTCTTAGAAGGTGTGTTCGAAGATCAATTGAGCCTTGCAAAGAGCCTAGGTGTGAACTCTTACCCTAGCTTGGTTCTAAAAATTAACGACGCTTATTTTCCGATTGCCGTCGATTACCTGTCGACAGAACCAACCTTGAAGCTGATTCGTGAGCGTATTATTGACAATATGCCAGCGCAATAACCACAGTTATGAATAACAAAAAGCCGCTCATTGAGCGGCTTTTTCGTAACTAATGTATATCCATCCAAACAATAGTATTAAAGCACCATTGCTGCAATCCAACCAAAGATGATTAGAGGGATATTGTAATGGATAAAGGTTGGAACGACTGTTTCCCAAATGTGCTCATGTTGACCGTCGGCATTTAGACCAGATGTAGGGCCTAATGTAGAGTCAGAAGCTGGAGAGCCTGCATCACCTAACGCAGCTGCAGTACCTACCAGGGCAATCGTTGCCATCGGCGAGAAACCGAATGCTAGCGCAAGAGGCACATAGATAGTTGCAAGGATTGGAATCGTAGAGAACGATGAACCAATGCCCATTGTTACTAATAGACCAACGATCAGCATCAGTAGTGCAGCTAGAGGCTTATTGTCACCGATGCTGGTTGATAGCGATTGTACTAGTGTTTCAACACCGCCAGTTTGCTTCATTACTGCTGCAAAACCTGCTGCTGCAATCATGATGAAGCCAATCATTGCCATCATGTGTACACCTTTAGTGAACACGTCGTGCGTCTCTTTCCATGCAATAACGCCGCCGAAAGTAAACACCATAAAGCCAGCTAGAGCACCGATAATCATTGAACCCGTGTAAAGCTGAACACCCAATGCAGCGACAATACCAAGTGCCGCAACCAAGATGTGCTTTTTATTGATGACATGATCGGTTTCGTCAACGACAGTCAACTCAGTTTCTTTGTAGACACGCGGTTTACGATAGCTAACAAAGATAGCCAGTAATAGACCAAACAGCATACCTGCACCAGGCAGTAACATGGCGGTTGGGACTTGGCTTGCAACCACATTCTCCAAACCGTTGTCATGTAGGTTCTTTAACAGAATGTTGTTTAAGAAAATACCGCCGAAACCAACAGGCAAGATCATGTAAGGTGTGATCAAACCGAAGGTAAGAACACACGCGACCAAACGTCGATCGAGCTTAAGTTTCGCAAATACGCCCAAAAGAGGTGGAATCAAAATTGGAATAAAGGCGATATGGACCGGAATTACGTTCTGAGACGACATCGTAACAAGCACTAATGCCACCAACACGGCGTACTTTAAGCCAGTAGTGGAAGCGGAGTTTTCTTTGCCATTTAAGCGCTTGATAACACTTTTGGCCAGTAGATCCGTGATGCCTGATTTCGAGATGGCAACAGCGAAAGTACCTAACATGGCGTAGCTTAGCGCGATAGTTGCACCGCCACCTAGACCACTTTCAAATGCGGCAACCGTATCCCCAAGGCTCATGCCTGCGACTAGGCCGCCTACGATGGCACTAAACGTGAGGGCAACCACCACGTTTACGCGCATCAATGCTAACACGAGCATGACGCACACTGATATAACGACAGGATTCATACTTTTCCTAATATGTTGTGTTTACTTATTATTCTTCGTCGACAAGCGGCCAACCGCCGAGGGCCTTCCATTTGTTGACAATACCGCAGAATAATTCTGCTGTTTTTTGTGTATCGTAAAGCGCAGAGTGTGCTTCACGGTTATCAAATTCCATCCCGGCTGTTTTGCATGCTTTAGCGAGAACTGTTTGGCCATAAGCAAGGCCACTTAATGTAGCCGTATCAAAAGTAGCAAAGGGATGAAAAGGGACTCTTTTTAGTTTACAGCGTTCATTTGCTGCATTTACAAAACCCAAGTCGAATGCTGCGTTATGAGCAACCATAATTGCACGTGAGCAATCTGCGGCTTTTTGTTCTTTGCGAATAAGCTTATAAATTTCCTTTAGCGCCTCTTGCTCAGAAACAGCACCTCGAAGAGGGCTGAAAGGGTCACGAATACCATTGAATTCAAGCGCTTCTTTTTCTAAGTTAGCGCCTTCAAATGGTTCCACATGAAAATGAATGGTGGAGGCCGGATGCAACACGCCATGTTCGTCCATTTTCAACGTAACGGCACAGATTTCTAAAAGTGCATCAGTTTGAGCATTGAAACCAGCGGTCTCAACGTCTACTACCACAGGGAAATAACCACGAAAGCGTTTTTTCAAGGTTAGAGCTTCATTTTCTAGTGTCATGTTGGCTTATTTTTGTGTGACGAAGGCTGCATTATTGCAGATTATACCGATGAGAAAAACCGCAATTTAAGAGAAAACCGGAATTCTATTTTGCATCCAATCAATAAGTTTGTATTGCATATTATGTAGACGTTTATTCGCCATACTTTGCATCATGTAAACCGATAAAACATGAGGAAGTAAAACGCTAAGTGGCGGTTAAGGTGATTGGAACACGGTGGCTCACATTAATGGCAGTGTGACAGATAACCCTATATTGGCGAGATTTTTGCATGCCGGTTGAAGTGGTTTTATTGATGCAAATTGACGGCAACAGACTGCCGTTTAAGAGACAGTATTAGATGAAGAAATGGCTGATTACCAGTGGTGTTGTATTTTCGTTGTTTAGCACAAGCAGCTTCGCTTTGATGGGCAAACGTTATGCTGCAACTCCACAGCAATCTCAATGGGAAATGGTGGTCAATACACCATTAGAATGTCAGCTTGTGCACCCCATTCCAAGCTTTGGAGATGCGGTATTTTCATCTCGTGCGAATAAAAAAATCAATTTAGACTTTGAGTTAAAAATGCGTCGCCCGATGGGAGAAACACGTAACGTCAGTCTCATTTCTATGCCGCCACCTTGGCGACCAGGTGAACACGCCGATCGAATTACAAACCTAAAGTTTTTTAAACAGTTTGATGGTTATGTCGGAGGGCAAACAGCATGGGGCATTTTGTCTGAGCTGGAAAAAGGCCGTTATCCGACTTTTAGCTACCAAGATTGGCAGAGCCGAGATCAGAGAATTGAAGTCGCATTGTCATCAGTACTATTTCAAAACAAGTACAACGCGTTTAGCGACTGTATTTCAAACTTATTGAAATACAGTTTTGAGGACATTGCTTTTACGATTTTGCACTATGAAAGACAAGGTGATCAGTTAACCAAGGCTTCTAAAAAGCGTTTATCACAAATTGCAGATTATATCCGACATAATCAAGATATCGATCTCGTGCTGGTGGCGACTTACACAGATTCAACCGATGGTAAAAGTGCGAGTCAAAGTTTATCAGAGCGACGTGCAGAGTCACTTCGTGACTATTTTCAGTCTCTAGGGCTACCGGAAGATCGAATTCAAGTGCAAGGGTACGGCAAGCGTCGTCCTATTGCAGATAACGGTTCGCCAATAGGAAAAGACAAAAACCGCCGAGTCGTGATATCTCTAGGGCGAACCCAAGTGTGATGCATATAAAAACGCCGAAGCTGAAAGCTTCGGCGTTTTTGATTTACTGACGTTGTTAATAATATTTTAGTGGTATTTTGCCAAGCACCTTTCGGTGATTCCTGCTGTATAATTTGAATGTTAGTTTAAGCGGAATTTGGCAATGACTTCGCAATTGGTTGCGGTATCTATTTTTTCAACCTGTTTGGCAATAGCTGGATTAGGGTGACGCTTCATAAAGTCTATCAACGCCTTAGTACAGCATCCTATCGAGTCGATAAAGCTTGCACACTCTTTATTTGGGCATTGTGGGATAAGTGTTAAGACTTTCTCAGAGGCCAGTTGAAGGTATTTGAGTTCATAGTCAGTATCTCCAGCCCAACGCCAGAACTGAGCTAAGTTATGACAAGAAATCACAGAAATTAATAATCGCTCGTCCGCCTCAATTTCCACACATTCGCTGATATCTTCACTCAGGCTTAGGGCTTGCTGGTAATGAAGAATGCTGCGAACAGGGTCATCTAGTTGAAGTGCCGTATCGGCTAGAAGTGTGTGTTTTTCCCATTCACTGATCATTATCGTAATCCCGCATATCGAAGTTGCGGATAAATCTAAACGATAACTATTATCAAGTAAAGAGTTTTGTTTATAAAAGGACAGGCAGATCGCAGACCTGCCTGTAATCGGAGTTCAACTTGCAGTACAAGTGATTATTAGAAGTGCCGCTTAGCCTTCAAGACCTGCTGAAGCTTGCTTGTTTTGAATAAGCTCAATCATGTAACCATCTGGGTCTTTTACGAATGCAATGTGCGTGCTTCCGCCTTTTACTGGACCTGGCTCACGAGTCACATTACCGCCCGCCGCTTTGATAGCGTCGCAAGTTGTGTAGATATCATCAACACCAATGGCGATATGACCAAAAGCGGTACCTAAGTCATACTCAGTTTTACCCCAGTTGTAAGTCAGTTCGATCACTGCACCTTGGGATTCGTCACCATAACCAAGAAACGCTAGCGTGTATTCGTACTCTTTATTTTCGTTAGTACGAAGCAGCTGCATGCCCATAACTTCAGTGTAAAACTTGATGGATTTGTCTAGATCACCTACGCGAAGCATAGTGTGGAGAATTCGACCGTTTGACATTTTTTGCTCCTAGCTTTGATTTACAAATAGCGTTAGCTATCTGGGTATACTTTCTCTTTATATTCGCACAAATCTTCGATAATGCAGCTACCGCAGCGAGGCTTTCTTGCTACGCACGTATAACGACCATGAAGAATGAGCCAGTGGTGCACATCGAGTTTGAACTCTTTTGGCACAACTTTTAATAGCTTCTGCTCGACATCATCAACCGTTTTTCCCATCGCAAATTTAGTGCGATTCGACACGCGATAAATGTGCGTATCGACGGCAATAGTTGGCCAACCAAAAGCGGTGTTGAGCACGACGTTTGCGGTCTTGCGACCTACGCCTGGCAGCGCTTCTAACGCTGCACGATCTTCAGGAACTTCACCATTGTGTTTTTCCAACAAGATCTTACAAGTCTTGATTGTGTTTTCTGCCTTTGAGTTAAACAAACCGATGGTCTTTATGTATTCTTTTAAGCCATCGACTCCCAAATCAAGAATGCTTTGAGGTGTATTCGCTACAGGGAAAAGCTTGTCGGTGGCTTTATTGACGCTTACATCGGTTGCTTGAGCTGATAGTAATACAGCGATTAGCAGCTCAAAAGGGGAGCTCCAGTTAAGCTCAGTTTGAGGATTCGGATTGTTTTCTCGTAATCGCTCAAGAATTTCGATTCTTTTTATTTTGTTCATTGCTGACTTCCAATACCGTCTCTGCGGTTTATGAAAAAGGCTCCTATGACAGAGCCTTATCTTGTTATGCGTTAGTGACGCGAGCACGTTCTATGGTTGGTTTTTCTTCTTTTGGTTGACGTGCCTGAATTGAATTATCTATGACATTTTTGAGCGCTATCAACAGCCCAACACCGATAAATGCACCAGGTGGGAGAAGCGCTAACAGGAAGCTATTATCAAATTGGAAAACTTGGATCCGTAGAGCTGAAGCCCAGTCTCCTAGGAGAAGGTCTGCTCCGTCGAATAGTGTGCCATTACCAATTAATTCGCGCATGGCACCTAAAACAACCAAGACGCTCGTCATACCAAGGCCCATCCACAAACCATCTAGCGCAGCGGGTGCAACATCATTTTTTGAAGCATATGCTTCAGCTCGGCCAATAATAATGCAGTTCGTTACAATCAGAGGAATAAAGATACCTAGAGACAGGTACAAACCGTACGCATAGGCATTCATTAACAACTGAACGCAGGTAACGAGTGAGGCAATGATCATCACGAATACAGGTATACGGATCTCTTTTGGCACATAGTTACGAATAAGAGAAACTGTTACGTTGGATCCAACTAGCACGAGTAAGGTTGCAATACCAAGACCTAATGCATTGGTTATCGTGGAAGAAACCGCTAGTAGTGGACACAGACCCAGCAGCTGTACGAGAGCAGGGTTATTACTCCACATACCGTTTTTCATCAGTAATTTATTCTCATTCATTACTGCTCTCCTTCACAGCCTAACGGCTGGCTAAGAATGTCTTTACGAGATTGGTTTACGTAGTTAACGGTATTTCGCACCACTTTTACGACGGCTCTTGGCGTGATCGTTGCACCAGTAAATTGATCGAAATCGCCGCCATCTTTACGAACTTTCCACGAATTCCAATTGTTTTCCGTGACTTGCTTTCCTGTAAAGCTCAGGATCCAGTCGGTGACACGAAGATCGATTTTATCGCCCAGACCAGGGGTTTCTTGGTGGTTTAGGACGCGTGTCCCCAAAATATTGCCCTGATTATCAATCCCAGTAATTACTTTTATCTCACCATTGTAGCCATCTGGCGCGATAGATTCTATTGCGATTGCTGTTGGTTCACCATTCTTCGTGGCGAGGTAGGCTGGCATCGCACGTAATGTCCCCAGATCTGGAGACGTGACCATTGTACAAGCTTGCGTGAGTGCGTTGTCATGCATGCTTTCTGGAATGACTTGATTCAAAACAGAAAGTAATTGTTTTTGCTCTTGTACCTTGATTTGGTCTTTTGTTAGGTACTGAGTCAGGGCGACTAATCCGGTTGTTGCACAGGCAAATATCGCGAGTGTCAGACCATTTTTTCTAATAGCGGTTAACATGTTTACCTCAGTGACCGTAAGTTCTAGGTTTGGTGTAGTAATCGATCAGTGGCACACACATATTTGCAAGCAACACTGCAAATGCAACACCATCTGGGAAACCGCCCCAACTGCGAATTATAAAGACCAAAGCACCAATAAGCGCACCGAAGATTAAACGTCCTTTGACGGTGGTAGACGCCGAAACGGGATCGGTTGCAATAAAGAATGCGCCAAGCATGGTTGCACCAGATAACAAGTGCAAAATTGGCGACGCAGTTTCCCCTGGCGTCAGCAACGTGAACACTAGGCTAAACAGAGTCAGACTCGCAAGGAAACCTGTTGGAATATACCATTGGATGATACGCTTTTTGATCATGACTATGCCGCCAAGAAGGTAAGCAAGGTTTACCCATTGCCAACCAATACCACCTAAGCCATCAAATATTGGCTGCGACATTACTTCGCTTGGAGTGGCACCTGTAAGAATGCCAGTCTTAAATGCATCAAGTGGTGTCGCCATTGTCACGCCGTCAACTCCTGAGCGAACTTGCTGAAGTGATAAGCCGTCGTAATCATAGCCCGTAAAAATTAAAGAGAGTGTATCTGCAAAATTTACATGATCAGGTATGAGTGATGTCGGTGCACTCCAACTCGTCATTTGTACTGGGAAAGAGATCAACAAGACCACATAAGCGACCATTGCAGGGTTGAATAAGTTTTGTCCAAGGCCACCATAGAGGTGTTTAGCGATTACTATCGCAAAAATAAGCCCGATCACCATAATCCACCACGGAGACCATGGTGGTATAGCAACGGCTAATAACCAAGCGGTAACTATTGCACTGTTATCACGTAGCGCTCTCATTGGTGAGCGTTTACGACAGATCATGACTAAGGCTTCAAGGGATACAGCGACTGCAATGGCAAAAATCAGCTGAATAAGCGTACCCCAGCCAAAGAAGTAGGTTTGAGCTACTAAACCTGGAAGTGCGCAAAGTGCCACCCATTTCATTAAGTCTGGCGTACTACGACGACTGTGGGTATGCGGTGAACTGGCAATAAAAAACGACACTACTCGTTCTCCTCAGTATTATTTTTATTAGCTTCTTGTTGCGCTTTGCGTGCCTTCGCGCGCGCAATTGCTGCGGCAACCGCGGCTTTCTTCGGATCCACTTCTGGTTCTTCGGAGGTTGCTTCTTCAACAGGCTCTGTTTGCGTTTCTTGCTTCGCTTTGCGCGCTTTGGCTCGAGCGATGGCAGCAGCCACGGCGGCTTTTTTCGGATCGTCGGTTTGCTCGGCAGGTGCTTCAGCTTCTTCCGCTTCAGTTGAGTCTGCTTGTTTCGCTTTACGCGCTTTGGCACGTGCAATGGCAGCAGCCACTGCGGCTTTCTTCGGATCGTCGGTTTGCTCAGCAGGTGCTTCAGCTTCTTCCGCTTCAGTTGAGTCTGCTTGTTTCGCTTTACGTGCTTTGGCACGTGCAATCGCGGCAGCCACGGCGGCTTTTTTCGGATCTTCGGTTTGCTCGGCAGGTGCGTCAGCTTCTTCCGCTTCGGTTGAGTCTGCTTGCTTCTCTTTGCGCGCTTTGGCTCGAGCAATTGCAGCGGCAACTGCGGCTTTTTTCGAATCGTCGGTTTGCTCAGCAGGTGCGTCAGCTTCTTCCGCTTCAGTTGAGTCTGCTTGCTTCGCTTTACGTGCTTTGGCACGTGCAATGGCAGCAGCAACCGCGGCTTTTTTCGGATCGCCGTCTTGCTGCGCAGACGTTTCCGATTCTACAGATTCAGTTGAATCTTCTTGTTGTGCTTTTTTCGCTTTAGCTCGGGCGATGGCGGCCGCAACTGCCGATTTTTTATCATCAGCGTTATTGTCTGGCGTTTCGCCTTGTTCTTTTTGCGCTTTCCGTTCGCGAGCAAGACGTTTGCGTTCTTCGCGCAGTTTTGCCATTTCTGAGTTATCAGGTTCACTAGAGCCTGCTTTAGCTGCTGCCGCTTGTTTCGCCTTCGCTTTGGCAATGGCTGCCGCTACGGCTGGTTTTACTGCTGGCTCTGTTTTTTCTGTGGTTTCTGTCTTTTGAGCTTTCACTCGTGCGATTGCTGCTGCTATCGCATCATCGCCGCCAGAAGACTTCATCTCTTTACGGCGTTGATCGGCAGCTTTCTTGAAGCGATTTTCACGTTCTGCTTTTTCGCGTTCCATACGCGCTTTTTTCTCTTCGAAACGCAGTTTTGCTCGCTCTGCAGCTTCCGCTTCTTGTGTTCTAGTTCGAATTTCTGCTTTCGCTTGGCGGTAGTACTGTACGAGCGGAATTTCACTTGGACACACAAACGCACAAGCGCCGCACTCGATACAATCCTTTAAGTTTAACTCTTCGAGTTTGTCATACTCTTCAGCTTTTGCATGCCATTGCAGTTGTTGAGGCAGCAGCGAAGCAGGGCACGCTTCTGCACATTGGCTACAGCGAATACATTCCATCTCATACTGGTGCGGAGAGATCTCACGACGAGTCGGAGCAAGGATACAGTTTGCTGTCTTGGTAATCGGCACTTGGGAGTGAGGAAGGGTAAAGCCCATCATTGGCCCACCCATAATTAAACGCTGTAACTTCTTATCTGCTTTATAGCCAAACTCATCCAACAGTGCTTGTACTGGTGTCCCTAACAATGCCCAAACGTTGCGTGGTTGTTTGAAGGTTTTACCAGTGAGAGTCACGATGCGCTTTATCATCGGTTCACCGTCGATGACTGCGCGTTTTATAGCGTAAAGAGAACCAACATTCTGAACCAAAATACCAATATCGGCTGGAATCGCGCCACTTGGTACTTCTTTATTGGTTAAAATTTTGATCAGCTGTTTTTCACCGCCAGAAGGGTATTTAGTCGGGATAACGCGAATAACGATATCTTTGTTTATAGCCGCAGCTTCTAGCGCTTTGATTGCTTCTGGCTTGTTGTCTTCAATGCCAATAATCGTGAGCTTTGGTGTCAGGATATGTTCGACAATTTCGATACCTTGAATAAGCTCTTCGGCATGTTCTTGCATGAGCTTGTCATCAGACGTGATGTATGGCTCGCACTCTGCTGCATTAACGATAAGAATCTCGGTACGAGCAAAACCTGATTGGATTTTTTTTGCAGTAGGGAAGCCTGCGCCACCCATACCAGAAATACCAGCGAGACGAATAACATCAATCAGTGCGTCAGGGGTTTCTTGTTGGTAATCTGCGACGGGGTTTCTTTCACACCATGCATCGTTACCATCAGGCGTGATGACAGCGCACAATTCACTTAACCCAGAAGGGTGCGCGACAGTTCGTGGCTCAATCGCGGTGAGCGTACCTGATGTTGGAGCATGCACTGGAACCGTAAAGCCGGTCTCCGATTGCGTTAATGGCTGACCTTTTAATACGTAGTCACCTTCGGCAACCAGTAGGTTACCCGCTTTACCAATGTGCTGTTTTAGCGGCAATACAATTTCTGACGGGATAGCCGCATGAGCGAGTTCAGTTTTGTTGGACTGCTTTTTATTTTCTGCCGGATGCACACCACCTGGGAAATCCCAAAGCGCGCCTGTACGAATTTGTTCAATCAAAGACAACATGTGAAACCTTACTTAATTGAATCTTTCACGTTCGCTGCATTGTCGGCAGCATCCGTAATGTTAAGTACCGGAATGGAGTGAAGTTGCCACTTCCAGCTTTCTGTGGTCGTTGCCACAGGAATCATTTCAATACAATCAGTCGGACATGGGGCAACACACAAGTCACAGCCCGTACATTCGTCTTTGATTACGGTATGGACCGCCTTTGTTCCGCCTACAATTGCATCCACCGGACACGCCTGAATACACTTAGTGCAGCCAATACACATGTCTTCATGAATAAACGCAACGGTTGGAATTTTGCTGTCGAGATCGTGCGCAGATTCTTCTGGCTCAACACCCATTAAGTCGGCGAGCTTTTCGATTGTTGCCTGACCACCAGGTGGACATTTGTTTATGTGGTCGCCATTTGCAATTGCTTCAGCATAAGGGCGGCAACCAGGGTAGCCACATTGACCGCATTGAGTTTGCGGTAAAATGGCGTCGATTTGATCCACAATAGGGTCCGCTTCAACTTTAAAGCGAATAGAAGCAAAACCAAGTATCGCGCCGAAAATCGCAGCCAGAACCGCTAACGCGATAATCGCAATTAAAATCGTACTCATCGCTTACTTCACCAAACCTGTAAAGCCCATAAAGGCGAGTGACATTAAACCTGCTGTAATCATTGCTATTGATGCACCTTTAAAAGGTACAGGAACGTCGGCGGCGGCTATGCGCTCTCGCATGGATGCAAAAAGTATCAACACCAATGAGAAACCAACAGCGGCGCCGAAGCCGTAGATGATCGATTCAATAAAGTTATGGTTTTCATTAATGTTAAGAAGTGCCACGCCCAATACTGCGCAGTTTGTTGTGATCAGCGGTAAGAAAATGCCAAGCAAGCGATAAAGCGTCGGGCTGGTTTTGTGCACAACCATTTCGGTGAACTGCACCACAACGGCTATCACCAAAATAAAACTCATGGTTCGAAGGTACTCAATACCCAGTGGACGAAGGATGTAGCTTTCCACTAAATACGCACACACTGACGCGAGCGTTAGCACAAAAGTTGTCGCTAAGCCCATACCTATTGCTGTTTCCAGTTTTTTGGACACGCCCATGAAAGGACATAGGCCCAAAAACTTCACCAGTACAAAGTTGTTCACCAGCACAGTGCCGACCAACAACAAAACATATTCGGTCATAGTTATTACGTTCTTAAAATCCGATCTTGATATTATCGTGTTTTGTGACACCAATAACAACCAGTGAACGATGTGGTTTTACATACACGATGGAAAAATAGTCGTCTATTTGATCTATTTTGATGAATCAATAAGAAATTGAATCGTTTGCTGAATGTATTGTTAGCGAGAGGATACTACCTATTAATTTTCATCTAATGTGTGATTTTAAAAAAAGCCCGCCTCTCCCAGGTAGAAAAGAGGGGCGGGCAATGCATATTTACAAGCTAATTATTTAAACTTTCTGAGTGCTTGATGGACTGTGTTTATATCTTATTCGTGAAGGTACGAGTGATGACGTCTTGCTGTTGCTCTGTCGTTAGAGAGCTAAAACGTACCGCATAACCAGACACTCGAATCGTCAACTGAGGGTATTTCTCTGGATGTTCAACCGCATCCAATAACATCTCTCGGTCTAGAACGTTGACGTTAAGGTGTTGACCACCTTCAATCGCAATGCCCTCGTTGCTTGCTTCGTGATGGAAGTAACCATCCATTAGCGCGGCTAGGTTTTTCTTCTGACTTAATTCATCTTTACCCAGTGCGTTAGGCACAATTGAGAAGGTGTAAGAAATACCATCTTTCGCGTAAGCAAACGGCAGTTTAGATACCGATGCCAAAGACGCAACCGCCCCTTTTTCATCACGACCGTGCATTGGGTTTGCACCCGGGCCAAAAGGCATACCTGCGCGACGGCCATCTGGTGTATTACCCGTTTTTTTGCCGTAAACCACGTTAGATGTGATCGTTAGGATCGATTGAGTTGGCACTGCTTCGCGGTAGGTGTGCATCTTCTGAATTTTCTTCATGAAGCGCTCAACCAGATCACAAGCGATGTCATCAACACGGGCATCATTGTTACCAAATTTTGGATAATCACCTTCGATTTCAAAATCAACGGCGATGCCATCTTCATCACGAACAGGCTTTACCGTTGCGTATTTAATTGCCGCCAAAGAGTCAGCGACAACAGACAGACCTGCAATACCACACGCCATGGTGCGGTGCACGTCGCGATCCATCAATGCCATCAGTGACGCCTCGTAGCTGTAACGGTCATGTGAGTAATGGATGATGTTCAACGCTGTGACGTATTGCGTTGCTAGCCACTCCAACATATTGTCGAAACGAGGCATCAAAGCGTCAAAGTCGAGAATTTCATCTTGAACTTTGTCCACTACCGGACCCACTTGCGCTTTCGATTTTTCATCGATACCACCATTGATGGTGTAAAGCAGTGCTTTTGCAAGGTTGGCACGTGCACCAAAGAATTGCATGTGCTGACCAACAACCTGCGGGCTCACACAACAGGCAATCGCGTAGTCGTCATTGTCGAAATCAGGACGCATTAGATCGTCGTTTTCGTATTGAACCGAAGAGGTATCAATCGACACTTTTGCAGCATATTGTTTGAACGCTTCAGGCAATTGCTCTGACCAAAGAATCGTCATATTTGGTTCAGGAGCAGGGCCCATAGTATGTAGCGTATGTAAGTATCGGAATGTCGTTTTAGATACTAGTGTACGGCCATCAACACCCATACCTGCCATGGCTTCGGTTGCCCAGATTGGGTCGCCAGAAAACAATGAATCGTATTCTGGTGTGCGTAGGAAGCGAACCATGCGTAGCTTCATGATGAAGTGGTCAATCATTTCTTGCGCTTGTGATTCATCAATCAAATCGTTTGCGATATCGCGCTCTAGATAGACGTCTAGGAAAGTCGAAGTACGGCCCAGTGACATTGCTGCGCCGTTTTGCGATTTAACCGCCGCTAGGTAGCCAAAGTAGGTAAATTGGATCGCTTCTTGTGCTGTTTTTGCAGGTAGCGACATATCAATGCCGTATTTCAGACCCATTTGACGAATGTCTTCAAGTGCTTGAACTTGATCGGCTATTTCTTCGCGAAGACGAAGTGTTTTCTCAAGATCGTTGCCTTGTTCTAAGAACGTTTGTGTTGAATTGTATTGTTCTTTTTTGTCTGCTTTTAAGAAGTCGATACCGTATAGGGCGAGACGGCGATAGTCACCAATGATACGACCACGGCCATAAGCATCAGGAAGGCCCGTGATGATGCCGGATTTACGACAGGCTAGAATTTCTTTGGTGTAAAGGTCGAAACACGCTTTGTTGTGAGTTTTACGGTATTCAGTGAAGATTTTTTCAACCGTTGGATCCAATTCGCGGCCATAAACTTCGCACGAGTTTTTTACCATGCGAATCCCGCCATTGGCGATGATTGCACGTTTTAGCGGTTGATCAGTTTGTAAGCCAACGATCTTTTCCAGATCTTTGTTGATGTAGCCTGCATCGTGGGAAGTGATTGTTGAGGGCAAGTCTGTGTCAAAATCAATAGGGGCGTGTGTGCGGCTTTCTTGTTTTATGCCTTCAAGCACTTGGTTCCATAATGCTGAAGTGGATTTGCTAACCTCGGCTAAGAAAGACTCGTCTCCCTCATAGGGTGTATAGTTTTTTTGGATGAAGTCACGAGTGTTGACAGAGTTTTGCCATTCACCAGCAGTAAATCCAGCCCATGCATCTAGCATGTCAGTTGTCGGAATAGTCATAAGTAAATCCCTAAGTTATTGATAATTAGAATGGAGGCGACGAGTAGGACGGAACCATTCTTAACCCTTTTAATCGTATGGATTTATTTGATATGAGTAAAATGAATGCTTTTCATTTTTTCAATGATTAAATTGCATTAATAATAGATTCAATTGGTTATGATTGTTTTTTGCTAGAAAAGAGACAGAATTAAATGTGTGGTACTGTGAGAACACTATCTATGACAATGTTATGAGTTCTGTAATTTGAACTTATTTCGGTGTGATTTTATGACGCCTAGATTGGCTTAGATTTCATGGCGATTAAGATACAAAAAAAGCCGTGTCTTGCGACACGGCTTTTCTATAATCTGGCTCCTCCTGCTGGGCTCGAACCAGCGACCTGCGGATTAACAGTCCGTCGCTCTACCAACTGAGCTAAGGAGGAATTGCTTTGCTTGAAAGCGGGACGAATCTTACCGAGCACTCAAACTACTGTCAACAGTAAAAAAATACATTTTTAGAAAAAAATATTGAGTTAAGGGCTTTACTTTTCTGTATGGCTTGCCAGTAAAGGCTCGAGGTTAGTTATCCACTAAATTTGTGGATAAGTATGTTGATGAGATCTGGGTAAAGAAAATTGATATGCAACTAAGTTTTTATTTAATGAATCTTTAGTCAGAGTTATGCGTAAAATAAGCAAATAAAACAGAGATTTATCGATGTTAATCAAAAGGTATTCAAAGTGGATAAAAATCAATCTTTTGGGGATAAGAAAGTTTTAAGCTAATTTTTGGGGAAAAGTTGTGGAAACTATAATGTAAAGAATGTGTGTAGCTCTTCAACTAGGGCGAAGTACTATATCAGAGTCACTTTTGTATGGCTATAGCATTCTAGACAAACAAGAAAATTTATTAACAATGATGGTTAAATTCTCGATAGACGTAGATTTCATTAGCTAAGGTGTATATATATACAGCCAAAGCGCAGTAAAATTGAGGAAGGGTATGAGTAAAGTCTATGAATTGGTCTCCGATTATCAGCCGTCGGGCGATCAACCAGGAGCGATCAATCAGTTGCTTGAGGGGCTCGATGCTGGGCTAGCACATCAAACCTTGTTGGGGGTCACAGGCTCAGGTAAAACCTTCACACTAGCGAATGTGATTGCTCAAGCCCAACGACCTGCAATATTACTTGCGCCAAACAAAACGCTTGCTGCTCAGTTATATGGTGAGATGAAGTCATTCTTTCCTAATAATGCGGTTGAGTATTTTGTTTCTTACTACGATTACTACCAACCTGAAGCATACGTTCCCACAACAGATACTTTCATTGAAAAGGACGCTTCGGTTAACGCCCACATTGAGCAAATGCGACTGTCTGCCACTAAAGCTTTATTGGAACGGAAAGACGCTATTATCGTTGCTTCGGTTTCAGCTATCTATGGTTTGGGTGATCCGGAATCCTACTTACAAATGATGCTTCATTTGCGACGTGGAGATGTGATTGATCAGCGTGATATGCTTCGTCGCTTAGCGGAGCTCCAATACTCGCGCAATGATGTTGCTTTTGAGCGAGGGCAGTTCCGTGTCCGTGGCGAGGTGATTGATATATTCCCTGCTGAATCAGACCAAGACGCTGTGCGCGTTGAGATGTTTGACGATGAGGTGGATTGCATCAGTGTGTTCGATCCATTGACAGGCGTGGTGAAACAACGAGACTTGCCGCGCTATACCATCTATCCCAAGACGCACTATGTGACGCCAAGAGATCGCATTCTTGAAGCGATTGAAAATATTAAAGTCGAACTAGAAGTGCGCAAAAAGCAGCTTCTAGATAACAACAAGCTACTGGAAGAGCAGCGAATTAGCCAGCGCACTCAATTCGATATCGAAATGATGAATGAGTTGGGCTTTTGCTCCGGTATCGAAAACTATTCTCGTTATCTCAGTGGACGCTCGGAAGGTGAGCCGCCACCAACCCTGTTTGACTACTTACCTCATGATGGCTTGTTGATCATCGATGAATCTCACGTGACAGTACCGCAGATAGGTGCCATGTATAAAGGCGACCGTTCGCGTAAAGAAACGCTGGTGGAGTTTGGTTTCCGGTTACCTTCAGCTTTGGATAATCGTCCACTGAAGTTTGAGGAGTTTGAAGCACTAGCGCCACAAACGATTTTCGTCTCTGCTACTCCTGGAAATTACGAACTAGAAAAATCGGCGGGTGATGTAGCGGATCAAGTCGTTCGTCCTACAGGCTTGCTTGACCCTGAGTTGGAAGTTCGTCCAGTAGCGACCCAAGTCGACGACCTATTGTCTGAGATCCGTATTCGCGCTGCTAAAGATGAACGAGTTCTGGTTACAACACTGACCAAACGAATGGCTGAAGATCTCACCGAATACCTTCACGAACATGATGTTAAGGTACGTTATTTACACTCAGACATTGATACTGTTGAGCGTGTGGAAATTATCCGTGACCTTCGTCTTGGGGAATTTGACGTGCTGGTGGGAATAAACTTATTGAGAGAGGGCCTGGATATGCCAGAGGTCTCGTTAGTTGCAATTTTGGATGCGGATAAAGAGGGCTTCTTGCGGTCTGAACGCTCACTCATTCAGACCATTGGTCGTGCTGCACGAAACATCGAAGGTAAGGCGATTTTATACGCTGACCGAATCACCAACTCAATGAAAAAGGCGATGGATGAAACTAACCGTCGTCGCGAGAAGCAGGAAGCGTACAACGAAGAAATGGGTATTTCGCCACAAGCGCTCAAACGAAATATCAAAGACATCATGGAACTTGGCGATATCACTAAGTCTAAACGCCAGCGTAACACTAAACAGGTACCATTATCGAAAGTGGCGGAGCCTTTGCAAACTTACGAGGCACTGTCCCCTCAGCAGCTAGAAAAAGAAATCAGTCGACTGGAGGCAGCGATGTATCAGCATGCGCAAGATTTAGAATTTGAGTTAGCGGCACAAAAGCGTGACGAGATTGAAAAACTACGAGCGCAGTTCATCGCAAATAGTTGAACAAACTTACCGATTTAACTATCCAAGCATTTTAGGTCGCTTGTAAAAAAAAGAAGCCAATAGGCAGTCGGGTCTATTGGCTTGTTTTGTGAACATATCGTTCACTAACAACGTCAGTTGGCTAGGTGACCCGAGGGGTCACTATCGTTACAGCATGGTTTGTGCCACTTTTTAAATAATTGATATTATTTTTGAATTTTTTCCTTTGCCCATAATTTAGCTAATGTTATTTGCAAAATGCAAAGCGTAATGCGATTATTGTTTAAAACACAACAAAATAATAGCTAGGTTATGCAACAAAAACCCGAAGGCCCAAAGTCTCGTTACCTTTTAATGGTCGAGGACACCGCATCTGTTGCGGCTCTGTACCGCTCATACCTGACACCGCTTGGCATAGATATCAATATTGTCGGCACAGGTAGGGATGCCATTGAGAGCCTAAATCATCGAATTCCAGATCTTATTTTACTCGATCTCCGTCTGCCAGATATGACGGGGATGGACGTTTTACATGCCGTTAAAAAGAGTCATCCCGACGTACCTATAATTTTTATGACCGCTCACGGTTCTATCGATACCGCTGTTGAGGCCATGCGTCATGGCTCACAAGACTTTCTAATTAAACCGTGTGAAGCAGACCGTTTACGTGTCACGGTTAACAATGCAATTCGTAAAGCGACCAAGCTAAAAAATGAAGCCGATAATCCAGGTAATCAGAGCTATCAGGGGTTTATCGGCAGTAGCCAAACCATGCAGCAGGTTTACCGTACGATAGATTCAGCGGCGAGCAGTAAAGCGAGTATTTTTATCACAGGTGAAAGTGGTACTGGTAAAGAGGTATGTGCCGAGGCTATTCACGCAGCAAGTAAACGTGGTGACAAACCTTTTATTGCAATTAACTGTGCTGCAATTCCAAAAGATTTGATTGAGAGTGAACTGTTTGGTCACGTAAAAGGGGCCTTTACTGGCGCTGCGAATGATCGTCAAGGGGCAGCTGAGTTAGCGGATGGCGGCACACTTTTTCTAGATGAGCTTTGTGAGATGGACTTGGATTTACAAACCAAGTTGCTACGATTTATTCAAACGGGCACATTCCAAAAAGTGGGTTCCTCAAAAATGAAGAGCGTGGATGTGCGCTTTGTTTGTGCCACTAACCGTGATCCCTGGAAAGAGGTACAAGAAGGTCGATTCCGTGAAGATTTGTACTATCGTTTGTATGTCATTCCTTTGCATTTACCGCCTTTACGCGAACGAGGCGAAGATGTTATTGAAATTGCATACTCACTGCTAGGTTACATGTCACACGAAGAAGGAAAAAGCTTCATACGTTTTGCGCCTGATGTCATCGAGCGATTCAACAGCTATGAGTGGCCGGGTAACGTTCGTCAGTTACAAAACGTGCTACGCAATATCGTTGTTCTAAACAACGGTAAAGAGATTACGTTGGACATGTTACCGCCACCGTTGAATCAACCGCTTGACCGTCCGTCGTCTGTGGCTAAATTAATTGAGCCGAAAGCGATGACCGCATCTGAGATTATGCCATTATGGATGACGGAAAAAATGGCAATCGAGCAAGCGATTGAAGCATGTGATGGCAATATTCCTCGAGCGGCGGGATACCTTGATGTCAGTCCGTCGACGATTTACCGCAAGTTACAGGCATGGAACGGCAAGGAAGAGCGGCAAAAAGTATGAGTGTAAATGTATTAAATCAGCAAAAAATAGATGAACTGTCGATGGAAATTGGCAGTGACAACGTACCTGTACTGTTCGATATCTTCCTAGGAGAAATGGATACCTATATCGAGAACTTATCCCAACTGCAGGGGGCAGAGCGATTAGCTTACTCAAAAGAAATCAGCCACGCGTTGAAAAGTAGTGCTGCGAGCTTTGGGGCAGATCGCCTTTGTGAACTGGCTATGTCCATAGACAAAAAAGCGAAAGCCGGTGAGTTGACTGCGGAGTCTGAGGAGTTAGAGGTTATGTTCGATCTTTTGCACGAAACTCGAGATGCTTATCGCTCTTGGCGACAGTAACTATTTATTCCTATTAACCATTTTTTCTTAGTAAACATCTGTTTTTACTGGATGCCTGAACTAAAACCCTTCGATGACAGAAGGGTTTTCATTATCAATAAACACCTTAAAAGAGGGCGCTAGCCAGGTAACGTGCTCTTAAATAGAAAGTTGTAGCTGATTTTCAATCGCTAGTTTGAGCTTGTTTCTATCGTGACGCCAGTCTCGGTTAGAGGAGGCGAGTGACTCCGTCACTACATTCCATTGACTTAAGACGTCTTGCTCGGTTTTCTCTGCTAGAACCACGTCTATTTTTCTTCCTTGACAGGCACGTTCACACCATTCTAATTTTTGAGCCATCGTCATTCGTCCCGCTGGGCCGTATTCTGGACTCAGGTTAGCAACAAAAATGACTTTTGCTTTTGTGTTTGCTGCAATCGCTTTGCCGAGTTCAGGCAGCAATAAAGGAGGCATGATACTAGTTAAAAAACTGCCAGGGCCAAGAATAATCGCGTCCGCTTCCGCCAAAGCTGTGATGGCTTCTTTGGTAGCAGGCACTTCTGGTGAAAGATCCAAACGTCGCAAGTCTGCTTTCATTTCGTCGACATTTGTTTCTCCCGTAACCCACTTCCCATCTACGGATAACGCGGAAAGATCCGAAGGGTGTTCGGACATAGGAAGGATGTTAACGTCGACTTTTAACATATTGCGAATCAGATTAATGGCATCTAAAGGTCTGACCGATAAGTTATCGAGTGCAGTAAGCATCAAATTACCAAGATTATGACCATCAAGTTCGCCAGTGCCTTTGAAGCGATATTCAAACATCATAGAACTGATCGAAGGCTCTGTAATGAGCTGATTAATACAGTTACGTGTGTCTCCCCAAGCGATTCCTCCTTGGCAGTGACGAATTCTTCCTGTTGAACCACCATTGTCAGTCGTGGCAACAATCCCAGTTGCATTGCTGCCAAAATCTCGTAATGCGGCCAGCATTCGACCTAAGCCATGACCACCGCCAACAGCGACCACTTTTTTATCTGTGTAGATATTCATTATGTTCTTCTAATAATCTAATAAAAAACGGCTACAATTTATCTTAAGGAGTGTCTTAAAGGTACTCACTTAGCGGTAAATTGTGTCTCTAGAGAGTTTTTTATCACTCAAGTCTGGATTCCATTACAAATATTAAGTATTTTACACCGCAAAGCTATCAGAGATTTCATATCTCTGGTTGCCATAACTCCGAGCTCACTATTGCTAAGTCCTTGGATAAGCGTTTTGAGCCAGTGGCATACTGTCACAAGGGCATGATTGGAAATGGCCATGCCTCCCGTGTTTGGAAAGGTGTTCCGTGGCGCAACAATTCGAAGACAAATTTCATCGTAAGTTTTATTACTTGCGTCTGTCTGTGACCGACGTATGTAATTTCAAATGTACCTATTGCCTTCCTGATGGCTATAAGCCTTCGGGCAATAAAAACTCGTCTTTTTTATCTCTCCCTGAAATCAAACGGGTCGTAAAAGCATTCGCTGATTGTGGCACGTCAAAAGTGCGCATCACTGGTGGTGAGCCTAGCTTACGCAAAGATTTTACCGACATTATCCATTCAGTAGCGGCGACGCCTGGCATTCAAAAAGTTGCAACGACAACCAATGGCTACCGCATGGCAAAACAAGTCGCAGACTGGCGTGAAGCGGGTTTAACCCACATTAATGTCAGTGTGGATAGCCTTGACCCGCGTATGTTTCATCAAATCACAGGTGAAAATAAGTTTACTGAAGTCATGAATGGTATCGAACGTGCGTTCGAGGTCGGTTATGAGCAAGTAAAAGTTAATGTGGTGTTGATGAAAGATCTGAACCATCACGAGCTGCCAGCGTTTCTTAACTGGATAAAAGATCGTCCAATCCAACTGCGTTTCATTGAGTTGATGCAAACGGGTGAGATGGATGAGCTATTTAATAAGCACCATGTATCCGGAGTGGCAATTCGTAACCAGCTAATTGCAAATGGTTGGTTGCTGAAAGTGCGCTCGCATAATGATGGTCCTGCGCAAGTATTTGTTCATCCTGATTACAAGGGTGAAATAGGTCTTATCATGCCTTATGAAAAAGACTTTTGTGAAAGCTGCAACCGACTGCGCGTTTCTGCGATGGGTAAGCTGCACCTATGTCTGTTTGGAGACCACGGTGTAGAATTGCGTGATCTTTTGGAACGTGATGAGCAAGAGAGTGAGCTTATTGAACGTATCCAGGCGCAGTTGCAAACCAAGTCGGTAAGCCATTTCTTGCATGATGGCAATACTGGTATGACGCCACACCTCGCGTCTATCGGCGGCTAACTTCATTCAATTTTTAGAGCGAGTTCACTGATAAGCTGGCTCTAACTTTTTCCGAATCGATACCAAGCGTATCAAAGCTAATTAAGAGAATAGGTGAACAAATGGGTCACGCTGAAAGCAAATTCCAACCTGCAAATATTGCCGTTCTAACGGTATCTGACACTCGTACTGAAGAAAACGATACCTCTGGTCGTTACCTTGCTGAACATGCTCAAGAAGCGGGTCACAACGTAGTAGACAAGCAAATTGTTATTGATGATATGTACAAGATCCGCGCGATTGTTTCTCAATGGATTGCTGATGAAAGCGTACAAGCGATCATGATTACTGGCGGTACAGGTTTCACCTCACGTGATAGCACGCCAGAAGCACTTAAGCCTCTATTTGATAAAGAAGTTGAAGGTTTTGGTGAGTTGTTCCGTATGGTGTCGTACGAAGAGATCGGTACGTCTACGATTCAGTCTCGTGCGATTGCAGGTTTTGCTAACCACACCGTGATCTTCGCAATGCCAGGTTCAACTGGTGCGTGCCGCACAGGCTGGACAAAAATTATTAAACAGCAGTTGGATGCAAGTCATCGCCCTTGTAACTTCATGCCACACCTATCTGTATAACCTTTCCTAAAAGCGAAGGAAAAACAATGACCCAATTTACACATATCAATGCTTCTGGCGAAGCAAACATGGTTGACGTGTCAGCAAAAACGGAGACGGTTCGTGAAGCTCGTGCTGAAGCATTTGTTCACATGGCCCCAGAAACACTTCAACTGATTGTCTCTGGCCAGCACCATAAAGGTGATGTATTTGCGACGGCTCGTATTGCTGGTATTCAAGCTGCGAAGAAAACCTGGGATTTGATTCCACTTTGTCATCCGCTACTACTCTCTAAAGTTGAAGTTCAACTGGAAGCTATCGAAGCAGAAAACAAAGTTCGCATCGAATCAGTATGTAAACTTGCGGGTAAAACTGGCGTGGAAATGGAAGCGCTCACGGCAGCTTCCGTTGCTGCTCTAACGATTTACGATATGTGTAAAGCAGTACAAAAAGACATGGTTATTGGTCAAGTTCGTCTATTAGAGAAAACGGGTGGTAAATCTGGTCACTTTAAGGTGGAATCATGATTAAAGTACTTTTCTTTGCTCAAACTCGCGAGCTGATTGGCATCGACAGTGTCGAGTTAGACGGGCCGTTTGAAACGGTTGAATCAATTCGTGCACATCTAGTGGAAGAAGGCACTGAGAAAGATGGCAAGTGGGATTTAGCGCTCGAGCCAGGAAAGCTACTTGCTGCAGTGAACCAATCCATCGTCCCTCTGGATACACAAGTAAAAGCAGGTGACGAAGTTGCGTTTTTCCCGCCGGTAACTGGGGGTTAAGATGGATTCTCGTGTTTCTGTACAAATTGAAGATTTTTCGGTTGAGCAAGAATATCAACGTCTATCTGAAGGGACGGCTGCCGGCGCTGTCGTTACATTCGTTGGTAAAGTTCGAGATATGAACCTTGGGGATAATGTCATTGGTTTACATCTAGAGCACTATCCGGGGATGACAGAGAAGAGCTTGAGCGACATTTGCGATCAAGCTGAGTCTCGCTGGCCACTATTAGGTGTACGCGTGATTCATCGTGTCGGAGACATGGATAGCGGTGATCAAATTGTATTTGTGGGCGTTTCCAGTGCGCACCGCGGCGCAGCATTTGATGCTTGCGAGTTCATTATGGACTACTTGAAAACCAAAGCACCATTTTGGAAGAAAGAACGCACGACGAATGAAGATCGTTGGATTGAGTCGCGCGATACTGATCACCAAGCTGCACAGCGTTGGGAAAAATAGAACCCACTCCTCATTCTAGTGAAAAAAGCTAAGTGTCAATGGCACTTAGCTTTTTTTGTATTTATCTTCATTGTATTGCTCACTTTGTTTCAATATTTCCTATCTTTTGTCTGGTGATATTCTTCACAATAAAAGTTTTTTGCCCAATATATAAACAATTATTTGTTAGACTTGATTTGTCATAAATGTTAAATGATGTGTAAATATCTAGCATAAGATGCTAGTAAATGGTTTAAACTCAGATTAATCGAAAGTTTCGCCTGTTAAATGTCGCTTCTGGTCTTTATTTGGCTGGTGAATGCTTTGGGGTTAGAGTTTACTGCTAGATATGTGTGGTTTAGTCAGCATTATTGGTTTTTTTGCTACATTTTTATGGCAAATTACTTCAATGATTGCTAATGTGTGCCGCAGTCTTTGTAAGGTTTTAGACTTTTGTGCTCAGAAAGTGCACTAAAAAAATCTAAAACTCTGACCGTTCCAGGCCCTTACAAAGAAGTCATGGATGCTAACGAAAAAATTTGGAGTTTTACGCATGTATAAGAATAAAATCACGCGCGCTTTATTTATTGGTGCTGGTCTTTCTCTCGCTCTAGCTGGTTGTGGTGAAAAGCCTGCGGAGAAACAAGCTGCTGAGCCTGCTCCGGCTCCAGCCCCTGAAGCTAAATCTGATTCTAAAGAGCCAAAACTTGCTGCTGTTCAAGAATTGGTGCGTGGTAACGGTACAGAAGTTGCGACAATAGACCCTCATAAATCTCAAGGTGTTCCAGAATCCCACGTGATTCGCGATCTTCTTGAAGGCCTTGTAAACCAAGATGCGGACGGTAACACTATCCCTGGTGTTGCAGAATCTTGGGAAACTGAAGACAACAAAACATACACTTTCCACTTACGTGAAGACGCAAAATGGTCAAACGGTGATCCTGTCACTGCAGGTGATTTCGTTTACAGCTTCCAACGTGCAGTCGATCCAGCAACCGCCTCTCCATATGCTTGGTACATGGAATACACCAAGATGAAGAACGCAAAAGACATTGTTGCGGGTAAAAAAGATAAGAGCGAGTTAGGTGTTAAAGCGGTTGACGACCACACGTTAGTGGTTGAGTTAGATACTGCAGTACCATATTTTGTAATGATGATGGGCCACACGACAGTGAAACCTGTTCATCAAGCAACTGTTGAAAAGTTCGGCGATCAATGGACGAAGCCAGAGAACTTTGTAGGTAACGGTGCTTATGTTGTTGACAACTGGGTTGTAAACGAGCGTTTGGTTCTAAAACGTAACGAACAGTACTGGGACAACGAAAACACGACGCTTGACCAAGTTACTTTCCTACCAATCGAGAACCAAGTAGCGGAAATGAACCGCTTCCTAGCGGGTGAAATCGACTTCACGAACGAGCTGCCTACAGAGCACTTCAAGCGTCTGAAGAAAGAGCACCCACAAGAAGTGTCTGTAACCGGTAACTTATGTACTTACTACTACATCTTCAATACGAAGAAAAAGCCGTTTGATGATGTTCGCGTGCGTAAAGCAATTTCTTATGCGATTGACCGTAACATTGTGACTGATGCGATTTTAGGTCAAGGTCAAAAGCCAGCTTACTTCCTAACACCTGAAATTACGGCAGGTTTCAACCCAGAAATTCCTGCATACGGCAAAATGACGCAAGAAGAGCGTAACGCAGAAGCTGCGCGTCTATTGGAAGAAGCGGGTTACGGCGCAGACAACCCTCTTGAATTTAACCTTCTATACAATACATCAGAGAACCACAAGAAACTTGCGGTTGCACTGGGTTCAATGTGGAAGAAGACACTTGGTCTAGACGTTACGCTAGAAAACCAAGAGTGGAAAACTTACCTATCTACCAAAGATTCTGGCAACTTTGAGGTTGCTCGTGCAGGTTGGTGTGGCGACTACAACGAAGCTTCATCTTTCCTAACGCTGATGATGAGTAATAACACTACTGGTGGTATTCACTACGACAGCAAAGAGTACGATGCGATCATGAACAAAGCATTTGCTTCAACTTCTGACGAAGAGCGCCAAGCACTTTACCTAGAAGCAGAGAAGTTGATGGCAAAAGATATGCCAATCGCACCTATCTACCAGTACGTGAAATCACGTCTACTATCACCGAAAGTTGGTGGCTTCCCAGTAAATAACGCGGAAGACAAGATTTACTCTAAAGATCTCTACATCACAGAGTAATTCGTAACTCGATAGAACTATAAAAATGAGGCTCTACATGTGAGAAATTGCATGTAGCGCCTATCTTTAGTCCAAAAGAATTGGACGACTTCTTTAATTTAACTGTCACAGACTGAAAGAGTGAGTTTATGCTTAAATTCATCGCAAAAAGGATATTTGAGGCGATCCCAACAATGTTGGTTTTGATCACCGTATCTTTCTTTCTTATGCGCTTTGCACCGGGAAACCCTTTCTCGACAGAGCGTCCATTGCCACCCGAAGTAATGGCAAATATCGAAGCTAAATATGGCTTGGATAAACCTGTATTTGAACAATACACCACGTATTTGACCAATGTTATCCAAGGTGATTTCGGGCCGTCATTTAAATACCTTGATTACTCAGTAAACGAGCTGATCGCGGTTGCCTTACCTGTTTCGGCTAAAGTGGGCTTCATCGCCTTTATCTTTACTTTGATAATGGGGGTTACCGTCGGTACCATTGCTGCGCTCAAGCAAAATACTTGGATTGATTACACCATTATGTCGACTGCGATGCTTGGTGTGGTAATGCCATCCTTTGTATTAGCGCCTGCGCTTATCTACATATTCTCGCTTCACTGGAATATCTTCCCTGCGGGCGGTTGGCAAGATGGTAGCTGGCAGTATTTAGTGCTTCCTGTTATTGGTATGTCGCTACTGTATGTTGCTACTTTTGCTCGTATTACGCGTGGTTCGATGATCGAAACCTTAAACAGTAACTTTATTCGTACGGCACGTGCTAAAGGTCTAAGTTACCGTTACATCATTATCAAACATGCTCTGAAGCCGGCACTTCTCCCTGTTGTTTCTTACATGGGTCCAGCTTTCGTAGGTATCATCACCGGTTCCGTTGTTATCGAAACCATTTTTGGTCTGCCTGGTATTGGTAAACTATTCGTTAACGCTGCGTTTAACCGTGACTACTCGCTAGTAATGGGGGTAACCATTCTGATTGGTTTCCTATTTATTCTATTCAACGCGATTGTAGATATTTTACTTGCAATGATTGACCCGAAAATTCGCTACTAACAGGGACGTTTGGTTATGTTAACGAAAAAAGAAAACCTAGAAGCGATTGAGAAATTCTCCGAAAACTTGGAGATTGAAGGTCGCAGTCTTTGGCAAGATGCTCGTATCCGTTTCATGCGCAACAAAGCGGCGATGGTGAGCTTATTCCTTCTTGTTCTAATGACGTTGGCGGTTATTATCCTGCCAATGATCGCACCGTACACATTTGATGATACTGACTGGTACGCGATGCACGTTGCACCGAATGCTGACCATTGGTTTGGTACTGACAGCTTAGGCCGTGATTTATACGTGCGTACGCTAATTGGAGGTCGTATTTCGTTGATGGTAGGTGTTATGGGTGCATTTGTAGCGGTACTGATTGGTACGCTCTACGGCGCAGCATCTGGTTTCATCGGCGGTAAAGTTGACCGCGTAATGATGCGTATTCTAGAAATTTTATACGCGGTACCGTTTATGTTCCTGGTGATTGTACTGGTAACATTCTTCGGTCGTAACATCATGCTGATCTTCGTTGCGATTGGTGCTATCGCATGGCTAGATATGGCGCGTATCGTACGTGGTCAGACTCTTAGTCTACGTAGCAAGGAGTTTATCGAAGCGGCACATGTGTGTGGTGTAAGCAACTGGAAAATCATTACTCGTCATATCGTACCGAACGTACTGGGTATTGTAGCGGTATACTCTACGCTGCTTATCCCAAGTATGATTCTAACGGAATCATTCCTATCATTCCTTGGTCTTGGTGTTCAGGAACCAATGACAAGTTGGGGCGCTCTTCTACAAGAAGGTGCACAGACAATGGAAGTAGCAATCTGGCAGCTGGCATTCCCAGCAGTGTTCATGGTTGTGACGCTATTCTGCTTCAACTACGTTGGTGACGGCCTGCGCGATGCGCTGGATCCAAAAGACAGATAATTAAAACATAAGATTAAGGAAGCAATGATGAGCTTATTAGATGTCAAAGATCTGCGCGTCGAATTCACCACGCAAGATGGTATCGTAACCGCAGTAAACGATTTGAACTTCTCTCTCAACCAAGGCGAAACCTTAGGTATCGTTGGAGAGTCGGGATCAGGTAAATCTCAAACCGTATTCGCAATCATGGGCCTTTTGGCTAAGAACGGTATTATTTCTGGTAGCGCAAAGTTTGAAGGTAAAGAAATCCTAAACTTACCAGAAAAAGAACTGAACAAAGTGCGTGCGGAACAGATCGCAATGATCTTCCAAGACCCAATGACATCACTGAACCCTTACATGAAAGTGAGTGATCAGTTGATGGAAGTGCTTATGCTGCACAAAGGCATGGGCAAAGCGGAAGCATTTGAAGAATCAGTACGCATGCTGGAAGCGGTAAAAATCCCTGAAGCGCGTAAGCGTATCACGATGTACCCGCATGAGTTTTCAGGCGGTATGCGTCAGCGTGTAATGATCGCGATGGCGTTGTTATGTCGTCCTAAACTGCTTATTGCCGATGAGCCAACAACAGCACTTGATGTGACGGTACAAGCACAGATCATGGACTTGTTGAATGAGCTGAAATCTGAGTTCAACACAGCGATCATCATGATCACGCACGACCTTGGTGTGGTTGCAGGTTCGTGTGACAAGGTGCTGGTGATGTATGCAGGCCGTACCATGGAGTACGGCAACGTAAACGAAATTTTCTATAATCCAAGCCATCCTTATGCGGAGGGTCTGCTGAAGGCGATTCCTCGCCTCGATACTGAGGGTGAAATTCTGCCGACCATTCCTGGTAATCCACCAAACTTGCTTCGTCTACCGCCGGGCTGCCCTTATCAAGAGCGCTGTCACCGTGTGATGGATCGTTGTAAGCGCGAGGCGCCAATTCTGACACCATTTGGTGATGGTCGTCAGCGTGCATGTTTTTCTGAATGGGAGGCTTGGAACAAATGAACGCAGTAGACAAAAAACTAATTCTGGACATTTCTGAGCTGAAAGTTCACTTCAGCATTGCCTCAAAGTCGGCATGGCCGTGGTCAAAGCCTTCGAGCCTGAAAGCGGTAGATGGCGTGAACGTTCGACTATACGAAGGGGAAACGCTTGGTGTAGTAGGTGAATCAGGTTGTGGTAAATCGACGTTTGCTCGTGCCATCATTGGTCTGGTTGAAGCTACTGACGGCCAAGTAGTTTGGTTGGGTCAAGACCTTACTAAAATGAAAAGCGTTCAGCGCCGTGAGACGCGTAAAGAAATTCAGATGATTTTCCAAGACCCATTGGCATCGCTGAATCCGCGTATGACTGTTGGTGATATCATTGCTGAACCTCTTGAGACATTCTATCCAGAACTGTCTAAGCAGGAAGTGAAAGATCGCGTTAAAGAGATGATGGCGAAAGTTGGCCTATTACCTAACGTGATTAACCGTTACCCACACGAGTTCTCGGGTGGTCAGTGTCAGCGTATCGGGATAGCGCGTGCGCTTATCCTTAAGCCTAAGATGATCATTTGTGACGAGCCAGTATCGGCGCTTGATGTATCTATTCAAGCTCAGGTGGTTAACCTACTTAAAGAGATTCAAAAAGAGTTAGGGCTTTCTCTGGTATTCATTGCGCATGACTTGTCTGTCGTTAAACACATTTCAGATCGCGTTTTAGTTATGTATTTAGGTAATGCCGTGGAACTTGGCGAGGCCGAGGCTCTGTTTGCTGATCCTAAGCACCCATATACGCGTGCGCTGATGTCTGCGGTTCCGATCCCGGACCCGGATATTGAGCGCAATAAGAAAATCCAAATGCTAGAGGGTGATCTTCCTTCACCTATCAACCCACCGTCGGGTTGTGTATTCCGCACTCGTTGCCCACAAGCAACCGAAGAGTGTGCGAAGACAAAGCCAACCATTTTAGGTAATGACGTTCACGCGGTATCTTGTTTACACGTTAGTGTATAAATTCAGCCTGTGACGGGCTTAAGCGCGACACCTTCATCGGGTCGCGCTTTTTTTATGTGTCTGATTTATACATTCGAATTTCTTGAACATGATGTCCTAAGTTCGATGATTCTCTGTTTGATAGGAAACGCTAATATAGACACAAACAGAACGAGAGGAGAGCAATCATGGGTAAGTTGGTTGAAGGTGTTTGGCAAGATGTCTGGTATGACACAAAATCAAATGGTGGCAAATTTGTGCGCGAAGATGCCGGATTCCGTAACTGGGTTAAAAACGACCCTGATGCGGAGTTTACACCAGAGTCCGGTCGATACCATTTGTATGTCTCTCTTGCTTGTCCGTGGGCACATCGAACCCTCATTTTCCGCAAGCTGAAAGGTTTAGAACCACATATTGATGTCACGGTCGTTTGCCCTGATATGCTCAGCCAAGGTTGGCAAATGGGGCTTCCTGAGCCATTGTTTGGTCACACGCGCATGTATCAAATTTACACGCAGGCCAAACCCGATTACACGGGCCGCGTAACCGTGCCTGTACTTTGGGATAAAAAGACCAATACTATTGTGTCAAACGAGTCGTCAGAGATCATTCGCATGTTCAATTCGGAATTCAATGCGTTAACAGGGAATCACGACGACTACTATCCAGATCATCTAAAACACGTTATTGATGAGTGGAACGATTTTGTTTATCCAAATGTCAACAACGGAGTGTATCGTTGTGGCTTCGCGACTACACAAGAGGCGTATGAAGAAGCGTTTGATTCTTTGTTTAATGCGTTAGATAAAATCGATGCTCACCTAGCTACGCATCGTTACTTAGCAGGGAACACAATTACTGAGGCGGATTGGCGTTTGTTTACGACTCTTATTCGTTTTGATGCGGTGTATGTGGGGCATTTCAAGTGTAACAAGCAGCGCATCGCAGACTACGAAAATATACAAGGCTACTTAAAAGAGTTGTATCAAGTAAAAGGCGTCGAAGATACGACGGATTTCTATCACATTAAACGCCACTACTACTTCAGCCACACTGGGATTAATCCGACGCAAGTTGTACCAAAAGGGCCTGATTTAGACCTAAATACTCCTCATGGAAGAGAAAGGATTGGCTAGTTTGCTGCTTCCATCGCAAATGAAAAAGTACTTAACGGTTAGCAATGCCGTTAAGTACTTTTGTGTCATCTAAATACCGGGAGTAGGAAGTTTACTTTTTCATTCATCGCCACCTTACTTAGCGCGTACGATGTCCATCACTAGCTTTCCGTCCACTTTTACAGGACCGTCCTCTTTAGCGCCGAGCGTATACTCAAACACACCAGTCTTCATGCCACCTTTCTCTCCGTGGACCATTAACATCAGCATATCGCCTGATTCTACTGGTTCCATCAAAATTGCATTTACGTTTTCATTCTTTCCCATTTTTAACGGAGCGTAGCCGATAACAGGACCAGGCTTCATTGATTCGTCTGTTCGGTGGACAACCATCCACCCATTGTCATCAGCATGAGCCATTTCAGCGGTCACCGTTCCTCCGGACATATCTTGATCGACGCCTTTAATACTCGAGGCGGAAAAGCTGAATGAAGAAAAACTAATCAGAAACGCAGCTAAACCAAACTTTATCAGTGATGTATTGATGAAATCCTTCATATATATTCCTTAGCAGTCAATGAGTTTGTGCATTGCAGTAGCTTTTACGTATTTCCTAGCAAAAAAGTTTAGCTAAAACGTAAATAATGCCGATAAATTGAACAGGGGCCGTGCTGCCTTGGAGCCAATGTATTTTGGGGAATGGGTCAATCGGTGTAAGAACAAGCGCGAGCATTGTCGATTAGGTGTGGTGGGGCGATAGGGAGAAAAGCTTTGCGCACCAGTAATTATAGGTTGTGCAGTGATTGGTATAAAAAACAAATAAGTGTTCTGGCCAGCAATAGAAAAAGCCCTCGACGAATCGAGGGCTTTGTATCTATATCTAACTAGATGTCAGAAGCGATTATTTAGCTTCTTGGTCTGCTTGGATAGCTGTTAGAGCGATGGTGTACACGATGTCGTCTACTAGCGCTCCACGAGACAAGTCGTTTACAGGCTTACGCATACCTTGCAGCATTGGACCGATAGATACTAGGTCAGCTGAACGTTGTACCGCTTTGTAAGTTGTGTTACCCGTGTTTAGGTCTGGGAATACAAATACTGTCGCTTTACCTGCAACTGGAGAGTTTGGTGCTTTAGAAGCAGCAACGTTTTCCATAATAGCAGCGTCGTACTGTAGAGGACCGTCAATGATAAGATCAGGACGTTTCTCTTGAGCCAGTTTTGTTGCTTCACGTACTTTATCAACGTCTGCACCCTTACCAGATTCACCAGTAGAGTAAGAGATCATTGCAACGCGTGGTTCGATACCGAATGCTGCTGCAGAGTCGGCAGATTGGATAGCGATTTCAGCAAGCTGTTCAGCAGTTGGATCTGGGTTGATTGCACAGTCACCGTAAACCAGTACTTGATCAGGCAGAAGCATGAAGAATACTGAAGATACGATAGACGCATTTGGTGCCGTCTTGATGATTTGGAACGGAGGAACGATAGTGTTCGCCGTAGTGTGAACAGCACCAGAAACTAGGCCGTCAACTTCGTCGTTCTCAAGCATCATTGTGCCTAGGAATACTGAATCTTGTAGCTTCTCACGAGCCACAACTTCAGTCATGCCTTTAGCACCGCGCAACTCAACTAGGCGAGCAACGTAGTTTTCACGAACAGCATCTGCATCAATGATGGTTACACCAGTACCTAGCTCAACGCCTTGTTGAGCCGCTACGCGACGGATTTCATCTGGGTTACCTAGAAGTACACAGTCTGCAATGCCGCGTTCAGCACAGATTGCCGCTGCTTTAACTGTGCGTGGTTCGTCACCTTCTGGAAGAACGATACGCTTACCTGCTTTACGAGCAAGTTCAGTTAGCTGGTAACGGAACGCTGGTGGGCTTAGACGACGAGACTTCTGAGTGCCTTCAGTCATAGACTCGATCCAGTTACCGTCAATGTGGCCAGCAACGTGTTCGTTGATGAACTCGATACGCTCTTTATCGTCTGCAGGTACTTCGATGCTGAAGCTCTGTAGGTTTAGAGACGTTTGCCAAGTGTTACCTTGTGCTTTGAAGATAGGTAGACCAGTGTCGAATGCTGGTTTACATAGGCCTTCGATTTCGCTAGGGATATCGTAACCGCCAGTTAGCAGTACTGCACCAATATCCACACCGTTCATTGCAGCAAGAGAAGCAGCAACGATAACATCAGGACGGTCTGCAGAAGTAACAAGTAGAGAACCCGGTTTGAAGTGCTCAATCATGTTTGGCAGAGAACGTGCACAGAAAGTGATGCTCTTGATGCGACGAGTGTTGATGTCACCTTCGTTGATGATATCTGCTTTCAGGTGTTTAGCCATGTCGATTGCACGAGTCGCAATCAGATCAATGCTCCATGGCACACAACCTAGTACACGAATTGGAGAAGTGTTGAAAATTTCCATCACTTTCAATTCGTTTTGTTTCGCGCTGTCTGCATCGTCAAAGATTTCAGATAGGTCAGGGCGAGTACGGCCAGCTTCGTCAACAGGAGCGTTTAGCTTGTTGATGATAACACCAGAGATGTTTTTGTTTTTAGTGCCGCCGAAGTTAGAACATGCTACTTCGATACGCTCTTTCAGTTGCGCAGGGTTATCAGTACCTGGAGTCGCAACTAGCACGATTTCTGCACCAAGTGTTGCCGCGATTTCCGCGTTTACTTGGTTTGCAAATGGGTGCTTACGAGTAGGTACAAGACCTTCGATTAGCGTAACGTCTGCGTCTTTGTTGATTTGGTTGTAACGTTCAACAACGGTTTCTAGCAGCTCGTCCATGTTGTCGTTACCGATTAGGCTTTCAGCAACAGACATCGCCATTGGTTCACCGATCTTCATATCGCTGTTACGACCAACGATAGTTGAAGTCAGATCTGGCTGATCACCACCTGAACGTGGCTGACAGATTGGCTTGTAGAAAGAAACTTTAACGCCTTTACGCTCCATAGCGCGAAGAACACCCATGCTAACGCTTGTTAGGCCAACGCCTGCGCTAGTAGGGATAAGCATAATAGTACGAGACATTCGTAGAGTACCTTTAGCTATTTGGGGGATAAAAGCTCAACTCTTATTCCATGAAGCTCGAAGAATAGGAGTTGAGCCCCTAAGAAATTCGTTTGAATGAAAATCTGGCTAGCCGAGTGGCTAGCCAGGAATTCAATTAAAGACCTGTCAGGCGAGCAGTGTCTTCAGCGATGACTAGCTCTTCGTTAGTAGAGATAACCATTGCAGGGATACGGCTGTTTTCAGTCGTGATAACGCCTTCGCCGCCGAAGCGAGCTTTAAGGTTAGCTTCGCTATCTACTTCGATACCGAAGATGCCAAGACGGTTTAGAACCATTTCACGGATAGGGCCAGAGTTCTCGCCGATACCGCCAGTGAAAGTGATTGCGTCTAGACGGCCTTCCATTGAAGCAGTGTAGCCAGCAACGTATTTAGCTAGACGGTGGCAGAACACGTCCATTGCGCGTGTTGCTTCTTCTTTTTGACCGTAGTTGTCTTCAACGAAACGACAGTCAGAAGTCACTTCAGTTAGACCTTGAAGACCAGACTCTTTAGTTAGCATCGTGTTGATTTGATCAACAGAGTAACCTAGAGCGTCGTGTAGGTGGAAGACGATAGCAGGGTCGATGTCGCCACAGCGAGTACCCATTACCAGACCTTCAAGTGGAGTAAGACCCATAGAAGTGTCTACAGATTGACCGTTCTTGATCGCACATACAGATGCGCCGTTACCTAGGTGACAGTTGATGATGTTTACTTCTTCAACTGGTTTGTTTAGTAGGCCTGCAACTTCACGAGTGATGAACAAGTGAGAAGTACCGTGCATGCCGTAACGACGGATACCGTGTTCTTTGTATAGGTTGTATGGAAGAGCGTATAGGTAAGACTCTTCAGGCATAGTTTGGTGGAACGCAGTGTCAAATACAGCAACGTTTTTCAGCTCTGGGAAGTTTTTCTTAGCCGCTTCGATACCGATGATGTGAGCAGGGTTATGAAGAGGTGCAAATGTTGCAGCGTCTTGAATACCTTTTAGAACTTCATCAGTAATTAGTGCAGATTGAGTGAACTGCTCGCCGCCGTGAACGATACGGTGACCGATTGCGCCTAGGTTAGCTTTAAGCTCTGGCTTAGAAGCAAGAATAGTTTCTACCATAAACGCTAGTGCTTCTTCGTGAGCTGCACCATTGCCTAGTTGAGCTTCGTGCTTGCCATCAAGTTTCCACTTGATGCGAGCTTCAGGAAGGTGAAGACACTCAGCAAGACCTGACAAGTGCTCGTCGCCGTTCTCGGCATCAACAACGGCAAATTTAAGAGAAGAACTACCGCAGTTTAAAACTAAAACTAGCTTAGACATGTATGACTACCTGTTATTCGTCTGATAAAAAAATCAGTTAAAGAATGAAAAATTAATCACAAGAATAGCCGATACCCAGAAGGCTGCGTACTAATCCTGGTCAAAAATTGTTCTAATTCCATATAAAGAAATAGTGATGAACCCTTCCATCACTATGATGCGATCCGTGCAGATAGATATCTCGGAGTTGCTTAAATTGTAAATAACAGCAACAATGAGATTGAGGGTCTGCAAAGGATAGCGATAATAAGCAATGATAACAAAAAAAATTTGAAAGAATATTAACTTTCATCAATTTTTTGTACCTTCAGTTGAAATGTTCAACTATTTTTTAGTGAGAGAGCGGTATGAGTAATAAAGTCGGATTGATCCATAGCCTGAAAGATGGCCAGAATTACATGGAGATCTGGCCAGTTCGTAAAGAGCTAAGCGCCATATTTCCGGAACAGCGTATCATTAAGGCGACTCGCTTTGGCATTAAAGTCATGCCGGCCGTTGCTGCGATCAGCGTACTCACTCAAATGGCATTCAACAATTACCACGCGTTACCTCAATCCATTGTTGTTGCCTTGTTTGCGATTAGCTTGCCACTTCAAGGCATTTGGTGGCTTGGTGCTCGATCCAACACGAAATTGCCGCCTTCTTTGGCCTCTTGGTATCGGGAGTTGCATCAAAAAATTGTGGAAACAGGTTTTGCATTAGAGCCTGTCAAAGCTCGCCCTCGTTACAAAGAGCTTGCGATAATACTGAACCGAGCGTTTCGCCAGCTCGATAAATCGTCATTAGAGCGTTGGTTCTAATTTAAATTGTTTGAAATGGAGTGTGCACTGGCCGCTCCATTTTTGATCCTGCCTCTATTACCTACTTTGACGGTCGTTGATGAAGCGAGCGAAGCTTTGTTTACCAAAGATTCTTTCCGGATGAAGAAGTCCCCCCGATCACAAATGTTGCTTTAGTGTTAAATCTTTCTTTTCTTTACTAAGACTTAGTAGTAATAATAAAAACAAGATGCGCAAGAAGTGCACAGTTATATGAACACAACAATACCGCCTTCAAACATTTGAATTCACGAGTCGATACACATATTGAAAGCTCGTGAAACAAGGACGAAGTCACATCAAGGAGTTATGATGAAAACGAAACGTTTATTAGCCACTGCCGTTCTATCAGCTACTGCTATTTTCTCTTCTACCAATGTACTGGCCGCCACTGCAACTGTCGCAGTTTCACAGATTGTCGAACACCCGGCGTTAGACGCGACGCGCCAAGGGTTACTTGATGGTTTGAAAGCGAAAGGCTACGAAGAAGGCAAAAATCTAGAATTTGATTATAAGACCGCACAGGGTAATCCAGCGATTGCGGTGCAAATTGCCCGTCAGTACGTCGGCGAAAATCCTGATGTGTTAGTTGGCATCGCGACACCTTCGGCACAAGCTTTGGTGTCGGCTACTCGCTCTATTCCTGTTGTCTTTACTGCGGTAACAGATCCGGTTGGTGCGAAATTGGTTAAGTCGATGGAACAACCAGGTAAAAACGTAACTGGCCTGTCTGATCTTTCCCCCGTTGCTCAGCATGTCGATCTCATCCAAGAAATTCTTCCTCAGGTGAAAAGCATCGGGGTTGTATTTAATCCCGGTGAAGCTAATGCCGTGACTTTAGTTGAATTACTAAAAGAAAGCGCAAAAGCAAAAGGCATACAAGTGGTTGAAGCGACCGCACTAAAAAGTGCTGATGTTCAGTCTGCGACTCAAGCGATTGCAGCGAAATCAGACATTCTTTACGCCCCAACAGACAATACAGTTGCAAGTGCGATTGAAGGGATGATTGTGGCAGCGAATCAAGCGAAGAAACCTGTATTTGGTGGCGCGACGTCGTATGTCGAAAAGGGTGCTATTGCAGGCTTAGGTTTTGACTACTACCAGGTTGGTGTACAAACCGCGGATTACGTGGCGGCGATTCTTGATGGTCAAGAACCAGGCAAGCTGGATGTAAAAGTCGCGACGGGCTCTGACCTTGTAATTAATGAAAGCGCAGCATCTAAGCTCGGTATCAAGCTGCCAAGTTCTGTGGTTGAACGTGCGACAAGCATGCAATAAGTAACGCTTTTTGGGGTTAAGCCTGTCACGTTGGTTGGTAGAGGCTTGCCCCAAAATTGATACTCGCCGGATTTCTCGTGTAGAGCATTCTGCTAGAGAAGAAGGGGGAGTATACGTTAGAAGTCTTACGTTCAGGTTGGTATTAGCCAGCCTGAGCATGCAGAAAGGAGCAGTTATGTCTGCATTTGCTTTTTTTGGCGCACTCGAAATTGGCTTGATTTATGGCCTAGTCGCTCTGGGTGTGTATCTTACGTTCCGTGTTCTCGATTTCCCCGATTTGAGTGTGGATGGCAGCTTTCCAATGGGAGCTGCGGTGGCTGCAACGGCGATTGTCGCAGGTATTAATCCTTGGCTTGCGACAATAATGGCGATGATAGCTGGTAGTATGACGGGGTGGGTAACCGCTTTTCTGGCTATTCGGTGTGGTATTTTACACCTGTTAGCTTCCATTCTTACCATGATCGCTGCATTTTCAATTAATATTCGTATTATGGGCAAACCTAATATGGCGTTGCTTGGAGAGGATACTATTCTCACTCCGTTTGAAGCATTGGGCGATGCGATGTTTATTCGCCCTCTGGTTGTTGGGGTCTTAGTTCTTCTTTCCGCTTTCTTTGTCATTCGCCTGCTGAACAGCGACTTTGGTCTTGGTTTACGAGCGACGGGTGTGAATGCGCGTATGGTTTCTGCGCAAGGGGCGAGCACTGGCTTTTATACCTACTTTGGCTTGGCTTTATCCAACGGGTTTGTGGGATTCGCAGGCGCGTTGTTTGCACAAACGAACAGCTTTGCGGATGTGACCTCTGGCGTGGGCACCATTGTCGTTGGTTTGGCAGCTGTGATTTTGGGGCAGACCCTTATTCCCGGGCGCAAGATTTGGGTTGCGGTATTTGCGGTCATCATCGGTTCGGTACTTTATCGCCTTGCAGTGGCTTTCGCTTTGAGCTCTGGCATGTTTGGTTTACAAGCTTCAGACCTCAACCTTGTTACCGCAGTATTGGTGGCTGTGGCGCTTATTGCTCCAAAGCTAAAACAGAGCATGAGAGCGAAACAACGCGTTACTGATGCTAAACAAGCGGCATCAAAAAATGGTTCTGGGGAGGCATTATGATCGAACTAAATAATATTCAGGTCACGTTCAACCCTGGGACGATTTTGGAAAATCGTGCATTGAAAGGCGTCTCTTTAGAGGTTCCAGAGCATCAATTTCTTACCGTGATTGGTTCTAATGGTGCAGGAAAATCCACGTTGCTTGGTGCGGTGACAGGTGAGACGCCGATGATAGGTGGTCAGGTGATCATTGATGGCAAAGACGTCACCAAGCAGACGGTAGCCCAACGTGCGACGCAATGTGCCCGAGTGTTTCAAGATCCATTGGCCGGGACTTGTGGTGAACTGACGATAGAAGAGAACATGGCTCTAGCGCACATGCGTGGTAAAAAACGCAGCTGGGGATTGGCGCTCTCTACTAAACGTCGCAAGCTGTTCCAAGAGCGAATTAGCATCCTCGGTCTTGGTTTAGAAGACCGCTTGGGTGATAGCATTGGGTTGCTGTCTGGTGGACAACGACAAGCCGTTAGCCTTGTGATGGCGACGTTATCGGAGAGTAAGCTGTTATTGCTTGATGAACACACGGCTGCGCTTGATCCTCGTATGGCGGCGTTTGTTATCGACTTAACTAAACGTATTGTCGATGAGTTCGATTTAACAGTGATGATGGTGACGCATTCGATGAAAGACGCATTAGCATGTGGCGATAGGACCGTAATGCTTCACCAAGGTGAAATTGTGCTTGATGTGGCTGGAGAGCAGCGCGCTAACATGCAAGTACCAGACTTGTTGGATATGTTCTCCAAAGTGCGTGGTGAAGAGCTGGCAGATGACAGTCTCTTGTTGAACTAAGCGGTATCCGACAAGTCACTACGCCTACTAAGTGTGATCCTCCTTGAGAAAATTGGCTGATATGTCAACTCGCAAGGAGGATTTCTTGTCTCTAATTCTTCAATAACATAGTGGCATATCCGATGACGAGGAGTGCCCATAATGAACCTGCCATTTATTTTTCATAGTCAAACTATTGATGGTTTAGCTTTTAATGACGAGCAAATTACAGTCAGACTGAAAACCGAGACATTGGATTTTGATTCCGTCTATGTGCGTATTGAGCCGGACAATGAAGAATATCTGGTCGACATGGCTCAAATTGGAACAGCTGGGGAATTGTTACTATGGGAGGCATCGTTTCGACCAAATCGAGATCGAGATGTCACACATTATGTGTTTAAGATCCTCAAAGACGGACAACAATACTGGCTCGATGCACGGGGTGTGCAAAAGCGTATTCCACCCAAAGAGTTCCACTTTAAGTTGAATGTAAACCATCAACCACCAAGCTGGGTCCAAGAGCAAGTTTTCTATCAAATCTTTCCTGACCGTTTTTCTGCTAGTAAAAGTGAGTCTGATATTCGCCACGCTTATGTTCAGTATGATTCTGCATCGGTCGTCAAGGCGTGGGGAGACGCGGTAGGCTCTCACCAAAATACCGGGGCACGTGAATTCTTTGGCGGCGACCTCAAAGGTGTAGAACAAAAGTTGGACTATCTTGAACAGCTCGGCGTTACTGCGCTTTATTTCAATCCGATCTTTTCTTCACCAAGTAATCATAAATACGACACCACTGATTACTTCACTGTTGACCCTATGTTCGGCACCAACGATCAGTTTGCTGAACTGTGTGAGAAAATCCGTGGTAAGAATATGAAGATTGTCTTAGACGCGGTGTTTAACCACACGTCAGTGCATCATCCTTGGTTTGATATCCAACAAAAAGGAGAAGGAGCATATGGCAATCCGCAGTCAAAGTTCCGTGATTACTACTTTTTCGAAGGCGAAACCAATCACTACATTGGTTGGAAAGGCATTGGTAACTTACCGGTTCTGAACTTCGAAAATGAACAGGTGCGCGACTACATCTACCAAAGTGAAGAGTCTGTCATCAAGTACTGGCTGAAGCCACCGTACTTGGTTGATGGCTGGCGGTTTGATGTAATTCATATGCTTGGCGAAGGGGACGGCGCGAAAAACAATGCTCATTATGTGGCAGCGTTTCGTAATGCGACTAAGTCAGTAAAACCGAATGCTTATGTGTTAGGTGAGCACTTTTTTGAAGCAACGCAGTGGTTGCAAGGTGATCAAGAGGATGGGGCGATGAACTACTACGGTTTTGCTCATCCAGTCCGAGCTTTTATCGCACGACAAGACATTATGTACGATCCAATCAACATTGATGGTTTGGAGTTTAAAGCATGGTTGGACGAAGCCAGAGCAAAAATCCCATTTTCTAATCAGCTATCGCAGCTAAATCAACTCGATAGTCACGATACTGCTCGGTTTATCACATTGGTTGATGGTGATAAGCGTAAAATGAACATCGCGCTAGCAATGCTTATGACTTACGTTGGCACGCCTTGTATTTACTACGGGAGTGAAGTCGGTCTAGAAGGAGGTCTAGACCCGGATAATCGTCGCTGTTTTCCTTGGAATGAAATCGAAAGTTCACAATGGCTATCGCTTTACCAACAATGGATCAAGATACGTAAACAATGTAAGCCTTTACAGTCGGGCTGTATTCAATGGCTGCATTGCACTAACAACCAGTTGGCGTACGCACGTGTACTAGGTCGTGAAGCAGTCGTTGTTATGATTAATCTCAGTGGTAATGAATGTTCAATCGATTTACCTATGTGGCAACTGGGCTTGGAGGTTAGCCAAGTTGTATCGTTGTTAGATGACACAGAACAGGTTGATTATAAAGGTCATATCTCTGTCAATATGTCTGCACAGAGCTGCAAATTATGGCGACTAAAGTGACACCACACTCTATATTGATTAAACTCCTTTAATATATAAACGGTCTCAAACAGCGCGCACACATTTGTTTGGTCTCTTGTTATCTGGTGCTGCATTGCATGCGTCACCAGATAACGAGTATCAATTTAATAGCAGTCATAAGAGACTATTGACCTTTCATATGTATGGTACTCAATGGTAAACCAAAGGCGATTTAGCCTCTCATTTGTCATCTTTTTTCCTCTGGCGTTATTTGTAGTGGTTTTACTCGTGACAACGAAAAATTACTATGATGCGGTTAACCGCTATATCGATTCTGAGTATTCGCGTATCGAGCGTGCAATGTCTCGCGGTATTAAAGTACTCACGGCTTTAGATTACAGCTTCACCAACTATACCAATTACGCTAACCCACTGTTTGAAGAACATAATTCTTTAGTCAAAGAAGGGCTTTGTTATCTTTGGCCTATAGATGTGTTATTACTCGAAAGTGTTTATAGTGAAGGGTTACCTGCGGTTGACCTTGATTATATGATCGTAGGGGACGAAAGCTTATGTCAGCAAGGTTCAACGATTAACCAGTTAGCTGAACAAAAGGCGGGTTTTGCGCCGTCATTGTCATTTCTGCACGATATTGAATCGCACATTGTTGGAATCCATTACATTGACAAGCGCGGTTACGTTATCTCCTCACCCGATACCTACGCAAAAAATTTCACAAGAGAGCTTTTGTCAACGCTAAAAGCCCGACCTTTTTGGCAAAAAACCGCGCAAGATAAAGTGAACATTACCTTGGCTGGACCAGGGCCTGTGTTGGACTCGATGGAAGGTCAAGTCATTAGTATGACGGTACCCGTCTATGAGAAAGGAGAACACCAAGGTGTTTTGTCTATTGATTTTGACATCAATACGCTTATGGCTTCGTCGCTAGGTCTTGTAGGTCAGTTTCATTTGGTTTCCAATTTACAATCCATTCCTTCAAACAGTACACGAATCAAACCAGTCGAGTTAGAGCGATTGAGTGCGAATCACAGCATGTACTACGAGTACAACCTTTGGGATGAAGCTAAGAACCTAGCGGTTTTTGAAAAATACAGCCTTATTGTCGCACTATTTATTTACGTGCTGAGTACCGTCGTCTTGTTCTATGTGAATATGCATAGCGAGCGACGTTACTTTAAAGAACTGGCAGCAAGAGACCCAATGACCAGCTTATTGAATCGTCGAGGTATGCAAACCGTGTGGCGTAATAAGATGACAAAAAAACAGGTTGCTTTAGCAGTGTTCGATATTGATAACTTCAAGAAGATCAACGACACCTATGGTCATGATGTCGGTGATTCTGCAATTCAGCTTGTTGCAAAATGTATACGTGAAAATATTCGCCATACCGATGTTGCCTCAAGGTTTGGTGGCGAAGAATTCGTTTTAGCGATTTATGACGAAGATTCAGAAGGCATTAAACTCATTTTAGACAGAGTAAAAAAAGCCATAGATGAGCGCTCGATACGCGTAACGAAAGAAGGCTTTACGATCTCTGGCGGTGTGGTGTTTAGTAAAGAGAGCCGAGTAGAGAACTTTGATGAATTGTTTAAAGCGGCGGATGAAAAGTTATATCAAGCCAAAAGTACCGGCAAAAATAAGATCTGTTACTAGGATTTAGGTACAAAAAAGGACGAGATATTCGTCCTTTTTTGTGTTCGGGAGTTATGCAACCTGAGAGTTTAAGTCATCGCGGTAGCGTTGAATATGCTCAACAATTGGTGCGGCTTTATTGAACGTTCTGATTTCTCTAAATAGGTCTTTTGCTTCAGGATAAGCCTGACGCAAATAAGAGAACCATTGTTTTACGCGGTTTGGGTAATACAAGCCTTTATCGCCTTTCATCTCAAACTTGGAGTAATAGATGAGCAACTCAACCACCTCGGGCCATGACATTGGCTGGTGGTTATGTTTTACCATATTGCCTAAGTTAGGGATATTGAAAGCGCCTCGGCACACCATCAAAGAGTTAACGCCAGTCGTTTCAATGCAACGTTGACCGTCTTCATAATTCCAAATTTCACCATTCGCTATCAGTGGGATATAGAAACGTTCGCGAATTTGGTTGATGTAATCCCATTTTATCTCAGAAGCTTTATAACCACCTTGTTTAGTACGTGCGTGTACGGTCAATTCATTTGCGCCAGCAGACTGAATGGCATCGACAATTTCAAAGCAATCTTCAGGGTTTTCCCAGCCAAGACGAATTTTTGCAGTTACGGGAATGGCTTCTGGAACGGCTTCTCGACAAGCTTTAACCACACGGTGAATGAGCTCTGGATGTTGGAGTAGCGCTGCTCCACCTTTACTTTTGTTGACCATTTTGGCTGGGCAACCAAAGTTTATATCAATGCCTCTTGCGCCAAGATTTGCCGCTTTAATTGCGTTCTCAGCCATCCAGTTCGGTTCTTGTCCCAACAATTGCACATGTACTGGCACACCAGATGCAGTCTGAGAACCTTGCAACAGCTCTGGGCATAAACGGTGAAACACATGATCGGGTAATAGCTGGTCGATTACGCGAACAAACTCCGTAACACACAGGTCATAGTCGTTTATCTCGGTCAGGATTTGGCGCATCAAATGATCTAAAACGCCTTCCATTGGGCCTAGTACAACTCGCATAGCTTGCCTAATACAGTTTGGTGGTAAAAAAGAGGGCGATTGTAGCGATGTAAGTTAAGTTTGTCATTAAAAGACTCGAAGAGCCCAATGCCGTCAAACACACAACGTTAGGTTACGTGCTTTTGAGCTCTGAGGTATAATGCCGCCAAATTTATGGGAAACCAGATGTCATGCAATACACATTGATTGAAAAAGGTGAAGTTCACGTCGATGAATCTTGCCTATTTATCGAAGGCGCAGTGTTAGCTGCGAATCTGACGACAAAACCACTCGCTCCTGAAAAGTGGTTAGAGCCGCTATTAGGTGAGGGATTCAAAGCGATTCAACCAGCTGTGGAAGAGCAAATTCACAAGCAGCATAACCGAATTCAACGAAACGAATATTCCGTGCTAGAGCTAACAGGCAAAGAACCTGAACAACTTGCTGATTTTGCCGAAGGCTTTATGTCTGTTTGGCCAATGATTGAAGAACAATGGCAAGACGTTGAGCTCAATGATGGATTACAGCGTATGCTGCAAGCATTACTGACCACTTTGATGCTGGCTATCGATGAGCCAGCAACGCAGCAACAGATGCGCGACGCAGGTATTGAAACGCCACCGGCCCTGACAGATTTAGTCGATCAGCTTGATTTAATGGTCGGTGAAGTCGCGCTGGGCGCGGATGAGTTAATGGTAGGCAATAAAGCTCAAAGCCTAAACCCATTCAAAGGTATCGGGCGCAATGATCCCTGTCCTTGTGAGAGCGGAAAAAAATTCAAGCAGTGCTGTGGTCAATCACGCGGCTAAAGCGAATCGCCGCGCTATCCACTTAACAAAAAGCCGACCAGATGGTCGGCTTTTTGTTAATTTTTACGCGTCAGTAGGATTAACGAATTGGATTAACGGGTTTTGCTGGGAAGAATTGTGCAATTACAATTAATGCCAAAGCGATTAAATTGCCTGCAAAAATTACTACTAACCATTGTGGCATTGATAAATCAAGGAGCTGCCACACAACCTTAGAGCAATCACCATATGCTTCAAACATCCAAGGAACCCACTGATTGAGCGGAGCCCAGCTGGGGAATGTGACGAATAAATCGCAAGTCGCGAATGGTGATGGATTAAACTGGTAGTCAACGTGCTGCATCGCAAGTAACAAACCCTTGTAAGCACTTAATCCCCAGCCTATCAAACCTAGCCAGCGGAAAATTGGGTTCTTGGGTGCCAATATACCAACCATTGCAGCGACGCCCACTCCCATCATCGCGACTCTTTCATAAATACACATGACACATGGTGCAAGCATCATGACGTGCTGAAAATAGAGGGCACATGCTTCAAAGAAAACGACGAATAGCAGAAGCAGTAGCCACGATAAACGTCCCTTTGAAAACTGGTTAAGTGAATTTAAAATAGTCACGTTTTTGTTCCTGTCTGAAATAGAAAAAGCTCTGAATACTCAGAGCTTTTTATCGTGGATAAGTTTCCTAATCAACTCAAATTTTAGTGACCACCGGATACTACGGGAGTCAGATCACCACTATGAGGTAAAATCCAACCAGCTTCGTAGAAAGAAGCTGTTGCAGGCTCTAGGAAGAACATGATTCCCATCAGACCGACAATCGCAAGAACGACGGTGTAAGGCAGCGCCATGATAACCATTCGACCGTAAGACAGACGAATTAATGGAGCGAGAGCCGATGTGAGTAAGAATAGGAATGCCGCTTGACCGTTTGGCGTTGCAACAGAAGGCAGGTTAGTACCAGTATTGATTGCCACCGCCAGTAAGTCGAACTGATCACGAGTAATGAGACCCTCAATGAGTGCAGTTTTTACTTCATTGATGTAAACCGTACCAACGAACACGTTATCCGACACCATAGATAATAAGCCATTCGCCACATAGAACAGAGCTAGCTGAGTACCTTTATCTTCAACGGCAAGCACCGCATCGATGACTGGTTTAAACAGCTCTTGGTCAATGATTACAGCAACGATCGAGAAAAATACTGCAAGCAGTGCAGTGAAGGGCAGGGCCTCTTCAAACGCTTTCCCCATGGAGTGCTCTTCAATGACACCAGTAAATGCGGTCGCTAAAATGATCACAGAAAGGCCAATTAAGCCGACAGCCGCTAAGTGCAAAGCGAGTGCAACGATCAACCAAACCGCAATAAGACCTTGAACCCAGAGTTTTGCGACATCTTGATTTGTTCGCGTTTTACGCTCTTCACGGTCAAAATCGACGAGGATCTGACGAACGTTGTTAGGAAGCTTCGCGCCGTAGCCAAACACTTTAAGCTTTTCAACTAAAGCACAAGTGATGAGACCACAGAAAAATACAGGGAGTGTCACTGGAGACATACGGATTAGGAATTCACCAAATAACCAACCCGCTTGGTCTGCAATAATTAAGTTTTGAGGTTCACCAACCATCGTGGTTACGCCACCTAAGGCAGTACCTACACCAGCATGCATCAACAAAGAGCGCAAAAAGGCACGATAGTTTTCTAGGTCATCACGCGTTAGTTCAGTGATCGTGTCATCTTGTGTATGGTCATGGTCACCGATAGGGTTACCAGACGCCACTTTGTGATAGATAGAGTAAAAGCCGATCGCCACGCTGATAACAACGGCGATAACCGTCAAGGCATCCAAAAACGCAGACAAAAATGCCGCAGCAAAGCAGAACGCGAGTGATAGTAGGGTTTTAGAGCGAATGCCAAGTAAAATTTTGGTAAAAATGAACAGCAATAGCTGCTTCATGAAGTAGATGCCCGCAACCATAAATACCAGAAGTAGCAGTACTTCGATATTTGCTACTAATTCGTGCTTAACTTGCGCAGGGCTAGTCATGCCGATAGCAATGGCTTCAATAGCAAGTAAACCGCCAGGTTGTAATGGGTAGCATTTTAATGCCATTGCTAGCGTGAAAATAAATTCAGCGACCAACAACCATCCAGCTACAAATGGGTTTATTAGGAAGAATACAATCGGGTTAATTATTAAGAAGGCTATAATGGCAACTTTGTACCAATCAGGCGCTTTACCAAGGAAGTTCTTGATAAAAGCGTTTCCGAGCGATATCGGCATGATAATTCTCTTTATAACAAAATTATGAATAGACACTACAATAGTGCTTAAGTATCTGTTTGTTAGACTTATTAACTAGTCTTTAAAAACAATAACTTAGTAAAACAACAATCCTTTGTTTATTGTAGTCTTGCCAAGTTACTTCCCCTGAACTCAAGCACCGCTCACTTTCGACCGCAAACTCTACACTCAGGCATTTATTAGTCAATAACAAAACGTGATGCTACCGACTAAAATGACTTTTTAAATGTAATAACGCGATCAAAACGGCGTTACTATACCATGAAAGTCTTAAAAAAATCCTCTTGGATTTTAAATGACGGTCAGTGACGAGAAAAGGCAAATTAAGAAAGAATATTAACTGTGATATACAAAGTAATTTTTCATATTTTGAATATAAAAATGTGACACGGTTGTCTTTATTTCTCCGAGATTTGTGAGCTGTTTAATTAAATGAAAATTCATATTTTACTGCTTTCGCTCGCATGTTAGAGCCTCTTAAATTGACACAACATATAGAGTATTAACTCTATGTTATGGAGTCGTTTCCACTATTGATCGTAAATTTTCTCAAACCGCTAAGTAGTGGTATGATGAGTAGTATCGACCCTCAGAAATCAATATTGGATAAAAAGTAGAATGGTCATAAAGGCGAAAAGCCCTGCGGGATTCGCAGAAAAATATATTATCGAGAGCATTTGGAACGGCCGTTTTCCTCCAGGCTCAATTTTACCTGCTGAGCGCGAGCTGTCCGAACTGATTGGTGTTACTCGAACGACTTTAAGAGAGGTTCTTCAACGACTAGCCCGTGACGGATGGTTGACTATCCAGCACGGCAAACCTACGAAAGTTAACCAATTTATGGAGACCTCTGGTCTGCATATTTTGGATACTTTAATGACGCTAGACGTTGATAATGCGACAAACATTGTAGAAGATCTGCTTGCGGCACGTACTAACATCAGTCCTATCTTTATGCGCTATGCATTTAAAGCGAACAAAGAGAGCTCTGAGCGTACAATTAAGAACGTAATCGAATCTTGTGAAGCTTTAATGAATGCGGCTTCCTGGGACGAATTCATCGCTTCTTCGCCGTATGCTGAAAAAGTTCTGCAGAATGTGAAAGAAGATAACGAGAAAGATGAAGCGAAGCGTCAAGAAATCTTGATTGCTAAAACGTTCAACTTTTACGATTATATGCTTTTCCAGCGCCTAGCATTCCATTCAGGAAATCAAATTTACGGTTTGATCTTTAATGGTTTGAAGAAGCTCTACGATCGTGTCGGTAGCTACTACTTCTCAAATCCAGCTTCTCGTGAGCTAGCTCTGAAGTTTTACCATCAATTGCTCGAAACTTGTGAAAGTGGCCAGCGTGAGCAACTACCAGTAGTGATTCGTCATTATGGTATGGAAAGTGCGTTGATCTGGAACGAAATGAAAAAGCAATTACCAACGAACTTCACGGAAGACGACAGCTAAGCGCTGACAAGTTGGATAAGCGAAAACCGCAGTGCCTTAGGCCTGCGGTTTTTTTGTTTTTATTTATAAGTCGGCGACGAACCAAGCTCAAATAACAAGGTATGGAACGTTTATCCTGCTAGCGAGAGTCTGGGTAACGGAAGATATAATGACTCTACGACATCTGAAAGGACATGGTCGTAAGTATTGAAGATGGTCAATGACAAGTCCGATGTGACGCCATAAAGCTCTGCTTCTGTTAAGTCGACATGACTCCCTGTCACGTATTCATTTAGCGTCTGTATTGAGCGCGTGGAAGCAGGAGAGGTAATGCTAAGTGGAGCGATAACCGCTAGTTGGTTTAGCTTACGCATCATGACCGATGCATAGTTTTTGAAACGCTCATTTCCGCCTTGTTCTCCTAGATCTTGAATGCTGATTCGTAACTGAGTCAGGGTCTCCAAGCTATCCATAATGTTTTGCCAGTTCATGTGATACTCATTATGCAAGTCATCTCTTTGTTCAACCGCTAGCCATGCGATGGTTACTTCATCCATCAAAAACAAGCAATGACGAATTAACTTACCATGCTCCATCTGGTTTCTTGCAACACTATGGTCATTCCATTGTTCAAGTAGTTTCCCTACTTTAATCTGTAATACGCGGTACATGGGTTTGTTTTCAAACCGTGAGGTTTCGACTAAAAGATGAAGCTTGTTAGTCAGAGCATCATTAAGAGCGTCCAATTTTTGTTGATCGTTTTGTTGGAATTGAAGCGAGTAGTGAGTAGCAGCTCGGTGGTGTCTCAGAAGGTGAACAACATCTCGTAATAATGTTAACAGCTGATATTTTCGCGCATGTTGCTGCTCTCGTTTAGAAGATAAGTGATATATTCCGGCTAAAATAGCGATGGACAATAGTGTGGAAATCAAAACAAACATAACCAACTCCTTGTTAGTGTTTGGACCTAACAAGGAAGATTGCAGTTTTGATGCCACTAATTAAATTCTATTAAAACAGTAAGTTAGGCTTGTGATGGGAAAGGTGCTGTACAAGTTTGGTGCACAAATTCCCCAAAAGTGTGAATTCAGTCAAAAAAAGTCCCCGCTGAACTGGCGAGGACTTTTTAAATTTGATCGTAAAGCTACAACTTACATTACGCGCATGCCAGGTTGAGCGCCTTCGTGTGGCTCAAGGATCCACAGGTCGCTACCACCAGGGCCTGCCGCTAGGATCATACCTTCAGACATACCAAACTTCATCTTACGAGGTTTTAGGTTTGCTACCATTACCGTTAGCTTGCCTTCTAGCTCTTCAGGTTTGTAAGCTGACTTGATGCCAGAGAATACCTGACGAGTTTCACCACCGATGTCCAATTGGAACTTAAGCAGTTTGTTGGCTTTTGGTACTTCTTCACAAGAGATGATACGAGCGATACGCATATCTACTGCAGCAAAAGCATCGAACTCAATCTCTTCAGCGATTGGTTCTTTGTCTAGCTCGGTTTGGCTAGCCTTGTTCTTTTCCGCTTCAGCTTTCTCTTTCGCCGCCATTTCTGCCGCCGCATCTTCTTTAGACGCTTCGATCATCGCTTCAACATTCTTCGGATCGATACGGTTGAACAGTGCTTTGAACTTAGTGATCTCGTGGCCTGTTAGTGGAGCAGCGATGTTTTCCCAAGTTAGCTCTTGGTTTAGGAACGCTTCAGTACGCGCAGCTAGCGATGGCATTACTGGTTTCAGGTAAGTCATCAGTACGCGGAACAGGTTGATACCGACAGAACAGATGTCTTGTAGTTCCTGATCTTTGCCTTCTTCTTTTGCTACAACCCACGGTGCTTTTTCATCAACGTATTGGTTAGCTTTGTCTGCCAATGCCGTGATTTCACGGATTGCACGACCAAACTCACGCGTTTCGTAAAGCTCAGCGATACGGTCAGCAGCAGCAACAAATTCGTTGTAAAGTTCAGGCTCTGCAAAGTTGTCAGACAGTTTGCCTTCAAAACGTTTCGCGATGAAACCTGCGTTACGAGATGCCAGGTTAACGATCTTGTTAACAACGTCAGCGTTTACGCGCTGAGTGAAGTCTTCAAGGTTAAGATCTAGATCATCGATACGGCTGTTTAGCTTCGCAGCGTAGTAGTAACGTAGACACTCAGGGTCTAGGTGCTCTAGGTAAGTGCTTGCTTTTACGAACGTACCTTTAGACTTCGACATTTTTGCGCCGTTTACGGTTACGTAACCGTGTACGAATACGTTGTTAGGCTTGCGGAAGCCAGAACCTTCTAGCATTGCTGGCCAAAATAGGCTGTGGAAGTAAACGATGTCTTTACCGATGAAGTGGTACAGCTCTGCTGAGCTGTCTTTTTTCCAATACTCGTCGAAATCTAGGTCGTCGCGCTTGTCACATAGATTTTTGAAAGAGCCCATGTAGCCGATAGGCGCGTCTAGCCATACGTAGAAGAATTTGTTCTTCTCACCAGGGATCTCGAAGCCAAAGTATGGTGCATCACGTGAGATATCCCATTGCTGCAAGCCAGATTCGAACCATTCTTGCATTTTGTTCGCTGTTTCAGCTTGTAGCGAGCCAGAGCGAGTCCACTCTTTTAGCATGCTTTCAAACTGAGGCAGGTCGAAGAAGAAGTGCTCTGAATCTTTCATTACTGGCGTTGCACCAGAAACCGCAGATTTAGGATTGATCAGTTCTGTTGGGCTGTAAGTCTCACCACAGTTGTCACAGTTGTCACCGTACTGGTCTTCAGACTTACATTTTGGACAGGTACCTTTTACGAAACGGTCCGGTAAGAACATCTCTTTTTCTGGATCGAACAGCTGAGAGATAGTTCGGCTAGAGATAAAGCCATTTTTCTTCAACTCAAGATAAATGTGTGACGCTAGCTCACGGTTCTCATCTGAGTGTGTGCTGTGGTAGTTATCAAAGCTGATATCAAATCCAGCGAAGTCTTTTTGGTGCTCTTCGCTAACTGCGGCAATCATTTCTTCAGGAGTAATACCCATCTGTTGCGCTTTAAGCATGATTGGCGTGCCGTGAGCATCGTCAGCACAGATGAAGTTTACAGTGTTGCCGCGTAGGCGTTGGTAACGAACCCAAATGTCCGCTTGGATATGCTCAAGCATATGACCAAGGTGGATCGAACCGTTAGCGTACGGAAGGGCACAAGTTACCAGCATTTTCCTTGACGGAAAGTTTTTTGGATCGTTTGCCATACTTAATATTCGCTTTTCTTGATAGGTATAAATAAATTTTGATGGATAATACTACCCCATGAACTGACTAACTCCAAGGTGTCAAACTGCGGAATGCCTTAGTTTTTTTGGGGTTCTGGTTGAGCCTGGACGGTGGTAGCATGACATCTAAAAGGAGGGCTTATGCATCAGTTCACTTCAAAACAAGATTTTTGTCACTGGTTTAACCAATTCCAACATCCACAGTTGGTGGAAAACTGGGCAGATATTCATGGCGCAATTTCGATTACGACACAGGGTTCTATTGATATAACGTTGCCATTCGCAAGTAATGAGCTTCAAACCGTACTGCATGACTGGATCAAACAGCAGCAAGCCTCGGGTAAAGTGGCTGAATTCCCATTTAATATTCGCCTTGGAGTTAAAGCTTTAGAAACTCAAGTGGCTAACTCGGTTAAGGGTGTTAAGAACATCGTTGCCGTCAGTTCTGCGAAAGGTGGCGTTGGTAAATCTACTACCGCAGTTAACTTAGCGTTGGCGATTGCTCAATCTGGGGCGGAAGTGGGATTGTTGGATGCAGATATCTATGGTCCGTCTGTACCTATGATGTTGGGGCAAGAAGATGCTAAACCAGAAGTTCGTGATGGCAAGTGGATGGAACCCATTTTTGCTCACGGCATCTATACTCATTCTATCGGTTATTTGGTGGATAAATCAGAAGCGGCGATATGGCGCGGTCCAATGGCTTCAAAAGCGTTGTCGCAGTTATTAACTGAAACAGATTGGCCAGATTTGGATTATTTGGTGATTGATATGCCGCCCGGTACGGGGGATATTCAATTGACTCTGTCACAACAAATTCCGGTAACAGGTAGCGTGCTAGTCACAACACCGCAAGATTTAGCCCTTGCCGATGCAAGGAAGGGAGCGGCAATGTTTAACAAAGTCCATGTCCCGGTTATTGGTGTTGTGGAAAACATGAGTTATCACATTTGTAGTCAATGTGGCGCGAAAGAGCATATTTTTGGTATGGGCGGAGCTGAAAAAATGTCGCAAGAATTTGGCTTAGCATTGTTAGGACAAATTCCGCTTCATATCTCTATGCGAGAAGATATTGACGCTGGCGTGCCAACGGTAGCAAGACGCCCAGAAAGTGAGCATGCAGGGTATTATAAGCAACTTGCCGATCGCGTATGTAGCACGATGTTTTGGCAAGGCAAAGCAAAACCAGATGCGATTAGCTTTACAATGGTGAACTAAGTTTACTATGCCTGTTGGTTGATAATTGCACATTTTAACGTTTGCTCGGAGGTTAATCCTCTGAGCAGGCAGAAACTTATGACTAAACCCTAATTCCAACTAGTAACTATGGGGTGAACTCCCTATAATCAGGCAGTTTATCTTTTTATGTGACTAGAAATCATCATCGGGTGCAAACTAATGTCTGATAATAATCAATGCGTCATCGTAGGTATTGCTGGCGCTTCTGCTTCTGGAAAAAGTCTGATCGCGAGCACTATTTATAATGAGCTTCGCGCGAAAGTAGGCGATCATCAAATCGGTGTCATCACGGAAGATTGCTACTACAACGACCAAAGCCACCTAAGCATGGAAGAGCGAGTAAAGACGAACTACGATCACCCGAGTGCGTTGGACCACGACCTACTGTGTGAGCACCTAGAAAAATTGGTACGTGGTGAAGCAGTAGAAGTGCCTGAGTACAGCTACACTGAGCACACAAGAACAATTAACACCACCACAATGACACCTAAAAAGGTGATCATTCTAGAAGGTATCCTTCTTCTTACAGACCCTCGTCTTCGTGATTTGATGCATGCGACAGTATTTATGGACACACCGTTAGATATTTGCTTGCTTCGCCGTGTTAAGCGTGATGTGGAAGAACGAGGCCGAACTATGGAATCTGTTCTTAAGCAATACCAACAAACAGTACGTCCGATGTTCATGCAGTTTATCGAACCTTCTAAGCAATATGCGGACATTATTGTTCCTCGCGGTGGTAAAAACCGTATCGCAATTGATGTATTAAAAGCTCACATTGCAAGACTTTTGAAAGCTTAAGCCTATAGACGGCTATATCGCTTTATTTTTAAGAGAAGAAGTGGCACCTTAAGTGCCACTTCTTTTTTTGTTTTTAAATTAGTCAGTTGCAGGTTAAAACCAGACATTTTTCACGCTTTTGTGGAACTGTCAGCGGTAAATGGAGTCTGCGCTTATAATTGTAAAAACACTCGAGCAAGGAAAAACAAATGAAGAAACTGCTCTTAATTCTAGCAATACCGATTGTGGTCATTTTGGTCGCAATTTTAGCGTTAACCATCTTCGTCAATCCGAATCAGTTTAAACCCCTTATTGTTGAGCAAGCGCAAAAGCAAACGGGATTAGAGTTGGTGATTGAAGGGGATATCAGTTGGCAATTTTTCCCATCGATTGGCTTTGAGTTGGGACATACAGAGTTGCGAAACCCACAAGGCTTTAGTAAACCCAATTTATTCAAAGTTGATACCGTTGGTGTAGACATCTCTGTTATGCCACTTTTTAGTCAACAGCTTGAAATTGGAAACGTCACGCTTGATGGTGCTGAGTTCTACATTGAAACCAAGAAAGATGGCAGCAAGAATATTGATGCATTGACGAAAGCCCAAACACAACAAGCAGAACAAGAGAACAATGCTGCGCCTACGCAAAATGGTGAAACGCAAACTTCTGGTTCTGATTGGAGTATTAATCTTGCTGGCGTTACGGTTTCTAACGGTTCATTAGAAATGCAGGATAAGCAAGCCGGTAGTTACACCAAACTTTATGATATTTCATTAAACCTTTCCGAATTCGCTTTTGACAACTGGACAACGGCTGATTTTGGCGTGAAGGGCGAAATGAACGACCAAAAGTTCACCGCGAAAGGTCAGGCAGACTTTAAGCTAGAAAAAGGTTTGGCAAACTACGCGCTAAAGAACATCAACTTTGATGCGACATACTCTGACCCTGCCAATAAAATTGAATCGGCAACGATCGGTTTAGACACGTTTGAATTCGATAAAGTAAATAACCTGACTTATGCCATTAAGGGTGACGCTGGTGGTATGAAGTTAGATATGCAGGGTGCTGGTCAACTTAGCGTGGACAAGGCTATCAGCAAAGTACAGTTGGATAAGTTAACTCTTAAATCGACTTTTGAGGGTGATGCTTTACCTCAGTCCCCGATGAAAGTCGACATGGTGTCTGATCTGTCTTTCGACCTAACGAAAAACCATCTGAGTTTTGTTCTAGAGAAGTTAACAGCGAATGCTATCGCCTTAGATGGTAAGGCTGATGTGGCACTCGGTGATATTCCTAAAGTACGCTTTGCTCTCCATAGCCCCAATATCGATCTTGATGAGTTCTTAGGGTTAGATAAGCAAGCTGCCGAAGGTAATAAGCCTGCTTCTGGTGGCGAGAGTGCTCCTGCCGGACCTGAGGTTGAGCCTGATTTGTCTGCGTTGAAAACGTTAGATGTAAAGGGTGACATTACCATCGACAAATTCAAAGCGGCAAATGCGAAGATGGAAGCGGTAAAAACGAGCTTCACTGTAAATCGTGGCGTGTTTGAGCTTACATCTTTTAGTTCGAAGTTGTACCAAGGCTCAATCTCAGCGACAGCGAAGTTAGATGCACGCCAATCACCAGCGACTTACAGTGTTAAAAAGTCAATCAAAGGCGTGAAAGTTCAACCGCTACTTATAGACGTTGCTGAAAACGACAAACTTGAAGGGACAGGTAACATTGATGTGAATGTTACAGGTAAGAGTCTCACGCCTACCGGTATCAAGAAGAATCTATCTGGTACGGTTGTTATCAATTTTGCTGACGGTGCGGTGAATGGCATCAACGTTGCTCAGTTGATTCGTGAAAACTATGCGAAATTTAAAGGGCAAAAAGTTGAAGGCACCAATGAAGCTAAGAAAACAGACTTCAGTGCGATGACGGCGACATTGAAACTCAACAAAGGTGTTGTATCAACGGATAATATGCAAGCTCAGTCTCCATTGTTACGTGTTCGTGGTAAAGGTACCGCAAACTACATCAATGAAACAGTCGACTTTACTATCAGCACGTCAGTTGTAGGCAGCCTAGAAGGCCAGGGCGGTAAAGATATAGATGAGCTGAAAGACATCACGATTCCAATCAATGTGTCTGGTAAGTGGGCAGATCCTAAATTCAAGCTCGTATTCGATGATGTTCTGAAGCAGAAAGCTCAAAAAGAAATCGATCGTGGCGTGGAGAAGCTAACGGACAAAATCAAAGACGAGAAAACCAAAGATGCGGTCGATGGTTTATTGAAGAATCTTTTCAACTAACCGTGCGTGAAAATCAAAAGGGTTGGCATTTTGCCAACCCTTTTTAAATTACTCTGCGAGTGTTACCAATCGACGCCTTTGAGGGCTTTTACGCCAGATTCAAATGCGTGCTTTACATTTTTCACTTCAGAAACGGTATCGGCCATTTCAATCAGGGTTCGATGTGCGCCACGCCCAGTAATAATAACCGACTGCATTTTAGGTCTGTTGCTCAGTGCTTCGACCACTTCGTCTAAGTCGATGTAGCCGTAGCTCACCATATAAGTTAGCTCGTCAAACAAGATGACATCGATAGAGTCGTCTTGCAGCATGCGCTTACATTCTTGCCATACGCCTTGCGCTGCTTCGGTATCAGCGGCTTTGTTTTGAGTTTCCCACGTAAAGCCGGTTGCCATTACTTGGAATTCAACGCCGAGTTTCTCAAGTAGGTTGCGCTCACCGTTGTCCCAAGTACCTTTAATAAACTGCGCGACAGCACAATTCAAACCATGACCCACTGCGCGTGCGATCGTACCGAATCCTGATGTCGATTTACCTTTACCATTTCCGGTAATGATCAGTAGCAGACCTTTTTCCTCTTGAGCAGCAGCGATTTTTGCGTCTACCTGTTCTTTGACTTTTTGTTGGCGAGCTTTATGGCGTGCTTCTTTATTTTCTTCGATAGACATAATACTTCCTCAATTCCTTTTCGTGCTGTGCCCAAGCTAATTTGGGTTCATTGATTTATCTCGCTATGATAGACCAACATATCGTGAAGAAAAACCACCGATAATTCAGGGAATAAAATGAAGAAAATACTTGTTGTTTGTATGGGAAACATTTGTCGGTCACCAACTGGAGAGGCAGTGTTAAGAGCGAAAGCTCAAAAGCTAGGCGTTGAAGTAGAGGTTGATTCGGCAGGTACAATTGGCTACCACGCAGGAAACCGACCGGATTCAAGAGCGATGGCAGCAGGAAAGCAGCGAGGTTATTCTTTTAAAGGAATGCAAGCGCGCCAAGTCACCATTGATGACTTTGAAAAGTTTGACCTTATATTAGCCGCAGATAAAGCAAATTTGGCCGATTTATTGGATATTTGTCCGTTGAAGTATCGACACAAAGTATCGTTATTTTTAAGTCATTCTGAGTCAGGTTACGACGAAGTCCCGGACCCATATTATGGTGGGGAAGATGGCTTTGAACTGGTGCTTGATTTAATCGAAGAGGCATCAGACGCAATTTTGAAGAAGCTATAATCGCCGTGCTTGAAGACAATAGAAAAAGGGATGAGCTCAGCTCATCCCTTTTTATTCGTGTTAACCCGCTAGTATGTCGGTTGCGACTTTGTAGCTTGGGTCTTCCTTCACGTTAATTTCAACCAAGCTGCCAGCTTTGTCCAAAAGTTTACGACAATCTGGGCTTAGGTGACGAAGGTGCAGCGTTTTACCTTGAGCATTGTAACGCTCAGCCAGTGTTTCAATGGCTTCAATTGCAGAGTGATCTGTCACGCGAGAGTCTGCAAAATCGACAATCACATCTTTTGGATCTTCAGGCGCGTTAAACAACTCCAGGAAGTTAGCCGCAGAGCCAAAGAAAATAGGGCCGTGAATCTTGTACTCTTTTGAACCTTCCTCGTTTAAGCACGTGTCGGCATAGATGTGCTTAGCGTGTTGCCATGCAAACATTAATGCAGAAACGATAACACCAACCGCTACGGCAACAGCAAGGTCAGTAAGAACAGTAACAACGGTCACAAGAACAATAACGAAGAAGTCTTGCTTCGGTACGCGGCGTGCTAGCTTAAATGTTGCCCATTCGAATGTACCAATGACAACCATGAACATCACACCAACCAGAGCAGCGAGTGGGATCATTTCAATTAGCGAAGAAGCGAATAAGATAAACATCAATAGAGCGATAGCCGCAACGATACCAGATAGACGGCCGCGACCACCTGAGTTTACGTTGATCATCGACTGACCAATCATCGCACAACCACCCATTGCGCCAAACACAGAACACGTCATGTTTGCCATACCTTGACCGATACATTCGCGGTTAGATTGACCACGAGTATTCGTCATCTCATCTAAAACTGTCAGTGTTAGTAGAGATTCAATTAGACCAATGGCCGCTAGAATGATCGCGTATGGAAGAATGATTTGTAGAGTTTCTAGCGTAAATGGCACCGCCGGAATAGAGAAGGTCGGCAGTGAACCTGCGAGTGTTGCCGCTTCATCACCAGACATTGTACGCAGGAAGTCAACAACAGTGCGAGTTTCCAGATCCAAACCAACCACTAAAGCAGTCACCGTTACGATTGCAACAAGTGAAGAGGGTACAGCCGTTGTGATTTTTGGTAGAAAGTGAATGATTGCCATAGTTAGCGCAACCAAACCAAGCATTAGTAGCATTTGGTCTTGTGGTAGCCAAGTAAGCATGCCGTTGATATCTGGCGCTTTAAACTGACCCAACTGAGCTAGGAAGATAACAATAGCCAGACCGTTCACAAAACCAATCATCACAGGGTGAGGCACGATACGGATGAACTTACCCAATTTAAACATACCAGCGGCAATTTGAAGTATACCAGCGAGCATGATGGCTGCGAATAGGTACTGGACACCGTGAGTCGCGACAAGCGAAACCATTACGACTGCCATGGCACCTGTTGCACCAGAGATCATGCCGGGACGACCACCGAAAATGGAAGTAATAAGACCAACGATGAATGCAGCGTAAAGACCGACCATCGGATCTACGCCTGCGACGAACGCAAATGCGACAGCTTCAGGAACCAATGCTAGCGCAACGGTTAAGCCTGATAGCACATCATTTTTTACGGAGTGCTTAGAAAATTGGGGAAATTCGAACATGTTTGTTTTTAAGTTCTCTTTGCAATGAGTTAAACCCGACACATATTCGTATTTGCACAAGCCACTGAGTGGTTGATTTCTAATCAAACATTGCAGTGTAAACCGTAGTATTAAAAGAGCAGCATCAGAATGGTGTCGAAAACTTGAGTCGGCGCATGCTACCGAAAAGTGTGATTAAGTTCAAGAATGATACGAATAATGGCGTACAAATGTGATCACGAATTGGTATTTATATGAACAATTTATTGGGCAAATATGAAGATAAAAAAGGCTACCAGATGGTAGCCTTTAATTTATTTATGCCGTTAAGCAGTTGAACGTAATGATTTAGCCTAGTTAAAGTTAGGCTTTGTCATCTCTGCCGATGCGCGGTTTTTAGCCACTTGGCTACCCGCACCTTTAGCTTGGTAACGTTCGGTTTTGAACGGTGCTGCTGCAACCGTGATTTCGCGTAGCTCTTGAGGGCCAGGTGCTTTTGTCATCGGTGCGCTAGCGTTTAGCTTAGCAGCAACTTTGATGGCTTCGACTTTAGGCTCTGGTTTAGCTACTGGCGCTTCGGCTGCAATCTCTTTTGCTGCTTCAACCACAGGCTCTTCAGCTGGTGCCGTTTCTACAATGGCATCAACCGGTTCAGCATGTTCAGTTGCAGGAGTTTCAACGATAGGCTCTACCGAAGCTGTTTCTACTACTGCCGATTCAGTTTTTTCTGCGATTACTGCTTCCACAACAGGTGCTTCTACTACTGGAGCTTCCACTTTCGCTTCAACGGTTTCTTGAACCTTGTGTTCAACAACTGGAGCATCTGTTACGACAGGTTGCTCGCGACGAATAATCACTTTACCCATTGCCATTTCTGGACACGCAAAGCCACCTTGGATTGTAGGTACTGCTGCTACAGCTTCTTCCTTAACTCGCTCTTCCTTCTTAGGTGCTGGTTTCGGAATGTAACGTGGCATTACTTTACCCATAGCCATTTCAGGAGAAGCGACACCTCCCTTACGTAGGCGGAACGGGTTAGGGCGGCGATCACGGCCACGGCGACGACGCTGGCCGCTTGCACGCAGGTGACGTGGCGAACGACGATTACGACGTTGCTTAGACTCTGCTTGCTTGTTGTCTTGCTGTGCTTCTACCGCTGCTTCTGTTGGCTTCTCAACTTTGGTTTCAACCGTTTCTTGAGTCTTAACCGCTGTTTCTTCGGCTTTCCTCTCAACCGCTTCTTGGTCTTTAACGCGTACAGACTTGTTCAGTTTGCGACGTTGGCGACGCTCCTTCACTTTTTCTGCTTTCGCGTTTTGTTGCTTTGGTTTGCTCTCTTCTGGTTTTGTTTCAGTTCGAGCTTCCGCCGCTAGCTGCAGGCCTTTTTCCGCTACTTTTGCATTTGCTTTTTGCTCTTGGGCTTTGTCTGCTTGTTGAGCTTTAGGCTTACGCTTTTGGTTGCGGTTTTGCTGTTTATTGGTTTGTTGTTGAGCTTCGTTTTGCTCATTCGCTTGCTCATCACGAGGCTTACGACGACGTCGGTTATCGCGATTGTCGCGGTTATCACGATTATCGCGCTGGTTGTTATTGCGACGACGATCGTTGCGATCACGCTTATTACGTCGATTATCGCGATTTGGTTTTTTCTCTTCCTGAGGTTTCTGTTCTTCTTTTGTTTCTTCAGAACCACCGAATAGGAAGCTACCAAGTGCTTTAAACAGACGGCTGAACAATCCAGGTTTCTCTTCTTGTTCAACATTTTGTTCTTTCTTCTTCGCCTCAGGAGCTGGTTTAGCTGCTGGTGCAGGTGCGGTTTGAGACGGAGCAGCAAAGCCTTTAAGAACTGGCTCTTCAATTCGTTTTGGTTTTACGTCAACTTCCGCTGGCTCTTTACCTTCTGCTTCTTTCATTGCTTCCAGTTTCTTAGGAAGTAAGTAAGATATCAGATCGAACTCTTCGCCTTCACGAACACGGATAACTTCAAAGTGCGGTGTTTCCATATCAGAGTTAGGAACAACCGTAATTTTCACTTCTTGAATGCGTTCGATATGGTTTACTGAACGACGTTTTTCGTTCAATAAGTAAGAGGCGATTGGCACAGGTACGACTGCAAGTACTTGTGCTGTGTTGTCTTTTAGCGCTTCCTCTTCAATTAAACGAAGTACAGAAAGTGCTAGAGATTCGTTGTCGCGAACGACACCAGTTCCGCTACAGCGAGGACAGATGTGATGGCTTGCTTCTGCAAGAGAAGGGCTCAAGCGCTGGCGTGACATCTCCAACAAACCAAAGCGAGAAATACGACCGATTTGTACACGAGCGCGGTCAAGGCGAACGGCTTCACGTAGACGGTTTTCTACTTCTCGTTGGTGACGAACTGGGGTCATATCGATAAAGTCGATAACCACTAAGCCACCTAAGTCACGTAGACGCAATTGGCGAGCAATTTCGTCGGCTGCTTCTAGGTTCGTGTTTAGAGCTGTTTCTTCAATATCGCCGCCCTTGGTTGCACGAGCAGAGTTGATATCGATAGACGTTAGTGCTTCAGTCGGGTCAATAACAATAGAACCACCAGATGGCAGACGCACTTCACGTTGGAAAGCCGATTCAATTTGGCTTTCGATTTGGTAGTGGCTGAATAGTGGAACTTCACCTTCATATTTCTTAACGCGGTTAAGGAAATCAGGGCGCACCAATTGAATGTGCTCTTTTGCACGTTCGTAGATGGTGTTGCTATCAATTAAGATTTCGCCAATATCACGACGCAAATAGTCACGGATTGCACGAACGATAACGTTACTTTCTTGGTGGATTAAGAATGGAGCAGGGTTAGAGTCCGCTGCACCTTTGATTGCACCCCAGTGGTTAAGTAGTACATTCAAATCCCACTCAAGCTCTTCAGCACTCTTGCCAACGCCAGCAGTACGTACGATTAGGCCCATGCCCTGAGGCAGTTCCAAAGTACTTAATGCGGCTTTTAGTTGAGTACGCTCGTCACCTTCGATTCGACGAGAAATACCGCCAGCACGAGGGTTGTTAGGCATCAGAACAAGGTAACTACCAGCAAGAGAAATGAAAGTAGTAAGAGCTGCGCCCTTGCTTCCACGTTCTTCTTTTTCCACTTGAACGATAACTTCTTGGCCTTCCGTTAGCACTTCTTTGATGCTTGGACGACCTTGGTAGGTGTAACCTTCAGGGAAATATTCGCGGGCAATTTCTTTGAGAGGGAGGAAACCGTGACGCTCGGCGCCGTAATCAACAAATGCGGCTTCTAAGCTTGGTTCGATACGTGTGATACGTCCTTTGTAGATATTCGCTTTTTTAGATTCATGACCTGGACTCTCGATATCAAGATCGAAAAGTCGCTGGCCATCAACCAGAGCGACACGCAACTCTTCTTTTTGAGTTGCGTTAATTAACATTCTTTTCATTGAAAATTCTCGTTGTCTTTTCTTTTATATCTTTCTTGTCGACTTGCCACTGTTTTTTCGCTCTTTCACGGTGCCTGATCCCATGGCTTGTATTTTGCAGCCTCCCGGCTGGAAGGGGATGCTCTCGGGCACTTCAGTCATCACAAGCCTCTTGTGGTTTCTGTTGGAAACGTAGACTTGTGACCCGCTATTTGGGCGGTAGGTACTCAACGTGAATATGCGAGGAGTAGGGTGGCAAGAGTGTTGAATTCGATGTGTCTCACGCCAATGCTGCACTCGACCTTCAACGATCTACTCACATTGCTTGAGGATAAATGATTGGTAATGAATAAAATGTAACCAAACCTTCCTTAGCAGCTGTGAACTATAGCAGTGCGCGTGGCTATCAGCAATCTGCTTTCACGCAAACGATAGAAAATTTGCCGCTAAACTCAAAATTTCTAATTTATAACTGGCTGTTTCATAAGCAATTGAGATGTGCAAACTGTTCAGGACAGAAAACAAATTGAGAACTTGATTGAGAGTTTTAATAATTTAAACAAAAGCTTGGCGAAATTTAGACCAGTATGTGCCACCGAGTGTTTCTTTTACGACAAGAATAATGTGAAGTCGCACGAAATTGAGTTTACAATACCGCCCATGAACGAAATAAGAACAAAAGTCCAGTTCGTCGACATCGACGAAGATATGGCGGGTCAGCGCATTGATAATTTTTTGCGCAACCAATTAAAAGACATTCCTAAAAGCATGATTTACCGAATTGTGCGTAAGGGCGAAGTGCGCGTAAATAAAAAGCGTATAAAAGCAGAGTACAAGTTAAAAGCAGGCGATCTCGTTCGTATTCCACCGGTGACCGTCGAGAAAAAAGATGACGATGTCGCACCAAGTACGAAACTTAACAAAGTCGCTGAGTTGGAAAATATGATTATCTTCGAAGATGACCATATGTTGATTCTAAACAAACCATCTGGCACCGCTGTGCATGGTGGCAGTGGTTTAAAGTTTGGTGCGATTGAAGCGCTTAGGGCTCTGCGTCCTCAAGCTCGCTTTCTTGAACTTGTGCATCGTATTGACCGTGATACTTCAGGGATTTTGCTGGTTGCTAAGAAGCGTTCTGCACTTCGTCACTTGCAAGCCCAGTTTCGTGAAAAGACAGTAAAGAAGTTTTACTTAGCTCTTGTCATGGGGCAATGGAAAAGCAGTTGTAAGGTTGTGAACGCGCCACTGCTCAAAAACGAAGTGAACAGTATTGTTCGTGTTAACCCTAATGGTAAGCCGTCAGAAACGCGTTTTAAGATTTTGGAAAAGTTCGAACAAGCTACATTGATTCAGGCGAGTCCGATTACTGGTCGAACTCACCAAATACGAGTTCATACGCAATACACTGGTCACCCAATCGCTTGGGATGATCGCTACGGTGATCGTCGCTTTGACGCTTACACAGGTCAAGTTGGTTTAGATCGTTTGTTCCTACACGCGGCAAACATCAAGTTCCAACACCCATCAAATGATGAGTGGATGGAAATCAACGCACCGATGGAACCGAAACTAGAAAAAGTGTTGGCGGGTTTAAGAAACGCGTAACCATGTTTTCCTCGCGGATGCAAAGGGAGCCTGTGGCTCCCTTTTATCGTATTTGGGTTAAAGGACATCGAGTCCTTGAACATGCAACATATCAATCAAATCAATCAATGGTAGTCCGACAAGTGTGTTCGGGTCTTTACCAACTAATTTCGTAAACAAACAAATTCCCATGCCTTCGCTTTTAAAGCTGCCTGCGCAGTAAAAAGGTTCTTCCCTGTCGACGTAGCGTTCGATTTGTTCAAGCGTTAAATCTCTAAAGTGCACCTCGAAAGAATCAAAGCCGACTTCTGTATGGTTTGTCACGGTGTTATGTACCGCAAGACCAGTATAGAAAGTGATGACTTTTCCACTTTGAGCCAAAAGTTGATTTATCGCGTTATCTCTATTTAAAGGCTTGCCAACGATTTCACCATTAATGACACAAACTTGGTCACTGCCGATAACTAAACTTGCTTTATCCGTCTGGCAAGATATTGCTTTCTCTTGGGCCAGTCTCTGCACAAGTTCAGTTGGCGTTTCTTGGTCAAAAGGTGTTTCATCGCAATCAGGTGATAAACAAACGAATGGTAGTGAGAGCTTTTCAAGCAGTTGTTTACGAAAAGGGGAGGTTGAGGCTAAAACCAGTTGGTAATTTTTCATTTTGAATTACAATTCGTGGGAGCATTTCCAATAGGATAATCGATCAAAAATGATTCTGGCTAATGCTCTGTATGTTAAGCGTAAAAAAGTACAACTTTTTTGCCTTTTTCTTTGACTAATTTTGATTTGGAAGATAATATTCGCGCCCTATGCAAAAGGTAAAAATACCGCGAACGGTTGACCCAGCTAAAGCTGCACAGAAACGATTGGATTACGATGGCATCATCCAAGCTAGTCTTTTCAAGCGCTTAGTGGAAACAACTGAAGGCGTAAAACGCGACGCAGAAGTCTCATTGTCATTTGGGATGGATGAACAGCGACTCGTTGTTATCTCTGGTAAAGCTAACATCGAAGTCGATTTAGAGTGTCAGCGTTGTAATGAGGTATTCGCACATGAGTGCGAAGTTGAATTCCTTTCTACTCCTTACTACGGTGAGAAAACAGAACAGGAAGCACCAGAAATTTATGATTTGGTAGATCTAAATGAATATGGTGAATTAGACCTCATACAACTTGTTGAAGACGAGTTCATCTTAGCATTACCTCAAATTGCGATGCACGATGAAGCGGATTGTAGCGTTGATTCAAATAACATGGTTTTTGGTGAGATTCCTGAAGAAATTGAGGAAGAAAAACCGAATCCATTCGACGTTTTGAAAAGTCTGAAAAAGTAATAGGTGTGGTAGCCGATTCTTCTTCAGGTTTTTAACCCAATAGTATAGGAGTAGGGTCAATGGCCGTACAGAAAAACCGTAAAACTCGTTCTAAGCGCGGTATGCGTCGTTCACACGATGCGCTAACTACAGCTGCTCTATCTGTAGACGCGACTTCTGGTGAAACTCACCTACGCCACAACGTAACTGCTGAAGGTTACTACCGTGGTCAAAAGGTTATCAACAAGTAAGGTTGAACCTTTGCAAAGTATTACCGTTGCACTTGATGCAATGGGCGGGGATTTCGGTCCACGCGTAACAGTGCCTGCCGCCGTGCAGGCACTGTCTCATTTCCCAGAGCTAAAAGTGATTCTTATTGGTGATCAATCTCTGATCACGTCTCAATTATCTCAACTCGGTACCTCGACCAGTTCCCGCTTGACTATTCTTCACAGCGAGAAAGTTATCTCGAACTCAGAAAAACCTTCATTGGCGTTGCGTAATAGCCAAAATAGTTCTATGCGTATGGCTATCGATTTGGTTTCTGAGCAGAAAGCGGATGCTTGTGTTAGTGGTGGCAACACCGGTGCATTAATGGCACTATCGCGTTTCATTCTTAAGTTACTTCCTGGCATTGAACGTCCTGCTTTAGTTTCCGCGTTACCGACGATTACCGGAAAGCGCACTTGGATGCTAGATCTGGGGGCGAATGTATCGTGCGATGCTGATAGCTTGTTCCAATTTGCTGTAATGGGCAGTGCATTAGCTGAAGAACACTTGGGTCGTCCTCCTCGCGTTGCTGTACTCAATATTGGCGCAGAAGAGATTAAAGGTAACGATTTAGTCAAACGTTGCGCAGAAATGCTTTCTCAGACCGATGCGATTAACTTTGTCGGTTATATTGAAGGTAATCAAATTTTGCATGATGTTGCGGACGTCATTGTTTGTGATGGATTTGTCGGCAACGTATGCTTAAAAGCCAGTGAGGGAACAGCTCAACTTTTTATCGAAAAAATTAAAACCAGCATAATGGCATCAACGATAAAGGGTTGGATAGCTAGAAAGTTGTTTTCTAGGCTGTTTAATGAACTAAAAACACTGAACCCCGACCAGTATAACGGCGCAAGTTTGCTAGGATTGCGCGGCATTGTCATAAAAAGCCATGGAAGTGCGGATGTATCTGCGATTGTCAATGCACTTGGCGAGGCAGTACACGAGGTCAAACGACAAGTACCAAGCCGTATTAGCGATCGTTTGGAAGCGGTTTTACTCGAGAGGCATTATTAGTCTTCATGTATAGCAAAATTTTAGGTACTGGCAGCTACCTGCCATCTCAGGTGCGTACAAACGCAGATCTAGAGAAAATGGTAGATACAAGTGATGAGTGGATCGTTGCTCGCACGGGTATTAAAGAGCGTCGAATTGCTGCAGAAAACGAAACTGTAGCAGACATGGCATTCTACGCAGCTGAAAACGCTATCGATATGGCGGGTATTGATAAAAACGATATCGACCTGATTATCGTAGCCACAACGAGCAGTAGCCATACTTTCCCTTCATCTGCGTGTCAGGTGCAGGCAAAGCTTGGCATTAAAGGTTGTCCAGCTTTTGACTTAGCCGCTGCTTGTTCTGGTTTTGTGTACGCATTATCTGTTGCAGACCAACATATCAAATCTGGTATGTGCAAAAACGTACTTGTGATTGGTTCAGATGCTTTGTCTAAAACGTGTGATCCGACAGACCGTTCAACCATTATCCTATTTGGTGATGGTGCCGGAGCCGTTGTCGTAGGCGCTAGCCAAGAGCCTGGCATTATCTCTACCCACATATACTCGGATGGTCAATTCGGAGAGCTTCTAAGCCTACCTGTACCTGTGCGGGGGCAAGATGCGGATAAATGGCTTCATATGGCTGGGAACGAAGTATTCAAAGTCGCTGTCACTCAGCTATCGAAACTAGTAAAAGATACGCTTGAAGCCAACAACATGCATAAGTCTGAACTAGACTGGCTAGTGCCGCACCAAGCGAACTACCGCATTATTTCAGCGACAGCGAAGAAACTTTCGATGTCACTAGACCAAGTCGTGATTACACTTGATAAACACGGCAACACATCAGCTGCTACTGTGCCAACAGCACTAGATGAAGCGGTACGTGATGGTCGTATTAAACGCGGTCAAACTCTGCTTCTTGAAGCGTTTGGCGGCGGATTCACTTGGGGCTCGGCCCTTGTGAAGTTCTAAGTTTCACAAGAATTCAAAATTTAAGGTGCACTTGGTGCATCTTATTTCTTTTTACTTTGCTTAAAGGAAAACAACATGAGCAAGTTTGCTATCGTATTTCCAGGTCAAGGTTCTCAAGCTGTAGGTATGCTTGCAGAACTAGGCGAACAATATGACGTAGTAAAACAAACATTTGCAGAAGCATCTGACGCACTAGGTTACGATCTATGGGCGCTTGTTCAAAATGGACCTGCAGAAGATTTAAACGAGACTTTCCGTACTCAACCAGCTTTGCTAGCTTCATCTGTTGCAATCTGGCGTGTATGGCAGGAACTTGGCTTAGAGCAACCAGCCAACCTAGCTGGTCACAGCCTAGGTGAGTACTCAGCACTTGTATGTGCGGGTGTTATTGACTTTAAAGAAGCCATCAAGCTGGTTGAATTACGTGGTCAACTTATGCAAGAAGCAGTACCAGCTGGTACTGGCGCAATGTACGCGATTATCGGTTTGGCTGATGATGCGATTGCAAAAGCGTGTGAAGACGCAGCGCAAGGCGAAGTGGTCTCTCCAGTAAACTTTAACTCGCCTGGCCAAGTCGTTATCGCTGGTAGCAAAGACGCAGTAGAGCGAGCTGGTGCGCTATGTAAAGAAGCTGGTGCGAAGCGTGCGCTTCCTCTTCCTGTTTCAGTACCTTCACACTGTGCACTTATGAAGCCAGCAGCGGAAAAACTTGCTGTAGCTCTTGAGTCTATCGAATTTAACTCACCACAGCTGCCAGTTATCAACAACGTTGATGTGGTTGCTGAGACAGATCCTGCAAAAATCAAAGATGCGCTTGTTCGTCAGCTACATAGCCCAGTTCGTTGGACTGAAACAGTTGAACTGATGCACGAACAAGGCGTAGAAAATCTTCTTGAGCTTGGTCCTGGTAAAGTTTTAACAGGCCTAACAAAACGTATCGTGAAAACGCTAACTGCAGCAGCAGTGAATGATATCGCATCGCTAGACGCTGCGAAGTAATCCATAAAGCGATAAATTTGCGATAAGAAAAGGAAACACAACATGATGAATCTAGAGGGTAAGATCGCGCTAGTTACCGGCGCAAGCCGTGGTATTGGCCGCGCGATCGCAGAACTTCTTGTCGAGCGAGGTGCTACGGTTATCGGTACTGCTACTTCTGAAAGTGGTGCGGCTGCTATCAGCGAGTATCTTGGTGATAACGGTAAAGGCTTAGCGCTTAACGTGACTGATGTCGAGTCTATCGAAGCGACATTAAAAACGATCAACGAAGAATTTGGTGTGATCGATATTCTGGTGAATAACGCTGGTATTACTCGTGACAACCTATTGATGCGCATGAAAGATGATGAGTGGAACGACATCATCGATACCAACCTAACGCCAATCTACCGCATGTCTAAAGCGGTTTTACGCGGTATGATGAAAAAACGTGCGGGTCGTATCATCAACGTAGGCTCTGTTGTTGGTACCATGGGTAACGCTGGTCAAACTAACTACGCAGCAGCGAAAGCGGGCGTGATTGGTTTTACTAAATCAATGGCTCGTGAAGTTGCGTCTCGTGGTGTAACAGTGAACACTGTTGCTCCTGGTTTCATCGAAACTGACATGACTAAGGCGCTAAATGATGACCAACGTGCGGCAACTTTGTCGAACGTGCCAGCAGGTCGTTTAGGTGACCCACGTGAAATTGCATCAGCAGTAGTTTTCCTTGCTTCTCCTGAAGCAGCGTACATTACTGGTGAAACTTTGCATGTAAATGGTGGCATGTACATGGTTTAATGCGACAGTTTATGCAAAATAAGCTATTTTACATTGTGAAAAATAGCCTATAGTTGCAGTTAACTGTCATGAACTTGTCATGCTTATGCGCAAGATTTGTGCATGATTTAAGTCAAAAATGTATTGAAATTCGGTTAAATTCGCTAATTTTGTGGTTTGACCAGCAAGGACCCCCTTGCAACTTTCAATAGTTCGAATAAACTACGGAATCATCGCATTAGGCGAAATCTGTAAAGGAAAAGAAAAATGAGCAACATCGAAGAACGCGTAAAGAAAATCATTGTTGAACAGCTAGGTGTAGACGAAGCAGAAGTTAAAAACGAAGCTTCTTTCGTTGACGATCTAGGTGCTGATTCTCTAGACACTGTAGAACTAGTTATGGCTCTAGAAGAGGAATTCGACACTGAGATTCCTGACGAAGAAGCTGAGAAGATCACTACTGTTCAAGCTGCAATCGACTACGTAAACAGCGCTCAGTAATTAGCTCTCCCAGGCGGTCTCCTAGACCGCCTGTGTTCTTTCTAACTTCTTCTATCCTCTCATAGAAATATTCAATTCCCGGAGAATTATATCGTGTCCAAGCGTCGTGTAGTTGTCACTGGCATGGGTATGTTGTCACCGGTAGGCAACACAGTAGAATCATCTTGGAAAGCCCTGCTAGAAGGTCAAAGTGGTATCGTAAATATCGAGCACTTTGATACTACGAACTTCTCAACTCGTTTTGCAGGTCTTGTTAAAGATTTCGATTGCACAGAGTACATGTCTAAAAAAGATGCTCGTAAGATGGACCTTTTCATCCAGTACGGCATTGCAGCGGGTATCCAAGCTCTTGATAACTCTGGCTTACAAATTACCGAAGAAAATGCGGCTCGAGTTGGTGTTGCTATCGGCTCAGGCATTGGCGGTCTTGACCTTATCGAAACTGGCCATACTGCATTAGTAGACAAAGGCCCTCGCAAAGTTAGCCCATTTTTTGTTCCTTCGACCATTGTAAATATGGTTGCAGGTAACCTATCTATCATGCGTGGTCTTCGTGGTCCAAATATCGCGATTTCTACCGCATGTACTACTGGCCTGCATAATATCGGCCATGCAGCACGTATGATTGCCTACGGCGATGCAGATGCGATGGTTGCTGGTGGTGCAGAAAAAGCTTCTACGCCTCTTGGCATGGCTGGCTTCGGTGCAGCTAAAGCGCTATCTACTCGTAATGAAGAGCCTCAAAAAGCGTCTCGCCCATGGGATAAAGGCCGTGATGGTTTTGTTCTAGGTGATGGTGCTGGCATGATGGTGCTTGAAGAGTACGAACACGCAAAAGCACGTGGCGCGAAGATTTACGCAGAACTGGTTGGTTTTGGTATGTCTGGTGATGCTTACCACATGACATCTCCAAGCGAAGACGGCTCTGGTGGTGCACTTGCGATGGAAGCGGCGATGCGTGACGCTAACATCACAGGTACTCAAGTAGGTTATGTGAATGCTCACGGTACTTCTACTCCAGCTGGTGATGTTGCAGAAATCAAGGGCGTGAAACGTGCTCTTGGTGAAGAAGGTGCGAAGCAAGTACTTGTATCATCAACTAAGTCTATGACTGGTCACCTATTAGGTGCAGCAGGCTCTGTTGAAGCAATTATCACGGTTATGTCTTTGGTTGACCAAATCGTTCCACCAACGATTAACCTTGATGATCCAGAAGAAGGTCTAGACATCGACCTTGTGCCGCACACTGCGCGCAAAGTTGAAGGTATGGAATACGCTATCTGTAACTCGTTTGGCTTTGGTGGTACAAACGGTTCTTTGATCTTCAAAAAGTTCGCTGAGTAACACTATCTAACCTTATTTAGATAAGCGAAACTTGTATTCTAACGGCTCGATGCTTAGCATTGAGCCGTTTTGTTTTATTTGTTGTCTGCTAATTTGAAGGTACGTGAATGTTTTGGGTAAATGGAGTTCCGCAAACGCATGTAGAGCTAGGTGATCGCTCATTCCAATACGGTGATGGAGGCTTTACCACCATCCTGACCCAAAATGGAGAGTTGGTTTACTGGCAAGAACATACTGAGCGCATGAGTGCTTGCCTTGACGCTTTGAAGATCTCTTCACCTGACTGGAAAGTTGTGCATGATTGGGCAAGCAAAGCGGTTTTATCTGACGCACGAGCGGGGGTGAAGATTCACGTTAGCCGCGGTATTGGCGGGCGAGGGTATAGCCCTAATGGGATTAAAGGCCCTATCGTGACGATTTCCAATTTTGCGTTTCCTTCTCATTATTCATCTTGGCAAGAACAAGGTGTGGACTTGGGCGTTTGTAATACTCGTCTCGGGATTCAACCTTTACTTGCGGGACACAAGCACAACAACCGTTTAGAGCAGATTCTCGCCAAGGCTGAAATCGACGATACCGAGTTTGCAGATGCAATAACGTTAAATGTGCAAAACCATGTCATTGAAACTACAATGGCCAACCTTTTTTGGGTTAAAGGTAATAAAGTATTTACACCGGAGCTGACCTTATCTGGCGTTGCGGGCGTAATGCGTCGTAAGGTGCTTGAGTTACTAAAAGTAAGTCATATTGAAGTCATCGAGGGGCGTTTTATACTTCCAGATTTGCTGAGTGCTGACGAGGCTTTCATGTGTAACTCAATATTAGGTGTCGCACCTATTCGCAGCATAGTGACATCGAACTCTAAGACTATATTTCCGATAGGAAAATTGACTCAACGACTGCAAGGGAATTTAACTACGTGATTAAAAAACTGTTGGCTTTTGTTGTGCTGATCGCAGTGATAGGCGCAGCAGCTGTTTTTTATATAATTTCACAGGCTAAACAATACGTTGAAAAGCCTATTCTATTGGAACAACCTCAGCTGTTTACTGTAGAAAGTGGTACAAGCTTTCATCATGTCATGCGCGCCTTAGTTGAAGATGAGGTGATTGAAACATCGGAGTACATCCGTTTAATTCCTCACTTATATCCAGAATTGTTGCAAGTGCGAGCGGGTACTTACCAACTTGAGCCTGGTATGTCACTTTCGCAAACATTGGAGCATCTGAATACTGGAAAAGAATACCAGTTTGCGATCACTTTTGTTGAAGGCAGCCGCTTTTCTGAATGGGTAGATCAACTAAAAAGTGCTCCTTATTTAAAGCATGATTTAACCGATCTTTCAGAAAAAGAAATGGCTGCGAAGCTCGGAATTGAGAGAGAAAAGCTAGAAGGGTTGTTTTTAGCAGAAACCTACCATTACACAGCGGGTGCGAGTGAAAGCCAGTTATTAAAACGAGCGCATCGAAAACTCAATAAAATACTGGACGCTAGCTGGGAAGCTCGTCAAGAAAAGCTGCCATTACAGGATAAATATGAAGCCTTGATTCTCGCGTCTATCATCGAGAAAGAGACGGCTATTGATTCTGAGCGTGAGCGCGTCGCTTCTGTGTTTATCAACCGATTGAACAAACGTATGCGGTTACAAACTGATCCGACAGTTATTTATGGTATGGGTGACGCCTACGATGGCAACATTCGTAAGAAAGATTTGCGTACGCCGACACCATATAACACCTATACCAACAATGGTTTGCCACCAACACCGATTGCGATGGCTGGTGAAGCTTCCATTGAAGCGGCTTTGAATCCAGAAAGCAGCAACTATTTATATTTTGTAGCAAGTGGAAAGGGCGGACATGTATTCTCGAAATCCCTTGCTGAGCACAACCGTGCTGTTCGTGCCTATTTAAGAGAACTAAGAAAGAACAAATGATGAAAGCAAACTTTATTGTCGTTGAAGGCCTAGAAGGCGCGGGTAAAAGCACTGCGATTAAAACCGTTTTAGATACGCTAAAAGCGGCCGGTATTGAGGATATCGTAAATACCCGTGAGCCAGGAGGCACACCGCTAGCAGAAAAAATGCGCGCTCTGGTGAAAGAAGAGCACGAAGGCGAAGAACTTAAGGACATGACGGAGTTGCTTCTTCTGTACGCTGCACGTGTTCAGTTGGTTGAGAACGTGATCAAACCAGCTTTGGAAAACGGTCAGTGGGTGGTTGGTGACCGACACGATATGTCGTCGCAAGCTTATCAAGGTGGTGGCCGTCAGATTGACGCATCGTTAATGAAAAATCTCCGGGATACAACGCTTGGTGATTTTAAACCTGCTCTCACTCTCTATATGGATATTGACCCTCGTGTTGGGCTTGAGCGTGCACGTGGGCGTGGTGAGTTAGATCGTATAGAGAAGATGGATATTAGTTTCTTCGAGCGTACACGTGAGCGTTATTTGGAGATTGCTCATGCCGATCCTTCCATCGTTATCATTAACGCAGAACAGACGATTGAAGGCGTGTCGCGTGATATTCGGGACGCTCTAAACGAGTGGCTAGCTCGTCAATAAGTGAAACGTAAATTTAGGTGACTCATGTTAAATGATTATCCATGGCTACAGCCAATATGGGATAACCTCAAAGTAGGGTTAGAGTCGGACAGAATACCAGGTGCGCTTTTATTACAAAGCGAGCAGGGCTTGGGCATCGAAAAACTTATCGAGTTTTTTAGCCAAGCACTTCTTTGCCAAAATTACGCGAGTGAAGCATGCGGTTTTTGTCATAGCTGCCAGCTAAATCAATCTCAAAACCACCCTGATTTACACTGGATCAAGCCAGAGAAAGAAGGAAAGGCGATAACGGTGGACCAAATTCGCGCTTGTAACCGTCTTGCTCAGGAATCATCTCAGCTTAATGGTTACCGCCTATTTGTAATAGAACCGGCGGACTCTATGAACGAGTCGGCATCGAATGCGCTGTTAAAGACGCTAGAAGAGCCTGGGGCAAAGTGCTTGTTTTTGCTCGTTACCCACAATCAGGAGCGTCTGCTCCCAACGATTCGTAGCCGTTGCCAACACTGGGTTGTTGCGCCTCCGTCAGCGGAACAAGCGATGCAATGGATGCACGAACAAGGGGCGAAGCAAGTTCCTGCTTACGCCTTAAAACTGAATATGGGCTCTCCAATAAAAACATTGGATGCGTTAAATAATGGCGATCTCGAAGCTTACTTGGCTTTTGAACGCAGTTTTATTAAGGCAATGTCTTCGCCTGTTTCAGACGTTTCTGAGTGTGCTTCTTTAATCGCTAAACACTCAGAGCAATCACTAGACTGGGCATGGTATTTACTGACAGATGCTCAGAAAGCGCAGTTTGGTGTATCAGAAGCTCAAATGCTTCCGGGCGCGACAAAGTTTCAACCGGACAACTATAACGGTTTGTACTCATCAGCGAAGGCGCTGATGAACCTGAAAGCTCAGGTGCAAGCCTTTCCTGGCCTGAACCTTGAGCTACTATCAATGAATTGGTTAATTGAATCACGAGAGGCATTATGTTCGTAGATTCTCATTGTCATTTAGACAAATTGAATTACGACGATCTCCACATCAATGTGGAAGACGTTATTAACAAAGCTAAACAAGCAAACGTAACTGAGCTACTTTCTGTTGGAGTAACGCTGGATTCTTTCCCGAAAATGATGGAAATGATCGAGCCTTATGACAATGTTTATGCTTCGTGCGGTGTGCACCCACTTGATGTTGAAAGCGACTTTTCGATGGACGTATTGCGCCACCATGCGTCGAATGCAAAAGTCGTCGCTATTGGCGAAACGGGTTTAGATTATCATTACAAGCCCGAAACGGCCGCGTTACAGAAAGAGCGCTTTGAGCAACACGTTGATCTTGCAGTGGAGCTCAACAAACCTTTAATTATCCATACCAGAAACGCACGTGCGGATACTCTAGATATTTTGCGTAAGGGTGGGGCAGAGAAATGTGGTGGTGTTATCCATTGTTTTACAGAAGATCTTCCATTTGCTGAAGCTGCACTGGAGCTGGGGTTTTATATTTCTATCTCGGGGATTGTTACTTTCCGTCAAGCTACAGAGTTAAAAGAAGTGGTGAAGACTCTACCTTTAGAGAAGCTTCTTATTGAGACAGATTCTCCTTACTTGGCTCCTGTCCCTCATCGTGGCAAAGAGAATCAACCCGCTTACGTTGTCGAAGTCGCTTCTTATATTGCGCAACTCAAATCGTGCTCTCTTTCTGAAGTGGCACAAAAAACCACCGAAAACTTCCGAAATCTTTTTTTGCGATGAAAAAATAATAAGAGCATAAAAAAGGAGCTTAGGCTCCTTTTTTGTTGATAAAAACAACAGATACGCTCACGAGTTTAATGTTTACTAAAAATGTTGATTTAATAACATTCAAAAATCACAAATGTAATTTTGTTACTAAAAATAACATTGAGGCGTATTTTATTTACGCCTTAAAATTAATTATATAAATAATTAATTCTTTATAAAACAGTAATATAAGTGCAATGCAAACCTTTTCATCGGCTGTTTTTGGGTGTGATCCAAGACTTGTTTTGAAACTAAATTTCGTAACTGTGTGGAAAGTTTGAGGGTCATCAATATATATTTAGAGCCGGAAAATATAATGCAGTTGTGGTTACATTTTCATTGGGTGCTAACCTTTAGGCTACGGGGGTGTGCCGTTAGTGCCCAAATAATACTTATAAATTTATCAGGAGCATAAACATGTTTAAGAACCTTTTTGCTAACCTGCAAAAAGTTGGTAAGGCTCTGATGCTTCCAGTATCAGTTTTACCAGTTGCAGGTATTTTATTAGGTGTGGGTGCTGCCCATCTAAGCTTTATTCCAGAGATCGTTTCTAATCTTATGGAACAAGCTGGTGGTTCAGTATTCGGCCAAATGGCACTTCTATTTGCAGTAGGTGTAGCTCTAGGCTTCACTAACAACGACGGTGTTGCAGGTCTTGCAGCTATCGTTGGTTACGGCATCATGACGGCAACGCTAGGTGTAATGGCGGGCGTTATGGGTGTTGAGAAAATCGATACAGGTGTACTAGGTGGTATCCTTGTCGGTGGTGTGGCTGCTTGGGCATTCAACCGTTTCTTCAAAATCCAACTTCCAGAGTACCTTGGCTTCTTCGCTGGTAAGCGCGCAGTGCCAATCATCACTGGTTTTGCTGCGATCATCCTAGGTGTTATCCTTTCTGTTATCTGGCCACCAATTGGCGGTGCAATTTCTGCATTCTCTGATTGGGCTGCACACCAAAACCCACAGCTAGCATTCGGTATCTACGGTGTTGTTGAGCGTTCTCTAATCCCATTCGGTCTACACCACGTATGGAACGTACCGTTCTTCTTCGAAGCAGGTTCTTGTGTTAACGCTGCCGGTGAAGCTCAAAATGGTGTACTAACTTGTTACCTAGTTGCTGATGAAGCATCTCGTGCTGCTGGTAATGGCTTCGGTCAGCTAGCGGGTGGTTACATGTTCAAGATGTTCGGTCTACCAGCTGCAGCAATCGCAATTGCTCATTGTGCTAAACCAGAAAACCGTGCAAAAGTAATGGGTATCATGGCGTCAGCTGCACTGACTTCATTCCTAACTGGTATTACTGAGCCAATCGAATTCTCATTCCTATTCGTTGCTCCACTACTATACGGTATCCACGCTCTACTAGCTGGTTCTGCATACATCGTTTCGAACACTCTAGGCTTTGTACACGGTACTTCTTTCTCTCACGGTCTGATCGACTTCCTAGTTCTATCTGGTAACGCTCAGAAGATGGTGCTAATGATTGCCGTTGGTCTAGTTTACGCAGTAATTTACTACGTAGTGTTCCGTGGTGTAATCACAGCGCTTGACCTAAAAACACCTGGCCGTGAAGATGAAACGGAAAGTGCAGCTGTAACTTCTGGCTCTGATATGGGCGGTGAACTGGTTGCAGCGTTTGGCGGTAAAGCTAACATTACTGGTCTAGATGCATGTATCACACGTCTACGTGTAGCAGTTGCAGATACAGCAGCTGTTGACCAAGACAAGCTAAAACAACTAGGCGCTGCTGGTGTTGTAGTTGTAGCTGGTGGTGTACAGGCTATCTTCGGTACTAAGTCTGATAACCTAAAAACTGAAATGGATGAGTGGATTCGTAACCACGGTTAATCGCAGTCATTCATAGTAATGCATAAAAGGAGGCTTCGGCCTCCTTTTTTAGTTCCTATTTTATTAACTGACAGTTCCTTTTTTAGTGTGATCCTAAACTCATCTTTACTTTTGTCAGCTTTTTCATACATCGAGCTTACCCATCGTTGACATATTGATATGCCATTATGTTTGAATAGCGAATAATGTTTTTTTGAATAATTGATAACGTGTATGAAGAACAAATTCATTTTAGTTTTGGGACTAGTTTCTAGTACGGCAATGGCGGCAAGCGAACCAACGGATCTATCAGTTGGTATGGCTGTCGATCAACAATTAAGTGTTGTTGTAGAGTTAGATAACAAATATCGTGGCATTATCGGAAACGATGGTATGGCGTTTGATTACATCGCTAAGCGTGGAACATTCGATCAAAACATGCCTGTGACTTGGTATGTCGGCGTTGGTGGCTGGTATGAATGGGATGACGAGTTTGGTGTGAGAGTACCACTTGGTGTGAACTGGGATTTATCACGCGGCTGGGACCTTTATGGCCAAATACACCCAGAGCTAGATCTTTACAAAGGTGCTGACTTGCAACTTGGCGGCGCCGTTGGCATCAAGTACAGTTTCTAGAATTGAACTAATGTATGTATAAAAAAACGCCGGTAACTACCGGCGTTTTTTTGTATGGAACTTAACGTTCTATTGTTTATTCATGGCTCGCTTAATGCAAACGGCAGCGCCGCCCCAAGTGATACCTAAACCAATAACCATCATAATAATTGCGCTGATTGTCATTTTGCTGTCTCCTTGCGGTTCACTGCGTTGATCACTAGACCAAAGATAAAGAGTGCGGCGATAAGTGCCCAGCCTAAAGTTAGATCATAGCCACCGTAGCCTTCAGTAATTAGGGCGTATAGCTTGGTCGCTAAGATAATGGCGAGCATGATTGGTGTAACGAAGCGTAAGCAGATCTCGAACCATTGACCAACAGAGAAATCAGAGCGCTCGTTAACGTAATTACGTACTTCTGGCACGCGCTTCAATAGCCACGCCATCAAGACAATCTCAACCAGACCACCAACCATGATGCCAACGTTGTTTGCAAAGTGGTCTACTAGATCGAGTAGCAGCAGACCGCCATTGGTAGCAAACGCCATAGAGACAACGAAGCCAATACCAATCACAACATTTGCAGCTTTTTTACGGCTCCACTTCAGCTTGTCGATAATGGCTGAAGTTACGGCTTCCATAATTGAAATATGCGAACTTAGACCAGCAACCACCAGTGCAAAGAAGAACAGTGGACCAAGAATATATGGGGCAGGTAGTAGGTTAATTGCCGCAGGTAAAGTAACAAAAGCCAAGCCAACGCCTGCAGATACCACCTCTGTTAACGGCTTACCTTGCTCTTGAGCCATGTAACCCAATACTGAGAAGATCATGATGCCGGCTAGGATCGAGAAGCCACAGTTGATCAACACGGTCATAAACGCGTTATTCGTTATGTCTGACTTTTCTGGTAGGTAGCTAGAGTAAGCTAGCATGATGGCGAAGCCGATACTTAGCGTAAAGAAGATCTGACCATATGCCGCTGCCCATACTTTCACATCCCAAATTTTGCTGAAATCGGGTTCGAACATGTAGTTCACGCCATCTAGAGCTCCTGGCAAGAAAATCATACGTCCGATTAAGAAAATCACCATCAAGAATAGGATTGGCATCATAATTTTAGATGCTCGTTCAATTCCTGATTTCACGCCTTTGGCAATGGCGGTGTAAGTAATTGCCCAAGCAATTACCATGGATAAAGCAATCTTCCATTGAATACTGCCTAAGTCTGTTGGTGAGTTGTCACCTAGCTTTAGGTATTCACTAAAGAAAAATGCGTTGGTATCGGTTCCCCAACCTTGAGTGAACGACAACCCAAAGTAAGAAATCGACCAACCGATAACAGCCACATAGTAAACGGCAATAACTGCAGCCACACCAACTTGGAACCAGCCAAGCCATTCAAATTTAGAATGAATTTTCGCAAGTGTTTTTGGTGCCGAGCCTCGGTATTTTTGTCCCATACTGAACTCAAGGATCATAAATGGAATACCGGCAGTGATCATGGCAAAAATGTAAGGAATAAAAAATGCGCCGCCACCGTTTTCATAGGCCATGTATGGGAAACGCCAAATGTTTCCCAAACCGATAGCAGACCCAACTGCTGCTAAGATGAATCCCGCCCGGGATCCCCATTGTTCTCGCTTCATATTTGACTCCTATAAGACTCCCTGAGGAATGAAGCTCTCTACGTAACACAGTAATAATTGCGCAAATAGTTGGAAGAAAGGACCGCTGTTATCCATCAGCTTTTCTATCCTTAATTCTAACTTCTTATAATTTTATAGAGCTATATTCTGGATACTGTAAGAGAAAGTAGATTATTAATCTTAAAATTTTGATGTGTGTTTGATAAAACTGAAATATTTATCTGTTTTCACTGATCAGACTAACTTCTAATAATACTTAGCGCAATAGAATCTAAATGTTAATTCAGATGCGTTGTCTGGTTTTAATCTTGTTAAATTTGAGTTTGATTGTGGTTTTATGTGGGTGTGTGGTTGTTTGTCTGGAATAAATGACTGGGATCTAATAATTGCTTTGGTGTTTAAGACTATTTTGATTAATTAGGGCGTACGGCTATCTTTTGTGCACCTATCTAGATGATGCTTCGTTACTTTGCCAAACAATGGTGTTTAGACGATATCCTTTATCGGCTCTGTGCAGGACTCGTTCAGCGTTCTTTGTGACGAGTCCTATAAAGGAACATGCATAAAAATTAGAAGCGGAAACTAAAACCGACATTTGATTGGAATTGGTTCATCCAATCAGTATCGAACTTAATGATACAGTTTGAGCCGTCATTAGGTAGAGTACAGGCGCCAGATGTATCGTTATCAACGACCGTTCCTAACCATCTCAGTTGGGCTGTTAATGCAAAGTTCTTTGAAAATTCATATTCCAGCCCTGCAAAAGCGCTAGCCAAAAATCCGTATTTTTTGTCTACCCAATCCACATCGGCATAAGAAGCGCCCAAACCTACACCTATATAGGTTTGCCAATTTTCTGCGACAGGATAGTACATGCTGCTTTGGAAGTGCAGATAATGGATATCTGCCGAGTTGGACAGCTTTTCAAGTTCCGTCGATTGATTGGAGTAAAACAATCCGATCCTTCCTTTTTCTAAGGGAGTCTCGACTGAAAGAGCGTAATTCACTGCGGGGTCGAGATCGTATGTATTACTACTTTCATCCTCTACTTGGCCGCCTCCTGTATAGCCTATGTATGGCGTAACGATGATATTCGCTTGTGCATTGATAGCAGTACTCATCATCATGATTCCTACTAGCCAGCTGAGTTTTTGGTTCATGCCCTATCTCCTTATTATGACTAAGCTAATTGTGATGGGTTAGTCAAAATTGCGCGACTAAATTAAGCAAATCTTGAACATATTTCACACCAGTGTTATTAATTTGTTACATATTAAGGAGGTGTTTATGGAACACGATCTAAAATCCGCATTAATCATTGTGGTGACTGTTTTTGCAGTGCTTTTGTCATTTGGCATCATTGCTATTACAACAGCTTAAGATAACCACTTTTACCAAACGTTTTAACAAAATGGCGTGAGCCTATGATACGTAACAGCGGTATAATCACAGAAAGCCATGCAGAGCTTGATGTAAAAGTTTATGAGCACTTTAGGCATGGTAAAACTGCTTTAGTCACGCAAGGTGGAGGGCAGAGAGGGATTTTTACCGCTGGCGTTTTAGACGCCTTTTTACTTTCCAACTTCGATCCTTTCGATGAATTCTATGGCACCTCTGCCGGAGCACTCAACTTATGTTCTTACTTGTGTCGTCAACATGGCATGGGCAAAGCTTTTATTACCGAGCTGACAACGTCTCCTGAATTTTTTAATCTTTTTCGCTATATCCGAAAGCAGCAGTACTTAGGTTTAGAGTGGGCATTAGAACGGATTCAAGATTTCCCATACAAGCTTGACCTTGATTTAGGGCGCAGTGCATTGGGAAAACGAGGAGCGTTTGCTGCGGTAACGAATATAGAGACGCTATCAGATCAATATCTACCAATCTTGGATGACTCGTGGTTTAACACTATGCTAGCGACGTGTGCGATTCCCAAGTTGTACCACGGACCTGTCGACGTAAATGGCAATAAGTTTGTTGATGGCGGCGTGTCTGCCTCTATCCCTGTACAAGAAGCGTGGCGTCAGAATGCTCGCAACATTATTGTCATTCGCACAGAGCCGTTTTCAGAGATTGAAGCGAGAGCCCAAAGTGAAGTAGGGGATGTGCCTGTCGAATGGTATCGGGAGTCTATCAACTCAGTACAGCAATCATGGCAGCAAAAAGTGAATCAGTGGAAGCTGGATTGGGCGTCGTTCTTCCAACAAAAAATTAATGCAGCACATCAATCGAAGCTTGCAGGGAAAATGCTGTTAAATGGAGGCCGTTGGTTGTTCGGTGCCGATAACTTGTATCGTTTAAGTCATCTGATTGGTGAGAATTTTGATTCAGGTTTAGCCGACATGCTGATGATTCATTATCAAACATTTGAGCTCACTCAGGCCTTTATATCTGCTCCACCTGACGACACTTTTATTTTACAAGTTGCGCCTAAAGAGGGACTTCGTTCTTCTTCTTTGTTAAGTGACCAAGAGTCACTAGAGCATGACTATCAACTTGGGCTTCAAGCTGGGTTTAACCTAGTTCAACTCTATGACCAGCTAGATGTTGAAATTGATGGTAGAGAGAGTGCATAAACCTTCTTACGTTCACGATGTGCGCAATATACAAAGCATATAAATAAGGCTCCATTTTCGGAGCCTTATTTGCGGGTTCTTGTGGTTAACTCTGGTTAGGTATAACGACTACGCTTGTAGAATGCGCATGCAGTTGGTTGAGCCAACAACATCCATTACATCGCCTTGAGTAATAATGACTAAATCACCTTTGTGCAAGAACCCTTGCTCTTTAAGGCTAGTAATCGCTGCTTGAGCAGTTGGTAAACCCGCATCACTTTTTGACTCGAAATATACAGGTGTCACGCCTCGGTATAATGCTGCTCGATTTAGTGTCGATTCATTCCGTGATAAGGCAAATATTGGCAAGCCAGAGCTTAAGCGAGACATCATCAACGCAGTCCTGCCGGACTCAGTTAACGAGATCATCGCTTTAATTCCTTCCATGTGATTCGCAGAGTACATGGTTGCCATTGCGATGGTTTCTTCAGCGGTTTCGAAGGTTCTATCTAAGCGATAGGTTGATAGACTTGCCTCCGACATTTTTTCTGCCCCCACACATACTTCGGCCATGGATTTGACCGTTTCTACAGGATATTTACCTGCAGCGGTCTCTCCAGAAAGCATCACCGCGTCAGTGCCGTCTAGAACCGCATTGGCCACATCCATCACTTCAGCACGCGTTGGCATTGGGCTAGTAATCATGGACTCCATCATTTGTGTCGCAGTAATCACGATACGGTTTAAACTGCGTGCGCGGCGAATCAGTTTTTTCTGGACACCTATGAGCTCAGGGTCACCGATTTCTACACCAAGGTCACCACGTGCAACCATCACTACATCGGATGCGAGAATAATGTCGTCAATAGACTCATTGGTCGCGACGGTTTCTGCTCGTTCGACTTTAGCCACTAACATGGCTTCAAGGCCTGCATCTCTGGCTAAGCGTCGAGCGTAATGCATGTCTTCGCCGTTACGCGGGAATGAAATAGCAAGGTAGTCTACTTGAATTGCTGCGGCGGTAAGAATGTCGGCTTTATCTTTCTCTGTGAGCGCATCGGCTGACAATCCGCCGCCTTTTTTGTTGATCCCTTTATTGTTGGACAGTGGACCACCGACAATCACACGGGTATGAACTTTATTACCCTCTACTTTGGTAACTTGCAGCTGAACGCGTCCATCATCGAGTAATAAAATGTCATTTGGTGAAACATCTTGCGGTAGTTCTTTATAATCTAACCCTACAGATTCTTGATTGCCTTCACCTTTTGGTAAATCACTATCTAATGTGAATTTATCGCCCACATTCAAAATGATTTGGCCGTCTTTAAACGTTGATACACGGATTTTAGGGCCTTGTAAGTCACCAAGAATTGCAACCTGACGCCCAAGTCTTGCTGCAATGGTACGGACTTTATTCGCACGTTGAATGTGGTCTTCACTGGTTCCATGTGAAAAATTCATACGGACAACGTTTGCACCGGCTTTGATGATCTCCTCAAGTATATTGTCCTTATCCGTTGAAGGACCCAGCGTAGTGACAATTTTTGTTCGTCTTAATTTGTAAGTCATAGATTCTCCGATGAATGTGTGTGTAAAGGTAACTTGAACTCTATCCTTACTTTACGCAGTCGCTCTCAAGGTTAGCCTCGTTGCTGAGCCCACACCTTAAAGCTACTTGAATATAAGTATATGCACAGAATGTTTACATTAAGAGTAACCCCGGTAAAACAGACAGATATTCGACAGGCAATGGCCTTATTGATAAAAATACGCTGCTTTAAAGGCATTACTTCATAATTTAGTGAATAAAAATAAGTTATTTTTCAAACAATTTAACAGGAGTAGATTCTTCGTTATTTGATTGAATACACAAACAAACAGGTTTATACGTGATGCTTGTCACGGGGATTTATTAATTCACTTCACAATTAGTTCGCAAAGTAAAAAAATTGTCCCGTTATAGAATTTCGGAGTGCAAGATGTACATGGCTCAACCGGGCCATATTGATCATATCAAACAGGTCAATGCTGGTCGTGTATATAAACTAATTGACCTAAAAGGTCCTATTTCTCGAATTGATTTGTCCAAGCAGAGTGAGCTTGCTCCTGCTAGTATCACCAAAATCACTCGAGAATTAATTGAAGCGCACTTGATTCATGAAACGACAGTACAAGAAGCGACGAGTCGTGGTCGACCTGCTGTCGGTTTGCAGGTCAATAATGAAGGCTGGCAATTTTTGTCAATGCGTTTGGGGCGGGGTTATTTAACCATTGCTTTGCATGAGTTAGGCGGTGATGTACTGATCGATACTAAAATCGAGATACACGAGCTTGATCAAGACGATGTGCTTGAGCGCCTGCTTTACGAAATTGATGAATTCTTTCAGACTTACGCGGATCAACTTGATCGTGTTACCAGTATTGCCCTTACGCTGCCTGGTCTCGTGAACTCAGAGCAAGGTGTCGTTTTGCAGATGCCTCATTACAATGTCGAAAATCTTGCTCTTGGACCAGAGATATACAAAGCAACGGGCTTGCCAGTTTTCATTGCCAATGACACGCGAGCTTGGGCATTAGCAGAAAAGCTTTTTGGTCATTCTCAAGATAATGACAACTCCGTTCTTATCTCTATCCACCACGGTTTAGGTGCGGGCATCATTCTGGATGGGCGCGTTTTGCAAGGCCGTCACGGTAACATTGGTGAACTCGGGCATATTCAAATTGACCCAAATGGAAAACGTTGTCATTGCGGCAATATTGGCTGTTTGGAAACCGTTGCCAGTTCTCAAGCAATTCGTGAAGAAGTCGTAAGACGAATCGCTGATGGCGAAGACTCTATTCTTGCTAAACAAGAAGAAATGAGTATTGAGAGCATTTGTGAAGCCGCTGCAAACGGTGATCCTTTGGCCGTCGATGTGATTGAAAAACTTGGACGCTACTTAGGCTCTGCAATTGCTATTGTGATCAACTTATTTAACCCTGAGAAAATCTTGATCGGTGGTGTGATTAACCAAGCAAAAGATGTGCTTTATCCTGCGGTTCGTCGCTGTATCGAAGAGCAGAGTTTACCTGTTTATCACCAAGATCTTGAGCTGGTGGAGTCTCGTTTCTATAAGCAAGCCACAATGCCTGGTGCCGCGTTGATTAAGCAAGCGTTGTACGATGGTCAACTATTGATGAAGGTTGTGGAAGGTTAAGTACTTTTTAACATGATGATGTGCCTGGCTGTTGAGACTGCATTTGTAGGTGATTTAGGGTGAGACTTAACGGCTCACCCTTTTTGATCGCCTATTACTAGAAAGGGAATTTGAGTTATGTTGCATTGCTATATCTGCGCCATTCATGTAATTTCCTAAAAAGCTCAAGTAAATAAACAAAATGGCTTTCAATGTGCTGCGTGACTTTGCGTCTGATGCAAAGAGAAGTAATACGCTAAAACTGTTGTACTTTAAAGCTGTGCTCGAAAAGCCAAATATTTTAAGGTTATTTGGTTATATAACCTTGCTGTGTCTGTACTGATTTCGAGTAAAATAAGAATTATCCATAATTTAGGTAGTAGTATGTCCGGAGTGTTAAATACGGTTGACCAGCGTACAAACTTGGTTGGTGAAAATCGACTAGAGCTTCTGCTGTTCACTTTAAATAGTCGCCAATTATTTGCGATTAATGTGTTCAAAGTGAAAGAGGTCATCAAGCTTCCACCGTTAACCAAGCTCCCTGGATCGCACTACAATATTCGTGGGGTTGCTTCTCTACGAGGTGAAGCGGTACCAGTGATTGATTTACGAGGCGCAATTGGTTTTCCTGCTTTACGTGGTGAAGCGGAAGAAGAAAATTTGATCGTGACAGAGTACAACCGCACGGTGCAGGGCTTCTTAGTCGGTCCGGTTAAAAACATTATTAATACGGCATGGACTGAAATTCAGCCGCCTCCTTCCACGTCTGGTCGCTCGAATTACCTCACGGCTATCACGCAAATCAAAGAGGGGGATGCCTCTCAAATTGTCGAAATTATTGACGTTGAAAAAGTTTTAGCAGAGATCGTGCATTACGACGTGACTATTTCGGAGGACATTCTCGATCAAGAACTGGCCCAAGCAATGGTCGGGCGTAATGTTCTGATTGTGGATGATTCCTCTACAGCTCGTAATCAAGTTCGCGATACGCTTTCTCAATTGGGTATGAATATCATCGAGTGTCGTGACGGGCTAGAAGCGTTAACGGTTTTAAAACGTTGGTGTGATGAAGGTAAAGATGTAGAAAAAGAGCTGTTGATGATGATTACGGATGCTGAAATGCCTGAAATGGACGGTTATAAACTGACCCATGAAGTCCGCCAAGATCCACGTATGTCTAAGTTGTTTATCACATTGAACACTTCTCTGAGCGGTAGTTTTAATGAAGCCATGGTACAAAAAGTAGGCTGTGATCGCTTTATATCTAAATTCCAACCGGATCTGCTGGTAGAAGTTGCTCAAGACCGATTACGCCAGATGCTTTCTAAAAGTGCATGATTAGATCTAGTGAAATCAGAGGGAGCGCACCTCTCTCTGATTTTTAACATCTCTCTCCTTAATTCCTCTGTACTAATGGAAATCCCGAGATTTACTTTGTAGATTGTTCAAGTAGTGCGTGCAATCAATCAACCTGCCAGCAATAACGTGCGTGACTTCTCCCTCTCTTTCAAGAATGCCTTTCACCATTAATACTTTAGCGCCTAAATACGCTTGCTTTTGGGCTCGTGCTGTCGCTTGCCAAACGATCACATTAATGTTGCCCGTGTCATCTTCTAACGTAAAAAATGTCACGCCAGCGGCGGTGCCTGGAGATTGTCTTCCTGTTACCACGCCTACCACTGTGACCAGTGACTTATGCGGCTTCTCTGCCAGTTGCATCATGCGAGTAAAGTGAGGGAGTTTGCCCGTTTCTTCTAATAATTTAATTGGATGGCGGCTAAGAGATAGTCCCGTGCTTGCGTAATCCTCAATTAAATTTTCATATTCAGAGGGTTGAGTCTGGTAGCTAACATTGGGTTCTTCGACCTTGTGAAACAATGGTAGGTCAGATAAGGAATCCATTGCTGCCCAGCGAGCGTTATAACGATTTCCCGATAAGGCCTGAAATGCATTGGCTGAAGCCAATAATTCAATATCACTTCGGCTTCTTAATATCTGCTTTACTTCTTGAATCGATCGGTAACCATTAAGTGGTTTGCGCTCAATAAGCCTTTGTGCGCTTTCTGCGTTAAAGCCTTTCACCAAGCGAAAACCAAGTTGCACGCCGAGCCTGCCATTCGGACGTGAGACGAGATGATGTTGATATTTTGAATGATTGACGCACACCGGCAATACTTCGACACCATGTCGGCGAGCATCTTGTACTAATTGCGATGGGCTATAAAATCCCATTGGTTGGCTGTTCAACAATGCAGTGTAAAATTCGGCTGGGTAATAATATTTTAACCATGCAGAACAATATGCCAGCACTGCGAAAGACGCTGAATGACTTTCAGGGAAACCGTACTCACCAAAGCCGCAAATCTGATCGAAAATGCGCTCAGCAAACGCTAAGTCATAACCTCTCTCTTGCATACCATTGATCAGTTTTGGCCTGAATTTAGCGAGATCGCCATTCTTTTTCCATGATGCCATCGCTCGACGGAGTTGATCGGCCTCGCCGCCGCTAAACCCTGCGGCTACCATGGCTAGCTTGATGACTTGCTCTTGGAAAATAGGGACGCCCATAGTCCGCTCCAGAACGCTTTTTACTTCTTCCGATGGATAACTGACAGGCTCTTTGTGATCTCGTCGTTTTAAAAAAGGATGCACCATATCACCCTGAATAGGGCCTGGACGAACAATTGCAATTTGAATCACTAAGTCGTAATAACAAGCAGGCTTTAGGCGAGGCAGCATGCTCATTTGTGCACGAGATTCTATTTGGAATACGCCTATCGTGTCAGCTTTTTGGATCATGCGATACACGTGTGGATCATCTTGTCGGCGAGTGATTTCGGAAATAGAGAGGGATCGCTGGTGATGTTTCTCGACCAGCTGAAAGCACTTTTTGATGGCGTTTAACATACCGAGTGCGAGCACATCGACTTTTAGTAGCTTCAAGCTTTCTAAATCGTCTTTATCCCATTGAATGATAGTGCGATCTTCCATCGAGGCATTTTCAACAGGTACCAACTCATATAAAGGGCCAGATGAAATTACAAAGCCACCTACGTGCTGAGATAAATGGCGTGGGAAGCCAATGATCTCGTTGACCAATTGGATAAACTGCTGCCCTTTGAGAGATTCTGGTTGTAAGCCAAGTTCAATAATTTGAGCTTGCCAGCCTTGGCTGCGATCTCGGCGATTAACGTTCTTAATGAAAAAATCTAATTGGGTCTCTTCAATCCCTAGTGCTTTACCGACTTCACGCACGGCACTTTTAAAGCGATAGCTGATCACTGTTGCAGCAAGTGCTGCACGCTCACGACCATATTTTTTGTAAATATACTGGATAACTTCTTCACGGCGCTCGTGTTCAAAGTCCACATCAATATCCGGCGGTTCCTTACGTTCTTTACTGATAAATCGTTCGAATAAGACAGCGATTTGTCGAGGATCGACGGCGGTAATTTCCAGGCAATAACACACCACAGAGTTTGCAGCGGAACCTCGCCCTTGGTAAAGAATGCCTTGCTGTTTTGCGAACATTACGATGTCGTGAATAGTAAGGAAGTAGTAGTGGTATTTCAGCTCTTGAATAAGCGCCAGTTCATTCTTGATGGTTTGATTGACTTCTGCTGGCACGCCTTCAGGAAAACGCAGCCTTTTACCACGTTCGACCAACATACGTAAGTAAGAGTCGGGTGTATAACCATCTGGGATCAGCTCGGTAGGATATTCGTATTTTAAATCGGAGAGCTTAAACTCGCATAAATCGGCGATGTAAGTACTTTCTTCCAGCCATTCTGGTTTGTAAATCCGAATCAACTTTTTAAAAGGACGAAGCGCTCGCTCAGTATTCGATATACGGTCAAAACCGAGTTTATCGATGCTACACCCATGCTTTATAGCAGTAAGTACATGCTGTAATGGCAAGCGTTCAACATCATGCATGAGAACGCCTCCGCAGGCAGTTATAGGTAATTGAAATTCATGTGCTAACTGCTCGCAGTGCGCAATGTACTCAGTATCGTTGTTACTCAAATGGCGCTGAATCGCTACCCACAAACGATTAGCGTGGTGTTGATTGAGCCAGCGCCCCCAATAGTGATCACTCTCTTGATGTGTGGGCAGCCACAATACCAAACAATGTCGAACCGACATCAAATCCCATTCGAACAGTTGATAGTTGCCTTTTTCACTGCGTCTTCTTGCGTTTGTGATGATACGACACAACTCGGCATAAGCCTTGCGACAAGGGCAAAGCAGTACGATTTGGCATTCATCATTTAACCAAAACATACTTCCAACGATTTGTTTGATATCGAGTTTATGTTGTTCGATGGTCGCATGGGCTTTGACAACGCCCGCGACTGAACATTCATCCGTTATAGCTAGAGCTTGATAGCGATAGAAAGCAGCTTGGAGTACCAGCTCTTCTGCATGAGAAGCTCCAGTCAAAAAAGAGAAGTTAGACTGACAAAATAGTTCCGCGTAACTCATAATGACCCAACAAAAATAACTGTCGATTTAACAAAAATAGCCATGAAGAAACCAGTGCTTGTGCTGATCGCGAAATATCCATAACCAGCGGCCTTGCTTGGTGTGTGCAATGTAGTAATCACGCATGATCTCATCACCATCCCACCACCCAGAAACTATTCGCTCAGGTCCGTGGACCAAAGAAACTTGTTCTTGCAATACAATGGGAGTGGGTAATTGCATTGCGGGGCGTAGTATGGAGGGTATGGCGTGCCCCTTTTTATCTGGAGCATCAGCAGGGCGATACTGACTGGCCTTTTCTGGTCTAGGATCGCAAGCAATATTGGGTTTTAAAACGGCACTTTTCCCCAATTTAGCTTGCAGTAAAGAGAGCAGCTCTAAAGCATTCATGTTTCCTTTCTGCCCAGCAAAGAGATCGCGTGATGCACTAAGAGGCTCACCTTGACGGATGACTTTTAACGTTAGCCCTGTGACTGGGCCATTTAGCGAGAGTGATTCTAAGCTTAAACTCGCTAACTGTTGCCAACGCTGACATAGGTAATCACCTTGCGCAGAAGTGAGTTGAAGGTGTTGCTCTTGTTTCTCACGCTGGTGGAGTGTTAAACACAGTTCAAAAGCGACCTTATCTCTTAATTTAAGAAAGGTTTCGAGTTGACGAAGTAATTTGGCCAACGGTTTTTCAATCCACTGAACGTTTTCGATCTCAAACAACAGCTCTAAATAAACTTGGAAGGATTCGGTAGGGTGATAAAGGTCGACAGGGTGTTTAAACTGCCCAGTCAGTCGACCAACGTAGTTCACCAAATCGATATCAAAGCGTCGTGCGATGTCTTGCAATGGCAGTTCAAGCAGGTTTTGCAATGTGGTGACGCCTACACGTTGTAACTTCTCTACTGTAGCGCTTGATAAATCTGCCAGTGTTAACGGTAATGGTGATAGGACTTTTTGTATGGTAGATTTGTCTTCACTGATGACGTTCGCTCCTGATATTGCCATCAATTTGGCAGCAAAAGGCGAAAAACCACATCCGAATTGAAAACTCAGTTTCAGCTCCGATAAGTGAGCTCTGACTTTATTCCAATAGTTTTCAAGCCCTTCATACAGAGCGAGCATTGGAGTAGCACGCAGTAAAATACCTTGGTTTGGCATCAACACGACGTCAGATGTGATCAAATACAACCACTGAGCTACCTCTTGTAATTTATTTAATTCGGTTTGTGGATGATAAGGATGCACTTGTAAATCTCGACACAAGGACGCAGCACTGCCTAAGCCCATACCAGGCTTAATGCCTTGTTGTTCGGCAATCTCGTTGTATTGAATAATCTGGCAACGTTGGCTTTCGACAATCACCACGGGTTGTTCTTGGTTATCACCAAAGAGTGCGTCTAGCTGCAGGCGAGGGAAGTGCAAGTAAATCCACAGAGACATATCACTAACCTTGGTTCGCCAGTGGGAAGTTGACCACAGTCGAGTGCACAGTTTCAGATGATGGTTTCACCAGTTGCGGGTAATGGTGTTGGAATCCGATACTAACGCTACCTCTATTCCAGCCTCCTTTCCTTTTCAGCACTTCAACATGAATCCCTTGCTCGTCGCCTTTCAGTTTTAAACTGAGTGACACAGGCAAAGACAAGCGGTTGATAGTATCTGTTTTAAGCATAAAGAGAGGGCAACTCCCTTGTTCACTTGCTACCTGTAAGCGTTTCACTTGATGTATTTCAAGCTCTTCTTGCCATAACAAAACATTACTGCATACCCCACTTTTCAGACATTGCTCTGCAGCCCAAAGAGCGTCTTTGGGGTGAGTTGGAGTAACGACCCACACTTGGTTTATATCCAACCCGATGTAGTGTAAAAACAGAGAATTCACTAGCGCAGGTGGTTGAATAAATGCGGTCACACCATTGGTCTGAGTGGCTTTTAAATAGGGAGCGAGCAAACGCAATTCACCAATACTACCAATAGATTCCATCTCCACTACGCCATGAGGTGGAAAGCCTCCGCCGAGCAAATCATCTAATTCAGAAAAACCGGAACTAGTCTGCAACTGCTGAGGATCTGCTTTCGTTAAATTTGCTTGCCAAACAAGGTGTTGGCTTTTTAAGTTCTGAATAATATCTTGCATAATAAATACCTGTATATATATACAGTATATTTCTGTGGGAGAAAGTCGCAAGATTTTTATGAAGAGAGAAATGAAAAAAGGCAGCGTTTGCTGCCTTTTCAATCGATTATGTGAGGTAACCTGAATGAGTTATTTACGCTTCGGTTGAGCGTCGATGCACTGACCGTTCACATCGGTAACCGCAGGATCCATTAAGTGCAAATATAGCGGCATGATATCCAGTGGCGTTTTGAGAGTATTCGCATCTTCACCCGGATATGCTTTTTCACGCATGCGAGTACGAGTGGCACCAGGGTTAATTGCGTTAACGCGGATCGGTGTATCACTCAGCTCGTCAGCCAAAACTTGCATCATGCCTTCTACGGCAAATTTAGAGATAGCGTATGGCCCCCAGAATGCGCGGCCAGAGTGGCCGACGGTTGAAGAGGTAAAGATAATACGCCCAGCTTCTGATTTACGCATCACAGGCAGTAGTGCTTGAGTCATTAGCACTTCGGCTTTCACGTTGATCTGCATGATATCGTCGAAGTCTTCCTCTTTGATTTGATCAAATGGACACAGCGAACTCAAGACACCTGCGTTGTGTAATAGACCATCCAAGCGACCAAACTGTCCTTCGATTGTCTCTGCCATATCAATGTAATTCTGCTGAGTTGCGCCCTTGAGATCCAATGGAATGATAGCTGCTTGTGGATAGCCAGCAGCTTCAATCTCATCATAGATAGATTCAAGGTTTTGCACATTTCTACCCAAGAGAATAACAGTTGCACCGTGCTCTGCATAAGAAAGCGCGGCTTGACGGCCGATGCCATTACCAGCGCCAGTAACAAGAATGACTTTACCTTTTAGAGCATCAGCTGAAACGGAGTAGTTCACGGCGATAAATCCTTATTATTGTAAGAGGGTCCATGATAGTTAATTGACGCTAAAAAACGCCTGTTTCTCAATGGAAAATCTTGGTAATCGTGACAAGATGGTTACAATACACCAATTCATGTGTTATACCAATTCCAGAACTTTCGTTAGGTATGCTATCAATCAGAACAAGTGGTTACAAACCGCGCTGCCTTCTCGCTGATGTTTCTGCGTAACATACTAACGTCATCTGAAATGAGATAAAGGAGCTCTCGTTGGAATTTTTATTAGATTATGGTCTGTTTCTGGCCAAAATTATCACGGTGGTTGCTGCGATAATTGTTCTGCTCATTATTGCAAAATCGGCTGGTGGCAAATCGGGTGCGGCGAAAGGGGAGTTAGAGATTACCAACCTTTCAGAGCAACACAAACAATCTGTTGAGCAGTTAGAGCATCATTTGCATGACGATGCTTTCATCAAGGCTCGAGATAAAGCCGTCAAGAAAGAAGAAAAAGAGAAGAACAAATCTCGCGAGAAAGAAATCAAACAAGCGAGCAAAGACGGTTCATTAGATAGCAAGCGTGAACCACACCTATTTGTTCTTGATTTCAACGGTAGCATAGACGCAAAAGAAGTCGCGTCTCTACGTGAAGAAATCACCGCTATTTTGGCTGTCGCACGTGAAGGTGATGAAGTGTTACTTCGCTTAGAGTCTGGCGGTGGTATGGTTCATGGTTACGGCCTTGCCTCTTCTCAACTGGACCGAATCAAAGCTGCGGGTCTTCCTCTGACCATCTCTGTTGACAAAGTTGCGGCAAGTGGCGGTTACATGATGGCATGTGTAGCAGATAAGATTGTTTCTGCACCATTTGCAATTGTGGGGTCTATTGGCGTTATCGCACAAATTCCTAACTTCAACAAACTGTTGAAGAAACATGATATTGAGTACGAACAACTAACAGCGGGTGAATATAAACGCACGCTAACGATGTTCGGTGAGAATACCGATAAAGCGCGCGATAAGTTTAAGCAAGAACTTGAAGAAACACATGTCTTGTTTAAAGACTTCATCCGTGAGCGTCGTCCTAGTTTGGACCTAGACAAAGTAGCCACTGGTGAGCACTGGTTCGGTACACAAGCGAAAGAGCTTGGTTTGGTGGATGACATTAGTACATCTGATGATATCGTTGTTGCGGCATGCAAAGATAAAACCGTACTTTCTGTGCATTATGTGCAGAAGAAAAAGCTGGCAGACAAGCTAGCAGGTGTCGCGGGCAAAGTTGCTGACAGTGTGATCTTAAAGTTAGCTGAGCGTGGTCAAAAACCGATTGTTTAATCGAGCTTAAGTTCATGACATTTAAAACGGCGAGGGCAGAAGCTCTCGCCGTTTTTGTTGAACTTTATGTTTATTGATGAATCCAATTACGCATTAGGTGTAATGCTTTACACGACATTTTTCCTCGCTCCAAAGACTGATTACCCGTATAATGTGCGCCTCGAAAACCGAGCAAATTGCTGAAAAGAAACTATTGGTGGAGAAGAACATGTCCTCTCAAACTCCGGTTGTAACCGTAGATGGACCTAGTGGTGCAGGTAAAGGCACTTTATGTATGTTGCTGGCGAAAAAGTTGGGTTTCCAACTCTTAGATTCTGGCGCAATTTATCGTGTACTTGCACTTGCTGCGATTCACCACGGTGTCGACACCGAGTCAGAAGATGCTCTTGTCCCACTAGCAACACACCTAGACGTTCAATTTATCGCGGAAGGTGACTTAGTTAAGGTCATTCTAGAAGGCGAAGATGTGTCAGGGGAGCTTCGTAAAGAAGAAACGGGTATGGCAGCATCTAAAGTTGCGGCTTTGCCACGTGTTCGTGAAGCATTACTACGTCGTCAGCGTGCATTTGAGACCGCTCCGGGTCTGGTTGCTGATGGTCGTGATATGGGCACAATTGTATTCCCGAGTGCGCAAGCAAAAATCTTCCTTGATGCAAGTGCTGAAGAGCGTGCAAATCGACGCCTTAAACAGTTGCAAGAGAAAGGGTTAGATGTTAGATTTGCTGACCTTTTAAGCGAGATCCAAGAGCGTGACGACCGAGATCGTAACCGCCCAGTGGCGCCATTACGCCCTGCTGAGGATGCGCTTGTGCTAGATTCTACGTCGATGACTATCGACGAAGTAGTAGAAAAGGCACTACAATATATCGAATCGAAGCTAGCTGAGTAATAATACTCGACTAGGCTAAGAGCGTTGGTCGCAAGGATGATGACTGGCGAATTTAATAACCCCATGCGGTAGGATACCCGTGGAAGTTTAATTTATTGAAGATTAATTAAATGACTGAATCTTTTGCTCAACTCTTTGAAGAGTTTCTAAACGAAACAGAATTCCAACAAGGCAGCATCGTTAAAGGTACTGTAGTAGCTATCGAGAACGGTTTCGTTCTTGTTGACGCTGGTCTTAAGTCTGAATCTGCTATCCCTGCTGAACAGTTCAAGAACGCTGCTGGCGAACTTGAAGTTGAAGTTGGCGCTGAAGTAGACGTAGCTCTAGACGCTGTTGAAGATGGTTTCGGTGAAACTCAACTTTCTCGTGAGAAAGCTAAGCGTCACGAAGCTTGGATCGTACTTGAGAAAGCTTACGAAGAAGCTGAAACTGTTGTTGGTATCATCAACGGTAAAGTTAAAGGCGGTTTCACTGTTGAACTAAACGGTATCCGTGCTTTCCTTCCTGGCTCTCTAGTAGACGTACGTCCAATCCGCGACACTGCTCACCTAGAAAACAAAGAGCTAGAGTTCAAAGTTATCAAACTTGACCAAAAACGTAACAACGTAGTTGTTTCACGTCGTGCAGTTATCGAATCAGAGAACAGCGTTGAGCGTGACGAGCTTCTAGAAACTCTACAAGAAGGTTCTGAAGTTAAAGGTATCGTTAAGAACCTTACTGACTACGGTGCGTTCGTTGACCTAGGTGGCGTTGACGGTCTTCTACATATCACTGATATGGCTTGGAAGCGCGTTAAGCACCCATCTGAAATCGTTAACGTTGGTGACGAGATCCAAGTTAAAGTTCTTAAGTTCGACCGTGAGCGTACTCGCGTATCACTAGGTCTTAAGCAACTAGGCGAAGATCCATGGGTAGCAATCGCTAAGCGTTACCCAGAAGGTCACAAACTAACTGGTCGCGTAACTAACCTAACTGACTACGGCTGCTTCGTTGAAATCGAAGAAGGCGTTGAAGGTCTAGTTCACGTTTCAGAAATGGATTGGACTAACAAGAACATCCACCCTTCTAAAGTTGTTAATGTTGGCGACGAAGTTGAGGTTATGGTTCTTGAAATCGACGAAGAACGTCGTCGTATCTCTCTAGGTCTGAAACAGTGTAAAGCTAACCCATGGCAGTCATTCGCTGAAGCACAAGCTAAAGGCGACAAAGTTACTGGTAAGATCAAGTCTATCACTGACTTCGGTATCTTCATCGGTCTAGAAGGCGGCATCGACGGTCTAGTTCACCTATCTGACATTTCTTGGAATGTTGCTGGCGAAGAAGCTGTACGTGAGTACAAGAAAGGCGACGAGATCTCTGCAGTTGTTCTAGCAGTAGACGCTGAGCGTGAGCGCATTTCTCTAGGCATCAAGCAAATGGAAAATGACCCATTCAATGCTTACGTTGCTGACAACAAGAAAGGTGTTCTAGTTAACGCTACTGTAACTGCTGTTGACGCTAAAGGCGCTACTGTTGAAATCGCAGAAGGCGTTGAAGGTTACATCCGTGCTTCTGAAGTATCACGCGATCGCGTAGAAGATGCTTCTCTAATCCTAAGCGCTGGTGATGTTGTTGAAGCGAAGTTCACAGGTGTAGACCGTAAGAACCGCGTAATCAACCTATCTATCAAAGCTAAAGACGAAGCTGACGAGCAAGAAGCAATGGCATCTATCAACAAGCAAGATGACAATGCATTCGGTAACGCAATGGCTGACGCTTTCAAAGCTGCTAAAGGCGAATAATATACTCGCTTAAGCAAAAAAGGAGCCGCAAGGCTCCTTTTTTATATTTGGTCATATTTAAGTAGTAATACTAATGACAGTAAACTATCTTAATAAAAGGCATTTCTTCATTGCGCATTTTGCATAAAATTTGTCTAGAATTGTCAGCAAGTGTTTGTTGGAATTAGTATTACTTACTATAATAAGTGATAAAGATACTCAAAGAGGGCAACTATGACTAAGTCTGAACTGATTGAAAGACTCTGCGCTGAGCAAACACACTTATCAGCGAAAGAGGTAGAGGATGCTGTAAAAGATATTTTAGAGCACATGGCCTCTACACTAGAGAGCGGTGACCGTATCGAGATCCGTGGCTTTGGTAGTTTTTCTCTTCATTACCGCGAGCCTCGCGTAGGTCGTAACCCTAAAACGGGCGATAAAGTGGAATTGGAAGGTAAATACGTTCCACATTTCAAACCTGGTAAAGAACTTCGTGAGCGTGTAAATATTGGTTAATGCACTCTTATTAGTTTGAAAAAAGCGGCATACGTTTGTGTATGCCGCTTTTTTGTAATGTATCCAAGTTAGTCATACATCTAAGATCGTTTACTAATCTAATTGTGGATTCAGCTGTTTTCTATACCCAAATAACTTTAACTTCTAAGCATGTCTACAAACTAAGCATCTTGAGGTTACTTGGGTATAGATTATTGCTAATATACGTAGTCTGAAGAAGCATTTTCCTGCATAATCTTACCGACTTACTCCTAGAAGGGTGATGTAACATGAAAATTATAAAAATCGTTGCTGTTTTAGCTCTCTTTTTAATTGCATTGGCGTTAGGTTCCCAAAACCAAGAGCTCGTGACTTTTAACTATCTTCTAGCAAAAGGAGAGTTCCACTTATCTACGCTATTAGGTGTAGTATTTGTGGTTGGCTTTGCTTTAGCGTGGGTTATCTTTGGTAGCATCCAACTGAAAACTCAGCTACAGGTCCGTCGTTTAAAGAAAAAACTGAAAAAGTACGAACCAACTGAATCAAACAACGCTGCTGATAAGCCAGCCATTGAAAAACAGGCATAAGGATAAGGCTTAACTTTAATGCTTGAACTACTCTTCTTGTTGTTGCCTATAGCTGCTGCGTATGGCTGGTATATGGGGCATCGCAGCGCTCAGCAAGACAAGCAGAAGCAATCTCATCAAATCTCTCGTCAGTATATGACGGGTCTTAATCTGCTGCTCTCTGACCAATCAGATAAGGCTGTCGATCACTTTATTGAATTGCTCCAAGTTGATAACGAGACCATCGATACTCACCTTGCGTTGGGTAACCTGTTCCGGTCTCGTGGTGAAGTCGACCGCGCAATCAGAATTCACCAAAATCTTATTTCTCGTTCAGGCTTAACACTGGACCAAAAGAACCTCGCCCTTCAACAGTTAGCGAAAGACTACATGGTCTCAGGTTTTCTTGATCGTGCAGAGAAAATCTTCGAACAGTTAGTCGAAGAGCCAGATTACAAAGAGGCGGCTCTTCAACAATTAGTGACCATTTATCAGCAAACACGAGAATGGGAAAAGGCGATTTATTACGCGAACCAATTGGCTAAGTTAGGTAATAAACGCTCAAGGATGCGTGCAAATATTGCCCATTTTTGGTGTGAAATAGCCATGCTCGACCAAGCTGATGGGAATACTAATAAGGCAATACAGCATTTTAAAAAAGCGTTAGCGGAAGACCCGAAGTGTGTTCGAGCAAGTATTGCTTTGGGACGAATTTACCTAGAGTCTGAAGACTATAAGCACACCATCAAATATCTGACGGGGGTACTTGAGCAAGATAAAGACTTTATCAGTGATGTCTTGCCAACTATTGCAGAATGCTATCATCATCTGGGTCAGGAAGATGAACTTGTCGAGTTTCTGAGAGCTTGTATTGATAAGAAAGCAGGCGTATCAGCCGAGTTGATGTTGGCTCAATTAGTTGCTCATCACGAGAACGTTGGGGCTGCTCAAGAGTTACTGACGAAACAATTGCTGAAAAACCCAACCATGAAGGGCTTCTACCGTTTAATTGACTACCACATTGCAGAAGCAGAAGATGGTCGAGCGAAAGACAGCCTATCAACACTACAAGCGATGGTGGGTGAACAGTTAAAAGTGAAACCGCATTACCGATGCCGGAAGTGTGGATTTTCTACCCATTCCCTTTATTGGCATTGTCCGTCCTGTAAAGGATGGGGGACGATCAAGCCAATCCGCGGATTGGATGGTGAATAATTCTTAATGCAGCTGGCAGAGTTTCTGTCCGCTGCATTTTTTTAACTTTTTATTGAATAAGAACCAAAACAGTTAGGAGATGAAATGATCGACCAAAAAGTTATTGTCGCACTGGATTATGATAACCAAGCAGATGCACTTGCGTTTGTAGATAGAATTGATCCTGCGTCATGCCGACTAAAAGTTGGCAAGGAGATGTTTACGCTATTTGGTCCTGATTTTGTACGTGAACTCCATAAACGTGGTTTCTCTGTATTCCTAGATTTAAAATTTCACGATATTCCAAACACCTGTTCGAAAGCAGTTCGCGCTGCGGCTGAAATGGGTGTATGGATGGTGAACGTACACGCGAGCGGTGGTGAGCGTATGATGACGGCATCACGTGAAATTCTTGAGCCATATGGTAAAGATCGTCCACTTCTTATCGGTGTAACGGTACTAACCAGTATGGAACAAAGTGATTTAGCTGGTATTGGTTTGAATGTTGCGCCTCAGGAGCAAGTTATTCGTCTAGCAACCTTGACCAAAAACGCAGGCTTAGATGGTGTCGTATGTTCAGCGCAAGAGTCCTCATTACTGAAGAGCGAGCTAGGCCAAGAATTTAAATTAGTGACCCCTGGTATTCGACCTGCTGGCTCAGAACAAGGTGACCAACGCCGTATCATGACGCCAGTAGACGCTATCCAATCAGGTTCAGATTATCTTGTGATTGGTCGCCCTATCACTCAAGCGTCAAATCCTGCAGAAGTGCTGAAGTCGATCAATGAGAGCTTATCTAAAATGTAAGCACTGTCTCGATTGTATGGAGAAAAGTGAGGCTAAGATGCCTCACTTTTTATATCGAATGAAAATACTAATCGCGGTAAAAAAACATTCCTTTTAACCAGCTATGTCTGATCATTTACTCGCTGTAACTGGTATATCGGGGCCAATTGAGATAAAGGTTCTGCGGTTTATTCTGAGTAAAGTAGGGCTTGGTACTATGCCGATCACACTTTTGTAACATAACTCACTGTGATGCCTCGAAAATGCAACCATGTGTTATTGATGGCTTGCGTTACAAATGTCTAAAGAATACTATGGCGAAGATGCATTCACTGCGTTGTAAGGTCTAGGATGACCTAGTGAAACTCTTTGAAATTAATATAGAAGCTGGCAGGACGTCACTTCATATTACGTTCCTATTATTTCCTATCTGCGTATTTTAAATCGCAGCTTTCTGTGAGCTTTCACACGCTGTCTTCCTTGTTACGACCTTAGTGCGCAAACACAACAAGGAAGAAACATGACTAAAAAACTGCCATTTTCAGTACTAGCAACACTGACCGCTGCCAGTTTTCAACTGAGTGCGGCAGAATTGCCAGCTGATATCGAATGGATTTCAAACAACAACGAACCTCTATTTGCCTCTGAAGAGGCGGTACGAGGTGGCACCTATCGCACTTACATTCAGAGCTTTCCGCAAACATTACGAAGTGTTGGTCCAGATGCGAACTCAGGTTTGCGCCAATACTTAATGGATGGTTCACCAAAACTGGCTCAGCGTCATCCAAATACTGGCAAATGGATCCCTCAACTTGCTAAGTCATGGGCATTTGGAGAAGACAACAAAACCGTATTCTTTAAACTCGACGAAACGGCCGAGTGGTCAGATGGTGAAAAAATTACAGCAGATGATTACGTCTTTATGATGAAGTACTACACGTCAAAAGACATTATCGACCCGTGGTATAACGACTTCTTCACAAACAGTATTGTGAGTGTTGAAAAAATTGATGACTACACGATCAAAGTCAATCTTGCTGTAGCTCAAAGTCATGACTCACTTATGGTTATGATTAACATGCCAAGTAATGGTTTTCAGCCTCGTCCTGAACACTTCTTTGAAGGAGAAAAGGACGCAAATAACGATGGCATGCCTGATAACTTCGTCAGAAAGTTTAACTTTAAATCTGAGCCAACCGCAGCGCCTTACTACATTGATCAAGTGAAGAAAGGTAAGAGCGTGACATTCAAACATGTCGGTGAAGATTGGTGGGGATACAACAACCGCTACTATAAAAACCGTTATAACGTTGAAAAGGTTCGCATTAAGGTGATTCGCGATCCTGATATTGCCATGAAGCACTTTGAGAAAGGCAACTTAGACTACTTTGAGATGGTGCTACCAAGCTTTTGGCATGACAAAACCAATAGTGATGTGTACAAAAAAGGCTATATCCAAAAGTACTGGGGCTTTAACGAAGCACCGCAAGGAGCTGGTGGTCTTTGGATGAACACAGCGATGCCGATGTTGGATAACCTAGAAGTGCGTAAAGGTGTTATGGCAGCCACTGACTATGACGGCATGATTGAAAACATCATGCGTGGAGATTATTCACGTAAACCGCATGGACTCGGATTTGGTCATGGCGAATACGATGATCCTAACAATACACCGCCAAAGTTTGATGCTGATGCGGCGGTTAAACACTTCGAAAAAGCGGGCTTTGACAAAGTGGGCGCAGATGGTATTCGTGTTAACGACAAGGGCCAACGCTTGAGCTTTGCTATCACCTACGGATACAACTCTTGGACACCGCGTATTGCATACCTGAAAGAGCAAGCGAAACTTGCTGGTCTTGAGTTCACGTTAAACTTGGTGGATGGCTCATCTGCGTTTAAATACATTCTTGAGAAAAAGCATCAGCTAGCGTTTTTGAATATGGGCTCTGGTGAGATCCCTGCGTATTGGGAATACCTACACTCGGATAATGCAAATCGACCACAAACGAATGCTCACACCAACTACAGCAGCCCTGAGCTAGACAAGTTAATTGAAGCGTATGACTCTGAGTTTGATCAGGAGAAGCGTTACGACTTGTCGCATCAAATCCAAAACTATGTCAGCAAAGCGAACATCATCGTTCCTGGCTACATGGTGCCTTATTCTCGAGTTGCTCATTGGCGCTGGGTTAAAATTCCTAAAAACGGCATGACAAAAGCGACAGAATGGGTGCTTCATCCAATGGATATCGGTAATTTCTGGATTGATAACCAAGTAAAAGAAGAGACAGAAGAAGCGATGGACGAGGGTAAAACCTTCCCAGAATTAACGGTAATTGATGATCGTTACAAATTGTAAATCAGTAGTTTAGATAGAAAATGATAGCCCCGGTAATGAATTTTATCGGGGCTTTCTTTTTTACTTAATAAGGTAAGACGCTTCTAAAAGGTAGGTTTTTGCATCACCAAGCAAAGAGAACGCTTTATCGATGGTTTTAAATCGATCATCAAGCGAGTCGCTTGATATCAGCTGGCTGAATGTTTGCAACGAGAAAGCTTCGTTTGCTTTGAAGAACTGATGTACGTTTTCAAGCTGCACTTTATGAATATGCTCCACCTTATTTAGGGCGGTGGTTAAATCGGAAATGTTAATCGACATTGCTACTCGGGAACCTTATCAACAAGACCTATATGAGGTCATAGAGTGGGGTTTTATATTTTGTGACAGAGAGTAGCACCGAAGAGCAATTTATAGTCTGATGAAGATCAATTTGCCTTATTTAAGCATCTGTAACGTGGCACTAGACGTGTACCTAGAGCTAGTACACGTTACAACGCTTGAATATAGGCTAGGATTTCACCTGATCAAAAGTAAAAGCCAAGTCCGACTAAAAGTCCTTGAGAAGCTGTATCATATTCAAATACTCCCTCATTTTTGTAATCAACCCAGGTCGACTTGTAAGCTAAGTTGAGATCAGACCATTCGTTAAAACGATAACGAACACCAGTTTGAATGGCATAAGTGAAGTGAGTATCGTTGCCAAGTCCGGCGTCGATGCTGGCATGAAATCGCCAGTTTTCGCTCAATTCATCAATGAGTCGCAAGCCAACTAAAAAATCGACCCAATCTTCTTGTAATGACAGTCTATCTTCTAGTACCCGGTTATCATTACGATACAGCTTGCCGGTGATGTCATTGTCCCACCAACGTAATCCAAACATATAATCCAGTTTACCAAATGAATATTGTTCGCGTTGGAATGCCTTTGCTTCTAGAACACCTTGCCGTATTTCGATGTCCGCACGATAACGAGCGTTAGGCAGAGCGCCCTTGATATTATTAACATCACCACTTAAGTTCATGAAACTATAATCTATGTAGTAGCCCCACTTACTTTGGTAAATACTCTCGAATCGCAACATCGCCCCAATATCGAGGTGGTCTACGATGAACTTAGGATCGACATCCACCTCTGATGAAAAGCGACCAATACTGGTATCCCCGTGGATATTCAGTCCTAGCATGTACACTTCTATGCTATTTCGCCAACGAGATTCTTGTGTCTCGGCTGAGAGCGCTACTGATGTAGGTAATACAAGAATGAGTGAGGAGAGTGATAGCAGGTTACATGGTTTCATCCAATTTCCTTTTCGGCTTTTCGTCAGCTTTCAGCTTAGTAGAAGTCGCTACACTCTGCATAAAAAAGGGAAGCAACTTGCTTCCCTGTAATTAACATTGACTTAGAGTTGTTTGGCAATGTCTGAGGTTAGGCTTTCTAAGCCTATGGATAAAGCGTTGACGAGCGCTTCATAGCCCTCATCTTGAAGCGGCTGTGAGATTTGTATTGGCGCACTGTTTTCGACCTTACCTTCGGCATTAATGAGCAACCATTCTCCCTCAATTTCGATATTACCTTTGTAGCTGCCATTAAATTTATTTAACGTAAGCTGTAGTTTGGCTTCACCGCTTTGATCCAACAGATTATTCATTTCAGTCGGCCAGTAATGACTTTGCTTTTTACGTAGTTCCGCGACAACTCTCTGAGTGATTTGCTCAGAAATACTGTGCGCCCATTGATTGTGTTTTGCCTGAATAACTTGGGTCTCAGAGGTTCGATAAACAATGCCATTATCATTCAAATAACTCGCCAATGTCACTGGACGAACAACTAAAGTTGGGCGCTGAGCGATATCAGAAGAGCTCAGCGTCACTGGTTCCGCCTTAGGTAGAAGGTACATAGCTCCTTTAGTTTGCGGAGCGCTACTGCAACCCGTTAGACCGACAAATAGCGCGATAGACAGAAAGAATACTCGTTTCATTAGTTTTGGCCTTTAACTGGTATTGGGTCACTGATTTCATCTTCTCCAAACACAAGAGAGTTTGGCTTTTCGTTTAGCTGTTTAAGTACGGGTTTAAACTCTGTCATCACGCTTTCTAATTCTTTTAGCGTGGCTTCCATTTCGCTGTACATGGTTGAGTTGGGCCCATAACCATCGAGTGTTTTTTGTAATTGCTGTAAGCTTTGGCGAATATCTGTTGGGATCTCTTGCGTCTCTTTTTGATTCAAAAGTTTATCAATACTGTCCGCCACGCGTTCTGCTGAAGCTAACGTTTTTTCGGACGTTTTTAACGTTGAATTGAGAGAGTCTAGTGTTTCTTCCATTGGTAAGTTATTAATCTTATTTAGGAAGTCGTTCACTTGGCGCTGAACCTGCGCAAAACCACCACGCATGGTTGGGAAAACATCTAAATCAGCAAACTTACTCGGTACGTAAGGCTCGTCATTTGGATAGAAGTCGGCGTCAACATACAGTGCGCCTGTTAATAAGTTACCTGTTTTTAAAGTACCACGTAGGCCTTTAGCAAACTCACTCTTCAATTTATCTTTTAACATTGGTAAAGATTGGGATTGGAAATCGCCATAAACACGGCCGAGCTCGATACGTACCAATACAGGGATTTTTTTCGCAGAAAAGTTCTCTTCTGGGGTTGGAAGTCGCATTGGTACACGCATCACAGTACCAATTCTCAAGCCTCGATATTCGACAGGTGCCTTACGTTTAAGTCCTCGTACCGATTCATCAAAAAGCATAACGAATTCAATATAATCATCGTACATACCTTCTCGAAGTTGTTTAATATCATCGTACAAGCGGAAGTTGACCATATTTTCAGTGAGCTGTTCACCGGATTCAAGACCTGGAACGGTATCGAAGGTAACACCACCCGTTAGCATGCTCTCTAATGAGCCAAACTTGACTTCGAACCCTTCAGCATTGAGCTGTAAATCTACGCCAGAATTCAGCCAGAACTTGGTACGAGTGCGCACTAAGCTGTCATAAGGCTTGAAAATAAAGAGTTGGTATAACGCTTTGCGAGTGTCAACATCAAAGCTGGTTTTCTCTACGCGACCAACCGTAAAGCCTTTATAAATGACGGGGTCACCAACGCCTAGCTTACCAGCCTCGCGGTGTGTTAACACAAGGCGTAACCCCTCTGCATCAGGAGAGGCGACTGGGGGAACATCTAAGACCGTAAAGCGCTCTTTCTCTATTTTAGATTTACCCGGCTGAAGTTGGATATAAGCGCCAGACAGCAAGGTCTCTAAACCTGAAACGCCATCACGGCCAATACGAGGCTTCACCACCCAAAACATGGTGTCATCTCGCAGCATGCGTTCTGCATCCTTGTTCATTTGTGCCTTAGCGATGATGTGATCGTAATTTTCACTGAGAGTGACTTCAGTAATCAGTCCGACTTTTACATTCAATGCTCGGATTTCGGTTTTGCCAACCTCAATCCCATCTGCGGTTGGCAGTTGGAGAGTAATTTGTGGGCCTGTACTGTTGATATATTGGAACAGCATCCACGCTCCCATGGCTAGCGCAAGGATCGGGACAATCCATATCGCAGAAATCTGCTTTTGCGGTTTTATTTGAGCGGTTACGTTGTTCTCATCACTCATATTTGGCTTTCTCGTTTAAGTTGTCAGAAATCGGCTCCTGCACTTCGTTTTGTGGCAATTGCCACAACAAACGTGAGTCAAATATCATTGCAGAAAGCATAGTAAAAATGACCACTGCCGCGAAAGAGAGCGCAGCAGGACCTGGATAAATCGCCATTAAGTTTTGCAGCTGAACCAGTGCAACTAAGATCGCGACGACGAAGATATCGATCATGGACCAACGGCCAATAAACTCAGTTATACGGTAGATCTTTAAGCGTGAAATACTCTCTTCGTGCGGAAGATATCGCGCTTTTTGCGCATTGTAATACAGCCACGCGAGTGCCAGCATTTTCGCCATTGGAATAAATACGCTAGCAAAGAAAATTACCATCGCAATAGGGTAAGAACCTAAATGCCAAAGCAATATTACCCCCTCCATGATAGTTGAACCTTCTGCATGTCCAAGGCTTACGGTGTACATCATAGGGTAGAGGTTCGCAGGGATATAGAAAATGATTGAAGCAAACAAAAGCGCCCAAGCTTTTTGTAAATTGTCTGCGGGGTTGTATTTGTGAATAGGGCTTTTACAACGAATGCAGTGTTGGTGTTTTTTAGCTTCAATAGGGTTGAGCTGGTGGCACGTATGACAACCAATATGGTTGTGGTTATGGTGCGTATCACCCTCTTTTACATCAGGTAGCTCGATAGCTGGAATAAAGTGCCCCCAGAGCCAGCTTTTGTCGACCATTGATATGCATTTGACTACCAGAACGGTATATACACAAAACGCCCAGAATGAAGTGCCCATTCCTATGTCTGCGAGGGAAGCGATTTTAATTAAGCTGACCAACACGCCAATCAAAAAGACATCCACCATTAACCAGGGTTCGACTCGAAACAGAAGACGGCATAAAACTTTTGCCATTCGTTGCTGCTTTCTAGAGGGGGTATGTTTACGTGCTTTTAATGCTTCAAGGTGAAGAAAGAGAATGAGACCAACATAGATGGCAGGCAAAACGATAACTGTTGCGAGTAGCAGCACACCCAAAAGCACATTTTGAAACTCAGCCAGCATTTTGGCAGCGTGCAACAAGGTGATCTCTTGCGACAACCCTTGCACGCTGAACGACATAAAAGGGAAAGAAATGCTTAGCACTAACATGATCAAACATGCCGATGATATGGCGATCACGCTTTGGTAAGGCTTGGCATTCACTTTAGTCAGCGAATGCGAACATCGAGGACATTGTGCTTTTTGCCCCTGTTCGATATCGGGAATGCGAACAACAAGGCCGCACTCTTCGCATGAAATTAACTGACGGGAATTAGGTTGAATACTCATCGGGTAGGTTTTAGATTCATTTGCTTTAAGAATACTCTTTTTTCACTAGGCACGCTTGTTTTGATTCAGGAGTTTACGAGTTTCTTACTTTTGGCATTAGAGCATATGGGAGATCTAAGACATAAACGAAGTCACGTTTGGTACAAGATTTTACGGCGAAGATGAGTATGTTGGAAGTCGAAAATAATGTGATATTGCTTGTCTGTGGAGGGGGGTAATTACTTGTTTTTAAGGGTAAGTAACCCTGCCCAGATAATCTGAGCAGGGAAAAAGAGCATTTTATTTAAGGTGCTTAGTTGTACTTTACTTGACCGTTCCGCTCTTAAAGGCATTGGAGCCGACTTGCGTACCGTTGAGCGTTTTGCCGTAATAGCCTTGGTGCTGGTGATATTTCTCCGCGTTTGCGGTGACATTGCCTTTGAATCGAGGATCTTGTGGACGCTCATGGCTGTTGACGTATGCTGCGACATCCCAAGCTTCTTGCTCTGTCAGCTGTACACTTTTCCCAAGCGGCATGTTTTCGTAAATAAAATAGGCCGCTGTGTTAATCCGGTGCATACCTGCGCCCCAGTTATACGCATATTCGCCCCAAAGTGGTGGAATGTATGAATGGTCGTTGGTGTCTTTGATGCCTGAACCGTCGGCGCGATGGCAAGTTTCACAGTTCTTTTCGTAGACCAATGCGCCTCGCTCTATTGATGGTTCTTGCTCAGGGGCGGCGATTTTTGGGTAGCCACGCCCAGAGAGATTACCTCGCTTTTCAACTGGTAATGCTTGTGCGATGGCTTCGGGCAACGGAAAGTCTTTTGCTTTTCCACCAATTTGCAACGCTTTTGCGTCTAGTTCTGGAATGGGTATATCCGCCATACCATGTTTGTCAAGCAAACCGCCCATCGCTAACCAGTAGGCGTAAGCACTAAGGGCAACAATTTCTGGCGAATCGTAAGCGGGCGCTTTACCGTTCATGGAATACTCGAAACAACCCTGGATACGGTCAGCATAGCTATTTACGCGATCGTTTTTCTTACGATATGCCGGGTATGCCATGTAAGCTGCCCACAGTGGCGCAGCGTTTGCTTTTCGTCCTGCCTCCATATGGCAGTTCACACAGTTTTGTTCGTTGCCAACGTATTTTCCGCGCATTTGTTGTGAGTTAACAAAGAGCGAGTAACCGCGTTTTACTTGCTCACCAAATGCGGTGTTTGGGATTGTGCTGAGACCACGCGGTTTTAAGTATTCACCGTGCTTTTCTTTTTCTATCGCAGGTAGCTCTTTCTGGCGGTCCGGTAACAGATCGTTAGCTAATACGAGCGTAGAAATGAAAGGCAGTGCGAACAAAGAATAGAAACGTTTCATGACTGCTCCTAGTAACGTAATGAGGCAAAGTAGTAAGCAAGATTTTCGATCTCTTTGTCAGTGAGATTTTTTGCGATGGTCCCCATCATATTGAGCGGGTCACCACTGCGAGTGCCGTTTTTCCATGCCATCAATTGCGTTTTTAAGTAATCAGCATGTTGGCTTGCGAGGCGAGGGAACTTGTCGACGCCCATACCGCTGGCTCCATGACAAGTTGCGCAAGCTGGAATATTTCTATCCCAATCGCCTTGGAAAATTAATTTACGATAAGGGTTACGAATATCAGCTTGGTCGCCGCGTTGTTCTGGCTTCGTGAACTCATAGCTCGGGAGGTTAGCAAAGTACTTCATAACTTCCTTCCGATCTGCGGGATCGCTGAGTTCCTTCGCCATGCCTTGCATGACCACATTTTGGCGTTCGCCACTAAGGAATAGTTCGATTTGAGTGTTGAGATAATTCGCGTTTAAACCAGCGATCATCGGCGCGATATTTGGCTGTCCCATGCCATCTTGGCCGTGACAACCGCTACATACGCTGGCTTTTTCCGGAATAGACGAGGCGCTTGCGCCCATAGTGGTTGCTAAAAAACAGGCCACCACCACTGGAAGAATTTTTGACATGCTGACTCACTTTAATTTTTATTAATATGTCTAAGTGCTACTTGGTAGTCACTTGGACAATATTGTCGGCCTTGTCAATAATGAAAGGTATTGTGGATTTCCACATATTAATAAGTGTAAATGGCCGTGTTTGTTTTTATTGGTTGTTCTATAAGCGATAAAAACAAAGTGGTGAAGAGCTGCACAAATTGGCAGCTCTAAGTGGTAGAGACGTCTTAACGTGCGGCGTTACGCTTTGCGGATTTTGGCCGGCAGGGACTGACGTGCCGCCGCGCCCACGACCCAATCCAACAACACGCCTTTGCCTTCTCGAGTAGGGTCAATTAAGCCAATGTCGTTAATATTGACGCCATCTTGGCTGCGCGTTTTTACGGGTTGTTGTTTATCGCCGATCCAGTGCGAGCGTTGTCCTAGCTCGGTATGACCAAACCCATGTTCAAATCCGAGTGTACTAGGGCGAATCCCGCTGACTATCATCGCAAGTGCTTTGGTGCTTGCAGATGGTGTCTCGATAACAAACTCATCACCCGTTTTAATGCCTGCGCGCTCGGCATCGATTGGATGGATGTACACTGGGTTTACGCCTTTAATCGAGTTCAACCTTGGCGATAGATTGGATACCGCACTGTGAATGTTGGATTTAAAGTTCGTCAGGCTGAAAGGCCATTCTGAGCTTGGGAACTGGTCTTCCATTGGTGTGCCATCGGCCAGTTTTTGTGGATGCCATGTTGGGCAACCCGTGTAGAAATCACCGGTCATGGTGTTTCTTGCGCTGCCGACACGTTCATTCCATATCGCGACAGGTCGTGTCCATTTGTGCTTCATTTGCTCACCTTGATACGCTTCGGTTGCATTTTCAAAACGTCCACCGCGAGCAAAAATAAACGCCACACGTTTCATCTCATCCGCTGTCAGCGTCTTCTGCATAGCTGGCATTAAACGCTCTAGGCCGGACCACGCAATGTCTTCTGCCGAAACTTCAGGCACCCCGCCTTTCACATAAGCCAAGTTTGCCGCGGAACGTAAGTAGAAATCTTCAGCGCTGTGGAGAGCGTGCCAATTCCCTTGCGCATCTTGAATCGCGTTGTCACCAAAGCCGCCTAGTTGCATTTTCTTGGCGACATCAATCAAAAAGTTTTCTAAGCAAATCGAACGACCATCGGCGGTTTTCTCTGTTCGCGCTTCCACAATCGGCCAGCGAGCGGTGACGGTTTTCACCGGAACGTCGTGCCAAGGCGTTGCCATACCCCAGCTTTCGTAGGTGACCGTGTCCGGCACAATATAATCCGACAATGCGGTGGTTTCGTTAATGAACGCATCAACAGACACAATCAAACCGAGTTGTTTTGGATCTTTAAGCTTGTCTTCCAGCAGCGTTTTCAAACCGGGCACACCATACATCGGGTTCGCCATGTGGTTGATCCACGCTTTTACGCGGTATGGATACCCATCAATAGCCGCAGATAGGTGCTCTGTCAGCAGTGGCGCGGCAAACGGATACCAAGGGGCGCGAGTTGGGTAAGGTGATTCACCTGCCTCAACGCGACGTTTGTATTCGCTGGTTTTGTGGTAGGGGAATTTACTGCGCGACAAAAAGACGCCTTTCGGGCCGACTTTGCCAGCAAATTTGGTGAAGTCGTAACGAGGACCCGCAGCGGAAGTTGGGTAGCCACCCGCTTTGGCCATCGCGCCGCCTTTCATATTTATGTTACCAATCAACGCATTGAGCATCATGATGGTAAACGAGTTATAGAACCCATTGGTGTGCATGTTGCCACCGTGGGTATCGACCACCGCTTTTGTTCCGTGACTGGTGAAGCGCTTTGCTAGTTCAACAACTTGTTCGACAGGGATTTCACATTGTTGGCTGTAGAACTCAAGACTGTATTTGAACGCCTCTTCTTTGAGTCTTTGTAGAGACGATTTTACGCGCACTTCGCTCGATGCAAGCGAAACCGTTTTATCGACAAACAGTGCCGCTTCCTCAGCTTGGGTATGAACACCAAATTCGCCGCTTTGCTCATCCACGATGACGTACGGGTCGGAGTCAGACAACGCTTCGCCCTCGAATGGCAGATTCAAGTCGGACGCGCGTAAAAACGTGCCGTTTCTCGGGTGCTGATTATCGCTTATCACGAGATGCGTAGCATTACACCAGTGCGCGGTGCCGGCTCGTTTCATCGCGTTTGCCCCCGGCTGCGCCAAGAAGGTTTTGTTGTAGCGTTGGTTTTCGATGATCCACTGGATCATGCCAAGCACGAGGGCAGAGTCGGTGCCTGGTTTGATTGGTACCCAGCGGTTGTTGTCACCGGCAGCCAAGCTCAATGAACCAGCAGGCAAACTTGGTGTGATGATGGTGTATTCCAAGCTACCTTCTGTTCGCGCATTGGCGAGTTGGCGCGCCTGACGCTTAAAAGGGTTACCCGCTTGAGCTGGTGACATACCGATGAAGATGATGTATTCCGCGTTATCAAAGTCTGGCTTCAAGTGCGCGTTCTTATCTAAATCGTTCATGAATGCGCCGCTGCCAGCACGAAATGCGTAGCCGCAGTAAGAGCCATGATGCCCAAAGTTACGCGTACCATAGCTGTTGAACGCGAAGCGTTTGAATATGTCGTCTCGGCCTTCGTTACCGGCGTTGGTCATTAACAGTTGGTTGGCTTTCGGTCCATATTCTGGGTTTTCAGGATCAACGGGCGTTGTTAAATCGCGAATGTCGCGTAAGCCATCCACATGACCTTCACCAAATAAATCACCGCCCTCGACGACTTCTTCTATCAGTTGTTCGTAACTGATCGGAATCCATTTTCCTTCGCCGCGTTTTCCAACTCGTTTCAGTGGCTGAGTAATGCGGTACGGGCTGTTGCGAATTTCTAGCATCCCATTGCCACGTGCGCATGCTGTTGAACGACCGTCAAGGCCCGCTTCTCCTGCCAAACTTAAATAAGCACCTTTGACTGGCGTTTCGAACGGAATGTGTTGCTGATGAGAGAGTGGGTGATATGGGTTGCCAGTAATACGCAAAATCTCGTCGTTGCGGTTATCAATGCGTACACGCAATCCGCACAGTGACCAACAACCAAAGCACATCGATGGTGCAACGCGCTGATTTGGATTAGGGATTAGGTTGCCTTTGCTGTTGGCCGTGTACTCTGGTTCAAGCGAGTTACCGTGGTGAATATCACGCGTTTTTTCTCCCGCAGTGCCTTCGAGCGCACCCTCGACCATGTGTTTGGTGGTGGTGGCGTAACCCGCAGCGAATGCGCCAAGCCCACCCACTACAATGCCTGATTTCAAAAACTGACGGCGTTTGTTATCCATGATGAAATCCCCTTTGATTAGCGTTCAGTTAAGGTGGGTGATGAGGCTTTTACTTCGATCTTTTGTTTTGGCTGAACCAGCTCCGAACCGAGCAGTGCCAGTGCAAGCCATAATCCGAGCATGCCGATAATGCCTATCCAGCCATTTCCATCCATAGTGAGTTGGTATGGATACAGCCCTGCATCGAACTTGGCGATGGTTTGCACTTCCATGATGGTAAACCAGCGAATCAGCCATGCACTTTCCAGTGCGGCAGCAGACACAAAACTGAGCCCTATGACGTGACGAAATCTGGCTGATGCGGACTTTTTGGTATCGCGCAAGAAGATGAAAGCGAGCAAAACACAACCTAAAACGACAAAAGTGAGCAGGGCAATGTTGTGCATCCATTGTTCGCTAGAATAGAGCGAAAATGCGGAATTGTTGGATGCCCAAATCGGTAGCAGTATCAGCGTTAATACACCGCTGGTAACCACTGATTTTTTCAGTAAATTAGTATCGCCAGATGTCAGCGTCTTTGACTGACTAGGCAGCAGTAACCAAATCAGCAGAGAAAACCCGACCGCGCCCATAAATGCAGTAACAAACCAAAGAACCGGCGACGCGGGTTGGTGCCATAAAGATCGCGATTTAACGACCGCAATTTCAGCGCCTGTGTAGACTGCAATGGTGAGGCCTGATAGCACCGTGATGGCGGACACCATAAGCATGGCTCTACGAGAGAGCGCCCAGTCACCCAGTGACAGCTTTGAAATTAGAGGCAGTACTTTTCCTGGCTGATTACGTAAGTTGATCAGATCCTGGCGGAGATACAGCCATGCGGTTACTACCGCTAAACCTGAGAAAACAGGCAAGAAAAGCGACCCTAAAGACATCCATGACCACGGAGTGATGTGGGCGTAAAAATGCCATGCGCGTCCCGGCTGGTGAAGGTCGCCAGTTAACGCTAATGGCCCCACGATGGCGCCGATGGCCAGCGTCAGAACGAGCGCAGCGCGCAGTCTGTGACTGGTGTGTCTTTCAAATAATAGGGCGATTAGGAATAAAACAGCAGCCGCATAAGCCGAACCGATGTAGAAGAAATACTGCACCGCCCACGGGAGCCAAGCCATCGCTTGAGGTTGGACTAACACTTCGGTGATGTTCATGCGCGATCTCCTTGTGGGTCGTAAATAGCAGGTTGTCCGTCGATGTGGCTGGTGAAGCGTTCATCCATGCCGATGTAAAACACGTGTGGCTTGGTCTCTTCGTTGGGTTTTAGCACTTTGATGTCGTCTTGGTGCTGCGCAATTAAGCGGCGGACTTCACTTGATGGATCATTCAAATCACCAATTACACGTGCTCCGCCAACACAGGTTTCCACGCAGGCAGGTAATAGACCTTGTTCTAGACGGTGAGCGCAGAAGGTGCATTTGTCTGCGGTGAGGGTGTCCTCATTGATAAAACGCGCATCGTAAGGGCAAGCCTGTACGCAATACGCGCAGGCGACACAGCGACTGTTATCCACCATGACGATGCCATCTTCGCGCTGAAAGGTCGCTTGAACCGGACACACAGCCACGCAGGGTGGGTTTTCGCAGTGGTTACAAAGGCGAGGGAGCATAAAGGCTTTCGCTTCTCGCGTGGCTGTAGAGCCATCATCTAACGTAACTTCGTATTGCTTTACGGTGGTTCGGAATTGACCGATAGGCACTTGGTTCTCGATGCTGCAACCCACAGTGCAAGCCTGGCATCCGACACATTTACGCAAATCCACCACCATGGCATAACGCTTGCCGACTTGTCCTTTTCGGTCAGCGGACTGGTTATTTCGAATAATGTTTCCCGCAGTTGCCGTGCCAATGCCTGCGGCTGGAATTAACGCGGCTCCGGCTGTGACCGCGCTGAGAAAGCGACGTTTGGTGGAATCCATAACTCACCTGCTTTTTTGTTGTATTTGAATTGACTGATTCCATTGTGAGAAATGCGCCGCGAGGCTTATATTGTGGATTTCCACATACCCAGATCAAACTTGATCTAAAACAAATGTGGTTTAGGGAAGGTAGCTGTTATTCTTGTCGTACTCTCTTGACGGAACGATTCGACTCATCATGAAAAAAGCACTGTGGCTTCAGCTTTGGATTCTTTGCTTAGTTGCCTTTGCATCTTTGGCTCAGGGCGCAGTTTCTGAACAAGCAGATCTGCAAGGAATGCAAGAGCAAAAAGCAGAGCAGCCACAGGCCAAGCAAAAAGTCGAAGTGGGCGTGTTAGCGATACGTGGTCATCTTTATGCTGAGCAGAGATGGCAACCGACCATTGATTGGCTCAATCAGCAAATTTCCGATGTGCATTTTGTCCTTCATCCCCTTAACTTGGATGAAATGGGCGAAGCGGTGAAGTTTCAGAAGATAGATTTCATCTTAACCAACCCAGGTCAGGCAGTGCGATTGGGCAGGCAATACGCGCTGTCGTGGATGGCAACGCTAACCAGCAGAGCACCACAAAACTCGAATTACGGCATTGGTTCGGCGCTTGTGGTTCGAGCCAATTCAAGTTATCAAACGGTGCAAGATGTCTCAGGACGTCCCGTTGCAGCGGTATCAGAAAAAGCCTTTGGTGGTTATCTCACGATGCGCTATCAAATAGTCAAAATGGGTCTTAATCCAAACGATTTCTTTTCTGATGTCCGCTATCTTGGTTTTCCTATTGATGCCAACCTGTATCAACTACGTGATGGCAATGTGGAAGCGGCCGTTGTCCCTGCTTGTTTATTGGAACAGATGCTAAGTGAAGGGCTTTTACAACCGAGTAATTACCGAGTTTTAAATCAACAGCCGAACGAGCGTTCGTTATGCGCTGTTTCCACACCGCTTTATCCGAACTGGTCATTTGCCAAAACAGAGCGCGGCTCATCTCAGATTGCCAAACAGATTGCGCAAGTATTGTTAGCGATGCCACCTGAACACCCTGCGGTTATTGCGGCAGGCGCGTCAGGTTGGACGTCCCCCGTCAGCTTGCTGAGTATCGACAAACTGTATCAGGCGTTGGATCTCCATCCGTTGCAACAACCTTGGTGGAGTGAGGCTCTACGCTGGCTGCGTAGTCATCAAGAATGGGCATGGGCGCTGTTCATGTTTGTGATTGTGTTGAACGCGTACCACTTTTGGCTTGAGTATCGATTTAGCAAGAGTAAGCAAGCGTTGGAGCAGACATCGTTACGATTAAAAGAGAAAAGTGAACAGTTAGAACATTCACAAAGGGTCGCGATTGTCGGAGAAATCGGCACTAGTCTTGCTCATGAACTCAATCAGCCATTGGCAGCCATTCGCAATTATAGTGAAGGCGGTTTACTTCGCTTGGCCAAAAAACGCCCACATGAAGATATTGTCCCTGTACTTGAGAAAATACAGGGCCAAGTTGAAAGAGCCGATGCAATTATTCAGCGATTAAGAACGTTGATTCGCAAGCGCAGTGTCGACAAAACGTCGTGCGATCTTCAAGTACTCATTGATGACACGATTGAGTTGCTCCATTTTAGAATGCAGAAGCAAAACATTTCTATTGTGGCCAGTACAGAAGGGAACATTCGTCCGTTACTTGTCGATGCAGTTGGCGTACAACAGGTTTTAGTTAATGTGATCAGCAACGCGATTGATGCGTGTACTTTGTTCCAAGAGAAATATCACTCATCAGGCTATCAAGGTAAAATTGCCCTGCATTGCGATTACCAAATCAATCAACTCTCTATTCGAGTGTTAGACAATGGTACAGGGTTGCAGCAAGAGAATCCGACTCAAGCGTTTGTGAGTAGCAAAGAAGAAGGGCTTGGGCTAGGGTTAGCCATTTGTCGCGATGTGATGGAAATGCATGGTGGCGAGTTTGTCATCAGCTCGACAGCACCACATGGTTGTTTGGTTGAGCTTGTGTTTCCATATCAAAACTAATCTGAACTAGGCATAGGAGCATTCAATGAGCAGCGGTGAAAAGCAGCTACCTGTTTTTGTAGTCGATGATGATGAATCGGTGCGTGACTCGCTCGCTTTTATGCTGGAAGAGCATGAGTTCAAGGTGACGACTTTTGCTGATGGGCAATCTTTTCTCGATAAAGTGAACATTCATCAGGCCGGATGCGTGATCCTTGATAGCCGAATGCCCAACCTTCGTGGTCAGCAAGTGCACCAAGTTTTAAATAAAGCCAACAGCCCGTTAGCCGTTATTTATCTGACAGGGCATGGTGATGTCCCGATGGCGGTCGATGCATTGCAAGCTGGGGCGGTCAATTTCTTCCAAAAGCCAGTCAAAGGCGATGAACTGGCACGAGCCATTTTACAGGGACAGGCGCAGTCTGCCACAAACCTCGATATGGCAGCAGCTAAATCGGCTTATGAATCGCTCACACCTAGAGAAAAAGACATTTTACGTTTGATTATTGAAGGAAAGCGCAACATTCGTATTGCTGACGAACTTTGCATAGCAATGCGAACGGTTGAAGTACACCGAGCTAATCTATTGAAGAAGTTCTCGGCAAAAACCGTCGCAGAGTTGGCATATATTTATGGCAAGCTAGATTAAAGCTTACCGAGTGAAGCCTCTTAAGGTTATTTAGAGGATACAACTTGAGCTTTATGACGACTCGCGTATTATCTTCTTCGTTCTTACTTTATCTGAATTCTTATGAGTTTGTTGACTAAACGACATCACACGCCACATAAGCGGGCAAAATGGCTACTGGCGATTATTGGCTGGGTGGTCGTTGTGTGTCTGATGCAAAATTCAGGCTTTGCATCGTCATGCTCTATGAAATATGAGACGGAATCGCCCGCGGTTTCACTTGCTGATGAGCGTTCGAGCGTCAAGTCTATTGATACTAAAGAAACTAGCAAGTGCGAATTGTCTGAAAAGTTAATTCAGTTTTCTCAACATCAACTCGATGTATTTATTGTTGTTCTGTTTGTCGGTCTTTTTGCTTCGGCAATTTGGTTGTGCAGTGCCTATATTGGTGCGCAACATTGGACGGAACCGATAGGCCGTAAGTATCGAGTCCATCTGACTTTCTGTGTGTTCCGAGAATAAAAGCGTGCTTTCTGACCACTAGCGTCAGTTATTTAGCACCTTTGTCTTTTAACTAGGAATCACTATGAATCAAATTACTAAACTGACTCAGTTTGCGTCCATGTTTTTTATGACGCTTGCTTTGAGTTTGCTCTCTCTGAGTATTTCAGCTCAAACTACTGATACAGGTTGGCTGACCAACCCGCAACATCCTCCAGTGCAAACGCGCTTTGTGCTCACTGGTCAACAAGATCCGCAAGCCAAAACAATCACTGGTTATCTGGACGTCAAGTTGGCTGGGGACTGGAAAACTTACTGGCGTTCACCTGGTGAGGGCGGCGTAGCACCATCTATTGATTGGCAGAATTCACAAAATTTATCCAAAGTGGATTGGCAATGGCCGCACCCACAAAAATTCGAACTATTAGGTATCGAGACTCTTGGGTATAAAGGCGATACTTTGTTCCCCATGACGCTGCACGTCGAAGACATGTCCAAACCTGTCACGATTGATGCGGTACTGACACTTTCTTCTTGTACGACGATTTGTGTGCTGACCGACTATCAAATTCAATTGACGTTCTTGCCTTCTGATCTAAAAGTCGATGAAGACGTGATGTTCAGTTACGCTCAAGCAGTGAGTAACGTGCCGCAGCCATCGCCGTTTATTGATGTTACTCAGGCGAGTTGGGATGCGAACCAATCGAAACTACAAATCACGCTAAAGAACAGTCAGGGTTGGCAACAACCACAAGTGCTGGTGGATGGTGTCGGTGAAGCAACGCGAGACTATAGCTTCAAGCTTGAAGGAATGCATCAAGAAGGAAACATCGTCACCACGAGCTATATCGTTGATACTTGGCTGGGCGATGTGGAGTTAGATGGTCAGTCGCTGTTTGTGACCATCAAAGACACCAATTTACTAGCAGAAGAAACCACTCAAGCAACTGCTGAGGCAATAGTTGAACCGCTGCCGAGCACGTCTCTAACGAGTGTTTTTCTATTCGCGTTGCTCGGCGGTTTAATTCTTAACATCATGCCTTGCGTTCTTCCGGTTTTGGGGATGAAGCTAAGTAGTATTGTTGCCGCTCAAGGTATCGAGCGTCGTCAAATTCGCGCTCAGTTTGTTGCCTCGTCACTTGGTATATTAACGTCGTTCTGGATTCTCGCTGGTTTTATTTTGGTGCTTAAGCTAACAGGTAATGCCATTGGCTGGGGCGTGCAATTTCAAAGCCCTTGGTTCTTAGGTTTGATGGTGTTGGTCACCACTTTGTTTGGGGCCAATATGCTGGGGCTGTTTGAAATCCGTCTATCATCGGGTACCAATACATGGCTGGCCTCGAAAGGTGATAACTCCCTAGTTGGTCACTATGTTCAAGGTATGTTTGCCACATTGCTTGCGACGCCTTGCTCCGCGCCTTTTCTAGGAACGGCCGTGGCATTTGCCTTGGGTGCCGACGTATTAACGTTATTTGCAACTTTTACAGCATTAGCATTGGGTATGGCACTGCCTTGGCTCTTAGTCGCTGTGTTTCCAAATATCGCGCTGAAACTACCAAAGCCTGGCTCGTGGATGAATGTCGTTAAAATCGTGTTTGGCATAATGATGCTGGCGACTAGCATTTGGCTACTTTCATTAATGGCAAATCATGTACCGATGTTATGGATTGCACTTATCGCTGTGGTTGCTTTTGTTGTAATGATGGCAAGAGTTAAGAAAGTGTATGGTGAGAAAGCGCTTGCTGTATCCGGAACTGCGTCATTAGTGTTGATAGCTGGTGGCCTGTTACTTGGTAGTGTCACTGCCGACCAATGGGCGACACCGCTTCCTGAGGACTTAGCGTGGCAGAAGCTTTCTAACTCGGCGATTGAAGATCACGTCAATAATGGGCGAGTGGTGTTTGTGGATGTCACTGCGGATTGGTGTGTCACGTGTAAAGCGAACAAGATCGGTGTGATCTGGCAAGATCCTGTCTACTCATTGCTGCAAAGCCCTAATGTAGCGACGTTAAAAGGGGATTGGACACATCCGGACGGCTCGGTAACTGACTTTTTACGAGCTCATGGGCGTTACGGTGTGCCGTTTAACATCGTCTATGGCCCGGCAGCGCCACAAGGTATCCCGTTACCTGTGATTCTGACTGATGATGTTGTTTTAAGCGCAGTGAAACAAGCGAGTGGAGGATCCATTCAATGAGTTCGACAAAGCAGCGTAGAACATTCCGATATTGGCTCGTTCAAATCGTACAGATGGTGCTCATTGTCACCGTCATTTCCATCGTGATGGATTGGTATCGCACCAAAGATATTCCTAAACAGGAGGCACCACCATTGAGCTCCGTATTGAGCGATGGTGAATATTTCGATGCAATCGCGCAAAGTCATGAACAACCTGTCGTTGTTTATTTTTGGGCGACTTGGTGTCCCGCGTGTAAATTTGTAAGCCCAAGCGTGAGCTGGCTGAGTGATGACTATGCCGTAGTTGGTGTTTCTAGCTCTTCAGGGCCAAATGAGCGTGTGGCGCAGTTTATGCGGGCAAAAGAATATCGTTTTGAAAACATAAACGATCCTTCAAGCGATATTATGCGCGAATGGAAAATTAGCGTGACCCCAACCATTTATGTTTTAAGAAATGGTGAAATTTCCTCTGTAACAACTGGCGTTACCACTCCGATAGGAATACTAGCGAGAATTTGGTTAGCTCGATAACGCTATAAAAATCCGATATTCAAAATATTGAGTATCGGATTTTTTCTTTTTATTTTCTCGCTCTAACGGGAATAATAATGTGTGCGTATGGCATACCATTCCACATCACGTATGGGCCATCATAACTTGAACCGGTTGGTAGAGAGTCGAGCAACACTTGGTCTAGGGTAATAATCATCATGTGTGGTTCTTCCACAATCCATTGGTTATCGTCCGTTATTCCTTCTGAAAATGGGTCGGTGTTATTGGCGCCGCCATCACCCGCTAACATGCCAAAAAATACAATTAACTGAAATGAAATTAGTTAAATAGTCAGATTAATAAATCAAAGCTCAATTTAATAAAAAATTAAAGCTTGATAAATTTAATTATAGATTGACCTTAAAAAGGAGTTTTATTTAAATTTAAAATAGTAATTGATAGTTTTACTATGTTAATTTAAGTGTTCTTTTATAAACATTTTTCGTCTATTAATACGCATGGTTTAAAACATCTGGCTGTTCTGCTTTGAAGCGTGACCAAAAGATGCTAAATAGATGTTTTTAGTGATATGAGCTGAGTTTATTTGTAATCTATATTTTCAACACCTAATTTCCCTCGTATGGCTAATCGTATAAAACAACATTTTATCTTTATTGTTGTCACGCTAAAGCGTACTTTCTTAATTATATGATTAGTTATAAAGGTAACGAGAATGGGATTAAAAATCCGGGGCTCTGTTGGTATAAATGGCACTAATTCGAAAAATGATGTTAAAGCAGTTCAACAATTTTTAAATGATAACCAAAAGAGAATAGGTTTTACCCGACTGTTGGTTGTTGATGGCTCGTTAGGGCGGAGTCCTCATTTGTCGAAAACAGTAGAGGCAATAAAAGTGTGTCAGCGTAAGCTACTTTATATGGTAAAGCCAGATGGTCGGATCGATGTAAATGGTAGAACTCATCGTAAGCTCAATGGATTACCATCCTATAGCTCAGTGAAAAATGATCCTCATGATGCTCAAAAACTAGTAACCAAAGTACCTTGGATGAAAACAGCGTTGGGAGAAATTGGACAAAAAGAAGTTTCAGGCACTAAGGCCAGTCCAAGGATTTTAGAGTATTTTACAGCATCTAAGTTCTGGGGCACTGATGACTCTGGAGGTCAAAATGCTTGGTGTGGTTCGTTTGCCGCTTGGGTTTTTAAACAACACGGAATCACTCCAGTAAAAGAAGCTTATCGAGCAAAGGAGTGGAAGGGTTTTGGTAAAAACATCTCAGAACCTATACATGGAGCTCTAGGGATTAAATCGAGAAAAGGTGGTGGGCATGTTGCTTTTGTCGTGGGAAAGAGCCCTGATGGTAGGCATTTGTACATGTTAGGAGGAAACCAAAGCAACCAAGTCAATATAGCAAAGTACTCTATTGATGTCTGGGACAAGTTCGTAGTACCGAGTAACTACGATGAAACAAAAGGTACTTTACCTGTATATACAAAAGGCTCTGTCTTAGCAGGAACGGAAAGTTAAATATGAAGAAATTTATAAGTTTGCTAGGCTGTGTGAGCTTATCAGCTTGTGCTTCACAGGGAGTGTACTCTCAGAATGAGGTACTCAAAGATGCGATTTTTCAAACGCCCTATTCTGCAGTGGTGAAAATTACAGGTTTTGAAAAGTTTGCTGAACACGAGGAAGATGTTCTCTTTAAAGTTCAAGCAGAAGTGATTCAGAAACTTCGTGGAGACGTTGGGTCTGAGATTACTTTCAGTATGTATGGCGAGCTAGGAGATGAACCCAATATACACAATGATCCTGTCATTCTCACACTATGTCGTGATAAAGATACATATTACTGGCCTGGAACGGGGGCTGAGTTTGGGGCTAATCAAGAGAACATATTAAACGCTCAAGAAACAGCTGCTCACTTGGATACAGATCAGCGCCATTTTGCACATTGTTCAGAATAAAATTGATAGCGGTTGAAACGAGCGGTTACAGAGCATGTTAGTCGCCATCGTAGACAGCGTCTTTGCTGAATGATTCGTCGAGGTTTTTTGGTCTTTGATTGTCAGAGGCGACTGACAAAACCATACCAATTGTGACAACCAAACCGCTATTAAAGCAGGATATTATTCCTTCAACTTTGTGTTTTAGGAGTAGTCATTAGACTACCCAATAATTGTTGGAATAAATAATGACGAAACGTTGGCTTGTCTCCGCTGTGAGCATCGCGCTGCTCGGCGGTGGTACGTATTTCTATCTCCAATCTGCTGCTCAACCAGAATTGCTGCCTACATTGATTGTGGAAAAAGGCACGATTGAAAAACAAGCGGTGGCTGTTGGTAAAATTGTCCCTGCACACTCTGTGTCTATCAAGTCACAAATCGACGGTATCGTCGGTGAAATTTACGCGAAAGTTGGTGAAAAGGTGAAGCAAGGCCAGCCGCTGATCAAAGTGCGTCCAAACCCAACACCCCAAGCATTAACGGATGCATCGGCAGAACTCATGCGTAGCGAAGCCGATCTGGAATCCGCCAAACAAAAACTGTCCAACTTAGAAAGCTTGGTCAAGCAGGACATTATTCCAAGTAACTACGACGAATACGTAAGTGCGCGCTCGGCAGTCAAATCTGCGCAAGCGGACGTATTGCAAAAGCGCCAGAATCTCGAACTCATCCGCAGTGGTGAGGCGTCTATCGGTGATGCGCGTTTAACGTCGACGATCTACGCGCCAATTGATGGCACGGTACTCAACCAGAAAGTTGAGGTCGGAGAGCCGATCATCTCGACTCAATCAAGCCAAGCCGCGACTGAAATGATGTCATTGGCCGACATGAACAGTCTGATTTTTAAAGGTAGCGTCAGTGAGCATGATGCTGCGCAGTTGTCTCCGGGAATGCCCGTTATGTTGACGGTTGCGCCTTATCCTGATGTGGCGATTTCTGGTGTGCTAACCAAAGTAGCGATTCAATCTGAGAACCTTAACTCACCAGAAGGCAACGCTTCGGCTAAAAGTTTTGATAACGGTTTTGAGGTTGAAGTGGGAGAACTCAAGATCCCACAAGATGTGTTGCTTCGTTCTGGTTTTTCATCGACGGCTCAAATCATTCTGAAGACTTCTGAAAACGTGCTCACGCTACCGGAGCGCGCTCTGCAATTTGATGGTGACGCACCGAATGTTCTGATCCCCGATAGCTCAGAACAAGGGTTTCATAAACAACCTGTGAAACTCGGTCTGTCAGATGGCATCAATGTCGAAGTGCTTGACGGCGTGGAGCTTGATGAAGAGGTTATCGACAACAGTATGATGGGAGCGGCGCATGGTTAAGCTGCAACGATCAACAATCGCCTTTGCATTGTTGGCTGCCACGCTCAGTTTGCCGACCTACGCAATTTCTATTGAACAAGCTTGGCAACAAGCAAAGCAGAACGATCCAAATTACGAAAAAGCGAAAATCGGCGTCCAGCTTGGCGAGGTTGGCGTACAGAGTAGCCGCAGTGCGTTATTGCCGGGTTTAAGTGCCAGTGCGTCAGCGGATTGGAATGAGTCCTCAAGCCATTCCAACAGTTACGGCGCTACCTTATCTCAAACTATTTGGGATAGCAGTTTGTGGTCGGAACTGGATCAAGCGAATGCCAATTATCTCAAAGCACAGTTAGAGCTATCTCAATCACATAACGAGCTTGCGCAGAAGTTGCTCACCGCTTACCTAGATGTGGCAAGCGCACAGGGCGACCTCAAATTGGCGCAGTCCAAGCTGGAGGAGGGGAAGGAACTTCTCAACATCATCGAGAAACGCTATCGAGCAGGCAAAGTGAAGTCGGTTGATGTTGAAGAGATGCGAGCGAATCAAGTCTCTGAGCAAGCAAGTATCCTCAATGCAAAAGCCGATCTCGAAGTGAAAAAAGCAGAGCTTGCGGCGTTAATCAATCAAATGCCGGAGAGTGTCGACCAAATTCGAACGGATTCTTTGATTCAGCCACCGATGCTGGTGGACTCTCAGGAGCAATGGCTAAAGCTGGCGAAAGACAGTAGTCCAGAGCTGTTGGTGGCGGCGCAGATGGTGAAAGCGAGCGAGTTCGCGAAAGATTCAGCTAAAGGTGGATACTACCCAACCGTCAAAGGCAGTGTGGGCTACAGCGATGGTGATAGTCGTTCAAACGGCGAGTTTAACGCTGGGATTAGTTTGAGTTTGCCGATTGACCTCAATGGTGCAGTGCGAGCGAAAGTGGACGAAGCATCGTTGAACATTTTAAGTGCCAAGCAAGATATGCGTAGAGTGGAAATTGATATTCAGAAACGAGTTATTCAGCAGTTTACGCAGGTCGATATCAACTGGAATCAAGTTTTGATAGCGAACGAGCTGGTTGAGTCGCGCGCCAGAGTGTTGCAAAGCAAAGAGAAACTTTACGACGCTGGCCTGCTTGAAGTGTCGGAAGTTATCAGCGCACACAACAGCTTGTTTGAGGCGAAAAACAGTCTGCAAACCAACTTGTACAGCTACTGGCGCAAGAGAATCGGCTTACTGCAAACCGCAGGGAAACTCGATGACGATACCATGGCGTTGATCTCTCGAGCTTTTCATTCATGAGCAGTCTATTGCAACAAACTTGGCAAACGTTGATGGCGCACCGCATGAAGAGCGTGCTGGCCATTATCGCGATTGCTTGGGGCGTGATCTCTGTGGTGGTGTTAATCGCACTTGGCGAAGGCTTTTATCGCCATCAGACCCAGTCGTTTTCCTTTATGATCAACAATGTGCAAGTGGTGTTTCCGTCGAGTACCAGTAAACCGTGGCAAGGGTTACCTTCAAGACGACAAATTGATATTCCACAAGAAAAAGTCGACATGATCAAACAGTCGGGCTTCGTGCAACAGGCGTCGAGCGTTTACGCCAAATGGGATGCGAATATCACCAATTTCAAAGGACAGAACTTATCGAGTACGGTCAGCGGTATTGATACGTCTTACTTTCCTTTAATGCAACGCAAGCTGCAATCCGGTTCGAGAAACCTGTCACCAAGTGATATGAAAAACCACACTCGCGTGGCAGTGTTAGGCGATCAAATTGCGCAAATGGGCGGAATCCAAATCGGGGATAGGCTCAAAGTCAACGGCATTCCGTTTGTGGTGATTGGGATAACCGTTGGTGAGGACATTGGCATTTCATTCGGCGATAGCCGCACGGTTTTCATTCCTCAAACAACGTACCGCGATTTGTGGGATGCGAAACCTTGGATGGTATTGATGAAGCCGAGAGATGGGATGGATGCACCGTCGTTTCGACCAAATATCGTGAACTTTTTCGCCAAGCAGCTTCATTTTGACCCAAGTGATAAAGATGCGGTCGAATTACCCGATTTTAGTGAAGGTGCGGCGGTCATCAGTGGAATTTTGCGTGGCATTCAGATTTTTCTCGGAGCGAGCGGCGCGATGACCATGGCGGTCGGTGCGCTTGGCGTTGCCAACATCATGTTTTTATCTGTCACGGAGCGCACGCGTGAAATCGGTGTGCGTTTGGCGATCGGGGCGACTCAAAAATCCATACTCAGTCAGTTTATTCTTGAAGGGCTTATTTTGGTAGCTGTGGGCACGGCATTAGGTCTGATGTTTTCGTATGCCGTGGTGTCTGTCCTAAGCAGCATGGCATTACCGGAATGGATTGGTTTACCTGTGATCACGCCAGATTCCATTGCTTGGTCTTTACTTGTGACGCTTATCTTGGCATTGATGGCGTCGTATTTCCCAGCAAGGCGAGCATCGCGTCTCACGCCAGTCATTGCTTTGAGTGCGAGGGCTTAGTCATGTTGTTACCGATGAGACAAATTTTCCAAGAAATGGCCGCAGAAAAGCTGAGATTGGGTTTGACCATTCTGGCAGTAGCGTGGGCGACCCTTTGTATCGCTGCTATGTTGGCGGTAGGTGAGGGTATTCGTCAAGGCGTATTGAAAACCGCACAAAATGGTAATGGCAACTTGATTTATTTGACCGGAGGGATGGCCACCGTCGACCACGGTGCTTTTCACCAAGGTAAGTTTCTGACACTAAAAATGGACGATTCAGAGGTTGTTCGAGCGTTACCCGATGTAAAAAGCGTTGCGCCAACGGCGAAGTGGAAAGAGCGCATCACCGTTGGTGACAGAAGCTCGTGGCAAGAGCCGTTAGCGGTCACGAGCGAGTTTCAATCCATGACCAATTTGGTGCCGATGGCGGGGGGGCGATGGTTAAACCCACTCGATCAAAAAGAGACGCGCAAAGTCGTTGTACTGGGTTATGAACTGGCAGCCGACTTATTCAACCCGAATGAGGACTTTAGTTGGTTTGCGACAGTCACATTGCAAGTCAACCCTGTGGGGCAAAAGGTAAAAATCGGCAATGAGGAGTTCACCGTTGTGGGCGTATTGGAGAAAAACAGCGCCCAAATAGAACAGGGGGATCTTATCAACTATTCCAGCTTTGTGCCGTTAGCGACGTGGAAGCGATTTCATGTCAACGGTGAAATTGGTGGCATCAATGTGCAACCACAAGCCGATGTAGACCGAGAAGCCTTAGCAAAGACGATCAGGCAAGTGATTGCCCGTAAGCACGGGGCAAGTGTCAGTGATGAACAGGTCATCCAAGTCGATGATATGTTCCTTAAACAAAAGAGTATGCAGCAGTTTCTGATAGGTTTGCAGAGTTTTCTTGGCATTATCGGCTTCGTGACGTTAGCTGTTGCTGGCGTCGGCATTGCCAATGTGATGTATGCCACCGTAAAGCGATCTACGCGTGATATCGGCGTGCGCATGGCAGTCGGTGCAACCCCAACGGCCATTCGCATGCACTATTTAGTGCAGTCTTTATTGACAATGATGATGGGGGGCGCGCTTGGCTTAGGCGTGACGTACGCGCTGGTGTCTGCCATCAGTTCCATTCCTTTAGAGGGCAATGCCTTTTATGAACAACTGGGTAAACCTGTCCCTGAGTTGTCGTGGGTCGTTGTCGCGATTGTCATCCTCACCTTAATGATCATTGGTGTGGCCTCGGCATGGTTACCTGCAAACCGAGCCGCAAAAGTCAGCCCGTTGGAGGCGCTACAAAGTGAATAACAACAATAACTCTGGAGAGAACATGTCGAAGCCGCTTGTTGAGCTGACCAACATCTGTAAATACTACTCAAGCGGGGAGGCGGAAGTTCGCGCGTTAGACGGCGTTGACTTAACCATTAATCAAGGCGAGTTTCTTTCGATTCTTGGCCCGTCCGGTTCGGGTAAATCAACGCTAATGAACATGCTCGGCTGTTTGGATAAACCCACCGATGGCGAGTACCAACTTGGCGGACAAAACGTCGCAAGTTTAAGTGCGAATGAGCTGGCTGGCATTCGTAACCAAAAGATTGGATTTGTCTTCCAAAGCTTTAACTTATTGGAATACGCGACGGCGCTCGATAACGTGGCACTGCCGTTGGTTTACTCTGGCATCAAAGCCAAAGAACGTCGCCAGCGCGCAGCTAAATTGCTAGAGCAAGTCGGGCTAGGGGATCGTTTAGACCATAAACCAAACCAGCTTTCTGGTGGTCAAAAGCAGAGAGTTGCGATTGCAAGAGCCTTGGTCAACGACCCTCAAATCATCCTAGCTGACGAGCCAACCGGCGCGCTCGATTCAAAATCTGGTGCTGAGATCGAAGCTCTGTTCAACCAACTCCACGCCGAAGGCAGAACATTGATCATCGTGACGCACGATAACGCCCTCGCAGAACGCACCAAACGCATCATCACGATCAAAGATGGCAAGGTGATTTCGGATAGAGCGCCGGTAAGTAGGGAGAGATGAGCTTTTCTTAATTGAGAACTGAGTTTTAAGGGAAATAGCGATACAGAGGCTATCTCCCTTTACTTTTATTCGCGATGTTCGCTTTGTCTCTCTTTTATCAAGTCATGCTTTTGTTCTTTAAGTAGAGTGATTGCGAGCTTAGTGTCCTCAATCAATTTACTGTTATCGTTGAGATCTTTGCTCTTCAAAGGCAAAACTAGATAATGAATGCTGCCATCTGCATTCTGTACTCCGGTAGCGATGATGACATCACCTTCAGACGCCGTACCAAAATACTCTGATACGACTTTGGTTTCGCTGACACCGTAGCTATCCAAATAGGATGACTCCGTATTGTCAAACAAGATAGGACCCCCTTGCTTAGCTAATGTTCGCAATTGTTTTTGCTTTTTCTCGTCGAATGGATAGTCGGTCGTACTGATGTAACTTACCTGTTCAGCTTCAATAAAATCGTACAGTTCATTGCTCAGTTCATTTAATGGGGCAGATATCCAAGGTGTAGCTGGAATGACGTCGGAAGTATCATCATTGCGACTTAGTGGTGTTGGAGCGGTAACAACCTCTTGAGCAGCATCGCTCTCAGGAGGCGTTACACTTATTGTCGCAGCGTCTTCTGTCTTGATTTGCTCATCAAGGCTTGCAACAGGTTCGGTCTGGGCATTCTTGTTATTTGAATTAATTAGAAATATGGCGAGTACTGCACCAAGTGCTAGCGCCGATCCAGTCAAGAGTTTTTTGTTACTTGTCATGTGTCATGTCTTACCGTTTATTTCATTAGTAAATATAGCGGCCACTTATTTATTCCGTGGCCGCAGGCTAATAAGTTAGTGGTAGAGATCGTCATTCCAAGAGATAGTTACGGCTCGGCTAGTCTCTGTCCATTGACTGCTATCACGATTTTTCTTCCAGGTATTTTCTGGAGTGGTATACCAGCTACACCAGTCGCGACCAAAGTAGTAATTGGTTTTTCGCCAACCAGCAACCAGCTTTACCTCTGATGTATCTAGGCCATCTTGAATGTCATTTTTTCTATATACGACGCCGACTTGTGGTTTAAAATCTGAACGCATAACGACAGGTAACTCATTGTAATCAATCAAATTACCCATGTCACAACTGGTCCAACGATACAATAACCAGTCTTTAGCTGGCGTATTATGGCGGATAGTCTTGTTTTCAATTAACCAATTAATGCTTTCGTTAGCTTGGTTAAAATCGGCAACCGTTTGAAACTCTGGCTGGTCGTACGTTACACGGTTGCTCCAGGAGATTCCCCCACTAATATTTGGAGAAGTAGAAGCACTGAATCCAAGGTTAAAATCTAGCGACTCACTGACAGATGCCGTTGCAATGGTGTTTTCTGGAGCATGGCTCATGTGGCGTAAAGGGGCGCCATTTAAATAGCTCAGTGCCAGCTTAAAAGCCGTTGGAACGGTGTAACGGTAATCTCCCCCAGTAGCAAAACCATAGATTTGTTCTTTGTTTGGAACATTAGTCATGTCGAAGCCAGAACCGCCATTTAGGATCAACTTGGCTTCTTTAGCGCCATTTGGTAGCAAAGATTGGTTCCAGACATTTTCTAAAGAATAAATTAAGCGGATTTTTTTCGAGCGTGCATCACCATCATCAAGCTGAAGCAATGTCGAAGTGTAAGATTTCAATGTATCTTCAGCATGTGCTGGTGCTAAAGAACCAAGTAAAGCGAGTGCGATAATACTCGCGGAAAGATGCTGTTTTTCCATTATTTTTTCCTATTAGTCAGCCCATAAAGACTTTTGTTTTAAACCATCTTGATGGGCACTTTATAATTATGGACAGGTTATAAATTCAAGCTCAATAAATGAGCGGTGAAATAGTGCATCTTGTTTTTTATTAAAAAAAGAAAAAGGATAGATTCGTGGGATTAATGTCTCATAGTTTTTAAATTCACCACTCAACTATAATAAATAAGAATTTGGTTATTAAGTCTTGTCTTTTTAAGTTATTGCTTAATTTTAATTTTCTAATGTTGTGTTGAGATTTTCTATTGATAAAAGTGAATTTTATAAATGTTAGCCATGTTATTTTTAGGGTTTTTGTTATACCAAATTAAGTAAAGTATCGTTATGTGGTTATCTCGGTTTCATGGGTTTAATTCAAATTAAAACAGTGGTTTATGTTTTTTTGTTCTTATTTTTTTAGAGCTTAATATAATAGTTTAGTGATAAAGTCCGTCAATGAAGTTGCCATGTTCATGTATAAAGTTATATGTGCTTTTATAGTAGGAAATTAAACTTTACGTTTAAGATGGTAAAGATAGAAAAAGAAATAAATAAGATTATTAAATAATCATGTTTCGAGAATATAAAATGTAACGTACTTCTAATTAAACGAATGCTTGAATAAACGATGGAGTGTGAAAAGTGCTATTTAAGTTACGCTGTCCTATATTCCAGTTGGTGCCTTGTTCATACAATGCGTTTTCTCGGCTTAAACTGGTTTACGTACTGCTAATCTCTTATCCGTTTCTTAATTACACATATTGGCAATATGCTCGCCAAGTTACGTGTATTGGTGTCAATAAAAAACAGTATCTACGATAGCTCTCTCAGGGTTGGAACTGCCACTATGAATTTCCTTCATGTTCAATGTGAAACAATACCAATATTACTCAACTCGTGAAGCAAGTATAAAAAAAGGACTGCTCTGGTGTTAGGCACTGCGACGGTCGTTTTTTGTACGAACCGTTCGTCGTAAGTGTTGTGCAACCTAACGATTGGGAAAACCAAAAAACAAAAAATGTCCCCATGCACAGAGTTAGGAAAAGTCTGCTTTATCTAAGGAAATAGGATACCAACTCACGATGAATAACGATTTCACATTTGCTATCAAAAGCATTCGCTTTGATGAGAATTACCAACCATCAGACAACACGCGAATCACTACCAACTTTGCTAATCTGGCTCGCGGAAACTACCGCCGAGAGAATCTGCGCAATGCACTCCGAATGATCGACAATCGTTTTAATGCGTTGGCATATTGGGATAACGCGCAAGGTGACCGCTACTCCGTTGAACTTGAAATCATCTCCGTTGATATGGATATCCAAGGTAGTGGAGAAGCCTTCCCATCGATTGAAGTGCTCAAAACTAACATTGTTGACCACAACACTAACGAGCGTATCGAAGGCATTGTGGGCAACAACTTCTCTTCATACGTGCGTGATTACGACTTTAGCGTTTTGCTGTTGGACCACAACAAAAACCAGCCACAGTTCAGCATCCCAGCGAACTTCGGTGATTTGCATGGCAAACTGTTCAAAGCTTTCGTTAATTCTGAGTCTTACAAACAGCATTTCAAAAAGCTGCCAGTGATTTGTCTGAGCGTATCGGACAACAAAGTATACCGACGTACTGAAAACCAACATCCTGTTTTGGGCTTTGAATATCAGCCGAACGAATCTTCGTTGACGGAGCAGTACTTCAAAAAGATGGGCTTACAGGTGCGCTACTTTATGCCGCCAAACAGTGTTGCACCATTGGCATTCTACTTCTTCGGTGACTTGTTGAACGATTATTCAAACCTAGAGCTTATCAGTACGATTAGCACGATGGAGACATTCCAGAAGATTTACCGACCTGAGATTTACAATGCCAACGCGGTTGCCGGTAATTGCTACCAGCCAAACCTAAAAAACCTAGACCACTCGCTAACTCAAATCGTTTACGACCGAGAAGAGCGCAGCCAACTGGCAGTTGAACAAGGGAAATTTGCCGAGGAGCATTTCATCAAACCTTATCAATCTGTGCTTGAACAATGGTCTGCAAGCTACGCGTAATCGATAACGAGAATCTAGAAAGGAATGACGATGAAAACACTATTACCGACTTCAACGGCTGGGAGCTTACCGAAACCTTCTTGGCTAGCGGAACCAGAAAAACTTTGGTCGCCGTGGAAACTGCAAGGTGAAGAACTGATTGATGGCAAACGCGATGCGCTACGTGTCGCTTTGCAAGAACAAGAGCTGGCAGGCGTTGATATCGTCAGTGATGGAGAGCAAACTCGGCAACATTTTGTGACGACCTTTATTGAGCATTTAAGCGGCGTAGATTTTGAAAACCGTAAAACGGTGACCATTCGCAACCGCTATGAAGCAAGTGTTCCGACGGTGGTTGGCCCAGTAAGCCGCACAAAGCCCGTGTTTGTTGAAGATGCAAAGTTCTTGCGTCAGCAAACTAAGCAACCTATCAAGTGGGCACTGCCAGGCCCTATGACGATGATCGATACGCTTTATGATGATCATTACGGTAGCCGTGAAAAGCTGGCTTGGGAATTTGCGAAGATCCTCAACCAAGAAGCGAAAGAGCTTGAAGCGGCGGGTGTCGACATTATTCAATTCGATGAACCTGCGTTCAATGTGTTCTTCGATGATGTGAACGAGTGGGGCATTGCATGTTTAGAGCGTGCGATTGAAGGGCTGAAATGTGAAACTGCGGTGCATATCTGCTATGGCTACGGCATCAAAGCGAACACAGATTGGAAGCAAACGCTAGGCACTGAATGGCGACAATACGAAGAAGTATTCCCTAAATTGCAGCAGTCAAATATCGATATTATCTCGCTTGAGTGTCATAACTCGCGAGTGCCTATTGAGTTGCTTGAGTTGATTCGCGGTAAGAAGGTGATGGTTGGTGCGATTGACGTCGCTACTAACGAAATTGAAACGCCAGAAGAAGTAGCGAACACATTGCGAGAGGCGTTGAAGTACGTTGATGCCGACAAGCTTTACCCATGTACCAACTGCGGTATGGCACCTTTGTCTCGTGAAGTATCGACCGCTAAGCTCAATGCGTTAAGTGCGGGTGCGGAGATCATTCGTAAAGAGTTGGTGGGTTGATATTAATACTTAGGCTCCGCACCATGAACTAAAATTAGGGTCAATCTAGCGAGTTTAAATGAAAATAGGAATCGGATTACAGCTCGCTAGGAAATAGCGATAACTTTCGCACTTCAAAGCTCTTGGTGGGTAGATCCTGAATCACGCTCGTCCCTCGCTGTTCAGGATGACGGATGTTGGAAGATATATTGCTCGCCACAACCCTAGGTATTGGAGCAGCTTCAAGATAGGGTCTTTCCGGCGAGTTAAAACGAGACTAGGAATCGGGTTACTGCTCGCTAGGAAATGACGATAACTTTCGCACTTCAAAGCACTCGGTGGGTAGATCCTGAATCACGCTCGTCCCTCGTTGTTCAGGATGACGGATGTTGGAAGATACATTGCTCGCCACAACCCTAGGTATTGGATCTGCTCCAAGAGAGGGTCATTCCAGCGAGTCTAGACGAGAATAGGAATCGGATTACAGCTCGCTAGGAAATAGCGATAACTTTCGCACTTCAAAGCTCTCGGTGGGTAGATCCTGAATCACGCTCGTCCCTCGCTGTTCAGGATGACGGATGTTGGAAGATACATTGCTCGCCATCCCTCAGGTATTAGAGCAGCTCTAAGGTAGGGTCATTCCAGCGAGTCTAGACGAGACTAGGAATCTGATTACAGCACGCTAGGAAATAGCGATAACTTTCGCACTTCAAAGCACTCGGTGGGTAGATCCTGAATCACGTTCGTCCTTCGCTGTTCAGGATGACGGATGTTAAGAGATACGTTACTCACCTACCCAACTATTTGGCTTGTATTCAAATTTGGGTCATTCCAGCGAGTCTAGACGAGACTAGGAATCTACTAACAACTCACTGGAAAATGGCGATAACCTCAGAACTTCACAGCACTCGGTGAGTCGATCCTGAACCACGCTCGTTCCTCGATGTTCAGGGTGACCGTTTTAAATAAAAATGCCGCTCACAGTAAAGTGAGCGGCATACATTTCCCGTTTCCAGCCTCGGCCAGATTTAATTCAACTCTACGTTCTTAATCTCAGGATGCTTTAGCAACATCACACGAATCCAGTGATGCACCACCCACATCACCATCGCGGTGAGCAGAACCGCAACGAAAATCGAGCTGAAACGGTACAAGATCGAAAAGAACGCGTCTTTTTGTTCTGGCACCAACGAGGTCGTCAGCGGAACCGATAGGGCAGACATGGCAGAAAACGCGATAGCCGCTTTAATTTGCCCCTTGGTGAGCCACAAGCAGAATGGCCCCATTGCAATGGTAAAGGCGAGCCAAAAGAGTAGCCCATGCCCATACCAACTGCCCAATATCAGCTGAACAGCCATCCCTGCGATGCAGCCTAGTGCGGTGCCGATGATGCGAATTTTTGCCATGGCGAGCGAGCCCGCTAAAGTCATTGGGGTTAGGATGATCAAAATGGAAGCTTGTGCGGATAGCGAGTCATATAAGTCCGCTACTTGGAATACGATAAACGCAGCCATCGCCACTACCCAACCCATAGCAACTTGGCTGATGTAGTCAATATCGCTTTTTACTGGGGTCGACATCTCAAGGTGCTCGGCGGGGGATTTTGGCTCCGGGAACAACCAATACGCGAATGCGCAAACAAAAATATTGCTGAACGCCATCACCCACATGTTGACGTTGAACTCTTCAATATCCATGAAGTTATAGCTGGCAAAATTCAACACAATTGAACCCACCAACAGCCCCATGTAACCAAACAAATAGGTTTTCTGGTTCATCATTGCAATGCACTTGAACAGCATCATAATTCCGACGGCAACGGTCATTAATGTTGGATGAAACTGCAAGTATTCCAGCAAAAATGTGGCTTGTATGGTTGTCCACACCGCAGAGAAAAACACGATCAATAAAGCCGAAATATTAAAGTTGTCCATTCTGCCCAATATAAACAGCGGCATCATGATGGCAAAAAATCCGTAAGACCAACCGAAGATCATGCTTAGCGCGAGCCCTAAAGAGCAGCCGAACCAAATTCGTAAGGTTTTCATTGTCGCCGCCTAGTAAATGAAGTGGAACCAGCTTGCGAGGTGAATCTGTGCTTGCGCCATCAACTGCCAGAAAATGCTGTTGTCTGGGTACAAAACAATGGTAGCGCGAGAGCCGACAAACAGTGCTGGTGGTAACTCTTCGCTGCTGGTTAGGTTCACTCGTGTACGCTGCGCATCACGTACCCAGCGGTTGTTCACTTCCACTTTGGTCAGTGCGCCATTAGGCGTTTGTTGTGCGGCTGCTACACCGTAATCGCGGCTAGCTAAATCAAAGTCGTACACCGAACCTGGGTTGGCATCAAATGTGACCAAGGCGTGGAAAGTCTTGTCTACGTTCGCGACGGACTTTTCACGAAAATCAGCGGCTACCCAGAGTGATCCTGTTGGTACAAACGTCAGCAATGGCATGTTGGTGTTTGCCATCGTGCCAACTTCTAGTTGCAGGTTGGTCACGACACCATCACTGGGAGCGAGTACCGCGGTATTTGCCAAATCAAGTTGCGCCTTTTCGATGCCGTTTTTGGCAATTCGAACGGCGGTGCTTTGACCTTTTTGATCGCCTAATTGCGCCTCAATGACTTTTAAGTTTTGTCGTTCCGCTTTAAGCGCTGCACGTGATACCTGATTTTGGGCAAAGGCATTATCGAGTGTCGATTGAGAGATGACTTTCTGCTTCGATAGTGTCAGTAAGCGGTTGTACTCGCGGTGTGCATTATCAAATGTTGCTTGTGCGCGGGCAATATTGGCAAGAGCGGCTTCGCGTTGAGAATACAGCGTTGCTTCTTTTTCATAAGCGGATTGCAGAGACAGCTCCGCCTGTTCAAGCGCTATCTTGTATTTACGATCATCAATCGTAAACAACACATCGCCTTTTTGAACGGACTGGTTATTCTCGATGAGAACGTCGGTCACTTTACCAGATACCTCGGGTGCGACTTGGACAACGTATCCTTGCACTCGTCCTTCGGTCGTTAAGGGGGCGTGGCGGTCAGCAATGATAATGTACAAAAATAGTACGATGAACAGGACAATCAAAGTTCGCATCCAGTGTTTGAATTTTTGGTCAGCCGTCATTACAAGTTCCGTTAAACATATTGGATAGCGGATTATAGAGAAGTCACTCACAATTCAGTAGAATGATAATACGAACATAAATGACCTAAAAATAGGACAATGAACGTTAATTTTGATGATATTTACCTATTCACTCAGACGGTGGTTCACGGCGGTATAAGTGCAGCGGCAGAGGCGAATCAACTACAACGCTCAAAAGTGAGTCGTCGTCTGCAAGAATTAGAGAAATCGCTCGGGGTACAGCTTTTGATCCGCACAACACGCAGCATTGAGTTGACGGAGCACGGGAAACGCTTGTTTGAGTTGGTGGGGCAGCCTATTGACCATATTCAGCAAGGTTTAAATGCCATGCACGAATATCAACAAGAGCTGACGGGCAAGGTGCGTTTAGCCATTCCTTCCGCATTGATGAGCTCTGCCGCGTTTAACGCGATCATCACCGAGTACACAACGCGGTATCCGGATATTTCGGTCGAGATTGAAAACCATCAAGAGAGTGTCGATCTCAAGCGTCAATCGTTTGATTTGCAGCTTCTTCCGAGCGTGGTCAAAGTCACCGATGACAGCTATGTGCAGTTCAGTCTTTTGCCTTATCGTAGTCACTTTGTTGCGTCAAAAGCCTATCTAGAATCGCATCCGCCAGTAAAAACGGTGGAAGATCTTAAGCAGCATCGCCTTTTAACTAATCGTTACAATGCTGATTTGCTCGATTCAGATCTGCATGTGGCGTTGCGCTCGGACGACCTCAACTTGCTGCGCTCGATGGCGATAGCAGGAAACGGCATCGCGTTTATTCCACAAATTCATTCCAAGCCTGCATTGCGAGATGGTTTGTTGGTCGAGGTGCTGCCTCAATTTGCGCATCCGAAGCAGCATCTTACTCTGATTTATCCCTCGGCCTTATTTCTGCCCAATAAAGTCAAAGCCTTGATTGAACTAATTCGAGAGAAATTTAAATAGTCAGTTCAAACCACCCTTAACAAAGAGCAAATGTGTGAGCGAAGGTCATCTTTCTAGGTTTTAGTGCTCTAGCATGAAAGGATTCTGATACATTAACTTTTGCTCAACTTGTTGAGTATGGTTTGTGGTCGCACAAGATAGGAGATGGAAATGTTATCGAAAGGAAACACGGGCCTGATTGTGGTGGATGTTCAGGGCAAACTCACTACATTAATGCATGAAAGTGACGCTCTGATTGAAAATATCACGAAACTGGTAAAGGGCGCCAAAGCACTAGATTTGCCTATTCTGTGGCTAGAACAGAATCCAGAAAAATTGGGCCCAACCGCGGAGCCGATTCGTGAAGTGCTTGAAAGCACGCATTTACCTATTACCAAGTACACGTTTGATGGTTGTAAAGAGGCGACGTTTAAGGTCGCGGTGGAGAACGCGAAAGTTGATACCTGGTTGGTTTGCGGTATTGAATCCCACATTTGCGTCTATCAAACCGCGGTTTCTCTGCGTCAGTCCGGTTATCGCGTTGAATTAGTCACAGATTGTGTATCTTCCCGAACCGCTGCCAATAAAGCGCTCGCTCTTGCGAAGTTAACCGCAAACGGTGTGGTGCTCACTGGGTTAGAAATGTGTTTGTATGAAATGGTCGAAGATTGCCGAGTACCTGAATTCAAAGAAATTCTGGCGCTCATCAAATAGTGGAATCACTGTAATCAGCAACAACTTTATTTGAACACGCTATTCAAATTCTCGTTGATATCTTGGTAACATCGACTCGTTGCCAAGTAACCCGCCTTGGTGAATGTAAATCACCGTTTTATCTGTGTTCTCTTCGAACCAAGGTGTTAGGCATTGCCACATATACGGGTCGTATAACAGGTCAAATTCGAGGTCGGTTTGCTCAAAGAGTGCTTTCCATGTGATGTAATCTTCTTCGTACAAGCGACCAAAATGGTGTTTGTTGCGGATGGTTAAAATGGTTGGGTGGCTGTTTTCACAGAGCTGGTTGAACTGCTCAGTTAAGTAATCTGCATCGCCTACGCAAGGGCAAGTTAGCACTTCTATGCCGTGTGGGCTTAAATGTTTATGAAGATATAAAGCGGTCGTGCCAGTGCCTGATGGCAGGGCGACGGTAAACTGTTCTTTACCTCTCAATCGCGTCCAATCAAGAATTTCTCGTGCTAACTGTTTGATGCCAGCTTCAGCGAGGTGGGAACGTCCACCTTCTGGAATAAGCAATGTCGACTCATCTAATCTTCGTACCTGGTGGATGTATTCACTAGGGTGGAGTTCGCTACCGATGTCTTGCATGGCGGTGATTTTCATACCCAAATCGAGAGCGCCGCGATAGTTTCCGATGGGGGAGCTTTTTAGCCAAGATGGAATGTGATGAACATAAAACTCAAATGCCCAACCTTTAATCTGGGCGAGAGCCGCTAGCGAGTACATGGCATTAGATTGAGCGGAGCCAAAGCTTATTAACGTGGTGATGTCGGGATTTTGCTCTTCCATTAACGCCATAAACTTACGTGCTTTGTTCCCAGAAAAGTGAGAATGCAGCATGTCATCACGCTTAAGAAAAAACGTATGACCGTTGAAGTTGTGTTGAGTTATCGGGCTTTCAGAGAGTTTCATGTGACTGCTGACGTGTCCAACCACGCGACCTTGCCGTTAAAAAGGGCGCGTAGTGTAACGCCATTAAACCCAGATAAAAAGTCTGTGTTTCAGTACAACCATTTCGGTTATTCCTGATGCTCTGACGCAAGATCAATTACTGCCTCACAACCACCTTCTGGATGTGTACCAATCTTAAATTGCCAGCCATAGCGTTGGCACAAATCATCCACAATCATCAAACCTAATCCGTGCCCATCTGAGTGCGGAATGGTCGAAAAGCCTTCACCTTCATCGCGCACCGAGATGGTGTTTTCATCCATGCTGATATGAATTGATCCCGATGGTGTCGCGGCGATGCCGTTGCGAATCAGGTTACCAAGAATTATGGTCAACACGGCATTGGTCGCACGCGTTCTTGGGTTGCCGTCGTTCTGTACATTAAAGTTGAGTGCTTTCTCATCCGCCTGAGCTTGGCTTTGGAAGATGATTTGGTTGAGTTCTTCTTCGGTGATGCTGCGCACTGGTGAATCATCTGCATTACGCTCGTAACGTACTAAGCCGAGTAGGGCATCCACCATAGTCGACATTTGCTGCGTTGCATCCTGAATTCGATTCACTTGGCGGGTCTGGAAATCTGTGTTCGCACTTCTCGCCAGTAAGCTACTTGAGCCTTTCATCACGGTTAACGGTGTACGCAGTTCATGGCTTGCGTATCGTGCAAAGGCTTGCTCTCGCTTGATGACTTGGTTGATTTTGTGGCGATATTCATTCAACTCATCCGCGAGGGTTTGGAACTCTTTGGCCGAGCCCTCAGGCACACTAAAGGTCTGCGTGGCATCGCCTTGGTGGTGATCGAGTTGAGTTTTAAGCGCATTGACGGGTTCAATTAAGCGCTGTGATAAGCGCAGCAGCAGACTACCAAACAGAAACACCAGCACGGCGACAATGGACAGCACCATAGCGACGACGAGAATGAATTCCTCTGAGGTGATCTCGATTTCATCAATCAAGGAAACCAGAATAACGGGATGTTCAACGCCTTTGTAGGTGTAAGTGCTCATGTAAACCATGCGCGAGTATTCACCGTCTTCTACTTCATCAAGAAAGTGCTTTTGACCAATCAGGTATTTTTGATAGCGCTCGGCAACCAATGAGATGTCGTTGTATGCAGTGGTGAGCAGGTCAAGCTGAATACTGCCTTGCTCTGGGTGGGACTGGAAATGTTCAATTGCTTCTTTTTTGTCGACCATAATACGACGCTCGCCCACGCGGTCTTCAGACCAAAGCAGGGAGCCGGTAATCAACAAAAAGCAGAAGATGCCAATCACGACCGACACAAAAGAGAAAAACAGAGCGAGTCGCCCTGTCATACTTTGTGTGCTTTGCGTGCTAGCAAGTAAGCGATTGATCATGCACCTGTCTCCAAGCGGAAGCCAACTTTCGGCACGGTGATAAGCACATGTTGTTCAAATGGCTTATCAAGTTGGTTGCGAAGTTGGTAAATGTGGCTGCGCAGAACGTCGTTGTTCGGCTCGTTCTCTTGCCAAAGTTGGAAGGCAATTTCTTCGCGTGTCACTACGTCTGGCGCGCTTTTCACAAGCATTTCCAGAATGGTGTAAGTGGTAGGGTTTAGCGCCAACAGTTTATCTTGGCGATAAGCTTTACGCGTTTTTTGGTCGATAGACACTTCACCGTATTCCAACTTGCTCGATGCGACAGTGCCACGGTAACGGCGGATCAGTGCCATCATACGCGCTTCAAGAATATCCAGATCGAAAGGTTTGGTCAGATAGTCATCCGCACCGTGTTGGAAGCCTTTGAGCATATCGTCACGGCTATCGAGCGCCGTCAGCATAAGTACCGGTGTGTTGTTGCCCGCGTCGCGAAGTTTATTACACATGGTCAGGCCATCCATGCGTGGCAGCATGAGATCGAGCAAGATGATGTCGAAGGTGTTTTCCATCGCTAGTTTCAGGCCGAGTTCGCCGTTGTCTGCATAATCGAGTTCCATACCTGCACACTCAAAATAATCGAACAGCATGCCTGCAATTTCTCGATTATCTTCGACTAAAAGTACGCGTTTCATGTATTTCTCTCCAAGTGGGCAGGTGTTCGAAAATAAGACTTCGTCTTAACCGAACATTATTCACTAAGGACGTGAAAAAGATGTCAATAACATCTCTTTCACGTTGATGTTTGTAGACTGGATTCATTCATCGGATTTAGTGGAAGAGTAGCATGTCAACCTTCAACATTCACGCTGCAACCTTTTCAAAGGTGAGCCAACACACTGAGCCTAAAACAGTTTTGTCTGTTGTGGTGCCATTCTTTAACGAGCAAGAAGTCTTACCTGAATTTCATCGTCGTTTAGCCGCCGTTTTGGATGAAATGCCAGAACGCTGTGAAATCGTTTATGTGGACGACGGCAGCAAAGACGAGAGCCTAATGATCGCGCAAAACTTTTCTCAATCTTCTAGCGACGTTCGTTGTATTGCACTAAGCCGTAACTTCGGCAAAGAGTCCGCCATGAGTGCGGGTCTGGAACACTGTCAAGGTGAAGCGGTGATCGTGATTGATGCCGACTTGCAAGACCCGCCTGAGTTGATCCCGCAAATGGTATCAAAATGGCGTGAAGGGTATGACGTGGTGAACATGCAGCGCAGCGAGCGCCACGGTGAAACTTGGTTCAAACGCTTCTCGGCCGCTTGCTTTTACAAAGTGCTTAACAGCATGGCGAAATTGGATGTGCCTGAGAACGTGGGCGATTTCCGTCTACTGAGCGCAAAAGTGGTTAAGCACATCAATGCGCTGCCAGAACGTAACCGATACATGAAGGGCATTTTTTCTTGGCCGGGTTTCAAGCAAGTGACGGTTCAGTTTGAGCGTGACGCTCGTTTCTGTGGTGAGACCAAATGGAACTATCTCAAGCTGATTGGCCTTGCAATGGATGGCATTACCTCGTTTTCCATTCGCCCTTTGCGCTTAGCGACACTTGCTGGTGCGTTAGTGGCGTTCAGTGCCTTTATCTATGGCGTATTCATAGTGATGAAAACCGTTGTGTTTGGTGAACCCGTCACTGGTTACCCATCCATGATGGTCGTCCAACTTGCCTTGGGCGGTGTGCAACTGCTGTCGATTGGCCTTTTGGGCGAGTACATTGGCCGCATTTTTGTCGAGACCAAGCAACGTCCTCTTTATCTTGTTCAGTCCGTTTACGAGCAGCCTGCAAAACATCAATCCATCCAAACCATGAAGTTTAAACTTGGAGAAACCGCGTAATCATGAGTATTAATAAAACCCATTTGTGGTTGTTGTTGGCGTTTGCTCTTTTACTCCGTCTTATTTCACTTGCTGCTTACCCTTTGATGGACACCACAGAAGCCCGCTACGGCGAAATGGCGCGCTTAATGGTGGAAACCGGCAATTGGCTTACCCCACAGTTTGATTACGGCGTGCCTTTTTGGGGGAAGCCCCCCCTGTTCACGTGGATGAGTGCTTACGGCATTGAGCTGTTTGGATTGAATGAATTTGCAGTGCGCGCGCCTCATTGGTTAGCGGGTGTTGCGACGATTGTTTTTGTTGCTTTCATGGCGCATCGTGCAGGCTTTAATGCTGTCATCGCAGCGTTGGTACTGGCGACGTGTGGCATCTTTTCAATTGCGGCGGGTGCGGTGATGACAGACATGGCACTGACGTTGGCAATGACGATGGCGATGGTTGGTTTTTACTATTGCTGGCTTGGCAAAGACAAACACAGCCGATTGTGGGGTTACCTCGGTTTCTTTGGCTTGGCTTGCGGGCTGTTAGCGAAAGGTCCAGTGGCGATCGTGATCATGGGCATCGCAGTATTTCCTTGGCTCGTGATTCAGCATGGTTTCTTTGGTGCCTTCAAAGCCTTGTGGCAGCGTTTTCCAATTGTGTCGGGGTTGGCGCTCATGCTGGCGATTGCTCTACCTTGGTACATCATGGCTGAAATGGCGACGCCTGGATTTATTGATTACTTCATTGTTGGCGAGCACTTTAAGCGTTTTGTTGTCAGCGGTTGGGAAGGGGATCTGTATGGTTCTGCTCATGATCAACCACGTGGGATGATCTGGGTATTCTGGCTACAGTCGGCTGCGCCTTGGTCAATTGTATTGCCTATCTTGGCGTGGAAACGTCGTAAGGTGCTCAAAGCCATTGAAACTGATCATCAAGGTTTGTTTAGCTTCCTGATGTGTTGGCTGATTTCCCCAATGATCTTGTTCACCATGGCTGGGAATATTTTGCCTGCTTACGTGCTACCGGGTGTGCCTGCATTGGGTATCTTGATTGCGATGCTGGTGGATAAACACGATTTCAAATGGCTGACCGGAACGGCAGCGGTGTTGCCAGCGCTGCTTATGATTGCGATGTTGGTTTTGAATATGGGCAAAGCAGATAGCCGCAGCGACCGCATCATCTTCGCGCAAATTAATGACAACGCTCCAGTCTTCTACATTGGTAAGCGCCCGTTCTCAGGCCAGTTCTATAGTCATGGTCAGGCGAAAAAGCTTGAAGATAAGAATGACTTAAACAATCTGAAGAAATTCCACCTGATTGGTAAATCGCAGCAAGTGGATAGCATGATTCATGAAAATGCGTTGAGTTGTACCAACGAGTTCACAGCAAAATCGAAACGCTCACTCTACACCTGTGTGGTTGGGTAACGGAATGTGCAAATTACCAAGATTTGCTTCTTTAGAAAGGTTTGCTTCGTTAACAAGGTTTGCTCTGGTAGGTGGTGTCGGCTTTATGGTCGACACCCTTATCTTTTCTGTGTTGTTCCATTGGTTTGGTCTGGAGCTGATGTTGGCTCGTGGGATAGCATTTTTGTTTGCGGCAACCACGACGTGGCTTGGCAATCGCTGGCTGACTTTCTATCAAGCAGAAAAAACCAACCCTTTCGCTCAATGGCAAAAATTTATGGCGAGTGCCTTTATCAGTGCTTTGCCGAACTTTATTGTGTTCAAAGGCGTAACGCTCGCGCTAGGAACGCAAGGGGTGATGGTCTATTTGGCTTTGATCTTAGGCATATTGGCAGGCATGGTGAGTAACTATTTACTCAGTGCAAAATGGGTGTTTAGTTGAGGATAGAAAGGTTCGGGCTTACTATCCTATCCTCGAGTTAAAAATTCGTTATTTGAACCAATTTTTCTTTTTGTACATCAGAGTAAACCTAAAGCTTTTCATGGGGGGATGTAAAAAGGTAAATAAGCCAAGGTTTATACCTTGGCTGCCGTTAGTTCAGATTTTGATTGTTCGATTTCAGACTCGGTTTGCCACTTACCGTTGTAAAGGTATTCACGCTCAGGAAGCGGGGCATTTGATGCTCTTAAATCAAATACCTCATCGGCTTTATATTCTCTATTACAAACAGGAATGTTAAACAGTCTAGCTTCTGGCTTCGATTCAAACAGCTTTTTGTGGTCATCTACCTCTGTACAATCCAGCTTATATTCCGTAGCTAACTGATTTACCATCGATTCTAAGTCCGTTTCAGTTTTGAAAAATACGTAGCAATCAGATCTACTATGTGAACGGACAATAGTGTTGTGTTCCATATCGATATATTCACACTTATCCTGCTTAAAGTAGAACTGGATCACTTTGCGCTTTTTGTTGTAGTCGGCAAACAACCAATCTTCACGCTCTCCAATTCTCACTTCTGTTGGTTCATCGGGCTTGCGTTTTAACATACCAAATGAGAATAAAATAAGAGCGCCCGCTCCAGCTAACGCCATCGGGCCAACTACCGCTACCATCAAAACGCAAACTACCGCACCGATCCAGCCAACGGCTTGTGTGGCGGTATTCGCCCACTTAGGCATGTTGCGACGCTTCTTCATCACAAAGCCTTTGTCAGAAAAGATATAGTCATAGCGATAGTCGAGGCCAATCGTAAGATAAAAGATCCCGGCCATCATTACTGACAAGATAAGGCCAAAAAAGGTCACGACAAGCGTATCACTTGAGTGTGTCAAAAATACAATTCCAAATAAGAAGCTCATAAATGGCAAAGCCGTTAACTTGTAATGGTAGCGAAATGGCTCTTCTACATCATACTTATGCCATGTTGTTAAATTGTCCCCTTTGAGAATCTCTTGCTCTTGTGCTTCTTGATAAACCGCCAATTCTTCTGGGGTGATATAAAACGGTGAATATGCCAAGGGTTACTCCTGAAAACCTAGTGTGCCAACAGCGGGGGTGAGTGTTTTTTTAATTATGTCTTGTTTGATATTGTCTGAAATAATGCCATAAGTTGCACTCTGTTTTATGCCGTTTTGGAACCAATACTCACGCTTAGCAGGGGCATCATCTTCCACATCGTAAGCTACTTGCATTGCAAGGTAATGATCTGCTTCTTCAATTGGCAAGGTTACTTTGTACACCAGTGATTCTTTGCTCGCTTGATCTTGAGTTTGTAGCGTGACTAAATCTGCGTTTTGATGCCACGAGCCTGACATCAAATCATCTTCTGTTGCCTTGCTGTTAGTTCTCAACGTAATACCATTCGTTGCAGCACGCCTTGGCAGTTGAATATGCACTTCCAAACCGATTAACTCACGATGTGTGTAACCTGGGTAAGCTTGTACTTTTTCAATAGGTTGATGGTATACCGTAGGCTGTTGAATAATAGATTGTAAGTCAAACAGCGCTTGCTGAACCAATGCTGAATTATGCTTCTCTCGTTCGGGTAAGCTCGAAGATTGGCTCCACTGAGTGCGAGTCGGGTGATAACCCCAAGGCAGTTTATCTAACCATTTTTGGAAATCATCTTGTTTCAGTTTATTCAACTTATAATTGATGGCTAGGTATGCAATCGTGAGAATAACCAGGCCGGCCGTTATAGGCCCGCCAAAGGATAAGTTTAATGCAAATTGTCCAGTTAACCCTCCGTATACTTGGAATATACCGACAGCTGACATTGCTGTTAATACTAGGGAATTTGCTACATGCAGATATTTTTCTTGACCATAAACTTTGTCAGCACTCTGCCAAGAACGGTAAGCCTCAATACCCGAAGCTAACGCACCTAAAGCCCCTGTGATTGCTAGCCATTTATTGAATACCTTTAGGTCATCAAGGTTTAAGTTTTTAAAGGTATCTTCGTTTCTATTCACTAACTTTTTTAAGACATTATATGAATGTGACCTTAACCTAGGTTCACCCTTCACTTTCTCCCATAACTTACCTGTACGAACACCTGTCCAAGCGTTGACTGTGTAAAATAACTTTTGCTGGATATCCAAAAATTCATCTGAGGACATTAACCCCGTGTCTTGAATACTGCTCATGGCATCACCAAGCGCGATGCAGTTAAATATTAATGCCAGAAAGCCTAGACCACCGGCATTCTCGAACAGTTTATTCAAATCATTGAGCTTATTCATCACGATCCGCGTTCTAAGCTCGATGGTTCTTTGAGGTAGATCATCAGGTAACTCAATGTACTGCGGGTACTCCAATGTAGCTACAGCGAGAGCCTTCTTAATAGTCTTTTTATTTTTTAAAGCTGTTGTGTATTTAGAGTCAGCTTTGCGGTTATTTTTCTGGAAGTCAGCAATGATTGCATCGTTTTTTTCGAGCTTAATCAGATAATCATTTACGCGTGTTTTCCATTTTTTAAAATCGTGAGCGTAACCTTCTTTTATTGTTACGGGCATATTGTGTGCCATATGTTCTGCAATAACGGCAAATAAATAATAGCTATGACGGTTCAGAGGTTTAGCGAAAACAGGCATCAGCGAAATTGATACTTGTGAGGTCATGCTAACACCAAACTCTACAACGCCTTTTGCAAGCGCACCTATTGCAGATTTAAAAATAATATCCAGCTCTTGGAAACCTTTGGCGATATCTTTGAGAAAGGCTGTTTCCGCAGTGTTTGGGTTGGAAACAAAGTCCATGATCTTAGAGTACATATTCACGCGGTTGCTTGTATCAGATATCTGGTCCATCAACTGATTATCAGGTTCAGGATTTCCTGAGACGATCGACTGTTCATCAAGCGCCTCTGTAATATTCTTCTCCATCACTTTAAATAAACTACGACTAAACCCAGAGGCATAGAGAGCAAGTAAACTGGTTGGTTTCTCCCATTGGCTTTCAGCCCATTGGCGGTCTTCTTCTTGTATCACCAAAGTAAATGACTCAACCGCTTGCTTGTGTAGTTGATACAAGCTGTACTGCGTGTCTTCGCTGTATAGGTCGAAGGTTCTTTCGAGATGATGCGGCGTTAAGGACTCCATTACTGCGATAAAGTCGCGTTTGACCGAAACCACTTGGGCTAGCATGGTTTCTTTTTGTTCTGACAGCTCTTGCATCTCGCTCAGCATTTGCTTCCAGTTGAGCTGCTGACGCCAGCGTTCAGTCGCTATCCATTGTTCGTATTTACCAAAACGGCTCGCAGAAATTCGATATTTGTCCTGTATCGCTTTAGCAATGTCACTTTGGGTATGTTGGTGTGATTCAATCGCTCCAGCGGAAAATTTAGCAGGATAGCCGGACTGAACTGAGCTTTTGTTCTGCTCTGCCAAATCAAGTTGGTGAGAGGAGTCATAATAGTCAGCCATGTCGGTATAAAACGACAGCTCTTCGCCGTTACGCTTAACGCTAGCTGGCATGTCTATCTCGTCACTTGCACCAAACATACACAGTTGCATGGCGGTCTGCATCAAGTTCCACTGGTTTGAAAACTGGTCAGTGAAAAGGCGGTAAGGGCTTGCGGCACCAACAAAATGCAGTGACATATCTTGAATGTCTGCGGCGTAATCTTTTATCGCGACGAAGTAGCCTGATTCTTCTTCTGGAATCGCAGAGGTTAAATCGCTTTCGACTGCGACAGGTTTAAAGACAGAACCATCTTCATCTGCTTTGGTGGCGATGCCAGAATCCGCAAAGCGACCATCATCGACGGTAGAAGATTCAATATCAGCGACTTGGGTTAACTTATCTATTGGTGCAATGTTGTGCTGATTCTCGTTTGAGGACAGAACAATGGTTTGCATGCGATCGATATGATTACTCGGATTGTTAAGTACGCGCATGAACGTGTGCCATGTCCACCGGTGCTCAGAGAAGCAAATCGATAGTACGCTTCCGTTGACGTAAGTAAGGAAGGGCTTTGCATCTTGTGGTGTCCCACGCTGCTCTGATTTTGGGCTTTCTGATTCTCCCAACTTATAGAGCGTGAATTGCGTTCCTTTGATTTCGTATTCGTCTAAGCTTTTGTTGATTGCATCATAGACATACAGCCAACCGTCGCGCAGTTGACGCAGGGTGTAACCAACGGTATTGAGTTTGGCTGGGCCTTGGCCTTTCCATTCTTCAGGCAAACCAAAAGGTTGTGTCTCTTCTGTTTCTAGCTGATCGATGGCATAGCGGACTGGGATAAAGTGCGCAGGTGATGCTTCCGTTGCTTCTTTCTCAGTTTTTAAATTGAGAGGCTCTGGTTCAGACGGCGGTGGCGGATCGATTTTTTTTGTTTCTCCCTCCCAAAACATACTGCGCTCTGGGGGTGAGCCAGCAAGATCATCAGATTCCGTGGTTGGAACGATATTCAGCGATTTCAGTGTACCATCGCTTTCAAATGCCTGAACGGCCTCTTCATAGGTATAGCTGTTGTCATACCAGAACATAGAAGTTTTTGGGGGAAGTGGATTATTCATCGTTAGCCCATGTTTAAGAGTTTTACTCTGTTACGCAAATATCGCACCAAAATAAAGCAATTAAAAATCAATGAGTTAGATTTTTATGGTTTTGCGTCAATCAAATAATTGTTTGTTTTTCCAATAAGTTGGTTGGTGTTTACCATTTTTTGTATTGATTGAATCAAAGTTTGAGTTGTGAGTGATGCCTCAATGAGCCGACAAAACAAAAGGGCTCCAGAGTTACCTCTGGAGCCCTTTCTAGTATCTAAGTGCTAAAGAGTTAGCGACGCTTTGGTTTACGTTGACCAGTTGGTTTGCCTTGTGCTTGTGGGCGACCTTGGCCTTGCGGCTTGCTACCTGCCGGGCGGTTTGCACCGTTGCCGCTAGGACGTTGGCCGTTGCTTGCAGGGCGTTGACCACCTGTAGCTTTACCCGAACCGTTACGGTTGCCAGATGGTTTACCATCTTTTGAACCGCCTTCAGAGCGTTTGTTCAAATGACCACCGAAGCCTGGTTGGTTTTTGGTATGTTTGGTTGCAAAGCGGTTTGCCCCGTGACGACCAGATTTACGACGTTGCGCAGGTGTTTGTGCTTCAATGTCTTCTGCAGGAACGAGACAGCCTTGTTTGTCACCAATCAAATGTTTTTTACCCATACTGACTAGGGCTTCACGGATCATTGGCCAGTTTGCTGGATCGTGATAACGCAACAGCGCTTTATGCAGGCGACGTTGACGTTCACCTTTTGCTACAGGTACATCTTCACGTTTTTTGTACTTCACGCGTTTCAGAGGGTTTGTCTCTGAGTAGTACATCGACGTTGCGTTACACATTGGCGAAGGGTAGAAGTTTTGTACTTGGTCACATTCGAAGTTGTTCTTTTTCAGCCACAGAGCAAGGTTCAGCATGTCTTCGTCTTCTGTGCCTGGGTGCGCAGAGATAAAATAAGGGATTAAGTACTGCTTCTTGCCTGCTTCTGCACTGTATTTCTCGAACATCTCTTTAAAGCGATCGTACGTACCCATGCCTGGCTTCATCATTAGATCAAGAGGACCTTTCTCTGTATGTTCCGGTGCAATCTTCAAGTAACCGCCTACGTGGTGAGTCACGAGCTCTTTCACGTATTCTGGTGATTCAATCGCAAGGTCGTAACGTACGCCAGATGCAACCATCACTTTCTTCACGCCTTCAACTTTACGCGCTTCGCGGTATAAATCGATCGTGTGTTTGTGGTCTGTGTTTAGCTTGTTACAGATGCCCGGGAATACACAAGAAGGACGACGACAGTTCGCTTCCGCTTTTGGATCTTTACAGCCCAGGCGGTACATGTTTGCAGTCGGGCCACCAAGATCGGAAATTGTGCCGGTAAAGCCTGGAACTTTGTCGCGAATTTCTTCAATCTCGTTGATGATAGACTCTTTCGAACGGTTTTGAATGATTCGACCTTCATGCTCGGTAATCGAACAGAAAGAACAGCCACCAAAGCAACCACGCATGATGTTTACAGACGTCTTGATCATGTCGTACGCAGGAATTTTTGCTTTCCCGTACATAGGGTGAGGGACACGCGCGTAAGGCAGGCCAAACACAAAGTCCATCTCTTCGGTCGTCAATGGAATTGGAGCTTGGTTTACCCAAAGTTCACGATCACCATGGCTTTGAAGTAACGCTCGACCAGAGTACGGGTTCGTTTCTAAATGCAGTACACGGCTTGCATGCGCATAAAGAATGCGATCGTTTCTTAGCTTTTCAAACGAAGGTAAACGGACCGCAGTCGTCGCAGCATCGTGGCGTGATGGGCGAATTGTGATTGGTTGTGCAACTGGTTCGTCTTTTTTAGTTTCACACTGAGTTTCTACTTCGTATGGGTTCTTTGGTACGAACGCTTCTTTACGAGGTTTTTCAATGCGAGAAGAATCAATAACCGTGTAGCCATCTGGCGCCGCTGGCAAGTTCACGGCAGTACCACGAATATTGGTCATGGTACTGATCTCTTCGCCGTTTGCGATGCGATGTGCTACTTCGACAAGTGCGCGCTCTGCGTTACCAAAAAGTAGGATGTCTGCTTTTGCATCAAATAGTACCGAACGGCGAACTTTATCTGACCAGTAATCGTAGTGCGCAACACGGCGTAGGCTGGCTTCGATACCACCTAAAACAATAGGTACTTCTTTGTAAGCTTCACGACAACGCTGAGAGTAAACCAAAGTCGCGCGGTCTGGGCGTTTGCCACCTTCGTTATTTGGTGTGTACGCGTCATCGTGACGAAGTTTTTTATCCGCAGTGTAACGGTTGATCATGGAGTCCATGTTACCCGCAGTGATCCCGAAGAACAGATTTGGCTTACCAAGTTGCATGAACGCATCTTTATTTTGCCATTCTGGTTGAGCAATGATACCGACACGGAAACCTTGTGCTTCTAGCAGGCGGCCAATGATAGCCATACCAAAGCTTGGGTGATCCACATAAGCGTCACCGGTTACAATGATAATGTCACAGCTATCCCATCCTAGGGCATCCATTTCTTTGCGACTGGTCGGCAAGAAAGGTGCCGTACCAAAACACTCTGCCCAGTATTTTTTGTACTCATGAATAGGAGTGATGTTATTGGTCATATTTTGCTCTCTGTTCCAGGGAGCGCGAATTATAGCGATTTGATTATCAGGTATCTATAACAAACTCATCTATTCCAGCTTAGTTCATCGAGTTTTATTTGGTTTGTAAAAATATCAATGCTCTATCGGCGATTTTCTGTCTAATTTCACCTTGAAAGCCTCATGGTTATAGATCGGTTCATGAAAAATGTCGCAATCTTAATACAAAGTATAAGCAATGGTGTGCTTATATGGGGTAAAGCCTATAATCAAATTAGTGCATATTAAATGCAAAAGGCTGAGCTGCTCTGGAAATAGTTCTAAGTCGATAGGCTTATCGTTGACACAATCCATCTATAAAGAGGATCGGCAGGTCCCAACTGGAATGTCGCGAATTGACTGTGAATTTTGAGCCTTGGGCTAATTACAAAAAAAGGGGCTAGGGTATGAGTGAATCTACGACAACAGTGCATCCAAAAATGCAAACGACTTCCAGTCTAACTCCTGTTATAGAGTGGTCTTACGATATTGATACTCGCGAGTTCGAATGTGATCAGCAAGGAATGGCAAAGGCATTTGGGATAAGTACGCCAGTAACCAGCCTAAATAACTTGTTTGATCATATGCTGATGGGGCAACAAGAAACGCTAAAACAACGAATTCTAGAAGTGGAACTCTTTGGCGGACGGGGGCGGTTTTCTTGTTGCATGATGCTAAAAAACGTTAACTTAGTGCACGTTACTATTAGTTTTGAAAGGCTCAATAAGCGCATTATCCAAGGCACTATCATTCCACAATTAACAATCACTGGTTGCGAGGAGTTAGCGAAAATCCTCGAAACGATTTTTGATTTGCCAAATGTAGGCGTTTTAGTTGCCGATGAAGATACGCGCATCTTAGGTTGTAACCGTGCCTTTGAGTTACAAATGGGCTATCAAAACCGAGATCTGGTTGGGCTTAAAACTCATATATTCAGTACCTCTCACCATAGCCAAGCGTTTTATGAGCAGCTGTGGCAGCAAATTAATGATGAAGGATGTTGGTGTGGTAACTTGCTGAGCAAAACAGCAAACGGTAGCAACCAAGCTCATCATCTTTGTATTTACCGACTTACGTTTCACTCTGGACGAATTCTTTATCTCGGATTTTCTACGGATATTTCTGCTTCGTTGTTGTGGATGAAAAATCGTTGTGAACAACAGCATGATTGGGCTGCCTTTTTACCAACGAGGAAAGAATTTGAACTCCAATTAGCTAACTTAGCGAATGAAAGCAGAAATAAAGAACTCAACATTGTTATGACACTCAGACCCAAGTTTTCGGAGAGATACTTGCTTGAACAGCAATTAGGTTTTGCAGATTTTATTATGCGAAGTCGCTACACCAGTATTGCGGGGCAGTTATCTCGGGATGTGTTTGTCGTATGCTTGCAGACCCCTCATTGTCAATGGTTGAGCCCGGTTCGTTTGATCCAAATTGCCATGAAAGGGTTCTTTAATGAGCTTAGAAATGAAATGGGCACAAAAATGCATGCCACTATCGTTAAAGGCCAAACTGGTGTGTCAATCCTTGGCTATGATACGAACCGCCCAAGACAAGCGCTAGCACATGCAGCGCAAGCGATGTTGTCCTCTATTTCCGGTGAAGGTAGCTATTTCAACTTTTACGACAGTGAACTTCACTCTGAATTAGTGAAGCGCCAACATCTCGAGGCGTTTTTGGAGGCGCAAATAGAGAGTGGGCTAGTGGACGTTTACTTTCAACCGATTATCGACGTTCAAACCGGAAGCGTGGTTAAGTTCGAGGCTCTCGCACGCTTCTATGATGAAAATGATGCGTATTGCACGCAAAAGATGATCGCTATTATTGAAGATCTAGAACTCATAGCGGCACTTGATGATGTGGTCTGCCAAGCTGCGTTGAAGCACTTTCCGCGCTTACAAGAAATTTATGGCGAGGAAGTGGGCGTGACCATCAATCGCTCCCTCAATACGAAATTGGATTCTCTTCAGATCCTTCAGCGGTCGCATGATTTGATTAAAGCCAGTGGTGTAGACCCTAAGCGAGTAACTATCGAGCTAACAGAAACCGCGTATTTTGAACAAGATGAGGAGCATACTCGAGCTCTAGAGGAAGTGCGGAAAGAGGGCATTGAGATCGCGATTGATGACTTCGGTACTGGGTATTCTTCTTTTTCTTATCTAGAAAAAGGGCAGTTTGATTTACTGAAAATAGACCGAAAATTCATCAAGAACATTCATAAAGGGAGCACCAGCTATAACATTGTGAAAATGGTCACCGAGCTTGCACAGCAAATGAATGTAAAAGTGGTTGCTGAAGGCGTGGAATCTAAGCAAGAACTTCAAGTATTGGCAGAAATCGGTGTCGATTACATGCAGGGCTTTCTATTTTCTGCTGCCGTGCCTGTCGATTTGATGGATAAAGCGGACAGTTATGAGCATCTGTTCTCTGACATCGCGATTGAGTCTAAGCAAAGTGATGTGTTGCAATCTGTGAGCCATGAACAAGTCAGGTCTATGGACCCTGGAGAACCGCTCTCCTTGGCAGTGGAGTACATGAATTTGAATCCAAGCTCGCCTTTAGTTGTTCTCAATGAAAATCGTTGTGTTGGGTTAATTACGAAAGAGACGGTGAATTTACACCTAACGCCTTCGATGGGAACAGAGCGAGAAACTGAACGAGAAAGCCGAATTTGGAAACGTCCTGTTAATCAGATAATGAGCACCGAATTTGTGTTGGTTGATGAGGATTTACCTGTCTCTGTTATTCGAGAGTTGGTTAAAACCGGCATTCGTTTCCCTTGGGTACTGTGTAATACCAAAGAAGAGTACCGTGGAGTTTTAACGCAGGAAGACGCGTTGAAGTATCTTGCTTCTCTGTGAATAAAATTGTCTTACCGTTTTAGCTCATTTGGGGGCCGACTTTCGGTGGTTTGGCGATAGTTGATTTGATATTATCGCCCCCCAAAATGACTTTTGAGCGTGCATTCAACATGATTCAACAATTGCTGGTTACTTTCCCTCCGATGCTATTTGGCGCACAAGCGCTACTGACTTTGCTTCTAATAAAGGGCGATATTTGTCCTGGTCAGCGAGGACGTCTTCATAAAATGTTGCCAGCAGTAGCTGTATTGTGGCTCGCTGTTGCGTCACTTCGCATTGAAGCATTTATGATCGTGTTTGCTATTTTCTACTTCTATTCTCAGGTTCAAACCAAGAAAACGCGTGAAAAAGGGCCACTATGGGCGATGCATTTAGCGAATGGTTTGGCCTTTGCGTATGTGAGTATTCAAGTATTTGAGCAATCAAGCTGGCCAGCATCGATAGCGATGGCGCTAATGATATTTTTCCTTGGGGCGTCATTTTCTCAATTGCTGCTTACGATAGCTCGCAGCAGATTACAGGCATTTCACCGTATTTTACCAGTTACGGGCATTGTGTCTGGAATGCTATTAGTCATCGCAACGTTGTTTGCTTCTTACCAGTTAAATGAAGCTGCACTGAACGCTGCAACACAGTCAATCTTGCTGTCTTTAGCTATGTTAATTTCTTCAATTATTGTGTGGTGTTGGCATATTTTTACGCATAAGAAACCAGAAAAGGTGCAACTGAGCGTTGCCTTGTTGCTAGCACTCGCGTCGATGACGAGCCTGCAAGGTTTATTTTCTCTCGCGGCTTAACCTCTATTCTAAAGACAAAGCTAGACGGCTTATATCCAAGTGCTTTCTTGGTGCTTGGGTATAAGGTGATCACGTTTTAGATCGCACTCACTTTAAATTCGCGTGATTACTACTACGCTTGTTTATATACCTTGTCGAAGAGGAGAGTCGCGATGGATTTAAGCAATGTAGGTAATCTGGACAGCACTATTTTGCTAGGTATCGTCAACGAAAAGCTACGTTTAGAGTGCGACAGTTTTGACGAGTTAGTATCAGTGTATGAGATGGATGTAGAGTCTGTAGTCGGCAAGCTTGATATGCTCGGTTATCAGTACGATCCATTGACTAACCAATTTAAAGCATATCAACGCTAAGCCTTTCATAACCCAAATCTTTTAAGCCACCTTGATTCCGTCAAGGTGGCTTTTACATTGTAGCCTCGCGGTTGCGAAAAAAGCTTGTAAGTAACGCTTTTCTTTCTCTGAGTGACGCGTTGCAGCAAACAAGCGACGCCATAAGCCTTGGCCGAAAGGTTTACTGGTAATAAGACCTTGGCGAGAAAATTCAGAAATCGCCCAATTGGGTAGTGCCGCCACCCCTAATCCAGCAGAGACCATCTGAACTAACATGAGAGTGTTGTCGGCTTGCTTCCATTTCGCAGGTTCTATTCCTGCTGGCTGAAGAAAGTGTTTTACGACGTCTAGCCTTTGTTTTTGAACCGGATAAGAGAGCATGGTTTGATCTGCGAGATCTTGCGGATCAATAATTTCTTTTTCCGCCAATGGGTGGTTGGTTGCGGTAATTAAACGCATTTCAAAGTCGAATAGAGGCTCGTAGTGGACTTCAGATCGAGGTTGGATATCGGAAGTAATAACGAGATCGAGTTCGCCTGCCAATAGAGCTGGGAGTGGTTCAAAGCCAAAACCAGAGGAAAAGTCCAATGTTACGCTAGGCCAAGCAAGTTGGTACTCCCTAAGTGCAGGCATTAGCCATTGGAAGCAAGAGTGACATTCAATGGCCATATGTAATCGGCCATTGACGTCCTCTTTCAAGCTCGCTAAATCATTTTCTGCTCTTGCGAGTTTCGGAAGGATATCTTCTGCAAGACGCAATAGGATTTCTCCCTCTGAAGTGAACTTCACCGGACGAGTCTTTCTCAGGAACAGTTGCCCTCCAATTCGCGCCTCCAAATCTTTGATCTGATGAGACAGTGCCGACTGAGTGAGATGCAAAGCGGTCGCTGTCGCCGTTAGAGAGCCAGTGTCTCGAAGCGAAGTGAGTGTCCGCAAATGTTTTAGCTCTATCATGAATTCCTTTCATCCTTTGTTGCTCGCTATGAACAGAATAGCAATCGTGTAAATAACTTAACGACAAAAAATGGATATGTAAACGTCTAGACGTCTATTTGTTGTTTTTATTTGCGAATCATGTCGCTTCATGATGAATTTTTTTAATAAACAAGTTGAATAAATGGACGTTGTTCTAATATCAGATGAGAGCGATAGTTTAGCCATCCAGACATCTTAATCTTTACCGAAAGATGCTCTGATCCAAACAAATTGAACAAAATTGAGAAAGGAATAGGGACATGGCGACAACGACTCACATATTAGGTTATCCACGTATCGGTGAAAAAAGAGAATTAAAATTCGCTCAGGAGAAATACTGGCGAGGAGAAATTGAACAAGCTGAGCTTAAAAAGGTTGGGGCAGATCTACGCGCCAAAAACTGGCAAACACAAACGGATGCTGGTCTGAGTTTTGCCACCGCTGGCGACTTCGCTTGGTACGATCATGTACTGACGACCACGTTGCTATTGGGTCATGTGCCAAAGCGTCACGCTGATGGTTTCCCTAACCTGGATACGTTGTTTAAAGTGGGTCGCGGTCAATCTCAGGCGGGTTGCAGCTGTGCGGGCGCTGCGGCATCGGATATGACCAAATGGTTCAACACAAACTACCATTACATTGTCCCTGAGTTCAGCAAGGACGATACGTTTGAAGTGAGCTGGCCGCAACTGTTTGAAGAAGTCAACGAAGCGCTTCAAGCTGGCCACCAAGTGAAGCCTGTTTTGCTTGGCCCAGTCAGTTACCTTTACTTGGGCAAAGAGGTCGAAGAAGGGTTTGACCGCTTAACCCTGCTACCACGCTTACTTACTGCTTACCAAGCTATTTTGGCAAAGCTAGCAAGTCAAGGTGTTGAGTGGGTTCAGATTGATGAGCCAATTTTGTCACTGGAGCTAGAAAGCAAATGGGCTGATTCGTTTAAGCTAGCCTACCAAGTGATTCGAAGCGATGTAAAAGTGCTGCTAACGACGTACTTTGACTCCGTAAGCGATACGCTAGACAAAATTGTAGAGCTACCGGTGGATGGTTTGCATATCGATTTATCTGCCGTCCCTCAGCAGCTTGACGATGTGGTTGCCAAGTTACCGGAGGGGTGGGTGCTTTCTGCCGGCGTTGTGAATGGTCGTAACGTGTGGCGTTCAGATTTAAGTGCCCAACTCGAGCGTCTACAGCCAGTCAAAGAGAAACTGGGCGACAAACTTTGGGTTGCCAGTTCATGTTCTCTGCTACATAGCCCTGTTGATTTAGCACTGGAAACAGAACTGAGCGAAGAAGTAAAAAGTTGGTTTGCCTTTGCAAAACAAAAAGTGGCAGAAGTCGCCTTGCTTGGCCGAGCGCTCGATGGTGACCAAAATGCGATTCTCGCTTGTGATACCTATAGCCAGCCAATCAAAGCGCGCAAGACAGCAACACATGTGAATAAACCTCAAGTACAAGCGCGTTTAAACAACATTACCGCGTCACTTGCCGAGCGCAGCGCACCTTATGCAGAGCGTGCTGCGCATCAAGCTGAAGTATTGGGCTTGCCTTTGTTGCCAACAACGACAATCGGCTCTTTTCCTCAAACGGGTGAAATCCGGGTGCAGCGCAGCGCTTATCGTGCAGGTCAATTATCTGAGTCTGAATATATCCAAGCACTTAAAGGACATATTGCTGACGCAGTAAAACGTCAAGAGGCGCTCGACCTAGATGTGCTTGTTCACGGCGAAGCAGAGCGTAACGACATGGTGGAATACTTCGCTGAGAACTTGGCGGGTTTTCAAACGACCAAATTTGGTTGGGTACAGAGTTATGGCTCTCGCTGTGTGAAACCTGCCATTGTAGTTGCTGACATTGAACGTGAAAAACCGATCACGGTTGAATGGTCGACGTACGCCCAGTCGCTAACCCGCAAACAGATGAAAGGCATGTTGACTGGACCAGTAACGATTTTATGTTGGACGTTCCCACGTGAAGACATCACACGTCAAGAAATTGCGCAGCAACTTGCTTTGGCACTGCGTGATGAGGTGTCTGACCTGCAAGATGCAGGCATCAATATCATTCAAATTGATGAGCCAGCCATTCGAGAAGGTTTACCACTAAAAAAACGCGATCACAAAGCGTACTTAGAATGGGCCGTAAATGCCTTTAAGGTCTCTGCGGCAAGTGCAAAACCAGAAACTCAGATTCACACTCATATGTGTTACAGCGAGTTCAATGAAATCATTGATTCGGTTGCGGCACTCGATGCGGACGTCATTACCATTGAAACATCTCGCTCAAATATGGAACTGCTGAAAGCATTTGAAGAGTTCAATTACCCGAACGAAATTGGCCCTGGTGTTTATGACATTCACTCACCAAACATTCCTACGGAAGAATGGATTGAAGGTTTAATCAAGAAAGCGGCAGAAAAAATTCCGGCTCAACGTTTGTGGGTAAATCCTGATTGTGGGCTGAAAACACGAAACTGGAAGGAGACAGAAGCCGCATTGGCAAATCTGGTTTCAGCGGCGAAGAAGCTCCGTGCTGAGCTGGCGTAACACATCGTTGCAGCAAATAAAAACGGAGACTGTGATCTCCGTTTTTCTATTCTTAACTGTTAACTTTCGTTTTCAGATTATCCAATAATAGCGAATCATCGTCTCATGCCGAAAGCAACAAAAATTACTGTAGCTACTTCACCTGAGTACAAGTCTGTGCGGAAACCAACTCATCTGCCATCAACTGACCGCGAGAATTACGTACCTTAATACGATACATCAAGCCCATATCAATTTGCTTGCGAACTTCTGGGTTGCTGCAATAGGTATAGATACTGGTATTCAGTACTTGATTTAACGGCTTTGCACCGAGTGCGCCATCGTTATAAATCATCATCATCTCTACAACATTTTTGTTGGATGAGACACGCATTATTTGCAGTGGACCGTACTCTAAAGGGAGGCCCGCTGACAAGACTCCTGCTCGGTTTGATGCCATAAGCTCAAGTTGCCGCTGATTATCATCGGTTGATGAACAGCCAGCCAGAGCACCAAATACCAAGAAAAGACACAGTAATTTTTTCATAAATTAAAACACTTTTTTGAACGGTTTCACGATTACATTATCGTAAACACCAGCCGCTACGTAAGGATCGGCTTCTGCCCACGCTTTAGCATCCTCTAGCGAGGCGAATTCAGCGATGACAGTTGAGCCCGTAAATCCAGCTTCACCAGGATTGTCAGAATCTATCGCAGGCATCGGACCAGCTGTAAGAAGGCGACCTTCGTCTTGTAACTTTTGTAAGCGATCCAAGTGTTGTGGGCGAACGCTCATGCGTTTTTCCAACGAGTTCTCAACGTCCTGTGAAAAGATGACATACCACATAGCATAGTTCCTTAATTGGTAGGGTAAAGTGTTAATTTAACGCCTTTTTTGTGTCTCTCACAAGTGAACAACAGAAAATGTGAGATCCTTTCTAACTGTTAGCGTTGTAGGTTGACTAATTCTGAACCGGACGTGGTTTACCTTCACTGTCAATGGCTACGTAGTTGAAGGTCGCATCACAAACCATGAAGCGTTCGCCAACACCGTGAGCTTTGACGGGTTTGACCCATACTTCCAAATCGACACTCATGGATGTGCGGCCGATCTTAGTGCATTCGCCGTAGCAGCATACGACATCGCCCACACCAACAGGTTTTTTGAACGTAATGCTTGATACCGAAACGGTGACAACGCGACCACAAGAGATCTCTTTTGCCAGAATCGCGCCCGCTAAGTCGAGCTGAGACATTATCCAACCGCCAAAAATATCGCCATTGGCGTTTGTATCTGCAGGCATTGCAAGGGTACGAAGCAGCATTTGACCTTTCGGAGAGCTAATTTCTTGACTCATTGTGACATCCTAAATCTTAAAGGCGCTCAAACTAAGCGCCAACATAGTAAATACCTAGAACCAAAGGTCCTTAAAAAACCGCAGATACCGGACCAGAGAAAGTTGGTTTACAGCAGCAAGAATGGTCTGAAAACGGTACGTTGTTTGAGCGGTTTACTGATACATGGAGCAAAACAGCGACCCGAAGGCCGCTGTGAAGTCGCGGATTATAGCAAAACTGAGTTTTTAATCATCAGTGGACACATCGGATGAGTTATTTTTTTGTTCTTTTGGCATGTGTTTATAAATGTAAAAGCCAGTCGCAAACATGTAGGCAAATGTCGCGATCAACATTCCAAATACTTTGAAGTTAACCCAAACATCCAACGGCAATTCGTAAGCAATATAAATGTTTAGGCCAGCGAAGAATGAGAAGAAGCCAACCCAAGCCCAGTTAATCTTTGCCCAAACAGCGTCAGGTAACGTAATTTCCTTGCCTAGCATACCTTTGATGGCTGATTTTCCCAATGCGTGGCTCACTGCTAAGCCAATCGCCAGAATCGCGTAAATGATGGTGACTTTCCACTTTATAAAATTGTCGTCGTGGAAGAAAAGGGTCATGCCGCCGAAGATAGTGACGATAACAAATGTTATTAGCTGCATCTTTTCGACTTTCTTATACAGCGCATAGGTGACGACAAGCTGAATGCCTGTTGCTGCGATCAGTGCACCTGTCGCCACATAGATGTCGTACAGCTTGTATAAAGCGAAGAAAACGATGAGTGGTATAAAGTCTAGGATCTGCTTCATGATGGCAAAATCTACCTAATTGTTGAATTGAAGACAGTCTAACGGAATCTGACAAGATGTGAATACTGGGGAAGTTAAGGTAAGAATAGTAACGCTTAGTATATCGTACAGCCCGCAAGCTTCTTCCACGTCGAAACAGCAAATGGAAAGAATAAAAATTGCCGCGTGAAGCGGCAATAAAGTTGAGAGTTTTAAACCTTAAGCAACACGTTGATATTGGGAAATAAGCGTTTTTACATCTTCTAAATAGCCTTCCCGCAGTAAGTTATCGACCGTTGCTTCTAGCTCTTCGAGAGACATCGTGAAGCAAGTGGATTTACCAGTCATCAGGCTCAGATATTGATGATACTCTTCTTCTGTATAGTGGCCTAAGCGATCAAGTAACAGTGTTTTGATTCCATGATGAATCAAGCCGTAGTATGTATGTCGATGAAGTAACATGGCGATCTCCTTATCAAGCTCATACGCTACTCATTTGCAGCCTGCTTGACCTTCTGGATAATTCGATTTACCCCAATAATGCACATCTAGTGCCAATTCTATATTTGCAAATTAAAAAGTGTTGGAAGGTGCAAAATTCTCGTTCTGTAACCATCTTTGGATGACGACTTGAAGTGCATTTAACGTGGTGGGCTTTTCGAGTCTGTCATCCATGAGTTTCGAAATTAGCTCCAACTCTCTAGCTCCAGACTCACCAGATAAGGCAATGATTGGAACGGAGGATGTGATTTGCTTAATCCGTTGGCTTGCGTCAAATCCATTCATTACCGGCATTTGGACATCCATAAGAACGAGATCAATCTTGTGAGAGTGGAATAGTTCTACCGCAGAGGCTCCATTATTTGCTTGTAAGCTGTTGACTCCCAGCCTTTTTAAATACATCTGTACCAAGGTGCGTTGCACCTCTTTGTCATCAACAATGAGCACTGTTGGTGCATCTTTAGATACTTGTACGTGTTGAGCTGAATGATTTTCAGAATGTGATGCAGTTGCTTTCCAGCTATCAAAGTCCGGTGCTCTTAATGTCTCTGGTTTTGGTGCGTTTGGTACGACTGGGAAATACAAGTAGAATTCTGTGAACTCATTCAATTCAGACTGGCACTCTATTCGTCCTCCGAAGGAGCGCATAACACGTTGGCAATAGCCCAAACCTAAGCCACTGCCTCCGCTTTTTTGATACGAGAAAAAGTCATCAAATATCTTGTGTAAGATACTGCGATCTATACCTGGCCCACTATCTCGGAAGATCAGAATGTTTTCGTAAGCCCCCGTCTGGGTACGAATCTCAATTTGACTGTCGGGATAAGAATCAAAATAGTAGATAGCGTTACGAATCAAATTGAAAATGACAAAGTTAAACAGGGTCTCATTTAACTTCGCGACAAAATCGTGTGCCTGTGGCAGGTTAATTCTCTCTATTATTTGATCGTTTTCAAAACCATAACGGCTTACTGCTTGGTCGATGGCTTTATGTATGGAAGTGAGAGCTAAAGGCTCATGCTCTGGTGAACTGTCGCTAACTTCTCGTAAAATAATATCGATAAGTTGTCGACCGCGTTGTATAGCGGCTTCACCTTTATCAATTTCTCTTTTTAGCGTATCCAGTGAGGCGTTTGACTCTATATGCTGTTTTAAAGCTTCAAATTGTAATTGTACTTGAGCGAGAGGGTTACGCATTTCATGTGCAATGGAGTTAGCCAGCGCACGGCTTTGGCGTACCTTTCTATCGGCTTCAATGGTGCTCTGGATGCGAACTAATAACGTTTGCAGAGCTGAGATTTCTTCATTAGAAAACAGCTTATTATCTATTTTATGTGAAGAAATTAGTAAGTGAGTAACAGACTTTCCACGACCGAAGAGAGGCATAACGAGCGCAGTATTGCTTGAGCGCATGCGCTCGTAGAGCTTTCTCATCGACCCTTTAGAAGAGGAGGCATAATCAATTTCTTCAGACAACTCATCTAGCACGAGAACTGACTTGCTTGACGGCAGGTACTCTTCGTAAAACGTTTCTGTGTAATTGCTAGTGACTAGCTGTAGCTTGTTGTTTGGTATGTTAAGTAACGATGCCAACTGACGCATAGCATCATCTATTGAGCGTTTAAACTCTTCCTCTAACCCAAGGATTTGCTGAACGGGAGTGTGTCGTTTCCCATAAATAAAATACGAAGCGAAACGACTGACTCGCTTAAAAAGCAAGTGCCAAGTGATACCGATAAGCGCGCATAAAGGTACCGCAACAAGCCATTGGTTATCTTCAGAGATAGGAATAAATATCGCCCCTAGCGGCAGAACAAAAATGGCGCAAACTAAGAGCGCGCTTACCGTTAAGTACGTGAGATATTTAGCGCTGTAGAAGCGAGAGGTAAGTAGAGCATAGCCGACAAACAACATTTCGCTGATTGAAAGTGCTGGTGGTAACCAAGTTAGGGAGAAGTCGCCAAGGAAATACGTCATTCCAAGGTGTATCACTGCCGTAGATAACATGAATACCAAAATGCCAGCGATCATATAGTTGCTTTTTGCTAGCGTGAGCTTGCTGCTGTTAGCGCGCATGGCAATCAAGTTAAGCAGCGTTAGTACCACGAAAGCTAGCAAACTAATGAAAAAATATGAGGTATGTGGGCCAAATTCAATGACGAACTGGCTTGGACCACTAATGGTGACATTTTCGACAGTAAGATTCGGCACTAAGTTGATGTACAGTGAATACGTTGCTAGTGCGACAAAGACGACTTTTTGCCAGACTTTGACCGCTGTTTTTTTAACATCTGCGGTTAACTGGCAAGAAAAATAGAATGCAAACGCAAAGGCGAAAAAAGACGCTAAGTTCGCTAACTTAGCCATAAAAATGCCACCAACAGAGCCTAATTCTGGCAATAAATCGGTATGGAAATAGGCGTTGCTGCTTATCCAAACAATGATACAGCTGGAATAAGCGATGTAAGGCGCGTGATGCGAGCCTAAGATTGATTCACTCTTCTGTTTTAGGCGATAGCAGTAATACAGTAACCAAGCGAATACTATTAGTACAGTCGCGTACAATGCCATTGCTTTTGGGTAAAAGAGACCGTGCAAATGAACATCAAGCATGCTCATTCACCTTTTTATCCATTCTTTTTGTTCGTACGCAATGTTTGTAGTCGCGAAATTGTATGTCTTGAAATGCTTCAACCATCATACCTAAATTCCAGAAACCGCGGTATGTCTTGGTACCGTCACCGTTAATGTCGCGGTATCCTGAGTGAAAGTAGGCACTTAAATCAATAGATTGATAGAAATTTAACATAAATACTTGCTCAATAATGGTAAAGCCGAGCTTATAGCCTGCTTTATAGAGCTCGCTCATCATAGTTTTTTGCGCCAGATACAAAAAATACAGCTTTTGTTGAATGTTGCCTCCCACCGTAAGACGCAGTACTTCGCAAACCGTTTCAGTGTTCTTTACATGAGATTGAAACTGAGCATCAAACCCAATAAGAGTGTGCTCATGAGTTAGAGCACGACACTCCAAAATACCCAGTTGATTGAGAACACTGTACCCATGATTAGGAAAGCAAAACTGCCATTGTTCGTTACTAAACTGTGGTGAGTAACTGAGCCAGTTATTTCGTTGATGCCAGCCTTGCACTAAAGCGGAGGAGACCATGATTGGTGAAGATGACGATTTGAGCAAGAGCGCAAAGTGCTGCCCTTTTTGCGAGAGTGATAAAAGAGGCAAGATTTCAAACCATTGTTCAGTTTGGACGAAAAGCTCAAGATTATTCAGTGTGATCGCTTCGGAAATCGGCATTAACGCTGCATGATTTGGCAGCATTACCTCAAGATCGCAATCTGCGATATCTTCAATTAACACGCTAGTATAGCTGTGGTCGTCAAACGGAAGCGGAGTAGGAATCGCAGCTTCGTTTGAAGGATATTTTTGCTTGATTGCTTCGATCTCGCATTGACACCAGAAAACCATCCAATGCGGGTAACAATCTGCGGCAAGTTGTTCAAGTAAACGAATCTCTTTGGAGAAACCTGTCGGATACTGTTGCACTAAATCTCGATAATCCATTAACTCAAATAGTGCAGAAAGACTTTTTGATGCGTGTTTAGGAAAGAGAGATTTAAGCAGTTTTATTCGATACAGAGCAACCTGTTGAAAAAGAGCATCTCGTTTTTGTTTCGTTAGGGTAAGAATAACTGAGTCAACCAGTGCCTGCTGCTTTGATTCGATCGGCAAATTTGTTTTGGTGAGATATTCCAAAGATTGCTCAAGACTCATGATATAACCTAGTTCTAACGTTTTGTTATATTTTGTAATGGTTTATATCATTTTGAAAAATTTATGCCATCGGTTTCTATTTGTATAGTTACGTAATGCAAGAAAAGACAAAAAAACCGCTCATAATGAGCGGTTTTTGGTCTATTCAAGAAAGAGTTAGGCTTCTTGCTTTTTAAGCTCAGCTTCTGCCGTTTCTTCTTCAATTAGCGCATCAACGATAACTGCACATGCAGCATCACCTGTGATGTTCAGTGCTGTACGAATCATATCGAAAATACGGTCAAGAGCGAATAGCAGCGGTAGACCTTCAATTGGAATACCAGCGGCAAGAAGCACGGCAACCACTAGGAAAGAAGGGCCAGGAACACCCGCTTGACCAACCGCACCCAATGTAGACGTTACGATAATTGCAATGTAAGCGCCCATGCCTAGATCGATATTGAACAGTTGAGCAAAGAAGATAGCAACCAAGCCATAGTAAATCGCATTACCTGACATGTTGATCGTTGCGCCTAGAGGCAGAACAAATGATGCAGTTGAATTTTTTACGCCCAGCTCTTTTTCACAGGTGTCCATTGTGACAGGCAGTGTTGCCATAGAAGACGCTGTTGAAAGCGCAACTGCTTGCGGTTTCTTCATTGAAGACAGGAATTTCTTCGCAGATGTCTTCGTGAAAACATGCACCATTGCTGGGTAAACAACGAAACCGAAGATTAGGATGGCGGCAACGTAAACAACGAACAGTTTAAACACCACCATTAGCGCACCAAAACCAAACGTACCGACGGCTTCTGCCATCAGACCAAATACACCGATAGGTGCAATGATCATTACTTTGTTGATCATCCAAACCATTGCGTCAACGATGCAGTTGACACCATTGATGATTGGTTCACGACGCTCTTTTGCTTGCTTAGAAATCGCAATACCAAAGAACATACAGAAAACGAGGATCTGTAGGATGTTTGCTTCATTTAGTGATTGGAAAACGTTGGTTGGGATCATACCAGTGATGGTTGCCCAGAAAGTCGGTAGTTCACCTTTTGAAGCGTATTCTGCTGAGAACATGCCTTCAACGCCAGAGACGTCGATACCCATGCCTGGTTGGAATACTTCACCCATAAATAGTGCAAGCGCAACGGCTAGGGCGGATGTTAAACCAAAATAACCTAGAGTGACGATACCAACTTTACCTGCTGACTGGCTGTTCCCAAGACCAGCGGCGCCAGAAATCAAGGCTACAGCAACCAAAGGAATAACCAACATTTTGATTAAGTTGATAAAGATAGCACCTAAAGGAGCGAACACTGTCGCATCATGACCCATCATGGCACCAACGGCTGTGCCCACGATCATGGCGATTACGACTTGTACGCCAATGTTGTTTAGCAAACTCTTTTCTTTTAACACTTCCATAACCTCTGTGCTAATAAAATGTAAAATCCTAAAATTACCCACTAACCATAAATGGATTTACGGATAATTATCTCGCCTTGCTTTTTACACTTATCGTTTACAATTGGCAATATGCAGCAAGGTATTATTGATGGATTAATCGATATTTTATTGACGAGCGATAAAGTTTTGTTCAATAGCAAACGTTTGCTATTGATTTTTCTTATAAGGGTTACGCTTGGGATTGTTCAAGTTTATTTTTCTTTATTTGTTTTCTTTTTGTTAATTTTAACCGCTTTTGTATTTGCTATTGCAGTCAGAGTTTTTAGTGACTTGGGGTGATATTTATAACAATTCATCTCTTTCAAGCTCACACTTTTATTAATTTGCCTTCTGAAATGTTAATTGCTTTACATTCTTAGTTCTGATTGCGTTGTAAACATAATGTTAAATGGTAATGACTGGTGAGAATCAAATGCTGACGATCCAGTGTTAAGGATAACTTGCTTAGTTAATGCTCCTGAGCTGATTAGACGAGAAAGACAAGTAAGAGGTGAAGAGACTATGATGAATCTTGCTGCTGCGTTACAAAGAAATGCTGCGAGTAAACCAGATAAAACGGCGTTGATATGTGGCACTGAAAAGATAAATTATGCGCAGTTTGATGCGATCGCCGGCAAGATCGCAGCGTCTTTAATCAATAAAGGCGTAAAGCCAGGTGACCGCGTTGCGATTTCATGCCCAAACATTCCTTTTTTCGCGTTTGTTTATTATGCAATACAAAAAGCTGGCGCGGTTGCAGTCCCATTAAATGTGCTTTTGAAAGCGCGAGAAATTAAGTATCACTTAGAAGATTCAAAAGCGAAGTTTTATTTCTGCTTTGAAGGGACGAAAGAACTGCCAATGGCAAAAGAGGGTGTAAAAGCCTTTGAACAAGTCGATACATGCGAAGGCATAGTCGTACTGACTCAATCTCAAGATGAAAGCTATTGGAATGGTGTAATAACTCTCAATGCGTTTATAGCCGATGTCCAACCGTTGCCAGATTATATACCGCGTAATGCGGATGATACTTGTGTGATTTTGTATACATCAGGGACGACAGGCTTACCAAAAGGCGCTGAGCTGACTCAGCAGAACATCATAATGAACGCTCTGGTGGCACAAAACATTATGGGCAGCCAGGCCGATGATATTCACTTAGTAACTTTGCCTTTATTTCATACATTTGGTCAAACCGTCCACTTAAATGCTAGTGTTTTGGGCGGGGCAACATTGGTGTTAGTGCCTAGGTTTGAGCCTAAACATGTTCTTGAGCTGGTGGAAAAACATAGGGTGACGATATTTGCTGGTGTGCCAACGATGTACATCGGTCTGCTTCATGTGCAGCATCAATTTGATACCTCGTCATTGCGTGTTGCAGTAAGCGGTGGTGCGTCATTGCCAACCGAAATCTTTCGAACCTTTGAAGAAACATTTAATGTGCCGATCTTAGAAGGATACGGGTTGTCGGAGACAAGTCCTATTGCATGTTTTAATCATTTGGATCAGGAGCGCATACCAGGCTCGGTAGGTCAACCGGTTCAAGGTGTCGAAGTAAAAGTTATCGATATTGAAGGTAATGCACTACCGATAGGCGAAGAAGGTGAGATTGTTGTGCGTGGTCATAATGTTATGAAGGGATATCTTGACCGCCCAGAAGTTACTGAATCTGCACTACAAAATGGTTGGTTCCATACTGGTGATGTGGGCCGATTTGACAGTTCAGGTAATTTGTTTATTGTCGATAGAATGAAAGATCTGATCATTCGAGGTGGATTTAATGTTTATCCCAGAGAAATTGAAGAAGTTTTCATGACTCATCCTGCAGTTTCAATGGTCGCGGTGATAGGGATTCCAAATGAAGAGTATGGCGAAGAGATAAAAGCCTACGTTGTACTTAAACCAAAAGAATACATTGACGCCGATTCATTACAAAAGTGGGGTAAAGAGCAATTAGCCTCGTTTAAATATCCTCGTTATGTCGAAATTCGTGAGCACCTCCCGATGAGTGCGACAGGAAAGATTTTGAAACGTGAGTTGAAATCTGAATTGAATATAGCTTAGTCAATTCAATGGTCTTTGTGTCACAGCGCCACTTGCCTAAGCGCAAATGGTGTTGTGCTCTTGACCAATTAGATGCATAAGGTTTTTAGCTATCGTTAGACAATACTTACCGTTTGTTGAATGGATCTATTGCTCGAGTTTTTTAAAGTATTCTTCTAAGCGCTTCGGATTGGTAATGGTTACTGAGCCATAGTTTAGCTCTAGCATCCCGATACTTTCTAATCGTTTTAGTATCTTGTGTACACTCTGACGAGTTAGCCCCATCATGTTAGCGATATGTTCTCTTGTTACCCTGACAACGCATGGTCGAGTATCGATCGCTTGATTAAGTTGGTATTCAGCAAGCAGCAGCAACCTTTTGGCGACTCGTTCTTCAATTCCTCTAATCGCGTCATCTTCGATAACAGAAATAGCAGACCACAAGCGGCGGCTAAGTAAGTCGAGTATAGTGGGGTAACTTTGAGGGTATTTGGCGAGTAATTGGCGAAATTTATCTCCAGGAAGCTCCATTACAGTCACGTCAGAATGCGCGGTCGCACCAAAAATACGAGGCATACCGGGAGAAAAAACATTGTCTCCAAACCAGCCACCAGCTTCGAAAATCATCAGTGTGACTTCTTTGCCTTTTGAACTAATTGAGTTCACTCTCACTGCACCTTGAGCTATGACCATAAGAGAAGATTGAAGCGCACCTTTATTGCAAATCAGTGCTTTTTCGTCGAAGCAGCGAACCTTAGTCATTTGCGCTGCTTCACTAAGCCCTTTATCTGGCAGCCCTGATAGTACAGGACATTTGGCTAGCAGTGTTTTGACTTCTTCCATGTAGCAACCTTACTGCACATTGCTTTATTGAGTGAGTTAAGTTACCCAAGCTTAACACTCTTTGAGTGCTCTGCTTGAGATAGATTTGGAAAGTGCGGGCGTTGAACAAAAAATGACGTGGTATAAACGCGATAGTAAGAAAACGCCCACTAAACATAATGTTAAGCGGGCGTTGTTGTGTCATATCAAACTGAAATTATTTTTGAGTGGCAGCTTTCATTGCAGAAACGAATTCACCTAGCTTGTCGAGCATAATTTGTGGCTGATCAACGTTCGCTTCAATGATTTTTACCACGGCTGAACCAGAAATTGCACCAGCGGCGCCAGATTCTAGTGCTTGTTTCACCTGTGCAGGCTCAGAGATGCCAAAACCAAGTAGTGCTGGTGGCGCATCAAACTGGTTCAGTCTATCGAGCATATGACCTACAGGCATGTTTGCTTTGGTTTCTGCGCCAGTAACACCTGCACGAGAGAGTAGGTAAGTGTAGCCGCCACCTAACTCTGATACTTGCTTCAGTGTTTCATCACTTGCCGTTGGTGGTGCGATGAAGATTGGGTGAATACCAAACTTTTCTGCAGCAGCAACAAATTCGGCACTTTCATTAGTTGGTACATCTGCAATCAAAACAGAATCGATACCTGCTTTTGCACAACGCTCATAGAAGTTCTCGATACCACGAGAGTAAACAAGGTTCGCGTACATAAGAAGACCAATAGGTAACTCTGGGTATTTAGCACGGATCTTACCAATTTGCTCAAAGCAGATATCTGGTGTTGCGCCTGAGTCTAACGCGCGAATGTTAGCGCCTTGGATGGTTGGGCCATCCGCTAGCGGATCTGAGAATGGAATACCAAGTTCAAGGGCATCTGCACCAGACTCAACCAGTGTTTCCATGATTTTGTAAGACTGCTCGGCGTTTGGATCGCAAACCGTTACGAACGGTACAAATGCGCCTTGGTTCTTTTCGTTTAGGCGCTCAAACATCTTTTCATAACGGCTCATTAGATTGCTCCTTTTTCTTCTAAGATGGCGTGTACGGTGAAGATGTCTTTGTCACCACGACCTGATAGGTTAACGACCAATAATTGCTCTTTTTCTGGATTCTCACGAGCCATACGCAGTGCATGAGCCAGTGCGTGAGAAGATTCTAGAGCAGGGATGATACCTTCGTGACGCGCAATTTCTTGGAATGCTTCTAGTGCTTCATCATCCGTCACGTTGTCATATTCAGCACGGCCAATTGCGTTTAGATGTGCGTGCTGTGGACCAACTGAAGGGAAATCAAGACCAGCAGAGACAGAGTATGACTCTTCAACCTGACCGTTTGGATCTTGCATCAATGGAGCTTTCATACCAAAGAAGATACCCGTTTTACCATGTTTAAGTGGTGCACCGTGCTGGTCAGTATCGATACCTTTACCTGCTGGCTCAACACCAATTAGGCGAACGCTTTCTTCTTCGATGAAGTCAGCAAACATGCCAATCGCGTTTGAACCACCGCCCACACATGCGATAACCGCATCAGGAAGACGACCTTCACGTGCCAAAATCTGATTCTTCGTTTCTTCACCAATCATGCGTTGGAAGTCACGCACGATTGTTGGGAATGGGTGAGGACCTGCCGCTGTACCTAATAGGTAGTGTGCATCTTCATAAGTTGCAGACCAGTCACGCAGCGCTTCGTTACATGCGTCTTTAAGTGTTGCTGAACCCGAGTGGACAGGAATAACCTCTGCGCCCATTAGCTTCATACGGAATACGTTCGGGCTTTGACGCTCAACGTCTTTTGCACCCATGTACACGCGACACTTAAGGCCAAGCAGTGCACATGCTAGTGCGGTTGCAACACCGTGTTGACCTGCGCCAGTTTCAGCGATGATTTCGTTTTTGCCCATGCGTTTCGCAAGTAGCGCTTGACCCAACACTTGGTTGGTCTTGTGCGCGCCACCGTGAAGTAGGTCTTCACGTTTTAGGTACAGTTTGGTTTTCGTACCTTTGGTTAGGTTACGAGTTAGAGTCAAAGCCGTTGGACGGCCCGCATACTCTTGAAGAAGCGTCATGAATTCGCTGCGGAATTCTGGATCTTCTTGCGCGTCGATAAACGCTTGCTCTAGTTGCTCCAGTGCTGGAACTAGAATTTGCGGAACGTACTGACCGCCGTATTCGCCAAAGTAGGCATTCAGTTTTGCCATCGTTATATTCCTTCTCGTATTTTTCGCTACGAATAGCTTTAAATTTTTTAGCTGATATCCAGCTTTAGTAGTTGCGAATAGCAGTGAATGCCGCGAGCAACTTCTGTGAATCTTTTTTGCCTGGTGCGCTTTCTACACCAGAGTTTAAATCTAATCCCAAGCAACCTAGTGTCGCTGCTTGTTGAGCATTTTCTGGCGACAGTCCGCCCGCTAGCATAATTTGACTTGGGTCGCCGATCAGTGACCAGTCGAACACTTGACCAGTTCCACCAGTTTGAGTGCCAACTTGCGCATCTAATAAATGGCGATCAATGTTGTCTGCTAGCAGTTCTGGCTTGGCATCAGTCACGCCGTAAGCTTTCCAAATTTCTACCGCTGCTGGTAGTTCGGCTTTGAGTTGGTTTACGTAAGCTTGGTCTTCTTGACCGTGCAGTTGCACCGCTTTTAAACCCAAAGAGGTGACGACAGAAGCAACAAAATCGATATCGTGATTTTGGAAAACGCCTACATAGTTCAGTGGAGCACCGCTCATGGTTAAGCGAGCACCCTCAAGGTCAACCGCACGCTTCGACTTCTCGACAAAAATCAGGCCACCAAATACTGCGCCAGATTGATACGCTTTTGCTGCGTCATCTGGATGCGTTAAGCCACACACTTTGTTTTCGCCTAACGTCACTTTACGTACAGCAAGTTCTAGGTTGTCTTCCGCCATCAGTGAACTACCAATCAAGAAGCCGTCTGCGTATTCCGCTAAATCACGAACTTGTTGATGTGTATAAATGCCAGATTCTGAGATTACTGTTGCGTTAGGAGCCAGTTCGCGAATTGTCGGTGCCAGTTCTTTAGTACGATTCAAATCAGTACTTAGGTCGCGAAGGTTACGGTTATTGATGCCGATAACGCGTGCGCCAAGCTTAACGGCACGATGAAGCTCTTCTTCGTTGCTGACTTCGGTCAAGATACCCATGTTCAGGCTGTGTGCTGCTTCTTCTAGCGCTTTGTACTCTTCGTCATTCAGGACAGAAAGCATCAATAGCACAGCATCAGCACTGTAATGACGTGCTAGGTAAACTTGGTAGGTGTCTACCATGAAGTCTTTGCACAGAACGGGTTGTTTAACTTGACCACGCACTTGAGGAAGAAAATCAAAGTTACCTTGGAAGTACTTCTCGTCTGTTAGGACTGAAATCGCATCAGCATAGTTGTTGTAAACCGATGCAATGTAATCCAAGTCGAAGTGATCACGAATCAAACCTTTAGAAGGAGATGCCTTCTTACATTCGGTGATGAATGCCGTCTTTTCGCCACTCAGAGCATTGTAGAAGCTGCGGTCCGATGGCAGCAAATCAGACTGAAATGTGCTTAGCGGTTGAGACACCTTACGGTCTGCTACCCATTGATATTTGTCGCGGACAATTTTCGCCAGTACTTCTGCCATTTCTGCTTCTTTCTTAGAAACGTGTTCAGACAGGTTGCCAGCTTGCTGAGTGTTGAAGTCAGTCATCTTCTTCAATTCCTTAAGCATGTGCGGCAAGTTGTTGTACCAATTGGTACGCCTTGCCTGAATTCATTGCCTCAATCGCTTGTTGCGTGTTGGCTTTTAAATCTTCGTGGCCGAATAGACGCATTAGCAGAGCAACGTTCACTGCCACTGCACCCAATTGTGCGTCTGTACCTTTACCCGTCAGGATATTGATAATGATCGCTTTGTTTTCTTCAGGATCGCCACCTTTGATTGCTTCTAGTGGGTGCGCTTCTAGACCGAAGTCTGCTGGTGTTAGCGTGTACTCAGTGATCTTGCCGTCTTTGATTTCTGCAACCGTTGTTTCGCCATGAATCGCGACTTCGTCCAAGCCACTGCCGTGAACTACAGCGGCTCGCTTCATACCCATTTGTAGCATGGTTTCTGCGATAGGACGAACCAGTTCTTCACTGTAAACGCCCATCAATTCGATGTTAGGACGAGCAGGGTTAATCAGTGGGCCAAGAATGTTAAAGATGGTGCGTGTTTTCATGGTTTGACGCACTGGCATCGCATGGCGCACACCACCGTGGTATTGAGGTGCAAATAGGAAAGCAACACCGATATCGTCTACCGCTTTGCGCGTATCTTCTGCGCTCATAGCTAGGTTGATACCAAATGAATCAAGAAGGTCAGAAGAACCCGATTTGCTTGAAACGCTGCGGTTACCGTGTTTCGCTACTTTTAGACCACATGCTGCAGCAACAAATGCCGCAGTGGTTGAAATGTTGATGGTGTTGTGACCGTCGCCGCCAGTACCTACGATATCCGCGAAATCATAATCTGGACGAGGGAATGGGTTTGCGTTTGCCAGCAGTGCTTTTGCCGCGCCTGCAATTTCGTCTGGCGTTTCGCCTTTGATTTTTAGTGCAGTCAGCGCTGACGCCATCAAAATTGGATCTAGTTCACCACGGATAATGATGTCGAATAGCTGTTGGCTCTCTTCCTGAGTAAGCGATTCTTGCTCGTACAGTTTGGTAATAATAGGGTTGATGATTGCTTCCATATTTCCTCTCCTAAATTTCTTATGTGCCAAGTGCTTTTTAAGCAGTGAGTGGGTTCGCTGAAGTTTGTTCTTCAAGTGCCCATTCAATGGCATTGGCCAACAGTGTTGCTCCGTAGGTCGTCATAATAGATTCCGGGTGGAACTGGAACCCGCAAACTTTATCTTCTTCATGTACAACAGACATTACCAAGTTATCCACTTCTGCTGTGATGGTTAGGCTCTCAGGAACCTTGGTCGCAACCAGCGAGTGGTAACGTGCAATTGCAAGTGGTGATGGTAGGTTTTGGTAAATCGCATGGTTTTGGTGCTCCATCATAGAGACCTTACCGTGAATGATTTCGCCCGCGCCAGCAACGGTGCCGCCGTATGCTTCAACAATCGCTTGGTGACCAAGACAAATACCAATCATTGGCACTTTGCCTTTCATACGTTGGATAAGCTCTGGCATTGAGCCTGCCTCTGAAGGTGCACCAGGACCTGGTGATAGTAGAACCACTGGGTTTTCAAGCGCGTTTACCGCTTGTTCGATGGTTTCTGCTGGGATGTTGTTTCGGTAAATCTTGACTGAGTGACCTAGCGAGCGGAATTGATCCACAAGGTTGTAGGTGAACGAGTCAAAGTTGTCGATAAAAATGATATTAGCCATCTCTGAACCCTACTCCTTATTGTGACTTATGCGCTGCTTGGATAGCAGAGATTACCGCTTGTGCTTTGCCGCGCGTTTCGTCTGCTTCCGCTTGTGGATCAGAGTCGAACACCACGCCAGCACCAGCTTGAACTTGAGCAATGCCGTTCTCAACGTACGCTGAGCGGATCACGATACAGGTGTCGAGTGTGCCTTCACCAGTGAGGTAGCCAACAGCGCCGCCGTAGCTACCGCGTCGTGCGCCTTCTACATCGCGAATCAACTGCATGGCACGAATCTTAGGTGCGCCGGTGAGCGTACCCATGTTCATACATGCTTGATATGCGTGCAGCGCGTCTAGGTCTTCACGCAGTTGACCAACCACACGAGACACCAAGTGCATTACGTGGCTGTAGCGGTCGACTTTTAGAAGGTCTGCTACGTGGCGAGTACCAGCTTGAGCAATACGAGCGACGTCGTTACGTGCCAAGTCAACCAACATCATGTGTTCTGCGTTTTCTTTCATGTCGGTGCGCAGTTCAAGTTCGATGCGGCTGTCTAGGTCGAAATCAATATCGCCGTTAGGGCGCTTACCGCGGCGACGAGTGCCTGCGATTGGGTAGATTTCAATTTGGTTGGTATCGGTTTCATACTTAAGCGCGCTTTCTGGTGATGCGCCAAACAGAGTGAACAGCTCATCTTGCATGTAGAACATGTAAGGGCTTGGGTTACTTTGTTTCAGTTCTTTATAAGCAGCCAGTGGAGAAGGACAAGGTAGAGTGAATCTACGAGACGGTACAACTTGGAATACATCGCCTTTCACTACGAACTCTTTTAAGTCGCGAACGGTTTGGCAGAAGTCTGCATCAGACACGCTAGGTTCTACCGTTACATCTGTTATTTGCTCTGCACTCGGCAACAGTTTTGGCGCTGCACATTGGGCGCTAATTTCTGCAATACGAGTCTCTAACGCTGTTTTCTCTGAACCATCAACAAACAACGTCGCTTGAAGCTGGCAAGATTCCGTTTGATGGTCGACAACAAGTAGTGTTTCCGCGACGTAGAAAACGTAATCTGGACACTGATTTGTTGCTTCGGCATTACCAAGCGGCTCAAAGTTTGCGACTAAGTCGTAGGCAAACAGACCACCAAGGAAAATTGCGTGTTTGTCTTGCTGTGAAATATCAAAACTATGCTGAACCAAACGCAGCGCATCGAAAGAAGAGGCTTCACGTAGGCGAGAGTCTTCATCTAACGTGTCGCATGGCTGGTTAAACTGCAAAGTTAGCGTTTCGCCATCGAACTTGCTCTCAACGTCACCACGGATGTTCTGGTTTAGGTGAGACAGTAGGTTTTTACCGTTATTGGTCAAGGCGTGCATGCTAACGGTATGGCCGAAGCAAACAATGCGAACCGCTGAATCTACGATCAGCAGGGATTTTAAATTTTGCTTTGAATCGATCTCAGCAGATTCCAGCAATAGGCTGTCAGTTTTGTTCTCACATAGTGTGTGGAACAAGCGAGTCGGGTCTTGAGTATAAGGGACGGAAGCCGTTAGCACTTCAAGCTGTCCAAGTTTCTTAATTTCAATGGCCTTGTTCACAAGACCTCCTTGTAGCTGTTTAAATCTTCCTGCCGTACATAGTCGCATAAAGCAAACGTTCTCCCAATCTAGAGTTGGCTATATTCGATTAATGTTTAGGCAGTTGAATGTGAAATGAGCAACAAAACAAAAAAGCCCGCTTAAGTAGCGGGCTTTACAACGTTTGGTTCTATAAACTAGAAGTATACGTTTGCCCACCAAGAACTAGTCCAAGTGCGCCACCAAGCAAGATCTGATGAGTTTGCCTTATTAAGACAAACCGCAACTTTCGCTTTTTGGTTTTGGTTAAATTCTTGTAACATGGTGAACCTTAAATTACGTACTTTGTATTTGTGTACTAGTTAACTAGTGCGAGAGTAAAAAGTCAACCCCAAAACGGCATTAAAACGATAAAAATATGAGAATTGATTTACATAGTCACACCACTGCATCGGACGGTCGGTTAGAGCCTAAAGATTTAGTGGAAAGGGCGCTGAGTTTTGATATCGAGGTTTTGGCGATCACTGATCACGATACGGTTGACGGTTTGGCGTTAGCTAAGCAATACGTTCAAGATAATAATTTGCCGATAAAAATCATCAATGGCATTGAGATATCGACCGTCTGGCAAAACAAAGACATTCATATTGTCGGCCTGAATATCGATCCGGAAAATGAACAATTATCTGCCCTCATAGAACAGCAGAAGCAGCATCGCATAACACGATCTGAGTTAATTGCAGAGCGACTACAAAAAGCAACTCGAGTAGGTGTGCTTGAAGAGGTAAGGCAAATCGCCGGTGATGCTCCAGTGACAAGAGCGCATTTCGCGAAATGGTTGGTAGATAATGGTTACGCAAAAACCATGCAAATGGTGTTTAAAAAATACCTAACGCGTAATAACCCAGGTTATGTACCACCGAATTGGTGTTCGATGAAGGATGCGGTTGATGCTATCCATGCGGCTGGTGGAATGGCGGTATTAGCGCATCCTGGTAGATATAAGTTGACAGCGAAGTGGATTAAGCGTCTTCTAGCAGCGTTTGTCGAAGCGGGTGGTGATGCGATGGAAGTTGCACAGCCACAGCAAGCGCAACAAGAAAGGCGCAACTTGGCTGATTATGCTATACAATACAAACTATTAGCCTCTCAAGGCAGTGATTTTCACTACCCATCACCGTGGATGGAGCTAGGAAGGAACCTATGGTTGCCTGCTGGCGTCGAACCAGTTTGGAAAGATTGGGGAATAGATCCTTCGTTGAATAATACTCAGTAATACGAAGTCGAGAACCCATAAAAATATAGAGCCGAGAGGCTCGATAATGAGGAATTACAATGAGCCAGTTTTTTTACGTTCACCCAGAAAACCCACAGGCTCGCTTGATTAATCAAGCAGTAGCAATCATTCGTAACGGCGGCGTTGTGGTTTACCCTACTGATTCAGGGTACGCACTTGGCTGTCAGTTGGAGAACAAACAGGCACTGGAACGAATCTGTCAGATTCGTCGTCTGGATGATAAGCATAACTTTACTTTACTGTGTCGTGATTTGTCGGAGCTTTCTCTCTATGCGCGAGTGGATAACTCTGCATTCCGACTGCTGAAAAATAACACACCAGGTCCTTACACCTTCATCTTCAAAGGCACAAAAGAGGTGCCGCGTCGTTTGATGAATGCAAAACGTAAGACCATCGGTATCCGTGTTCCAGACAATCAAATTGCCTTGGACTTGTTGGAAGCATTAGGTGAGCCGATGATGTCTACGTCGTTGATTCTACCTGGCAGTGACGTAACAGAATCTGATCCAGAGGATATTCGCGATAAACTAGAACATGCGGTTGATGTGATTCTTAATGGCGGTTACCTAGGTGAACAACCTACGACTGTAATTGACTTTAGCGAAGGTGAACCTGTTGTGGTTCGTTTGGGATCTGGTGACCCTGCACCATTCGAATAGTAGACGCACACCACCGTCAAACAAAATAGGAGGCATCGCGCCTCCTATTTTTGTTATCATATCGAATATCTCATTGAACTTAACTGATTGAGGTTAAGCGAAATCGAAAATGTCGATACCATTTTGTTCTGCATAGTTGATGTATGCAGAGCTCACACCGTTTAGTGTCACTTCAACATTGTATTCATCACTTGAGAATACTGCCCAGCCACATTCATTGTAAGATAAAGTCAGATCATCCGCTGAATCCAAGAACGTATCTCGAATGCCATCGTTATCAGTGTCTCGGCCCATATCAAAGACAAGTTTGTCATGGAAAATATTAAAATCGACAATGTCGGCTTTAACATCAATATCGTTGGAAGACACTGGCTGATCAGGTACACCAATAGCTAGGCGGTTTGTAAGCACGAAGGTGTCGTCTCCACAGCCACCGCTCAGTACTGATTCACCATCACCAACAACGAGCGTGTCGTTACCCCAGCCACCACTCAAGTAGTTGTTGCCTGAATAATCAAAAATTGTGTCGTCGCCGCAGCCACCAAAGAGTTTGTCGTTTCCTAATCCGCCGGATAGGAAATCGTTTCCAAAGCCGCCAGAAACAAAGTCGTTACCTCGGCCACCAAGCAAGGTATCATCTCCCCAGCCACCGAAGACAATATCATTACCTCCGTATCCTACAAACTTATCATCACCACAGAAGCCGAAGAAAATATCGGTTGTTTCAGAGCCTTTTGTGCCTGTCATATCGTCATCTTGAGATGTCCCAAAAATCCAATTTAGGTCGAGATTTAGCATAGACATTGTTCTATTCCTTTTTGTCTGATTTATGCCAATCGCCGAGAGTGCAGAGCGAACCTAGAGAGTCAGAGTACACGATAGCATTAGTGTTATTTTTGATGTGAACTAATGACTTAAAGACAATTTTTGTCTTGTTACCCACGACCTTGCTTTGCTATGAGCGCTCATTGTCTGCGGTGATTGGTATTACTTAGCAGCAAACAGGGACGGCTTATTTTTCGTTGCTTTCTAGCAATACGAACAGTAAACACACCCCAAGTGGTTATTGTTGTAACCCTGACAATTTTATCAGGTACCGCGTGGTTAAAGTGGTTCAGGAAGACCGATATTAGTGGGATTCTCGTTGAGCAATGCCTGCATTAAGTAGTAAAAAAGTTGCAGAATAGGACAAATATTTCGGTCATTTTTGATGTGAATTTTGGTGTGGAGAATGGCGCCGATTTAGCTTACATTAACTAAGAAAGTTACGTATAATGTCCGACCGAAAAATCCCACTGAAATGGGTAAATAGCAAAATGCAGACCAATCCTGGTCTAGACGTCTGTGAAGACGACACATAGGTAGATAAATGAGCGAAAAGTTACAAAAAGTATTAGCACGTGCTGGTCACGGTTCTCGTCGTGAGATTGAATCGTTAATTAAATCTGGTCGCGTTAGCGTGAACGGTGTAGTCGCTAAGCTTGGTGAAAGACTTGAAGACGAGAGCAGCGTAGTTCGTATCGATGGTCACATTGTCTCTGCAAAGATTCAAGAAGAAGTGATTTGTCGTGTACTTGCGTACTACAAACCTGAGGGTGAACTGTGTACTCGTCACGACCCAGAAGGTCGTCGTACTGTTTTTGATCGTCTGCCAAAAATTCGTGGCTCTCGTTGGATTTCAGTTGGTCGTCTGGATGCGAACACTTCTGGTCTTCTACTTTTCACAACGGATGGTGAACTGGCGAACCGCTTAATGCACCCAAGCCGCCAAGTTGAACGTGAATACCTAGTACGTGTGTTCGGTGAAGTAACTGAACAGAAAGTTCGTAATCTAGTCAAAGGTGTTGAACTGGAAGACGGTTTAGCTCGCTTTGAAGATGTTGTTTACGCGGGTGGTGAAGGCATGAACCACACGTTTTACGTTGTTATCAACGAAGGTCGTAACCGCGAAGTTCGTCGACTATGGGAATCGCAAGAGTGTACCGTTAGCCGTCTGAAACGTGTTCGTTACGGCGACATCTTCTTAGATAAGAAACTGCCTCGTGGCGGTTGGATGGAGCTTGACCTGAAAGAAGTAAACTACTTGCGTGAGCTTGTAGAGCTTCGTCCAGAGAAAGAAACCATGCTTGATCTGAACAAAGACAACACGTCACGCAAACGTGAGCGTGCACGCAGCCAAAAAATTCGTCGCGCAGTTAAGCGCCATGAAGAGCGTGTTAACACGCCAAAAGGCCGCAGCAACAACCCTTCTCGTCGTAAGCCGAAGAAGACTGCTGGTGACCAAGGCGCACGCAACAAGCATCGTTAATCGATAGCAAAACATCAGAAAGGCTTGCCAATTCGGCAAGCCTTTTTCTTATCTGTTACATAACAAAAGGATCTAAAGCCGATATAGAGCAGGGTGCTTTGGATAAACAAATATCTCAGCTAAACAAAAACAACAGATAAAAAAATACCAGCACTAGGCTGGTATTTTTGTTCATGATGAAGAAACGTTAATCGCGTTTCCAAAGCATATGGCAGAACTTATGTTCAGGGTCTCGGCTGATTAGCATACGAGCAAATACGTCATCAAGAACGTCATTTTCCTCATTTACTAGGCCGATACGAACCTCTGCATATACTTCTTTGTCGATCTCGAAGCCAACATGTTCAACCCAGTCATCACCGGTTTCAACAAGTTCTGCGGCACCACGATCTTCAAATTGCGCAGTAAACAGAATCACGTCAGCAGGCTCTAGGTTATCTGGAGCCATCTCAAGGAAAATGTCGTACGCTGCGTCGATGACGTCGTCGTAAGAAATCAAATCAGACATGCTTATGCTCGGCTCATGTATTTACGTTCAGCTGTGTTAATGATAACTCGGTCACCAGTTGCAATGTACTCAGGAACCTGGATGACAAGACCTGAAGCGAAGCGTGCTGGTTTAGTACGAGCAGATGCAGAAGCACCTTTGATTGAAGGGTCAGTTTCTTCAATCACTAGCTCAACAGAAGATGGTAGTTCAATACCCACTGCAGCACCGTTAACAAGGATAATGTGGATACCTTGTGTATCTTCGTTGATGAACAGCATGTCGTCTTCAACTTCATTGTGCTTGAATGTGTATTGTGAGTAGTCTTCGTTATCCATGAAGATGTGCTCATCGCCGTCAGCGTATGAGTACACAACTGCACGTTTGTTCATTTCTACCGTTTCAACAACGTCATCAGACTTGTAACGCTCATCTACACGTGCGCCCGTGTTTAGATCTGTACAACGCATTTTGTAGATTTTAGCGCCGCCACGACCGCCAGGAGTCGTTACTTCGATGTCTTTAACTAGAAGAGTTTTACCATTAGACTCGATTGCGAAGCCTTTTTTGATTTCACTTGCCTTTGGCATTGTATATTCCTATTCATACTTATTAAGCAAAACTCGGTGATTATAGCGCTAAGTTAGCCGCCTAGCATTAAAATTCATTGCAGAAATTTGTTGTTACTCCCATGACTAAACACCTGAATGGACTTGATTCGGTGAGTCGGCTAAGAGAACATATAGCCCAACTTCTTGAACCATCTGAGAACACGTTTTAAGTCATGTCTCTGCCTGTTATCGATCCTAAACAACCATTTCAACCAGAGTTTGCGCCTTTAATTAGGGAAGTCACCGCTTGTCTCAAAGGTGGATTGGGGCAAAACTTACACAGCGTTTATGTATACGGTAGTGTTGCTCGTAAAACAGCGATCGTTGGGAAGTCGAACTTAGACCTGGTTGTCGTTACTCAATCATCCTTTGAGCACAATCGCGCGACTTTGCTCAACACAATTAAGTGGCGTGCGCAGCAGAGTTACTCTCAAGTTAATGGTGTATCGGTCCGTACAGCCTTAGTGAGCGAAGTGGCTAATTTAGATAGTATTTTTACTTGGGGCTTTATGCTTAAGCATTGCTGTGTCTGCGTTTATGGTGATGATCTAGCAGACTGCTTCGGTGATTACGTCCCAAGTTGGGAAATTGCTAAGCACTGGAATATGGATGTGGAAGATTGGATTACGGTGTATCGCAAAAAAATCGTACAAGCGAAGACGATAGAAGAGCAGGTGGCCGCCCAGCGCGTGATTGCTAAAAAGTTACTAAGAGCGTCATACTCTTTGGTGATGTATCGAGATAAACGTTGGTTTGATGACCCCGTAGAGTGTGGCAAGGTATTCTTAACTTATCATCCTGAAAAGCAGCTTGAGATCGAGCGGCTAGAAATTTTACTTTCTGGCCGGGGGATTCCCAAGCGTTCTGTTATCGGGCTAATTGATGCGTTTGGTGATTGGTTAGTCAAACAGTACCAGAAAACAGAGTTTCGTATCGGCTAAAACAACCCCATTTGTGGCGCTGAAAGCCTGTCAAAGTCCGTCCCAATGAAAGGGAGAATCGCATCTGCAACGGGTTTGAGTTGTTTATCAATGTAATGTTGATAATCAATCGGGCTATTGAGGTACTCATAAGGTTCAGGGCCGTTCACGGTAATAATGTATTCAATTCGTCCTTTGTTTTGATACTGTAATGGGCGGCCAAGCTTGGCATTTATCTCATCCGCTAAACGAGCTGCACGCACTTGTGGCGGGACGTTTTTCTGATACTCATGCAGTTTTCTGCGCAGTCGCTTTTGATACACCAACTGTTCATCAAATTCACCGTTGTTAGTATTCTCAACCATCTCTCGGACATAGTCGCTTGGATCTTCACCATGGAAAATCATGCTATAGAGTGTATTTTGAAATTTCTGTGCTAACGAGGTCCAGTCAGTACGGGCACTTTCTAACCCTTTAAATACAATCCGTTCTTGCTCTCCTTCACCGATTAAACCCGCATAGCGCTTTTTCGAGCCAGTTTCTGCGCCACGAATCGTTGGCATAAGGAATCTGCGATAATGGGTTTCATACTCGATTTCCAACATAGATGTTAGGTTGTACTCAGAACGCAGGTGTTCTTGCCACCAAGAGTTGATGTAATCAACTAATTGATTTCCAACAGCGTCAGCTTCTACTTGACTGTATGGTCGATTCAACGACACGAATGTGGAATCCGTATCGCCGTAAATCACTTGATATCCTTGCTCCTCAATCAGCACCTTAGTTTGCTTCATGATTTCATGTCCGCGCATGGTAATACTAGAAGCTAACCGAGTATCAAAGAAACGACATCCCGATGAGCCCAGTACGCCATAAAAGGAGTTCATGATGATTTTGATTGCCTGAGAAAAAGCTTTTTCATTGTTCTTCTTTGCAACATCACGTGCTGCCCAAAGCTTTTCAATCATTTCTGGTAAAAAGTGTTTCGTACGATGGAACTGCCCACCGCGAAAGCCAGGTACAGCCTGATTTTCTTCTTTTCCAATATCGAGCAATAACCCCTCAACTAACCCCATAGGATCAATCAAGAACGAGCGAATAATCGATGGATATAGACTCTTAAAATCCAATACTAAAACAGAATCATATAGGTTAGGGATGGAGTCCATCACGTAACCGCCGGGGCTCGCAATCCAATTTTCAGGGTGTAGGTTTGGGGCAACGTAGCCTGCTCGGTGTATCTGAGGCATGTATAGGTTTGTGAATGCTGCAACCGAACCGCCGACACGATCTAGTTCGACACCAGTGAGACGAGAGCGCTCTATTGCAAAGTCAAGCAGGTGAGTGTGATTGAAAATCTTGTTCACCAACACGCAGTCTTGTAAGTTATATTTAGCCAGCGATGGTTTGTCGGAGCGGTACATACGATTGATCTCATCCATACGGTCATGCACGTTGTGGATTTCTTTACCTTCCCCCAAGAGTTCTTGAGATACAGACTCTAATGACCAAGATCGAAAGTGGTAAGTAGCCGTTTTTAGCGTATCGATACCATCCATCACAACTCGCCCGGGAATGGAGATAAACCCTTGTTGGCTTTGAGATGAACTTCTAAAAAAGCTGGCTTGGTCTGCTCTGCCAAGCATTAGCTTCATGTTGTGCCATTCTGCTCGTTTGTGTAGCAGACGAAAGTCAAAATCAATGACATTCCAACCGACAATGACATCGGGGTCGAATTTTTTAAACCAATCGATGAGTGCTTCTAGAAGCGCTTTTTCATCCTTAACCCATTGTATCGGTGTCTCCGAAGGTTCTGGTTCTCCGATCATGATAACGCGGGAATCCATGACGCTGTCTAATCCGATTGAGTAAAGAATGCCTTTCTCAGAGCATTCTAGATCTAACGAGACAACGTTTAACTTCGGCTCATATTGCCCCGCACGGCATTTTGCGCTCTGGACGCGTTGGTAGCCATTGGTGCGAGTCACATTGCCTGTAAACTCGATACTGCCTTTGATAAAACGCTCCATTAGGTAGCGATCGGCGAGGCGAATATCACTTTCATACGTAGTGATATCTTTTTGAGCGAATGTGTCTTTGAGTGCGAGAGCGTCTCTGGTTACATTGGTATAGCAGGCAGCAAGAGGCGTATGTTCAAACGTTTTGAGATCCAAAAGGCGGATGTCGACGAATATGTTTTTTTCTCGTGCGAGTGTCTTTGCTTGCTCTGAGTGTTTCTGAGCGATGAAAAATACTGGCTTCTCACCATTAATAAGTAACTGAGTAGGGCCTGCTTCTGTCGAAAGCCACAGCTCGATTTGAGTTTGACCTTTGATGTCTCGTGCCTGTCGAGTTAGCAGGAAGCCTTGTTGAATATTCAAATGTGAGAAACCTTAGAAAACTTGAAGAACGTTAGTTTAACACTAAGAACTGTGAAAATAACCAGTAAAGAAAGCGTCTCAAATTTTTGCTGGAATTAGTGATTACAAGTTAGTCTTTGGTGCAAGAGGGACAGTGTCATTTTAAGTTATTGCGTGTTTCTCTGGGCAATATGAAACCTAGTTACTTGATTTATTGTACTTAATGTTGTTAATTGTCTTTTCTTAGATTTCGGTTCTGCTCATCACGCTCTAAAATAATAGAGTGGTTTATGAATAAGTTCTTGCTAAAGTTTGCGTTTCAGCACATATTCATAGAAAGCAATTTTTTGTCGATTACGTTAGTATATAGGCAGTCATACTGATATCCACATTTAACAAATAATGGTTATGTGGGTGCAGAACCAATACAAAGTGTGGAGATACAAGTTTGATAAATGTTTTCCTTGTAGATGATCACGAGCTGGTTCGCACAGGGATACGACGTATTATTGAAGACGTCCGTGGAATGAACGTAGCAGGAGAAGCTGACAGCGGTGAAGATGCAGTAAAATGGTGTCGCAGTAATCATGCTGACGTCGTTTTAATGGACATGAACATGCCAGGAATTGGTGGCTTGGAAGCCACTAAAAAAATTCTTCGCGTGAATCCTGATGTGAAAATCATCGTACTTACCGTTCATACAGAAAACCCGTTTCCAACCAAGGTGATGCAGGCAGGTGCGTCTGGTTATTTAACCAAAGGTGCTGGCCCTGACGAAATGGTGAATGCGATTCGTGTAGTTAATAGTGGACAGCGTTACATCTCGCCAGAGATTGCGCAGCAGATGGCATTGAGTCAATTTTCTCCAGCCTCTGAGAACCCTTTTAAAGACTTATCCGAACGTGAATTGCAGATCATGCTTATGATCACCAAAGGCCAAAAGGTAACGGATATTTCTGAGCAACTTAATTTAAGTCCAAAGACAGTCAACAGCTATCGCTACCGACTCTTTAGTAAATTGGACATTAATGGTGACGTTGAGTTAACTCACTTAGCGATTCGCCACGGAATGCTGGACACCGAGACCCTTTAGCGTGAATCCTCCTTTCGATTCGGCTTCCTTTCTCAAGACAGTAACTCATCAGCCCGGCGTTTACAGAATGTACAACGCCGAAGCTGTTGTAATCTACGTAGGTAAAGCCAAAGACCTTAAAAAGCGCCTTTCAAGCTACTTTCGAAAAAAAGTAGACAGTGAGAAAACTCGCGCGCTTGTCAGTAATATCGCCAAAATAGACGTCACGGTGACTCATACTGAGACAGAAGCGCTGATCTTAGAGCATAACTACATCAAGCAGTATTTACCGAAATACAATGTGTTGCTGCGAGATGATAAGTCTTACCCTTATATCTTTATTAGCGGTCATAAGCACCCACGGCTTTCTATCCACCGTGGCGCCAAGAAGCGCAAAGGTGAATATTTTGGCCCCTACCCAGATTCTGGTGCAGTAAGAGAAACATTGCATTTGCTGCAAAAGATATTTCCTGTGCGCCAGTGTGAAGACACTGTCTATTCCAACCGAACGCGCCCATGTTTGATGTACCAAATTGGTCGTTGTGCAGGACCATGCGTTAATACCATCATTTCTGATGAAGAATATGCAGAGTTGGTTGGCTTTGTGCGAATGTTTTTGCAAGGCAAAGATCAGCAAGTACTCAAACAACTGATCGAGAAAATGGAAGTTGCCAGTCAGCAATTGCGCTTTGAAGATGCCGCTAAATTTCGCGATCAAATCCAAGCGATTAGGCGTGTTCAAGAGCAGCAGTACGTCTCAGAAGACAGCATGGATGATATGGATGTACTCGGGTTTGCTCAGGAGAATGGTATCGCGTGTATCCATATCCTGATGATACGCCAAGGCAAAGTGCTTGGTAGCCGTAGCCATTTTCCGAAAATCCCACAAAATACAAGCCAGCAGGAAGTGTTCGATAGTTTTCTGACTCAATACTATTTGAGCCATAACGAAGCACGTACAATTCCTTCTCGTATTATTTTGAATCAAGAGTTGGCAGAAGATATTGCGCCAATACAGAAAGCGTTAAGTGAAGTGGCAGGCCGTAAGGTTCATTTTCATACGTCGCCAACTGGCTCTCGAGCAAGGTATCTCAAGCTTTCGAACACGAATGCACTAACGGCGATTACCACCAAAATCAATCACAAAATGACGATTAATCAACGTTTTCATGCGCTTCGCGAAACATTGAATTTGGAGTCTATAGCTCGAATGGAATGTTTTGATATCTCTCATACGATGGGGGAAAGCACGATTGCGTCATGTGTTGTGTTCAACAACGAAGGCCCCGTAAAGCAAGAGTATCGTCGCTACAACATTACTGGGATTACCGGTGGTGATGATTACGCAGCAATGGGACAAGCGTTGGAGCGCCGTTATTCGAAGCAATTGGACGTAGAGAAAATTCCCGACATCATCTTTATCGATGGCGGTAAAGGTCAGTTAAATCGTGCGCATGACATCATTTCGCAGTACTGGGGGGATTGGCCAAAGCGTCCTATCATGATTGGTATTGCAAAAGGCGTTACTCGCAAACCAGGTTTAGAAACGCTGATTACAGTCGATGGGGACGAGTTTCATTTACCAAGCGATGCTCCTGCGCTGCATCTTATCCAACATATTCGTGATGAAAGCCATAACCATGCTATAGCGGGGCACCGTGCTAAGCGAGGTAAAACCAGACGTACGAGTGCACTCGAAGGGATTGAGGGAATCGGCCCTAAACGACGTCAGGCGTTACTCAAGTACATGGGTGGGTTACAAGAACTTAAACGTGCAAGTGTCGAAGAAATCGCCAAAGTACCGGGAATAAGTCACTCTTTAGCAGAAATTATTTTCCAAGCATTGAAACAATAAGGAAAATCGCGCAACATTAAGCCGCAATGTGTAAGAGAATAATAAAATGCGTTTGAATATCCCGAACATTCTGTCTCTTCTTAGACTGTTCCTAATCCCTGTTTTTGTGGTTGTCTTTTATCTACCTTATTCATGGGCACCGTTTGCAGCAGCAATGGTGTTTTGGGTAGCGGGTTTTACTGACTGGCTTGACGGCATGTTGGCCCGTAAACTTGGCCAAACTTCTCGTTTTGGCGCGTTTATTGATCCTGTCGCTGATAAAGTGCTAGTGGCAACGGCATTGATTCTAATCACGGAACATTATCATTCAATTTGGGTGACCATTCCTGCGGTAACGATGATTGCGCGAGAAATCATTATCTCAGCATTGCGAGAATGGATGGCTGAAATCGGTAAGCGAGCAAGTGTTGCGGTATCTTGGGTTGGCAAAGTAAAAACTGTTTCGCAAATGTTCGCCTTATGGGTGTTGATATGGCGTTACGATGAATGGATGGTTTGGCTAGGCTTTGCGGCCTTGTATGTGGCAACTTTCTTGACATATTGGTCAATGATTCAATATTTGGCTGCTGCGAAAGACGATCTGTTGAATGAAGAGCACCATTAAATTCTGATGTTAGAAAGCAGGCTTAGTAGCCTGCTTTTTTGTATCTAAGGCAATCTACAGCATTTTTTGCTTCTCTCGCTTTTCAATGCTTGTTAACGGCCATGCTTGCAATTTGTATCTGGGGCTTTTGCTTCGATAGAGTTCCATTTGTGATCTAAGTCTTGTTTTTGTCCTTGGAGAGTCTTAGAGAGGCGAGTCTTCTGATTATTAATACTTCAATGCACGCAACGCACGGCCAGCAGTGTAAGGCGTAGCCAAAGTTTTATGATAAACAAGTGTATTTAAGCGATTTTTAGTATTAAAACTAAGCAATCCATCGTCTTTCGAACAAATTCTAGTCAAACGATTTAAAAAAATAAAAATAGTGTTGACTCGATCGCTCGAATCCGTAGAATGCATCCCGTACCCAAGAGAGCACGGCTCAAAAGGGTTGTGAAAAAGCTTAGCTTTATTCACAAATGAGGCGCCTTGGCAGAGTGGCTATGCAGCGGATTGCAAATCCGTGGACCTCGGTTCGACTCCGGGAGGCGCCTCCACTATTCTTTTGAGAGTGAATGGCTTTCGAGAATAAATGCGACACTAGCTCAGTTGGTAGAGCGCAACCTTGCCAAGGTTGAGGTCACGAGTTCGAACCTCGTGTGTCGCTCCAAGTTTTATTGATATGGCATTAGCGGTATCAGATGGTGTTTTACTTTTCTGTAAAGGCATCACAAAGAATATTTGTGTGCCCTGGTGGTGGAATTGGTAGACACAAGGGATTTAAAATCCCTCGACGTTCGCGTTGTGCCGGTTCAAGTCCGGCCCGGGGCACCATCTCATATTAAATGCGACACTAGCTCAGTTGGTAGAGCGCAACCTTGCCAAGGTTGAGGTCACGAGTTCGAACCTCGTGTGTCGCTCCAGATTTAAGGCCTAACATGAAAATGTTAGGCCTTTTTCGTATTTTTTGAAAATCTCAAACTTCTTTTCTGTCACAGGCTTCGTTAAGTAACGAACCCTTTGTCTCATTGACTCAAGTGATTGTTCATTCTGCCATTGCAAAGCATCTTAGCCATTCCTACTAGTCTATGTTTAAACCATCACTTGTGGAGAATAACTACTCTTGATCCAGGCAAAGCTGTGACGAGAATGCTATCTTTTTAAATGTTCCGGATATAGAAAGGAATGTTTTACGATTAAGCAGCACAACCTTAAACCTCTGTTAGATGAGGTGATGATATCTCAAGAATATTTGTTTAAATAACAGCTATTTGAGAGAAGCAGAAAAGCATAGCTCATGAATATGAACATGTGAGTTGCAATGGGGTATGTTTTGTTGTGATTTACATCACTGTTACTAATATGAAAAATCGTTGCCAGAAGATTTTATTTTGTGATAAATTCGCGCGCAATCTCGGAGCGTAATTAACAACGTTTGATCTCTGGGGGATACGCGTAGTGACCATTCAAGCTGATTGTGACACTGCGTAGGGTAGGTATCGGCAAAGCCTTTTGTCGATAGACGGGATACTAATGCTGTAAACGCGGCATATTAATGGGAAACCCAACATTGAAACCTTTGAATAAACACACACTAATCAGCTTCATACTGCCGAAATGTCCTGTTTTACAAAACGGGTGCATTACAGAACCTTGATTAATCCCTTTTACATATAAAGCCGCGAGTATCGTGGCGGATGATCTGTATTTGTCATTTATGCACTGACAAATGCGGAGGGGTATTCACACCTCCTGTAATTTCATTCTAATGATTATTAATACAGGATACAGAATTATTATAATTCAAGGGATTATGTAGTATGAGCACTGCCTTTGAAGTCGATAGCAATATCGCAAACATTTTTTCGTCTCAGGTTCCTATCGTTGAGGGAACGTATGACTTAACGCCAGATCAAGTATTGATTGATCAGGCTGAGCATGAATCTGAAGTACGTTCTTATCCACGTCGTTTGCCGATCGCAATTAAACAAGCCTTTGGGTGCTTGGTTGAAGATACGCGTGGACAGATCTTTCTAGACTGCCTTGCGGGGGCAGGCACTCTAGCTTTGGGGTATAACCATCCTGAAATAAACCAAGCGCTGAAAGAACAATTAGATTCAGGACTGCCATATCAGACGCTAGATATTGCAACATCAGCAAAAACGACGTTTATTCAATCCGTTAAGTCTTTTCTTCCTCAAGAGTTAAGCGAGAACAGCGTTATCCAATTTTGTGGCCCGTCTGGAGCTGATGCGGTTGAAGCTGCTATCAAGCTCGCGAAACAGACTACCGGTCGCAACACTATGTTTGCCTTCCGTGGCGCATACCATGGTATGACTAATGGTACGATGGGGATGATGGGTAACTTAGGCACGAAAGTTCGTCGAACTGGTTTGATGTCGGATGTGCACTTTATGCCTTTCCCATACAACCTGCGTTGTCCTTTTGGGCTTGGCGGTGATGAAGGTGCGAAAGCAAGTATTCGCTATATCGATCGTCTTTTAAACGATGATGAGTCAGGCATTATGAAGCCTGCCGCGATTATCGTGGAGCCAGTGCAAGGTGAGGGTGGTGTTGTTCCTGCGCCAGCATTCTGGCTACGAGAGTTACGTCGTATTTGTGATGAACACGGTATCTTACTGATCTTCGATGAGATCCAGTGTGGTGTTGGTAAAACTGGCTACAATTTCGCGTTCGAAGAGTCGGGCATTGTTCCAGATATTCTGTGTTTATCAAAAGCAATTGGTGGTGGCTTACCAATGTCGCTATTGGTTATCAACAAGCAACATGATACATGGAAGCCGGGCGAGCACACAGGTACATTTCGTGGTAACCAGCTAGCTATGGTCTCTGGTGCGAAAGCATTAGAAATTATCCAGCGTGATAATCTTGTTGAGCATGCCAATATTGCGGGTCAGTACTTGCGCTACGGCCTTGAAAGTATTCAAAAGCGTGTGAACTGTATCGCAGAGGTTCGTGGCAAAGGTTTGATGCTAGGCGTGGAGATTAAAAATCCAGACGGTGAGCTCAATAAATTTGGTGAACCTCAAGCGGATAGTGAACTCACACTTTCTATTCAACGCGCAGCACTCGAGCGTGGCTTGATCGTTGAGAAAGGTGGACGCGAAGGCGCAGTAATTCGTTTCCTTCCTCCTCTTATCATCTCGTTTGAGCAAATCGACTTTGCTTTACGTGTATTTGAAGACGCGATTTTAGCCGCTGGCGGTAGTCACATCGAAACTCAGCCACAAGATGAATGGAAGAAGCATTTCATCCACACTGGAGAGATGGGCAGCAATGAATTTGCTTCGGTGATGAATCACACTACTACGGCAATGAAGTCAGTGTTTGAACAAGTGACTGCACCGTATTCAGGTATGGATCCAAAAGCATTGGAAGCAGCGATTCGCGACGTTGATCTTGATAATGGAAATGCGCCTCTTAAAACCGTTATCGACGATGCTGCTGAGCTGGTCGCGAAAAACGCAATTTTTACTCAACATCCAGATTGTATTGCTCACCTACATACTCCACCGTTGATGCCAGCGATTGCGGCAGAGGCAATGATTGCGGCTTTGAACCAGTCGATGGACTCATGGGATCAAGCTTCATCAGCGACTTATGTTGAACAGAAAGTTGTGAACTGGCTATGCGATAAATATGAGTTAGGTGAAAAAGCGGACGGTATCTTCACGAGCGGCGGCACGCAAAGTAACCAAATGGGTTTGATGCTTGCGCGAGATTGGATTGCTGACAAACTCAGTGCACACTCAATTCAAAAGCTTGGCCTTCCTGAATACGCAGACAAGCTACGTATTGTATGTTCGAAAAAATCCCACTTCACGGTTCAAAAATCAGCGTCTTGGATGGGGTTGGGTGAAAAAGCGGTCATGACTGTCGATGCTAATGCCGATGGAACGATGGATGTCACTAAATTAGACGAAGTTCTCAATCAGGCCAAAGCAGAAGGTTTGATCCCATTTGCCATTGTTGGTACAGCGGGTACAACGGACCACGGTGCTATTGATGACTTAGACTTTATCGCCGATATGGCAGCGAGACATGACATGTGGATGCACGTCGACGGTGCATACGGTGGAGCTCTGATTCTAAGTAGCCAAAAAGCGCGTCTGAAAGGTTGTGAGCGTGCACATTCCATCAGCGTAGACTTCCATAAGCTGTTTTACCAAACCATCAGTTGTGGTGCGCTATTGGTAAATGACAAGTCTAACTTTAAATTCCTGCTTCACCATGCAGACTATTTGAACCGCGAACACGACGAACTACCGAACTTGGTGGATAAGTCTATTGCGACAACTAAGCGTTTTGATGCGCTCAAAGTGTTTATGACGATGCAAAGCGTAGGGCCAAAAGCCCTAGGCGATATGTATGATCATTTGCTTGAACAGACGCTTGAAGTGGCGGGCATGATTCGAGATAACAAACACTTTGAGTTGTTGGCTGAACCATCACTATCTACGGTTCTGTTCCGCGCGACACATGAATCAGCGGATCTTGATGAACTGAACAAAACGTTGCGCTTAGAAGCGTTAACACGCGGTATCGCGGTATTGGGTGAAACCATTGTCGACGATAAAACTGCATTGAAATTTACGATTTTGAACCCGTGTCTGACGACGGCGGACTTTGAATCTTTGCTCTCAAAAATCAATACGCTAGCGGCAGAGCTAGTTTAACAAAGGTAACGGAAAACTATGGCAATTCTACAGATTGGTGCAGGCGGCGTTGGCTGGGTAGTTGCACATAAAGCAGCACAAAACAACGACGTTCTGGGTGATATCACAATCGCATCACGTACCGTAGGTAAGTGTGAGAAAATCATCGAATCGATTCAGAAGAAAAACAATCTGAAAGATTCAACTAAGAAATTAGAAGCGCGAGCGGTAAACGCGGACGACGTAGATTCTTTAGTTGCTTTAATTAAAGAAGTACAACCTGACTTAGTGATCAACGCAGGTCCTCCTTGGGTGAACATGTCTATTATGGAAGCATGTTACCAAGCTAAAGTGTCATACCTTGATACATCTGTTGCGGTTGATTTGTGCTCTGAAGGCCAACAAGTACCTCAAGCTTACGATTGGCAGTGGGGTTACCGTGAGAAGTTTGAAGAAGCGGGCATTACAGGTATTCTTGGTGCTGGTTTCGATCCGGGCGTAGTATCGGTGTTTGCCGCATACGCAGTGAAACATCTGTTCGATGAAATCGATACTATCGACGTAATGGATGTAAACGCAGGCGACCACGGTAAGAAGTTCGCAACTAACTTTGATCCAGAAACGAACATGCTTGAGATTCAAGGCGATTCGTTCTACTGGGAAAACGGCGAGTGGAAACAAGTACCTTGTCACTCACGTATGCTTGAGTTTGAATTCCCGAATTGTGGTTCACACAAAGTGTACTCAATGGCGCACGACGAAGTTCGATCTATGCAAGAGTTCATCCCTGCGAAACGCATCGAATTCTGGATGGGCTTTGGTGACCGTTACCTAAACTACTTCAATGTGATGCGCGACATCGGTCTACTCAGCCCAGATCCACTAACGCTTCATGACGGTACGGTTGTTCAACCTTTGCACGTGCTAAAAGCACTACTACCAGATCCAACATCACTCGCGCCAGGCTACACTGGCCTAACGTGTATCGGTACTTGGGTTCAAGGTAAGAAAGATGGTAAAGAGCGCAGTGTATTTATTTACAACAACGCTGATCACGAAGTCGCATACGAAGATGTTGAACACCAAGCTATCTCATATACCACTGGCGTACCAGCGATCACTGCGGCTTTGCAGTTCTTCCGTGGCAAGTGGGCAGACAAAGGCGTGTTCAACATGGAGCAGCTAGATCCAGACCCATTCCTAGAAACCATGCCATCTATTGGTCTAGATTGGCATGTTCAAGAACTGGAGCCAGGACAACCTGTTATCCATAAATTGAAGTAAGAATTTAGCGACTCTTATTTGTACGTTTAAGCCGATGCACTTGCGTCGGCTTTGTTCGATTTTATAGTGTCTTTGCTAAGGCGAAGGGACGTAAGGTATCAAAATGCAACAAAACGAACTAAAAACGCCATACTTCATGATCAATGAAGACAAGCTGATTGAGAACCTAGAGAAAGCAAAACAGCTAAAAGACATCTCTGGTGTGAAGCTTGTATTAGCACTGAAGTGCTTCTCAACATGGGGTGTATTCGACATCATCAAGCCTTACCTAGACGGAACAACAAGTTCTGGCCCGTTTGAAGTGAAGCTTGGCTACGAAACGTTCGGTGGTGAGACACACGCATACAGTGTGGGTTACAGCGAAGATGACGTTCGCGATGTGGCGGACATCTGTGACAAGATGATCTTTAACTCTCAGTCACAGCTAGCGGCTTATCGTCATATTGTCGAAGGCAAAGCATCGATTGGCTTGCGCCTGAACCCAGGTGTGAGCTATGCAGGGCAAGACTTAGCAAACCCAGCGCGTCAATTCTCTCGTCTTGGTGTTCAGGCTGATCACATCAAACCGGAAATTTTTGATGGTATTGATGGCGTAATGTTCCACATGAACTGTGAGAACAAAGACGTAGATGCGTTTATCGGCTTACTCGATGCTATTTCAGCTCAGTTTGGCGAGTACCTAGATAAGCTGGACTGGGTAAGCATGGGCGGCGGCGTGTTCTTCACATGGCCGGGGTACGATATCGAGAAGTTGGGGTTAGCACTTAAAGCGTTCTCAGAGAAACACGGCGTACAAATGTATTTAGAGCCGGGTGAAGCGATAATTACTAAGACAACTGATCTCGTTGTAACAGTGGTTGATATTGTAGAGAACGTAAAGAAGACGGCGATTGTCGATTCAGCCACAGAAGCTCACCGCTTAGATACGTTGATCTACAATGAGCCAGCGTCAATTCTTGAAGCATCTGAAAATGGTGAACATGAGTATGTGATCGGCTCGTGTTCTTGTTTGGCTGGTGACCAGTTCTGCGTAGCGAACTTCGAACAGCCTCTAGAGATAGGACAGCGTCTGCATATTCTAGATAGTGCCGGTTACACCATGGTGAAACTGAACTGGTTTAACGGTCTACGTATGCCGTCGGTTTACTGTGAACGCTCGAATGGTGACATTCAAAAACTGAATGAATTTGACTACTCTGATTTCAAACGTTCACTGTCTCAGTGGTCAGTGAAATAAAACGTATTGAGTATTAGAACGACAAAGAGCAGCTGAATTGCTGCTCTTTTTATTGGGGAAGCGTTAAAGGTATGCAGTTAGCTTTCTACAATTACACGAGTGTCTTCACTCAGAGATTCTAACTCATTGGCTATGTCTTCAATTTCTAGCTCGCTAGGTAGTTTTATCGCCATTTTAGCGCTGAATAAGCTAGAGCTTACCCCTCCGCCTCCAGCAATGAATACACGCTGACAATCCATATCTAAAATTGAGATACCTTGATTATCGAGAACGTGAGTAATTTCATTCACAATACCCGCTCTATCGTTGGCATCTAAACGAAGTTGGAAGATAGTGTCTTCACGATATGAGTGAGGCTCAGAGTCGACGAACCTAACAACAAGAGTCTGACAAGAAGAGAACGCCTGTTTAACGATGTCGGCATTTTCTCTTGGAAGCTCTACTTTGATGACACCTGCAACTTGGTCTTCGATAAAGTTTACTTTGCTGATCAGCCATTTCCCGCCGTTTTCGTGTGTGATTGCAGCGAGCTCTTTAATCGTGGCGGGTGACGCTTGTCCGACAAAATTAACAATAAATACGGTGTTCATAATGTCCCCTCCTGGAATCAAGGTTTGGACGCAGTACGAATAAACGTGCTACTTAAGTTATTGGAATAAATCCTTTTATTTAGTGTAGGTGCTAAGGGCGGGTAATGTTTGATGAAAGTCAATTTTTAACACTAATTCGTGATGCAAATAATTAAAACAATGTTCAGAGCACAAAAAAACAGCCATCGTAAGGCTGCTTTTTACCGAGTATCAACTTAGGATTAGAAGGTTACTTTTAACTCGATACCATAAAATTGACTGTCGTAGTTTGCGCCTGCGTCCATGGCGAATTTTGCAACATCTTGGTTTCCAAACCAAGGTGATGAATTGAATTGTAGTTCTGCACTACCGCCCCATGCATCAGTTACCCAATAATGAATATGTCCAACAGGGTTTAAGAAGAAGAGCGAAACATCACCTGCGGTTTCAGAACCCATAACTTCGCCGCCGTTTGCAATAATGTCTTGCTCAGCCGTTAACATCATTTCACCAACAACAGCACCAAAGAATGGTGTGATAAAAATATCCTGCCAAGATGGTACTTCTGCGAACGCCTCCACGCCATACTCCCAAAAGAACGTCGACATAGTTGCGGAGTACAAAAACGACTGAAATTCATTATAGCCAGCGTGACGTGCTGCCGTGTAGTAAACGCCGCCAAAATATGGGTGCATGATGTAGTTGAGGACATGTTCATCGCGATCCCAAACGGGGCCGTCAGAGACATTATCTTTCCACTTTTGCCCCAACTTACTCATGTCTCGGTCTTCTTCGTCCCATTTGGTGATACTTTCTGGAAGAAAAGTCATCATGCCTACGGTCGCGATACTGAGACCTAGAATGGTGTAGGTTTGACCCATCAGATAATCCCAGTCTTTATCTTGAGGGATGATGAGATGTTTAGGCTGAAGCCCTGCGTCAAGGTTTAGCGAATCATCATTATTCTGTTCATACATAACACCGCGATTTTGAGTCTCGAAGGTGTACAGAGTCGTCGTTTCGCAGTAACCTGACAAGCAATCAGGTGTGTAAGAAAACTCTGTATGACGGTTTAGGTCATAGCGACTTGCGTGTGCAAGCGCTGACGAAGCCAAGCAAAGGCCTGTTAGAGTCGTCTTGAACATGGATGATTTTGACACAAAGGTCTCCGAGTTAATGGTGTATGTTCGGGCTCGTAATTATCCCTCAAAACATCAATCATTTAAACACTTGACCCTTATTTAGTCCCAACAAACCTCGGCGAGATTTGTCCAAATAAAAAGAAAAATAAGCGCTATAACGAAAATAGGATTGTGCTTACGTTCAGGAGTCAGTTGTGAAAATAGCAATGCTTAGTACTGGTGAGGAAGTCCTCCACGGTGATATTGTTGATACTAATGCGGCATGGTTGTCTAGCCTGTTTTATCAACATGGATTTGGCTTAACAAAGCGCTCAACGGTTGGTGATAGCCTATCGAGTTTGGTTGAAGAGTTTTTAATGCTCAGCTTTAACAACGATGTGGTTATTGTTAATGGTGGTTTAGGCCCTACAACGGATGACATGAGTGCTGCCGCCGCCGCGAGAGCCGCCGATTGTAAACTGGTGCTATTCAAAGAGTGGTTGCAGCATCTAGAAAGTTTGTATGCTCGACGTGGCATCCCTATGCCGGACAGTAATTTAAAGCAAGCAATGCTGCCAGAAACGGCAGAGATATTGGACAACCCGATAGGCACTGCTTGCGGTTTCAAAATGCTGATTAATGATGCCATTTTTTATTTCACACCGGGTGTACCAAGTGAATTTAAGCTCATGGCAGAGACGCAAATTCTTCCCGATCTGAGAAGAGTGTTTCCCGATGTTCAAGGTTCATGTTGTAGTCGAATCTACACGTTTGGTCTATCTGAATCCGGTATTTCAGATAAGCTAGATCAGCTAAAACTTCCTCAAGACTATGAGCTAGGGTATCGCTCTTACTTGCCTTTTATTGAAGTGAAACTTTTTGGTCCTTCAGATCAGATTGAACAGCGTTTGAAACTAGTACAGATAATTAATAAACACCTTGAGAGTAATACCGTTAGTATTGATTTACCTATGGTTGAAAATGTCGGCCAGTTGTTGGTCGATAAAGGACTAACAGTGTCGACCTCCGAAAAAAGTAGCGGAGGATACTTAACGTACTGGCTAAACGGTGATGAAAACGCTGAAAAACAACTAGGGCATGGTTGGATACTACCGAGCCTGACTCAAGCGATGGCCAACAGCGGAGAGCCATTAGCAGAAACGTTTGCTCTGGCTGGTGCTACGCGAGAGAAGTGTGGGACGGATTTATCACTCGTCACTGGCCATATTGAAGAGGGCGTTTTTTCCGTCGCTTTATCGACACCGTCAGGCGAGTGGGGAGCGTTATATAAACTCTCGAAAAAGTATCAGCGCAGTGATCAAGTTAAAGTGATCAGCACGGCAGCACTAGACTTGTTGCGTCGCTACCTAGAACGTAAACCGATGTTTGCGCATTATGCATTTTTAGAGAAAGTTAAAGAGATGCACCTCCCGAGCAGTGCTTTATAACCAAAGCTCTATACAGTAGTCTGAGAGACAATACACAGAGACAAAAAAGCCAAGGTGATTACCTTGGCTTTTGCATTTTATACCGTCGAGTCAACGTTATGCGCGCTGCTTTTCTTTCATCGCGTAGTTAACGCCGCTAAGTGACAAATCTGATTTTGCTTTACAGATACAAGGTAATATTTCATCACTTTGTGTGTAAGCCATGGCAAAACCAACATACTCCACTTCACCAGACTCCAATTTGCAGCGACAGGCGCCGCAGTGCCCATCACGGCAGTTGTATTCTGGTAATAGGCCAGCTTGCTCCATTGTTTCCAAAATCGTATTGGAAGGGTTGGATTCAATGCTGATCAGTTTGTTGATTTTGAGTGTTGCCATTACAGCTCGAATCCTTCGAAGTCATCTGCGCGAACTTCATTGTCAATTTGACCCACAAGGTAAGAAGAGATTTCTGCTTCTTGAGGCGCAACTTGAACGTTATCTGAAGACAACCAAGCGTTAATCCATGGAATTGGGTTGGTTGTTGCTTCTGGATACGCTGCTGGTAGACCTACCGCTTGCATACGAATATTTGTGATGTATTCAACGTATTGGCTTAGGATGTCTTTGTTTAGACCGATCATAGAGCCATCTTTGAATAGATACTCTGCCCACTCTTTTTCTTGCTCAGCCGCTTCTTTGAATAGGTCAAAACAGTCCTGTTTTGCCTCTTCTGCGATTTGCATGAAAGTGAAGTCATCTTGACCGTTACGTAGCAGGTTGATCATGTGCTGCGTGCCGTTTAAGTGAAGTGCTTCGTCACGAGCGATCAGCTTGATGATTTTCGCGTTACCTTCCATTAGTTCGCGTTCTGCGAAAGCGAAAGAACATGCGAAACTTACGTAAAAACGAATAGCTTCTAATGCGTTAACAGACATCAGACAGATGTACAGCTTCTTCTTAAGATCGTACAGACTAACCTTAACCGTTTCACCGTTAAGGACATGCTCACCTTCACCGTAGCGATGGTAATCATTCGTCGCTTGAATCAAATCGTCGTAGTAGTGCGCGATGTCTTTTGCACGCTTCAGAATGTGCTCGTTCTCAACGATATCATCAAACACTACAGCAGGGTCGTTCACGATGTTACGAATAATGTGTGTGTAAGAACGAGAGTGAATCGTTTCAGAGAAAGACCAAGTCTCAATCCAAGTCTCTAGTTCTGGCAGAGACACAAGCGGCAGCAGTGCCACGTTAGGGCTACGACCTTGAATAGAGTCAAGAAGCGTTTGGTACTTCAAGTTAGAGATGAAGATGTGCTTCTCGTGATCTGGCAGTTTGTTGTAATCGATACGGTCGCTAGATACGTCTACTTCTTCTGGACGCCAGAAGAAAGAAAGTTGTTTCTCGATAAGTTTTTCGAAAATCTCAAACTTTTGTTGGTCGTAACGTGCAACGTTTACTGATTGACCTAGGAACATTGGTTCCTTCAATTGGTCATTCTTTTTTTGGTTAAAAGTACTGTAAGCCATAATGCCTCAATTCCTTTTAAACCTCCCCGTAAGGGGGAGGTTATCGATAGTCTGTCTTTACGGGTTCGCTAGGTACGGGAAGATTAAATCTTACAACCGCCGCCAGCACAATCGTCATCTTGTGGTTGAACAGCGTCTTTCTGTTCATCTTTCGCGCCATCACGAGTGTTGTGGTAGTAAAGCGTTTTCACACCAAACTTATACGCTGTTAGCAGGTCTTGAAGTAGTTTCTTCATTGGAACCTTGCCAGTCTCGTAACGTGACGGGTCGTAGTTAGTATTAGCAGAGATAGCTTGGTCAACAAACTTCTGCATAATACCCACAAGGTGTAGATAACCGTCGTTCGAACCGATATTCCAAAGCAGTTCATAGCTGTCTTTAAGTTCTGTGAACTCTGGTACAACTTGCTTCAGGATACCGTCTTTCGAAGCTTTTACTGAAACGTAACCACGTGGTGGCTCAATACCGTTAGTTGCGTTTGAAATCTGAGAAGAAGTCTCAGAAGGCATTAGTGCAGTCAGTGTTGAGTTACGTAGGCCGTGCTCCATAATTTCTTTACGTAGGCTGTCCCAGTCGTAGTGCAGCGCTTCGTCACAAATTAGGTCGATATCTTTCTTATACGTATCAATCGGCAGTAAGCCTTTCGCGTAGTTCGTCTCGTCGAATGAAGGACACTTACCTTGTTCTTTCGCCAGTGCTACAGATGCTTTCAATAGGTAGTACTGCATTGCTTCGAACGTACGGTGAGTTAGGCCGTTCGCGCTACCGTCAGAGTATTTCACGCCATTCTTCGCTAAGTAGTAAGCAAAGTTAATCACACCAACACCTAGCGTACGACGGTTCATAGTCGATTTGTATGCCGCTGGTAGAGGGTAATCTTGGTAATCAAGCAGTGCATCTAACGCACGAACAACAAGATCGGATAGCTCTTCGAAATCATCTAGAGACTTGATGGCACCTAAGTTGAATGCAGAAAGCGTACACAGTGCGATCTCGCCTGAGTCATCTTCAACGTTAGTTAATGGTTTCGTTGGCAGTGCGATTTCTAAACATAGGTTCGACTGACGAACTGGAGCGACTTCAGAATCAAATGGGCTGTGAGTATTACAATGGTCCACGTTCTGGATGTAGATACGACCCGTTGATGCACGCTCTTGCATTAGCAGAGTGAACATTTCAATCGCTTTAACCGTTTCTTTCTTGATTGAAGGATCGTTCTCGTACTTCACGTATAGACGCTCAAACTCTTCTTGGTTTTCGAAGAATGCGTCGTACAGACCAGGTACATCAGATGGTGAGAATAGCGTAATATTGCCGCCTTCAACTAAACGTTGGTACATCAGTTTGTTTAACTGAACACCGTAGTCCATGTGACGAACACGGTTTTCTTCAACACCACGGTTGTTCTTAAGTACCATTAGTGAGCGTGCTTCACCGTGCCACATTGGGTAGAACACAGTAGCTGCGCCACCACGTACACCACCTTGTGAACAACATTTTACTGCTGTTTGGAAGTACTTGTAGAACGGAATACAACCAGTGTGGAATGCTTCACCACCGCGAATCTCTGAGCCTAATGCACGGATACGACCTGCGTTGATACCAATACCAGCGCGCTGAGATACATAACGAACAATTGAGCTTGCTGTTGCGTTAATAGAATCAAGACTGTCTCCACACTCGATCAGAACACATGAGCTGAACTGGCGAGTAGGGGTACGCACGCCAGACATAATTGGCGTAGGTAGAGAAATCTTAAATGTCGATGTCGCATCGTAGAAACGTCTGATGTAATCAAGACGTGTCGCTTTTGGATATTTCGCAAATAAGCACGCTGCTACAAGGATGTATAAGAACTGAGCACTTTCGTAAATTTGGCCCGTAACACGGTTCTGTACGAAGTACTTACCCTCTAGCTGCTTAACTGCCGCGTATGAGAAGTTTAGGTCGCGTTTATGGTCGAGGTACGCATCAAGTTCGTCGAGTTCTGCTTTTGTGTAGTCTTCTAGAATATGTTGATCGTACTTACCCATATCGACGAGGCGAGACACGTGATCATAAAGCGTTGGTGGCTCGTATTGGCCATACGCTTTTTTACGCAGATGGAATACCGCTAGGCGAGCAGCTAGGTATTGGTAATCCGGAGTCTCTTCAGAGATCAGGTCTGCCGCAGACTTGATGATTGTCTCGTGAATATCTGTCGTTGTGATGCCGTCGTAAAACTGGATGTGAGCGCGAAGTTCTACTTGAGAAACCGAAACATTATCTAGACCTTCTGCAGCCCAAGTGATAACGCGGTGGATTTTATCCAGATCGATACTTTCTTTACGGCCATCACGCTTGGTGACGGTAAGTTGTTGGTTCATTCTGCTTTATTTCCCTAAGAAAACTGATAAAAGCCGTATTTTTGTTTGTTTATGTGCAATATGAGTAAAGCTTGCGGCGGCTTTGTGATCAAAGTCTATCTATATATTGTCGCTTAAACACAACATATAGGGGTTCATTTGTTTGCGGGTTACAAGATAGTGCTATTACACTGATTTATCAAGGTACAGATCGGGGATGACTTGTGGATAACTGACAAAATGAAAAAAATCAGTAAGTGAACACTAACCGATGAGAAAAGGGCAGACTTGAATGGTTAAAAGTACGGTTTCGAGATCGGTTTAGAAATAACCGCATGCAAAAATATTTTCCTTGATCTTTGGCCGTTTTTATCTACGAAAAATGGCTTGGTCAAAATGGAATCTAGAGCACGAATTTTAGCCATAAAAAGACAAAAAAAGCGGCAACTTTGTGCTACCGCTTCCGATTCATTTTCTTTAAAAAATGTCAATCACAAAACACATTTTTTAACGCAACAGCGTTCAGTATTTTTTAGTATGAACGATGTAGTTTACATCTACATTACGACCGAGTTTGTAGCTGTCATTTAGAGGGTTGTAATGAAGCCCAGTAATGCCCATTTCCGTCAGGTCAGTTTGGTCTATCATCTTCATCATTTCGGCTGGCTTGATAAACTTATCGTGCTCATGAGTGCCTTCAGGAACAATCTTAAGAAGCTTCTCAGCACCGACAATAGCAAATAAGTACGACTTAATGTTTCGGTTCAAAGTTGAGAAAAACACGTGACCACCGGGTTTGACTAGCGCAGCACAAGAGCGGATAACGGAGAGAGGATCTGGAACGTGTTCAAGCATCTCCATACAAGTCACGACATCGTAAGTTCCTGCGTTTTCTATAGCGTGGTCTTCTATTGTGCTCTGAATGTAGGTCAGTTGAGTGCCTGTTTCTAATGCATGTAGTCGCGCGACTTCTAATGGTTCTTTACCCATATCAAGCCCCGTCACAATAGCGCCTTCTTTTGCCATGCTTTCAGCAAGAATGCCACCACCACAGCCGACATCAAGTGTTCGCTTGCCAAATAAGCCATTTGCTTTTTCAAGTACATAGTTCAAACGAAGTGGGTTAATTTGATGAAGCGGCTTAAACTCGCCTTCTAAATCCCACCATCGAGAAGCCATGTCCTCGAATTTCTTAATTTCACTTGGGTCGACGTTTTGTGCTTTAGTCATAATTGGTTTTATTGCATTCAATCTGAGTCCTTTAGAGGGCGCCAGTATACTCCAACGTTTTATACCCAAACAACCTCGATGTGCTTAGTTAAGGGACAATGACAGAGTTCACTGGCGCGACAATAGCGACAGGTTCCTGTATTTTTGAAAGCGCTAGCTATTGTTTTTGGTTCATCCTTGAACTAGTGCCAGTGACAATAACTCTAAAACCTGCATTTTCGCGTTGTGTGGTTAAAGGAATTTACCTCGCTTTTCCGCGTAAAGAGTCCGATTTTGCTCAATGTTGACCGAAATATAACCACTAATCAGAAAGATATGGGATGAGTGTGCAAATTCTCGACATTTGATTCATAACCAAGCTCACAACCTGATAAAAGGAGAGGGAAAGTGATGCCGAAGTGATGAATTGTGTGTTATATTTTTGCACCTTACACGTATCGTAATTACGATCAGATAATAGAGGGATAATGGCTCTATGAGCGATTTAGCTAAAGAGATCACGCCCGTAAACATTGAAGATGAGCTTAGAGGTTCATACCTAGACTATGCGATGTCAGTCATCGTGGGTCGTGCTCTTCCAGATGTGCGTGATGGCCTAAAACCAGTACACCGCCGCGTTTTATTCGCGATGAACGTACTAGGCAACGATTGGAACAAACCATATAAAAAATCAGCCCGTGTTGTCGGCGACGTAATCGGTAAATATCACCCACATGGTGATAGTGCTGTGTACGACACAATCGTACGTATGGCTCAGCCGTTCTCGCTTCGTTACATGCTGGTCGATGGTCAAGGTAACTTTGGCTCGATCGATGGCGACTCTGCTGCGGCAATGCGTTACACCGAAGTTCGAATGGCAAAAATTGCCCATGAACTATTGGCTGACCTAGACAAAGAAACCGTAGACTACGTACCAAACTACGACGGTACTGAGCAGATCCCAGCGGTTCTTCCAACTAAAATTCCAAACCTATTGGTTAACGGTGCTTCTGGTATCGCAGTAGGTATGGCAACCAACATCCCGCCTCATAACCTTGGCGAAGTGATTGATGGCTGTCTTGCATACATCAATAATGAAGAAATCACTATTGATGAACTAATGGATTACATTCCTGGTCCTGATTTCCCAACGGCGGCGCTTATCAGCGGTCGTAAAGGCATTGTAGACGCGTACAAAACAGGTCGTGGCAAAATCTACATGCGTTCGAAAGCGGACATCGAAGTGGAGAAGAATGGTAAAGAGACCATTATCGTCACTGAAATTCCTTACCAGGTGAACAAAGCTCGCTTGATCGAAAAGATCGCTGAGCTAGTTAAAGATAAGAAAGTAGAAGGCATCAGTGCACTGCGCGACGAGTCAGATAAAGACGGTATGCGCATTGTTATTGAGTGTAAGCGCGATGCTGTGGGCGAAGTAGTTCTAAACAACCTTTACGCTCAGACTCAGCTGCAAACCACTTTCGGTATCAACATGGTGGCCCTAAACAATGGCCAGCCACAGCTATTCAACCTAAAAGATATGTTGAAGTGCTTCGTTGATCACCGTCGTGAAGTTGTGACACGTCGTACTATCTTCGAACTGCGTAAAGCGCGTGAACGTGCTCATATCCTTGAAGGTTTAGCTCTAGCGCTTGCTAACATTGATGAAATTATTGAGCTTATCCGTAAGGCACCTACACCGGCTGAAGCAAAAGCGGGTCTTATCGCTCGTGGTTGGGGTTTAGGCAACGTTTCAGCAATGCTAGAGCGTGCTGGTACAGATGCTGCGCGCCCTGAATGGCTAGAGCCTGAATATGGTATTCGTGATGGTCAGTACTTCCTGACTGAGCAACAAGCACAAGCTATCCTAGATCTACGTTTACATAAACTAACAGGTCTAGAACACGAGAAGATTCTTGGCGAATACAAAACACTTCTAGAAGAAATCGCTGAACTCATGCATATCCTTGCGAGCACTGAGCGTTTGATGGAAGTTATCCGTGAAGAACTTGAAGCGGTTCGTGACGGCTTTGGTGACGCTCGTCGTACAGAAATCACAGCTGCGAGCCATGATATTGACATGGAAGAGCTGATCGCACGTGAAGACGTTGTGGTTACTCTATCTCACGGTGGTTACGTTAAGTACCAAGTACTGAGCGACTACGAGTCACAGCGCCGTGGTGGTAAAGGTAAGAGTGCGACTAAGATGAAAGATGAAGACCATATCGAGCGTCTTCTAGTGGCGAATACCCACGATAACATCTTGTGTTTCTCTACTCGTGGTAAGACATACCGCCTGAAAGTTTACCAATTGCCTCTAGCGAGCCGTACTGCGCGTGGTAAGCCAATTGTGAACATCCTTCCACTCGAAGAAGGTGAGCGCATTACCGCAATTCTGCGTGTTGATGAATTCTCTGAAGACAAATTCATCTTCATGGCAACAGGTGACGGTACGGTTAAGAAAACGCCGTTGAACCAGTTTGCAAACGTACGTTCAAACGGCCTAATCGCTGTGAACCTACGTGAAGACGATTCGTTAATCGGTGTGGATATCACTAACGGCGAAAACGAAATCATGCTGTTCTCTAAAGCGGGTAAAGTGGTTCGCTTTAAAGAAGCAGAAGAGATTCCAGTACTTGATGAAAATGGTAAACCAGTTCTTGATGAGAATGGTCAGCCAGAGATCAAGTTTAAAGGTGTTCGTCCTATGGGTCGTACCGCCTCTGGTGTTCGTGGTATGAAACTGGCTGAAAATGACCAAGTGGTATCACTTATTGTTCCTTCGCACGAAGGCGACATCCTAACGGTTACAGAAAACGGTTATGGTAAACGAACAGCACTTAGCGAGTACCCGACAAAAGGTCGTGGCACTCAAGGTGTAGTTTCTATCAAAGTTTCTGAGCGAAATGGCCCGGTAGTTGGTGCTATCCAGGTTGTTGAAGGTGATGAAATGATGATGATCACCGACGCTGGCACGTTAGTACGTACTCGTGTGGGTGAAGTTAGCCAGGTTGGTCGTAACACACAAGGTGTAACGCTTATCCGTACTGCGGAAGATGAATCAGTTGTTGGTTTGCAACGTATTGAAGAAGTTGATGATGAAGAGCTGCCTGCTGATGAAGATGCAGAAGCGTTAGAGTCAACAGACGAAAATACGCAGCAAGACGCTTCAGAAGCTCCAGCTGCTGATGATGCAGAGGAAGGTAACGAAGAGTAATCTTACATCGTTATCCTGATATGAAAAGCCGAGCCTTAGTTGCTCGGCTTTTTTTTATCTGTATCAACGCATTTAAAGTAAGAAATGCGTACACTGACGTTATCTTTGTTTACAGGACGTGTTATGTCTGTTTGGTTTTTCGCTGCCATCACTCTGATGGGGTTGTTTATCGTACTCTTATCACTGAGTGCATCAAAAGTGAAACCTGCTCAATGGTTTGGCTTTTGCCTGTTAGTACTTGTCGTGACGAGTGCCAGTTTCTTATTGCTGCATCAAACACCGCCTAAACCAATACAAGCGGAAATGTCACGAATGATGACTGCTCGTGACATCATGAAAGAGATTCAAGACCAGTTGCGTGAAGACCCGAACAACGCTGAATTGTGGTTCCAACTCGGGCAGGGCTACCTGCTAGAGGGGGAATTTGACGGAGCGTTGATTTGTTTTGATTACGCGATCCAACTGACTGAACCTGTCAGTGCCACGCAACTTGCTGCGAAGGCGACCACTTTATACTACATTCACCAGCAATCAATGACGCAAGAAGTTAGCTTGCTTTTGGAGCAAGCTTTGCAGATAGAACCGCACAATGAAGCCGCTTTGTCTTTGATCGCAAATGATCATTTTCTGTCATTCCGATTTCAGGAAGCGATTGATGCCTGGGTACTATTATTAGATTCTAATGATCCAAATTTAGATAGGGTGCAAATCATTAACTCTATTAACAAAGCAAAAGAGCTATTGTAAGCGTACAATTTAACAAGCAATAGAGGGAAAGGTGGGCAACGAATGAAAAATAAAGCACTAAGCATATTGGTTTTGCTGTGCGGCTCTGTGCTGGCGGGTTGTAGCTCTTCCGATCGTTCTGGCTCTTCCTCTATGGTTTATTATTCATCGGGTTATTACGATCATGACGACTACTGGATTTATTACTATCCGGGGTGTTGCGACAACGACGACGAATACAAAGAGAAACTGGAAGAGTGGTGGAATGGTTTAGATGAAGACGAACAGCAATCCATCAAAGACAAAGTCGAGGATTGGAAAGACGATGATATGTCCGCCAATATCGATAACATGAAACGCCAACTCGACGATCATTGGCAATCATTGCCTGACGAGCAAAAGCAAGAGATTCAAACCAAATGGGAGAATCGTCCGGAGCGTATTGAACCAGCGACTTTACAAGGCAAGTCGGTGAAAGAAAAGGTTCAACAAAGAAAAGCACTGCCGGAAACGAAGATCCAGCGTCCAGTTGCTCGCCCAAATGTGCAGATACCTAAAGCGCGTCCAAATATTCAACCTAGACCTAGGCTTCCTCGTCGCTAGTACATTCGATTTTTGTCTCTCGATAGAATCAGGATGAAGAAATAAAGATAATAAAGAAAAGGGGCGTTCAGTACGCCCCTTGTTGTATCTATAAACTAACCTCTGCAAGTTAGACTAATATGTGGCTTCACGCTCAGCCGCTGCTTTATCCCACTCTGGCGCTACTGTTTCTAGGAAGTGTTTCTTGTCTGCGTTCATCTTATCCATATCCATGCCCAGTGCTTGCTGTGCTTTCGCTTTGGTCGAGATATCTGGAATTTGAACAGGGTCAGTAATGCCTTTGGTTGCCAGTAAGCGAACCAACTTGGTACGGGCGTCAGCAGCGCGGTCAACTGCAGTACCAAGTACTTCTAGTGCTACCTCAGGAGCATGCATGTGGACACCGTGAGAAGCAATCGCGTAGTCCCAACGCCATTGTGCATGGCGAATATCTTGTAGGATAGGTTCCATCTCTGCTTCTGTTGCACCTGCTTTCCACGCTGCGCCTGCTTCAAAGTGTGCCGCTACGATTTGCTTCTCGGCGGTTAGCTTCATGTTCAGTACTTGCGCTTTGCGAGTCGAGACGATGCCTTGTAGCTGCTCTTTAGTTTGGGTATGGCATTGCGCACAGGTGTCTTCAAAACGATCAAATGGGTTACCCACTTTGTGGTCTGTGTACACCGTACCGTCTTCTTTGGTCACTTTAGGCATGTGGCAGTCCACACACACCACTTTATTTTTACCATGAATACCCGCTCTCCAAGTTTCGAAACCTGGATGTTGCGCTTTTAGCATCGGCGCTTTAGATACGGCATGCGTCCAATCTTTGAAATTCAACGCGTCGTAGTATTTCTCCATGTCATTAACGGTGGTGCCCATATCCCATGGGAATTTAACCGCTTTAGTTGGGCCGGTGAAGTAGTATTCAACGTGACATTGAGCGCAGACCGATGCTTGCTTATCTAGGCGAGACTGTTCATCAAAGTTTTTACCAATAGTATCAAAAGCACGCTCGACGTATGGGCGAGTCAGTGCTAGCGCAGGTTCGCCTTTCTTGAAGGCTTCAGAGCCTGTGTTGTGGCAATCGGAACAACCGATAGGGTTGACGATTTCTGAGCCTAAGCGTGCCCATTTACCTTCGAAATAACCGTCTTCACCACGTTCATCAATCACGCGAGCAACGTCTGGGCTTTTACAGCTCCAGCACGCCATCGGCATAGGCCCGGACTTCTCGTCGGTTGGTGCGCCGGTACGTAAGGTTTGGCGAACATCATCAAGTGCGTAAAAGTGACCGCGCGCTTTGTTGTAGTCTTTCGCGAAGCCATAACCTGCCCACAGGATAACCATGTTTGGGTCTTCACTTAGAGCATCTTCAATGTGCTCACTTTCGGATGTTGCTTTCCAAGAATGGTATTGATCAGGGTGGTTCTGTTCAAAGACATCGTTACGAGGATCGATAAAATCCTTCTCTTCTGCCGCTAACGGAGCGTCAACCAAAAATAATTGGCTGGCGAATAAGGTCGCAACCGCAATAGGTGCGCTCATCCAGTGTTTTATGCTCACAGTGTTATCTCCATATTCGTTTTTATTAGCAGCGTTGTGAGGAGCTATTCCAAATAAGAACTGGAGATCTACGATTAATAATATTGCTTAATTGGATAGATGAAATAGTGAGTGAATCTTGTCTTGTTTTAGATCAATTTACACCAGTGATCTCAGTCATGTTTGAATTCATATACCTCTAAAGTGGTAGTTGTTAAGTCATTGTTCTGCAATGCTTTGGGTTTTTAACCTTTTTAAAAATAGGGTGATTTAGTTCGCTTTTTGAGCAGGCGTTTCTACCCCTTATGAATAATAGAGGTATTATAAATATAGGTTTAGCGTTGTGGCTTTCCGAGATAAGAATTGATGTCATTTGAAGATCTAAAAAATATCTTCAGAGGAAATTAATTGTCGCTCAAATAAATAATTGAGAATAGTTATCAATTATTATCGAGCTAAGGAAAGAACAATATGGGCAATATAAAATTGACCATAGAGACAATGCTGAAACTTCTCTTCGTCTTTGCCATCTATGGTTTCTCCATCGCCGCCCATGCGACTTCTTCAGAGCCGATTGAAGGTGCTCAAGCTGAGCGTCATCAAGTCGAGTTGATCCGTGACCGTGACTACAAGTGTCTGCAATGTCATAAGGATGCAAAAGAGACTCTGAACCTTTCGCATGACCCGCAAGCTCTACTCAGCCAAGGGAAGCAACTTAATTGCACCAATTGCCATAGCAACATTGGTCCCGACCATCGTGAGGGCGCGCCTGATGTGATTAAGTTTTCTGCCGCGCAATCGAAAGAGGTACACGACAAAGTGTTCCTTGATCCAAGCATGATTCTTAAAGCCAACAGCCAATGTGTGGATTGCCACGCACCGACACAGCTGAGAGAAAGCCACTGGACGCACGATGTGCACGCCAAAAACCTCACTTGTTCAAATTGCCACGATGTACACGCAGCGAAAACCAAAGCGTTGTCGTACGACAGAAAACAACTGATCAAGCAGTGTGTGGATTGTCACTCTGAATTTGCCGTCGAACCTGAACTTGCCAAAGAAGAGGAGAGATAGCATGAAATGTTCGAGAAGAAACTTTTTAGCCGGCAGCGGCGCGTTGATTTTAACTACAGGCGTTGCAGGCACTTCCGTTGTTAGCTCCTCTCTCTATGCCAGCAACAGTGAACAAGCGAAACGCATGGGTATGGTTCATGATGAAAATGCCTGTATTGGCTGTACCGCTTGTACCGATGCTTGTCGCGAAGTAAATAAAGTCCCTGAAGGCGTAACGCGACTTAAAATTCATCGCAGTGAACCGATTGGCGAATTTCCAGATGTGGAATACCAGTTTACTCGCGAATCCTGTCAGCACTGTGATAACCCACCATGTGTGTACGTTTGTCCAACAGGCGCTGCATACAAAGATGAAGCGACCGGCATCGTGGATGTGCACAAAGAGAAATGTGTCGGATGTGGTTATTGCCTTGCCGCTTGCCCTTACCAAGTGCGCTTCTTTAATCCAGTCGATCACTCTGCGGATAAATGTAACTTCTGCCGTGATACCAACCTAGCGCAAGGTAAGCAGCCAGCTTGCGTGGAATCTTGCCCAACAAAAGCACTCATCTTTGGTGATTTGAATGACCCAACTAGCGAGGTGAGCAAAGCTATCGAAAGCCATGTTGTCTATCGCGATAAATCGCATTTAGGTACGCAACCTAAACTGTACAAAATTCCGGATAGCAAAGGGGAGGTGTCATCATGAACGGCTTCGAAAGTGCATTCCACTTTGACTCGTTAGTCTGGGATTGGATCATCGCGATTTACTTATTCCTTGCTGGGATGTCAGCGGGTGCGGTGATGATTTCAATCTATTTAAAACGCAAAGTGATTGAAGGTGATCCCGCAAAAAACGGCATCATGAAAGCGATGGCTTGGCTCGCACCATTTGGCATCATTGCTGGGTTGGTAATTTTGATTTTCCATTTAACCAAGCCTTTAGAGTTTTGGAAGATCATGATCTACTACAACCCAACGTCTGTGATGTCGATGGGCGTGATCTTGTTCCAAGTGTACATGATCGTGTTGTTTGTTTGGATTGGCGTTATCTTCCGCCATCAAATCATCAGCTTCTGTGAAGGGAAGTTACCAAGCAAACTGCTGGATTTTGCCGATGGCATTTTGATTAAGGCGGGGAAAGCCAACAACGCCATTGAATTGTTCTTGGGCTTCTTAGCCATCGTACTTGCAGCGTACACTGGCTTTCTATTGTCTGCGTTGAAGACTTATCCAATGCTAAACAATCCAGTACTGCCAATCTTGTTCCTGTTCTCTAGTTTGTCCTCGGGCGCAGCGGCATGCTTGATGTTCGGCATCTTGGTGTTTAAAGAGTCGACCAGCAGCCCAAGTGTATCTTGGGTGCACGGATTTGAACGCCCAGTAGTGTTGTTTGAGTTGTTTGTCTTAGTGACCTTCTTTACTGGATTGATCTTCAGCGGTGGTCAGAACGAAGTCGCGGCTTGGAATGCAATTTCGAGTGGATTCTGGGCTCAATGGTTCTGGGTTGGGGTAGTGTTCATCGGCATGATTACGCCTTTGACTCTCAATTGGTTGACGCCTTCTGAAGTGCGCCACAAAGGCAGTTACGTTTTTGTGGTCACGACGTTGAGCTTGGTTGGCGTACTTATGCTGCGTACTTTCATTCTCTATGCCGGTCAAATGACCGTAGTGTAAGGGGGATAAATGGAAGCTGAGCTAGGGTTCTTCTTACTGATATTGGTGGCTGTAACATCGACTTGTGCATCGTTGCTGCATTGGCTACGTCGTGCTATGAGTAAGAAGGCGACATTGCCGCATCAAGTCGCGATGTCCCACATCATTAGCTTAGCTTCCTTCATTTGTTTAGCACTTCTGATCGTCTGCTTCGTGCAAGACAACTTCGCGTTGGAATATGTTGTTACGCATTCCAACAGTCAACTTCCCGTAGCATTCAAGATTGCTGCCGCTTGGGGTGGGCACCAAGGCTCCATGTTGTTTTGGGTCGTCACCTTGAGTTTATGGGCGTCGTTTATTGCATTTAAGTCACCGCTCAACGCCCAATATACTTGTGACTGTTTAGGAATCATGAACGTTCTTATTGCGACATTTGCTTGGTTCACGTTAATGACCTCTAACCCGTTCGAGTATGCCCAAGTATTGGCGTCGGAAGGACGAGATCTAAACCCAATGTTGCAAGATGTTGGGCTTATCATTCATCCACCATTGCTTTATCTCGGTTATGTCGGTTACGCAGCAATATTAGCTTTTTCATTAGCGGCGCTATTGGGTAAACAACCGATGAGCGATTGGTATGTGGTCGCTCGAAGCGCAGCGTTTTTTGCATGGGGAACGCTCACGTTGGGTATCTTGGTGGGATCATGGTGGGCGTACAATGAGCTAGGGTGGGGCGGCTGGTGGTTTTGGGACCCTGTGGAGAACGCTTCTCTACTCCCTTGGCTTACTGGTACTGCTTTGTTGCACAGCGGTGTTGTCGCAACACGTAACAGAGGCGCAATTTGGAGCACCTACGCACTGGCGTTTATTACGTTCAGCCTCAGCATTTTAGGGACATTCGTGGTGCGATCTGGCGTGCTGACTTCAGTGCATGCTTTTGCGGTGGACCCAACTAAAGGTTTGGTGCTGCTTGGTGTATTGAGCTTGCTTGTCATCATCACTTTTGGCGTATTGATTTTGCGAGGAGAACAACTCCCTCGCTTCGAACTTCAATCTCTAACGAGCCGAGCTTACACTGCTTATATCGCCAAAGGGCTGCTGGTTATTGCGACTGCCATCGTTTTTCTTGGCACTTTCTATCCGATGGTTTATCAACTGCTCGGTTTAGGAAACATTTCAGTTGGCGCACCTTATTTCAATAGTCTGATCTTCCCATTAAGCATACTGGCTCTGATTGCCTTAGCTTTCATGCCGCTGCTGAAATGGACAAAAGGCACAGTGCCGAGTGTAAGCGCTGATATTGCGATCAGTATTGCGTTATCTCTTGTCTCTGTGATCGGGTTTATCTTCTTAGTGCACGCACTGCATTTCGGAGTATTGCTAACCATAACGTTGGCTACTTGGGTGATTGTGGCGCATCTCGTTATGCTGTTTCGTTGTTCCAATAAGCGCAAACTCATGCCAATCGTGATGGCACATATCGGTTTTGCGCTGGCGGTGAGTGGAGCTGTATTCAACAGTCACTACTCATATGAACACAATTTACGTGTCGAACCCGGCAGTTCTCAACAAAGGGCGGGGATCACTATCGATTATCATGGTATCGAATGGCTGGTGGGGCCAAACTACACCGCGGAACAAGGACAGATCACCTTGCACTTGGAAGATGGCCGCATGCTCAATTTCAACCCGCAAAAGCGTCATTACCCTGTGCGAGTGATGAATATGACCGAGCCTGCGATTCGTTCACTATGGCATGGCGATTATTACGTGACATTGGGTGACAAAGTCGATACTCATGCTTATGCGATTAAAGTTCAGTACCGCGCAGGTATTTGGTGGATATGGTCTGGCGGGCTACTAGCTGTGTTTGGTGCGCTATTAACCGGCCTAAAGAAAAGGAGAGAGGCTATCAATGCGATCGAGAAATACGCTTAAACTCGCAGGTCTGTTTGTGGCTGTTGCCGTGTTTGCTGTAGTAACTGCGGTGGCTTTGTCTGAGCGACCACATGTTGAATTGTCCCCACAACGAAATTTAGAGACACCTAATTTTCGCTCTACTTCTCTGATCTCTGATGACATGGTTTCTGAGCAGTTGTTCAAAAGCGACGGATATAAATTATTGAATGTTTGGGCATCTTGGTGCGGAGTATGCAAACGAGAGCATGAAGAATTATTGCAGTTAGCAGAACTCGGTGTGCCTATTATTGGGCTGAATTATAGAGATCAAAAACAAGCCGCTCGTGAATATTTGAGCTCTAAACGAAATCCATATATTGAAGTAATTAGTGACCCTAATGGAAAGCTCGCTGTGGAGCTAGGTGTTATCGGAACGCCGGAAACTTACTTGATTGATCCAAATGGTCGTATATTGATCAAATATCGTGGAGAGCTAACGGCAGATAAATGGAACGATATATTTTCAGGATACTTGAATGTTTCGATTTAATAATCTTCTCCTCACTTTAATCCTATTTATACTATTTTCTCCTTTCACGAGAAGTGCGGATATAGAACAGAATGTTGATCTGTTTGAATTTCATTCTGTTGAAGTGCAACAGCGTGCAACCTCGTTAGCCAAGACATTACGCTGCCCGCAGTGTCAAAACCAAAACCTTGTCGAGTCTAATGCACAAGCGGCTAAAGACCTGAGGTTGAAAGTGTATACGATGGCCAATGAAGGCAGCTCAGATCAAGAAATAAAGGACTATCTAGTTGCTCGTTATGGGAATATTGTTCTGTATCAACCACCATTAAATTATTCCACGGCGCTGTTGTGGATCTTTCCTGTGCTATTTTTGATCTTTTTTGTCTTATATTCGATCCAAATGGTGAAGCGTAATTAATGTGACCGTTATTCCACTATTAAAAATAAATTGTGCACTTAACAAGCAGAATGTTATCATTTTTCCGAATTTATGAAGTTTCCAGTATAAAGAAAATAAAAATTTTGAGCTGGATAAGTAATAAAAGAACGAAATAGGTGCACGCAGTGGATTCAGTTATATTACAACTTAAAAAAGACTTCTATTCGCAGATTCGTGCATTGCAATCACCGAACCTGCCTCAAGTTACTTCAACGCTCGCCGTGTTGACCGACGAGGAAATCCAAGAACTCGAAGCAGTTTGGATTGAACTCGCCGTTTGGAAGCGCAGTCAGACCCATTAAAAGATAGACCAAACGACCTTCTTGAAACCCCAGACAAAATTTGTCTGGGGTTTTTTATTGTAGTTTTTTTAAATTGTTATAATATAACAATTGTTCAGTTGGAGAGTGGTTCTCTTTTACTGTCTTGAGTGGATAACTGCCCTCAATTGTGATCTCTATATTGCAAAATGCGGTATCAGTCCCCATAGTTGAAGAGCAACGAGTAAATCCCATGAATGCAATAACGAAAACGCATCAAGCGCATCAAGCAATAAATCGAGTGAGTATAGATATGGCGGAAGTACGTGCCAGAGTAGATTTTAAAGTCGGGGCAAAAAGTAACATTGATGCCGAAATTCTGTCTTTCCATGGTCTGAAGACAGACAAAGAGCATGTTGCTATTATCTTTAAACAAGCGGACCAAACTCAGGACATGCCTTTAGTTCGTATGCACTCTGAGTGTTTGACAGGCGATGTGTTCCACTCTTCACGCTGTGACTGTGGTGAGCAACTAGAAGAGACGATCAATCGCATGGGCGAGTCCGGTGGTATCATCTTGTATCTCCGTCAGGAAGGTCGTGGTATTGGTTTGTACAATAAGATCGATGCATACCGCTTACAAAGCCAGGGCATGAACACGTACGAAGCTAACAACCATTTGGGCTTTGATGATGACCTGCGTGATTTCACAGAAGCAGCACAAATGCTAGAAGCTTTAGGCGTAAATAAGATCCGCCTCGTGACGAACAACCCTAAGAAAATTCGTGAGTTATCTGAGTACGGAATTGAAATTGGCGAGGTTGTCAATACCTCTGCACATATCAAAGATGGCAACGAAAATTATCTGAAGGCAAAAGTCTCTCACGGAAAACATGACCTAAAGGTTTAATCCTAAAGATAAAACTGACAATAAAGTCTGTGAAAAACCTCATTTTTATGAGGTTTTTTTGTATCTGGAGTTGCAAATAAATTGTAAATTTGTATTATCTCGAGACTAAAGTGCAAATAAGAATAATTAGCACTACCAATACGATAATTGAAAAGCTCAACAAGGATGCTTCAGATGAATGCAAAAAAAGTTTTAGTCCAATCTATTGCTGCATCACTCCTCATTGCCAGTGGTTCTACCGTTGCTGCCACAGTAACTAAACAACAAGTAGTCGAACATTACGCGGACGTTGCCCATGCTGTATTTGCTGATTCAGTAACAACAGCGAAAGCGCTTGATGTGAAAATCGACGAATTTCTACAATCACCATCAGCGAAAAAGCTTGAAGAAGTAAAACAAGCTTGGCTAGATTCTCGCGTGCCTTACCAACAGTCTGAAGTTTTCCGTTTTGGTAACGCGATTGTTGATGATTGGGAAGGTCAGCTGAACGCATGGCCACTTGATGAAGGTTTGATTGACTACGTAGCGGCTGATTACCAATACGAATTGGGTAACGAGGGCGCTGCTGCCAACATCATCGCGAACACTAGCCTACAGATCGGTGCTTCTAAACTGGACGTTTCAAAAATCACTCCAGAATTGCTAGCGGATCTAAACGAAGTAGGCGGTTCTGAGGCAAACGTTGCATCAGGTTACCACGCGATTGAATTCTTACTTTGGGGTCAAGACCTAAACGGTACTAACGCGGGTGCAGGTCAACGTGCTTACACTGATTTCGTTGTGGGTTCTGAGTGTACGAATAGCCATTGTGAGCGTCGTGGAGAGTACCTAAAAGCAGCCGCTGATCTACTGGTTCAAGACCTTGAGTGGATGGAAAAGCAGTGGTCTGCTGAAGTAAAAGGTAACTACCGTGAAGAGCTACTGAACGACTCAGCGGACAATGGTCTACGTAAGATGCTATTCGGCATGGGTTCTCTTTCTCTAGGTGAGCTAGCGGGTGAGCGCATGAAAGTGGCACTAGAAGCGAACTCAACTGAAGACGAGCACGATTGTTTCTCAGACAACACGCATAATTCTCACTACTACAACGAGCAAGGCATCTACAACGTTTACACAGGTACATACAAAGGTGTAAACGGCAAAGAGCTATCTGGTCCAAGTATTGCTGATCTTGTTGCTCAAAAAGATAAGAAAGCCGCGACCGACATTCAAAAGCAGTTTGATACAACACTTAGCCAAGTTGGTGAGCTAGTGACTTCTGCAGAGAAGAATAACCAGCATTTTGACCAACTTATTGCGGCGGGTAACGCACAAGGCAACGCGCTGGTAAACGACACCATCATGTCGTTGGTAGCGCAAACTGGTGCGATTGAGCGAGCGGCAAACATTGTCGGCATCGACAGCCTAAGCCCTGATACTGCTGACCACGAGTTTTAATAAGAAAACCATAATAAATAAGGGCTCTTTGTGAGCCCTTTTGCCGTTTGAGCTCGTTGTTATCACCCTTGTTGTCTATGTAGAGCAATGATATGAAGCCATACCTAATTTCTGCGCTAGCCGCGATCCTTTCTTCTTCTGCCATGGCTTACGATGTTAAGTCTGGTGGCAAAACCAGTGTTAAAAAAGATGGCGCGAATGCCTATTCTCTTCCTGCTGCCAACCTGCCGATGAGCAAACGCCTAGATTTTAGTGTGGGTAACAGCTTTTTCCGCAACCCTTGGGTACAAGCGCCAGCGTCAACAGACGCTCGTGATGGCCTAGGTCCGCTTTTTAACACCAATGGTTGTCAGAACTGTCACATCAAAGACGGTCGTGGTCATCCGCCAGAGAAAGATGATTTACATGCCGTGTCTATGTTAGTGCGCTTAAGCATTCCTGCGATGACGCCAGAACAAAAGAAAGCCTACATCAAAGACGGTGGCATACCTGAGCCGACTTATGGTGGCCAGCTTCAAGATTTCGCCCTGCAGGATCAAACGCCAGAAGGCAAAATCGAAATCACTTACACCGATGTCCCAGTGAAATTTAAAGACGGTACGACGGTGACACTAAGAAAACCTCATTTGAACATTACCGAACTGGGTTACGGCGATATGCACCCAGATACCGAGTTCTCAGCACGCGTGGCACCGCCAATGATCGGCCTTGGTTTGTTAGAGAGTATTCCCGACGAAACGCTACTTGCTTGGGCTGATGAACAAGATGCCGACAAAGACGGTATCTCAGGCAAAGTAAATAAGGTGTGGGATATTGAGAAGGACGACTTCTCGATTGGTCGCTTTGGCTGGAAAGCAGGACAACCGACGCTAATGCAGCAAAATGCAGCAGCATTTAATGGTGATGTGGGTCTTACGAGCCATTTATTCCCAAATGAAAACTGTACCTCGAAACAAAGCATTTGTGACGACATGCCAAATGGCGGCAAACCTGAAGTGAGTGAAAATATTCTCGACTTCGTAGAGTTTTACAGCCAACACTTAGCCGTACCTATTCGCCGTAACGTCAATGATCCTAACGTGAAACTTGGTCAGCAAATCTTTGCTGCGTCTGGCTGTGAAAGCTGCCACAAGACCAGTGTTAAAACGGCGAAACGACCAGAGTTACCAGCGCTTTCTGAGCAGCTTATCCACCCATACACCGACATGCTTTTGCATGACATGGGTGAAGGCTTAGCCGATAACCGTCCGGAATATCAAGCAAACGGCCGCGAGTGGCGAACAGCACCGCTATGGGGCATTGGTTATACCGAAGAAGTAAACGGACATACTTACTTCTTACATGATGGTCGAGCTCGTAACCTGATGGAAGCAGTGTTGTGGCACGGCGGCGAAGCTGAAACTGCGAAACAAAATGTTTTAGCTCTGAACAAAAAAGAACGTGATGCTCTCATTGCGTTTCTGAACTCTCTATAAGGACCTAACCATGAAAAAGACACTGTTAGTGAGTGCGATTGCCGCAACGTTAAGTTTGGTTGGTTGCCAATCGACCATCGGTTCGAGCTCTGCCAAGCCTGAGAGTACAAGCCATATTTCTCAAAGCGTGTACGAGGTCGAGTTTCAATCAGCTCAGACGTTTTTAGCGCAAACCACAGAACTTGAACAGCGCTTCGCGGATTACTGCGCATCAGAGTCGAAAGATGATGCACAAGTAAAACAGCAGTGGCATCAAACTATGCTTGCGTGGATGGCATTACAAGGTCAAGAACGTGGCCCTGCTACGGCATTGGAGCAAAGCTGGAATGTTCAGTTTTGGCCAGATAAAAAGAACACGACTGGTCGTAAAATGTCTGTACTGACGAAATCTGATCAAGCTTGGAGTGCAGAAGATATCTCCACCCAAAGTGTCACCGTGCAAGGTTTAGGGGCTCTGGAATGGCTGCTTTACGATAAAGCGTCGACCTTATCTAGCAACAGCAATACCTGTGTGACAGGCGTAGCGATTGCAGAAAACCTCGATAACAAAGCGCAGATCATCGCGGATTCTTGGGCAGAGAACCCTTGGAAATCGCTAGAGATGACGGAATGGGAGTCTGAGTACATTTCACTGCTCTCGAATCAGCTTGAATACAGCATGAAGAAGTTGAGCCGACCGCTAGCGAAGATTGGTAAGCCTCGCCCGTATTTCTCAGAATCGTGGCGTTCAGAGACCTCGCTTTCAAACTTAAAAGCCAACCTTCAAGGGATGGAAGCGTTGTACTTTGCTAACGGGAATGGTCTAGATGCGCTACTTAGAGAGCAAGGCCATGCAGATCTCGCAGACCGTGTCGTTCATCAGTTTGAAATGGCGTTAGAAACTTGGCCAGAGGATAAGAGCTTGTTTGCTGCACTACAAACAAAAGAAGGCTATCGCATGGTGCTCGCTCAATACAACAAGCTAGAGCAATTGAAGTACCTGATTCACGAAGAAGTGGCGATCGAGCTTGGCGTAGTTATAGGATTTAATGCAACCGATGGTGACTGATCAAACCCGCCGAACTTTGCTGAAAGCCGCTCTATTCGGGGCGGCTACACCTATGATGCCATTTGGTTGTTCTTCAACAAGCTCACGTGAGCCTGCGTTGATCGGCTGCTCTATCATTGGCCGAGATAAATATGCAGCGGTGGTGGCGGATGAGCATGGTATGCCGCTATCTTCATTGCCGATTCCTGAGCGTGGTCACGGTGTGGCAACCAACCAACAAGGCCACGCCGTAGTTTTTGGTCGTCGACCAGGTACTTTCTTCATGGTATTTGATTATCGCTCAGGGCAGATGATCAAACTGCAACTAGCAAAGTCAAATCGTCATTTCTATGGGCATGGCGTTTACTCCCACGATGGCACGTTGCTATTTGCCACAGAAGGGGAGAGGGGGACAAGTCGTGGGATCATTGGTGTTTATGATGTGCAGAAGCAATATCAAAAAATCGATGAGTTAACGGGTTTTGGTCTTGGTCCTCATGAAGTGATCATGATGCCTGATGGCGCATTAGCGATTGGCGTCGGTGGCGTACACACCAACGGCCGTGAACCTCTCAATCTTGATAGCATGAGACCGAGTCTGAGTTACCTTTCACAGGAAGGGGAGCTATTGGATCAAGTGTCTTTACCGGATCATAAGTTGAGTATTCGCCATTTAGCTCATGATGGTGCGGAAACCGTGCTTTGTGGTCAGCAATATCGTGGTGAGCCGGACGAGTATCCAGCCTTGATCGCCATGCACACGCGTGGTGGTGAAATGCAAGATCTTCAAGCTGAGCCTGAAGAGTGGGCGCGTTTCAATCACTACGTTGCGAGTATTGCAGCAACCGATGAATGGATCTTAGCCACTTCCCCTCCGGGCAGTTGTTATGGTATGTGGTCTAAATCTACGGGCAAATTGGTAGAGCTAAGTGCGTTACCAGACGCCTCTGGTGTTGTGGTCTATGGCGATGAGTTCCGAGTCAGCTCTGGGGCGGGAAAAGTGGTAGAGCAAAGACCAGAGGAGTCAAAAAGTACCTTCGCAAGCGGAGTGCAATGGGACAACCATTGGTCGAGAATTATCTAGAAAGATCATTGAGTAATTACTTATAGAGAGTTTTGTTGTCGTTTTCGGCATCAGATTCTTAATTTTAAACCTGCAAGCTGTGAGATATTTGCCATACTTTTTATTATGGCAAGTAGCGCAAGGATCATTTCAGTGTTTGCTAGGGTTTTAATCATGACGGCACTTCTGGTGCCGTTTTGCAGCTTTTCCACCGTCGTTTCTCTCGAAGCTTCAGCGCAAGTCGAGCAAGAGGGAGCGGTACAAAAGCTGTCTGTAGAAAAAATGATCCATTATCCAGAGGTGATTGATCAACTGTATCAAAGCACCAATTACCGTTTGAACTGGGAAAATGAAAGTGATATTGAGCAGTTTCTTTTTCAAGTAAACCTGGTTGCACTTGCGGATGTCACCGATGAATTCGAAAATCAACTTCACCGGATAAACCAAGTAAGGTGGCAGGGAGATAATCTCGACTTCGATTTAGTGATGACAGATTCACTCTTGATGTACCTTAGTTATCTTGAGCAACTCCCCGAAGAAGGGATTAATTGGCTATTTACAGACAAAGCCCATGTTACGTTACCCGCTCCTAGCATCGATACTTTATCGGTTCTGAGTAATGAGATTACGGTTGGCAAACTTGGTCAGTTTTTGGCAAGTCTCCGGTCTCCATTACAAACAGATGATGCTTTCTACTCCGCCTATTCTTCGCTATCGGAACATTCTCAGTACCAATATCCTGCCTATCAACAAACTGGGCTAGCACGTGTTGGCGATATATTGGAAAACAGACCCCTATTGATTGAGCGAATGGAGATCGTAGGCGTAGATGTTTCTTACTTGGATTTAGTCACTGAAGAATATGACGAACAATTAGAGCTTGCGATAAAAGAGTTCCAGCGTATTCATGGTTTGAAAGAAGATGGCGTTATCGGCCCGAATACCATTCGATGGATCAACTTTTCTCCTCAAGAGCGATTGCATCTGTTGGCGTTGAATTCTGAGCGTTCAAGAATTTGGTCGAAAGAAAGGGATAATGTTGTCTTTGTTAACGTGCCTGGATACGAAGTCACGTATTGGCATGACGGTCAACCCTTGTTTGAGTCTAAAGTCGTGGTAGGGAGAGCATCAAGAAAAACGCCCATCATGTCCGTAGCACTGGATTCAGTTATTCTCAACCCTACTTGGAACGTGCCTTGGACTATCATGGTTAAAGACATTATTCCTAAAGTAAAACGTAATCCGATGTATTTGATTAACCATAACATTCAAATCATTCGGTCTTGGACTTCGAACGAAATTATTGACCCTACAACCATCAATTGGGCAACGGTGAATCCGAGAACATTTCCTTATCGTATGCGACAGGCGTCGGGCTTACAAAATGCACTGGGATTGTACAAGTTCAATATGCCTAACCCACAAGCTATTTATTTGCATGACACGCCAAGTAAGAACTTGTTTGAACAGGACAGACGCGCATTCAGCTCAGGATGTGTTCGTGTAGAACATGCAGACCAGCTAGCAGAACTTCTGTTCAAAACTCAGGGGTTGGAAGAACGTTTAGCGAAAAAGCGAGAAAGTTCTCGTCGGTCTAACACGTCAGTTCCTTTGGGAGAGCGCATTCAAGTACACATCATTTATCAAACAGCATGGTTGGAAGAGGGAACGCTTTACTACCGTGATGATATCTATAAGTACGATCACCGCAGTTGAAATCTTTAAGGAAAATTTACAAAACGAAGAATTCTCTTTTCGTTCAATAATTAAACAATAATTACTGCGTCTGAAAATCAAGATGGAGTGTTTTATGCGTTTGACGTGACAAATGTGTTTGGTTAATGTCCACGACTTGTCTAGTTGTTGAGCACTGTATTTTGAAATGGTAAGTCGTAACTTTTCCCGCCGAGATTTCCTTAAAATGACCGCTGGTGGTGTGGTGTTGGCGTCTGCCCTGCCATCATTTTCTTGGGCTTCACTCCCTGACGAGCCACGTGCGCTGGCGATGAACAATCTTAATACTGGAGAGATCCTCGAAACATGCTATTTCGATGGAAAACGATACATTAATGATGAACTTCAAAGGCTGAATGAGTTTTGTCGAGACCATCGACGAAATGAGGTTCATCCCATGGATCGACGCTTGTTCGATCAAATAAGCCAAATTCAAAAGTTAATTGGTACAGAAGCAGAGGTGATCGTCATTTCAGGTTACCGTTCTCCTGCCACTAATGCCTCGCTGCGCAACGGGTCTTCTCGTGTAGCGAAAAAGAGCATGCACATGGAAGGAAAGGCCATTGATTTCCGTTTAGACGGTGTGAAGCTTTCAACAGTTCGTGATGCTGCATTAAGCCTAAAAGCCGGTGGCGTGGGTTATTATCCAGGCAGTAACTTTGTTCATATCGATACGGGTGCTGTTCGTTCTTGGTAGTGCCAGTTGAGACAAGGTTTCTAGTCTCAGAACGTCGTCGATTACCCACAGTTCAAAGCTTGAAGTCGCTAGGCCTTAGTGTCATAGTTGCGGCAGTTTTCACGCAAATTTATTCGGTATAGGTTATCTATGGCTCTGAAATACCAAGTTGTTCCAGTAACATCTTTCTCTCAAAACTGTTCTATTGTCTGGTGTGACGAAACCATGAAAGGTATTGTGGTTGACCCAGGCGGCGATGAAAAGCAGCTCGCTATGCTTATCAAAGAGCTGGGTGTTGACGTGGTAAACCTAGTGCTAACACACGGTCACTTGGACCACGTAGGTGGCACGGAGCCGCTGTCTGCACTGCTTGGCGGTACAGAGATTGTTGGCCCTCACAAGGCAGATAACTTCTGGTTGCAAGGTTTGGAAGGTCAGAGCCAAATGTTTGGTTTCCCGCTGACAGAAGCGTTTGAACCGCACCAATGGCTAAATGAGGGTGACACTGTCACTTTTGGTAATCAAGTGCTGAATGTATTCCACACACCTGGTCATACACCTGGTCACGTTGTGCTTTACAGTGAAGAAGCGCGTTTAGCGTTTGTGGGTGACGTTTTGTTTAACGGTAGCATTGGTCGAACTGACTTCCCACAAGGTGATTTCAATACGTTGATTAGCTCTATCAAAGAGAAATTGTGGCCTTTAGGCAATGATGTCACGTTTGTCCCTGGTCACGGCCCTCAATCGACTTTCGGTCATGAGCGTAAAACTAACCCGTTCGTTGCTGACGAGATGCCGCTTTACTAAAAGTGCGTGTACTAAGCATTATTCTGGCTCGGCGGCAGCTAAGTATCGCCGAGTCAGTCCCACAAAATCCTCAGCCTCACGATCTAGATCACTTGCTGATATAAATAGATCATAGCCATAAAAGCCTCTCTGATACTTCATCCGGTTGGCGAGCATCGCTAACAAACCTTTGTACTCAATCCCATCTCTGTTTATATACGGTTTAGGGTCAAGCACCATATCCTCAAACTTATCTTCACACTGATTTTGTTTTGCGCCTAAGTAAAGCAGTGCTCGCTGGCTGAGGAGAATTTCTGTCGCTATACGAGGGCAGATTGAATTTAAGTAGGGTGAGTAGTGTTTTAGACGAATACCGATCCAAGGTAGCGGTTGGTGCCACCCTTCCTGTTGGTAGCTACAAATACCGATTGACTCAATATTTCGCCATCTGACGACCCAACCCCCTTTAAAAAGGTGTTGCTGAAAGTGAGAAGCTGTCAGCGTAAAAGTGACTTGGCTTTTCTTAATCATCAAGATGGCGAAACCAACGATTGCAGACATCAAAATGACCGACAACATGGCTTGCTTCCATCCCGGAGAAATGGCAACCAAAAACCAAGTGATGAGTGCAACGAGTAACAAAAGTATTCTGTTGATAGGGGAGTCGGGTTTGAAATGTGAATTTGTTAGGTGCAGCGTTTCCATGCTTATAACCTCATCGAATACTTGTTCAAAAATGAGTGGGCAGCTTTATGTGCATTGACTTGCATTTAAAATAAAACAAACCTCTGTTTTTATACCCAGTATTCAATAAATCCGTTCATAAAATATCTGATTAAATAGTAGACGTTCTATGCTTTGAGCGCATTTTTCATCGCGTTTCGCCGCTAAAACCTACAAATTGCTTGTGAATTTTGGTATAAAACGCGCTTCAAATTTTCATCCCTGCTGAGATGCAGTGAACTGGAGAAATATTCAATGAGACTTGCTCATAAGCGTAAAGTGCAGATGAAACTGCAAAAACGCATTAAAGCGACAGTAGCAAACTTAGCTGCAGCACCTAAAGCAGTGAAGCCTGTTGCGGAAAAAGCAGTAGCACCTTCTGTTGCTGAAAAAGCTGTTGCGGAGAAAGTAGTAGCTGATAAAAAAGTAGCTGCAGTGAAAACAGTTGATGTTGCCCTTACTCCTAAGCAACAACAAGTATTAGACATCGTTATGGCGAATGCTGAAGGTATTAACCCTAAAGGCATCGGTCTAGCTGCAGGTCAAGAAGATACTAAAGCGGCATCATGGGCTACTGGCGCACTAAAGAAGCTTCTTGAAGAAAACCTAGTTCAAAAAGAGCAGTTAGCAGGTAACAAAGTTATCTACAAAGCAGTTTAATTACCGCTACCGTTCTAGATTGAATACCTCGGCCGATGCCGAGGTATTTTTTTATCTTGGTATTGGAAATAATGCATTAAGTACTCACTTTAACACTGCCAATAAGTGGTTTGTCACATTTTCTTAAATACTATGTAAATTTTTTGGCAGAAAAATACGTACGTATTGTCTTTTATTTTTATTCATAGATAAAAATATAATTTATTGATTTTGCTATTAACAGTCTTTTTTCATGACGGTTGTCCTACGTACTTGTACGTAATACCTTAGGCTAATGCCTTATTGATGAATCACTCGCTTCCGTGTTCATGCCCATTTCGCATTAGAAAACATTGTTACATCTTTTATACCGAATACAGCCAATCCTAATGAAATGGATGACAACAATAACCTTGGTGATAAAGGACGTGAACGATGAGTCTAATCCAAAAATCTTTAAAACGAGTGCTCAAAACAACCGCTGTCGCTGCCGCGATGGCACTCGCGGCGACTTCTGTAAACGCTGCTGAAAAAGTCTATCGTTTAAAGCTTGCTGAAACTTGGGGGCCTAATTTCCCAATTTTTGGTGATACCACAAAAAACATGGCCAAAATGGCGGAAGAGATGTCCAACGGACGTTTGCAAATCCGCATTGATTCCGCAAACAAGCATAAAGCGCCTTTTGGGGTGTTTGATATGGTTAAGTCGGGTCAGTATGACATGGGTCACTCAGCGTCTTATTACTGGAAGGGTAAGGTTCCAAACACACTTTACTTCACTTCTATGCCCTTCGGTATGTTGCCAACTGAGCAGTATGCATGGTTTTACTACGGCGGTGGTATGGAGCTGATGGAAAAAGTGTACTCTCCACATAACTTGATGTCTTTCCCTGGCGGTAATACCGATACTCAGATGGGCGGGTGGTTCCAAAAAGAGATCAAGTCCGTCGAGGACTTACAGGGTTTGAAAATGCGGATCCCAGGGTTTGCTGGTGAGATTTTGGCTGAATTAGGTGCCAAGCCAACGAATATCGCCCCTGGTGAGCTATATACCTCTCTAGAGCGTCGCACAATTGATGCCCTGGAATGGGTTGGTCCATCGCTGGATCTACGTATGGGCTTCCACAAAATCGCGCCTTACTACTACACAGGTTGGCATGAGCCAGCGACTGAGCTTCAGTTCCTCGTTAACAAGCGCACCTGGAACCGTCTACCTGATGATCTAAAAGCGATTTTGCAAGTAGCCATGAAAACGGCCGCTTACGATATGTACACGCAATCGAAACACGAAAGCGGCAAAAACTGGGCATCTATTAAGTCTGAATACCCAAATGTTGAAGTAAAAGATTTCCCACCTGAAGTCGTAGCTGCGTTGCGAGAAGCAAACGATCGTTTGTTGAAAGAACATGCAGAAAAAGATGCTTTGGCGAAAGAGATTCAAGAGTCGCAAGCGAACTATATGAATCAAGTTCGACCATGGTCAGATATTTCGCACCGAGCGTACTTAAACAGTCAAGCTCAACAATAACGTTATGAAGCAGGCGACGCTGAGAGGTTTAGCCTGCTATCGAAGCCCAAGAAAACTTCATAATGAATGCTCCGCACCATAGCGGAGCGCATCTAAACGTTCCACGGAGTTCGGAATGAGAAGTCTTATTTATATTGAGCGATTATTTAACCGCTTTAGCGATTTTCTCGGATGGTTATCCAGCATCCTGTTTATTTTGTTGTTAGCAAACGTTGTGTACGACGTTGTCATGCGTTACGTGTTTAATGATGTGTCTATCGCATTCCAAGAAATGGAATGGCATCTATTCTCTGCCGTGTTCTTGCTTGGTGTGCCTTACGCAATTAAGTCCGGTGGCCATGTTCGCGTCGACATTTTTTATGAACGCTTATCTTACAAAGCACAATCCATCATCGACATCATAGGCACACTATTTTTCTTATTCCCTTTTTGCCTACTGGTAGCTTGGTTTGGTATTGATTTCGCCAAGGAAAGTTACGCGTTAGGCGAGACGTCTGGTGACCCAGGTGGCTTACCATATCGTTGGATTATCAAAGCGATGATTCCGCTGTCATTTTTCTTTATGGCGGTGAGTGGTATTGGATTGTTACTTCATTCAATCAACAAAATTGTCAACCCTCATCTCATCTATGCCGGTAATAACGGTAAGTCGTAAAAGGAAGTCATTATGATCGGTATAGTGATGTTTTTTGTTGCGCTCTTTGCGCTTCTATTGGGATTTCCCGTTGCCTTTACTTTTGGTGGTATCGCGCTGATTTTTGGTGTTTGGGCTGAAGGCATCGAGATGTTTGCTTTTATGCCATATCGAATTCAGTCCATTATGGAAAATACGGTGCTAATGGCCGTACCGCTGTTCGTTTTTATGGGGCTAGTGCTACAGAAAACGAAGCTTGCTGAACAGCTACTAGAATCAATGGGGCGTTTGTTCGGTGGCGTTCGCGGTGGTATCGCTATTTCTACCGTGTTAGTTGGCGCATTGCTTGCAGCTTCAACGGGTGTGGTAGGCGCATCAGTTGTTGCGATGGGCTTAATATCTCTTCCTGTGATGCTCAAGTACAATTACGACAAAGGTTTAGCGTGTGGGACTATTTGTGCGTCTGGCACGTTGGGCCAAATTATCCCACCTTCTATCGTGTTGATCTTGTTGGGTGATGTACTTGGCGTACCGGTAGGGGACCTATTTCAAGCTGCGATCTGGCCCGGTATTACACTTGTTGGCGCCTATGTGATCTACATTCTCATCTACGCGAAGTTGAACCCTCAAGCCGCACAGGCGATAGAGCGTGATGAGTCGATCAGTCGTAAACAAGAAGTGCTCACCGCACTGAAAGCTGTATTGCCACCTTTAGCATTGATCATCGTGGTATTGGGCTCCATCTTTGCAGGGATTGCAACACCAACAGAGTCAGCGGCACTGGGCGGTGCAGGTGCGATAATTTTATCGCTATTGTATAAACAGTTTAGTTGGTCGATGATTTATGATGCATCAAAAGAGACAGTTAAGGTAACCGCAATGGTCTTTGCGATCTTACTTGGTGCGACCGCCTTCTCAATGGCATTTACCTACACCGGTGGTGATTATTTAGTTGAAGAGTGGATGTTAGAACTGCCGGGTGAAAAGTGGGGATTCCTTATTATTACCATGGTGGTGATTCTGATTTTAGGTTTCTTTATCGACTTCGTTGAAATCTGTTTTATCATCGTGCCAATTATTGCGCCAGTCGCTGAATTGATGGGCATTAATATGACGTGGTTTGCGATTCTTATTGCGATGAACTTGCAGACGTCGTTCCTCACACCGCCATTTGGCTTTAGTTTGTTCTATCTAAAAGGTGTCGCTCCAGCAGGGGTTACTACGCGTGATATCTACAAAGGTGTGATGCCGTTCATCGCGATTCAGATTGTTGTGTTGGCGTCTTTGCTGTTTTTCCCAGGTTTTTACGGTATGAGTTAATCACTCGATAATAAAGAGATTTTGTGAACTGAGAGTTTTTACCTTTTGAGACAAGTTGTTAAGCTGTTAATTATGTCTATGCAGACACAATCGATTCGTTTGTACTGCTAAGATAGTAAGCTGTAAAGGCAGCGTTTCATGGAGGGAAGGGATGCCTCTCAAAGCAAAGTTAATTCTGCTGACACTGATACCCGTGGTATTGGTGTCAGCGAGTATCAGCTGGATCTCTATCTATCAAACCAAGACCCTTGGCAAAAGGGAGGTAGAGATCTTTCATCAAAACCTGATCCAATCAAAAGAAGCGGCGCTGAAAGATACGGTCGACGTCGCTTTTGACTCCATTTCTTACATCTACAACGATCCGACTTTAGAAGAGAGTGTTGCCAAAACGCGTGTGAAAGCGATTTTAAATCGTTTGAGTTATGGGTCGGACGGCTATTTTTTTGCTTATGATAAATATGGTACCAACCTTGTACACCCAGTTCTTCCGGAGCTTGTCGGGGAAAACTTACTCTATCTTGAAGACGAAAATGGCGATCGCTTAATCGAAGCTCTATTGTATCAAGCGCAATCCGGTGGTGGATTTCATCAGTACCTGTGGCAAAAGCCATCTACGGGTGAAGTTGTCCCTAAGCTTAGTTACGCTGCATGGCTCGATAAGTGGGAATGGATGATAGGGACTGGGCTGTATATTGAGGATGTAAGCCGAGAAGTCGCCAATATGCGCGCGGCGGTGAACAAAAATATCGAAACGACATTTTTCTCAGTCGTCGTGATCTTAGCGGTGACCGTTGCTGTAATCATTGTTCTCACTCTGGCGATCAATCTGCATGAGCATCGCCTCGCTGATAAGAACCTGAAAGAATTGGCACATAAAACCGTGATGTTCCAAGAAGATGAGAAAAAGCATTTAGCGCGAGAACTGCACGATGGAATCAATCAGTTGTTAGTCTCCAGTAAATGTCATTTAGACTTAATGAGTCATAGACTGGAAGACGAAAAACTCAAATCCCACTTAGATAAATCACAACGATCGCTCGTCACCGCGATAAATGAGGTGCGGCATATTTCTCATCAGCTCCGTCCAAGCGCCCTCGATGATATCGGTTTAGAAGCAGCACTGACGACCTTGCTACAGGATTTTCATTCCCATTCCGGGATTGATATCGAGAGCAATTTCGATACTCAGCAGCACAAACTGACTTCGGAAGTCGCAACGACGCTATATCGCGTCGCTCAGGAGTCTTTGAATAACATTGAAAAACATGCGCGAGCGAAAAAAGTAACGGTTACTTTGCAAAAAATGGGCAATATGCTGCAATTACTCATACGTGATGATGGCGTTGGATTTGTGGTTAACCAAGCAGTGCACCAACAAGGGATTGGGTTAAGGAACATGCAAGAGCGTGTAGAGTTCATCGGTGGTGAATTTGAGCTAATGAGTGAGCTTGGCTTGGGAACAGAGATTACTGTGCTGCTTAATTTGGATGAAATAGTTTATGGATAAACCGATTAGTGTAGTGATTGTCGATGATCATCAAGTGGTATTGGATGGCTTCATGGCTCGTTTGGAGTTAGAGCCTGACATCGAAGTGGTGGGTACAGCAAGTAATGGTTTGGAAGCGATAGAGGTCGCAAAGCACTTGCAACCGGACGTCATATTGATGGATATCAGCATGCCTATAATGAACGGTATTGAAGCGACTGGTGTAATTAAAGAAGCGCGCCCAGAGAGCAAAATACTTATGTTGACCATGCACGATAATCGCGAGTACATCATGAAGGTCATGCAAGCTGGTGCCGTAGGATATATGCTCAAGGAAATCTCGGCCGAGAAAATGGTGCAAGCAATAAAAACGGTGAACCAAGGTTCGACGTATTTCTGTGAATCCGTCACACAAACACTCTTTACCCAAGAAGTGGTGCCTGCCACGCAAAAAACGAATCCTCTCAGCCGCAGGGAAGAAGCGGTACTTAAATTAGTTGCTCAAGGAAACAGCAGCAAGAAAATCGCCACTTTACTCAATATTAGTTATCGAACGGTAGAGACGCATCGCCATAACATTAAGCACAAGTTGGACTTACATTCGACGGCGGAGTTAGCAAAATATGCGTTTGAAACTGGGTTGACTGAGTAGGAGAGTAGTGCCCGCAAAAAGCGAGCACGTGGGAGCGAAACTAATCGGCTTTGGTAATGCTACCAAGCTCTAGCATTGGAGCAACATCGATGTCCTCTGCATTCATCATCGTCGAGATGCGTTGAACGGAAGATAGTAGAAGGGATTGCTCCCATTCTTCCAATTTTTGGAATCGATTAATGAAGTGCTCTTGCAGCGGCGTTGGTGCTTGTTTTAAGGCTTCTTGGCCCTTGCTCGTAAGTACAGCATGCACTTTACGCTTGTCTTGAACACTGCGCTGACGCTCAACAAACTGGCCTCGTTCTAGTCTATCTAGAATGGTCGTTGCGGTCGCTTGGCTCATGTTAGTGTGGCTAGACAACTGTTTAATCGTCACGTTATCTAAGTCATTGATAGCGCGCATCAAAATCAACTGTGGAGCAGTCAATCCAGACTCTTTGCTCAGCTTTTTAGAATGTAAATCAATAGCGCGGATGATCTGACGAATCGAGACCAATACTTCTTCGTACTTTTCCAATTTATTCATCCAGTCTGTAGGGAACATTTATCGAGGCGACACTAACTTAAATGCGCCCTTATTTAAAGGGGGGAAATCAAAAATTACCTCTACAATTTTACGCCGTGTCCTCAATACCATTTTGTCGCGCCTTTTCGACAAAATAAGAAGAGCTAAAATTATTATAGCAATAAATGTTTGTGGTCTAATTATTGTAGTAGTGATTTGTTCTATCAAAGGCTGTAACCACACAGTGAAAAGTAAGTTATTGGATTTTTTAATAGCAAAAAGATAGACAAAAACGTGTCAAATGATAGGATCTTGCGCCTTCACGGAATGCAAAACGTATCGTGTTCGAAAGATTTTTTTTGTTTGGTACGTAAAAACACTACAAAAATAGAGAGGAACGATGACAAAGGGTATAGATAAGTACAGTATCGATAGTACCGACTATACGGTAGGTCAGGACAACGTTCAAAAATGGGGTTTTGATGTTCATAACCCAGTTTTTGGTATTAGTGCAGGTTTAATTGCGCTGTTTCTTGTCGCTGCATTAGTTCTAGATGCACATACCGCAAAGACGGCACTTGATGGGCTGAAGTGGAAAATTATTGGTTCATTCGATTGGTTGTTCATTATTGCAGGTAACATTTTCGTTATTTTCTGTTTGGCGCTTATCGTCTCACCAATGGGTAAGATCCGACTAGGTGGTAAAGACGCTGTTGCCGATTACTCGTTTATGTCATGGCTTGCAATGCTATTTGCAGCTGGTATGGGTATCGGTTTAATGTTCTGGAGTGTTGCAGAACCTGTCGCTTACTTCACCGGTTGGTATGAAACGCCACTTGGTGTTGAGGCAAATACACCAGAAGCCGCGAGATTGGCACTGGGTGCAACGATGTTCCACTGGGGCCTTCACCCATGGGCAATTTACGGTGTTGTAGCACTTTCTTTAGCATTCTTTGCCTACAACAAAGGTTTACCGCTATCTATGCGTTCGATCTTCTACCCACTTCTGGGTGATCGTGCATGGGGTTGGGCTGGCCACATTGTGGACATTCTGGCTGTGCTTGCGACTTTATTTGGTCTTGCTACATCCCTAGGTCTAGGTGCGCAGCAAGCAGCAAGTGGTATTCATCACGTATTTGGTGTTGAGCCAGGCCTAGGTCTGCAAATCGTCGTTATTACCGTGGTGACTTTACTTGCTGTTGTTTCAGTCGTACGCGGCATCGATGGTGGTGTTAAAGTCATTAGTAACATCAACATGGTTGTGGCGTTCTTGCTACTTCTCCTTGTTGGTCTTATCGGTTGGGCGGCGAGCCTAGGTTCGATCCCAACCACACTTATGGCATATGTAGAGAATATCATCCCACTAAGTAACCCGTTTGGTCGTACGGACGAAGCTTGGTTCCAAGGCTGGACAGTGTTCTACTGGGCTTGGTGGATTTCATGGTCGCCATTCGTAGGCATGTTCATCGCGCGTGTTTCTCGTGGTCGTACCGTTCGCGAGTTCATCACAGCAGTTCTACTGGTTCCAACTGCGGTTACCGTTGTTTGGATGTCTGTATTTGGTGGTCTGGCGATCGAGCAAGTTGTTGATAAAGTAGGTGAGCTGGGCACAAATGGCTTGACTGACGTATCACTTGCTATGTTCCAAATGTTTGATGTTCTTCCATTTGGTAGCATGCTTTCTATCATCGCTGTTGTGCTGGTACTTGTGTTCTTCATTACGTCTTCTGACTCTGGTTCACTTGTTATCGACAGTATCACGGCAGGTGGTAAAGTCGATGCACCTGTACTTCAACGTGTCTTCTGGGCATTCATGGAAGGTGCAATTGCGGTTGCTCTGCTATGGATTGGTGGCTCCGAGGCGGTTCAAGCTCTTCAGGCCGGTGCCATTTCTACAGCATTGCCATTTACCTTCATTCTGCTTGCAATGTGTGTGAGCTTATTGATGGGTATGCGAACTGAGCGTCAGTAATTCGGCATTTTATAAAACCGTCTGACTAACAATTAATCAAAAGGCCAGCAATTTGCTGGCTTTTTTTGTGCGGTTTTTATGACGATCGAGACAAAAAAATGACACATGAAAGTTCATATTTTACAAAGAGTTAATGTGCTATTTTGTTTTTTAAAAATTAGTGAATAGTCGTAAAAAAGTGTGTAATATTCATGCACCTTAACTGTTCTCCCAACTCAAAAAACTATAAATATGAAATTATCATTAAAACAAAAGCTTATAGGCGCAAGCCTTTCTGCTGTTGTTGTGATGGCAACAGCACTTACTTGGTTGTCGGCTGGTCAATTATTTGATCAGACTCGTTCAGGTGTCTATTCACGTGCGCAAAGTCTTAGTACTACTGCGTCAGAGGGAATTTCTGATTGGGTCAATATCCGTAAAGATATTGCCACTGCGTTCAACGACTACTCGACCGAGCAAGACGTTGTTCCTTTCCTACAACAAGCTCGCAAGGCTGGTGGCTTCGATGACATCTTCCTTGGTACACCAAACGGTGATATGTACCGCTCTCATCCCGAGCGTAACCGTGCTGATTATGACCCTCGCACACGTCCTTGGTACAAGGATGCTGATGCCGCGGGTAAGCAAATCATCACAGCCGCATATCAAGACGCAATCACGAATGCACTACTTGTGACCATTGCTGAGCCAGTAATGAAAAATGGTCAGTTTGTTGGTGTTGTTGGTGCGGACGTACTGATCGATCAGCTTATCAGCGATGTGATTAACTTAGATGCAGGTGAAAACGCGCATGCGATGCTAATCGACATGAATGAAGGCACCTTCTTAGCGCATCCAGATAAAAGCTTGACGCTTAAGCCTATCACCAGTGTTCTAAAAGATTTTTCAGAAGAGGCAATTGAGCGCGCCGCCGATGAAGGTCGTATCGAAGATACGGTAATCAAAGGAAAAGAGAAGCTTTACTACTTCAATAAAGTTCCTGGTACGCATTGGATGTTTGCGATTGAAATGGATCGCGCAACAGAAGAAGCAGGTCATGCGGTATTGCTACGAGATCTATTGTTTACTGCTGTGGCGATCACGATTGTGGTTATTCTTGCAGTTTCTTGGCTAGTTGGTTTCTTGTTCCGTGACTTGAACCGCGTATCAAATGCACTGGAAGAAATTGCATCTGGCGAAGGTGACTTAACGCAACGCCTAGAACCACGCAGTGATGATGAAGTAGGTAAACTGGCGGAAAACTTCAACCGTTTTGTTGGCAACATGCACACAATGGTTACTAAGCTTAGCCACGTATCTTCTGCGCTTTCAGAGCAAGCTCGCACGACAGCACAGCAAGCTGAGGAGCGTAGTCAGCGTATCTCTTACCAGCAAGATGAAATCAACATGGTGGCGACGGCTGTGAACGAAATGGCAGCAGCGACACAAGAAATTGCAGGTAATGCTGATAGCACGGCAAGTAATTCAGAAGAAGCGGTTCAAGCTTGTTCACATGGTTCAAGCCAAGTAACTCAAACGCAAGGCTCTATTCAGAACTTAGCGCAAGAAGTTCAAGTTGCTACTGATGTGATTCAAGAGCTAGAAGCACACGGAAATAGCATCAATACGATTCTATCAACGATTCAAGGCATTGCAGAGCAAACGAACCTACTTGCACTGAACGCGGCGATCGAAGCGGCACGTGCAGGTGAGCAAGGCCGTGGTTTTGCTGTGGTTGCAGATGAAGTCCGCGTATTGAGCCAACGTACTCATGCTTCAACGCAAGAGATTCAAGAAACTATCGAGATGCTACAAGGCACAACAGCCAAGGCGGTCGGTATTATGGGTGACAGTCGTCGTCTAGCTGATACCAGTGTTGATGATGCCAATGCGGCTGCAGCGAGCTTGACGCAAATCCACACTGCTGTTGAGCGTATCAGTGATATGGCAACGCAGATTGCTTCAGCAGCAGAAGAGCAAGCATCGGTAACCACTGAGATCACTCGTAACACTGAAGGTATTCGTGATGTGTCTAACGAGCTGTCAGTCGAAGCTCATCAAGCAGCAGAACAAGCTGCTCACCTGTCTGAGCTATCACACGAACTTGAACAAGAGATTCAACGCTTTAAGCTGTAATCTTGTCTCAACCTAAGTAAAAAAGGAGCCATCTGGCTCCTTTTTTGATCGCTATTAAGCGTGAAGTATATTACAGCCAGAACTCACTGATGGGTTGCTCTTCACTGTAATGATGGGCGATTTGCGCTTGCAGCAGCTCTGCGGTAGCAATTGCGTCGGTTAATGCATGGTGAGGCGTATAGTCTGGCAGCCCATAACGGCGTCGAGATTGCGCTAGCCTAACCGATTCTGGTTTTTTCCCTTTTAGACGCTCCCAGAGAGAGCCTGAACGTTTCTGTTGAATCGTTTCTTCAAGGTGCAGCGTATCTAAAACAGGAAACTCAATACCTTCCCCTAAACGGCTTTTGAGCGCTTTATCCAGAAACTCTCTCTCGATACGACGGTAATGAACAACAATGATTTTCCCGCTTAAGCATGGTAGCAGCTCGCTTAAGATATCGCCTAAGTCAGGCGCATCGATCAATTCGCTGTGAGTAATACCGTGTATAATGACTGAGTCTTCATCGAGTGCACGCTGTGGACGTACCTTCCAATGACGCGAGTTACGTAGGAAAATTCGCTTCAGGTTAAACGGCACCAAACCAATAGTAATGATGTCATGTTTTTCAGGATTCAAACCCGTCGTTTCGAAATCTAACGCCACGAACTCCACCTCAGATAAAGGTGTTTCTGGAGCAGGCGGCTTGTTGCTATAGAACGCAATTAAATTCTCATCCTTCGCCATCTCCAGCTTTTGTTCAAACTTCGTTGGCCACTGAATGGTTGGCTTCTGAAAGAGCTTTTTAATCATGCTAAACCTCACTTAAAGCTCTTGTTCGCTTGGTAGCGGAACTTAAGGAAATTTTGACCATTGCTTAGGATCTGGAATGCATCCTTTAGGTTGCGACGTTCAAACTCAGAGAGGTTTTCCGGTTCGATATTGTTATCAGGCTCAATGCCTAGTTCCACATCCGTCGCTTGGTGACGAATACGTACCATGGAAATAAATTCTAACGCGTCTTTTAAGTCTTGTGCTCGACCTTTTGGCAAAATGCCAGCATCAATAATGTCGTCAAGACGCTCAAACGAGTTCTGTGCACGTGAACCAACCGCCAGAGAGTGAACACGAATTAAGTCGACCAGAGGAGCAGTACCGCGACGTTTGAGGTTGATGGAGTTGTTGTGTCTGCCATCTTTTTCCATCACGAAGTCTTTAAAGAAGCCCAGAGGTGGTGTTCTGTTTAGTGCGTTACGAGCCAAACACGCTAAGAAGCGGTTGTTCTTTCGAGCGCGACGAACAATAAAGCTAGTTAACTGTTCTGCCCATTTTAAGCGGCCATAGACTCCATCCAAGTCGAAAAAGATGGAGGCGTTGAGTAGTGCTTTCGGGTTCGGGTTATCAATCCAGTCAGCAAAACACTCTTCCCACTCTGAGCGAGTCATGCGCCATAGTGGGTTGGTTGCCATAATATCACCTGTGCAATATTTGTAGCCACAGGCATCTAACCCATCGCTGACGTATTTTGCTAGGGCTTCGAAGTATTTACCATGTTTCTCTTCTTGATAAGTTTCATCTAGAATGATGGCGTTATCTTGGTCAGTCACCAACAGTTGCTCATCTCGCCCCATTGAGCCAAGTGCAAGGAAACAATAAGGAATTGGCGGTGGACCAAGCTCTTCTTCTGCCATTTCTAGCAGACGCTGTTTGAAGCTTCGGCCAATGACCGACATCGCGCTACCCACCATGTGAGAGTTGGCATCTTCATTGACCAAACGCACGAAGCTGCTTTTCACTTCTTCGGCAACAACGGCTAAATCTTCGATAGTCTGTTGTTGGAAAATACTACTCACCAACAACAACGAATTCTGAGATTCATAACGAACAATGTCGGTTGTTTCGATAATACCGATTGGCAATTGGTTTTTTACCACTGGTAGGTGATGTACGTTGTAACGCAGCATCGTTAACATTGCTTCATAGATGTAAGCGTTGTGGTCAAGAGACATGACCTCCGTGGTCATCACACTGGACACATCGTCCTGTGGGGACAAACCTTCAGCTAACACACGGGTACACAAGTCACGGTCAGTAATGATACCAAGTACTGGGGACTGTGGATCGTCTTCGTCACGAACGAAATCTGGGTCGACGATAAGTAAAGCCGATACGTTGTCATTCGCCATTTGCTGCGCGGCTTGCTGGATTGTCTGACCACGATCAATCGTATGAGCATCGCCAGTCAGCAAGGTTTTCACTTTCGACGTCGTCAGGTCATTGGCGTCTTTGTTTTCTGAAATGGCTTGGCGTAAACGAGCGCTATTTTCAACTTCAACAAAATCCGCAAAGGAATCAAAGTTATCGTAAATTTCTTGGAAAATGTCACCAGGAATACAGTAGAGCAGGGTATCCTCAATGGCTTTTACCGGAAAGCGGACTTTGTTATTGGTGAGCATGCCCATCTGGCCAAATAGGTCACCTTCGTCAAGGCGGTTATACAGCTCACCTTTGCGTCGATAAACTTCAACAACACCGCTTCGCACCACGTATAAATCTTGGATATAGTCTCCAAAATGGATGATGGGGGTATCTTCTCGGTAGTACGAGATTTCGACACTCTCTGTCACCTTGTTTAGTGTTTCTTCAGGGAGTTCATTGAACGGGGGATACTTGGCGAGAAAGTTGTAAATCTCGAGAAGTTCTGCATCCATCGAAGGCGCCTTTTAGTTCGCAAATAATAAAGTAATCTTAACTTAGTTTTAAAACAGAGTCTTATCTGAACCGCGATTTTCGTGCTCAGTCATAAGATTCTGACATATCGCACGATAAGGGAGCTTCATTTTTACTACTATATGATCACCTCAATTGAAAAAGACGTCGTTGATATGTTTTCTTCGTGATGACTGATGAGATCTTTGGCTGTTTCAGATCGTTATCACGTCTTTAGATTACGCTATTCTTTTTGAGCCAAGTAGCTCAGGCGATGGAATACAGTGTTTAGATAATTCTCATGAAAGGAAGTCGAATGGTGAGAAATTTATTGCTTGTTTCTTTAGCTGCTTTGCCGGCGATATCAAGCGCAGCGGTCATGGACCAAGCAGAAAAATTTGGGTACGAACACATTCATTTGGATGTTGGTGCCGGAACGACAAACGAAGAATGGTTAGATAACTCTAATGCGACCACAGTTGGACTCGGTGGTAACTATTTGTTTACTGAGAACTGGTTGTTTAATGTTGATTACTCAGCGCAGTTTTTCCATCCGGATGATTTTACTCTTCGCATTGACCGCCTTTTGTTTGGTGGTGGTTACCGTTATGGAGTTACAGAGCAATTCGATATCTACGGGATATATGGAATAGGCGCAATCAAAGCGAAAGCGACGGACGACAAAACGGATAATACGTTGTCTTCCGATAGCGAATTGATTCAAGCTGTAGCTGTTGGGGTGAATTACTTGCTCAGTGAAAAGCTTATTGCGACAGCTGAAGTGGAGTTGAACCGTAGTGATATCGTTGATGAGAACAATTTTAAGATCGGTTTTAACTACCAATGGCATAAAGTCATCGGCACTGGTCTTTTTTATCAGTTTAGAGATACTGATTACAGCGGTGAAAGCTCAGATTACGTCAATGAAGTAGGGCTGAGTTTGAAGTTTGTCTACTAGATCGGACGGGTTCGTTTTTGGCGTTAAGTTAAAACAAAAAAGGTCAGCTTATGCTGACCTTTCCTTTTAATAAAGTATGCGACAGTCGATTATAAAACCGCTGCAATGCCTTTACACAGAGGGCCCATATTTGACTTCGTCATACCAGCAACACTGATTCGGCCAGAACCGACAATGTAAATACCGAACTCTTCTTTAAGGCGGTTAACTTGCTCTTTAGAAAGACCAGAGAAAGAGAACATACCATTTTGACGTTCGATGAAACTAAAGTCTGCGTCCACACCCTCTGCTTTTAGTGTCGCTACAAATAGTTCACGCATTTCTTGAATACGGTCACGCATTTCTGCTACTTCAGCTTCCCATTCCGCACGCATTTCGGCGTTGCCAAGAATGTGAGTCACGACAGCGCTGCCGTGTGCAGGTGGGTTAGAGTAGATAGAGCGAATAATGGCTTTAACTTGAGAAAATGCGGTTGTTGCGACTTCTTCTGACTCAGCTACTAACGTGAAGGCACCTACGCGTTCATTGTATAGGCCAAAGTTTTTCGAGAAAGAGCTCGCGACTAGGATTTCTTTGTTGTATTTAGCAAAAGTACGAAGACCTGCAGCATCTTCTTCCACACCTGTAGCAAAGCCTTGGTAGGCGAAGTCGAACAGAGGAAGCAATTTCTTCTCTGCGACAAGTTTCGCCAATGTTTCCCATTCTTCAGCTGTAGGATCGATCCCTGTAGGGTTGTGACAGCAGCCGTGTAGAAGCACGATGTCGCCTTCAGATGCAGATTGCAGATCATTTAGCATCGCATCGAAGTCTTTGTCTTTTGTTTCAGCATTGTAGTAGCTGTATTGTGCCGTTTCGATACCAGCAGCAGTAAATACGCCGTTGTGGTTAGCCCATGTTGGGTTGCTGATCCAGATCTTTACATCGCCTAGTTGACGTTTAATAAACTCGCCGGCAACACGTAGTGCACCAGTACCACCCGGAGCTTGAGCTGTTTTAGCGCGTTTTTCGTTTACAATTTCTGCATCAGAGCCGAAAAGCAGTTTTTGCACTGCAATGCCGTACTCTGCTGTGCCTTCGATGGTTAGGTAAGATTTGGTTTTTTCAGTTTCAACAAGTGCTGCTTCAGCTTTCTTTACTGTCGCAAGAACGGGAGTTTCGCCTTGCTCGTTTTTGTAAATACCTACGCCAAGGTTAATTTTGTCTGCGCGAGCATCTTTTTTAAACTCTTCAGTAAGGCCAAGAATAGGGTCAGCCGGAGCGGCAACTACTTTTTCAAACATAATCTTCATCCATGTTAATCGAAGGGGTGTGCTAACATTTATACCTTTCAGCAATATTGGTTACAACCGTTACTGAAAAGAAAACCTAAAAAAGTTGCGATTTGAAACAGAATTCTAACATAACTAAAGTTTTTGCCATGAAAACGTTTGGTAGGCACAGAGTTTGAAGGGCATTTATGCCATGGTTGGAGAAGTTTTGCACACATCCCAATCGTTTCAATTCAGTGCTTTGCGTTAACGCGTTTATAGTTGTCTTGTGAGGATTTGTTGAGACAAAAACGCCCCACCAAAGGTGGAGCGTTTACTGTTAGAAGTATGGATATCGGTTGGGGTTATTTCTTCAGATTGATTTCCGACTCAACCGCATTGGTTTCGATGTCAGGGTTAGAAGAAAGTTTTTCAGTCGCCCAGTCGTTCATATGCTTTAAGATCGCTTTTAACGCGTGCTTTTCGGTTGGTACTTCTGTCTTTTCAACTTCAAGTTTTTGCTTCGGATGCGTACCCGTCGCATCTTCTGCAACGTGTAACCAATCTGGATGCCAGTAATAAGGTTGGCCGGAAGGAGAGCTCCAAGAATGTACGCCGTTGGATTCACCTTTGTATTTAATATCTTCTTCGTTGTATTTCGCCATTATTGTTTTCTCTCATAATCCATGAGTTGAGGTGTGCATCACCATTACTATTTAAATGTAACAGATGTAATGAAAATTAATGTGATAACAATCGACTTATTTTGCCCTTTGAACGCTATAGAAGATGCGTACTTCTCATTCAGAAGAATTTACTATTTGGCAGGTTTTAGCTTTATTTGTGTTTAAAGCATACAACGATGGATTCGCCTACCTAATGCTATTCATGAACGGTGATAGAGCCTAAACTACTCGTCATTCAAGTGTTTGAGAATCGCCGCTTTTGCATGCTCTTCTGTCGCTGTTTCTCCATCAGGGACTTCAAGGTCAGCCTTTTTGTGTTCACCCAAAGCATCTTCAGCGATATGCAGCCAATCAGGATGCCAATAATAAGGGGTGGTACTGCCAGGATGGTCCCAACTATGTACACCTTTATGTTTTCCGCGATACGAGAGATCGTCCATTGTAAAAACTTTCATCGCTTCCTCCTGATTTAAAGACCGTAGCTCGAAGTGAGTTTAACGGCACTCAGTCCAACGTAAAACCTTGGCTTTTAGGTATTGCAAAGATGTGAGGCAATATGTGTGTAACAGTCAAAGTATGGGATATAAACGCTCACTTCGTGGCTGAAATATCTATTGATAAGCTTGATAAATTACGTTGCTAAATTGAATACTCCCATATCAGAATGCTGGCACGAAGTATGCTATGGTGCGGCTGTAAGTGAAATGAGGGAAACATGAACCGATACCGTCAACTGGCTGAGCTGTTCAAAACGCAGATTCAGCAAAATACATGGAGAGCAGGGGAAAAGCTGCCATCAGTGCGTGTAACAAGCCGAAACCATTCTGTCAGCGCAGGTACGGTGTTACAAGCTTATCAGCTGCTCGAAGCACAAGGTTGGGTCGCAGCGAAACCTCAGTCTGGATACTTTGTTACTGCGGAGTTGGATCGCTTCGAACCGAGTTCTCCAGCCACTTCCGTTTATCGCTCTAGCATCAACGATGAACTTTACGACTACCTCAAAAATCAGGCCTCACCGAATGCGGTGAAGTTTGGCTCCGCGTTTCCAGACCCAGCATTGTTCCCATTAGAAGCGCTAAACCGCAACCTAGCCAGCTCAGGCAGGAAGATGGGGGCAGAGGCGTTATTGGATAACTTGCCGCCGGGCTGTGAGTCTCTACGCCGTTTGATTGCTCAACGGTACATCCAACAAGGTATGGTGTTTACCCATGATGATATTGTCGTTACTTCTGGCGCATTAGAAGCATTGAATTTGAGCCTTCAGGCCGTGACCCAGCCTGGAGATACTGTTGTAGTTGAATCACCGACGTTTTATGGCGCACTTCAAGCGATTGAACGTTTAGGTCTAAAGGCGATAGAAATAACGGTGGATCCGTTAACTGGACATTCAGTGGATCAAATTGAAGCGACTTTTGCCGGCAATGATGTTCGCGCATGTTGGTTAATGACTAACTTTCACAATCCAACAGGAACCTTATTAAGTGACGGGCAGAAGCAACGTATCGTCGAACTGGCTGACAAATACGATGTGTACTTGATCGAAGATGATGTGTATTCAGAGCTTTATTTTTCTGAAAAAAAGCCAAGCTCACTTAAAGCTTTTGATACACAAGAGCGCGTGTTGCATTGTGGATCATTTTCAAAAAGCCTTTGCCCTGGCTATAGGCTGGGCTGGGTGGTAAACAAACGCTTCAATGAGCAACTTCAAAAGCTGCAACTTATCTCGACGTTGTCAGGCAGTGCACCAATCCAGCAGGGTATCGCGCATTACTTGCAAAACGATAGTTATGATAGCCATCTTAGAAAACTGCGAAAGAATCTTGAGCAGCGGCAATTGGCGTTTATTGAACTGGTTGATAAGTACTTTCCCCAATCGATTCGTTACACGCAACCGGAAGGCGGCTATTTTCTTTGGATAGAACTGCCGAAAACAAAGTGCGGAAAAGCGATTTATCAGAAGTTATTGGAAGCGAACATCACTGCAGCATTTGGTCAGTTGTTTTCTATCGCTCCAAATTATGAGAACTACCTGAGGCTTAATACATCGTTACTTGTAAATGATGAATTAGAACAAGCCGTGAAGACGGTCGGAGAATTACTTCATTAGCCAACTGTTTACCTGTTTTTTGCTCAAACTGTATCAGTGGACGATACCGAAGCTGTGTTTCAATCATGGGCAGACAACCATTTAGGTTAGGAGCCGTAATGAAAAAGCAGTTGGTAAAGCATGAACTTAGGTTGATGGGTGTTGCTATTTTTAGCGCATTTTTGTTGGTGTTTGCACACTTGATATTGGCGAAATCTTTCTCTCATATGGTTTGGACGGAATACACTGCTGCCGTTATCCCATTTGTGATGTTTGGCTTGTGTGTGGTTGGAGTAAAATACGCAGCGCGAGCAGATGAGGATGACGACGAAAATAACAACTAGAGTGCATACATCGGTTGCTAGAAAATCATTCGTACAAAATAAAAGACCTCCACATGGGAGGTCTTTTTAATTCAATATCACTAAAAAGTGATTAGAAGTTCGCAGAGCGAGGAGTACGTGGGAATGGGATCACGTCACGAACGTTGCCCATACCAGTTACGTAAGATACTAGGCGCTCGAAGCCTAGACCGAAGCCTGCGTGTGGCACTGTACCGTATTTACGTAGGTCGCGGTACCAGCTCATATGTTCAGGATCGATACCCACTTCACGCATACGTGCATCTAGAATGTCTAGGCGCTCTTCACGCTGAGAACCACCGATGATTTCGCCGATGCCCGGTGCTAGAACGTCCATCGCTGCAACTGTTTTACCGTCATCGTTAGCACGCATGTAGAATGCTTTAATGTCTTTCGGGTAGTTCTTAACGATTACAGGTGCTTTGAAGTGTTCTTCAGCAAGGAAACGCTCGTGCTCAGAAGACATATCGATGCCCCATTCAACTGGGAATTCGAACTCACGACCTGAATCAAGAAGGATCTGGATTGCGTCAGTGTAGTCAACTTGCGCGAAGTCAGAAGAAACGAACTGCTCTAGACGAGTGATTGCTTCTTTGTCGATGCGTTGAGCGAAGAACTCAAGGTCATCGCGACACTCTGCAAGCACTGCTTTAAACACGTACTTGAGCATGTCTTCAGCCAGTTTCGCTACATCATCCAGTTCTGCGAACGCAACTTCAGGCTCAACCATCCAGAACTCTGCTAGGTGGCGGCTTGTGTTTGAGTTTTCAGCTCGGAAAGTAGGGCCGAAAGTGTAAACTTTGCTTAGCGCACAAGCGTAAGCTTCTGCGTTTAGCTGACCAGATACGGTTAGGAACGTCTCTTTACCGAAGAAGTCTTCGTTGTAGTCCACTTTACCAGCGTCAGTGCGAGGAAGGTTTTCCATGTCTAGCGTAGATACGCGGAACATTTCACCAGCGCCTTCAGCATCTGAAGCCGTGATCAACGGCGCAGATACCCAGAAGTAACCTTGCTCGTGGTAGAAGCGGTGGATTGCTTGAGATAGGCAGTTACGTACACGTGCTACTGCACCGATTACGTTTGTGCGCGGACGTAGGTGCGCTACTTCACGTAGGTACTCGATAGAGTGACGAGTTTTTGCCATTGGGTAAGTGTCAGCATCTTCAACCCAGCCTACAACTTTAACGTCTGTTGCTGCTAGTTCGAAGTCTTGACCTTTCGCAGGAGAGGCAACAATCTTACCAGTTACTTCAACAGAGCAGCCAGTAGTTAGCTTTAGTACTTCGTTGTCGTAATTATTAAGATTATTAGGGACCACGGCCTGAATCGGGTCGAAACAAGAGCCGTCATAAATGGCAAGGAAAGAGATTCCAGCTTTGGAATCACGACGTGAACGGATCCAGCCACGAACAGTTACTTCACTGTCTACTGCTAGCTGACCTTTCAAAACGTCTGATACAGGCGCGTAAGTCATGTTTTCAATATTCTCCATTGAGGTAAAAATTCAACTCAACACTTAAAAGTGCCTGTCTCACAACAAAATTGTTTAAAAAACAAGCTAAGCGCTGAGTTGGGTAGCATTTTACAGATTCAACGAGACATATTACCTGTCAATTCGCTCGCATCAACCTTTATATTCGTTTTGATGGGGAGAATCTCTCTATTTATTCATTCTTTTGTGCTCTGAAAGTGTGAATTGGTTTAGTAATTGCTCTAAACGTTCGGATAGATGCTCTAAATCAACACTAATATCACGCGTGTGCGATGCTGATTGCGATGTGTCGTTAGCATGCAGTGTGATCACATCTATTTTAGACTGAATATGCTGACTTACATCAGATGTGGTTTGCGTCTGGTTTTGGATATCTTCTGCATGTCTGAGCACTTGGCGCATTTCGTCAACAACGTTATGCATTGTGGCTGATAGTGCCTCGACATCGACAGAGCGTTGATGAGCAAACTGGCAGACGGTATCAACAGAAGTTAATGACTCTTCACTTCCTTGCTGGAATTGAGAAATGATATGTTCAATATTACCAGTGGCTTCAGCCGTCCTAGAAGCCAGGTTACGCACTTCTTCCGCGACGACCGCAAAACCGCGTCCTTGCTCTCCGGCACGGGCGGCTTCGATAGCAGCATTCAACGCGAGCAGATTGGTTTGTTCTGCAATACCCTTAATAACCACAAGAATGGACGACACTTCTTCGGTTCTTTGATTTAGAGAGCTGATTTTTTCCCGTACGGTATCAATGTTACTTACTAGTTGTTTGATGTCTTCACTGACGTTGTGTGCTTGGCTTGCACTATGAGTGGCGACATCAACGGTGTGATTGACCAAAACAGTAGCGTTGTTAGTCGAGTCCTCAACCGCAGTTTGTTGCTGCAACATATCGGTGATATTACTTTGTACTTCGTTGGTCTCTAGCTGTTGGTTATTGGCCGCTTTATCTGTGGACTGCGCGACAGCAGTTAGTTTACTCGCGGAGTCGGCAAGTGAGTGAGAGGTGTCTTGCACACGTTCTAAGCTTTCGGAGACCGTATCCATGAATGAATTGATTGCAGTAGAAAGTTGGCCCACTTCATCCTGTTGGTGATGCATAAGTCGTTGAGATAGATCTTTGCTATGGCTCACATTCGACATGAATTTCGACGTTCTTTGAATTGGTCGTACAATGATTTTCTGAATCAAACTCATCGTTATGATGAAGCCCACAAATGCGATTACGGCCATTATTCCCATCGCAAACATTGCCTGTTTACTGATCATTGAATTGACATGATTCATGTTGTATTCCAAGCGAATCGCGCCCAACACTTCTCCTGCTGGTGCAACGTGGCAAGAAACGCAGTTGGTGCCACGGTAATTTTCGCTCGATTTCATTGGTAGCGCGACTACTAACCCTTTGCCCCAATCGGCTGAGATTGGTTCAATCACCAGTTCACCATTCAACGCTCGTTGATCAATATCATCGACAGGCTGCTGGTTTTGTTGCCCAGGTCCGTAAAGTTTGGTCACAGTATCAGCTCGCAACACGCGAACTGCTTCAATGCCTTCTTGGGCCAGGGCTTTTTGACGTAAGGTTTCTTTTTGCGACATGGTGCCCGTAAGCATCATCATATTTAGGCTATCGAAATAATTGCTAGCCTTATCATGGAGTTGTTCACTAAGAACATCATTGATTAAGGTTTTTTGTTGATGGTATTGGTAAGCCGTAGAGGCAGCTAGAACGCAGCTGAAGACAGCAATTAACGCCAGTAAGAGCTTAAAAGTGATAGTTGAGCGCATAAATTTATAAGTGTAATTGGAACGAACTGCACAATACTAATGTGCACAAATGCGCACTGCGAACAACGAAATGAATGATTGTGACCCCACACATGTTGGGGATATGTAATTGTGATGTGAGTGCTGTGTAATCAAATGTTTGGCGCGTGACAGAAATACGGCGCTTTGGTATGAGTGATAGCAAAGAGGCCAGGAACAAGCGGAAGTTTTTGCTACGCTTGTATGGGGTAACGCTTGTCTCTTGGCAGCGAATTCCTTAGTATTGCCTGTCTTTTTAAAGCCTGAGAATCAAGATGAAAACAGAATTATACAAAGAGTTTATGTTCGAAGCAGCACACCATTTGCCACACGTACCAGAAGGTCACAAGTGTGGTCGTTTGCACGGACACTCTTTCCTTGTTCGTCTTTATGTAGAAGGTGAAGTTGATCCACATACAGGTTGGGTAGTGGATTTTGCAGAGATCAAAGCTGCATTTAAACCGATTTACAATCGCTTAGACCATTACTACCTAAACGACATTGAAGGGTTAGAGAACCCGACTAGCGAAGTGTTAGCAAAATGGATTTGGCAGCAGCTTAAGCCAAGCTTACCACTGCTAAGTAAAGTAGAAATCAAAGAAACGTGCACAGCTGGTTGTATTTACAAAGGCGAATAAGTCACTTTCTATTGAGCATTAAACAAAGGCAAGCGAGAAGCTTGCCTTTGTTGTATCTGAATGGCCCAATTTTGATTATGCTTCACCAGCTAGCTTAATGGGTGTCGTAGAATCCATTCTTTTTCATTATCACCCAATGTTGTTTCCTCTGTATTAATGAATCCGCACGCATCAAAAAAACTGATAGCGTATTGCTGACTTTGTGGGACAGTGGCGCAAAGAGAGGTGCTTTTAGGGTTAATGGTATACGCATAAAGGAACAGTTTACGCAATGCCTCACTCCCAACCCCTTGACGTTGGAAACGTTGATCAATCATCAAGTATTTAAGCTCCAGTTCGTATCGTTTAGCAAACGGCGCATGTTGGGAGAAACCTTTATCGATAACAAGGTAGCCTACTAATAGATCATCAGAATAAATCGTAAAGAACGCCTCTGACTTACTACGTTTTTGATAAGCCATTTCAAACGGTGTAAAAAATCCTTTTTGCTCTTCTTGCACATCCAATTGCATCAAACTTGAAAAATCTTTCAGTTTGGTGGGTTTAATCGCAATCATCGCTCAATCACAAATTGGCGGCATACCTTTATGCCACCACGAGTTTTTATAGAGTATTAGATCTATTTTAAGTAACTAACCGAGTGAAGAAAAGCTAGCAATGAAGAGGGTAATAATAACCTTGGTGAATATAGGCGCCCAATGTTGTGAGTAAGTGAGCACTGTCTGCCGTTTCTACGCCTTCAACAATGACCGTGCAGCGATACGTATTGCCCATAGCAATTAACTGACGCAAGGTTTCTATCTTTTTATCATCAGATTTTAGGCCAATAACAAATTCTCGGTCGATTTTGAGGTAGTCCGGATTCAGCTTGCTGATAAGCGCCACATTATTATTGCCGGTGCCAAAGTCATCAATACTGATTTTACAATCCAGTGCTTTTAGTTTCGCGACATTGCCATAAATCTCAGAGGTATAATACATCGATGCATTTTCTGTGATTTCGATTGTCAGCAAACGGCAATCCCGATTAGATAGCTCTCTATATAGGATTGAAAAGTTACGCCCTCGCAGCAAAGAAGGACAAACGTTAATGCTGATAGGGATGGGCAACGCTTTTTGTTTGGTGTAGATGGAATCAATCACCAGTAAGGTATGAGTTAGCAGCAATCCATTGCGGATCAGTGTTTCAATAAACCGTTGCGTATTTTTTACCTTAAACCGGGAGAGGGCTTCGTAGTGCACAATCTTTTGTGCCGACGTGTTATAAATCGGTTCCAGTTTTATTTTGAATTGTCGAATTGCGCACAAGTAAGCCATAAAGGCTTGTAGGGAGCGGTGACGCAGTATAATGAGAAAAAGTAAGCTCAGTAGAATGATACTTTGAAACGGTCCAGAGATGTAATACACCTCTTTATAGCCACTATTCTTTACGTGATAATTGAAGAAGCGTTCATTGGTGTTACCAATCTCTAACGATGTTCCGGTATTCGTTGATAGCTTCATACCGGAAAGAAAAAAACGTGAAATATGATTTTCAACATTGTCGGATAAGTTAATGTTTTTAACACGAACCAAAACAGTTGCGTTATTTAAGTCAAATGATTGGGTCGTGTAATTGCTATTGTTACTCCACTCTTCAAACGCTTTTTTGCTGACAGGGACAACGGTTTCTGGAGTGACTAAGCATCGAATATTGAAACGATCTAGCATCATGCTCGATTCCACCAACTTCACATTATCAAATAGTGACTTCAGTTCGCTTTCATTAGCAAAGCAACTCCTGCGGGAAAGGTTCTCTGCAATTTCGAAGGCGTTATCCAGATAATTATGTTTAACGATGCTGTTTATCGCGTAGTAACAGATAGCAAAGAAAATGATCGCAGTGATCAACACAACCCACATTGCTTCTGAATAGATCTTTTTATTACGCAGGCAAATACGAAGCGCTTTGCGAAGACTATTGGTTGTGTATTGATTGATCTTCTGTTGATGTTCGATGCCATTCTGATGGTTGTTTTGCATAGTAAAAGGGATGAAGTATCCGGTCCGGTGAATGTTTTCGATAATGTTTTTGTTAGTGGTTAAATGTTCTTCCGTGAGCTTGCGAAATTTCTTTCTTAGAGCGGCCACCGCGTTTTTAAAGCCATTTTCAGGCAGTGTCATTTTGTATTGTTGAGTGATTTTGCTTTCTATTAACCGCTGACTAATCGGCGTATTTAAACTGCCGTATGTGGCGATAGTTGACAGAATGGCGTACTCATTTGGGTTGACAGGAATGGAGTGGTGGAGTGACTGATTGAGCTCTAGAGATATTTCGTTTTCGGACAAGCAAACGCAGATTTGGTTTCCAATTTCAAACCTAATCATGTGTTGATGTGCTCCAAGTTTAATTTTTGGCTACGTTATCAATAAAGCTAGGGAAGAGATGTGATTTTTTACTGAGATATCCATAATATTTGGATATATTCAACGTTTTAGGTTTTTTTTACTTGTCCTGATAACGCATTCTCCTGGGTTTTTGGGGTATAAAAAAACCCGAGCATAAACTCGGGTTTTGATTGGTATTCAGAAAGGCGTGTTAGCAAATCACTTTGATTGCTAGACCACCTTGAGATGTTTCGCGGTATTTCGCGTTCATGTCTTTACCTGTTTCTAGCATGGTTTCGATAACCTTATCTAGAGAAACAGTTGGAGCTGAAGAGCGACGTAGTGCCATACGAGTAGAGTTGATTGCTTTTACTGCCGCAATACCGTTACGCTCGATACATGGAACCTGAACCTGACCTGCAACTGGGTCACACGTTAGACCTAAGTTGTGCTCCATTGCGATTTCTGCTGCCATACATACTTGCTCTGGGCTACCACCCATAAGCTCAGCAAGGCCTGCTGCTGCCATAGAACATGCCACGCCAACTTCACCCTGACAGCCAACCTCTGCGCCAGAGATAGACGCGTTACGCTTGTAAAGACCTCCGATTGCGCCAGAAGCTGCAAAGTAACGGATGTAATCTTTTTCAGTCACAGTTTGGATGAACTTATCGTAGTAAGCCAGTACCGCAGGGATGATGCCACACGCACCGTTAGTTGGTGCCGTTACTACGCGGCCACCAGCTGCGTTCTCTTCGTTTACTGCGAAAGCAAACATGTTTACCCAATCAACAACAGACATTGGGTCGTTTGTTGTCTTTTCTGAAGTAAGTAGCTGCTGGCGAAGTGCTGCTGCACGGCGAGGCACACGCAGTGGACCAGGCAAAATACCTTCTTCATTCATACCGCGATCCATACACTCGCGCATTGTGCGCCAGATGTTCGCGAAATAAGTACGAGTTTCTTCATCTGAATGAAGCGCATGCTCATTCTTCATGGTTAGTGCGCTGATGGACAATCCACTTTCGTGGCATTGGTTAACCAGTTCCTCTGCCGTTGTAAACGGGTAAGGTACTTTTACTGGGTTCTCAGCTTCTTTACCGAAATTTTCTTCATCAACGATGAAACCACCGCCGATAGAGTAGTAAGTTTTTGAGTACGCTTTTTCGTCATCAATCCAAGCGTGGATCTGCATGCCGTTTTCGTGTAGCTCTAGGTTTGTTTTGTGGAAGTTCATTCCACCTTCACGTGGGAACGATACTGTGTGACAGTGCATGCCAACAGGAAGGCGTTCAGTTTCTTCTACACGAGCGATAAAGCCCGGGATAGAATCGATATCAACTTTCTCAGGAGTGTTGCCTGCAAGACCCATGATGATAGCAATATCTGTGTGGTGACCTTTCCCTGTCAGTGATAGTGATCCATAAACGTCAACGGTGATTTTAGTGATGTCGCGCAGTTTTCCCATTGCACGAAGATCATCAATAAACTCTTTACCCGCTTTCATTGGGCCTACAGTGTGTGAGCTTGAAGGTCCAACACCGATTTTATAGATATCAAAAACACTAATCATATCGATTACCTCAGAAGAAAGCCTCCCAAGGGGAGTTGGGAGGCTTAATTTTATCGTTATATTTTTGGATTAATCATACTGCACTGGGCAGAGGTGATTAAAGAGCGCCGTAGATTACAGAACTAATTGCAGCAAGACCACAGATTGCTGTGAAAATTTGCACAGGTGCTGAAGTTTTGTACTTAGCCATCGCAGGAACTTTTTGCATTGCGAAGATTGGCATCAAGAATAGGATTGCCGCAATCATCGGTGCACCCATTGTTTCAATCATACCTAGGATGCTTGGGTTAACGATAGCAACGATCCAAGTTGTGATTACAATGAAGATTAGAGACATCTTCTCGATCTTGCTTACTGGTGATTTTGAACGAGATTTCACTAGACCAACTAGACCTTCGTGCGCACCTAAGAAGTGGCCAAAGTAGCTAGAGGTGATCGCTGCGAAAGCAACCAATGGACCCATGTAAGAGATCAGTGGAGATTCATGCACGTTTGCTAGGTAAGAAAGAACAGAGATGTTTTGCTCTTGCGCTGTTGCTAGTTGCTCTGGAGACAGAGAAAGTACAACAGAGAAAACGAAGAACATAACAAAGCCCATCAGCATCATTGCTGCGCCACCAGTGATAGCGTCAGTTTTCTTAACTGCGTCATCACCATATACACGACGTTGCTCTTTAGAGAACTGAGAAATGATTGGGCTGTGGTTGAAAGAGAACACAATAACAGGGATTGCTAGCCATACGATAGCTGGCATTGCACCCCAGTCAGGCGACACTTCCATCATTGAAGTGTTCCAACCAGGAATTAGGTATACAGACAATGCTAGTAGGATGAACACGAGAGGGTAAACCATTGCTGAAGTTGCTTTCAGCATAAGCTCTTTACCGAATACTACACCTGCTGTCATTGCAGCAATAAGCGCACCAGAAAGTAGCCAGCGAGGAATAGATTCCATGCCCATTTGGTTAACTAGGAAAGAGTCAACTGTGTTTGTGATACCAACACCGTAGATAAGTACGATTGGGTAGATAGCGAAGAAGTAAGCGAACGTAATAAGGTTTGCGCCAGTCTTACCAAAGTGCTCTTCTACTGTGTCGGTGATGTCCGCTTCAGGGTTTTTCGCAGAAAGAACGAAACGAGCTAAAGATTTGTGTGCGAACCAAGTCATTGGTGCTGCGATTAGGGCTAGGATTACTAATGGCCAAAAGCCACCTGCACCTGCTTTAATAGGAAGGAACAGTACACCTGCACCTACTGCCGTACCAAAAAGGGACAGACACCAGGTAAAGTCTTTGTAAGAAAACTTACTAGACGATTGTGCGGTAGAAACCGCAGAAGTAGTTGTATTCATTTTTTAGTTACTCATTTTGGGAACAGGAAATAAGTCGGGAGTAATTTTGCAAGATTTTACACTAGGAAAATTAGATCTAAATCATTTATTGCTTACGCTTATTGAATGATATGTCAAAAACCTGCTTTTTATCACGAAAATGATGTGCTACTCGTGATTTCTGCTAATGAGTAAAATTAGAAAAACTTATCAATAGGGCTGTTTGTATAAATTTATTTCACCGCAAGCGTTTGCGGTGAAAATGGAAAATTAATCTAATGTGAATGAATGTTTATGAAGCAACGTTTTATTAATATTGATGCGCATAATGATCGCGCCTATAAAAGCACCGATATCAACAACTGTTTAATGTGAAATAATATGTTTTTGCATTGATTCGATAATTTGTGCCGTCATGCCCCAGATGAAATGCTGTCTATATGGGATAGCAAATACACGATGACTGCTTCTTTTTAGGTCAAATTTGGTGCTATACAATTTTTTGGGGTTCAGAATATGGTTGGCAGGAACCTCAAAAACTGACTCTACTTCATTTGGGTCAATATGCGTTTTATATTCCGGAGAAACAAAAGCCAAAAAAGGTGTCACATTAAATTGACTAATCGTTGGTAGTGTAGGCAGTTGGCCAAACACATGAATATGCTCATCTTCTATCCCAACTTCTTCTTTGGTTTCTCTTAAAGCGGTATTCACGAGCTGAATATCTTCCTGCTCATATTTGCCACCGGGAAAGCTGATTTGTCCCGGATGATGGCGTAAGTGGGCTGCGCGCTTAGTCAGAATGACTTGTAACCCGTCATCGCGTTCCACAAAACCGATTAAGACTGCCGCATCTCTCAGGGACTTTTCTTTCATCCATTTCAGTCGTGCAAGGGACTCTTTGTGGTAGCCCGTTGGAAGCCGAAATTGAAAGTTCTGTAGTAAATGAGTTTTGTCGATAACCAAACTGAGTCCTTATTTATCGTGCCTAACCATTATCTATTATACTCAAAGACGGCAAAGCGTATGGCGTTATCGTTACTGGTTACCAAATAAAGCATTCGCATTAAAACACTCGCCAGCACTTTCCCTCTTTGTGTTGTGTGTCTCACTCTGCTTGAACATATTAATTTGAAACTTATAAGGTTATACACCATTCTTTATTTTAGGACGTCACTATAGGGCAAGTATTGGCCAATGAAAGGGATTATTTTCACCGAGTTCATGGAGTTAGTGGAAGAGAAATTCGGTCTTGATGTGTTAGACCAAGTTCTCGATCTTTCTAACGATGAAGGTGTTTACACTGCTGTTGGTAGTTACGATCACAAAGACTTGGTTAAGTTGATCGTGAATCTCAGTAAAGTATCTGGTGTTCCCCCCGAGCAACTGCAAGAGGTGTTTGGAGAGTGCGTCTTTTTGAATTTACTTCGCTCTATTCCTAGTCACGCCAGTTTGCAACAGTGTGAAACGACGTTTCAATTTGTTCGCCATGTTGAAGATTTTATTCATGTCGAAGTTAAGAAGCTCTATCCTGATGCTAACCCTCCGCAATTTGATTTCATTAGTGAAAACCAATCCCAATTGGTATTTGACTACCACAGCGCAAGATGTATGTCTCACGTATGCTTAGGATTGATAAAAGGTTGTGCTGCACATTTTGGTGAGGTAGTTCATATCAAACATCAAAACCAGTCAGAAGATGGCAGCAAAGTACGTTTTTGGTTAGAGGCTCAATAAGAACGATATGACGGGAAGTTCCTCATTAGAAAGGAAACTCAAACGAGAAGTTGCATCAAGAAAAGCAGCTGAGCAGCTGTTGGAACAGAAAAGCTTAGAGTTATATGAATCCAACCAGCAACTCAGTGTTGCATTGAAAAAGCTGGAGCTGAAATCTAAAAAGGATCTTCGTAAGTTTGAGTTTGAAGAGCAAATTGATGCCACGTTGATTAAGTTCGGTCGTACTTTTTTATCGAGCACGTTCGATGAAGCAATGATAGCGAGCTTTATTGAGCAGCTCACTTCTAACTCGATCATTTCTGCGGCTTACTTGTTTCTTGACGCTACAAAGCTGAGCTCATTACGTCGTCATCACTTTGGTCACTTACAGCTTCGTCATAACAACGAGATTTTCACCACTCCTAATTGGCAGGGAGAGAATTTGCATTTGCCAGTTATCATTGATGGGGAAACGGTTGGGGAGTTGATTTTCTCTGTGTTGCAAGATCAAATCGATCAGTCTTTTATTTCCAAACAGATGGAGCTCGTGTCTGACTTAGTTCATGGTGTTATTGGTCGACACTTAAGTTTAGAGCGAGAGGTCGAGCTGAGAAAGCGGGCTGAGGAATCAGAAAAAGCGACGAAGGAGTTTGTCGCCATGATTAACCATGAGCTGCGAACTCCTCTCAATGGCGTATTGGGTAGTGCGGAGTTATTGAGTCGAACCCAATTAGAAGAAGAGCAGCGTCAATACTTGAGCAATCTGACTCAATCAGGGGACTTATTGAGAGTTATCATTAATGATCTTCTTGATTTCAGTAAGATGAATGCCGGTATGATGGAAATCATACATAAAGTCTTTGCCTGGGAGGAACTTGAAAAAGCCATCATGGGTGTATTTGCAGCTAAGGCTGCGGAAAAACGTATCCATTTCTCTATCGACAAAAAGCTGGGGATCCCGGAATTTTTAGTCGGTGACTTAGAGCGCATTACACAAATTTTGGTTAACTTGGTGGGAAACGCGATTAAGTTTACTCACTTGGGTGGCGTCGTGTTACGGGTGGAATGGCTTAACGGCACGGCTTATTTTGAGGTTGAAGACACTGGTATTGGCATCCCAATAAAAGCACAGCCGTCACTATTTGATCCATTTGTCCAAGTTGATCGCTCGGCGAAACGCAGCTTTGAAGGCTCAGGTTTAGGTCTCGCGATTTGTAAAAACCTTGTGGATTTGATGCAAGGTCAAATTAGCTTTGAAAGTGAAGAGCGCAAAGGGACAACTTTTAAAGTTGCTATTCCTCTTGAGGAAGGGCAAGCACAAGGCACAGCAGAGGGGGAATTGGTCACCATAGAGCGAAGCGATTTAGCAGGACGCTCAATATTAGTGGTTGATGACATCAGAATGAATCAAGTCATTGTTACTCAAATGCTGAAAAAACTCGACATTACACCTGATTTAAAAGCCAACGGCAAAGAAGCATTAGAAGCGGTGAAAAGTAAAGACTACGAACTGATATTCATGGACTGCCGAATGCCAGAAATGGATGGCTATGAGGCGACGATGTATCTGAGAGAGCGTGGCTTTACTCATCCTATTATTGCATTAACCGCTGGCACTACCATCGAAGAGCGTCAAAAGTGTATTGATTCAGGCATGGACGACATCCTCACTAAGCCGTACACCGCAACCGATATCGAACAGATTATGTGTAAGTGGCTTGAGCAGTAGACGCTGCCTCTTAAAAAGTATGTTTGTTGGCCAACGGCTAAAAGCTAAAGTACATGCAAATAAAACACACAAAAAAACGCACCACACTGGATAATGCCGATCATTTAACGATGTTTTTTGGGTCATTCTAGCGAGCCTTGGCTAGACTAAGAATCTAGTAGCAGCACGCCGAGCGGATAATGAAACAAATTTGACCACAAAGTGCTTGAATAGAAGAACCTGTATCACGCTCCTTCGTCGCTGTGCAGGGTGATGAGATACAGAAATATGCCACTCGCTGTTAAACGAGCGGCATTATCCGTTCTGGAGGCATTTTAGATTGTTTTCGTCAATAGCATTAAAGCGACGTTGTCCGCGGTTGAAATCTACGATTGCAGCGCTGGTAAAATCTTTGAAAGCTTGTCCAACGTTTCTTGATACTCAGAGGCGCAATCGCTATCTGCCACGACGCCGCCGCCAGCCCAAGCGTAAAGTTTGTTTTGTTCCGCTACAAGAGTTCGGATAGTAATGCTGGTGTCCATACGACCATGGCGTGAAATGTAGCCAATACTGCCGCAATACGCGCTGCGTCGATGCGGCTCCAGTTCTTCAATGATCTGCATTGCGCGAACTTTAGGTGCGCCCGTAATTGAACCGCCTGGAAAACACGCTCGCAGCAAATCCGCAGGAGCGTATTGTTCATCCAAATTTGCACGAATGGTGCTCACCAAATGATGCACGGCAGGGAAGCTTTCAATATCGAACAGCTTTGGAACGTGAACGCTACCCGGTGATGCAACTCGACCAATATCATTACGCAGCAAATCGACAATCATCAGGTTTTCTGCCTGATCTTTTTCCCCTGTCTGCAAGTCATGGGCATTAGCGTTATCTTTCGTTGGATCTTCGCTGCGTGGGCGAGTACCTTTGATTGGTTTTGTTTCAATGACGCGATCTTTGAGCTCTAAAAAGCGCTCTGGAGAGATACTCAAAATCGAAGACTCAGGCATACGGATAAACGCTGAGAATGGCGCTTGGTTGGCGGACTCCAATTTCAGATACGCTTGCCACTCACTGCCTTGATACGGTGCGTTAAAGCGCTGCGCCAAATTGATCTGATAACAGTCACCGCTCAACAAGTATTCTTGCACCTGGTCAAAGCGAGTGGCGTAGCTCTCTTTCGTCATGTTTGACTGCCAAGCTCCAGACAAAGCGAAGTCAACGGTTTGTTCTGCTTTTTGCTCGTTTAACCATTGCCAAGCTTGCTCGATGTTCTGACCGACTAAGCATGCTTTTTTTAGCTGGTGGTCAACAACAACGGCCCATTCATACAGACCTACCGCCATATCCGGCGTGTTGAGGTCCTTTTCTGCCACTTCTGGCATCGTTTCTACGCGGCGACCTAAATCGTAACTGAAGTAACCGAGCGCACCGCCGACAAAAGGCAAATCCAATTCTTTATTTAACTCTACGTGAGGAAGCCACTGTTCTTGCAACTGATGAAGCAGCGCAAATGGGTCATCTTGAGTTGAATAGGCATTCGATGGTGTTTCAACTTGTGTGTTGTCGGCAGTGGTTTCTAACGTTGCAATTGGGTTGGAGACCAACACATCGAAGCGGCTATCGATATGCGTTTCTGATGCAGAACGCAGCAACATCGCCCAAGGCTGGTGTTGAATGCGAGAAAAAAGGTGAAGAGCAAACTCTGGTGCGTATTCCAACGCTTTAAAATCAATGAATTGATTGTCCATGTTGTTCATTTGTGTAATTTGTGACAAAGAGATCGTTCACTGCATGGCATGTCATGGGCAGCAAGAGTATCATATTCCTCTGTATAGCCAAACTCCCTCTATTCATAGGGTTTTGAGATGGTTTACAAGTAGGCAACTTCAGCATTTCGTGTGTCGATATCAGCCGTTCGACAATTGTTTATAAAAAACGAAGCTCAAAAGAGCAATAAGCTCAACAAACACGATTGAAGCTAAGCCAATAATGGAAGCATAACTATAACGAGGCATGTAATGACGGTAATACGCAAGCAGGATGTGATCAGCAGTGTCGCTGATGCGCTACAGTATATTTCTTACTACCACCCGCTAGACTTTGTTCAAGCTCTTGAAAAAGCCTATCACCGCGAAGAGAGCCAAGCCGCTAAAGACGCGATTGCTCAGATCTTAATTAACTCCCGAATGTCCGCAGAAGGTCACCGTCCAATTTGTCAGGATACTGGTATTGTGACGTGTTTCGTCAACATCGGTATGGGCGTGCAATGGGATTCGACCGACATGACGGTTCAGCAGATGGTAGATGAAGGTGTTCGACAAGCGTACACGAACCCTGATAACCCGTTGCGTGCGTCAGTACTTATGGACCCTGCTGGTAAACGTATTAATACCAAAGACAACACGCCTGCCGTCGTACATATCAACATGGTTCCGGGCGATAAAGTTGAAATTCAGATCGCTGCGAAGGGCGGCGGTAGCGAAAACAAAACTAAGATGGTGATGCTAAACCCATCTGACGATATTGCTGAGTGGGTAGAAAAAACGCTACCAACAATGGGGGCTGGCTGGTGTCCTCCTGGCATGCTTGGCATTGGTATCGGCGGTACGGCTGAAAAAGCAGCGGTATTGGCAAAAGAATCTCTAATGGAACACATCGATATTCAAGAGCTTATTGACCGTGGCCCACAAAACGCAGAAGAAGAGCTTCGTTTGGATATCTTCAATCGCGTGAACAAACTTGGTATCGGTGCGCAAGGTCTTGGCGGTTTGACGACTGTTGTCGACGTTAAAATCAAAACTGCGCCAACGCACGCGGCTTCTAAGCCTGTTTGTTTGATCCCGAACTGTGCGGCGACTCGTCACGTACACTTCACGCTTGATGGTAGCGGCCCAGCAGAGCTAACACCACCTAAACTAGAAGATTGGCCAGATATCACTTGGGAAGCGGGCGAAAATACGCGTCGCGTAAACTTAGACACAATTACTAAAGAAGAAGTACAAGAGTGGAAGACAGGCGAAACGGTTCTTCTATCAGGTAAAATTCTGACTGGTCGTGATGCTGCGCATAAACGTATTCAAGGCATGCTAGATAACGGTGAAGGTCTACCTGAAGGCGTAGATCTAAACGGTAAGTTCATTTACTACGTAGGCCCTGTCGATGCAGTTGGTGATGAAGTCGTTGGTCCTGCTGGCCCAACAACATCTACGCGTATGGATAAATTCACCGACATGATGCTAGAAAAGACCGGCATCATGGGCATGATCGGTAAAGCTGAGCGTGGCCCTGCAACGGTTGAATCTATCAAGAATCACAAAGCGGTTTACCTAATGGCTGTAGGTGGCGCTGCATACTTGGTGGCGAAAGCGATCAAGAAAGCTCGCGTTGTCGCATTTGAAGATTTAGGTATGGAAGCGATTTACGAATTTGAAGTTGAAGATATGCCAGTAACAGTGGCTGTCGACTCAAATGGTGTTAACGCGCACCAAATTGGTCCAGACACTTGGAAAGTGAAAATTCAAGAGATGGAAGCATAAGGCAAAGGGCAATCTTGCTGCGTCTCAGTAGAGAGAATGTGACAAGGTGCTGATTTACCTAGCAAACAATTGACAAAAGTGCAGCGAAACCTGCACTTTTTGTCTATATAATTAAGGATATAAACCTTTAGGCATAGCAATCAAACGTTATGCGAACAATAATTAGGAGACGGCATGCCTCGTTTTATTCAGATTCTACAAATTATTCTTGCTGTAGTGATAGGTGGCTTTGTTGGCTATGACTTGATTCTTCACGGTATCAGCATCTTTGATGAAAAGTACGTGACCATCACATGTGTGTTGTGGTTGATTTTAGAAATCGCTCTATTTGTTATCTATAAGTTGATCGAAGACGACTAGGCTTAAAGAAAGCGGGTTCCTGTTTAACATAGTAATCAGCGCATATAGAGTTACTAATGCTGTAGATTAAGTAAGCCTCTGAACCACTCAGGGGCTTTTCTTTTTTAACACAGCATTAAGCCGGATGTTTTGTTCATCTTTTATTAAGGTATATAAAGTTAAACTCATAGGATTCGGGATAGAACAGTATTCATAGCTCGAAATTCGAAGTCGCTGACAACGTTGTTTTAAAGTGGAGTAAGATAAAGAAGCGTAATGAAGAGAATAAAGAAAGAAGTTAATGACTTTATCAACAGAGGTATGGACTCTAATGTTCGAATTGCTGTCACCGGACTTTCTCGTGCCGGTAAGACGGCATTCATCACGTCATTAGTGAATCAGCTTCTTCATACTGCAACCCATGACAATTTGCCTCTTTTGACTGCGGCTAGAGATAAGCGCCTTATTGGGGCGAAGCGTGAGCCTCAATCGAATATGATGGTGCCACGCTTTGCTTACGATGAGGCGATGAGCCAAATTCATGCCACTCCACCTAAGTGGCCAGTACCGACACGTGATGTGAGTGAGATTCGCTTAGCGCTCAAGTACAAACCAAATAAAACTACGAAAAAGCTGTTGAGTAAAACCGCAATTTTAAATGTTGATATTATCGACTATCCAGGAGAGTGGTTGCTCGACCTGCCTTTATTGGACATGGACTTTGCAACGTGGTCGCAAACTCAGTTTGATGCACTTAAAGGCCAGCGTGGCGATTTAGCCAAAGCTTGGCTTTCTGAACTGGAGAAAGTGGATCTCTTTGCAGAAGTGAATGAGAAACTACTTGAGAAAGTTGCACATACATACACAGAGTACCTTCATTCTTGTAAAGACGCTGGCCTTCATTGGGTTCAGCCTGGCCGCTTTGTATTACCTGGTGAGCTAGCAGGCGCGCCGGTGCTACAGTTTTTTCCGTGTCGTGCTGATTCGGAAAGCAAAGCGCCCAAGGGCAGTAACTTAGCGATGCTAGAAGCCCGTTTTCAGGAATACCAACAGAAAGTAGTGAAAGCGTTTTATAAGCATCATTTTGCGACCTTCGATCGCCAGATTGTACTGGTGGATTGTTTGCAGCCTCTCAATGCTGGTGATGAAGCGTTTTACGACATGCGCCAAGCGCTAGAACAGATCATGCATAGCTTCCGTTATGGTCGTAGTAGCTTTTTGCGTCGTTTGTTCTCACCAAAAATCGACAAAGTGTTGTTTGCTGCTACAAAAGCGGATCATATCACGCCCGATCAGCACCCAAATTTGGTGTCTCTGCTCCAACAAATGGTGCATCCAGCATGGCAAACGGCAGCCTACGAGAATATTGAGATGAGCTGCATGAGTATCGCTTCCATCCAAGCAACCACGACGGGGTTTATTTCCTCTGGAGATAAGACCATCCCGGCGTTACAAGGAACAACATTGGGTGGTGAGCCGATTACTATGTTTCCCGGAGAGGTGCCGAAAAAACTACCAAATGCAGCTTATTGGCAAAACAACGGGTTTGATTTTACGTCGTTTCGTCCGATGCCCTCACCGAATGATGAGCCAGTGAAGCACATACGCTTAGACAAAGCACTGGATTACCTGATTGGAGATAAATTGAAATGAGTGAGTTGAAGCAAAAACAAGTTTTCTCTGAAAAGGTAATGGAAAAAGAGCAGCAATCGAATCAACCGGAGTTGACGGCGCAGCAAACATTCGGCGAAAAAGAAACATTTGTACCTGTTGAAGTTAAAGAAGCGCACCAGGAGACCGAACAGGAATTGCAACTCGAGCATGTCATTCGTCCAAAATCGGGCAGAAAATGGCTCGCGACTGGCGCATTTGCAACTTTTGCTGGTTTGGTTGGCTGGCAAGCGGTGGACTCGGTTATAACCGCAATTCAGGCTTCTGATTGGCTGGCCTTAAGCTGGACGGGGTTTATTGCTGCGATCGCTTCGCTTGGTTTAGGAGCTATGGGTAAAGAGCTTTGGAAACTGCGAAAACTACGAAATCATTTTAGTGTTCAAGAAGAAGCAGAAGCACTTGTTAATAGTGAGAGCGTTGGGAAAGGGAAAGCCTTTTGCGAAACCGTAGCAGAACAAAGTGGTGTGATGGCAGAGAATCCGGGCTTTGATCGTTGGCAGAACAGTATTAACCCTGCTCATAGTGACGCTGAAATTCTTGATATGTATGACTCGATGGTGGTGAGCCAACAAGACAAGTTGGCAACGAAAATCGTATCACAGCACGCAACCGAGTGTGCGGCCCTAGTCGCCGTGAGCCCTCTGGCTGCCGCTGATATGTTGCTGGTGGCGTGGCGAAATTTCAAAATGATCGACAACCTCTCCAAGGTATATGGGGTAGAACTAGGTTATGCATCTCGCATCAAGTTACTAAGAGCGGTATTTGTCAATATGGCGGCGGCTGGTGCCAGTGAGCTCGCTATTGATGCCAGTATGGATTTGATGTCGATGGATCTTGCTGGCAAAGTTTCTGCTCGTGCGGGGCAGGGACTAGGTGTTGGTATTCTAACGGCACGTTTGGGCTTGAAAGCGATGACCTTATTGCGTCCACTACCCTGGTATCCTGACCGTCAGGTTAAGTTGGGCACCATACGCAAGGCAGTGGCGGCGAAAGTTGCATCAATTACGATGAAACCGTAACGAATATCAACTTTGATGGATAGGATTGCTTGACGCCATTCCAAGCATGATAGAAACTACTGTCAACTTTTCCTGACAGTTGTGAATTGGGATATTTTAAGTGCGTCTTGAAGTCTTATGTGAAGATCGACTCGGCTTGACCCGAGAACTGCTCGATATTTTAGCGTCTAAAAGCATCGACTTACGTGGTATCGAAATCGATATTAGCGGTATTATCTATTTGAATTGCCCGGATATTGATTTTGATACGTTTAGTGAGCTGATGGCTGAAATCCGCCGTATTCCGGGGGTAAAAGACGTACGTAAAATCCAGTTTATGCCGATGGAGCGCCACAATACGGAGCTGCTCTCGTTAGTTGATAACTTGCCCGATCCGGTTTTTGCCATTGATCTTAAAGGTGCCGTAGACATGGCGAACATGTCTGCACTTTCATTGCTTGGCCTTCACAAGCAAGAAGTGATTGGTACTCAAATCGGTGCTTTGTTACCAAGTGTTCGTTTCTCTCGTTGGTCTGAAGGTGTTAATGGTCGAACGCGGGAAAACCTTGTGATTGATGGCTTGGACTATGTTCTAGAGTTGATGCCCGTTTATATCCGAGACGAAGCGCAAAACTCGACTCTAGCGAGTACTCTAATGACGATTCGCTCTAGTCAGCAAGTTGCCAGAATTGAAGAAGCGCTACCGCTGCATAATCCTCTGGGTTTTGAGCACTTTGTTGGTATATCGAACCGTCATAAAGCACTAATGAACCAAGCTAAGAAGCTGTCTGTGCTTGACCAACCATTGTTGATTGAGGGCGAAACGGGGACCGGTAAAGAAATGCTTGCTAAAGCTTGCCACAGCCGTTCTAGCCGTGCGAGCAAGCCATTCCTAGTTTTGAGTTGTGCTTCGATGCCTGACGATGTAGCAGAAACTGAACTTTTTGGTCATGCGCCGGGTTCATTCAATCATGAACAGGGCCACAAAGGCATCTTTGAGCAAGCAAATGGCGGGACGGTATTTCTTGATGAAATCGGTGAAATGAGCTCGCATCTTCAAATCAAGCTGTTACGTTTTCTACAAGATGGTAATTTCCGTCGTGTCGGTGCAGAAGATGAGATGCATGTCGATGTTCGTATCATCGCTTCAACAAAACATAACCTTGCCGAGCTTTCTGAAGCAGGAATGTTCCGTGAAGATTTGTATTATCGTCTCAACGTACTTACGCTCAGCATTCCTCCGTTACGTAAGCGCTCAAACGACGTTGCACCATTGCTTGAGTTGTTTGTGGCGAAACATGCTCAACAGCTTGGGATTGATAAGCCAGAGTTTGATGATGGTCTAGTTGATGCCCTTGCAAATTATCAGTGGCCAGGAAACATGCGCCAGCTGGATAACATGGTTCTTCGAGCGCTCACGGAAATGGATGGTGATATACTAAACGCGGATCACTTCAATTTACCTCAGCCTCAGTCAGTCGGCGCTGGTAGTGCAACGCTTAACATCGACGGTTCATTGGATGAGATCATGCGTGATTATGAATCTCAAGTTCTGGAACGTTTGTATCAGTCATTCCCATCAAGCCGCAAGCTTGCTAAGCGCTTAAATGTATCGCATACCTCAATCGCTAATAAACTGCGTGATTACGGTATCCGTAAGAATTAATCGAATTGAACGAAAAGACGGAATTAATCATTTGTAATGGAAGATAACAGCTCATCTATCGCCGTTCATAAGTTGGACGGTGACTTGCTTCTTCGTACCGCTGAAATCGGTGACGCAGATATGATTGCCGAATATTTTCAAGCCAACCGAGAATACCTGAAACCGTTTGAACCGAAACGTGAAGAGGCTTTTTTCTCAGTGAACGGTTGGTTGCAAAAGCTTATCAAGCTCAATGAGCTGCATCGAATGGGATTGGGGTATTATTGCCTTTTAGTCAGAGTCTCTTCGGGTGAAATGCTAGGTACGATATCCTTTAGTAGTTTGAGTCGTTTTCCTTTTTATTCTTGTAACGTCGGATATTCTCTCGCTGAAAAAGCGCAAGGGCATGGTTACATGCGTCGTGGATTAACCATGGCTTGCGACTACATGTTTAACGTTCAGAAACTGCATCGTATTCAAGCTGGCTACATGCCTCACAATAAACGCAGTGAAGCTGTGCTAGAGCATGTAGGTTTCAACCGAGAAGGGTATGCAAAAGATTACCTTTTGATTAATGGTGAGTGGCAAGACCACGTTCTAACGTCGCTTATTAATCCGAATTGGCAGCCAGAAGGACGATAGTATGGAACGATTGGAAAAGCAGTTAGCACTGGTAATCGAGCTCGATAAACTCAAAAGCATTTTGCGCCGAACTCGAGTTAAAAGTGCTGAAGGGCGCCTCGAAAATAGTGGTGAGCATAGTTGGCATGTCGCACTGATGGCAATATTGATGGAAGAGCATGCGAATGCACCTGTTGATATTTGCCGAGTGATGAAAATGTTATTGATACATGACGTAGTAGAGATCGACGCGGGCGATACCTTTGTTTATGATACTGCTGCGTCTCAAGAGCAAGCAGAAAAAGAAATTAGAGCTGCAGAGCGCTTGTTTGGTATGTTACCCAGCGATCAGGAGCAAGAGCTATTGGCGCTTTGGCATGAATTTGAAGCCGCGCAGACCGATGATGCTAAGTATGCAAAAGCACTCGATCGGTTAATTCCAATGCTCTTGAACTACCATAATAATGGTCAGAGTTGGAAGGAACATGGTGTCTCACGCGAACAAGCACTTACCATTAATAAACGAATTGAATTTGGCTCTGTTACCTTATGGGACAAAGCGAAAGAGTTGATTGAAGAAGCCACAGAGAAAGGTTGGCTGAAATCGTAATAAAGGAGACTGAATGTCTTATTTGCCTTTGGATGAATACCAAAGAAAATGGATTTTTACGCATCAGTCGATGCCTGTGCCAGAAGAAGATTTGGCTTTTATTAAGCCGATGAGCCAAGCCCGTTCAGCACAATTTTGGAAAGAAAATATCAGTGCTCAAAGCCCTGATATGGATAGACTTAGTTCCCAAGACTGGCCAATGAATGAGGCGAATTGGTCTGAAACTGTGGATTGGATGGCTGCCTGGGAGTCGGATGATCCTGACATGCCAGCGGAAGCTGAGGCACATATCGATTGGCAAGACGATGTAACCGTTTACTTTTGCTACGAGAAGTACAATGTCATCGAAACGAAATGGTCTATTTTTAAAAAGCACTGGAAGAACTTTCTCTTTTATGACGATGGTCCGATACTAATAGGACGTCGCCGTTCGCAAGCACTTTGGTTTGATTCAAAAGGCAATGTGAAACTCGGTGTTCGTCAATAACGAGTTATAAAGCAAAGCCACCTTTCGAGGTGGCTTTGTTTTTCTAAAGGCTGGATAATGGACTCAACACGCCGCCAGCCCCGCGCTCGATAACGTGAGTATAGATTTGCGTGGTTTTTACATCAGTATGCCCTAATTGTTCCTGAACAGTTCTAATGTCTGCGCCAGATTCCAATAAGTGCGTGGCAAAACTGTGTCTTAGTGTGTGGCAAGTTACAGTTTTCTCAATGCTTGCGTCGCTTGCCGCGCGCTTTACTGCTCTTTGTATTGCGCTTTCATTGATATGATGCCTTCTGAGTTCACCAGTGTCTCGATCTGCGCTTAACTTTGTTGATGGAAACAAAAAGTGCCAGTTAAAATCTAGCTCCGCTTTTGGGTATTTACGTCGTAAACCTTCAGAGATGTATACGCCCGCATAACCAGGCATGTGCCTATCTTTAAAATAATAGTTTCTTGCTAAATTAACTTGAGCTTTGAGTGGTTCATGCAGTTCTTTGGCTAATGTGACTGTACGATTTTTACCTCCTTTTCCTTGCCAAACGCGAACTGCACCATAATCATAATCGATGTCTTGAACTCTTAAGCGTAAACATTCCATAACTCGAAGCCCGGAGCCGTAAAGCAGCTGAATATGGAGTCTATACCTCGGGTCGATATGCTGAACGAATCTTCGGATCTCTTCCCTGGTTAACACAACGGGAAGTTTCTTTTCGGTCAAAGATTTCTGAAATCTCATATCAAGTGATAGTGGGGTTTTGAAATAATCACGATATAAAAATGATATTGAGTTCAGCGCCAAAGCTTGCGTTTTTACCGCAACTTTTTCTTCTACCGCTAAGTAACTCAGAAATTGAATGACATCATCTTCTGCTAGTGTTGATGGGTGTGCAAGCTGGTGAAAAGTGATAAAGCGTTTTATCCAAAATAGATAACTTTCGATAGTTTTATTCGCATAATGACGAGTAAGCATGTGCTCTTTTACACTAAGTAAAAACTGACTTTTCATGATAAATTAACCTGTTTATTTATACAGCTCCGTTAATGTATCACCACTTTTGAAATTAGCGTGCTGTGCGCCGCCTAATTGCGCGCGCTACCACACATATTCATACTGTTTTTCTATTTGTTTCATACATATAAGTGCTACGATTGATAGCGCTTTTGATAAGAAAGAAGGCGGTAGCCTGCCAGAAAAACGGCAAGTCGCCGTATAGAAAGCGTTAGGTGCTTAGGAGGTAAAATGAAACTCAAGAATCTTGATAGACAAATTAGTCTGATGTGCCCTACTTGTGGGTGTAAAGACTTCTCTTTTGATGAGCACGACGAGAACGGGCTTGTGACTTGTGCTCAGTGTGAACGTGAGTTAACTCGTACAGACCTTGTCGCTGAAAACTCTGAATTAATTACAGAGAACCAAAACGAGATTGCTAAAGAAGCACAAAAGCAAATTGAAGCTGAAATGGAAAAAATGCTAAAAGATGCATTCAAAGGAAACAAGAATATAAAAATCAGATAGAGGCATTAGCTGTATGGATTTTGGTGACGGTATTGCACTTTTGGCTTTGGGGTTGTCTGGGTACGCTACATGGCGAACGATTCAATTTAACAAGAGACAAGACTCTCTAGTTGAAACCCAGAATAAACTCAATGAATTGCTCTTAGCTAAAGAAACCGAAGAAGTTATCGATGATCGCAAAGCCGATTTAGGCGCATCAATCGTTAAATTGGGAAATCATAAGTATCGGTTGAAAATTTGGAACAAAGGAAATGCTGAAGCCCAAAATGTAGTGGTAGAGTTCCCAGATGGCAATGAGCTAGTTCCAGAATCGGAACTGCAGAGTAAACTTCCTTATGAGTCGCTTGAAAAGCATGCATCAATTGAGTTAGTTGCAGTCGTACATATGCAAACCCCAAGAAAGCACAAGTTGAAACTTTGTTGGTCTGACGAGTACAGAAATAAAAACGAAAAAATCGTATATCCAACACTTTAGAACGCACCTAACAAACTGTTTAAGAGTGATTCGCAACGCGTGGCATTTTTACTATGCGTTGTGTTTAGTGGTTAAGGTGGTATGCGGCGGCTTCGGTATTGCGTTGCTCACACCTTAACAGGGCGTTATGTGTCTATGGAGGAAAAAGTGATATCCGATATCTTAGAAGAAATTTTGACACCAGTTTCTAGGACGATTAATAAGGTTATTAGCTTTCTAGTGGTTGGCGTATTCGTTGAGTTTGGATGTTATTTTCTGGGTAAAGTAACTTTGTTACTACTCACGCTTGGTAGGTTCCCTGATAAAACTAAATCACAAGAACATAAAGGTAAAATATCACTGTTCGGGCTTACCATTTTCTTTTCAATTTTAATTTTCATCGCACATAACAACCAAGTAGGCGCATAAAAACCAAGTAACGGCGTATCAAACCGTTAAGGTTTCATCATTCGATTTGTTCACATCTTGAGCTCGCCACATAACAAATTGTTCAAGAGTGATTCGGCACGCGTGGCATTTTTGCTATGCGTTAGTTTTAGTGGTTAAGGTGTTATGCGGCGGCTTCGCTATTGCGTGCCTCACACCTTAACAAGGCGTTATATGCTTTGGCATCAATATTAGGAATCGAGATGAATGTATTGGCTTAGATTTTTGCCATATTTAAGTTTGGGTGTAGCGACAGTTCTGTGCTTTCTTGGTGCTGAATTTGTGAAAAGTGAAGATTTAAGCTCTGTCTTAACTTCAGTGGCATCCAACGGCGTATTTTTCTTTGTAGCTTATCTTTTTTATGACGTAATTCGTCAGCAGGTGCTTAGAAAAGAGCAAAGCTATATTCACGAGCATATAAAGCGTCAATTGACAGGGTGCATTTTTAACTATCTGTATTTTATTAAGAAAGTCATATATGGGTACAACCTTGACACAAATACTCTCGATAATATCTTAGGGATAGTAAAACTTGAGCAACGTGAATTAAAAAATCATGTAGCAAATCAAAGCTACTTGGGATTTCAGATATTTAAGCTTACAAATGAAGTTCGCAATTTGTTTGATGACATTAGTGGTGATGCTGTGTTTCTCAAGTTCTCATCGCATTTGGATTCAGTAAATCTTCTGAAAATATCCAACAATTTGCAGTCATTGGAGCGTATTTATCGTGATTCTAGTAATTTTAAGCTGTGCGCTGAAAAGGGCGTCGAGTTTAAGGTTGTCGATGGTAGAACACTTAACCCTGAAAATGATGACAAGTTACTACTCATAAAAACGACTGCACATGAATCTCGCTTTGTTGTTTACGATAGCGGGTACTTTGAACAGTCAGATCGTGAACTTCTATTAAATCGTTATGTTTTAAAAACCGAAGCTGCTGACGAAATTTCCAACTTAATGGAAGCAACTTTAACTCTTATGAAGCCTTGGTTACCCAATATTGGTTCTGTCCATAGTAATGAAAGAAAGTTTCGTATTATCAAAGGTTTCTTTAGCGAGAAAACGAACGTGGCAAATAGTAGTAGTAACCTGTATGTTGCTGATATCATTGAAGCTAAAAAACGCATATAACAAACAATTTAAGAGTGATTCAGCACGCTTGGCATTTTTGGTTTGGGTTAAGTTTAGTGTTTACGGTGGTCAAATTAGGTATCGTGGTCGCGTGCTTCACACCTTAATTGGGCGTTAGTACGGGGTTGACATCAAAGGTCATAAGTTTTGGTGTTTATCTGTTTTTGCGCTCGTCTTTACACCTTTCAGTTTGTACCTTTCACGTTCTTTCCGGTGGCACCATATGCGGAGTGTTTGCTTTGACTTCACCGTTTACGGTTTCTAACTCTTAGCCTATTTCTTTGGTGCTTCTTCTTTTTCGTGGCTTTTACTAAGTCAGCATTGTCTTTCTTTGGTGTTGCTGTTGAAGTGCGAGGATCGAATCCTTTTCTAATTTGAAGTCAGTAAAAGTAGGGAAGTTCAGTACGTTTTTCTTCTAGCCAACTTTCGTCTCTTAACCGAGTTTAAGTTTTGTAGCTGCCCGTCTCACTTCAGTGTTCAAAGCCTTTCATATCATGCTACTTTTCAATATCTTGGAGCGCATAAATAGAAGTAGCGCATGTACTAACAAATTGCTTAAGAGTGATTCGTAACGCGTGGCATTTTTACTTTGCGGTGGCTTATGTGATTAAGGCGCCGTGCGGTAGCTTTTGTATTGCGTTACTCACACCTTAGCAAGGCGTTATGTTTCTTAGTCGAGTGTAGAAAACTATCGTTAATATTCAGATGCTTATTGTGGGAAAGGAGAGTTCATGGATGTGTATTCGTTACTAGCATTTGCGGCTTTTCTAGTGCTAATATCTTCAATGATAGTGCTCCTTGGGAGTAGTATTTCCCTCGGGTTGCAGATGAAAAGAATAGACCCGAGTAGATATAAAGCTATCTACTTTTTGTTTGTTCCTTTTTCTAGTGCTCTTCTCTTTAATTACGTAAGAAGTAGCGAAAATATCTCGAAGTATCCTGAAAGTAGCTCTTGGTTGTTTACTGTCATTCGATATTCTACGGTGTCACTCTTCATATCCTTTGTATTTATGGGATTTTCTGCTTTTTTAGCAGCAGGTAAAAGCTAAATTTTTAGCCGGTAAAATAGTTCTGCTCATTTACGGTAACGTACTGGCGGGTGGTAATAAACATAACAAATTGTTCAAGAGTGATTCGGCACGCGTGGCATTTTTACTATGCGTTGGTTTTAGTGGTTAAGGTGGTATGCGGGTGCTTAGGTATTGCGTGCCTCACACCTTAACAAGGCGTTATACATTTGGAGCAATATGAAACTTAAGCAGCTAGAAAATATGCTCTACAAGGCGACCAAATTAATAATAGTAAGGTTATCGTCAGAGTTTCCGCAGCATCACTTTTATTACGTAACTTTGGTCACAACCGGAGAGGGACATCGACCTATATTTTCGGCTTGGTCTGACGAACTGTTGCAATCCGAAGCGTCATCCTCTGAAGACCGAGAAGAAATAAAATGGTCATATGCAGACTCACCGTTGTTTGGTTTCTGCGATGAATATTTCTCAGATGTTGAACTGCTTTTGGGCAATGTGACCGCTGAATGTGGTTTTAGTGAAGAAACTACGGCAGTTCTTTTATCTGCGATGGAGTCGACTCTTAAGCGCTTGGATATTGAAGGTTATTTAGATAGCTTAAATTGTCGAAATAAGCTTTATATCAACGCAGAAATCATGCCGCCAGACGCGACAAACGTTGAACGAGCATATAGGTTAAATCCGCGTGAGTCCTTAGATAGTTGGCTTCGAGAGGCGGCGGAATAAATGTATAACAAATTGTTCAAGAGTGATTCGGCACGCGTGGCATTTTTGCTATGCGTTAGTTTTAGTGGTTAAGGTGTTATGCGGAGGCTTAGGTATTGCGTGCCTCACACCTTAACAAGGCGTTATGTTTACTTGTATTTCAAGGGCTTAAATATCTTAGGCTCTAGTTCTTTGTCCGTCTGGCAGTTCGTTCTGAGTAGACTCAGCAAATCATTATTGTCGGCCTAAGTTCTTGAATCACTCAGGCCGTAAAACATGCCAATGTTCGCGGGTTGCTTCATTGTCAGGTCGTGGTGGTCGGCTTTTGGTGTAACTGGCTCAAAGTCGCTTTAGGATTCTTAGCCAATTAGTATTTCAGCTTGGCAGTTGCCTCGGCAATTTGTCATTGTCTTGCGCTTTGGTTGGAAAGAAAGGGCGTTTGTTGAAAGCTGGTTGGGTTGCCTCATTGGGCAGGGAGTGGAATTACTGGTTTTGGGTTAATCGCTTTTGGCGGCCAAGTTGGTTCTTACCTTGTGGTTTAGCTCAGAAAACTAGTCAGAAATGGCAGTTCTTTCTCAAGTAAATCATGTGTTGGTGGTAAAACATAACAAACAATTCAACAGTGATTCGCAACGCTTGGCGCTTTCACTTCAGGTTGAGTTTAGTGTTTACGGCGCAGTGTTCAAGTTTAGTGTATGCGTTGCTCACACGTTAATTGGGCGTTAGTACGGGTTTGACATCAAAGGTCATAAGTTTTGGTGTTTATCTGCTTTGGCGCTCGTCTTTACACCTTTCAGTTTGTACCTTTCACGTTCTTTCCGGTGGCACTATATGCGGAGTGTTTGCTTTGATTTCACCGTTTACGGCTTCTAACTCTTAGTCTATTTCTTTGGTGCGTCTTCATTTTCGTGGTGGCTTTTGAGAGAACCTTGATTACTTTTGGTGTGGTTGTTGAAGTACGAGGACCGAATCCTTTTCTAATTTGAAGCAAGTGAAAGTAGGGTTGTCCAGTGCGTTTTTCTTCTAGCCAACTTTCGTCTTTCAATGGGGTAAAGTTTTGTAGCTGCCCGTCTCACTTCAGTGTTCAAAGCCTTTCATATCATCTCAATTTTCAATATCTTGGAGCGCATAAATAGAAGTAGCGCATGTACTAACAAATTGCTTAAGAGTGATTCGTAACGCGCGGCATTTTTACTATGCGGTGGCTTAGGGTGATTAAGGCGCTGTGCGGTAGCTTTTGTATTGCGTTACTCACACCTTAGCAAGGCGTTAGTCGCCAGAAAAAGCTAGGCAATCAAAATCATGTTTCTTAGCTCAAAATTTGGCAGCTGTTTGTTTGGTATACAGATTCATCGTCGATGGTCAAAACTCAGTTTCAGCAGTTTTAAGTCCAAAGTTTTGCAAGTGTCCAAGCGGTTGTTTTGTTCTTTGGTGCTGACAGAGCAGGGCATTCGAGAGTCTATTTTTGGTTGCAAATCCGCTCGATGAGTTTGTTGGGTACAAAAGCCGATTTACTCGCTGAAATGACGTTTTCTCTGGTGTTGTAAGTTCCACGTGGTTTCAGTGACTTTGTTGAAAGTCCGCACTGTGAGATTGGCTTTCCAAAGGCTCTTTTTGGTGTTGTCAGTCCGTTTTCAGCGGCGCTGTTTTTTCTAAGTGGTTTCATTGAGTAGCCGCTTTGAGACTACGCCTGACTGAAATGCATCAAAACACATAAAGTTTGTTGTTTGCAAAATTTAGTTCGGCTTAAAATTGTCGCTCGGTGCCTTGCGACTAACAAACTGCTCAAGAGGGATTCGCAACGCGTGGCATTTTTACTATGCGTTGATTTTAGTGATTAAGGTGGTATGCAGTGGCATCGGTATTGCGTTGCTCACCCCTTAGCAGGGCGTTAGCTTAATGGAGAAAGTTTTGACTAAAGTAGTTGTAGGGATCTTGTCCCTAATGGTAACTACAGCATATGTAATCGGTTTTTTATATGATGCTGCTTTTCTAGAAAAACTAGGATTTGCTCACTATGAAATGATTGGCGACTCTTTGGAATACCTGTCTATCGGTGGCGTGTATCTGTTTTTCAATTTCTCTTCAGGTCTCGCATTTTTTATGCTTGTTGGTGCGTTAATTGGTTGTGGCTATATGCCTCTGAAAAGGTTTATAACGGCTAAAGCTAATTGGGTTGGTTCCTATTTAGACTTGCAAAGTTTGCCTTACATTCTAATTGGCTTACTTCCTGTCTTATTTGTTGCTTTCGTACCTGTGGTAAATGATGCGAACGAACTAGCAGATCAACATTTAAAATCTGAGGCAAATACGAAAGTCTGTAAGCTATCTGATCAACAGTGTTTCAATGGTATTGTTGTAAAGTATAGGGATGGAAAGTTGGTTTTTTTATCTAAGGACAAGTCTACTTATAATCGAGTCATTGTAATACCTGAAAAAAACATCGCTATTGTTCAGCAATTAAGCTAACAAACTGTTCAAGAGGGATTCGCAACGTGTGGCATTTTCACTATGCGTTGGTTTAAGTGATTAAGGTGGTATGCGGCGGCATCGTTATTGCGTTGCTCACCCCTTAACAGGGCGTTAGTTGCTAACGAGGAAAAATGTACCCACAGCAGAATGTTTAGGGCTAATGTCCATGTTTTTTGGCTAGGTTTAGCAATTCGGTTTTGAGTCATTTGGGTTTGCAAAAATCGCGCTTTGGTT